>JACCDP010383137.1_pt1 | contig 142914 bp, 122 predicted proteins | sample 7445841 | NCBI WGS metagenome assembly JACCDP01 (sample SAMN15323441, study PRJNA562643) | freshwater metagenome | isolation source: river surface water | place: USA:Blue River Watershed | collected 2017-08-17
AAAAGGTGCCAGCAACAAAGCAGACAGAAGCAAGGCCTATGATGAGCTGAAAAAGGAAGTGGTGGCCATGTTGGGTGATGAGGCTACGTCAGAACAGGTAAAACTGGCGAAAAAATATTTTGAAGACCTTAAATGGGAGGTTGTCCGTAACATGATTCTCGATGATAGGATCAGGTTAGATGGCAGGGCTTTGGATGAAGTCAGGCCATTGAACATGGAAGTAGATATTCTGCCTAGTCCACACGGATCAGCCCTCTTTACTCGCGGTGAAACTCAGTCTCTTACAACAATCACCTTTGGTACGCCTTTAGATGAGTTGCTGATTGAAAGTGCTGCAAAGTCAGAGTACAACAAGTTCATTTTGCATTACAATTTCCCAGCATTCTCTACAGGAGAAGTTAAACCCATGAGGGGGCCCGGTCGAAGAGAAGTGGGGCATGGCAATCTTGCTCTTCGCAGCTTGAAGCAAATGATGCCAGGTAATGATTACGCTTACACAGTTCGTGTAGTATCAGATATCCTTGAATCGAATGGTTCCTCCTCAATGGCAACAGTTTGCGCTGGTTCGCTCGCGCTAATGGATGCCGGTGTGCCCATTCCCAAGCACGTCAGTGGAGTTGCGATGGGATTGATCACCAGGTCTACTGATGGCAAGAATGCTATCCTGACTGATATTCTGGGTGACGAAGATCACCTGGGAGATATGGATTTTAAAGTAACTGGCACGCGCGATGGCATCTGCGGTATCCAAATGGATATCAAGATCGACGGATTGAGCATGCAAACCATGATGGAAGCACTTGAACAGGCAAGAAGGGGTCGTTTGCACATCCTTGATGCCATGTACAATTGTATGGATGAGCACAGGGTTGAGGTCAAGCCTCATGCACCAAGAATGATCAAGTTGTTCATTGACAAAGAATTTATTGGTGCGGTGATCGGTCCTCAAGGAAAGATCATTCAGGAAATTCAGCGTGAAACGGGCACCACTATCAACATTGAAGAAATTGGCAACCAGGGAGAGGTCAGTATTTTCAGTCCCGCAAAAGAAGGGCTGGATAGAGCAGTTGCCTGGGTTAAGGGTATTGTTGCCATGCCGGAAGTTGGAGAGGACTATGAAGCCAAGGTAAAATCCATCATGCCATATGGTGCTTTTGTAGAGTTTATGCCTGGAAAACAGGGCCTCTTGCATATCAGTGAAGTAAGCTGGAAAAGACTTGAAAATCTTGATGGAATCATGAAAGAAGGGGATTCTATTAAGGTAAGGCTTATTGGAATTGACCACAAGACAGGAAAATTCAAACTCAGTCGCAAAGTTTTGATCCCAAAACCTGAATTCCGCAAGGATGATGGAGGAAATGAAAATCCTGAATAAAAAAATCAAATGCCGGCCTTTGCCGGCTTTTTTTATGAAAGAATATATAGAAATATCCATTCCCTCAAATGATCCCCAACAATTGGAATTGGTATCAGCAGTCATGTCTGAAATGGGATTTCATGGTATGGAAGAAACTGACTGGGGTATCAAGATCTATGCAGAATCGGGCTTGGTCAATGTTGATGAAGTAGGAACCTCGCTTGGAAAAATGGGGCTTGATTTTACCCTTAACACTATAAAGGAACAGAATTGGAATGCTAGCTGGGAGTCAAATTTCGATCCGGTGATCATTCCCGGAAGAATTCATATCAGGGCTGACTTTCATCCCAAGTTGGATGGTTTTGATCATAGCATTGAAATCACACCTAAAATGAGTTTTGGAACCGGACATCATGCCACTACCAAGTTGATGATGGAGGAGATGCTTGGTTTGGATTTCAAGCGTAAAACTGTTTTTGATTTTGGAACGGGTACTGGAGTGTTGGCCATTTTGGCAATGCAATTGGGAGCAGGGTTTGTCAGGGCGATTGACAATGATGAATGGAGCATAGAAAACGCCAGAGAAAATTTCGAAAGAAATCATTGTCAAAACATGGAGATCAGTTTAAAGGATCACCTGAAGGATGAGCCATCCTTTGATATTCTGTTGGCCAATATTAACAAACATGTTCTGATTGAACAGGCAAAAGCCATGCGCAGCATAGTAAAGCCTGGGGGGACTTTACTTCTAAGCGGTTTGTTGTCAGAAGATTATGAAGATATTACAAGGGTTTTTACTCCCTTTTTTGGTGAAACACTAAGCAGAAAAGAGGAAAAAAACTGGATAGTACTCCGTTTTTAAAGGGCTTTGGGGATCATAGATAGGGCATTTATTATTTTTTTATTAATTTTGCAGACCCTTAAAATGATGAAGAACAGATGAATGAAGCATTGCTCATTTTGCTGGCATATTTAATCGGATCTATCCCAACTTCTCTGATCGTTAGCAGAACACAGTTCAATATTGACATAAGGGATTATGGAAGTGGAAATGCAGGTGCGACCAACACTTTTCGTGTATTGGGTTCACGCTGGGGAACCATTGTCATGATTTTTGATATGCTCAAGGGCCTTGTTGCTGCTAAAATGGCGCTGCTCCTTCCTTTTTATCATCAGAATGAATTTGAATTGACCAATTTTCAGATAGGATTGGGATTGGCTGCAGTATTGGGACATATTTTCCCCATTTGGGCAGAGTTTAGGGGTGGCAAAGGAGTGGCAACGCTTTTTGGATTGATCATTGCTGTATCGCCTTGGACTGCCCTTAGTTGCTCAGGCGTTTTTCTTTTGGTCCTTTTTCTTACTCGCTTTGTATCCCTGAGTTCAATTTTGGCAAGTTTGGCATTTCCTGTTTTCATTTTGGTTATTTTCAACGTTGATAACATTGCTTACAGGATTTTTGCCATTGCTGTTGCTCTTTTGGTCATCATGACCCATCAGAAAAACATAAGTCGTCTTCTTTCTGGCAGCGAAAACAAGGTGCCGATTCTCAAACACCGGGACAAACGCAAGGGTAGGGCCTGATTTCTAATCACCATTTTGGATAAAAAAAAGTAAATGCTAAATGGCATTTACTGTGGAAAAAATGTTAATTTTATTCCCCGGGTTAAATTTTGAGTTATGGTATTGAATATTTTTGAAAAACTTCAATTTTCAGACGAAAAGAATGTACTTATCCAAGGTATTCCTTCCACTCTTGAAAAGCATTTTACCAAATTGTCATTTGCCAAAAATGTTACCCCTCTTTTGAAAAGCAGGAAAATTGATTTTGCCCTTGTATTTGCCATCAATTACAACCAGCTTTCTACCATACTTTGTGATGTCATTCCTGCTTTAAAAGACAAGGGAAAGCTTTGGATAGCTTATCCAAAACCTACCTCTAAAATTGTAAGCGATCTCAATCGTGATTGCCAATGGGACTGTTTAAAATCAAAAGGCTTTTCGATCATAGATGAGACGGTGATAGATCATGTATGGACCGCCATGCGATTTTGTACTGCAAATGGTGGTATTTGTGATGCTATTACCCTGGAGTCACTGACTGAAGACATGACGGTGAAAGACATTATCCTGAGACCTGTTGCCAGAAAGCAAAAGGCCATGATTTCGTAGGTTCTCCTTATACCGTACTGCAAAAGTTCACCAATTCATGGATTCCCCTGCAAATGGATGCGTTCGTTTCCAAGCTGTCAATATTTTTGAATCCAGGTCCGCAAAACAGGATCTTTTGTTTTTCAAATTTCTTGGCTAGATCTGTTGCATATTTTTCTATCTCCTCATCTGTAAAGTTTGTAATCAGATAGACAAGGAGCCACTCGGGCTCTTTTTTTTCAACAACAGCTGTCAAAATATCTTCTGATATATTGCTACCTAGATAAATGGAGTTAACTTTTCTTGATCGCAAGATAAAGTGACAAAAAAGGAGAGGGATCTCGTGTCGTTCACCAGGAGGGCAAAAAAGCAGAAACTTTGGATCTTTTAAGGGGGAACCTGAAAATGTTTTGTCGATGGCTACAATCAATTCATTTCTGATAATGTTGCTGGTAAAATGTTCCTGAATGGGTGAGATTTTATCTGTCAACCATAAATCGCCAATTTTTGAAAGAAAAGGAAAGATAACATGTAGATACATGTTGATTTCTCCCATCATTTCTCTCAGCTCTGCCATGAGCTTTTTGAAGGCAGCATCATTTCCATCAAATGTATACTCCAATAATTGCTCTACAAAAGCTTCAAAATTGGATCTGGTATCAGGGGCATGTGTTTTCTTTTGAATTTCTTCAAATGACATTTCTGCAATCTTCGAGATCTTCATTCCTTTGTGATACAAGGAAGCAATCCTGAGAATATGCTTTAGGTCGTTGTTGTCGTACATCCGGTGTTTTCCTGGTGCCGTGGGTGGTATAATGATGCCATATCGTTTTTCCCAGACGCGCAGGGTATGTGCTTTGATTCCGGTAAGATTTTCAATATCCTTGATGCTGAAAATATCCATCCTTTTGGTTGTTGACATTGAAAATAACCATTCATGTCAAAAAATCAACGTATTTCAATGGATAATATTTAAATCCTCCTTTTATGTTACATTTGGTGACCAAAAGAATTGAACAATGAGTATAGGTTGGTTGATTTTTACGATTGCTACAGCAGGATTTCACATCGGTTTGTTTGGTATGTTTAAGAAGGCTGGTATCGAAGGATGGAAGGCATTGGTGCCATTTTACAATACCTGGTTAATGGTTAGGAAAATGGAGCTTAAAACCTATTGGTTTCTTTTTCAATTTATTCCTATCGCCGGCCAATTTGTTACCATTTGGATTTGTATAAAATTTGTGGAACATTTTGGAAGATTTTCCTTGTTGCATCATGCAGCCACTGTATTGGTTCCCTTTCTGTATTTTCCTTATTTAGGGTTTTCCAAAAATGAACGTTATGCAGGTGCTGCCGTCCTGAAGAATTATTCAAAATCAGCCTTCAGAGAATGGATAGATGCCGCTGTCTTTGCAATTGTTGCCGCAACCATCATTCGAACATTTATTTTTGAAGCGTATGTGATACCAACCGGTTCGATGGAAAAGACTTTGTTGGTCAATGATTTTCTATTTGTAAGCAAAACCAGTTATGGTCCCAGAATTCCCAATACACCCCTTGCTTTTCCCTTTGTCCATCATACGATGCCCATCGGATCGTCAAAATCATATTTGGAGTGGATAAAACTACCCTATAACAGGATCTTTTCTTCACCGATTAAAAGAAATGATGTTGTGGTTTTCAATTATCCAGTAGGAGATACTGTCATACAAGAGTTCCAATCTGAGATAAACTACTATGATTATTTAAGAGCTTACCAATCCAGAGGAGGAAACAGGGAAATGTTATTTGCAGAACGTGATGACATTGTGGTTAGGCCCGTTGACAAAAGAGAAAATTTCATCAAAAGATGTGTAGCCATTGCGGGTGAAACTGTTGAGATCAAAGAGGGAGTGTTGTTTGTTGACGGAGTTAAAAATGCCATCCCTCCAGATGCTGAAATGCCCTATTATGTGACATTGGATGGTAAAGGATTTTTCCCTGAAGATTTCATAAAGAATGAATTGAATGTAGATCCTGATGATCCTGAGCAAAGAGACTTGCTTGCCATGCAAGGGGCCCCCAATGTTTACAGGCTCACCCTAACTGGTAGGCAATTGGACATTGTCAAGGGATTTTCATTTGTAATCAAAGCATCCATAAAAGCAGACCTCAACTCCAGTGGATTTGGGAATACTTTCCCTTATGATACCACACAGTTCAAGTGGAGTGAAGACAATTTTGGTCCGTTATGGATTCCTAAAAAGGGTCAAAAAATATCACTTGACAATCGAAATAAGTCACTTTACAAAAGAGTGATAGAGGTTTATGAAGGCAATGAATGGAATGAGGTCAATGGTGAGCTCTTTCTAAATGGTGTAAAAACCTCTTCTTATACTTTTAAGATGGATTATTTCTGGATGATGGGTGATAATAGGCATAATTCTCAAGATTCCAGGTTTTGGGGTTTTGTTCCGGAAGACCATATTGTAGGCAAGGCTTCGCTGATCTGGTTCTCTTGGCAGAATGGCCCCCGTTGGAACAGGATATTCAAAGCAATCAAATAACTTAAGAAATGTCTGCTGAATCCATTCAGGTTCATTACAAGGTATATAACCATGTGTCTGAACTTCCCACCACGGATGCAAACCTGATACTGGAGGTTAGAGAAATTTGTAAATCTGCCTATGCACCCTATTCTAGATTCAGGGTAGGAGCATTGGCTTTGATGGAGGATAATAGTAAAATTCACGGCACCAATCAGGAAAACGCATCTTATCCCATAGGTTTATGCGCAGAAAGGGTGCTATTGGCAGCCGTATCTTCGATTGCTCCTGAAAAGAAGATCAAAACATTGGCCATCTCTTATGAGAGTGACGAAGTAGATGCTAAGGCGCCTGTTGCACCCTGCGGTATGTGCAGGCAGTCCCTTGTAGAGTATGAATCTAGATTCAACGAGCCAATACGCTTATTACTCAGTGGTCAGACCGGCACAATCATTGAACTCAATTCCGTTTCGGATTTATTGCCCTTTGCCTTCAAACATTTCCATCTTGGTAAATAACCAACGTGCAAGATGATCAGAAGTTCTTGCTGATTTCACCCGTTATGAATTTCAATGCCGTTGCAGCAAGCTGTGCATTGAACTGTGCAAAAATATACCTGTTTTGTGCTTCAATAAGACTCAGTTGCGCCTGTCTTAATTCAATCGAATTACTTTGAAGCTTCCTGAATCTTTCTGTAGAAATAAAATTATTTTCTTCTGCAAGTTTAAGGTTTTGTTCTTCAATTCTTGAGACAGCAACAGCGTTTTGAAAATCATTGTAGGCAACATGCAGATTTCTCTCCAACTCAGCCCTTAACAATTCAGTTTGTAAATTTTGCCTTTTTTGCTGAATTGCGTTCACTTTTAATTGTGTCTTGTTGATATTTCCATTAAAAATGGGTATGCCAACACCAAGCCCAATATTGGGGCCAAAATTTTGGTTTACGAGAAAAAGTCCAGCTGTTGATTTTGTTCTGTTTAAAACGGTATTTGTATTGATCGTAAGTGACGGGAGTCTTTGGGCATTGATGATTTTTCTATCGTTGGCAAGATTGAATTTCTCCTGTTGGGCAATCAGCAGTTGTATGTTCTGCGTATCCAGCTTTCCAATCAATGAAGACAATGTAATACTGGGTATGCTGAATTGCTGGTCAATGGCATTGAAAGGATTATCAGATGGTCTTTTCAAAAGTATGTTCATGGCAGATCTTGCATCAGCCACCTGATTCATGAGATTCTCCAAATTGACCTTTTGGGCATTCAGGTCAATGCTCGCTTGTAGCATATCTGTTTTAGCGCCACTGCCCACATTGAACCTTGTTTCAGCAATTTTGAGTCTTTCAATCGAAAGGTTGATGATGGCTTTTGTTGCTTCTAATTGTTTGTTAAGCCTAACCAAACTGTAGTAGGTATTCATTACATCAAATACCACTTGGTCAATTTGCTGTTGTACAGCCAGTATGCCTATTTTTTCGAGTGTTTCAAATCTTTCTTTTGTAGAACGGATTCTCATCCCGTTGTAAACCCTCCAGCTGATTCCTAGATTTGAGTTCAGCGCATTGTTCGAAACATTGTTCCGGACAATGCTGTTTCCATTGGATAATTTTTGGTTGATGTTGGATTTGGCTTCTGTATTGGAAACATTCGCAACTACAGTTGGAAGGGCACCTGCATTTCCCCAATTGTTATTCGTTTGCGCAATCTCTAGTTCAGTTTGTGAAATCTGAATTTCAAGGTTTTGTTGCAGTGCAATATCAATTGCCTGTTTTAAAGATAGACTGCTGTCCTGTGATTTAGATGCAATTGTAAGAAATAGAAATATGATGAGAAGCTTAGATTTCATGATTCACTTGTTTTTTCCGGGAGATATACGTGTAGAGTGCGGGTACTACAAACAGCGTTAGGATCAGCGCAAACATCAATCCTCCAATGATCACAATGCCCAACGGAATACGGCTTTTTCCAGCAGATCCAAGAGCCAATGCAATGGGAAGTGCTCCCAAAGCCGTTGCAAGCGTCGTCATTAGAATAGGTCTTAGCCTGGCAACGGAAGCCTGAAGTACAGCTTCAAATTTGTTGATTCCCTGTTCTCTTTTTTGGTTGGCAAATTCCACAATGAGAATTCCATTTTTCGTTACCAATCCGATCAGCATGATGATGCCGATCTGAGAGAAGATGTTCAGCGACTGATCAAATACATAAAGACTGATTACTGCGCCAGCCAAGGCGAGTGGAACTGTGATCATGATAATGAAGGGGTCAATGAAACTTTCAAATTGCGCAGCCAAAATCAAAAATATTAGCACAAGAGCCAGCAAAAACGCATTCTGGGTATTGGATGAACTTTCTGCAAAATCCCTTGAAGTTCCACTCAAGCTGGTTGAGAAGGAATCATCCAATGTTGCCTTGGCAATCCTGTTCATTTCCTTGATGCCATCTCCAATGGTTTTGCCTGGTGCAAGACCTGCTGAAACAATTGCACTTTTCAACCTATTATAATGATAGATGGTTGGGGGATTGGCCGTTTCACTGATTGAAACCAGGTTGTCCAGCTGAATCAATTCACCGGCACGACTCCTTACATAGAAAGACTTGAGATCCAATGGGGCATCCCTGTCTTTTCTATCCACTTGTCCGATTACTTCATATTGCTTTCCGTTTCTGATAAAGTATCCAAATCTTCTACCACTAAGGGCAAGTTGCAGGGTATTGGATATATCCATGATCGAAATGCCCAATTCACTTGCTTTTAATCGATCGATGGTTATTTGAAGTTCTGGCTTGTTGAATTTAAGATTCACATCATTGCCTTGGAATACGGGACTCTTGACCACTTCATCTATGAACAGAGGAACTTTTTCTTTGAGTTTGTCAAAGTTTAGATTCTGGACTACGAACTGTACGGGTAATTGCCCTCTGCCCGCCTGACCAACGGAGATGGTCTGTTCCTGAACCACCAACACCCTGACGTTGGTATAGTCCTTGAACATTTTATTGAGTTTCTGGGCAATTTCATTCTGGCTCTTTTTCCGTTCACCGGCATCAACCAGTCCCATGCTAATGGAAGCAGCATTGGCCCCTCCGCTTCCGGAAAAGTTGGGAGCAAAGGAAAGGACCACATATCGCTCTGGAACAGAGTCCATGATGGTTTGTGTTAATTCATATACCACCTTGTCCATGTAGTCGAAATCAGTGCCTTCTGGGGCGAGGATACTGGCCCTTAGCCTGTTTCTGTCTTCCAAAGGAGCCAATTCAGAGGGGAGTTTTTTACCTATGAAATAAATGGTCAGTCCGCAAGCCACAACAATGGCCAGTGCGATCCACCTTCTTTTCATGAATGCATTTAACAGACGCTGATAACCCGTCTCCATGCCCCTGAAGAAGGGTTCGGTTTTGTTATAGAACCAGGAATGTTTGTGAACATTCTTTTTGGTCAGGTAGATATTCAGAACAGGGGTGAGGGTAAGTGATACAAAAGCCGAGATCAAGACTGCGCCTGCCACAACGATACCGAATTCTCGGAACAATCTTCCTACAAAACCTTGCAAGAATATGATGGGAAGAAATACAATGGCCAAGGTGAGGGATGTGGATACGACCGCAAAAAAGATCTCCTTGGATCCTTCTTTGGCGGCTTTCCATTTGTCCATGCCCTGTTCTATCTTTTTGTAGATATTTTCCGTAACTACGATACCATCATCCACTACAAGACCTGTAGCAAGCACCAAAGAGAGCAGCGTCAATACATTGATGGAGAAACCTGCCAGGTACATGATGAAGAAAGCCCCTACCAAGGCCACCGGAATATCAATAAGGGGTCGAAATGCAATTGACCATTCCCTAAAAAACAGATATATGATGATAACCACCAACAGGATGGCAATGATCAGCGTTTCTTTTACCTCAGTAATGGCCTTCCTGACAAATAACGATCGATCAAAACCTATTTCCAGAATGATGTCTTGTGGGAGGTCTTTTTTGATCTGTTCCAAACGCTTGTAAATCTCATCTGCAATTTCCACATGGTTGGAACCTGGCTGGGCTACAACTGCGAGGTTAACCGATCTTACATTGTTTTTTCTGGTGACAGACTCTTCGTTTTCCGGACCAATGATGGCATATCCGATATCCTTTAATCTGATGATGTTTCCTTCTGTTTGTCTGACGATCAGGTTGTTAAAATCTTCTTCTGTGGTAAGTTTTCCGTATGCTTTTACGGTAAGCTCTGTTACATCCCCTCTGACTTTTCCTCCCGGCAATTCAACATTTTCCCTGTCTAATGCTGTCTTGACATCCTGGATCGTAAGTTTATAGGCAGATAACTTTACTGGATCGAACCAAATCCTCATGGCCGGTCTTTGTCCGAAAATATTGACCCCACTCACCCCAGTGATGGTTTGAAGTCTTTCCTGGACGATATTTTCTGCCAAATCGCTCAGCTCGAGCAAGGTTCTTTTATTGCTCTGCATTTGCATGAACACAATTGGATCAGAATCTGAGTCTTGTTTGGCAACAGTAGGTGGAGCATCGATATCCTGTGGTAGCCTTCCTGCAACCTGAGACACTTTTTCCCTTACATCATTTGCGGCTCTTTCGAGATCGATACCCAATTCAAACTCAACTGTTATGTTGCTGCTCCCTTGTGAACTGGAAGAGGTAATATTCTTTACTCCTTCGACACCATTAACGGCTTTTTCAAGCGGCTCTGTTATTTGTTGTTCGATGATCTCTGCATTGGCACCAACATAGGTAGTACGAACATTTACGACGGGTGGGTCTATGGCAGGATATTCCCTTACACCCAGAAAGCTGTATCCAATAAATCCAAATATGATGATCACAATACTGCAAACAACTGCAAATACCGGTCGTTTTATGCTGAGTTCTGAGAGGTTCATGGAACTTTGTTTGTATTTGACTATTGAAGCTTAGATAGTTTTAGCTTTGAATCTTTTCTGATGAAGAGCAAGCCCGTTGTAACCACTGTATCGCCAGGTTTGATGCCACTGGTCACCTGTATGGTTTCAGCCCCCCTGATTCCAGTAGTTACGGTAGTGAATTCGGGCTTTCCGTCTTTGAAAAGAACTACCTGTTTGGCTCTGGCATTGGGAATGATACATTGAGTTGGTACAATAACAGCTTCGTTATTTTGAGAAAGGGTAAGATTAACCTTTGCAAAGGTACCCGGCACAAGTTTTTGAGCCCCGTCATTTACAGTTGCCAGGACCTTTAGGTTCCTGGTATTCGCCTCAACCACGCTTTCTGAAGCGAGAATGGTGGCATGTTGAGCTCCTTCAATTCCTTCTATCTTGAATTCAATTTTCATTCCCTGCCGTATGTCATTGCTGTACTTTTCAGGGATGCTGAAGCTGATTTTTTTCTTGTCAACCTGGCTGATGCTGGTAATGACAGTAGCTGGCGTGATATAGGCACCCGGACTGATACTTCTTAATCCCATTCTTCCTGCATAAGGAGCCCGGATCTCAGTTTTAGCAATGTTCACTTCTGTTAATTCTATGTCTGCCTTGATGTTGTTGACTTGCAGGAGACTTAGATCATAGTCTTGCTGACTGATGCCGTTTATTTTCAAAAGCTCTCTTTGGCGTTCCTCAGTTTTTTCGGCAATTTTCAACTGAACCTGCAATTTTTTCAATTGAGCTTGCAGGTCTCCATCAAATAATTTTACCAGTAGTGCATTTTTGGTAACATAGCCCCCCTCGTTAAAGTTGATTTGTATTATTCTCCCAGACATTTCTGGTCTGATTTCTGTCAGCTCAAAAGGCAGAATGTTTCCAGCCACTTCAATTCCTTCAGAGAGTGAAGTTGGTTGGATGAGAATCGCCTCCACTGCAATTGGGCCCATTTTAGAACCATCAGTTGTTTTTTTGGCATCTTTTTTCTCTTCGCAAGCAATAAAAGTGAGCAGAAGTAGAGTGGCTATGCAAATCTTTTTCATAAAGCGAAACTATAAGGAAATTTTGTAAAAGCTACTGAATTTGATGCGATTAACAGCAAAAACTTGCTGTTTTTATCCCCTAAATCAATTCATCAGCAATAGAAATTAACTGTTGCTGCTTCCAACTGCCTTTTTCAAGGGTTTTGGCAAAATCCATTAGCCATCTCCTGGTAAAGGATTTCTTTTCAGATACAGCAATGGCGTCTGCAGGGGAGTGATGTCCGATTTTTTTGTAATAGTTTTCAATATCGTTATGGGTATACACCTGTCCGTTTGAAGGATCCAAATAAAATAGGATATCTCCTGTTTGGGTATCACTCATATGAGCATTCTCTTCAAAATAACACAGTAGGTTTTGTTTGTAAACATCCGCAGGGTATATACCCAGCCCCAGCATCTCACTCATGATTAGGTAAATGGACGCGAGTGGGTAAGAATTGCCTTGTTTTAGCTCTATCAATTGAGCCAGGCTATAATGATGGCCCTTGTTTCTATCGATTTCAATGCTGGAGAATTTAAAATGGTCAAAAATTACTTTGTTGAAGATATTGATGACTTCAAGTGGCGTGAGGAAGTCATTCAATTCAAGCCAAATACTTTTTCTTATTTTCTCCAGTTCAAATAAAAGAAGGTTTCTATTGAAAGATTTGCTGGTTAACTGGGTGATGATCATACTGATTTCCAGAAAACTGCTTTCCTCGTCATTCTTCCAGCTATCTATCGACTCATGTAAGGTGTTGATAGCGATCTGATCCTTTATATGAAGAACCCTGTTCTTTGAAATTTCTTCATCCGTTGCTTCAAGATATTCATCGAGTATAGAGACAACGTTTTCGCCATAGCCGACCAGCCTCTCGGATACAGTCTGAAACACCAACTCATCTGGATCATCAATCAGATGAAGCAATGCATTGATTTCCTTCGTCAATTCATTCATGAACAGAATGCTATTTTTTAGGAGCCCGTCTTTTGCCTTTGGAAGGATTGGCAAGTGCATGTTCAATCATGGCCTGAACTTCAGCAATTTCAAGGTTTTGAACATTCTCTTGTTTGTCTTTTGGGATAGGGAAATTTCTCAAACCTTTCTTGATGTAAGGGCCATATGGACCCTTTAAAAGCTGAATTTTTTCTTTTTCAAACACTTTGATTGTCCTTTCATCTTTGGCCTTTCTTTTTTCTTCTATAATGGGGATGGCCTGTTCAAGAGTTATTTCGTAAGGATCAAGTTCTTTTGATAAGGAATAGAATTTTTTATCATGTGCCAAATAGGGACCAAATCTACCTATGTTAACCTGAACCTGTTCGTTTTCAAACGCTCCCAGGATCCTGGGTAGTTTGAAAAGTTCCATGGCTTCCTCAAATTTGATGGTTTCAATACTTTGGTCGGTTTTGAGTTTTGCAAATTTTGGCTTTTCCTCTTCCGATGTTTCTCCAATTTGTACCATGGGGCCATATCTCCCCATGCGTGCGATCACACGCTTACCTGTAACAGGGTCATGGCCAAGTTCTCGTTCACCGCTAATCCTGTTAGCAGTTTCCATGGTGTTGTCCACATCCTTTTTGAATGGAGAATAAAAATCTTTTAACATCTTGCTCCAATCAGCCTGACCTTCAGCAATGTGATCGAATTCGCTTTCAATTTTTGCTGTAAAACCATAATCCATTACATGATCAAAATATTGAATCAAGAAATCCGTTACAACTGATCCCAGATCGGTAGGGAATAATTTTGATTTTTCAGCACCGGTATTTTCTTGTTCAATGGATTTGGTGATCTTGTCATTTTGTAACTGAAGAATCCTATAGTCTCTTTTGATTCCTTCTTTGTCTCTTTTCTCAACATATCCCCGTTTCAATATGGTAGAGATTGTTGGGGCATAAGTAGAGGGTCGGCCAATGCCAAGTTCTTCTAGCTTTTTTACCAAAGAAGCTTCTGTGTATCGGGACTGTGGACGTGAAAAACGCTCCGTGGCTTTCATTTCCACCAAGCTGAGGTTCTGTCCTTTTTCAAGAGGGGGAAGCATTCCCTCCGATTGCCCCTCTTCCGTATCTTCATCATCATCCTTTCCTTCGTTGTATACCTTCAAGAATCCATCAAATTTCATCACCTCGCCCTCTGCTTTCAATGACTCCTTGTTCGTGGATATGGTTATGTCTGCAATGGTTTTTTCCAGTTCAGCATCTGCCATTTGCGAAGCCATTGTTCTTTTCCATATCAGATCGTACAGTTTTTGGGCATCGGCGATGTCGGTGCTTGTTTTATCCATATACGTCGGACGAATCGCTTCATGGGCTTCCTGAGCAGATTCATTTTTGTTTTTGAATTTTCTGTTTTGCAGATAATTCTTGCCATATGAATCGCTGATCTGACGAGAGATATCCTGAAGGGCTGTTTCACTGAGGTTGACACTATCAGTCCTCATGTACGTGATATGACCTGCCTCGTATAATTTTTGTGCAAGCAGCATGGTCTTGCTTACTCCGTACCCCAATTTTCTGCTGGCCTCCTGCTGAAGCGTAGAGGTTGTAAAGGGAGGGGCTGGTGTTTTTTTGGCTGGTTTTTTTTGGATGTCAGCCACTTGATAGGCAGCTCCTATGCAACTATTGAGGAATTGTGCTGCATCTTCCTGGGTATTTTTTTTATTGCCCTCTGCTTTGAACACCACTTTTTTACCAAATGCATCTTTTGCATCAAAAAAAGCTTCCAACCTGAAAGAAGAAGTTGCTGTGAAATGATTGATTGAACGTTCACGCTCAACGATAAGCCTGACAGCAACACTTTGAACCCTGCCGGCACTGAGATTGTTTCGCATGCTCATTTTTCTCCAGAGAATGGGAGAGAGTTCGAAACCTACGATCCTGTCCAGTATCCTTCTTGCTTGTTGTGCATTGACCAGGTCCATGTTAACAGTCCTGGGTTTTTCAACAGCTGACTTAATGGCGGGTTTTGTGATTTCATGAAAAACAATTCTTTTGGTGGATACAGGGTCTAGGCCCAATACTTCACACAAATGCCAGCTGATGGCTTCACCCTCACGATCCTCATCCGTTGCAAGCCATACTTCATCAGATTTTTTGGCCAGCTGTTTCAATTCTTTTACAACCTTTTCCTTCTCTTCTGGGACAATATAGCGGGGTTTAAAACCTTTTTTGACATCTATACCCATTTCATCTTTCTCAAGATCACGGATATGACCATAGCAACTTTTAACTTCAAAATCAGCGCCCAGGATTTTTTCGATGGTTTTTGCCTTCGCAGGGGACTCAACTATCAATAGATTTTTAGCCATTTCTTCTTTCTCTTCTTCTGGTTTCTTAGAATTTCATACCGATACCGGACAATATTCATTCCGATCATACCCTTCAAACAGATGCAATAATAAGGTAAAGCCGTGATTTTTTACATTCATCATGACAAAAAGTCAATTACCTTCTTCTGAACCCTGTTATCCTTGTATATTTTTCTGTGACCCAAACCTTCGGTAATCATGAATTCAATATTGTCTGGAGCCAAATCAATAAGAGGGCTTACATCCGATAAAGGAGTTATGTCATCATCTTTGTCATGAATCCACAAAACCGGGTTCTTCAAATAAGGCATGATTCTTTTGATGGAATAAAATGATGATCTTACACCTGCGGCACGAAAAATGATATTGTCCATTTCAGCCCTTACTTTTTCATTTAAGCGAAAAAAGTCACAGAATTTGTGAAGTGCTGTTGCTGTTTCAGTTGCAGGAGCAATGAATACGAGTCGGGCATTGGGATTGTTGAATTTTTCTTGGTGAAGGGCTACTGCAATTCCACCAAAAGAATGACACATGAAACCATCAAACTGCCCAACCTTCTCTTCAAGGACCTGGATCATGTTGGCTGTTTCGGGAGCTGTAATCGTTTTTCCTTCACTTTTGCCATGGGCTTTGGCATCCATTGCATATACGGTGTATCCCAATCGGATAAGCGGGACAACATACCGGTCGAAATTATAGGCCCTTGATTCGAATCCATGGACGATCAAAACTTTTTTTGATCCTGATTCATTCCATCTGTAACCATGAATCCTGTATCCCTCGACATCGATATCAAATTCATGGGACTTTAAAAAAATGGGAGGTGGAACATTTCTTGGCTTTCTGAAAGGAGTGCAAAAGATCGAAAATGCCATCTGGGCAGCTTTCTTGACAGAAATAACGGCAGTAAGATTCAGCTTGGCCCTTAATAAAAATATAATGATTTGTTGTGCTTTGTTCATCTCTTTGGCGTTTGCAAATATACTGCAGCCTTTATCAAATAGGACTTATTTGTGAGATTCGGCTAAATTTGTACTACGATGAATAAATTGATAGCGTTATTTAATAGCATTCGTCTTGTTGTAATGGATATGGACGGAGTGTTGACGGATGGAAAGTTATTGCTATTGGATGACTCAAAATGGGTCAGAAAAATGGATATAAAAGATGGATATGCCATACAGCTTGCTGTAAAAAGGGGATTGAAGATTGCAGTGGTGACAGGTTCCTTCTCGGAAGCAGTTAAATCAAGGATGGCAAAACTGGGAGTAGACGCTTTTCATGAAAATGTCAAGAAGAAGGGAAATAAGATTGAAGAACTTGCCCAATTGCATGGATTGTCAAAAGAAGAAATATTGTTCATTGGAGATGATATACCTGACCTTGCCGCTTTTTATGCAGTAGGAACCAAAGCATGTCCGGCTGACGCAGTTGAAGAGATCAAAGAAAAGGCAGATTATGTGTCTCGTTTCAAAGGGGGGGACGGATGTGTCAGGGATGTCCTGGAAAAGATATTGAAAGTGCAGGGGTTATGGAACAATGGTGCTGATATTTCAAGCATATGAACAAGAGTATCCATAATGCTGTCTCGTTTTTAAAGTTGATCAGGTATCCCAATTTGTTTTTCATTGCGCTTACCCAGATCTTGTTTTATTTCAAAATAGTGTTGCCTGTTTTTGCAGGTGATCCATTGCTTTCGGTCGTTGACTTTTTCTTGTTGATGTCAGCCTCTATTGCCATTGCAGCAGCTGGATACATTATCAATGATTATTTTGACATGGACATAGATTTTATCAATAAGCCTGAAAGAATGATCATTGGTAGAACTGTGAGCAGACGATGGGCCATGCTCTTGCACATGCTCATATCCCTTACAGGCCTTTTTTTAACCGCCATTGTTTCAATGCACCTGGGTAGTTTGTGGTTATTGTTCATGAATTTTCTAAGTGTTTTTCTTTTGTTGCTATATTCCTCGACTTTCAAAAAGAAGCTCATCATTGGAAATGTCATCATTTCATTGTTGACAGCCTGGGTTATTATTTCACTATTTGTTGCTGCTTTTAAGTGGAACGATCTGGAATACATGAATGCCAAACAGTCTGTTTTGTCAACGCTCTATAAATACACCATTGTTTATGCTGCTTTTGCTTTTGTTGTGTCCCTGATCCGGGAAGTGGTCAAGGATGCAGAAGATCAAATAGGAGATAAACAATATGGATGCACCACCATGCCCATCAAGTGGGGTGAATCCGGGACCAAAATATTTTTATTTGTCTGGATTTTTGTCTTAGCATCCTCCTTGTTAAGCATTCTGGTTGCACAGACCCTATCTATTGCCTTGTATGATTTTTTCAATTTTAAAACCTGGGGTCAGTCAATTCTTTTGCTAATCCTTCTTCTGCAATTGATCATGATGGTCCGGAAATTAAAGAGGGCATCTGTCCCCAATGACTACTCGGTTATCAGCAGGGACCTTAAAATCTTCATGTTAACCGGAATATTGACGATGTTATCATTATAATTACATGAAAAAAATAATTTTAGCGTCAGGTTCTCCCAGGAGAAAAATGCTTTTGGAATGGGCTGAGATTCCATTCGAAGTATATGTGTCAGATGCAGATGAATCTTTTTTGGATGGAGGAGATCCTGCAGACATAGCCTGTCAAATTGCTCTTGTCAAGAACAAGGCCAGTTATGATGTTTATGAAAAATCCGACACAGATTTTGTCATTATTTCTGCAGATACCATTGTTGTGTTCAATGAAAAGATCATTGGGAAACCCAAAAGCAGAACAGAAGCCATAGAGACCCTCACTTTATTGTCTGGACAAACCCATCGTGTGATTACGGCTGTCTGTATTGCAGATAGAACCAAACAGGTTCTTTTTTCGGAAACCACAAAGGTTGGTTTTCATGAACTTACGCTATCCCAAATTGAACATTACGTAGATACTTATCAACCCTATGACAAAGCTGGTGCCTATGCCATCCAAGAATGGATTGGGGTAGTGGGTATCAAAAACATAGAAGGTGATTTTTATAATGTGATGGGACTTCCTGTTAGCAAGGTTGTTCAAAAACTTGAAGAAATATTTTTGACAGCAAATGATGATCACCAATTGAAATCAACTTCAAGCTTGATTTCAGGATGAATACTTTCTTTAACAGGACATGTCCAGGCAATTTCTTCTAATCTGTTTTTTTCTTCATCGGTAAAATGAGTACCCGCCGGCCAATTGAATTTTAAGACAATGCTTCCTATTTTTCGGGGTGCGGCTGTCATGATTTTGGTGGTTTCCATCTGAGCCCCCCTTATTTTGGGTTCCAGTTCCTTAGCCCTGATGGCCATGGTTGTGAGCATGCAGGCTGCCAATGAGGTGCCGATGAGGTCAGTAGGGGAGAATCTTTCTCCTTTCCCCTGGTTGTCAGTTGGGGCATCTGTTTCAAATGTTGAACCAGATTGTAAATGGGTTGCTAAAGTTCTAAGATCGCCGGAATAGGTAACGGTAGATGTCATCCTTTTTTTCATAAATTTACAGATCATCTCAAGAATATGGGCAAAAGCTTACTTCCTTTTCTATCTTGTTTGTTCTTTTTCATGTCTGCTCAAGCGCAACGAATTTCTAATGCTGGCGTCAACAAGAAAAAAGAAGACAAAATCGAAAAAAGAAACAGGATCAATGAAATGATCCGAAATGAAGAGGAAGGAATAGCCGGTTTCAACAAACATTTTATTTTCAATTTCAAGACCCACCACGATGGTTACGGAATCATCCTTGAAAAAGGGATAGCCAAAACCCCCTACAAATCGACAATATTTCAATTGGAATTTGCTGAAAAACAACATCCCAAGGAAAACAAGCAAAGCAGCACCGACTTTACCAATACTGGTTTTGCCATTTTTGGACGACCATTCGTTTATGGTAAACAAAATATTTTTTATCAAACCAAGCTCGGGGCAGGTCAACAGATCATGATTGGCGGTAAATCCAATAAAAATGGTGTTGCGGTTTATGGGATACTGGTAGGGGGCTTTTCTGCAGGTTTGGCAAGGCCTTATTACCTTGAATTCAATGTTCCCTCCGGCGCACAAAAATTAAAATTTACAGAGAAAGACAGAACTATTTTTCTCAGTTCAGACAAGATCATAGGTGGAACAGGACTGCAGTTGGGGTGGAATGAGATGAAATTTATCCCGGGAGCCTATGGAAAAGCAAGCCTGAGGTTTGATTGGGCAAGGTTTAACCAGGTTGTTTCTGCCATGGAATTTGGTTTTGGATTCGATTATTATACATCAGGTGTGGTTCAAATGGTGGACAATCCCGCTAAATCTTTCTTCCCCACAGGATATGTAGGGCTGGTTTTTGGTAACAGGAAGTGATGTAACTTTGTACCATAAATTTGAACATGAGTTGCGGATCTGATCTTGCTGGTCAAACAGTAACAAGAGTAAAAAAACCCGATTGGCTAAGGGTAAAACTCCCCACAGGAGAAGGATACAGACATGTAAGGGGCCTGGTTGACACCCATAAACTCCATACCATTTGTGAAAGCGGCAATTGTCCCAACATGGGAGAATGTTGGGGTGCAGGAACTGCAACTTTCATGATCCTGGGGAATATCTGTACCAGGAGCTGTGGTTTTTGTGCAGTAGCCACAGGAAGGCCGGATGCAGTGGATTGGGATGAACCACAACGGGTGGCCGAGGCCATCCATCTCATGAAGGTAAAGCATGCCGTGCTTACCTCTGTGGACAGGGATGAGTTGCCCGATGGTGGAAGCATCATTTGGTACAATACCATCAAGGCTGTGAAGGCACTGAATCCTGATACGACACTTGAAACCTTGATACCTGATTTTAAAGGAAATGTGGAGCAGATCCAAAGAATTGTCGATGCAGCACCTGAAGTTGTTTCACATAATATTGAGACCGTTGAGCAATTGACGCGAAAAGTGCGGATTCAAGCCAAATATTGGCGAAGCATGGAGGTTTTGCGCACCCTCAAAAAAGGAGGAATGCGGACAAAATCCGGGATCATGCTGGGATTGGGTGAGACCAAGGAAGAGGTAGTACAAACGCTCAGGGATCTTGCTGACAATGGAGTGGATGTAGTGACCATTGGACAATACCTTCAGCCCACGCCCAAACATCTTCCGGTTCAACGTTTTGTTCATCCCGATGAATTCAGGGAATACAAAGAGATTGGGTATGAATTGGGGTTGGACTATGTAGAAAGTGGCCCCCTTGTTCGTTCGTCTTATCACAGCGAAAAGCATGTGTTTCCCGGTTATGGAAAAATACTTTGGGAACAGGAAAAATCCCAATGGCAAACTAGCTGACGCTACTGATTGGATTCCCAAACAAGAGCACTTGCCCCTAAAATGGCAGCATCAGATTCTTTTAGGTGACTGACCAATATTTTGACTTTGTTTTGGAATACCTGAATGAGATTCTCTTCCATGTGCATCCGGGTAGGTTTAAGGATCAGGTCTCCTGATTTTGTCAGCCCTCCAAACAAAATAATGGCTTCCGGACTGCTGAACATGACAGCGTTGGCAAGTGCAAGGCCAAGGATTTTACCGGTAAATTCAAATATTTCCATAGCCAGCTTATCACCTTTGATGGCAGCTTCATAAACAACTTTTGAATCCAGGGTGGACTTATCCGCAGACCTCAAAAGGCTGTCTTCCTGGCTTTTTTCCAATACTTCCAGCGCCGTAAGCCTTACCCCGGTTGCGGAAGCATAACTCTCCAATGATCCTCTCTTTCCAGTTCCTTCATGCATGCGGCCATCCGGTATAACGATGGTATGCCCCAATTCACCTGCAAACCCATCGTGACCATAGATCAATTGTCCGTTTGCAACAATGCCACTTCCAACACCTGTTCCCAACGTGATCATGATAAAGTCCTTCATCCCTTTTGCCGCTCCATACATCATTTCACCGATGGCTGCAGCATTGGCATCGTTGGTCAGTTTAACTGGCAGCTGGAATTTATCTGTGACAAGTTTAGCCAATGGAATGATTCCTTTCCACGGAAGATTAGGGGCATATTCGATTGTACCGCTGTAGTAATTGCCGTTTGGTGCTCCCATTCCAATTCCTCTCATTCGGCCAATCCCACCTGCCTTTTCAATCAATACATGCAAATGCTCATGCAATTCATCTATAAATGAACCAATTTCTTTGTGTTTTTTGGTTGACATTTCACCTGAAAAGAGAACATTTCCATCTCTGTCAACTATACCAAATTTTGTTCCTGTACCTCCAATGTCTATTCCTATTGCCAGTGGTTCGTTTGCATTCATTTTCTCTGATTTCTATATTTCAATTAAAATCAAGCGGCCACTGTTTAGTGGCCGCTCAAGATACAAATAATTCAAATTGGATCAATGACTGGCTGCTACTTGCTCATCCACATCAAGTCCCTGCTTTTTCAAAACAGACTTTGTTTGGATGGCATGCCAAGCCAAATAAGCAAAACACAACAAAGGAACTACATATGATAGTTGGGTGTAAGTATAAACGGATGCATCGCTGCTGCTTTCCAAATCAATCACAGCGCCTTGCATAGGGGGGATGATGGCACCACCCAGGATCATCATGATCAAGAAGGCTGATCCCTGACTTTGGTACTTGCCAATTCCATTAACTGCGAGGGCAAAAATGGCGGGCCACATTACGGAAGACCAGATGCCACAGCTGATGATGGCAAAATTTGCGATCATTCCTGTTGTGGTTACTGCAATAATCATTGAAATCGCCCCTAAAATGGAAACTGTCAATAACAATTTGACAGGTTTGTCTTCGGAATAGATGAAGGCAACAACTGCAATTGCAATGCAGATAGGATAAAGGAGAAAGTCGCTGATGTCATTTCCTTTGATTACGTTTACCAGCAGAATGACACCAAAGGCAACAAAGGGAACCACAATCACCATGATGCGTTTCATGGATTTGCTCAGGTTGAAGACACTCACAGCGCCTGTCCAACGCCCAATCATCAGAGATCCCCAATACAGGGAGATCAAATGAGAAATATGAGATTCGTCGTATCCACCAAATGCATTCTTTTTGAGTAGTGCACCAAAATTATTATCAATTGTAACCTCAACCCCCACATAAATGAAAATGGCGATCATTCCCAGAACAAGTTGCGGATAGGCCATCGCACCCCATCCCGCTGGATTTTTTTTGGCCATGATCATTGCTGCAAACAAAAGCAACAGGATGATTACCAGTGAAAGGGCTATGATAATGCTTTTTTTCAGTCCTGTTACTTCCTGCGCCCAATCTGAAAACAAAACTGGTAAGAAAACGACACCGATGACAAGGAGTAGGTTCATCGCCTTGGGGCTCTTTTCCAGTTTTTCATCTGAAGTGGTTTTGGGCAAATTTGCATAGGCGAAAATGATGGACGCCAGGATAAAAAGACCTGAAAGGAAGAAATAGAGTGTTTGGATATTTTCTATGGATGCTTCTTTCGCGCTGGATACACTGCCAAAGAGCAAAAAGCTTACCACCAAAGGTCCAAGCAAAGTACCGAAGGAGTTCACACTACCGCCCATGTTGAGTCGGTGAGTCCCAGTTTCCGGACTGCCCAATGCAACAGCAAAGGGTTGTGCTGATGTTTGTTGCAATGAAAAGCCCAATGCAATGATGAAAAAGGCTACCAATACCCATCCAAAACTGGCATTTCCTGAACCACTGATCAAAGCCAAGGCAATTGCTCCGATAACGGAAATCAAAAGTCCGTATACAATTCCTTTTTTATATCCTATTTTATTCAATAGATCTGTTCCTGTGATAGCAGACATCAAGTAAAGAATCAATGATCCATAAAAGTAGGCGCCGTAGAAAGCGGATCCAATTAATTGAGATTGGATCTGGTCAAGCTCAAAAAATTTCTTACAGAATGGAATGAAGATACTGTTCGAGGCAGCTACAAATCCCCAAAAAAAGAAAACAGTGATCAACACTCCGAACTGTGACCATTTGGTTTGTTGGTTCATGTGTTCGTTGTTTTGTTGAAGCTCAAAATAATGATTATCAGGGAAAAGCAAAATTTTTTGTTCCCACACGCATACTCGTATTTATTCAATAAATTGAAAGAAAATCACATTGATGAGAATAGTGCATATAAGTGCTGAATGTTATCCAGTTGCCAAGGCAGGAGGTTTGGGAGATGTGGTGGGTTCATTGCCAAGATTTCAAAAAGACTTAGGACACGATACAGCCGTAATCATGCCCATGTACCGGACACCATTTTTGTATAAAAATGAATGGGAAGTGGTGCACAAGTCCAATACCAATCTTGGGCATTGGTTTTTTGAATATACCATCATCAGGGATAGAACTTCGGTATTGGGTTTTGATCTATTCCTTGTTGATATCAATGGATTGCTGGATCGTGAAAAAGTATATGGTTACAATGATGATACAGAAAGATTTTGTGCTTTTCAGATAGCCGTTGTTCATTGGATAAACACTTGGGAATTTTTGCCAGATATCGTGCATGTCCATGATCATCATACAGGGTTGATACCCTTTATGATGCAACATACATATGCTTTCAAGCGCTTGGAAGCCATCCCTTCCGTTTTAACCATTCACAATGCCCAATACCAGGGCGCTTTTGGCTGGGAGAAGACCCTGTATCTACCACAATGGGACAGCTGGAAAAGGGGAATGCTGGAATGGAAGGGTAGCATCAATCCGCTTGCTTCCGGTATAAAATGTGCCTGGAAAGTCACAACCGTCAGTCATTCCTATTTGGATGAGCTAAAGGTTAGCAGCAATGGTTTGGAAGACTTGTTTGAATATGAAAAAGGGAAATGCAGTGGTATTTTAAATGGGATTGATTACAAGGTTTGGGCACCGGCACATGATCCCTATCTTACCGAACATTTCACCATTGAGAATGCTGTCAAAGGAAAGAAGAACAACAAAGAAATTCTTTGTTCCAGATTCGGTCTCGATCCCCATAAGCCCTTGTTTGTTTTCATCGGAAGACTTGTAGGGGAGAAAGGGGCTGATCTATTGCCGCAGGTGATCATTGACAGTTTTGAACACATTGGAAGGAAAATGAATTTTTTAATCCTGGGAAGCGGTGAATCACAAACAGAAGAGCAGCTCAACAGCATGAAGTCAATTTCCAACAACGATTACAATGTTTTCATCGGGTACAATGAAGCATTGAGCCATACCATGTATGCTGGAGCCGATTTTCTTTTGATGCCTTCGCGTGTTGAACCCTGTGGCCTGAATCAAATGTATTCCATGCGATATGGCACCATACCCCTCGTTAGAAAAACAGGTGGGTTGAAAGATACCGTCATGGATATGGGTGAAAAAAACGGATATGGCATCACTTTTCTGCATGCATCTGTGGGAGACATAACCCATGCCATTTACAGGGCTGTGGAAGTTTATGAGCAAAAGGATGTTTTTCGCAAAATGTCGAAAAAAATTATGGACCTGGATTTCAGTTGGGACAAAAGCGCCGGGGATTATATCAGTCTTTACAATAGTTTTTTGTAAATTCGGATCAATAGTAAAAACATGAACAGGAATGTAATTGCCGTTATTTTGGGAGGAGGTGCCGGAACCCGTTTGTCTCCATTGACATCAACCAGAAGCAAGCCTGCCGTTCCCATCGCTGGAAAATACCGTCTTGTTGATATACCCATTTCCAATTGCCTGAACTCAAATGTAGGCAGGATGTATGTTTTGACGCAGTTTAATTCTGCTTCGTTGAACAAACACATCAAGAATACCTATCATTTCAGTGCATTCAGTGCTGCTTTTGTAGATATCATTGCAGCAGAACAAACCCCGGACAATCCTGCCTGGTTTCAGGGGACTGCCGATGCGGTAAGACAGTCATTGCGTCATATAGGCCAGCAGGAATTCACACATGTTCTGATCCTTTCGGGCGACCAACTTTACCAAATGGATTTTGAAGAGATGATTGACAACCATGTCAAAAGCAAGGCAGATATATCTATCGCTACCATCCCTGTAACAGCAAAAGAAGCCACCGAATTTGGAATCCTGAAAAAAGGGGAAGGAAACATCATTGAAACCTTCATCGAAAAGCCAAAGAAAGAAGTGTTGGAGGATTGGATCAGCGATACCGGTGAGGCCATGCACAAGCAGGGTAGAAAATACCTGGCCAGCATGGGTATTTATATTTTCGGGAGAAAAGTATTGATGGACTTGCTTCAGGAAGAATACAAGGACGCAACAGATTTTGGAAAGGAAATCATACCGTATTCGATTAGCAAACACAATGTTGTCAGTTTTCAATACGAAGGATACTGGACAGACATCGGAAATATTCATTCTTTCTTTGAGGCCAATCTCGCCTTGACAGAAGACATGCCGGAGTTTAATCTTTTTGACAACGACAAGTCTGTATATACCCGCCCCAGGATGCTTCCACCTGCCAAGATCAGCGGAACAACCTTGGAAAAGACCATCATCGCAGAAGGATGTATCATCAATGCTTCTCGGATTGAACATTCTGTTATTGGTATCCGAACCAGAGTTGGGTATGGAACAACCATAGTCAGTTGTTATATCATGGGTACCGATTTTTATGAAACGCTTGAAGAAATGAACAATGCCGTGCGCAATGGATTGCCGAGGCTGGGAATCGGTGAGCGCTGTTATATCAAAAATGCCATCATTGATAAAAACTGTAGAATCGGCAACGATGTAAGAATCAATGGTGGTGATCATTTGACTCCCATTGACCATCCTTTCTATACAGTTAAGGATGGAATTGTTGTCGTAAAAAAGGGAGCTGTTTTGCCTGACGGATTTGTTATTTAAAAGTCTTTTTTGATTCCTTTTTCGTAATTTCAACAAGTGTGTACCAAGCACACATTGTTATGTTTTTCATGTCATAAAACAGGTGAAATGAAAGGAAGCAAGCCACAGCTCAGCTTTTGGCAAATCTGGAACATGTGTTTCGGATTTTTTGGGATACAATTTGGGTGGAGCCTTCAAATGGGCAACATGAGCGCCATCTACGAATTTCTAGGTGCTAAACCTGAGGAGATACCCGGATTATGGTTAGCAGCGCCCATGACAGGATTGATCATCCAGCCAATTGTAGGGTATTTAAGCGATCGAACCTGGCATCCGCGTTGGGGGCGAAGAAGACCCTATTTTCTGGTTGGAGCAATCCTTAGTTCCATAGCCCTCTTCTTTTTGCCCAATTCCCCCACGGTATGGGTAGCTGCAGGAACATTATGGATCCTGGATTCCTGTATCAACATATCCATGGAACCCTTTAGGGCTTTTGTGGCTGATAACCTAAATGAAAAACAACGATCCTTTGGATATGCCATGCAAAGTATGTTCATCGGTGGCGCCTCTTTTATTGCTGGTTTTCTACCCACACTTCTGGTGGATGGGTTGGGCATCTCCCGTCAAAAAATAAATGGAGGCATCCCCGGTAATATTGTCTGGTCATTTTACATTGGCGCTTTTGTTTTTTTATTGGCAGTACTGTACACTGTATTCAGTAGCAAGGAATATCCTCCTGCTGAAGATAAAATAGAGAATGATAGTACAGGGGGAAATATACTGGGAGAGATTTATCACGCGATTTACAACATGCCCGCGCAAATGAAACGACTGGCGATTGTTCAGTTCCTTACATGGCCGGGTTTGTTCCTGATGTGGTTCTATTACAGCACAGGCGTTGCCGTCAATATTTTTGGAGGAGATGCCAAAGCCCCTGAGGGTTCGGAGCAATTGTTGAAGTACACCCAGGGACTTGAACTGGCCAATACCACCTCTGCGATCTTGAATCTCGTAACCTTTCTATTTTCTTTTTCCATCCCTTTCATTGTATCCAAGATTGGAAAGAAATTCACCCATACTGTATGTCTTTTCATAGGAGGCATCGGCCTCATCTCTGTAAATTATATCCATGAACCATCGCTGCTATATTTGTCCATGAGCATGGTAGGCATCGCATGGGCATCCATTCTTTCCATGCCGTACACCATGTTGGCTGGAAGTATTCCACCCCAGAAAATGGGCATTTACATGGGAATCTTCAACTTTTTTATTGTTCTACCTGAGATTATTGCATCATTGAGCTTTGGATCCATCATGAATGATTTCTTGAACAATGATCGTTTGCTGGCGGTGCTGATTGGAGGGGTTTTGCTGATCATTGCAGGGTTGATTTGTGCTGTTTTGGTCAAAGAAGAGAAATCTTAAATTTTGTATATGAAATTAAAAATCTTACTGACCCTAACATGGGTCATATGCTTCACTTCAGTATTTTCTGCCACCAACATCGACGTATACCCAACGCATTGGTGGGTTGGCATGAAGAATCCCAATCTCCAATTGATGGTTCATGGGGAGCAGGAATTGGCAAAGGGGAAAATATCCGTGAGCCATCCCGGTCTTTTGGTAAAGGCGGTTCATCAACCAGAAAACAAGCATTATCTTTTTGTTGATCTGCAGATCAGCAGCACCGTGCGCCCCGGGAAATATACCCTCAAGTTATCGGATGGAACGTTGTTTACGTATGAATTGAAAGCAAGAAAAACGGATAAAAACATACACCAGGGAGTAAGATCAAACGATCTGATTTATCTGATCATGCCCGATAGATTCGCCAATGGTGATAATACCAATGATGCTTATGCTGATCTTCGGGATAAGGACACGGATAGAACGAATCCTTATGTTCGCCATGGTGGCGACCTGAAAGGGATATCCAAAAGGCTTGATTATCTGAAAGATCTTGGTGTTACCTCTATTTGGATGACACCCATCCTGGAAAATGACATGCCCAAAATGCAGGAGGGTCCATGGACCATGAGTGGATACCATGGATATTGGATTACCCATCATTATAAAATAGACAAACGATTCGGCGGAAATGAAGCGTATAAAGAACTGGTATCTGCAGCCCATAGCAAAGGACTTAAGATCATTCAGGATGCAGTATACAATCATGTGGGATCTTACCATCACACTGTATTGGATCCACCCATGAAAGAATGGCTCAACCAGTGGCCACAGTATACCGGATCCAATCACCGAGAAGAGCTTTTTACAGACCCATATGCTTCAACCCTTGAGAAAAAGATCATGATTGGTGGATGGTTCGTTCCCCATCTGCCAGACCTTAACCTGTCGAATCCCTTCTGTGCCAACTTTGTTATCCAGAGCAATATTTGGTCGACCGAAGAGTTTGGTATTGATGGATGGAGGGTAGACACCTATAAATACTGTGATGAAAAGTTTCTAAATGATATCAATGCAGCTTTGGTGAAGGAATTTCCCAATATCACTGTCTTTGGGGAAGCCTGGACCAACACTGTACCTGCGAGTGCCTACTTTACAGAGAATAACATCAATGCACCCTTCAAGCACCAGATCAAAGGAGTTACAGACTTCCCGTTGTCAAATGCTATTTATGATGCCTTGAATCAGCCTTATGGCTGGAATGAGGGTGTTTCAAGATTGTACACAACCTTGTCGCAGGATTTTCTCTACAAAGATCCCACGACCAACTGTATCTTTTTGGATAATCATGACATGAACAGGTTTTTTTCGATGGTTGGTGAGGATATGGATAAATACAAAATGGGGTTGGGACTTTTGTTGACCACCAGAGGAATACCTCAGGTTTATTACGGGACTGAGATCCTCATGAAAAATTATAAAGATCCTAATGATGCAGCGGTCAGGAAAGACTTTCCTGGAGGTTGGTCTTCTGATCCTGTGAGTAAATTTGATCCAGGCACACTCAATCCCAAAGAAAAAGAAGCCTTTGATTTCTTCAGAAAACTTGCCCAATTCAGAAAAAACAGCCCTGCAATTGCCAACGGGAAACTAAAGCAATTCATTCCTGCTAACGGTGTTTATGTTTATTTCCGGACACACCAAAACCAAAAATTAATGTGTATCCTCAATACCAATACCAGCAATTCAAACCTGGGTTTGGAAAAATACCAGGAAGAATTGTCAACGGCAAAGTCACTTAAAAATGTTTTGACCGGAGAGCTCATGAAAACCCCAAACAGTTTACACTTGAGTGGAAAGTCTTTTCAAATTTTCGAAGTCAATTAACTTCCTCCAAAATGACTAACAAAAATTCGGGTGAATCAACTGGAAAGAAATCCTATGAGGAAATCAATTTTGTTGATACAACCCGAAATGTTTGGAATTACTCAATTTTGGATGAAACCAATATCCAGCATTTTCAAAATGGTACGCTTTACAATGCCTATGAATATTTTGGAAACAAGCAGCTGACTGTTCTCAAAACAGAGGGCACCTATTTTTCCGTGTGGGCACCCAACGCAACTGAGGTTTCGGTTGTGGGTAATTTCAATGATTGGCAACATGGTGTTCACCTTCTTTTTGTGCGGTTGGACAACAGTGGTATCTGGGAAGGCTTTATTCCCCATTGCAACCGAGGAGAAGTATACAAATATTCCATCAAGGGATTCCAGGGCAAACTGCTACAAAAAGGAGATCCTTATGCCCATTATTGGGAAAGGAAGCCCCTTACGGCCAGCATTACCTGGAATTTTGAATTTGAATGGACCGATCGGAACTGGATGCAAACCAGAGATCAACACAATTCTTTGCAATCCCCCTATAGTGTTTATGAAGTTCATCTGGCCAGCTGGATGAGGCCAGATCCTGGTAACGAAGAATCCTATTTCAATTATTGGGAGATTGCAGAAAGGTTGTTGCCCTACGTACAGGACATGGGATTTACCCACATAGAATTGATGCCTGTCATGGAATATCCCTTTGATGGAAGTTGGGGATACCAGGGTACCGGATACTATGCACCCACTTCCCGCTTTGGACATCCTGAATCCTTTATGGCCTTTGTCAATGCATTTCACGATGCCGGGATTGGGGTAATCTTGGATTGGGTTCCTTCCCATTTTCCATACGACAGCCATGGCTTGTTCATGTTCGATGGAAACCATACCTATGAATATGCCGATATGCGCAAGGGATATCATCCCGATTGGAACAGCTATATTTTCAATTACAAAAGAGGTGAAGTAAGATCATTTCTCATCAGCAATGCCAGGTTCTGGTTGGATAAATTTCACGTAGATGGACTGAGGGTGGATGCTGTTTCTTCAATGTTGAAGCTGGATTATTCGAGAAATGAAGGTGAATGGGAGCCCAATGAGTTTGGGGGTAATGGAAATTTGGAAGCCATTGCATTTTTAAAAGATATGAATGCAATGGTCTACCGTGATTTCCACGGTGTGCAAACCATAGCGGAAGAAGCGACAAATTGGCCAGGTGTTTCCAGACCCACCTACAACGATGGATTGGGGTTTGGCATGAAATGGATGATGGGTTGGATGCATGATACTTTGCGGTATTTCAAACAAGATCCCGTTTACCGCCAATTTCAGCAAAATCAGCTGACTTTTAGCATGATGTATTTTCATGACGAAAATTTCATGTTGCCACTGAGCCATGATGAGGTAGTCCATGGAAAGTCTCCCATGATCTATAAAATGCCAGGGGATGAATGGCAGAAGTTTGCCAATTTGAGGTTGCTCTATACCTATATGTTCACACATCCAGGCACCAAATTGTTATTCATGGGCAACGAATTTGGGCAAACAGATGAATGGAATTACAAGACTGCTTTGAGGTGGGATCTTTTGGCATTTGATTGTCACAAAGGATTGCAAGCTTGTGTCAGAGACCTGGCCAAACTCTTAAAATCTCATAAGGCTTTGTATATCAATCAATTTGATCATAAGGGCTTTGAATGGAAAGACTTGGACCATAGAGCGGAATCCATCATCTCTTATCTAAGAAAAGGGGATGGCAAAGAAGACGATTTGTTGATCCTGCTCAACATGACCCCCGTTGAGAGGATAGACTGGATTGTTCAAATGAATGAAGGAGATGATTGGCTCGAAATCTTTAACAGTGATGACAAAAGCTATTGGGGTACTGGAAACTATGTAAACAATCTTCCGATTTCCCCCAGTCGCAGAAAAAATAATGATTTGTACGAAATAAAACTTTCTCTTCCTCCGTTAGGTGGATGTGTTCTGAAAAGAATCATAGAATCCTAAATCCTAACTAAGATGAAAAAGTTAACCTTTTTGGTTGTTGCATTCATTGCTACAATGAATGTCCAATCCAAAGAATTGTACGACAGTGTCCAGGTGCTTCTTAAAAAAGCCAAGATAGAACAGGACGCCGGTCGTCAAAAAATGGCCCTGGAATATCTTCAAATGGCAGTTGCTGTCAATCCGAGTTTGGTGGAAGCACAGAAGTCCCTTGGCTTACAAGCACTTGAATTGAGGCAATTTGATTTGGCCAAACAATCCTTTCAAAAAGTATTGGAATCCCAACCCAATGATGGAATAGCATTGGAAAACATGCAGTTGATCTCTTTTAATTTCAGAAGATGGGAAGATGCCGTTCAGTTTGGCAAAAGGTTGCTTGCGCTCAAAAAAGGAAAGAGAGTGAATTTTATGATTGGAAAGAGTCTTTATGAATTGGAGGATTATGGACAATGCTTTAAATATCTTGAAGCTGCCAGGGGAGAAGAACCTTTGAATGCAGAGATCCCATCCATGTTTGCAAAAGCGCTTGTCGACATGAGCAATTTTAAAGCTGCTGTAAGATATTATCAAGAGGCCCTTACAATAGACTCCAATAATACTGCTTTGCTGAATGAACTGGCCATGACATTCTCTGCCATGAATGATGAAAAAAGCGCTGTTGCCTATTATGAAAAAGCAATGGCAAAAGGGTATAGGGTGGACAACAATTTCGTTGAAAATCTTTCCAATTCTTACATCGCGGCCGGTATGCCAGATAGAGGAATGACCCTGTTATTGAATTTGTTGGAAAAACGTCCTGGAGACATGGACTTGTTGAACAATGTGGCCTACAATTACTATAAATTGGGGAACTACAAAGAGGCGATCCATCATTGGGATAAGGTATTGTACCTTGACAGGGAAGAGGCCAGAGCTTTGTACATGATCGGTATGTGCTATATCAAAATGGGTGACAAAAACAAAGGATCAACCCTTTGTAACAAGGCAATTGACATGGACCCAAGTTTAAAGCAATTCAGAACAGTGAAGGGGGGTCCCTTTGGAGGATAAAAATTGAAAAATTCAAAATAATGTGCCTGAGCGGATGTGTTTGATCACATTTTCTCAGGCACTTTTATTCCGAGCAGTTGCATGCCAGAAGATATTATGGTAGCCACCAGGGAGGATATCCGCAACCTCAATTGTTTTTTCTCTTCATTTTCTGCATTGGCAATGCTCAATGCTGCATAGAATGAATTGAATGTTTGTGCCAGGTTGAAAAGGTATGTTGCAATGGCTGATGGATCAAGATTTTCTGCCGATTGTTCCAATACATTTTGGTATTGTTCTGCTAGCAATAGCAATTCTTTTTCAGCTGGAAGCAAGGGTTCGTTGTACTGATTGAAATCGGATTCAATGGATGACTTGCGAAGTACGGAGCGTATCCTTGCATGTGAATATTGAATGAAGGGCCCTGTGAAACCATGGAAATCGATCGACTCTTCCGGATTGAAGATCATTTTCTTTTTAGGGTCGACTCTTAAGAGAAAAAACTTCAAAGCCCCTAAACCAATCATGTCATACAATTCGTCTAATTCTGCTTCACTGAAATCTTTAACTTTTCCAAGGTTTTGGGTATGTTCCTTTGAAATATTAACCATTTCCGCTATCAGGTCATCTGCATCCACTACAGTTCCCTCTCTGCTTTTCATTTTCCCCGTAGGGAGCTCAACCATCCCATAGGAAAGATGGTGAATGCCTTGGGCATAGGGTAGTCCTAGTTTCAAACAAATCAGCTGCAGCACCTTCATGTGATAATTCTGCTCGTCTCCGATCACATAGATGCTTTGGTCCATTTTGAATTCTTCATATTTCTTCTGGGCCAGTCCAATGTCCTGCGTTATGTAAACAGATGTTCCGTCTTTTCTCAAAACCAATTTCTCGTCCAGGCCTTCTGATGTAAGGTCTATCCATACACTTCCGTCTTCCTTCTTGTAAAAGACATTGTTTTTCAGTCCAAGCTCTACCGTGTCTTTTCCAAGCAGATAGGTATCGCTTTCATAATAAGTTTTGGCAAAGTCTGATCCTATGCGTTTGTAGGTTACATCAAATCCGCTGTATACCCATTCGTTCATGGTTTTCCATAGCTTCATCACCGATGGCTCACCTTTCTCCCAATCCAATAGCATTTTTTGCGCCTCTTTCATGATCGGCGCTTCTTTTTCAGCAGTTGCCTTGTCTACACCTTGGGCCATTTGCTCTTCTACTTCTGCCTTGTAGGCATCATTGAATTTTACATAATAGTCACCAACAAAATGATCGCCCTTGGTCTTGGTAGTATCCGGAGTGTCCCCATTGGCGTAACGTTGCCATGCTATCATGCTTTTACAAATATGAATTCCCCTGTCATTTACAATAGAGGTTTTAACCACTTCGTAGCCGTTGGCCTTCAAAATTTCAGCAATACTTCTGCCCAGAAAATTGTTTCTCAAATGACCCAGGTGAAGGGGCTTGTTGGTATTGGGAGAGGAATATTCTACCATTACCTTTTGCCCATTCATAGGGGCTTTTCCAAAACAGGGATCCTGGTAATGTTGGTTGAGCATATTCAACAAGATGCCAGGTTTAATGGTCAGATTCAGGAATCCCTTGATGATATGGTAAGCTTCAAAAAGCTCAGGATTAGCTTTTAGCATGGATTCACCTAGGGTATTTCCTAATTGATCGGGACTCGTTTTGAGTGTTTTGATCAAAGCGAACATCACGATGGTATAATCGCCCTCAAATTCCGGTTTGGTAGGATTTACCTGAAAGTCCTTTTCCGAGAAACTGACAGGATAGAGTGATGAAAGTGACTCTAGCGCTTTTTCCTTGATAATTTTACTCAGCATAATCAATTTGAATAATGCAAAGGTACGATTCCCTAATTTTATCCTATGCATAATCCATTCAATAGCCTGATCCCCATCCTAATTTTCATCGTATGCTATTCAAACAATGGAATAGCCCAGGGCAAAAAAATCGACCTGCAAGGGCATAGGGGTTGCAGGGGGTTGATGCCGGAAAATACGGTTTCTTCCATGATCAGGGCCATTACATTGGGAGTATCCACCCTGGAAATGGATGTTGTCGTTACCAAAGACAAGAAAGTCGTTCTTTCCCATGATCCTTATATGAATCCTGAGTATACGATTCCCCCTCAGGGTATTTCTTTTGCCACGTCCAACGACAAATCTTTCCGCATTTATGAAATGGATTATGATGATATAAGAAAGTGGGATGTAGGATCAAAAGGAAATGCCAGCTTTCCCAATCAACAAAAAATACCGGCAATAAAACCACTCCTTTCAGATTTGATTGATAGTGTAGAGTCTTTTATAAAATCAAGAAATCTTCCTTCCGTACGGTACAATATTGAAACCAAATCATCACCCAATACTGATGGCACCCTTCATCCAGCTCCCGCTGAATTTATTGATTTACTCATGGGAGTAATCAAAAGTGCAGGTATTGAAAAACGGGTTACCATTCAGTCATTTGACAAAAGAACCCTGCAGGTACTGCATGAGAAATTCCCTAAAATGTCAACATCCTTTCTGATCGGTGCCCATGTCAAAAACAATGTCGAGTCCATTGTCAACGACCTCGGTTTCCAACCTGATATTATCAGTCCTGAAGTTCGATTGGTGACCCCGGATTTTCTAAGTCAGTGCCGAAAAAAAAGGTTGAAGGTTGTAGTCTGGACAGTGAACGATATTCCAACCATCCAAAAAATGGCTGAAATGGGTGTTGATGGCATCATTTCAGACTATCCTGATCGGTTTTCTGTGTTGAAAAATGAAAAAAACTGAACCGGTCTTTTGCTTTGATAGTTTATTGATAATTTTGATTTTTGAACATTCTACATGAGAATAATTGAAGTAACCAATAAAGAAAGCATTAAAAAATTCCTGGAACTCCCTTTTGAGATTTACAAAAATGATCCTCAATGGGTTTGTCCATTGTTAAATGATATTGCATCGATTTTCGATCCTTCCAAGAATAATTTTTTCAATTTTGGAAAATGTACCCGTTGGATACTGATAGATGACCAGGGTCAGACAATTGGGCGAATTGCTGCCTTCATCAATGAAAAGAAAGCGTTTAAGGAAAATTTACCTACCGGTGGTTGTGGATTTTTTGAATGCATCAATGATCAGGATGCTGCTAATTTGCTTTTCAACCAAGCCAGTAAATGGTTGTCTGAACAAGGAATGAAAGCGATGAACGGCCCCATTAATTTTGGAGAAACCGACACTTGGTGGGGACTTTTGGTGGAAGGATTTACGGGTCCTTTTTATGGGATGAACTACAATCCTCCCTATTACCAAACACTTTTTGAAAACCATGGTTTCAAAGTTCGGTTCGAACAAATATCCAACAAGATCGATGTAAAAAAGGGATTGCCTGAACGAGTGAAAAAGATTTCATCCTGGGTTGAAAAAAGAAATGGTTTCAAAGTTCGCCCATTGGACCTGAATAACATTGACAAGTATGCAACAGATTTCAAAGAAATCTACAATGATGCATGGATCAATTTTGAAAATTTCACTCCCGTGGTCGATGAAACCATTGCAGAAACCATCAGAAAGATAAAGCCTGTGATGGATCCCAATCTTATTTTATTTGCCTATACCGCAAATGACGAACCGGTCTCTTTTGTCATGATTCTTCCTGATACCAACGAGTTGATACATAACCTGAATGGTAAATTGGACCTTTGGAGGAAGCTCAAGTTCTTGTGGAACAAAATGACAGTCAAACACAAAAGAATGAGGTGTGTGATCATGGGAACAAAGCAAAAGTACCAGAACATGGGACTTGAATCTTGTCTTTTCATGAAATTGCAGGAATACGTACACCCCCTCAACCAATATGAAGAATTGGAATTGTCATGGGTAGGTGATTTTAACAACAAAATGATGGCTTTGCACGAAAATATCGGGGCTACCTTTGCCAAAAAACATATTACCTATCATCGTATCTTTTAAATTATAGAGGTTGAGAAAGACAATCGAAGGGGTGCTGAATTTTTTCTACCCTTTTTTCAGGCAATTCATGGACAAAACCACCTTCAGGTATGCTGCTTGTGGTGGGGCCAATACCGTATTTGATATTCTGCTATTTTTTGTCAGTTATCATTTCATCCTGAGAAAGCAAATGGTAGAACTTTCTTTTTTAGTGGTGAGTCCTCATATAGCCGCTTTTCTTATGTCATTTCTCATAAGTTTTCCTGTCGGTTTCCTGTTGATGAGATTCATCGTCTTTCAGGATTCCTATCTAAAAGGGCGGATACAATTGTTTCGCTATTTTCTTTCAGTTTGCGTCAGTTTGTTCTTGAATTATGTGTTTCTGAAGATACTGGTGGAAAAGATGCATTTTTTTCCAACTGTTTCCAAGATCATCACAACTTTTTTTGTGGTGGGTTTCAGCTATATGGCCCAAAAGCATTTTAGTTTCAAAACTCCCAAGACAAGCATTGATTAGATGAATGGTACTGAGAACATTGATGTTTTGATCATTGGAGGTGGCCCAATTGGTATGGCTTGTGGTATTGCCTGTAAGAAGAATGGACTGAGCCATAGGATCATCGAGAAGGGCACCCTTGTCAATTCCATTTACCACTATCCTGTCAACATGACTTTTTTTTCAACTTCCGATCGACTGGAAATTGGAGAAGTACCTTTTATTTCTCATGGACCCAAGCCCACCCGTTCTGAGGCATTGGAATATTACAGAAGGGTAGCGTTGCATTGGAAGTTGAATATTGCGCTATTTGAGCAGGTCAAAAATGTCAACAAGCTTTCAAACGGTTTCGAAATAAAAACTGATAAATCCACCTACCAGGCTTCCAAGGTCATTTTATCTTCTGGTTTCTTTGACATCCCCAACCTTCTCAACATACCAGGAGAATCACTTTCCAAGGTGCATCATTACTATAAAGATCCACACGTATATTTCGGACAAAAAATTGTAGTCGTAGGGGCAGCCAATTCTGCTGTGGATGTTGCCATGGAAACTTGGCGGAAAGGGGCAGAAGTGACCATGATCATCAGGGATGAACAAATTAGAGACTCGGTAAAATACTGGATCCGTCCGGATATTGAAAACAGGATCAAAGAGGGGTCCATTCGGGCATATTTTAATGCCACCCTTACGGATATCCGGGAGGGTGAGGTAGATGTTTTGCAAGAGGATGGCAAGGTGATCACCCTTCCCAATGATTTTGTGCTGGCCATGACAGGATATCTGCCTGACTTCCCGTTTTTGCAGTCGATGGGAATTCTCATTGGCAATGATGAATTTTCAACGCCTGTTCATGACCCTACCACCATGATGACCCATGTTGAGGGTCTTTACTTGGCTGGAGTGGTCTGCGGGGGGTTGAAAACCAACAAATGGTTCATTGAAAATTCGAGGGAGCATGCAGACCTGATCGTTGCCGATATCTTGGCAAAAGGGTTATTTTAGGCTGTTTACATGTCATTATTGTCGTTTTTTTATCATTTAACCCACTCTTTGTCACCCATTTATGTCGATAACTGACAAGATTTCCTGATTTTCAGACAGGCATGTCAATTGCTTGAATTAGGTATCTAAAATCTAGAATATGGCAAAAATCATTGGAATTGACCTTGGTACGACCAATAGCTGTGTCTCTGTAATGGAAGGCAATGAACCCGTTGTGATCGCCAATGACGAGGGCAGAAGAACCACTCCGAGTGTTGTAGCATTCCTCAAGAATGGTGAGCGCAAAGTGGGAGATCCAGCCAAGCGTCAGGCCATCACCAATCCCATCAATACGATTACCTCTGTAAAAAGATTCATGGGAAGAAGATTTGATGAAGTAACAGAAGAGATCAAGCATTGGAGCTATAATGTTGCCAAAGGTGACAATAATACGGTAAGGATAGACATTGATGGCAGGTTGTATACCCCTCAGGAGATCAGCGCGATGGTGCTTCAAAAAATGAAAAAAGTTGCCGAAGACTACCTGGGCCACGAAGTGACTGAGGCGGTTGTTACAGTGCCAGCATATTTCAATGATGCCCAGCGTCAGGCAACCAAAGAAGCTGGAGAAATTGCAGGGCTGAATGTTCGTCGTATCATCAATGAACCAACGGCGGCTGCCTTGGCATATGGCTTGGATAAGAAGAATGTAGACAGCAAGATCGCAGTATTCGATCTCGGTGGCGGTACTTTCGATGTTTCAGTTTTAGAGTTGGGAGATGGCGTGTTTGAAGTGAAATCAACCAATGGAGACACGCACCTAGGGGGTGATGATTTTGACAAAGTGATCATGGACTGGTTGGCAGATGAATTCAAGCAGGATGAGAATGTAGACCTGAGAAAAGATCCAATGGCCTTGCAACGCTTGAAAGAAGCTGCGGAAAAAGCCAAGATAGAGCTTTCGTCCTCATCTGAAACAGAAATCAATCTTCCCTATATCACTGCTATTGACGGTGTGCCCAAACACCTGGTCAAGAAACTGACAAGAGCCAAATTCGAGCAAGTGGCAGATAGCCTCTTTGAGCGTTGCCTGAGACCTTGTGAGCAGGCATTAAAAGATGCTGGAATGAGCGCCTCTGAGATCGATGAAGTGATCCTGGTAGGAGGTTCTACCCGCATACCCAAGGTCCAGGAGATCGTAGAAAAGTTTTTTGGAAAGAAACCCAACAAGAGCGTAAATCCGGATGAAGCCGTAGCCATTGGTGCGGGTGTTCAGGGTGCGGTCTTGACCGGTGAGGTAAAGGATGTTCTTTTGCTGGACGTTACGCCATTGGGATTGGGTATAGAAACATTGGGAGGGGTGATGACAGTTTTGATCCCATCCAATACGACCATTCCTACGAAAAAATCTGAAACATTCTCCACAGCTGCAGACAACCAGCCAGGTGTTCAGATTCATGTATTACAGGGTGAGCGTCCGATGGCCAATCAGAACAAGACCCTGGGTATCTTCAATTTAGACAATATCCCACCGGCTCCAAGAGGCGTACCCCAGATCGAAGTGACTTTCGATGTTGATGCCAATGGTATCATGAATGTCAGCGCTAAGGACAAAGGCACTGGCAAGGAACAAAAGATCAGGATTGAAGCGGGTAGTGGCCTGACCAAAGAGGAAATTGAAAAGATGAAGGCGGAGGCAAAAGCCAATGAGTCAACCGATAAGGAAGCCAGGGAGAAAATCGACAAGCTGAATGCTGCTGATGGGTTGGTATTCCAGACTGAAAAGCAATTGAAAGAGTTTGGTGAAAAGATCCCTGCCGAGAAAAAAGCGGTGATAGAGACTGCATTGGCAAAGGTAAAAGAGGCCCACAAACTACAGGATATAGCCGCCATTGATGCAGCGACCAAAGAACTCAATGATGCCTGGATGGCAGCCAGTCAAGATATGTACAACGCAACCCAGGGGCAAGCACAACCCGAAGGTGGCGATGGACAGCCACAAGGAGCCAACAAAGGCGCTGAGGATGTGACGGATGCAGAGTTTGAAGAGGTGAAATAAACTGATGGTTAACAGTAAATAAAAAAGGCTCCCACTCGGGAGCCTTTTTTATATGATTTCCATCCAAGTATGGTCAGCCAGCAACTTGACAGCGGCGGTACATTTTTTAAAGGGTCCTGAGGAGCCCCATTCTTTGGGACTGACCATTGATAAAAAATAAGTATTGTCTTTGCGTTCGTACAAAAAATATACCTGACCTATTACTGGAGTAAAACTCAGTTTTGCATTGTAAATCAATTCAGAAAGCTCTTTTCTCTTTTGTATTTCCTGGGCCTGAAGAGCGAGCAATTCAATTTGTTGGCGGATCTGGGCCAATTGCATGTTGGTCTGTTCTTCCATGGCGGTAAGGGCCTTGTGCCGAATCATCCCTTCTTCAGTTGGCTTGATCACCGCACCTGAAACAGAGCTTGAATACGGAAGAACGCTCATTTGCTTGTGGTATACCGATACATTGGTATAGGGATCCCCATTCTCCAGATATCCTTTTTCAGTCACTTTGAGGAATCCATTGGGCATGATCTCATGGTGTATGGCCAAGACTCCCTCTTTTTCTAAAAACAATTGAATTTCGAAATTGATGCTGTCAATGAAATTGACAATTGCTTCAGATGCGATCGCACCATCCAGCATGGCATTTTTTTGTCCGTCTGCCAAAACAGTATAGGCTGCTTCGAAGGCAAGGTTTTCCAAAGTGACCCAGTTCATTTCAACAAGGAGATGGTTGCGTTCTCCCGCTGAGCTAAGTTTATAAATGCCGGATTTGGGTCTTTCTCCTTTTTCATAGGTCCCTTTTTCAGGAAAAAGCTGCCAGGAAAAAAGAAAATTATATGCTTGGATCATGTTACAACAACAAAATTAGACAGTATTGGTTCTTGCCACTGATAAAATAGGTTGCAATTGCTTGAATTGAAGTAATTTTGACCCGTTATGACAATTGAACAAATAAAATCTATGAGAGACCGCCTTTCTGTCTTGAGGAGGTTTCTTTGACGTCGAGAATCGACAATATAAGGTAAACGAGGACAAACAAAAGTCGCTTTCTCCCGGATTTTGGGATGATAACAAGCGTGCAACTGAAATTCTCAAAAACATCAAGTTGAATGAGTACTGGCTGAACTTGTTTCAGTCAACCGTCGATAGTGTCGAGGACCTGGTTGTTTTATTCGAGTTCTGGAAGGAAGGGGAATGCACAGAAGAAGAAGTAAAGGTGGCCAATGACAAAGCCATTTCCTCTCTGGAAGAAGCAGAATTCAAAAGTACCCTCAATCAACCCGAAGATGAATTACCAGCAGTTTTGCAGATCAATTCCGGTGCCGGTGGTACAGAAAGCCAGGATTGGGCAGAAATGTTGGCAAGGATGTACCGCATGTATGGTGATAAGCAAGGTTGGACCGTAACAGAGCTGGACTGGCAGGATGGGGATGGAGCGGGTATCAAATCTGCCGTATTGCAATTTGACGGTCCTTTTGCGTATGGATTTTTAAAGGCGGAAAACGGTGTACACCGTTTGGTCAGGATTTCTCCGTTTGACAGCAATGCCCGTAGGCATACCTCTTTTGCATCGATATATGTATATCCTTTGGTGGATGATTCGATTGAGATTGAAGTGAGCCCGGCTGATCTGGAATGGGAATTCTATCGGTCCGGTGGTAAAGGGGGGCAGAACGTAAACAAGGTTGAGACTGCTGTTCGATTGAAACATATTCCCAGCGGTATCATTGTTGAGTGTCAACAGGCAAGAACGCAGGGTGAAAACAGAGAGAAGGCGCTCAAGATGTTGAAGAGTAAGCTTTATGAAGAGGAGATGAGAAAAAGAGAGGAGTTGAAAAATGCCAACAATGCCAACAAGAAAAAGATTGAATGGGGCAGCCAGATCCGAAGCTATGTATTCCATCCCTATAAAATGATCAAAGACCATCGAACCGATTATGAAGTAGGCAATGTGCAACCGGTGATGGATGGTGAATTGGATGGATTCATAAAAGCTTATTTGATGATGGAAAAAGAAAACGTTTCTTAAAAAATATACCATGAATAACGGACACTATAGTTTGCCCATGCCTGTCAATGAACCGGTATTGTCATATGTTCCAGGCTCAACAGAAAGGAACCGATTGAAAGAAGTCATTCAGGAGCTGAAATCAACTGTCCTGGATGTTCCCATGTATATTGGTGGAAAAGAAGTAAGGACCAGCAAAAAAATGGATATTCGTCCTCCCCACGAACATGGACACCTGCTGGGCCAATTCCATTGTGGGGATGCCAAACATGTTAAAATGGCGATAGAAGCAGCCTTGGCTGCCAAGTCGGCTTGGGAATCGATGCCCTGGGAAAGCAGGGCTGCCATTTTTTTAAAAGCTGCAGATCTCATTGCCGGACGATACAGACCTTATATGAATGCCACGACCATGCTCGGTCAAAGCAAAAATGTATTCCAGGCTGAAATCGATGCCGCCTGTGAGCTAATCGATTTTCTCAGGTTCAATGTCCATTTTCTGAGTGAGATCTACCAACAACAGCCCATCAGTGCTCCGGGTATGCACAACAGGCTTGAGTACAGGCCGCTCGAAGGGTTTGTACTTGCGGTAACACCGTTTAATTTCACTGCCATTGGTGGAAATCTTCCCGCCTCGGCAGCACTTTGCGGCAATACAGTAGTATGGAAGTGTGCCAATACCCAGGTTTATTCTGCTCAAATGTTCATGCGCATCATGAAAGAAGCAGGATTACCAGATGGCGTGATCAACCTGGTATATGTGGATGGACCTGTTTTGGGAAATATCTGTTTCTCCCATCCTCAGTTTGCGGGTGTACATTTCACCGGTTCCACCGGAGTCTTCAACCAAATGTGGAAGACCATTGGTGAAAATATCAATAAATACAGGTCCTATCCAAGGATAGTGGGAGAGACTGGAGGAAAGGATTTTGTGATGGTTCATCCTTCTGCTGACCCAGATGTAGTGGCTACTGCCTTGCTAAGGGGTGCTTTTGAATTCCAGGGACAAAAATGTTCTGCTGCCTCAAGGGCTTATATTCCCTCTAATCTGGCGTCTGCTGTCAAAAAGAAGTTGATTGCAGGCATTAAGAGTTTTAAAATGGGTTCTGTGGAGGACTTCTCCAATTTCATCACTGCTGTTATCGATGAAAAGTCCTTCACCAAGATCAAGTCTTATATCGATGCGGCCAAGAGATCTTCCAAAGTAAAGATTATTGCAGGGGGAAATACGGATAAATCTAAAGGATATTTCATCGAACCCACTGTGATAGAGGCCATGGATCCCAAATATGTTACCATGTGCGAAGAGATCTTTGGACCTGTTCTCACCATTTATGTTTATGCTGATAAGAAATTTTCAGAGACATTGGAGGTGGTGGACCAAACCTCACCTTATGCGCTAACGGGTTCTATCCTTTCACAGGACAGAAAAGCAATCGATGAGGCAACAAAAAAACTGAAGCATTCAGCCGGTAATTTTTATATCAATGACAAGCCTACCGGAGCAGTAGTGGGTCAGCAACCATTTGGTGGTGGAAGGGCCTCTGGTACGAATGACAAGGCAGGTTTCCAGATCAACCTTTACCGTTGGCTCAGTGTCAGGACTGTCAAGGAAACCTTCGATCCACCCAAGGATTATCGTTATCCCTTTCTTCAGCCAGAATAAGATCCAGCTAATTCATACATTTGTATACATCAATGGAAAAGTTAAAAGGTGTCAATACGATCATGGAAGAAGATCAGCTCAAGCTGACCCTGAAAAGGTTGTCGCATGAATTGATTGAAAACCATTACCCTTTTGATAATACCTGTTTCATTGGAATACAGCCCAGGGGGATTCCTGTCAGTGATTTTATCGTTCAATACATGCAATCGTTGCATCCAGAATGCAAATTTCCATATGGAAAGTTGGATATCACTTTTTATAGGGATGATTTTAGGGGGCAGATACACATTCCCAATATCACTGATCTTCCCTTCTCGATTGAGGGAAAGAAAGTGGTGCTCATAGATGATGTTTTATACACAGGCAGGACCATTAGGGCAGCGATGGATGCATTGTTGGACCATGGTAGAGCGGGGAAAGTGGAATTGTGCATCTTGGTTGACCGAAAATTCAGCCGTGAATTGCCTATTCAGCCTGATTATGTAGGCAAATCTATTGACTCGATTGTGACCCAAAAGGTCAAAGTGATATGGGGAAATGAAAAAAAGGTAGTTTTATACGAAGGCATTTCATAATTTAGCATCCTAATGCACCTCAGTTCAAAACATCTGCTCGGCATTAGAGACCTACACAGAGAGGATATCACCCTCATTCTCGACACTGCCAGACAATTCAAAGACGTTCTTCAGCGACCTATCAAGAAAGTACCTTCCTTAAGGGATGTTACAATCGTCAACCTTTTCTATGAAAATTCAACAAGAACAAGAATTTCATTTGAATTGGCAGAAAAGAGGTTAAGTGCAGATACCATCAACTTTTCAGCCAGCGGATCCTCTGTTTCCAAGGGGGAAACACTGCTGGATACGGTCAACAATATACTTTCCATGAAAGTTGATATGGTGGTCATGAGACACAGTGCAACAGGGGCTCCCCATTTTCTGGCGCAGCATATTCCTGCTGCCATAGTGAATGCAGGCGATGGCATCAATGAGCATCCAACACAGGCATTGCTGGATGCTTTGTCCATTTCAGAGCGATTGGGAGGCCTTGAAGGAAAGAAAGTAGCCATTATCGGGGACATCATGCATTCCCGCGTGGCCCTCAGCAACATCTATCTGTTGAAGAAAATGGGCGCCGAAGTTACCTTGGCGGGACCACCCACCCTTATTCCTAAATATATTCGGGAAAGTTTTGGCGTAAATGTGACTTACAATGTAAGGGAAGCACTTGAATGGTGTGATGTGGCAAACGTCTTGAGAATACAACTGGAGCGCCAAAACCAGGTTTTGTTTTCATCCTTGAGGGAATACAACCATGCCTATGGTATTTCTAAGAAATTGCTGGATAGCTTGAACAAAGAAATTCTGATCATGCATCCCGGTCCCATCAACCGAGGTGTTGAATTGGATTCAGATGTAGCTGATTCCGGTCAATCGATTATTCTTGATCAGGTTGAGAATGGGGTAGCAGTTAGAATGGCGGTTTTGTACTTATTATCAGGACGCAAAGAATCCACTTCTTAATTTTATTTCATGCAAAAGATCTGTCTTTTCCCTGGCACATTTGATCCTATTACACTGGGGCATGTAGATGTGATCAGGAGAGCATTGCCACTTTTTGATAAGATCATTGTTGCCGTGGGCATGAATTCCGGTAAGTCACCCATGTTCAGTGCAGAGCAACGGCAGATGTGGATAGATGAAATTTTTAAAGAGGATGATAAAGTAGTTGCGGCAGTATATGAAGGATTGACAGTGGATTTTTGCAAAGAAATGAATGCCAATTACATTCTCAGGGGCATTCGGTATGTAAGCGACTTTGAGTATGAAAAGACCATTGCGGATGCCAATCGAACGCTGGACCCCAATATTGAGACATTCTTTTTGACCTGTGAGCCAAAGTATACTTCCATCGCTTCCACGATTGTAAGAGATATCTTGAGAAATGGGGGAGATGCATCCCTGTTTTTACCGGCTGTAGTGGCCCAATCGATCACTGGTTCAAGCATTTAAAAAATACCCTTCCACCATCTCTTTTATGGAGGGAAAAGCATTTTGAAGCAATGCTCTTGCTGTTTCTTTGTTCACCCATCTGATCTCCGTGATATCTTCCTCAGTTTGTGGGATAGGCTCTTGCATTCCTTCGTAGCGCATCAGGAACCAGTGGGACGGTTTTAACGCAGTCTTCCCTTTATAGGGGTAGGTATGATAAGTAGTTTGGAGTTTCCTGACCGAATAAAGTGGAGACAGCCCTGTTTCTTCCATCACTTCTCTGATGGCACATTCTTCTATCGTTTCACCCTCATCCAGTTTGCCCTTTGGCATATCCCACTTTCCTTTTCGTTTCATCATCAGCAATTCCTCTTGCTTGTTCAGCACCATACCACCGGCAGCTTCTATGATGAGCATGTCTTTTGAATAAAGTTCTAGTTCCTGCAGATTGGTAAGCTTGGTAATCTTTTCTGGTTCATGAATGAGGATGTACATAACTTAATTTCGATTTTTGCGGCACTTCATTCAAATTTGCACCATGACAAACGAAAAAGCCATTGCTGAAAAACTGTTACAAGTTAGCGCAGTAAAATTGAATCCGCAAAACCCTTTCACCTGGGCATCAGGATGGAAGAGTCCCATATACTGCGATAACCGTAAAATGCTGGGGTTCCCTTATGTCAGGGATTTTATCAAGAGTGAGATGTGCAATGTGATTTTTGAGCGTTTTCCAGATGCAGAATTGTTGGCAGGTGTAGCCACTGCTGGTATAGCCTGGGGAGCAATGGCATCGGATCAGCTAAAGTTACCTTATATCTATGTGCGTCCTAAGCCTAAAGAACACGGGTTGGGAAATCAGATTGAGGGGCATTATGAAAAAGGCATGAAAACAGTCATTGTTGAAGACTTGATTTCTACCGGAAAAAGTAGCTTACAAGTGGTGGATGTTGTAAGAAATGCTGGTTTAGAAGTCATGGGAATGGTTTCGATCTTTACCTATGGGTTTGCTACTGCCGAAAAGGCTTGTCAGGAAGCAGGTTTGCCATCAGTTTCTCTCACCAATTATCCTGTTCTTATTGAATTGGCTATTGAAAAGGGATTGGTTAAACAAGAAGATCAGAACACACTGTTAAATTGGAGCAACAATCCTGCTGAGTGGGGCAAATAAATTAATTTTAAAAAAAAAGTCATGAAGAATTTTCTTTTCCTGATCATCTTTTGTCTCGCTTCTCAGTACAATTTTGCCCAACAAAAGAAGCCTGTTACTGTAAAGATCATGACTCCAACCGTTCAATGTGAAATGTGCAAAGAACGAATAGAGGATTATTTGTCAACGGAAGAAGGAATTCTCAAGACTGTCGTGAATTTTAAACAGAAATATGTCACAGTTACCTATTTAACCGATAGGACCAACCTGGAGAACATCAAGGCTGCCATTGCCAATACTGGCTATGATGCAGAAGAAGTCAAGGCTGCACCAGATGCCTACAACAAGCTTCCCAAATGCTGTAAAAAACCAGCCAAATAGAGGGCTGTTAAGATGCTTGGCCTATTGCCTTATTTCCCAAGGCTTTCTTTTGTTTTCAGTGCCCTTGAAAAAGGAGAAATCACCGTTTATCCTTTTTTACAGTATAACAAGAAGTGGCATGTTAACAGAGCTATCATACCCGGTTCAAATGGCTTGATAACCTTGTCTATCCCCATTGTAGGGGGTAGAAATAGTAAATCCAATTTTGATAATGTCAAGATTGATAACCGGTGTCATTGGCAAAGAGATCATTATAGAACCTTGGTTTCGGTGTATGGGCGTTCACCCTATTTTAAATTTTATGAACCTGAATTGAAGCAACTCATGGATGCTCAACAGGGGTTTTTAATGGAATGGAATAGGAGTTGTCTGGAATGGGTCCTTCTCAAGTTGAAAATGGATCATCTACTAAAAATCCAGTTTCATCATGAATGTCCAGCTGATTTACATCCGAATCAATTTCAGCTGAACGATGGCATAAATCCAATCCAACAAATGGTAAAAAGCTCTTTCAGGTATCAGCAGGTTTTTGAAGATAAAATAGGTTTTATGGAGGACCTTTCCGTCATAGATCTTTTGTTCAATATTGGTCCAGATGTTCACCAAAAAATAATGACGCAACTGGTTAAACTTTAATTCTTGGCTTCTGTCGTAGATAATCTTTCATATGGGTTTTTTTGTTAATTTAGTCTCTATCCAATTTCTATGCGTAATTGTATCTTCTTGGTTCTTATTGTTTTAGGATCACTCAGGGCAGTGGGTCAGGATTTTTCCAATAAAGGAACGGAATTTTGGGTGGGATATGGAAGCCATGTATCCATGTACAATGGCAATGGAACTGTAAATCCAACGGGGGGGGCTCAAAATATGGTCCTATACTTTACTTCAGACAAGAATGCAAATGTTACGGTGGAAATACCTTCAATTGGATGGTCTAATTCTTATACAGTCACTGCCAATCAGGTTACAACAACTGCTACTATGCCCAAGACTATTGGCCAGGATTCAAGAATAACAGATGAAGGAAAATCTGGTAAAGGAATACACATAACATCTGATGTTCCGATCATTGCTTATGCACATATTTACAATGCATCTGTATCGGGGGCTACTTTACTTTTTCCTGTAAATACACTTGCCAGAGAGTATTACTCAATAAACTATAAACAAGTTTCCAATCAGGCGTACTCTTATTGCTTTTCCTATGTCATTGCAACGGAGGATGATACAAACGTTGAGATCATCCCCAGTGCCAATACAATTTTAAATGCCAAGGGAGATACCATTAGGGTTAAACTAAATAAGGGTGAAGTCTACAATATATTTGGAAAGTTACTGACCAATACAAATCCTTATTTAGGGGAAGACCTTACCGGCACATTAATAAGATCTGTTGCAACACCTACCAGTCCTTGTAAACGCATTGCGGTATATTCAGGATCAGGTAAAGTAAGTATTAGTTGTAACAATGGCTCTGGAAGTGCTGATAATTATATGCAACAGGCTTTTCCGGCAAATGCATGGGGCAAAAAATACCTTACGGCGCCTACCAAGGATATGCCCAATAATTTTTTCCGAATTGCGGTGAGCAAACCTGGTACAGTGGTCAAAAGAAATGGTGTAGTGCTTACAGGGTTGGTAAATGGCTTTTATTACGATTATCAAAGCAATACCCCGGATCTGATTGAATCAGATCAACCTATCATGGTAGCACAATATACAACGACTACTGGACAATGCGGGAATACGTTTATCGGAGGGCGAGGAGATCCTGAGATGATCTACTTAAGTCCGATTGAACAGACAATTGATAAAGTTACCATCAATTCAACTCCCAATGCAGGCATCACTTTGCATTATATCAATATTGTTATTCATAAGAATGGTGCCAATTCTTTAAAAATAGATGGAGCAACGCCTGTTTCACTTTTGACAGTGCATCCACAAGATACCAATTTTGTTTACTATCAGGTTGGGCTCACAGCAGGTTCCCACACCATACAATCTGATTCTGGTTTCAATGCAATAGCCTATGGTTATGGCAATACAGAAACCTATGGATACAATGCTGGGACCAATGTAAAAGATTTGTACCAGACGTTATCATCTTACAATCAATATGCTACTGTCAATTTACCAGCTACCTGCCGTGGAACTCCTTTTAAATTTGTTATTTCCATTCCATATGAACCATTGTCGTTGCAATGGGTCATACCCAATTATCCACCCATTCCCAAAATCAATTCACCACAATCTGATTCAACCAAAACCATCAATGGTAAAAAAGTATGGTATTATTCTCTACCGAATTTTTATAAATATGATACCATCAAGACCTATAACATCAGGGTAATTGCCAATAATCCAACAGTAGAAGGCTGTTCCGGAGAGCAACAGATTGATTATGATCTGCAGGTATTTGAAAGGCCCAAATCTAATTTTCGTTGGCAAACAACCAATTGTATAAACGATTCTTTGCTGGTTGAGGATACGAGTTCAGTAGTGACCAGACCGATTACCAGGTATATGTGGGATTTGGGGGATGGAAATTTTACCAATATCAAAAAATCCTTTAAGCATAAGTTTGCTGCTACTGGTAAATACACGGTTAGATTTTTTTCCATTACAGATGTAGGATGCTTAAGTGATACATCAAAAGCAGATATTTTTTTGGATAGTATACCGGTTTCTGATTTTTCAATAAAAAGTTTGACTTGTGTGGACAAGGACATCCGTTTTGCTGATTCTTCCAGGCCATTGGGCAATAGCACCCTTTCTGAATGGAACTGGGACCTCGGTACCGGAACTCCTATCGTAAATACAACGAATGTTTCGGTTTTGGCCAAGTATTCCAATGCACAGCAATATAGTGTAGGGTTGAAAGTCAAGACAGCAAATGGTTGTTTGAGTCCCGAAAAACGCTTGACCTTTATCAACCATCCTAATCCAAAAGTATCTTTTGGTTTACCCATAGTTTGTCTTCCCGATGGCAAAGCTAATTTCATGGATGCATCTTCCATCTCCAATGGAACCAGTGCTGCATTCTCATACAAATGGTTTTTTGGAGATCCCAATGCCAATGCATCCAATCCTGATACCGCTATTGTATCGTCTCCAGTTCACCGATATTCTTCTATCGGCCCCTATAATGTAAAGCTCATTGTTACTTCAGGAAATGGCTGTGTAGATTCACTTACCCAAATATTAAATTCAGTATATGCCCAACCCAAGGCTGATTTCACTGTAACACCGGAAGTCTGTTTGCGCGAGTCTACACAATTCAATGATTTGATCAATCCCCAGGGGAGAGAATTGAAAAAATGGAGCTGGTCAATCTCCAATGGTACATCAGATACTTTGAAAAATCCATTGATTAAGGTCAATACGCCCGGGACCTATACTGCTACTTTGTATGGATTTACTGCTGATGGTTGCGTAAGTGATACGATTTCAAAGTCTTTTACCATTCATCCACTTCCCACTCCACAATTCAGAATGGTGGATCCGGCATGTGTGACAGAGACGGTTGGTTTTTTACAAGAAGCTGTTGCCAATGTAGGGTCCATCAAACGATGGAATTGGAAATTAGGCAATACAGCCTCCTCTTTGGATATCACGGATCCAGCTGCTGTTATTTCTACCGTGTTTACCCAATGGGGTGATCAGGTGATCAGCTTGATGGTAGAAAATTCAAAAGGTTGCAAGAGTGATACACTGCTAAAAACAGTCAGGATCAATCCAAAGCCGAATGTGGGTTTCACACTACCTGAAGTATGTTTGAACGATGCTTTTGCAGAATTTAAAAGTACAACAACACTGGCCGACACCTTGCAGAAAATGAGCCACGAATGGCAATTTGGAGATCCCAATTCAACCAATTCGAACCCTGATATAGGAACGGGTGCAATGGCAAAACATAAATATTCAGCAGCCAGGGTATATACAGTTGTTCTAAAATCGACCAGTTCTGCAGGATGCATCAGTTCACTTTCTCAGTCTTTCACCGTGAATGGGGCAACCCCTAAAGCAGATTTTAGTGTTTTAAGATCAGATTCGCTTTGCAGCAATACCAATGTTGGCATCCAAAATTTGTCCACCGTAGATTTTGGTACTGTTTCCAAGCTGGAAATCTATTGGGACTATCTAAACAGTCCAACTACTTTTGTCTCCGATGACAATCCATCGGTTAATAAGATTTATACCAATCTTTATAGTGATTTTCTCAACCAGGCAACCAAAACATTCACCATCCGTATCAGAGCATTTTCTGGCGGGAGCTGCGTGGATGATGAATTGAAGACCATTGTTGTCAAAGGAAGTCCTTTGGTCAGCCTTCAATCATTGCAAGGAATTTGCCTGGAAGCTCAACCACGGAGATTAAATGAGGCAAGTTTCACGGATGTATCAGGAATATCCCCTGGATTTGAAACTTTTAAAGGAAATGGGGTCAGTACAAGTGGTATTTTTGACCCAGCTTTGGCTACAGTTGGAACCCATGAAATAATCTATCGATTTACTTCCTCCAAAGGATGTTTTTCTGAGACCAAGGGAAATATCATTGTTTGGCCCAGGCCAACGGCAGATTTTACAATTGCTAACATCACTTGTGAGAAAAACGCCATCACATTTACCGATAAATCTATTGCAAATGCGGGATCGATTGTCAGTTGGAATTGGATTTTTGGAGATGGGTCAGCTGTAAGGAAAGTAAACAACGACAATCCTCAGAACTATACATATGCTTCCTACAATACCTATAATGCCAGTTTGGAAGTTGTTACCAATAATGGGTGTACCAGTATTCCCAAAGTGGTGCCAGTCAAAGTAAATCCATTGCCCATCGTGAATTTTACCTTGCCCAAGGTCTGTTTACCTGAGGGTAAAGCGGTATTCCTGAACAATACAGATGTTCCAGATGGCACAGGATCTTTGCTGACCTATAAATGGACTTATGGTGATACAAGAGATCCCTCCGTTACAGTTGCCAAAGATGGTCTTCATTATTTTTCTGCTTTGGGAGCTTACAACATAAAATTGGTCGCGACAACGAGCAATGGATGCATGGATTCAATTGCCAAAGTTCTGGTGGATGTTTTCCCTCAGCCCAAAGCAGGATTCAGCAGTTTTGATTCGGTTTGTCTGGGAAAGGATATACAATATCTTGATACCAGTACGGGGTTTGTAAGACCGATCAGTGAATGGAACTGGGATTTTGGAAATGGAGTAACAGATAACCAAAAAAATCCATTGTATCAACACAGGGCATCCGGAAGCTTCTTGGTTTCTTTGTGGGTCAAGTCTTCTGAAGGTTGTATCTCAGATACAACAAGTAAACAAATTATAATTCATCCATATCCCAAGATTTCAGCAGGGCCTGATCTATTTGTGTTGGACGATGGTCAAAAACAAATCTTCGCTGCAGCTTCTGGGGATGCTTTGGTGTATCGCTGGAGTCCCGCAACGTATTTGTCTGATGTGAATATTCTGCAACCCCTGGTGGTAAAACCCCAGGAGGATATTGTTTATACTTTGAGTGTAACCGGTAGGGGTGCTTGTACAAGCACTGATGATCTCTTGGTTACTGTTTTAAAACTTCCTAAACCTCCCAATACTTTTACCCCCAATGGTGACGGGGTAAATGATCAATGGGAAATAAAGTATCTTGATCAATATCCTGGATGTATTCTTGAGGTATATACTACACAAGGACAATTGGTCTATCGGTCTGTTGGATATGCAAACAAATGGGATGGAACCAGCAATGGAAAAGCACTTCCTTTTGGTACCTACTATTATGTAATTGATCCCAAGTCGGGTAGACGTAAGATTGCAGGTTATGTTACCATTATAAAATAAACATGAAAAATTGTATAACCCTTTTATTCATTTTCTCGATAGTATGTGTTAAGGCTCAACAACGACCCCATTATACACAGTATATTATGAATAATTATATAGTAAATCCTGCTATTGGGGGCATAGAGAATTATATTGATGTCAAATTGAGCATGAGAAACCAGTGGTTAGGAATTGAGGGTGCCCCCAAGACCTTATATGCTACCGTACATGGATCATTAGGCAAAAAAGATTATCGTGAATCAGTTTCATCTTTTGACATGAAAGGACAAAATCCCAGAGGGAGGGAGTATTGGGCGAATTATACACCTGCTCCTCCTCATCATGGATTAGGACTTGCAGTGATAAATTATGCTACTGGATATATAAACCGAACCACTGCCTATGGAACTTATTCCTACCATATGGGTTTGTCTGCGACAACCAGTCTTGCTGCTGGTTTTGGATTAGGACTATCCTCCTTTAATATCAATCAAAGTAAAATCACACTGGCTACCCCTTTTGATCCAGCCATTGGCAATTCTAGCAGCAATTTGACCAAAATCAAGCCTGAAATGAATGCCGGTCTCTGGTTGTATTCCTCAAATTATTTTGCAGGACTTTCAGCACAGCAAATCATACCGGTTCGAATGAATTTGGTGGATAGTTCAGTCTATCGATCAACGTTGATTCCCCATCTTTTTATGACTGCTGGGTATCGTATACAGCTAAGCAATGATATTTCAATTCTTCCCTCCACTATGATGAGGTATATAGCAGGAATCCCATTGGGGGTTGATGTAAACCTAAAAACGCAATACCGGGATTTGATGTGGATTGGAGGGAATTTCAGAAAAGGGGATGGTTTTTCTGGTATGGTAGGATTGAATATCGCCCATACGTTGAATATAAGTTATGCTTATGACCTCAATAGGGGGAAATATCTATTGAGCACCATGAACCGTGGAACCCATGAAATTGTTGTCGGTTTTACCTTAAACAATGTGTATGGAGACCTTTGTCCTAGGAATATTTGGTAAAAAAGAACAGAACATTGTATTTTTATAAAAATGAATAAAATGTCTAGAAAAAATGTTTTTATACTTTTATTAATGACAACAATTCTAATGTCATGTGGGAAAAAAGGAGGCTCTACTCCAACTCCTCCAACACCACCACCACCTCCTCCTGTTGAAGTAGAAGAAAATATTGCTTTTAGTTTGGATCCAGATCCCGGAACAACGACCGCAACGGCCTTATCTGGAACTTATTCATTCAAAGTAACCCTGAGCTCAAAAATGCCAAGTTCTGGCATCAGTATTGATATCGCAACGAAGCAGGATAACAATGGCACCTTGCTTGACAGCAAGAATGTGAAATCAACAGTAGCAGCCAATGATATTTCTACTGGTACACTGAGTTCAGGTGTTTTGTACAATGTCTCAGTTGTGGTTTCATCTCAGAAAACTGCAACGAACACAGCAACCAAAACATTCAAGGTAGCCCGCAAATAATTTTACCAGAAAATGCAATAAAAAACCCCTTCGCAGAAGGGGTTTTTTATTATCGTATCATGAACTTGTTTCAAGATTATTTCTCCTCTTTTTTCAAGTCAATCTTGATGTCCATCTTATCACCTTTTAAATAGGATTTGTATGGAGAGGCGTCCACTTCTTTTCCATTGATGGTCAGTTTGCCATTTTCAAAATGGATTTCAACAGAACCCTCTGGCATCAGCCCATCTGCCTGAAGAGCCTGAATCAAACCATCATTAGGACCTTCAGTGATAACTGTTTCTGATTGCGTGGTGTCATTGCTCATCACGGATATCTGGATATTCTTTTCAATTTTGGTCTCTGTTGCCACAGCTTTAGACTCATGCAATTGAGCAAGGGTAGGAGCTACAACCAGTGAAACAATGGACATCAATTTGATCAGGATGTTCATGGAAGGTCCAGAAGTATCTTTGAAAGGATCCCCTACGGTGTCCCCTGTAACGGATGCTTTGTGCGGGTCTGATTTTTTGTAGTACATTTCTCCATTGATCTCAACCCCTTTTTCAAAGCTTTTCTTGGCATTGTCCCATGCACCACCAGCATTGTTCTGGAACATTCCCAGCAAAACGCCACTTACAGTAGCACCTGCCAAAAATCCTCCAAGCGCTTCAGGGCCCATGATGAATCCAATAATCAAAGGGGATACAATGGCGATAGCTCCTGGGAGCATCATTTTTTTGATAGATGCTTCAGTTGAAATGGCAACACATTTGTCATATTCAGGCTTGCCTGTGCCTTCCATGATACCGGCAATCGTTCTGAACTGCCTGCGAACCTCTTCTACCATTGACATGGCTGCTTGTCCTACTGCCCTGATGGCTAGTGAAGAGAAGATGAAAGGCACCATGGCTCCAACAAACAAGGAAGCCAGTACATCAGCCTTGTAAATATCGATACCCTCCATTTTGTAACCATTGTGGTTGACAACACCCACATAAGCAGCGAAGAGCGCAAGAGCGGTAAGGGCAGCGGAAGCGATGGCAAAACCTTTTCCGGTAGCTGCAGTGGTATTTCCCACAGCATCCAATACATCTGTTTTTTCACGAACCTCCTTGGGCAATTCACTCATTTCAGCAATACCTCCAGCATTATCAGCAATGGGGCCAAATGCATCAATGGCCAATTGCATGGCAGTTGTGGCCATCATACCGGCCGCAGCAATGGCGACGCCGTAGAGACCTGCACACGCGTAAGATCCCCAAATACCGCCCGCCAGAACAAGAATGGGCAACATGGTTGATTCCATTCCCACAGCCAAACCGCCAATAACATTGGTTGCATGACCAGTAGAGGACTGTCGGATAATGGAAAGGACCGGGCGTTTACCCATGGCAGTATAATATTCAGTGATGATGCTCATCAAAGTACCTACAACCAATCCTACAATGATGGCGCCCATTACACCATTGTTGGTGAATGTTTCGCCTCTAAGACTCATTTCAGCTGGAAGAATATAGTAAACCAGACCTACACAAGCAATGGCGGTAAGCACAATTGATCCCCAATTGCCCATGTTCAGTGCCTTTTGGACATTGTCTGTGCTGATACCCGCAGCATCACTAACCCTGACAAACCAGGTTCCGATGATAGAGAATAGAATTCCCACACCAGCGATCAACATGGGAAGAAGGATAGGGGCAAATCCACCAAAATTATCTACAGAAGTCGTTTCCTGTCCCAATACCATGGTTGCCAAGACGGTGGCTACATATGAACCGAAAAGATCAGCACCCATACCGGCAACGTCACCAACATTGTCACCAACATTATCAGCGATGGTAGCAGGATTTCTGGGGTCGTCCTCTGGAATACCCGCTTCAACCTTACCCACAAGATCGGCACCCACGTCAGCGGCCTTGGTATAAATACCACCCCCCACACGGGCAAAAAGTGCAATGGATTCTGCACCCAATGAGAAACCGGTCAACACTTCAATTGTCTTTACCATATCCTCAGAATTGGCAGCACTTCCTGGTGCAAAAACCTCTTTCAAGATGATGTACAAGGCGCCAAGTCCAAGTACCGCCAAACCTGCAACACCCAGTCCCATCACTGCACCTCCGGTAAAGGAAACATTCAGTGCTTTGGAAAGGCTGGTTCTGGCCGCGTTGGCTGTTCTCACGTTGGCCTGGGTAGCCACTTTCATTCCAATATACCCTGCCAGGGCACTGCTGAAGGCGCCAAAAATGAAGGCCAGGGAAATGCTCCAATGGGAGTTGGGATTGCTGGTGGACATAAAAGCCAGCAACAAAGCCACTACCACCACAAAATATCCTAATATCTTCCACTCGGCTTTCAAAAAGGCCATTGCACCCTCAGCAATATAATTGCTGATCTCTTTCATTCTGTCAGAACCTGCATCCTGTTTGGATACCCAATTGAATTTGACAATGGTGTAGATCAGGCCTATCAGACCCATAACTGGAACGAGGTAGAATAGATTTTGCATAAACAGTTCAATTCGTTTTAATTCGAGGTAACCAAAGTATCGACTTTGGGGGTGCAAAAATAAGCAAAACATGCAAATAATCAAGGATTTGCGTTACTAATCCTTATGTATTTAAAAGCCTTGGAAAGATAGTAAATCTGGTCTGTCGCAGTCATGAAATCAGAACCGAGTACCTCTTGGGCTAGGTCACCCGCCATTCCGTGGATGAACATACCAAGAATAGCTGCCTCAGTTGCCGAGTAACCCTGGGCCAAGAGGCCACCTATAAGACCGGTCAGGACGTCTCCGCTCCCGGCCTTGGCCATGCCGGAATTTCCTGTTCCATTCAGGAAAAAATTACCATCTGCAGTAACAAATACGGATACATGACCCTTTATTAAAATATTGATATTGTATTTATTACAGTATTCAATTGAAGTAGTTATTCTTGATTTATCATCATCGGAATACCCAAAGAGTCTTTCCCATTCTCCAAGGTGTGGGGTGAGAATGGAAGAGCCGGGTAAAAATTTAAAATAGGTAGGATTGCGTGCCAAAAGGGTCAAGGCATCGGCATCCAATACCATTGGCTTTTGGGAGGAAATGGCTGAGTCCAATAGTTTTTCGGACAATGGGGACAATCCAATACCCGGACCAATGGCAAGGGCATGAAAAGAATTTGAGAAAAGAAGTTCGTTTTGTTCCCTAACCAATGCTTCGGGTATGGTTTGGTGAATCAATAGTTCGTACTTCCTGGGTATGCCTACTGTAAGCTTTCCCAATCCGCTTTTGTTGGCTGCCATGGCTGAAAGGATTGCAGCACCTGCCATGCCATCTGAACCTGCTACGAGTCCTAAATGTCCCCGATTTCCTTTATGGACAAAAGGATCATAGTCTTTGAGGATGCTTTGAACATTCGCTAAGCTCTTTTCAAACAAATGATTCCTGTCCAATAGCCGAAGATCTTTTGGAACATCAATCATCATCATCCAATTGAATGCCATATCCGGAGAAGGCTCCGGCAATTTTCTTGGCCTGATAAATACTTCTGTTGAACTTATTTCCCAAAACAATGATGACAGTAGAATCTGCTGGAAGTCGGCTAAAAACGGTGTTGTTGCCATGCCACCAGCCATTGTGATAAATTATCTTCTTCCCACTGGGCATTTCATAGAGGCGCCATCCCAATCCATAGTTCCTAAGACCCCGACGCTCATAACTGTATCCTTTGAAAGCCTCCTCCAATGTGTGTTGCGTAAAAAGATTTCCTGGAAGCAGCGCCCAGTCCCATTTCATCATGTCCCTTGGAGTGCTGTAAATATTCTTGTCTCCATAAACGGCATCCAAAAACATCATGGGTTCCCTTCGATTATTGAACTTATAGGATTGTAAAACTTTGCTGGATTGAGTGGTGTCAAATACAAAGCTATGTGTCATTCCCAGTGGTGTAAAGAAAGAGCTGTCCAGAAATTTTGCAAAACTGGTTTTCGCTACTTTTTCAACAACCAATGCAAGCAAGGCATAGTTGGTATTGCAATAATCGAAGTAGGCGTTGGGTCGTCCGGGTTTTAATTTCTCGGCATTTTGTATGATGAGATTCAGTATATCCTGGTTGGTAACATACCGATGGGTATCCCAACCCAGTTTCTCAACAAAATGAACATAGTTGGGCAAACCGCTTCGATGGCTCAAGAGGTCTCGGATGGAGATCTTTGAAAAAGGGAAGCCAGCCAAATATTTAGAAACACTCTCATCCAGTAGAACAGTCCCTTCTTCAGCTAGTTTTAAAATGGACATAGCTGTAAAGGTTTTAGACACAGAGGCAAGGTGGAAAGCGGTACTTGAATCAATGGCATCACCTTTCAACACATCTTTCAGTCCACTGTATTCCTCAAAAACGATTTTACCATTCCTGGCAACCAGTATGGCACCATTGAAACGACTTCTTTTCAATGTTTCTTCGAAGTATTTTTTACTGGACTGCTGAACTGACCTGTCTATATCATTGAGCGTCATGTCAGTTGGCATGGTCAATACAACTGATTTTTCGACAGGTTTCAACAGATGAGGCTCAAACCTTTTGTCTAAAACATAAAAAATAGCTGAAAACAGGATAAATAATAACACAAATACCTTGATCTTCTGCATCCTGACTTGTTTGAATTGGAATGGGTTGAATTAGTTGCTAATTTCGTTAAAAATTCTAAATAAGATGGCGAGTTCATCCACTACCAGTTATCCAAAAGATAAGATTAAGATTCTTTTTCTGGAAAACATCAGTGAGGCTGCCATCAGGGCCTTTAGGGATGCCGGATATTCAGATATCAAAAAAATCAGTGGGGCATTGTCCGAGGATCAATTGATCCAGGAAATTAAAAATGTCCACATGATCGGCATCCGTTCCAAAACCCAGATATCTGAAAGCGTTCTCCAACATGCTGAAAAATTACAGGCTATTGGTTGTTTTTGTATTGGAACCAACCAGGTAAATCTTGCAGCAGCTAGAAAAAGGGGTGTGGTTGTATTCAACGCCCCATACAGCAATACCCGGTCAGTTGCAGAATTGGTCATTGGAGCCTCTATCATTTTGATTAGAAAAATCCTAGACAAAAATAAAGCCGCTCATGAAGGCATCTGGAACAAAGATGCAAAAGGCAGTTTTGAACTCAGGGGCAAAAAATTAGGCATCATCGGATACGGCAATATCGGTTCACAAGTAAGTATACTTGCCGAGGCCATGGGCATGAAAGTTATCTTTTATGATGTGCTGACCAAACTTCCATTGGGCAATGCAGATGCCAGAAAATCCTTAAAAGAGCTGGTTTCAGAATCTGATATTGTGACCTTGCACATCCCCGAAACAAGCCAGACCAAGAACATCATCAACAAATCTCTTTTAAAGCAGTTTAAGAAAGGTGCAATATTGATCAATTTTGCGAGAGGAGAGGTGGTGGACCTGGATGCTTTGTCCAAATCACTGCAGGAGGGCCATTTGAGCGGAGCAGCCATTGATGTATTCCCTTGGGAACCCGAAAAAAACGGAGATCATTTCAGCTCACCGCTTCAAAATCTATCCAATGTACTCCTGACACCTCATATTGGCGGTTCAACCGAAGAGGCACAACACAATATCGGGGAAGATGTAAGCAGTAAATTACTCCAGTACCTGGAAATGGGTTCTACCTATGGCTCGCATACCGTGCCGGAGTTGAGTCTTACTCCCGTGGAAGGAACCCATAGGATACTTCATATACATCAAAATGTCCCCGGTGTACTTTCTGAGATCAACATCAGTTTGTCTGATCATAAGATCAATATTTTGGGACAATACCTAAAGACCAATGATGAGATTGGTTATGTGGTATTGGATGTCGATAAAAAATTATCCAAAAACGCAGCTGATCTGCTTCGCAAAGTAAAAGGCACGATCAAAGTGCGTCTTTTATATTGATCTTCATGCAAGAAATATTATCAGCTTTCTTAGGTACAAACAATGAACTGGACACAATCCCTTTCGGAAATGGTTTGATCCATTCCACTTACAAAGTTCAAAACAATGGAAAGTCATTGTACATCCTACAAAAGCTGAATACTTCCGTCTTCAAAAACCCCTTGGATATTGCCGATAACCTTGATCATTTATCGGCTTTTTTAGTTTCCAGGCAACAGGAGATTTTCTTTCCAATGCCCATGCATACCCTGAAAGGGGAGCCCTATGCCATTCAACAGGGAGAATATTACCGATTAACCCCTTTTGTATCCAATTCTCGTTCTTTTGATAGCTGCAACTCTCCGGATGAAGCATATGAAGCGGCTCTTCAATTTGGTCGATTTACTTCTTCCTTTAAGGGATTTGATATCCGTCTTTTAAAACCCTCCATACCTGGATTTCATGATCTTTCTTTTCGCTGGAAACAGTTCAATGAATCTCTTTCCAACGGTATTCCAGAGCGTATTCAACTTGCTGGGAATGAAATAAAACTTGTAATGGACAACTCCTATATTGTGGATAGGTTTAATGCTGTACTCCAGGATAGGGCCTATCAACTAAGGGTTACGCATCATGACACCAAAATCAACAATGTACTTTTCAATGAAGACAAAAAGGGTATTTGTCCGATTGACTTGGATACGGTAATGCCCGGTTATTTCATCAGTGACCTTGGCGATATGTTCAGAACCTATCTCTCTCCAGGCTCTGAAGAAGAAACAGATCTTGAAAAAATATTTGCCAGAAAAGATTTTAAGAATGGTATCATAGAAGGCTATCTTTCCAAAATGGCAGATCAGTTGACTTCAAAAGAAAAGGAACTCATCCCATATGCAGGTGAATTCATGATCTTCATGCAAGCCATTCGTTTCTTGGCAGATTTTCTCAATGGAGATGTATATTATGGAATTAGATACGAAATGAACAATTTTGACAGAACCAAAAATCAATTGCATCTCTTAAAATCCTACCAGCGGTTGTTCCGTTGATTTTATTTTTCTTTTTTGACCAACAGGCTGTCAGTTGGAAGTTTAGGAAGACTGTCGGAGGTGAATATTCTTACATTTTTTAGCAAAGCCATCATCTGTTTAGCGTCTTCAGGACGTATTTCCGTTCTGCTTACATAAATGGATCTCAATTGACCAAGACTGATTATTTTTTTTAGTCCGGTTGTTGTGATCTGTGTATTCGACAAGTTCAAGTATTGCAGATGCTTTAACTTGTTGATCGAATTGATTCCAATATCAGAAATGGAATTGTTCTCTAACCACAATTTTTCAAGGGATTGAAACTTTTCAATTCTATAAATGATTGAATCATTAATGCCTGACTTGTTCAACTTCAGTTCGATCAGTTGATCTGCAACCCCTCCCAAAAGGGTGAGAGCAGAATCTATGTCTACTGTCAGATTGAATCCTGTAGCCCTCAGGTGATTGTCATTGACAGCTATGGGGGAAATAACCCAGCCTATTTTTTTTAAGGATTGTATGAGTAAAGCCTCTGCAGCGGTAACCACCGGACGTTCAATATTTTTTACTTCGGGTCTTGTCAGATTCGACTTGAAATTTTCCAGCTCTTTCAAGATATTTTCATCTGGTGCCAGAGACTCAACACTGGCTGTGTATTTTGCTCCTGTGCGGATCCACCAGGATAAAATTGATTTTTCTGCAGTGGTCAGTTGTTCTTTCTCTTTTGGTGGCATGTGATGGTCATCACTTTCATCCAATAAAAGTCTTTTGATCAATTCACTGTTATCAGCATCACCTTTTACCAGAACAGCCCCGTTCTTTCCGCCCTTGTCGATCCATGTTGGATCATCCAGCCTCAATTTTCCTTTTTGTTTGTTGGCACCATGGCATTCTACACATTTTGTTTGCAAGGTATGCCCAACAATGTCTCGGTATATATCTGCTTTTTGTATGTCGGTAATTACCGGTAGGGTAGTCTTTTTATCATTTTCTGTACCCATTGACCAAAGAAAATTTTCACCATGCGTCAACGATCCTCCCTGGTGTCCTGTTAGAACCAAGCTGCCCAGTAGGATCAACAAGGCAATTAAGTTGGGATATTTATGATTTGTTATCAGTGGGCTAAAAAAGAAATACGCTGCATAGATCAATGTCATCCCGATGGCAGTCCATTGGTGAATGTCAACATCCGCTTCTGAATTGCTGCCTTCTAAGGAAAGAACATATCCTGAAACCATGGAAAGAACTGCAGTGATAAGGCCTATCCCCAATATGATGCGGGTGGAATCCCTGAGGAATCTGTATTTCTCAACCATAGACAAGGCAGCAAGCAGAATAGCTGCTACAAAAATCCCAATCGGTAAATGAACAAGGACTGGATGAAATCTGCCAATTATTGAAATAGGATCCATTCGTTTTATTTCAAATATTTATGCCTAAGCGATGATGGGGTCAATTTTTTTACCAAAAACATCTGTGAGTCGGAATGATCTTCCCTGAAATGAGTACGTCAGTTTTTCGTGATCAAAGCCTAATTGATGGAGGACGGTTGCCTGAATATCGTAAACAGAAACTTTTCCATCAATGGCATTGTATCCAATGGGGTCTGTTTCTCCATGACAGAAGCCACCTTTGATTCCACCTCCTGCCATCCACATGGAAAAAGCATCAGCATGGTGATCTCGACCTTTGAAAGTATTTTGTTTTCCATCTCTGTTTTCCTGCATGGGTGTCCTGCCGAATTCTCCTCCCCAAACCACTAGGGTTTCCTCCAGCAAGCCACGTTGTTTGAGATCCAGCAAAAATGCTGAAATGGCTTTGTCCATTTTATAGCACTTGTTGATAAATCCAAGGTCTAAGGCTGTACCCGGATCAGTTCCGTGACTGTCCCATCCCCAATCAAAAAGCTGTACAAATCTTACTCCTTTTTCAACCAGTTTTCTTGCCAATAAAAGATTGTTGGCAAAAGATTCTTGCCCCGGTTCAGTTCCATACATTTCATGGATGTATGCCGGTTCATCTGCAATGGTCATTACATCTGGAACAGCCACTTGCATCTTGAAAGCCATCTCATATTGCGAGATCCTGGACATGATCTCCGGGTCTTGGTATTGTTGATAGGTCAATTCGTTGACCTTGTTGATGGTTTCAATCGATGCTTTGCGCATATCCCTGTCAAAACCATTGGGGTCTTTTAAAAAAAGAACAGGATCTCCTTCAGATCTGCATTGCACGCCTTGGTATACGGAAGGAAGGAAACCGCTTCCCCATATGCTTTTGCCTGCATCCGGGTTTCTGCCGCCGGAAGTAAGGACCACAAATCCCGGCAGGTTACTATTTTCTGATCCCAATCCGTAGGTGACCCAGGATCCCATGCTGGGCCTGCCCAATCTGGGTGTTCCGCAATGCATGAGCAATTGTGCTGGAGCATGATTGAATTGGTCTGTATTGACGGCTTTTAAAATGGTGACATCATCGATCACCTGGCTAAAATGAGGGAGATTATCAGAAAGCCAAAGTCCGCTTTGACCATGCTGCTTAAAGTTCGCTTGTGGCCCGAGCAATTTGGGGACACCTCTGATAAAAGCAAATTTCTTTCCTTGGATAAATGAATCCGGACAATCCTGTCCGTCTAATTTGGTGAGTTCCGGCTTATAGTCGAATAGCTCCAGTTGCGATGGGGCACCTGCCATGTGAAGGAAAATAACAGATTTTGCCTTGCCTTGAAATTGTGGTGCTTTTACATCCAAGGGATTGCTGCTCGTTTCTGCATCCGTTTGGGGAGCAAAAAAATTGCATCCATCCAGTATCGATCCAAGGGCCATCATCCCCATGCCAGTCTTACAATCCTGAAGAAAATGTCTTCTGGTTTGAAAGGACAATGTTTTCTGCCTGGCTTCTTTGACGATTTTTTCCATTGTCATTAATTTTTGGTGATTACTTCATCCAGGTTGAGAATGGCATTGGTTACTACAGATAGTGCTGCCAACTCTTTCTGTCCCTTTCTAAAGACAGAATCTGAAAGCATGGTTTTTATCCTGGATGTATCATCTCCTAATTTCAGCAAACTGTTTCTATATAGTGCAACAAATGTGTTTTGTTTTTGGGGATCGATTGGCTTTCCGGTAGCTTTTTCATAGCTTTTGGAAATTGCCTTTGTGAAATTCTGATGCTCAGACGCCAAGCAGCTTTTTGCCAAACGAACTGAAACATCCCAATAGGTTGAATCGTTCAGCAATGTCAATGCCTGTAAAGGAGTATTGGTTCTGATCCTTCTTGTTAAACAAACTTCCCTTGCAGATCCGTCAAAATTGATCATGGAAGGGTAGGGGCCGGTTCTTTTAACATAGGTATAGATGGCTCTTCTGTATTGATCTTCTCCCTGACTCATTGTCCATTTTCTATTGTCGTAAGGTGAGGACCAAATGCCATCAGGTTGATAGGGCATTACGCTAGGGCCGAACATTTTCGGGCTCAATACGCCGCAAATGGCCAGGGCCTGATCCCTTACCTGTTCCGCTGTTAAACGAACCCTCGGCGCACGGGCATAATATTTATTGAGAGGATCTTTTTTGCGCATGTCGGGCGTTACAACAGATGATTGTCGGTAAGTCTCTGACATGACCATCCTCTTGAGCGTTTTTTTGATACTCCATTTATCAGTATGCATGAATTCATAGGACAGATAATCCAGCAATTCAGGGTGTGTTGGCAATGCTCCTTGAGAGCCAAGATCTTCAAGGGTTTCCACCAAACCTTGTCCAAATAATTGTTCCCAAAGTCGGTTGATCATGGTTCGGGAAGTCAATGGATTTTTTTTATCGGTCATCCACATAGCCAATCCATATCTGTTTTTTTGTTTGATCTCTTTGTTATTCACAAAAATGGCAGGTATTCCTGGTTCAACCTCTTTGGTTTTTAGCAGCCAGTTCCCTCTTTCAAATACATGAGTCTTCCTTTTCATGTATGCAGGATTATCCAGCATGATGGGGGTTAGTTCTGCATCCGGGTGGTTGAGTACTTGAAGCGACAATGCTTCATGGATTTTGGAATCTGGACTGCCATCGGTGGGGAAGTCAGGTGTCATGACAAACCAGTCCATCACCATACCATTCTCTTCTGGCTTTTTCAGCAGTTTGCTATCATAGTGTAAATAGATATCATGTTTTCCTTTGATCTCCTTTGGTAGGGTTAGCTTGACAATGTTCCATCCATCTTTGGTCTTATCCATCTTAACAGATTGGATAGCTGGATTTTTCATACTATCCATGTAGATATTGAGCAGCCCTTTGTCGATTGGATTGCGGAATCTGATCAGCATATTCGGTTTGCCGGTGAAATCAACATTTTTAAAACGTGCCGATCCCATCTTCCTCAACCGAAGAAATTTTGTGTCTTCCAATGCTGCATTGACCATTGAATCTGCGGTAATACTGTTAACGCATTGTTGTCCCGTTTTCAAGAGGCTTCGATAAAAAATAAGTTGTTCCTTGGTTCCCTTTCCTTTTATCCAGTTCATCACAGAATCATAGCGCAATTGACCGGACGGCCTAAACTCTCTCAGCAAGGGATATTCGTCATACGTGTCTTCATCCCTTGAATTGTTGAAATAAGCCATGAAGCGATAATACTCTTCATGTCGGATAGGATCATAGGGATGACTATGACACTGAACACAGGCAAAGCTGGTACCCATAAGGGTTTCCCAGGTGGTATTGACTCTGTCGATGATGGCGGCAGTTCTGAATTCTTCATTGTCTGTACCCCCCTCATCATTGTTCATCGTATTCCGATGGTAGGCAGTTGCAATAAATTGTTCATCGGAAGGGTCCGGTAAAAGATCTCCAGCCAATTGTTCGACCAAAAATTGATCATAGGGTTTATCATCATTAAAAGCCTTGATCAGCCAGTCTCTGTAACGCCAAATGGACCTTATATAATCCCTTTCATAACCCTTTGTATCAGCAAATCTGGCCAGATCCAACCAGAGGGCAGTCCAACGTTCTCCATATGCTGGGGTTGACATCAGATCCTCTACCAATATTTCATAGGCTTTGGGATCCTTGCTGTTCAGGTATTTTTGGGCAATGCTATCCGGTGCAGGTATGCCAATCAAGTCAAGTGAAACTCTTCGGAGCAAGGTTTTTTTATCAGCTTCAGGTGAACGAGAGAGATCGACTTCATCCAATTTTTCATCTATGAACCGATCGATGGGATGCGGAGACTGTTTTTGAAAAAAGGAGAAAAAACCGGAAGAAGGAATGGATGGAGAGGTTACGGTTTGATAAGCCCAATGGGTACCGAATTTGGCCCCTTCATCGACCCATCTGGTCAAAATGGAAATCTCCTCATCTGTCAAGGGCTCCTCCTTATAAGGCATTCTTTCCTCAGGATCGGAAAGGTGAAGTCGGCGGATCATGTCACTGTTGGCAGCATCGCCGGGAATAATAGCAGGTTTGCCTGATTCGGTGGGAGAGAGGGCCTCCTCTCTAAACAAAAGGCTGAATCCCCCCTTTTTTTTGACCCCACCATGGCAGGAAATGCATTTTTGGTTGAGGATGGGTTTTACCTGTGTATTGTAGTCCACAGGGGTATTGGAGAAAAACAGGAGATAGGCGGCACCCAAAACAAGGATACCGCTGAAGGTGAAAAGGTATTTTTTGTGAAAATGGGCTGGCATATGGCTTTTATTGGAAATGTTGGTCTAGTGCTTTTTTGAGATTTCGGACTTCTTCCGGATTGATGGTATAGGTAGAAAGATCTTCTTTCATGGTCTCACTATGGTAAGTCATTTTTGAAGCATGACGGGTTCTGGCTGAACTATGAAAGGCGTGGGCGCCGGTTTCAGCAGCAATCTGATGGATGTTAAGGGAGGTTACCCCTGAGCCAACCATGATGGTGATCCTGTTTCCTGCCTGTTGAACCAATGATTTCAGTTGTGGAATACCATCAACTGATTGTTGACATAACCCGCTTGTTAATATTCTTTTACAACCGGTTGCTATAATTTCTTCTAGGGAAACGATGGGATCTTTTACCCTGTCAAATGCACGATGAAAAGTCACTTCTATGGGGCCGGCAATCTCAACCAGTTTTTGAACCCTATTGCTATCTATAAATCCATTTTCATTCAGTAAACCTATGACCACACCGTCACAGCCAAGCTCAACACATGCTTCAATATCATTGCACATAATATTAAATTCCTGATCATTATATAAAAAATCTCCACCTCTGGGACGGATGATGGGGAATAGCTGAATAGATGCTTGACTTCTGGCTTCTTTGATCATTCCCCATGAGGGAGTTGTACCGCCTTCCATTGGGTTGGCACAGAGTTCAATTCTGTCTGCACCGGCTTCCTGGGCTAAGCGACAAGAATCAATATCAAAGGCTATGACTTCTAATTCGTATTTCATCCTTATTCAAAAAAATATTCACCTGGTATAACTACCTCTTTATCATTTGTTTTTACAGCATAACTAAACCCTTTTTGAAGGGCATAGGCGCCGTAATTGCCATGTTTATCCATTGCCAGGAATCCAATCTGAATCTTTTTAGCCTTCTCCATGTCTCTTTTGGCAATCCTTTCCACCACTTTTTTGCAGGCTTCTCTGGGTGAATTTCCTTGTCGCATGTATTCTACAACTAAATGAGAACCAACGCATCTGATAACTTCTTCTCCAACACCAGTTGAGGTAGCGGCACCAATTTCTCCGTCTACAAAAAGTCCTGCGCCAATGACAGGGGAGTCACCCACCCGTCCATGCATTTTGAATGCCATTCCGCTGGTGGTACAGCCACCACTAAGATTTCCCATTGCGTCTAAAGCCAATATCCCGATGGTATCATGGTTATCAATGCTTCCTGGAAAAGCACCTGGTATGGGTTCCTGATAGGTTTTGTTTTCTATATTCATGACCGGCTCATATTTGGCCTGTTTTAGCCATTCCTTCCAGGCCTTTTCGCTGTCAGGGGTCAGCAAATTCTCTTTTTTGAAGCCATTTTGAAGGGCAAACTGAAGTGCGCCATCGCCAACCAGGATCACATGTGGGGTTTTTTCCATCACCATCCGGGCAACAGAAATTGGGTGTTTAATGTGTTCCAAGGCCATAACCGACCCACAGTTGCCGTTTTCATCCATGATGCAGGCATCCAGGGTGACACGACCGTCACGGTCGGGGTATCCACCGTATCCAACCGTTTTGTTGCTTTCATCTGCTTCGGGAACTTTTGCGCCTTGTTCAACCGCATCCAGCGCGCGTCCGTTTCTTGCCAGAATTTTCCAGGCTTCAGCATTGGCGGCTTTCCCAAAATCCCATGTGGAGATGACAATGGGTTTATTTGCAAAAGATTGATTTACAGTCCCTGGGATGGTAGCGCTGGTTGCAGGAATGGCCAGCATGGAAGTTTTCAGAAAATCTCTGCGGATCATTGATTAGATTTATGCTACAATTTAATGATTTGTACAACTGGAAAACGTTTAATTAATTACTTATAATTTATATTATGTTAAATAGAGTTTGGGTTGTTTTGGTACTGATAGCTTGTACTTCTGCATTACAGGCACAAATCGCTTGGAAAGATGTTTCCCCTGAATATGGTTTGACCACTCCTGCTGTACGTTTGTTCAGAACCGATGCATTACTGGACGGTGCTTCTAATATTTCATATTATGCTTCGGTCGACATGAAGGAGAAAAGAAACAAGGCTTTTGTGGATACAACCTTTCGGAGGCGTCTGACACCGTCTCAATTTGAGAAAAGGAATACAGGCTCGGTCATCACGGTAAACTGCTCTTTTTTTGAGTTTGTCCAGAACAGGAATGTCAACCTGATCGTTCAAAATGGAAAAACCGTGGCCTATGATACGCCTGCTGTTTCCAGAAAAGGAAAAGATACCCTTACCTATATGCACACACTGGGCAGCGCCTTTGGTATTAGCAAGAGCGGTAAAATGGATATCGTTTACAATTTCAATGACTCCATGCTCAGTCATCCCTATTATAGTCAGACGGTAGTAAAACCCCTGATCGATTCATTTGCCAAACTTTCAGTTACTGATAACCGGCTCTCCTTTCTTAAAAAATGGAAAATTTACCAGGCATTTGGCGGTGGCCCAGTGCTGGTACAAAATCAATCAGTAGCCATCACCAACAATGAAGAACGAAAATTTGCGGGAAAAGCTATTCAGGACAAACATCCCAGGACAGCCATTGGCTATACTGCGGATGGCAAAATGATCATTCTGGTCGTCCAGGGTCGTATGAAGGGATTGGCTGAAGGTGCTACCCTGCCACAGTTGGCAAAAATAATGCTTGAACTGGGTTGTGTGGAAGCGATGAACCTGGATGGTGGTGGTAGCAGCTGTATGCTGGTGAATGGCAAGGAAACCATCAAGCCATCAGACAAGGAAGGGCAAAGACCTGTTCCAGCTGTTTTAACAGTATCCCGAAAAGAAGAGCGGTAAAATTTGAATAGAGCAGGATGATGGAGGATTACAATGCCCCAGGGATCTTCATTTATACAGAAAATTGAGGTTGGTGTTGGACGATGAAACTGATCAAATCCTGTAGAACAATTTCTGCTCTTGTACAAGCATCCTGAATATCATCTCTGCTTACATTGGCAGCGAAGGTCTTTTCTTTCAATCTTTTCATGACGCCTTTGACCTCCATTCCTTCATAGCCATTGGGTCGCATGAGCGAATAAGCATGGATCAGTCCAGACAATTCATCAAAAGCATAGAGCATCTTGTCCATTTTGGTAACAGGCTCTACACCAAAGTGAACCGGACCATGAGAAGCGATGGCTCTAATGACCTCAGGATCGATGTTCAAGGATTCCAGGTGTTCAATGATCTTCCTGCAGTGTTGATCTGGCCACTGGTCCCAATCGGCATCATGCAACAACCCTGCCATCTCCCATTTCCAAATATCTTCCTGGGATAGCATTTCAACCTCCTTCGCCCAGGCAGACATTAATCCTCCTACCTGCACCATGTGCAATTTCAATCGTTCATTTAAAACCCAATGATGCAAAAGACCAAAGGCATCCTCCCTAGATAGGAGAATGCCTTTGTTTTCTTCTTTACCGAATGAAGTTCTGTTTAATTGAAGAGACATGTATTATTTTCCCAGGTTGTTTACCCTTTCATATTCTTTGTTCCACTTTGCTTCTTCAGCTTCAAATTTGGCTTTGTCTGCAGCTACTTTGGTTGTCTGGCGCTTGGAACTGTATACTTCAATAAGGATATCAATCAGCTTTTTATAATTCTGCATCTCTCCCCTGCCTGCACCCATTTTCTTTTCAAGGATGGGTTGTGCTTTCAACAGGTATGGTAAGCCTAGATCAAAGGCAACTTGTTGTTTTGCTCTTAGGTCTTCCCTTAAGGCTGTGAGTTCTTTGGGAGGAGGAGGGATTTTACCGGTTTTGTCTGGCTTTTGTGAATCGTTGAATTTTCTGATCTTATCGTTCACATCAGAGATCTTGTTGTTGATCTTGAATCCTTTGTTGATATAAATCAAGCCTGTATTGAAAGGGATCAAACCATCTTCTGGAGACAAGGAAGCCATGGTTTCATAAAGTTTTACCACTTTGGATTCAGCCGCTGTAAACTCCTGCTCAGTTGGGTACAAAGAGTCTGCATACAAGAGTTTGTCAAAGAGAATCTCTGTGTAAATGGAAAGGGCTTCCATGTTTTTAGGATCGGTATTTACTTTGGCTTCAATACGCTTGAGCTTTTCAACTTCATCCTTCATGTCATTGATGAAAACAACTTCATCGTAGGTAAAGTATTCTTCTTTTGGGTAGAGTTTCAAACCCTGCTGTCTGGTTTTTTCAAATTCAGCAAGATTGTTCTTGTTGAAATGGTAGATCATCAGATTCTTGTAAACATCTTCAAATCCCTTGTCTGCTACGTTGATATTAGCCAATTTGGTGAAATACTGAGAGGCAAGATCTTCCTTGCCAGCCAGCAAGGCTGAAAAGCCAGTATAAAAAGTAAGGTTGGTATCAATTGCATACAGACCTATACCCTGCTCGAAAATGAACCTGCCTGCAAGGTCGGCCTGTTGTAATTCTGCCAGCGCTTTGTCATATTCTTTAGCGTCCAAAGACTTTACACCCTTGTTATAAGGAGTAGCATAGACGTTGAACAACTGTTGTGATCCATCCAATGTGTTGAACATCACAAATTTGCTCTTGTCAATTTCTGCAGCCTTTTTAAAACCATTCAAGGATGTAGTAAGTGCATTGGGAAAGGATTTTTCAGCTGTGGCATCAGTGGCTATATCACTGAACAGCTTTCCTTTCATAAAATAAAGCTCAGCATTTTTTTGATACTTGGGATTGTTGATCAGTTCTTCCAACAATGCATTGGCTTCAGCATATTTTTTTGCTGCCATGGCATCCTTCACCTTGGTCAGGTTTTGAGCCGAAGCAAACATTACAGAAGCAAGGGATAAACAAATCAGGACTGCCTTTTTCATTTTTCTGGTTTTTGAGATCAAAAGTTATTGATTATTGGGTTCAGTTGTTTCGTTGTCCTCCAATTTAGGATTTTCTTCAGATTCCGTGGCCTTCTCTTCATCAAGATTTGTGATGGCGGCAATTTCATCTTCGTCATCCAGCTTGATCAGTTTGACACCCTGTGTAGCCCGGCCCTGTTCGCTGATCTGGGCAATGGACATCCTGATCGTTATACCGGAGACACAGGTGATCATCAGATCTTCTTGTTCGCTAACATCGAGTATCCCTACCAGGTTACCCGTTTTTTCCGTTACACTGATGGTTTTGACACCCTTGCCGCCCCTGTTGGTGATTCTGTATTCATCAACAGGCGTTCTTTTTCCATATCCTTTTTCAGATACAACGAGTACAGTCCTTGTTTTGTCTGCTGCATTGACACAAACCATTCCTACTACCTCATCTGACTGGTCATCGACTTCAATTCCTGCAACACCAATGGCACCCCTTCCTGTCGGTCTTACTTTTTCTTCTGGGAAGCGGATGGCCCTGCCGGATTTTACGGCAAGCATGATTTCTGAATTCCCATCGGTCATCTTGGCATCCAGCAATTGATCGCCTTCTACAATGGTGATGGCATTGACACCGGTTGCTCGGGGTCTGCTGAAATCAGCCAAGGCTGTTTTTTTGATAATACCCTGCTTGGTGCACAAAACAATATAATGTCCATTCACAAATTCCTCATCCTGCAGGTTCTTGACATCTATGATAGCCCTGATCTTATCATCTGAAGGAAGTTGCATTAGGTTCTGGATGGCCCTGCCCTTTCCTTGTTTCTCTCCATCTGGAATTTCATAAACTTTCAACCAATAACACCTTCCTTTCTCTGTAAAAAACAGGAGGGTATGGTGGGTCGAGGCAACAAACAGGTGTTCTATATAATCTTCCTGACGCGTTCTACCACCAATAGAGCCCCTTCCTCCCCTTCTTTGGGCACGGTATTCATCTGCCGATGTCCTTTTGATATAACCCAAATGAGAGACGGTAATGACCACATCTTCTTCCTTGATCAGGTCTTCAATGCGTACTTCATTGTCCAGGTAGGTAATCTCAGTTCTTCTTGCATCACCAAACCGCTCTTTGACTTCGGTTAATTCGGTTTTGATGACATCATAGCGTTTGGCCTCATCTGAAAGAAGTTCTTTCAAATAAGTGATAAGCTTCATGATCTCTTCGTACTCTTCCTTGATCTTGTTGATCTCCATGCCGGTCAGGCGTTGCAGTCTCAACTCCAATACTGCTTTGGCCTGGATCTCACTCATGCCAAACTCGGTCATGAGTCCCTCTTTGGCCACTTCAGGAGTAGCTGCATTCCTGATCAATTGAATGACCGCATCCAGGTTGTCAAGGGCAATTAGATACCCCTGGAGAATATGTGCTTTCTTTTCTGCTTCTTTCAGCTGATACTGGGTCCTCCTTACAACTACTTCATGCCTGAATTCAATGAAGTTGGAGATCAGGTCTTTCAGGTTCAATATCCTGGGTCTTCCTTTTACCAGTGCAACATTGTTGATGCCATAGGAAGTTTGCAGATCAGTAAACTTATAAAGCTGGTTGACAATCACATTGGCAACTGCATCTTTTCTTACATCAATGACAATCCGTGTTCCTTCATTTTCATTGGATTCGTTGTTGACATGTGTGATGCCATCAATAATTTTTTCTACCACCAGTTGACCGATCCTGGCTGTCAACACGTCCCTGCTAACCTGGTAAGGCACTTCGGTTATGATGATCTGCTCACGTCCATTGGCCTTGGTATCCACATTTACTTTTCCTCTCAACACAACCCTCCCCCTGCCTGTATGCATGGCGGCTTTGATACCTTCCATCCCATAGATGATGCCACCTCCGGGGAAATCAGGCGCCTTTACATGTTGCATCAATTCGTCGATGGTGATGTCACGGTTGTCGATATAGGCAATGCATCCATCGATGGTCTCAGATAGATTGTGGGGCAGCATATTGGTGGCCATGCCTACTGCAATACCACTGCTGCCATTGATGAGCAAGTGTGGAACCCTGGTGGGAAGGACAGTAGGCTCTTCCAGGGAATCATCAAAGTTCAACTGGAAATCCACTGTTTCTTTGTCGATATCGTCCATCATGGCACCGGACATCCTTTGCAGCCTTGCTTCTGTATAACGCATGGCAGCGGGTCCTTCACCATCCGGTGATCCAAAGTTTCCTTGTTTATCAATGGTTGGATATCGCGTATTCCATTCTTGTCCCATTCTGACCAAGGCATCATACACAGCAGTATCACCATGGGGATGGTATTTACCCAATACTTCACCCACTATCCTGGCACATTTACGGGTGGGTTTGTTGTAATCCATGCCCAATTCGTTCATGGCAAATAAGATCCTTCTGTGAACCGGTTTAAGGCCGTCTCTTACATCCGGCAAGGCACGTCCTACGATTACACTCATGGAGTAATCAATATAGGCAGCCTTCATTTGCTCCTCTATATTGATCGAAATGATTCGGTTTTGATCGTGCGTCTGTTCAGGTAGATTTTGTTCGTCCATTTTATTGAAAATGAGCCTTTTTTATTGATGTGGGTTGATCAACAAATTTACTGATTTTCAGGGGCATATCCTGTAGAAACGGCACAAAGAGTTATCCACTTTTTGAAGGCAGAACAGCAGGATAAAGGCTATTTTTCAGCAGCCATTTTGAGGATGATTTCCCACTCTTCCTTCAATACGGGTTGTACAGAAAGCCTGCCCAATCTGATGAGCGCCATTTGGGAAAGTTCCTTCTTGGATTTGATGGCTGCAAGGGATACTGGCTTCTTGAATTTTTGTTGGGGTTTGAAATCAACAGCCACCCAAGCAGTTTCTTCGGTAGTGGGATCTTGATAGGCTTCTTTGATGACCTTCGCGATACCAACAATTTCTAAACCTTCATTGCTGTGGTAAAAAAAGGCTAGGTCTCCTTTTTTCATCGACCGCAGGTTATTTCTTGCGAGGTAATTCCTCACTCCATCCCAAAAAGTAGATCCATCCTTTTCAAATTGCTCCCATGAATATTTGAAGGGTTCAGATTTTATCAGCCAGAAAGCCATAATGATGGTTTTTTATCAATATCCACTGGCCAATACATCCGCGAGATGCATGGTACGAATGGGGAGTCCTTTTTTGTTAATGATGCCATCGATATGCATCAAACAACTAAGGTCTGTAGAAATAACAATTTCAGCGCCTGTATTGTATATATGCTGTACTTTTTGGTCTCCCATTGCGGCGGATATGCCATCGAATTTTACAGCAAATGTTCCTCCAAATCCACAACAGGTCTCATTTTCTGCTAGTTCGCTCAATGCAAGACCTTTAACTTTTGACAATAGCTGTCGTACTTCACCTTTTAGCTTGCATTCCCTCAATCCTGCACAGGAATCATGAACCGTTGCCGTTGCTTTTAATTCGGCACCCAGATCATCAACCCCCAACACATTGACAAGAAATTCGCTGAGTTCATATACTTTTCCCTGAAGGCCTTTTATATCCTTCTGGTTAGAAGCATTGTCGTAAATCTTGGTGTAATAATTTCGGATGAATCCGGTGCAAGAGGCACTGGGTACAACGATGTGTTCAGCATCAATAAAGTCGTCCATGAACTTGTTGCAAACTTCCCTGGATTCTCCCCAATAGCCAGCATTAAAGGCTGGTTGACCGCAACAGGTTTGTTGTGGATTGTATTTTACTGTACAACCGGCTTTCTCCAGAACTTTGATCGTATTGAACCCTGCTTCAGGGTAAAGTTGATCAATGAAACAGGGTATGAAAACATGAACTTCCATTCCATTATTTAACGGAACCCAATCTTGCCAGGTATTTGTCTACGATAAATCCTTTTTCTGTTCTTGGGTATTTATCTTTTATGATTTGGTACAATTCGATTGCCTCATCATTCTTGCCTGCAATTTCACACAAAAGACCACCTCTGAAAAGGTATTCAGAAGCCATTGCCTGATCTTCAGGAAACAGGGTACCTGCAGATTTATAATGCTTGATGGCATCCTCATTCTTTTTAAGCTCGGCATAGGCATCACCCAATAAACCTTCCACCTTGGCCTCAATTTGCTTGGAGCCCGCTGCACTATATTTCTCAAGCTGGTCAATGGCTTTTTGATACTCACCCAAATGAAGATGACTTTCTCCAGCGTAGAGTCTGGCAAGGTTAGCTGCGGTAGTTCCTCCGTATTTGCTGATCACCTTCAGGAATCCAGGAGCACCATTTGCTCCATTGAGGGCAAGGCTGAAAGAATCTTTTCTGAAATTTGCCTCTGCTGTAAAGAGTTCTTCACTGGCCTTTTGTTCTTTAGGAGCCACAATGAAGTTTGCGTAAGAAAGGTATCCACCAACCAGTACAATTACAGCTACTGAAACGTAAATTATCTTCTTGCTATATTTTTCCCAGACACCAATGGCTTGGTTCACTGATTCCTGATCGGCAAGTGCCGGATTATTTTTTTCAGACATTTAACTTGATTTATGTTTAATCTACAATAAACGGATAATCTTCTTGCTTGTATACATCTTTTAAAAGCTCATTGTCGTCTGGCCAAGGACTCTCTTCAGCGAACTTCACTGAATCATCCACAACTTGCCTGATTCGCTCATTGATCTCTTCGATCACTGATTCAGCAACACCGAAATCGTTGAGCAATTTGGCTTTTGTAGTTTCAATTGGATCACGCTCCTTGTATTCTTCAACCTCATCCTTGCTCCTGTATTTCTGAGGATCACTCATAGAGTGTCCCTTGTAACGGTAAGTTTTCATTTCCAATAAAGTGGGTCCACCACCTTCCCTTGCACGCTTTACAGCCCTGGCAACTGCCTCATGAACCGCTTCCGGATCCATGCCATCAACCATATCTCCTGGCATATCATACGCATCTGCCAGTTTGTAAATGTCGATAACATTGGATGTTCTGGAAACAGAGGTTCCCATGGCGTAATTGTTGTTTTCACAGATGAAAACTACAGGTAGTTTCCAAAGCATGGCCAGGTTAAAGGTTTCGTGCAGCATACCCTGACGGGCAGCTCCATCCCCAAAAAAGGTCAGGCTTACATTGTCTGTGCCTTTGTATTGTTCGGCGAAAGCCAAACCAGCACCCGTTCCAATTTGAGCCCCAACAATCCCATGACCACCAAAAAAGTATTTGTCGACACCAAAAAAGTGCATGCTACCACCCTTTCCCTTGGAACATCCAGTAGCCTTGCCATATAATTCTGCCATGCATTCATTGGCAGTCATTCCTTTCGCAAGTGCCAGACCGTGATCTCTGTAGGCTGTGATAAAGGGATCTTCTTGTCTGGTAGCTGTCATACACCCTGCAGCAAGGGCCTCCTGTCCAATATAAAGATGACAAAATCCTCTGATTTTCTGCATTCCGTATAACTGTCCAGTTTTTTCTTCAAACTTGCGCAATAACTGCATCAGTTCGTACCAGTACAGGTAAGTTTCTTTGGTAAATTTTGTTGAACCCATGTTGTTTTGAGATTCTATTTCAAAAGATGTGCAAATATAGGGCGAAAAACACAAAAACCCATGTAAAAGCATGGGCCTTAAACTTTAATTTAGGGCATTGCCTTAATTTTACAGAACCGCTCTATTTTGTTCAGAATCAAACATATCAGCCTTTTTCAATTCAGGAATTATCACCAATCTCATTTCGACCTTACCGAAAGAATTGCGGCCATCTGTGGTCCCAACGGATCAGGAAAAACCAATCTGTTGGATGCCATTCATTTTCTATGTTTTACCAAGGGTTATTTTAATAAGACAGATGCGCAATCCGTAGAACAGGGAACGGCTGGTTTCAACATAACTGGGCAGTTTGAGACAAAAGGAACAGCGTTACCTGTTTCCGTCATATTGCGGGAAAACAACAAGAAAGAATTATGGGTTGAAAAAGAGATGGTTACTCCCTTTTCCAATCATATAGGCAAACTACCGTTGGTTTTTATCGCTCCTGATGATATCATTTTGATCACTGGAGCCAGTGAGGAAAGAAGGCGGAACATGGATACCATACTGTCCCAAACTGATCATGAATATCTTGTGCAACTCATCCGTTACAACAAGTGTCTGCTGGACAGAAACAAATACCTAAAAAACCTGGATGGAAGCATGCCAGATGAGATATTGTTGGATGGCTTTGATGATCAATTGACCAAATCAGGAATCATACTGCTTAAAAAAAGGATATCCTTCTTGGAAGGCTTTTTACCAAAGGTCAAAGAATTGTATGCCTATATTTCTTCTGAAAAAGAAGAGATTAGTCTCTTCCCCTCCTTTTCTACCCTTCCGGAAAACTACCTGCAGGATTTGCACAGAAACAGATCTAGGGATATTTATCTGCAAAGAACAGCCATTGGTATCCACAAGGACGATATTGAAGTTACCATGAAAGCAAATCCCTTTAAACAAATGGCTTCACAGGGACAAAAAAAGAGTTTGCTATTTGCCATTAAATTGGCTGAGTTTGAGTGGCTTAAACAATATTTTGGATTCCCCCCCATTTTATTATTGGATGATATATTTGAAAAACTGGATCAGGAACGTCTTCTGAAATTATTGGATTGGGTTGGCGTAAAAAATGATGGACAAGTCATCATGACAGATACCCATGCTTCAAGAATAAAGGCATGCCTTGATGAAATTTCTTTACCTTACCAATTGATAACAACCTAAAATGCCAGACGCGATTTCATTGGGAGAGGCACTGAAGAAATTTCTTGATAAAAGCAAGATAAAACCCGCTATTCAGTCGATGCAAATCGAAGACCATTGGGAGAAAGTCGTGGGAGCAACCATTGCCAAGTTTACAGACCGAATCGAAATCAGGAATGGGACCCTTTTCATATATACCCAAATGGCCCCCTTGAAGAACGAACTTGTATTTCAAAGAGACTTGATCATCAAAAGGATCAATGAAAGCATGCAAGAGACCATTGTCAGAGAAGTTGTGGTAGTTTGAGTACTCCTTTCAGGAATAAGGTATTCCTAAAAATGCTTTGCCACTTCCTGTAAGGATGCTTTTCCATATTTAGCAAGAATCTTGCCCTGACGAAGGTGGTAAAGTGTTGGGTTAGACCTGGCTGCGGTCTTGATCGCTACAAGGTCTCCTTTCAGGATAGGAACATAGATCTTTTTTTGGGAGAAAATACTGGAGAGGGATGCTGCTTCTGGCGTTACCGCTATCAGGTTTAATGATTTTTGATGGGCCTTTTCAGCTATGTTGAAGAAATCATCATACCAGTCTTCGTGAATATAGCCAGCTGATTTTACAAACAGGATCCATTGATCATTTGGGTCATTTAAAATGGCTTGTGTAGTATCGGTTCCGGCAGGTGAAATGATCACAAAATCTTTGATGGGTGGTTTTGCATTTCCTTCTCTGATCAACTTGTCATAGCGTTTGACAAAACTGTATGTGCTGTCATTGAAATCAGCTGGAAAATGTTCGGCATCAAATTCAACTTCCTGACCATCTTTTTGGTAAACAAAATTGATCACCGTGCTGTCCGGTATTGCGCCCGCAGGTATTTTCATTTGATCCTGTATGGTGAGACCAACTTTATACGGCAAACAATCTACCAAGGGCAGGTTGCGCAGCACATATATTTGAAAAGCGAAAGACGAAAAAGTAAAAAAGATCATTACAAAAACGGAAAGTCTGGTCGACAACAATGACTGAATACTATTTCTTTTCAACAGCAAAAACCCTGTCATGACAAGAAGGACAAGGTCTTTTGCAAAAGACTGATCAGCCGTAAGTTTAATGCAATCGCCAAAGCATCCGCACTCTTTGATTTTGCCTGAGAAAACGGCATAGCCCGTTAAAAAAGTAAAGAATATGATCAAAAGAAACAGGAGCCAGCTGAACAGGCGGAACTGCCATCCCAATAAAACAGCAACACCTGCAATGATCTCAAAAACGATCATTGTTATGGAGAGTACCAGTGTAAAGTCATTCAAAAAATGCAATCCCCATATTTCAAAGAATTCCTGCATTTTATAGCTAAGCCCCATTGGATCGTTGGCCTTTATCAGACCGGAGAAGATAAAAAGAATGCCTACAAATATTCTGGTAAAGCCTAGCATTGGTCTCATATGGATAATTTAAGCCTGATGTCCTGGTTTGCCTTCGTTGATGAGAATGAGGCCAAATACAGCGTAGTTGATAATGTCGATAAAGTTGGCGTCAATCCCTTCGCTGATCATGGTTTTTCCATCATTGGCCAGGATCTGTTTGATCCTGCCGAGTTTGGTGATGATAAGATCCACAAAACTTTCCTGGCTCATCTCTCTCCATGCTTCTCCATAGTCATGATTTTTATCAAGCATGGTTTGTTTGGCAAGATCTGACTGAATATCATAAGCTTTTTCAACTGATGAAAGTGTCATGTCTTCCACCATTGCATTACCGATGGATAGTTGGATAAGTCCGATGATACCATAGTTGACAATACCTTTGAATTCAGCGTTTATGTCATCCCCTACTTTCTGAATCTTTTTTTCCTGAATGGTTCGGATCCTCATGGCTTTGATGAAGATTTGATCCGTGATGGAGATGATTCTCAGGCTTCTCCAGGAAGTTCCATAATCATGCGTTTTTTTAATAAAAATATCTTTGCATGCTTTTACGGATTGGTCATATTGCAAAATGGTAGTTGCACTCATTGTTGGACAAAATGAATTAAAATCATATAATTCAGGCAAATTAATCCAATTTTGTGTGTACTGAAAAAATAAAGTATTCAGTCTTATGAAGATGCTTCGTGCTGGCAATAAAACCCTTTCTCTGGAAGTCCCATTGGTAATGGGTATCCTGAATTGCAACAATGATTCATTTTATGTTGAAAGCAGGAGCCTGATTTCGAAGGAAATCCAACAGAAAATTGACAAGATGGTAAATGAAGGTGTCGATATTCTGGATATCGGTGGCATGAGCACCAAACCTGGAAGTCAATTGATTTCTGTGGATGAAGAAATTTCCAGGATCCGTCATGCGATACATTATGCAAGAGATCATTATCCTGCCCTATGGATATCAATTGACACAGTTCAGGCAGCAGTAGCTGATTTTGCCATTCAACAAGGTGCTGATATGATCAACGACGTATCAGGTGGTCTGATGGATCAGCAAATGCTTTCAACAGTAGGCTTGCACAATATCCCCTTTGTTTGTACCCACATGAAGGGCATTCCGGAAAATATGCAGCATGACCCTACTTATGATGATCTAATGAATGAGATCATAGATTATTTTGTCGAAAGAGTGAAAGCTTGTCAGGATGCAGGCGTTCAACAGGTCATCATAGATCCAGGTTTTGGCTTTGGAAAAACAATGGAACACAACTTTCAAATCCTGGACCAGCTGGAATTGTTGCATCAATTGGATTTGCCGGTACTAACGGGTGTTTCAAGAAAATCCATGATTTACAATTTATTGAAAATCAGTGCTGATAAGGCTTTGAATGGAACTACTGTACTTAATACAATTGCACTCATGAAAGGTTCTTCTCTTCTCAGGGTGCATGATGTCAGGGAAGCAAGGGAGGCTGTTCAACTTTTTTTGAAAATGAAAAGAGCATAAAAAAAGGAGCCATAAGGCTCCTTTCTCAATTTATTGGTTCCCACCGGGTGGAACGGGCATATTGGGTTGTGGATTTTTGGGAAGATCCTTCACTTCAACCACCTCAATATCAAAAATCAAATGTTCATTGGGTTTGATGGCAGGTGGCATTCCTTGGGGACCGTAAGCCATACTGGAAGGAATGAACATTTTTCCTTTGCTGCCTTTCTTGAAGGCAACAATCCCATCCAACATCCCCTGTATAGCACCTTCCATCTTGGAGACAAAGAAGAATGTATCAAGACCATGTGGAGCAGATTGTTTGGCAGTATCGATGTTGGAGTCAAAATATTTCCCTTCAAAATTATAACCATTGTATTTTATGCCAACCAGTTGTCCAGAATCGGCGCTCTTACCGGTTCCTTCTTGTTCTATTTGAACATAAACACTGTTGTTGACATTGGTTGCCGCGATTTTCTTTAAAGAGAGGTACTTTTCAATGGCGGCCATTTCTTTTGCCTTGAATTTGTCAATCTCACCCTTGTAGGCTTCTACGGCCCAATCCCTGGATGACTTGCCATTTTTGTTTTTGAATACGGCCAGTATCTTGAGGGTGGCCTGCAATTTATCTCCCTTTTTCATGAAGGGGGGAACGCCAAATTGGGAGCTTTTTTGAAGGGTATCAAAATTTTGGATCACTACTGCACTATCACCCACTTTTAGCTGGGTCATGATCTCAGAAAAATCATGGTATCTTCCTATACTGTCAACTTGATCAAAGGCTGGCATAAAGTCGTAGGTATTCATTACCAAAGAGTCCTTGTAGGTCAGGCGGTATTCAAACTTGGCAAAATCACCATGTTCTAATTTTTCACCTTTTTCACCCTCAAAAATTTTGTACTCCAGTCCAGATTTGGTCTTTTTGAATCCAATGTTATTGCAGGCACTGAACATCAGCATGGCCAATGCGCCGAGAAGAATAGCTGTTTTTTTCATTTTTATTGTTTGGTATTGTTTGTAAATTCTTTCAAAGCCATTTTGAATCGCTTGACATTTTCTTCAACCGATTCACTGCTTCTCCCACCCGATGCGTTGTAATGCCCTCCTCCTTCAAAATAAGTTCTTGCAAACGTATTGCAATCAAACGACTCTTTGCTCCTGAACGACCATTTTCTTTCCTCATCCCTGTCGATCAGCAATGCAGCCATTTCTATCCCTTGAATGGATAAAGGATAGTTAACCAGCCCTTCAGTATCTCCTGTTTTGATGTGAAACCGAAGAATATCTGCCTTTGGGATAGCGATCAGGGCAGTGTTGTACTCATAAAGTACCTCCAATCTGTTGGACAAAACATGTCCTATGAATCGGAGACGGTTTTCCTGAAAATTATCATGCACCAAAGAATGAATCTTTGCATGTTCAATACCATGGGACATCAACCCCGCCACCATGAAATGAACAGATGGAGAGGTAGATGAAAAACGGAATGATCCTGTATCGGCCATTACACCTGCGTACAAGCAGCTTGCAATATCTTTGTTGATAAGATCGGATCTGCCGGATAGCTGAATGAAATCATAGATCATTTCAGCAGTCGAACTTTTTCGGATATCACTGTTTCCGAAGTCAAACGAATCCAGTTGGGGTTCCCGGTGGTGATCGATCAGCACCTTTTTACAGGAAAGTGATTCAAGGATGGGTTGCATGTGGCGGGTCCTGCTGAAGTGGTTGAAATCAAGACAGAAAACCCATTCTGCCTCTGATAAAATGTTTTTGGCCACCTGTCCATTGGATTCAAAGTCGATTACGCTACCGGCTCCTGGCATCCATTTGAGGAAATCAGCCCAGTTGGTAGGTGAAATAACAGTTGTTTCATGCCCCATGCCCTTGAGAAAATGGTAAAGAGCAAGGGATGACCCCATTGCATCCGGATCGGGCTTCTGGTGCATGGTAATCACAATCCTGGAAGGGATTTTCAACGCATCAAAAATCAACTGTATATCTTTCATCATGCGATGCAAATGTAAGCCCTTTTTCTTGGTATCTGCCTTAGCATATTATACCTTTGCAGTTCAAAAATTGTAAAAAAATGAGCAACAGGACTTTTACCATGATCAAGCCCGACGCCTTTGCTGCCGGACATACAGGATCGATTATCCAACACATTGAAGCAGCCGGATTCAAGCTGATCGCCATGAAGCTAACCCGTATGTCAGCCGAGAAAGCCGGAGAGTTTTATGCCGTTCACAAAGAGAGACCTTTTTATGGTGAATTGGTTGAGTTCATGAGTAGTGGACCGATTGTTGCCGCTATCCTGGAAAAAGACAATGCCGTGGAGGACTTCAGGAAATTGATCGGTGCAACCAATCCTGCCAACGCAGAAGAAGGTACCATTCGTAAATTATATGCACGCAGCGTAGGTGAAAATGCTATCCACGGAAGTGACAGCAATGAAAACGCAGCGATTGAAGGCAGTTTCTTTTTTTCTGCCTTTGAAAGAATCTAATTGGTTTTCTCAAGAACCTTGACCACTCCTTGGCTGTTATATTTTCTAAATTTTAACGATCATGGCATATAGTTCTCTTGAAGAATGCTTGTTAGATCTCGAGAAAAACGGACAGCTAAGGAGGGTCAAAGAATTGGTCGATCCATACCTTGAACTGGCCACAGTTCACCACAGGGTTTATGAAGCAGGTGGACCTGCTTTGTTGTTTGAAAATATCAAAGGTTCCAGATTTCGTGCCACTTCTAACCTTTTTGGCACGCTGGAAAGAAGCAAATTCATTTTCAGGGATACACTCACCGCCGTTCAACAGCTGATTGAGATCAAAAATGATCCCATCAATGCCCTTAAAAAACCTTTGCAGTCCATCGGTTTGATACCCACTGCAGTAAATGCACTCCCCTACAGGAACCCATTGCGAAAGCCTGTTTTGTTTCAAGAAATAAAAATCAGTGATATACCACCCATACACCATTGGCCTTTGGATGGTGGTGCTTTTGTAACCCTTCCGCAGGTTTACACAGAAGATCCTGAAAAAACTGGGATTTTACATGCTAACTTGGGGATGTACAGGGTTCAACTTACAGGAAATGAATATGTGCCCAACCAGGAAATTGGCCTTCATTATCAGTTGCACAGGGGTATTGGAGTTCACCAGACCAAGGCCAATAGGTTGAATCAACCTTTGAAAGTCAGTGTTTTTGTAGGAGGTCCCCCCTCTCATACAGTTGCTGCGGTTATGCCCTTGCCGGAAGGGTTGAGTGAGATGTCTTTTGCGGGTGTTCTGGGAGGAAGGCGGTTCAGGTATCAATACATCGATGGTCATGCTATTAGCCTGGAGGCAGATTTTGTCATCACTGGAGAAGTTTTTCCCGGGGAGAACAAACCAGAAGGTCCATTTGGAGATCATTTGGGGTACTATAGTTTACAGCACCCGTTCCCCCTCATGAAGGTACACAAGGTTTATGCTCGAAAGAATGCGATATGGCCTTTTACGGTCGTAGGTCGTCCCCCACAAGAAGACACCAGTTTTGGACAATTGATCCACGAAATAACAGGATCGGCAATACCCAAAGAAATTCCGGGGGTTAAGGAAGTACATGCTGTAGATGCAGCCGGTGTTCATCCTTTGCTGTTGGCCATAGGAAGCGAAAGGTATACACCTTACCTTCCAACAACACAGCCGGCAGAATTGCTGACCATCGCCAACCATATTCTGGGAACCGGACAATTGAGCCTGGCCAAATATTTATTCATAACTGCTGATCCAGATCAAAAACTCAGTACACATCATATTCAAAACTTCTTTGAATACATGCTGCGAAGGATCGATTTAAGAAGAGACCTTCATTTTCATACCCAAACAACCATGGATACGCTTGATTATTCCGGCACAGGAATAAACAGTGGCAGTAAAGTGGTTTTTGCGGCATATGGTCCTGTCAAAAGAGAACTGGATACTTCTTTATCGCCCGCTTTTTCATCCATAACGGATTTTGCAAAATGCAGGTTAATCATGCCCGGTATTGTGGCCATGGAAACCAAAGGCTTTGTGTCTGCTTCTGTTACACAGGAGGAACTCCTTATGCTCAATGCCCGATTGTCCAATACCCAACTGGACGGTACACCGTTGATCATATGGGTTGATGATGCCGATTTTGCTGCTGCCAATTTGAAGAACTTTCTTTGGGTTGCCTTTACCAGAAGCAATCCATCGCATGATATCCATGGCATTGACTCCTTTATAGAAAACAAACATTGGGGATCCAAAGGGCCCATCATCATTGATGCCAGGATAAAACCCCATCATGCACCTGCAGTTGAGTTGGACCCTGTTATCCTTAAAAAAACAGACTCCCTTTTTGCAAAAGGCGGAAGCCTAAGTGGTATTATTTGATCCTATTATTCATTTATTTAGAATAAAAAAGCATCGATAAAATCGATGCTTTTGGGAGTCGGGAAGACCAGATTCGAACTGGCGACCCCTTGCACCCCATACAAGTGCGCTACCGGGCTGCGCCACTTCCCGAACAGGCTGCAAATTTAATGAAAATCTTCTGGACAAAACAAGTATTCACCCATTCAATGGGTATATTGACACAAAGCTTTATCTTTGATTAATTCCTCTTATATGCGCATCCTAGTCCGCCAGGCTATCATCAAGGATCCCCAATCTCCCAGCAATAACAAGGTTAAGGATATTTACATTGAAAATGGCCAAATTGTAGACATTGCAGATCAACTTTCGGTTGAAGCAGATAAGGTTTTTCAGTATCCAGGTCTTCATGTTTCTCCAGGTTGGGTTGATGTTTTTGTAACCGGAACTGATCCTGGCTATGAATTCAAGGATACATTGGAAACGACTGCAGCCTCTGCAGCCGCTGGAGGGTTCACCCATGTTTTCCTCACTCCCAATACAAAGCCGGTTGTTCAAAATAAAACTTCTATTGATTATATTCTTGGAAAGTCAGTTGAGTCACCTGTTCAATTTCATCCCATTGGGGCCATTACAAAAAACACAGAAGGTGCTGAACTGACAGAAATGTACGAGATGGAAAAACAGGGTGCTGTTGCTTTTGGTGACGGTACAAAGGCTGTTCAATCAGCCGGAATCCTCATCAAAGCGCTCCAATATGTGAATGCCTTCAATGGAGTTGTCATCCAGATCCCGGACGACAGGTCAATTGCCCCCCATGGACTCATGAATGAAGGAGTTGTTTCAACACAGGTGGGCTTACCCGGAAAGCCAGCCATAGCAGAAGAGCTCATGATTGCCAGGGATATTACTTTGGCAAAATATACTGGATCCAGGCTGCACATCACTGGAATCAGTCTTGCTTCAAGCGTAGCAATGATCAGAAAAGCAAAAAAGGAAGGTGTTTACATAAGCTGTTCTTGCACGCCCTATCATTTGGCATTTACTGAAGAAGATCTGTTGAGTGGGTATGATACCAATTTGAAAGTGAATCCCCCCTTAAGAACAGCCGCTGACAGGGATGCACTTTTGTCGGGAATCGAAGATGGAACGATCGATTGTATAACAACCCATCATACTGCCCAAAACAAAGATGCCAAGATTTGTGAATTTGAATATGCGGGTTATGGCACATTGGGACTGCAATCTTGTTTTGGAATGCTCAATAGCCTGAAAATCAATATTGACCATATCCTGAATGCCATCTGTTTAAAACCAAAAGAACTGTTTGCCATCAAAGGTAATATTGAAGTGGGATCTTATGCTGACCTCACCCTTTTTCAGGCTGATACCAATCTTTGGAAACTTGAAAAAGATTATCAATCTCTATCTTCTAACAATGCCTTTTCGCAGCGTGATCTGAAAGGCAAAGTGATTGCCACCATTTTAAATAATAAGTTGAATATAAATGCAATGCCATGAGTGAATTATCCCAAAAACACAACAAAGAATTATTGCAGTTCGGTGGACTTTCTGCCTTGGTTGCTGTTCTCGTTTTCGTAGTTATTTATATCATGGGAGCTGAATATTTTTTAAGCCCTTTGGTTTGGATTTCATCATATGCAATGCCGCTCGTCTTTTCCATATGGGCCTCTATTCTTGTAAAAAGACAACAAGGGGGATATCTTGAATTCAGAGAAGCTTTGAAAATTAATTTTGGTGTGCTGGTCATTACAGGATTCGCAAGTACAATATTCAGCTTTTTGATGTTCAATTTTATTGATCAAGCCTTTGCAGAAAGTTTCAAGCAGCTTACCATTGAAAAAACCATTGAATTCATGAACCGATTCAATGTGCCTGAATCAGAAATTGACAAAGCCATTGATGATTTGATAAAGAAAGATCTATGGTCAGCAGGATCACTGTTAAAATCACTTGCTTACACTTGCATTGGGTATTTTATTGAAGCCTTGATTGTGTCAGCCATCATTAAAAAGAAAAAACCAGAAGACATCTTCAATACCATTTGATGAATATTTCGATCGTTATACCGCTTAAGAACGAAGCTGAATCATTGCCGGAGTTGAGCAGTTGGATCACGCGTGTAATGGAGAGCAATGCCTACTCTTATGAAGTTATCATGGTTGATGATGGAAGTACTGATGAATCATGGAAAGTGATTGAAGAGATACATGAGCAAAATCCATGCTTCAAAGGGATAAGATTCAAGAGGAACTACGGAAAATCTGCAGCGCTGAATGTTGCATTCAGGGAAGTTAAAGGTGATGTGATTATTACCATGGATGCTGATTTGCAGGATTCTCCAGATGAGATACCCTCCCTCTATAGAAAAGTAATGTTCGAAAATTTTGATCTGGTAAGTGGCTGGAAGAAAAAAAGGTATGACAATGTTCTCACAAAAAATATTCCATCCAAATTTTTTAACGCCGTTACCCGTAAAATGTCTGGCATATACCTGCACGATTTCAACTGTGGACTCAAAGCCTATAAAAATGAGGTTGTAAAATCAATTGATGTCTATGGTGAAATGCACCGGTATATTCCGGTATTGGCGAAATGGGCTGGATATGCAAGAATTGGAGAAAAAGAAGTTGAACACAGGGCAAGAAAATACGGAACCAGCAAATTCGGATGGGAACGATTCATCAATGGATTTCTTGATCTGACCACGATCATGTTCATAGGGAAGTTTGGGAAAAAACCCATGCAGTTCTTTGGACTATTGGGCACTGCTTCTTTTTTGATCGGATTTCTCATCAGCCTATACCTGATTTTTTCAAAATTGATCAATCCTGAGTTTGCGATCACCAATCGCCCTGCCTTTTATATAGCACTAACCATCATGATCATGGGTACACAGTTGTTTCTTGCAGGATTCATCGGTGAGCTCGTATCAAGAAATGCCGTTGATCGAAATACATACAATATCGACACCAAAAAGGGTATCTGATCAATGAATCAAGAGAGGTACAATATTGTATTGCTTGGTCCCTCTTATCCATATCGTGGTGGAATTGCCTCCTTCACAGATCGCCTGGCAAGAGAATTCAATGCTGCAGGACATCAAACCTTGCTCTGTACATTCAAGCTGCAATACCCATCTTTTCTTTTTCCTGGGAAAACACAATATTCCTCAGCTGCTTCTCCTCAAGACCTCAATATAAAACGGTGGATCAATACCATTAATCCTTTCAACTGGATACGCATTGGAAGGCGAATCAGAGACATGCAGCCAGATCTCATTGTTGTGCGCTATTGGATGCCCTTTCTAGCACCAGCTATGGGCACCATTTTAAAATTGGCTAAATACAATCAACATACAAAAGTGATTTGTATTGCTGACAATATCATACCACACGAAAAAAGATTAGGAGACAAATTACTGACCTCTTTTTTTATCAAATCAATAGACGCTTTTGTGGTGATGAGTGAGCAGGTAAAGTTGGATCTGCGAAGGTTGGGCTTTGATAAAAAAACCCTTTTACTTCCACATCCATTATTCGATCATTTTGGAACACAAATGGATCAAAATAAGGCTAAAACGGAACTCCATGTTCCAGAAGATAGACCCCTATTGCTTTTTTTTGGCTTGATTCGCCCCTATAAAGGATTGGATCTTCTCATACATGCCATGTCCGATGAGCGGATCCGAAAAACAGGAGCCATGCTTCTTGTTGCAGGTGAATTTTATGAAAACAAGGAAAAATATACCCAACTTGTACAAGAGTTGAATGTAGAGGGATCTGTTAGATTCCATGATGAATTTATTCCTGAAGACAAAATTCAGTTTTACTTTAGTGCAGCAGATGTATTGGTACAACCCTATAAAACAGCCACACAAAGTGGAGTAACTCCCCTTGCCATGCATTTCAACCTCCCTATGATTGTAACCCAAGCAGGTGGCTTAAAAGAAATGGTAGTGGATGGCGAAACAGGTGTTGTCACTGAAATCAATGCTGATTCATTGGCCGATGGAATCATGCGTTTTCTCCACAAAGGGAAACAGGCTTTTGTTGCACCCATTGAGCTTCGCAAATCTCATTATTCCTGGAAAGGTTTCATGCAATCTTTATTGCAAGACTATAAAGGATTGCTTTCGAATACTTAAAGAAATGCCAAAGCTTTTCAGATTACTTAAAATAAATACAATTTTGAATTTCATTATTGAATGAAACACATGAAAGCAATATTCTTTTCTATAGCCCTATTTTTAATTTTCAGTGCAACAGGACAATCCAAAAAAATTGATGTCTCGTTTTTGAAATACAAAGAAGACAGTTTATCGTTGATTGGCCCTGAGATCATCAACGCCACAGAAGCTTCCAAACGCTTTAAAGCAGACAGTCAATTTACCAGAATTTTGGTCAGAGCACTCAGAAGCAGTTATTCCTTTTATTTCCCATTTGATTCCTTGAAATTCATTTCCAGAATCTATGCCCCAGATAGTTCTTTTAGAATTTTTACCTGGCAAGTAAGCAGAGATGAAGACCTTCACAGAAGACACGGTGCAATACAAATGAATTCAACTGATGGTTCATTGAAACTTTTTCCATTGATTGAGCGATCCAATTTGATTACCCAACAGCAAGATACCATTACCAATAATGAATGGTGGATCGCTGCCATCTATTATAAAATGCTGTTGAATAGCTACAATGGCAAGAAATATTACACATTGTTAGGTTACGATGAGCATTCCATCCGTAGTACAATGAAGCGCATTGAGGTATTAACATTTGACAAAGAAGGAAAACCGGTTTTTGGTGAAAAAATCTTTGATTTTGGATTAGACAGCATCCCCCAAAAAAATCAAAGCAGGTACTGGATTGAATACAAGAAAAATGCAAATGCGAGGATGCAGTATGATGAGGATTTGAAAATGATCATCTATGATCATCTCATTTCTGAAACCAATGAGCCTTCAAAAAAATACACCTATATTCCTGATGGCGATTACGAAGGTTTCAAATGGGAAAATGGCAAGTGGAGGCACATAGAAAAGGTTTTCACTTATAAGTTGCAAGACGGGCAGGCTCCTGTAGAGGTTCCCAAAACTGAAGGCAAACTGAAGCCCATTAAAAAGGGCTGATTCAAAAGGATCAGTCATCCAATTTGAGTACTGCCAGGAATGCTTCCTGGGGTACTTCTACATTTCCGATCTGACGCATCCTCTTCTTTCCTTCTTTCTGTTTTTCCAAAAGCTTTCTCTTTCTGCTGATATCACCACCATAACATTTGGCTGTAACATCCTTTCTCATGGCAGAAATATTTTCTCTGGCCACGACCTTGGCACCAATGGCAGCCTGAATGGCAATTTGAAATTGTTGGCGTGGCAACAATTCTTTCAGTTTTTCACAAAGTTTTCTGCCGAAATCCTGAGCCCTGCTGCGATGGATCAGGGCAGAAAGAGCATCCACTTTGTCTCCGTTGAGCAGAATATCCATCTTCACAATGTCACTCTCTCGATATCCGATTGGATGATAATCAAAGGACGCATATCCCCTGGTTTGACTTTTTAGTTTGTCATAGAAGTCGAACACTATTTCAGTCAGCGGCATTTCAAAAATAAGTTCCACACGGGTCTGTGTTAGATAACTTTGGTTGATCAACATCCCTCTTTTTCCCAGGCACAAGGTCATGATATTGCCAATATACTCCGGTTTCGTGATGATCTGAGCCTTGATAAAGGGCTCTTCGATATGGTCCATGTGAGTAGGATCAGGCATTTCACTGGGGTTGTTCACCAGAATTTTTTGTCCCTTTGTACCATAGGCGATGAAGCTTACGTTGGGAACTGTTGTAATAACAGTTTGGTTAAACTCACGCTCGAGACGTTCCTGAATGATCTCCATGTGCAGAAGTCCCAAGAACCCACATCGAAAACCAAATCCCAAAGCCTGTGAAGTTTCCAATTCATAGGTAAGAGAAGCATCATTGAGCTGAAGCTTATCCATGCATTCTCTCAATTCTTCAAAATCGTCTGTATTAACAGGAAATATACCAGCAAATACCATGGGTTTCACCTCTTCAAAGCCCCTGATGGCTTCGGCAGGATTTACGGCATTCACAATGGTATCTCCTACTTTAACTTCTTTTGCATTTTTGATGCCTGTGATCAAATAGCCTACATCACCACATTGAACTTCCTTTTGTTCTTGCATGCTCAATTTAAGGATCCCCACTTCATCGGCATCATAATCCATGTCTGTTGAGATAAATTTGATCTTCTCCCCTTTTTTTATACTACCATTCAGGATACGATAATATACAATGATACCCCTGAATGAATTGAATACACTGTCAAAAATCAGTGCTTGTAATGGAGCTTTGGGGTCTCCTTTTGGAGAGGGTATTCTTTGAACGATCGCTTCTAAAATTTCTTCAATACCAATGCCAGTTCGACCACTTGCCAACAATATTTCCTCAGGTTTGCATCCAATCAGGTCAATAATCTGGTCTTTTACTTCCTCGATCATGGCACCGTCCATGTCAATCTTATTGATAACGGGTATGATCTCTAGGTTATTGTCAACAGCGAGATAAAGATTGGATATGGTCTGGGCCTGGATACCCTGGGTGGCATCCACCAGAAGAAGCGCTCCTTCACAGGCTGCCAATGCACGGCTTACCTCATAACTGAAGTCCACGTGTCCGGGTGTATCAATGAGGTTAAGAATGTATTGTTCTCCGTTTTTGTGCTTATAGTTGATTTGGATAGCATGACTCTTGATGGTGATCCCTTTTTCACGTTCAAGATCCATATCATCCAACACCTGGTCCATCATTTCCCTTTCACTAATGGTATTGGTAGTTTGCAGCAATCTGTCAGCAAGGGTAGATTTGCCGTGATCGATATGGGCGATGATGCAGAAATTTCTGATATTTTTCATCAAAAGTTTGATTGAGCTTTAGTCCGTGAATGGGTACGCAAAGGTAATCATTTTTTAAGCGCATTGATGATCTGTACAAACTCTGAAGCAATCAGGGAAGCGCCTCCTACCAATCCTCCATCCACATCAGGCTGTGAGAAGAGCTCCGAAGCATTGTTTCCTTTGACACTGCCACCATACAAAATGGGAATCTTGGATGCTATCTCCTTACCATATCGCGCAGATAGTACATTTCTCAAATGAGCATGCATTTCCTGTGCCTGTTCGGCGGTGGCTGTTTTACCCGTGCCAATGGCCCAAATGGGTTCATAGGCGATTACAATTTTCTGAATCTGATCTGCATCCAATTGGAAAAGGGATTCGTTCAGTTGAACTGCAACATATTCATTTTGTGTACTGGATTCACGAATTTGCAAGGGTTCCCCACAACAAAAAATAGGGGTAATATTCTTGGCGAGGCAGAGGTTGACTTTTTCAAGCAACATGCTGTTGGTTTCTGCAAAATATTCTCTCCTCTCACTGTGACCAATGATGCAATTCTGGATGCCAATAGAGGAAAGCATGTCTACCGACACTTCTCCTGTATAAGCCCCAGCTGTCTTGTGGTGGCAATTTTGCGCCGAAATGAACATGCCTGACTTTCCACCAATCATTGATTGGGTTTCCATGAGGTAAGGAAATGGCACGGCGAAAATAACTTCCTGGTTCTGTCCTATGGAAAGATCTGACTTCAGTATTTCCGCCAACAGGTCTTTCCCTTCAGAGATTGTCTTGTTCATTTTCCAGTTGGCTGCTGCAATTTGTTTTCTCATGTTACTGTTGGTTTTTATAAAGTTTATGGATCATGTCCAATGTGTTGGAAGAGGTTTCAACCCCTTTCATAGACTGCCAACGCTGAACATCTTCAATCAGTTTATGGATTATATATTTTTGATCTGTACTCCCTCCCCAACTAAAAGCGGGAATGAATTTGGGTGTCAATCCCTGGATATCGAAAATATTGGAAAAAGGCCCTATTATCGTTCCGCTGTTGATGGCAGTATGTATCGCTGTTCTGACATGATCTCCCATGATAACTCCCAATTTTAGTGCTCCCTTTACAAATTCATGGGTTTTCATGTCATAGGTTTTGACTGGAGAAGCCATATTGCTGATATTGGAACAGCTTGTACCGGCGCCTAGGTTGCACCATTCTCCTATGTAACTATCCCCAATATAACCATGGTGTGACTTGTTCGAATAAGCATGAAAAATACTATTCTTTACTTCTCCACCAATCACACAATGCGCTCCGATACAAGATCCCTGATATAGTGTAGCCCCCATTTTAACAACACTGTTTTTGCCAACATAAACGGGTCCTCTCAACATTGCCCCTTGCATGATCTGGGCTCCTTCCTCTATTACAACAGGACCATCCATGGTATTGATAAAACAGGGTTCAATGATACTGTTTTCATGGAGGATCAATTCATGATCACCTGTAAGCTGAACATGATTGGGGGTAGATCGAAGGGATATGGTCTTTTTAAGGGTATGGAAATCCTCCAGAAGGGTTGATTGCAATTGCAGCAAAATATCAGATGTTCTCCTGAAGTATCTGCAACCATGTTGAATTGAATCAGATCCTGCAGCCATGATGTCTTTCAGCGCTGTATTGTGGGATGGAATGAAGAGTTCGCCCTTCCATTGAAAATCACCAGGTTTCTCTTCTTCGTCAAAACCAATTTCAACATTTTGATTGCTGGCAACCTGCTTCCATTTTTCACGAAGAGTAAAAACTCCCACCTTGAGGTCATAAATCGACCTTGTCATGGTCAAAGGAAGAAAATCATCCTTTGGTGTTTCAAACTTCAGATTGATCCGGTCCATCTTGCTGATTGCAAAGCTACATTTGGATGGTAAAAGAAAACCCTCCATTTGGAGGGTTTGGAAATTACTTTTTTGCGTATTTCTTTTTGAATTTGTCGATCCTTCCGGCAGTATCTACCAGTACATTCTGACCAGTAAAGAAAGGGTGGGAAGTGTTCGAAATTTCAAGTTTGATAACAGGATACTCATTCCCGTCTTCCCATTTAACTGTTTCCTTTGAGGGAGCAGTAGAACGGGTAAGGAAGCTAGTACCATTACTCATGTCTTTGAAAACGACGAATCTGTAGTCGTCTGGATGGATACCTTGTTTCATTTTATTGATTTTTAGGCTGATATGGATTTGGCCATATCATTTTATGAGGTGCAAATGTAGCTTTTTTGGTGAAATCTGACAAGTTTTTGTCAATTATCAGGATCTCATGTTTTCAAATTGAAGGGGAAGGGCCAATTCTGCCTGGCGGCACAACTGTATAACTTCCTGAAGATCATCGATTTTTTTACCGGTTACCCGGATGATATCATCCATGATCTGGGTTTGAACCTTCAATCCTGCATCTTTTACCAGCTTGGTAATCTTTTTGGCATCTTCCTGTTTCAGACCGTTTCGAACGGTAATCTCCTGCTTAATGGTTTTACCACTGGGATATGATTCTTTGGAAAGATCAAAGGCATGGGGAGAGATTCCCTGCTTGTTGGCACGATTGATGAGAATTTCTACCAATTGACGCATTTTCATGTCATCATTGGTCTCCAAATTAATTTTCATGTCTTTTTTGTTGAGATCAACCACTACTGTCGCATCTTTAAAATCATAGCGGTTGGTCACTTCCTTTTTGGTGACATTGATAGCATTGTCGAGCAATTGAATGTCTACTTTGCTTAAAATATCAAATGAAGGCATAAAAAAAGATTTAACTTTTTGAGATCTTGGGTTGCATTTTGCCAAAACGGATCCAAAGCCATGCTCCCATCACGATGAGGCTGCTGGAGATCAGTTCTGCCTGGGTGGGATGAAATCCTGCTATGTCGTAGGTAGTATTGACCCGTATTTTTTCAATAAAAAATCTTTCAAGACCATTGAGCATCAGGTAAACAGCAAACAACCTTCCTGGAATGGTTATGCGTTTGCGAATGGCCCATAGTAAGGTGAAAAGTAAAAAACAAGTAACTATTTCATAAAGGGGTGTAGGAAAAACAGGGGGACTCAACTGGTTGCAATATTGTCCCTCGCATCCAGGGATGGATACGCCAACTTCATTTACATTGTGTGGATAGTTATAAGCCCAAAACCAGTTGGGAAGAAATGACAATCCCTCAAAACGGACATGCGGAATGCTGTCAAGGTGACCATATTCTGTGATAAGCGAACGGGTATACTCTCCGTTGTTCATTAATGAATTATGGAATTCCCAATCAGCTGCTGGAACAATTTGTTGTTTATCGTTCACTTTGTACGCACTGTTGAATATCCCCCAATCACCATCACCAGAAACATGACACCCCATCCTGCCAATGGCGTATGCAATCATCAAGGCCGGAGCCGCTGAGTCGATCAAATGCCGAATACCAATCTTTTTACTTTTTGCAAAAAGGAGTATCACAACTGTGGCCAATATCAATCCACCGTAGAAAGTGAGTCCACTGGGTGAAAGAAGATTGCCAATAGGATCCTGGACAAATCGATCCCAATTTTCCAGGTTATCAAAAAGTTTTGCACCCAAAAACCCTGCAACTGCTGCATAAACTGTGATATCCCCTACTCTCTCATGTGGCCATATCTTGATGGTTCTTTCTTCTGGTTTGGCAAGCGCCTGTTTCTTTTTTTCAAAATATTTGAGTCCGGAAAAGAGCAATGCGAGGAATAGTCCACCTAAAATGTTTCCATCACTGGAGAAAATATATTCTTGTGGATTGACCTGATCCCCGTTGGTGAAAACACCAATGATCTTATAGCCAACAAAAAAACCAAATATGAAATTAAAAATTAACTCAAGGGGTGAAGCATTTTTACCAACTACAATTTTTTCATCCGTTGACTGAAGCAATCCTTCCTTTTCTTTTCTTTTCAGTTCGGATCTCAAATAAAAAGCGGCAATGATGAAAGCGATGGCTACCAGCAAGCCAAATGAATTGATGTATCGGGTAAAGACTGGAGGATCCATACCCAATACATCACGCAAAAAAAAGTAAAGATTTGGGTACATGCTCAGTTACAATGGTCTTCAAATGCAGCCATCAGATTTTGGGCGATCATTTGAGCGGGTCTTCCTTCGATTTGGTGTCTCTCGATCATGTGAACCAATTTGCCATCTTTGAAAAGCGCGATCGCAGGGGATGAGGGCGGATATGGTAACAGATATTCTCTTAATCTGCGAACAGCATCCAGATCAAAGCCTGCAAAGGTTGTGGTAAGTTTATCAGGTTTGTGGGTACTGTTGTGCACAGACATTAAAACACCGGGGCGGGCACTACCAGCCGAACAGCCACAAACAGAATTGATAACAACCAAGGTGGTTCCTTTGTCAGAAACCATTGCATCAACTTCTTCAGGAGTGAGCAATTCTTCGAAACCATTTTCGGTTAGCTCCTCTTTCATTGGAATTACAATTTGTGCCGGGTACATATGTTAAGATTTTTGACAAAGTTACACAATTGGGGGTTTTCAATTAATTTAGCACAAATAAAGTTTGATTTGAACCGCCTTTTATTTTCATTTCTGTTGATCCTGGGGATTCTTGTTGGAAATGCTCAGGAAACCACTACTGATACGCTTAAAAAGGCTGTGGATACTTTGTCATTACCCCCTACCGCTACTCCCTTTCAGGATTCCATTCTGCGGATCATCAATTTGAATCCCTATTTCACTGTTCAGGTTGATTCAGTATTGATGTATGATCTCCAGATCAACAAACCGGCGGAAAACTTTTATTGGTTCATGAAGAATGCCCCTGTAGGCGTAAAAATTGACCGAAACTCCGGACTGCTGTATTTCAAAGCAGAAAAGTCTTTTTTCAAAAGTGGCAAGCTCAAATTTGATCTTCCCTATACAGTGGAAGTTGGTGTTCAAAACCTCAGGGATCCCAAAGAAAAATACGAGTCTTCTTTCACCATCATGTTCTACAGTACAGAAGTAGTAGTTTCCAAATTAAAACCCACTGTAGGCAATATTCTTCTGTTGGAAGAAGGTGATTCCATCAAATTCCGGGTTCAGTGCGAGGAAGGCAGTTTCCCTGTAGAACAAATTACGATTGTTACCAATGAGCCAATCAGCAATTTTAAATCTGTGAACAAATGCAATGATGAGTTTTCATGGATGGTTCCCTATGATTTTATCAGGGACAATGATACCGCCAGAAAGACATTGATCCTTCAGTTCATTGCTACAGATAAATTCAGAAACCGGGACACGAGTACCGTAAAGCTTATCATAAAGCCCGGCATCAATTACATTCAGAAAAACCTTGAGCATCAACAAGTTGCTTCAGAAATGAAAAAATACGTAACCAATCTGAAGTTGACTTTTTATGTTATCAGCACGAACATAAAAAATAACAAAAAAACCCGAACCGGATTTGACATAACAGGCTCTACCACTGCCTTTATGGGTACTTTGCTTTCCACCAGCGGAACATCCACCAGTGCCAAGAATGCTGGCAAGGTACTCCCCAGTGTTGGCCTAAGTCTGGTTCCGGTAAAAGAAGCAGTTTCACCGAACAAAGTTCAGGAACAAAATACAGCTTCCCAAGTGCGTGCGACGATCAAAAGATTGGATTATATGCTCACCGAAAATATGCTGATTGGAGATAAGGATCCAGACATATTGCCCAAAACAAAGAAATTGAGAGAAGAACTTAAGCAAGCTCAATTACAATTGGTTGACCTTCCCTTGGTAGAATTCGATCCAAGATTTAGTCAGGAAGATGCAGAAAAGTATTTCAACAACCCCAAGGTCAACAAGAAATATAAACTGAAAGTTAACTGATTAGAGGTACCCGAGAATTTTCAGCATACTCTGTGCCGTCTGTTCTTTTGCATAGACCCAATCATGCAATTTCCCATATCGATCACGACCAATAATGATGTGTTTGGGTGAAGGGATCATGCAATGCTTGATACCACCATATCCACTAATTTGATCTTGGTAAGCGCCCGTATGGAAAAAACCCAAATACAAGGGTTCCTTTTGCGTTTCCTGGTTCAACTTGGGAAGAAATACTTCGTTCACATGCTCTTCAGAGTCATAGTAGTCATGACTGTCACAGGTTATTCCTCCCAATACAACCCTTTGGTACTCATTGTTCCATTTGTTGACAGGCAACAGTAGAAATTTCTCCCCTATTCCCCAGGTGTCTGGTAGTGTTGTGATAAAGGATGAGTCAATCATGTACCAAATTTCCCTATCATTCTGGGTTTTTTCTGCAATAACTGAATATATATGGGCCATGCTCTCCCCTACAGTGAAACTTCCAAATTCGGTAAAGATATTGGGCATGGGCACCTTGGCCTTCTTGCAGGCTTTTTTAATGGTTCCCACAATTTCATTGATCATGAATTCATAGTCATATTCAAAACCAAGGGAATGTTTTATTGGGAAACCACCACCAATGTTAATCGAATCCAGTTCGGGGCATATTTTTTTAAGTTGGCAATAAAGGTTGATTACTTTGTTCAACTCACTCCAATAATAAATGTCGTCCTTAATCCCCTTGTTGAGGAAAATATGCAACATTTTCAGTTGAAACCTGTCTTCATACCCTTCGATCTGGTCTACATAAAATTCCAGGATATCCTTTGCCCTGATACCAAGTCTTGACGTGTAGAACGGGAAGTTGGGTTCTTCTTCAGCGGCCACCCTGATTCCCAGTTTGAAGGGCTGTCGGACACTTCTTTTGTATCGATCCAGTTCTTCTTTGTTATCCAAAACAGGAATAACATTTTTAAAACCTGTATTGATCAGCCTGGCGATCCTTGAAGTATAACTCTTTTGTTTGAAACCATTGCAAATGATAAAGGTATCTTTTGTGATTTTTCTTTTTTTGAAAAGACTGTTGATGATCTCAATATCGTAGGCAAAAGAGGTTTCAAGATGTATGTCATGTTGCAAAGCTTCTTCAACCACAAAGGAAAAGTGAGAGCTTTTGGTGCAATAGCAATAATGATATTTCCCCTCGTACTTATGCTTTTTAAAGGCTTTTTGAAACAAAGACTTGGCCTTGTTGATCTGCGATCCAATTTTGGGCAAATAGGTAAGTTTCAAAGGGGTCCCGTATTTTTCAATGATGGCTTTAAGATCAAGATCATTGAAATAAAGATTACCATCTTTGGTTTCAAATCCTTCCTGTGGGAAGTAGAAAGTCTGTTTTACGAGATCAGTATAGGTATTGCTCATTTTACCGTGTCAGGCTGATTTTAATGAAGGCCAAAAATAATTTTTTTAAAGATGCGAAATAAAAAAACCGGATGTTTATTTAAACACCCGGTTGTAGTCAATTGTTTTGGTAATTTATTTGACAGACTGAACCAATTGCTTGAAAGATTCAGGATTGTTCATGGCCATATCAGCAAGCACCTTGCGATCCAGCTCAATACCCTGTACCTTCAGTTTATTGATAAATTCAGAGTAAGTAAGACCTTCTTCTCTTACGGCAGCGTTGATACGAACGATCCAAAGGCTGCGATAATCCCTTTTCTTGAGTTTGCGGCCTACATAACTGTACGTGAGACCTTTTTCAAGAACGTTTTTGGCTACTGTATAAACGTTTTTCCTTTTACCGTAAAATCCTTTGGCCTGCTTGAGGATTCTTTTTCTGCGTGCCCTGGAGGCTACTGCATTTTTTGAACGTGGCATATCTAAATGAGTTTAAGTGTAATAAATGAGGATCTTACTTGAGGCGTAAAAGTCTTTTTACAAAATCAAGATTGGCAGGATGAACCTGACCAGTAACGCGAAGGGCTCTTTTGCGTTTGGTAGATTTTTTGGTAAGAAGGTGACCTCTGGTAGGTTTTCTAAAGGTGATCTTGCCGGAACCGGAGATCTTAAAAGTTTTTTTCGCCCTTGAGTGGGTTTTAACTTTTGGCATGTCAATAAATTTTACGTTACCCCTGCTGGTGTCCTCGAACAGACGAAGAACTTATGGGACCATTTGGGAATAATTCAGGCGTATTTCTACTCCTGAGGGATGCAAATTTAGCCAATTTTATTCGAAATTCACAAAAAATCCACTAAAAGGATCATTTTGAAGCTTTCCAGGTATTGTTTTCACCGTTGTAATCAGGCCAAACCTTATCAGGATCCAAGGTTACACGCTTGAGTTCTTCGGATACCGGAATCCTCGTTTTTACAGTTGAAGAACTTTGCCATACTTCAACCGGAAGTTTGATGCGGGAAACAGCACCTGAAACGGTTTCATATTCTAAAATAACCGGCAAAGCGGCCTTCTCTAGGTTTTCAATGGTGACCAGTACGCCATTTTTGGCATTGTTTCCTTGGTTTTCAACTTTTGTAACCGCTTGATCAAATCTCCAATTTTCCAGGAAAAAGGCTTTCCAGAACCAACCCAGATCCTCTCCTACACTGCTTTCAATGCTCCTGAAAAAATCCCATGGGGTAGGATGCTTGTAAGCCCAGTCTCTGATATATTTTTTGAACGCCTCATCAAAAAGTTTTTCTCCAATGATTTGTTCCCTCAGCAACGTTAAGGCAAATCCAGGTTTGTAATAGAGTGAAAGACCAATATTGAATTCTTTCATGCCATCGGGCGTTTTCATGATGCCCTCAGAACGGTCACTGTACATCATTTTGGCCATCATGTGTGCATCATTTTTACCGGATGCATATTCACCCTTGTTGAAATCCTGGGAGGCAATATCATTGATAAAAGTATTGAATCCTTCGTCCATCCAGCCATACTTGCGTTCGTTGGAACCAACAATCATGGGAAACCAGGTATGACCCAATTCGTGATCGGTAACGCCCCAAAGTCCGCCTGTTTTGGCATTGGAACCACAGAAGACAATACCGGGATATTCCATTCCGCCAACATTACTGGCCACATTGGTAGCAATGGGATATGGGTATTCAAACCAGCGCTTAGAATAATTTTCTATGCTTGCTTTTGTATACTCTGTACTTCTCCCCCATGCATTTTTTCCATCTGAACTAATGGGATAAACGGACTGTGCAAGCGCTTTTTTACCACTGGGAAGGTTGATCTTGGCAGCATCCCAGATGAAGGATTTTGAAGAAGCCCAGGCAAAGTCCCTTGCATTTTTGATTGAAAATTTCCAGGTAAGCTGCGCTTTCTGAGGTCTTGAGCTATTCGATTTTACTTCATCTTTTGATCTGATGATGATGGTGGAATCACTGCTGTGTGCCAATTGATAGCGTTTCTGTTGCTCAAGTGTCATCACATCAGCAGGATTTAAAAGATCACCGGAAGCGACAACGATATGAGAGGCAGGTGCAGTAATGGCAACCTCAAAATTGCCGTATTCCAAATAGAACTCACTGGCTCCCAGATAAGGCAATGTATTCCAACCCTGAACATCATCAAAAACACATACCCTGGGATACCACTGTGCTATGGCATAAATATTGCCATCTGCATTTTTAAGAATACCGGTTCGATCAGCACCATATTCAGGAACGATGTAATCATATTCAATTTTCAGCTGAACCTTGTCGCCTCCACTTTGCAGTAGCTTGGGTAGATCGACCCTCATTTTGGTATCCACGATCATGGGTGTGATCTCATTTTCGATCCATTTGGAGCCAGTTTGACTCAGGACCTTTACAGAGGCAATATGGTATCCCCCCAAGAAGGGATTGGCAGCATTTCCATATCTGCTTCTCCCCGTTGGAGGCAGTTTGGCAAAACCCCTTGAGCTGGGATTGAACAGGTTTTGATCGAGCTGCAACCAGAGGAACCCCAGTTGATGAGGGCTATTGTTGGTATAGCTCAACGTAACGGTACCTTTTACCTGGTTGGTCTCATCATTCAAAATAGCATTGATAGAATAATCAGCCCTGTTTTGCCAGTAACCTTTACCAGGCTCTCCATTTCCAGTTCTAATGTTATTCCCATGCTCCTTGTAAAACAAGGGATTGAAGAGTTCATTAGGGTCATATTTGGAAACTGCTTGATCCTGTGCTGTGACACCCAGCATACAGATCGAAAATACAGACAGAAGTGAAATGATTTTTTTCATGATGCTCATTTGTATTTTTACTGAAGTGATGACAATAATTGTTTTGATTTTTCTTTTAAAGATTGGTCTTCCCTTGTCTTTACCGGATATTTCATTTGAGCGGTAAGTACTTCTATTGCAAGGTCAGGTCTTCCCATTTTCTTTAAAGCTAACGCATAATCCAAATTGTTTCCAATGAAAGAGGGAGCAATCTCCCTTACTCTTTTGTACAATGACAAGGCTTCTTCTATGGATGCAGGAGGAAGGCCGCCAAAAAAAACTTTCATGGCTGCCTTGGCAGCAGGATTGAGTGAAGACACCTCATCATGCCATTTGGCCAGGGTATACAAAGATTTGAGGTGAGAAGGTTCGATTTTCAAAGCTTTGTCAACCTCTTCCTTGATGTTTTTGGTCATTTGGGCCTTTTCTTTGACCGTTGCGAAGGAAATCATCCTTCCCATCACCAGTGCTCTGGCGTAATGAGCATCTGCTGTAGTAGAGTCCAGTTGCCACAAATCATTGGCCATTTTATTCGCTGTTTGATATTGGATCAAACGGGCTGATTCGTTTTCAGTTTCATTGCCTTTCATGCAATACAACTCAATGGTTCTCAGCAAAACCGATTTGTTTTTTGAATCGGTCTTCAGGTATTCAAGATACTTATTGATGGCTTCCTCAGTTTTGAATTGACGTTCCAAAGATCTTGCTTCTTCGATCAATGAGGATGTCTGAGCCATTGTTTTGACACTTATGAACAGCATGAATAGGCAAAATAAGCGTCTCATGACCCAACCGTTTTTTTGAACACTATTCCAACCTCTCCACTAAAACCTGGAATGGGTGGATCTTCCTTGACGATCGATATTTCAACTGAATGAATTTGAATGAATTGAGCGACCAGGTTGGTATAGATCCGGTCAGCAAGATTTTCCAACAATTGCTCTCTAATCGAAAATGATGATTTTACAATTTCATACACCTTGGAATAATCCACTGTATTGTTTAATTCAACAAAAGGTGGATCATTCTTTAGGTCAATGATCAGGTTCAACCTAAAAGTGGTTGCCCAAAGTTCCTCCCCTTGAAAAACGCCATGCGTTCCTTGCAACCTGATATCTTTCAACAAAACCTGTATCATCAATTTCCGAAAAATAGGTAGGCTACAAAGATAGCAGTTATGATTCCAGCTAGATCAGCCAATAGCATGCTTGGAATCGCATAACGGGTATTTTTTATGCCAATCGAACCAAAATAAACGGCAATTACATAAAAAGTGGTATCACTGCTGCCCTGGAAAATAGCCGAAAGCCGACCTTCAAATGAATCAGCTCCGTACACCGTCATGGTATCCACCATCATGGCTCTTGCACCACTTCCGCTCAAGGGTTTCATGAGCGCTGTAGGAAGGGCATTTACAAAAGCTGTATCCAATCCCCATCCAGAAAAAATATATTTCATTCCATCAGTGATAAGGATAAAAGCGCCTGAAGTCCTTAATACACTGATGGCAACCAACATCGCCACTAAATAGGGGATGATCCTGATGGCAACATCGAAACCACCCTTGGCCCCTTCAATGAAAGATTCAAAAACATTTATTTTCTTGTAGATACCCCCCAATAAAAAAACAAGGAAAATCAAAAGAATCAGACCATTACTCAAAATACCAGAGAATGATTCCATTTCTACCTTGGTCAGAAAGTATTTTAAATAACTGATGAGCGCCCCAATGAGTACCGATATGGCCGTTATCCATCCCAATATAACAGGCTGTAACAGATTGATTTTTTGTCGCACTGATACAATTATCAGAGCAGCTATCGTTGCAGCAAAGGTTGCAATCATGCATGGAATGAAAATATCAGTTGGATTGGCAGAGGGAGGATTCACGGATGCCCTTATGGCAATGATGCTGATGGGGATCAAGGTTAAGCCCGATGCATGCAAAACCATGAACATGATCTGTGCATTGCTGGCAGTATCCTTATTGGTATTTAAGGTTTGCAAGCTTTCCATGGCTTTGAGACCAAAGGGTGTAGCTGCATTGTCGAGGCCCAGTAAATTGGCGGAAAAATTCATCATCATGTGTCCATAGGCAGGATGTTTTTCTGGCAAATCAGGGAACAATCGACTGAAAAAGGGGGCAACAATTCTTGACAGCAATCTTATCGCCCCTGCCCTCTCACCAATATTCATAAACCCCAGGAATAGCGTCATGATCCCAATCAACTTAAAGGACAAGTCTACGCTATCCCCTGCCGATTTGAAGATACCCTCCGTTATTTCCTTGAAAATGAGGGGATCACCGGTAAAAATCCATTTGCCAGCAGCAATGACGAAAGCAATCAAAAAAAAGAAAAACCATATGTAATTCAGGGCCATGTTCGGTAGGTTTGAAAACGAAGTATCAAGAACCTTGACTATCAGGCCATTCCCTTTATCTTTGCACCGCAAAAACAATCAAAATGGCATTACAGGCAGGAATCGTTGGGTTACCAAATGTAGGAAAATCAACCTTATTTAATGCATTGAGCAATGCCAAAGCCCAGGCAGCTAATTTTCCGTTTTGTACCATAGAACCCAATGTGGGTGTAATCACTGTACCCGATGACCGTCTCATTGAATTGGAAAAAATCGTAAAACCCCAAAAGGTGGTTCCTACCACTGTTGAAATCGTTGATATCGCAGGATTGGTAAAGGGTGCCAGCAAGGGTGAAGGTCTTGGCAATCAATTTCTTGGTAATATCAGGAATACCGATGCTATCATCCATGTTTTAAGGTGCTTTGAGGACGAAAATGTGATCCATGTGGATGGCAATGTGAACCCGGTGAGAGATAAGGAGGTCATTGATACTGAGCTTCAATTAAAAGACCTTGAAAGTGTAGAAAAGAAACTATCAAGGGTTGAGAAACTCTCAAAATCAGGTGACCGGGAAATTCTAAGGGGAATTGAAATCCTAAAGTCTCTGAAAGAACACCTGGAACAAGGAAAAAATGCAAGAGCCTTTGACATAAGCCTAGAAGAGAGACAAAAACATGTTGATGATTTGTTTTTGCTTACCATCAAGCCAGTGATATATGTCTGCAATGTTGATGAAAAAAGTGTAGTCAATGGGAACGAATTTACAGAGCAAGTTAGAAATGCCACCCAGCATGAGCATGCAGAAATTCTCCTGGTTAGTGCGGCCATTGAAAGTGAGATAGCCGTGATGGAGAATTATGACGATCGCATATTGTTTTTGGAAGACATGGGACTTTCTGAGAGTGGTGTTGTCAGGCTTATTCGTTCCACTTATCGATTACTTAGATTGGCCACCTATTTTACGGCGGGAGTTCAGGAGGTCAGGGCATGGACCATTACACAGGGAATGTTAGCGCCTCAGGCAGCCGGTGTTATCCACACTGATTTTGAAAAAGGATTTATCAGGGCTGAAGTGATCCGGTACGATGATTTCATCAGCCTTGGATCAGAAGCTTCCTGCAAAGAGGCCGGTAAAATGGCTGTTCAGGGCAAGGATTATACCGTGCAGGACGGAGACATCATGCATTTTAGGTTTAATGTTTGATGTTTGATTTGTTCGTCCTACTTCATAAAAAAAGACCAGAATTTTATTCTGGTCTTTTTCGTTTGCTTAACAATGAAACTTTTTTATTGTGGCATCAGTACCTGATCGATAACATGGTAGACACCATTGATAGCAGCTCTATCTGTAGCTGTTATCTTTGAGTAAGATGGATTTCTTGCCCCTCTTACACCTTGAGTAGCATCAAATGTTAAAGTTGGTGCTGTTGGAAGAGATGCTGATAGTAAAGTTGGGACGGGTGTGGCTACTGAAGGGAGATTGGCCGCAAAAGCACGGGAAAGCAACAAATGATAAGCTACGATGCCTCTTACTGTTGTTGGAGGCAACCTGCTAAACGATGAAGGACTTTGCGGAAGACCCAATGCTGCAAACAGGTTATTGAAAGCCTGATTGGATGGAGCCATCACTGTAAAATTGGCCAATGGATTGGCTAAAAAGTCCTGAAAACGAGACCCAGCTGGAACTCCGGCATCTGCAGCTGCAACAGCAGCAACAAGATATTGAAGATTGGCATCTCTTGCTATTGTATCAAGCAATACTCTTGAAGGTGGAGCAACCACTGCTGCTGTAACATGGATGGCACCGTTTGCAGCATCAACATCAGGCGTTACAACAGGAATATTGTTTACCCACACTTGACTATTTCTACGAGAAGGGAAAATGCTGAACCTAACCAATGGGTTTGTGTTAGGGGAAGGAAAAATCAATGCGGTTGGCAATTGCACATTGGGAAAGCTAGTTGGTACAGCTGTTGACATGATTTTTCTACCGGGTATCACATGGTGCTGTACAATGCTGGTTACGGTTGCCGCTGGAAGCGCTGCAATGGCTGCAGCAGAAATTCCTGATAAAGTAAAGGCTGCATCACTGGGTGCAAAGACAGTGTATACGTTGTTTTTATCAGATACTGCTGCCATCATGCCTGCTTTTGTTACTGCAGCTCTTAAAATGGAGAAATTCGGATTGGTTGTCAATAAATCACCTATTGTACTTCCCGCACCGGTTGGAATTGTCAGTGGAGTAGCCTCTGGCACATTTTTATTACAAGAGGATACCAATACAGCCAAAACCAAAGTGGTCGGTATCAGTCCTTTTAATGAGCTAAATAATTTTTTCATGATAAGCTTTTTAAAGTATTCTTTCTATTGTTTTCCGGATTCTAGAAAATATTATAACCAAATGAAGCATAATACAGACCACCAATAGAAGGATTGGCGAGCGCTGTGATATAGTATTGATTCAGCAGGTTATTGGCACCCAATCTTACGACAGAGCGAGCTTTGGGTAGCTTATAACTGATCTGTGCATCCAGTACTTGATAAGAAGGGACTGTGCCATTGGCCAAATCGCTTTGATAATCGAATTCAGACTGCCAGCGATAAACAAAGTTGAAGCCCAAACGCTTGTTCTTGCCCATTCCAGCATTACCAAATGAAGCATTGCCACGGAATTTAGGGGCATTGAAATAGGTAATGAAACCATTTTCAACATCTCCCAGTTCATCAGATGAAATATTGCTACTCAGGTAAAATCCTTTGTTGAAACGATATTCAAGTGAAATACCCCAGCCAGTAGTTCTTACTTTGGTTGGAGAATTAATGGGAATTGAAAGAATCCTTCTTTTGGAAGCTACCAAGATATCGGCAGGTGAAGGAGTTGCGGTAATGGATTGGGCAACCACTACGCGGGTAATGAAGTCCTGGTAATTGCCCAAATAAGCATAGGCATCAACCAACAAACGTGATTTTGCCAAAAGTCCCCTATACCCTACTTCATAGGATGTAACTGCTTCTGGTTTGAAATCAGTAAACTCCTGCACCTTCAATTGGCCTGCACCCAATGCAGCAACGGAATAAACAGGATTGTTTTTGATGTTATAGAATTCTTTCATCTTGGGAACACCACCAATCAGGATGGCTCCTCCAGCTTCCAAGTCAATATATTGCTGTTGGGTGGAGGGGAACCTGTAGGCCGTTTGATAAGAAAACCGCAAGTGGTTATCTTTTGCCAATCTTATCAAAGCTGTGGCTCTTGGGGTGAATCTGCCCTTGAAATTTGAGTTTTTGTCATAGCGACCTGAAACGGTAAACTTGATCGCATCATCAGCAAATCCTTTGGCAAGCTGAAGGTATCCACCAAATTCGTTGATGGGAATTTTACCTGCTGAGTCAGCAAACAAGGTTCCTTGAGAATTCAAAAGGAACTGCCTGAAGTTACCTCCTACCAATACATCCAGTTTGTTGTCAACCAAATGGCTCAAATTGTATTGACCATCAACGGCATAGAGGTTGGTTTTATCAATGAATCTGCCACCACCTGCAGAAATAGGCCTTGCACGAACCGAGTCATAAAGTTTCTGGAACCTTGCAGAACCAGGTGTTGGACGACCGATATCTGCCACTGAACGAGCCAAATTGTGTGCATTGATGGAAGTCAATCCACCCAAAAGACCATTCAAATAAGCTTGTCCATACTCAGTATACCATTGTGGAGACGATTTCCAAGCTTCGTTGAAAAGCCTGGTTGTAATGGTGGTATTATAGGATTGACCAGCATTCTCCTGGGTAGTATAGGCTCGCACATACCAGTTTTTGTGTTTTAATTCAAACTTGTATTGTCCCATTTTCAGGTCCAACAAAGAATAGCGGTCACTTCCGGTATATACAGTATTTCCAGTTCCCCAGAAACCAGAAAGAATGGCATCTATTGAATTGGTCAATTTATAATTCAAAGAACCACCCATCTTGAAATTGATGGTATTGGGATTGGTTACTTCTTTTTCTGTATATCCGGTTCTGGAAACTGGATTAGGGGTACCTGTTAAGGTAGAAATATAAGGTGCCAAGAAAGGTGCTTGACCGGCTATGCCATTCAGAACTAGGTTCAAGTCAATGGTGGTTTCATCACCATAGAGGTTCATTCCATCATAATTAGGATCGGTACCTCTTGTTCCAGGAACAACTGAGCCCAAAAATGGCCCACTGCGCAATACATTTCTATTGTCTGCCGCCAGCCAGTCTTTTGCCTGGATTAAACCGGCAGTCAACTTGAATGCCAAACGGTCAGAAACCTTGTGCGCCCAACGCATGTCCCAATTGTAATAGGGAGATGGGTCACGGTACTTTCCATCAGTATGCATCAGACCATTTTTCATTTGAAAGGAAAATCCCTGATACTTGAAAGGATCCTTGCTGTTGATCAAAAGGGTACCATTCATACCACCAGGGCCATAAAGCGCTGAAGAGGCACCTTGGAGGAGTTCCATGCTCTCAACATCCAGCTCACTCAAACCAACAATGCTACCTACAGCAAAATTCAATCCAGGAGCCTGGTTGTCCATTCCATCAACAATTTGTGTAAAACGGGTATTACCAGAACCGGCAAAACCGCGGGTAGTTACCGTTTTAAAAGTCAGACTGGATGCAACCATGTCAACACCTTTCAGGTTGGTAGCTATATCAAAATAGTCTGCAGCGGGAGCGTTCCTGATAGCAGCCGTATTAACCCTTTCAATGGAAACAGGAGACTCTAAGATCCTTGTGGGGGTTCTGGTAGCTGATACCACAACTTCCTCTCCTAAAACAGAGGATGGCTTCAAGGATACATCTGCCAACTGTCCACCAGCGGAAACGTTTACCTCAGAAATGCCAAATCCAATAGAAGAGAACAATAATGTTACTGGGAATTTGGTGGATGAAGGAAGACTAAGACGAAATCCGCCTTTGGGATCGGTAAAAGTTCCGACTGAACTTCCCTTGAGTGTTACTGAAACGGAACCCAGTGATTCACCTCCTGAAGCATTCTTCACAGTACCGGTGATGACCACATTTTGCGCATTAACGACAGCCGGCAGCATCAATAAAAGGAATGCAGCCAGTCGAGCTAATTTTTTCATAAGCAGTAGTTTTGATCAAATTTTAGCCAAAATAGGCATTGTTACTATCATAAAAAAATTTAGAAACAACTAAAAACCCCTAATGTTTGAAGGGGATTAAAATTGGCAGTTTGATGTCCGCTTCCTAATTTTAAACACATGAATGCTTTTCAATTTCCGGGACAAACCTCCTTTTATTCAGGCAAGGTTAGAGATGTGTACACCATTGAAAATAAGTATCTTGTAATGGTTGCTAGCAATAGAATATCAGCTTTCGACGTAATTCTTCCTAAGCCCATACCCTACAAAGGCCAAGTTTTGAATCAAATTGCCGCTTTTATGCTCAAGGCAACTGAGGATATTTGTCCCAATTGGCTCCTGGACGTTCCCGCACCGAATGTTTCTATTGGCAGAATGTGTACACCTTTCAAAATAGAGATGGTGATAAGGGGTAATTTGGTGGGTCATGCCTGGAGAACTTATCAACATTCCAGGGTCTTGTGTGGCCAAAGCATGCCAGAGGGTTTAAAAGAAAATGATTTTTTCCCATCCCCTATCATCACACCTTCCACCAAAGCAGCTGAGGGACACGATGAAGATATAGCTGAAGAGGAAATTTTAAAACAAGGGCTTGCCAGTCCCGCTGAATGGGAAAAATTGAAAATGTTTACGCTTCAATTGTTCCAAAGAGGCAAAGAAATAGCAGCTAAACAAGGATTGATTTTGGCAGATACGAAGTATGAATTTGGAAAGATAGGAGATGTTATCTATTTAATGGACGAAATACATACGCCTGATTCTTCTAGGTATTTCATTGCTGATGGATTTGAAGAAAGGCAGATGAAAGGCGAAAAACAAAAACAACTGAGCAAAGAATTCGTGCGTGAATGGCTGATGGCCAATGATTTCATGGGCAAGGAAGGTCAGGTTGTACCACAAATGTCCGATGAATGGATCCAAACCATATCTGGAAGATATATCGACCTATATGAAAAACTCATTGGAAAGAAATTTGAACCACTTCTTTTATCAAAGGATGTAACAAGGGAAAGAATCAATTCATCCTTAGCTTCTTTGGTATCATGAGTTTTTGCTTCTGATGTCTTTCATGCGTTGCCTCGACTTATTGAATATGTTTTGGCCCTTGTCCAAACCTTTTCGTTTTATTTTCTGCACTTCAGGAGAAAGTTGAATAAATTCCTTGCATTCTTCAGAGCAACATCCATTCAATTTTTCTTGGCATTCATCACATTCGATAAAAAGAAGGTGGCAGGAACTATTTGCACAATTGACATGTGTGTCACAGGGTTTGCCACAAACATGGCAATTTGAAATAATGTCATCAGAGATTCTTTCACCAAGACGTTCATCAAAAACAAAATTCTTGCCGATAAAATGATTTTCCAATCCCTTCCGGCGAGTATCATTTACATAGTTTATGATACCTCCTTCCAAATGAAATACATTTTTATACCCATTGTGAAGCATCCATGCACTGGCTTTTTCACACCGAATTCCTCCTGTGCAATACATGATGATATTCCGGTCTTTATCATCCTTGAACATATCGGCTGCCATGGGTAATTGTTGCCGGAAAGTATCACTGGGTATTTCTTTTGCATTTCTAAACCTGCCTACTTCATATTCATAATGATTCCTCATATCAATGACCAAAGTATCATGCTTTTTTATCAATTCATTGAATTGTTCAGCATCTACATATCTCCCCTTGTTTTGCATTGAAAAGCTTGGGTCTTCTATCCCATCAGCTACAATTCTATTTCTTATTTTGATATCCAAAACATAAAATGAGTTCCTTCTTTCATCCACTGCAAGATTCAAACGCAATCCATTTAAAGGAGGATGGGTATAAATAAATTCTTTTAGCGAATCAAGGTTAATAGTAGGACAGCTTATTTGTGCATTGATGCCTTCTGTTGCAACATATACCCTGCCAAATATGTCTAGAGCTGTTAAATGCTCATACCATTTATCCCTAAACTGTTGTGTATCGTCGATTGGAAAATAGCAATAAAAAGAAATTGTATGCCTTGGAGATGAATCATGTTGGGCTTTTTGCTTTAATAGGGCCCTGGATACACGGTTGTGCAAAGTTTTCATGTCAAATGTTTTAATTCATGTAGAACCCCGTTTACAGGACGGGCAAAACCATAAACATTGCAAAATTAAAGAAAAGATGATATCAATATTCGGTAAACAAGCGCGCAAAACCTTTGATGCCAATTTTTACTCCATTGATTGGCATGATTTCATTTTTTAGGGACCATACATAATCCACCCTGAATAACTTGAATACGTTGTCCATACCAATGAAAAATTCTGCATAATTTCTTTGCGGCATAAAAATTATATTGCTGCCGATAATGAGACGCAAATTCAAATTCCTTACCACTGGGATTTTATTGGTCAGCATTCCATTGAAAGAATACTCAAGAAAAATTGTATTGAACCAATTATCACTTGAAGAAAGTGAATAAAAGGGGGCTGCTTGAAAACTTTGGACATAAGGCATGGATATTCTGGTCAGGTTTCCAGGGAAATGATTGTAATCAGGAATGTAAAGTGATTTTCGATTGATAAACCCACCCATTTCTACCAAGTATTTTAACTCACCTGCAATTTTGAAATTAAGCTCCTGTCCAATTGAAAATTTCCACTTGGAAAACGAACTGCTGCTGTTGAAAAGTTTTGGTATTCCTATATGATAATGAAGAGAAAATGTAGGTGCATTCCCATAGATCCTAGTAATCTTGTCTGGATACGCTATGTATTGGGTTCCGGGACGGTATGTAAGCTTAGCATTCCATAGTGATGCAATATTGGCATCCATATTTCCAGCTGAGATCTCTGTTGGAAAATTAGCCGTAATATTTTTTAAAGAAGTTGATCCTGACCAAAGACGAATGTGATCCAGGTTGTTTAATGGAGTTCTGTTCTGAAAAGTATATCCTATTTCTACATCAAGTCCTTTCCCTAAATCTTTTGATAAATCAAATTTGAAGAAATAGGCCTCATAGATTTTTAAATAATTCTTCCCTTGTAAATGGGTTGAAAAAGTATTCATCAACCTAGACACGGGATTGGAGTTGTTGAATTGAAAAACTTTCTTTCCGGTTGAGACCCCAATAGAACTGAAGTATTTTCTCCCAAATTGATAACGCCCATTGACAAAAGCGTTTAGATGTCCATTATTGATACCATAACGAAAAACGGGAGTCAAAGAATAGGCCCTTCTTCCATTCAATTGCTTATTGTATTTTCCAGAAGCTTGAACTGACCAACCCTCAACGGTATTATAGGAGACTGATTCAAGCAAAGGATCAAGCTGAATTATTTCTTTTTTTCTTCTCCTGATGAATGTTTCCCCATTTATTGATAATCCTAAAAAACTAATTTTGTTTTGAATTCGATCAAGAGAATCCAAGTAAGAGGGATCGTTTTTCTTGATTTCCAATGAATCTTTTTTATGGTAATCCGCTTTTTCTTCCATTAACAATGGTAAAGGGCGTTTATCATTCCAATATTGATTGGATCGTTTATTGGAAAGACTGTCATATTGTAATATAATATCATCAAATAGATTTTTTTTCAGTTCTATATTGATATTATAATTTGAAAAAAGCGTTGTGAAATATCCTGAAACTTCAAATCCCAAAAGATTGGCATCAAGGGAGATGGATTGATTTTCCTGCATCCATACTCCATTCTTAGGGCTCATTTGCTGTTTGATCGCTAAATGATTAACCAGTTCCAATTGTGATGCTTTGGCAAGCATTAGGTCCAAAGAATGGATATTCCAGGAACCTTCAATAATCTGAATATATCCGGAAAAAAGGGGCTCCCATTTTCTTTTGGGCCAAACTTTGATTTTGTTCACCAATACGCCATTGTCTTCAAAAGCACCCAAGTACTGATAGTGATAATAAGAAAGTGCTGCATCTGCAATAGGCGATATAAATCCTCTGGGATTGAATATAGAAGGCAGTGTTACAATATTTTCATAAAAAGATATCAAGGAGGGTGTAGATAGTCCAAATCCATTGGTTTGACCGCTTACCTTGGTAGCGGTTACCTTTACCCTTGTTTCTTGGGGTCTTTTGAAATAAAGATCAGCCATGGTTTCAGAAAGGAAAATGATCTTTTTTTTACTGGTATCGCCATCTTCAAAATCAATTTTTTGTCCCATGAACGTTGCCGGAAAATCATTCGTTCTTACCAATCCTTTTATGTAAGCATTACAGAAATATGAAACCACAGCATTTTGATGTGATTTTCTTTCCCTGATAGCATTTCTGATGATTTCATAGGCAGGATCTTCACCTCCCGGTTTGACCTTAACTTCTTTCAGGATATACGTATTTAGTTCTAATCTGACAGTTAAAGTTGTATCATGATCTGAAATTGATATCGGAAAATACTTTGTCTTGTATCCAATATGCATAAAAACCAGATCATATCGTCCGGGCAGGATCTGAAAGCTAAACTCTCCCCTCTCATTTGAGATGATATCGATTTTGTTATCTTTTACAGAAATAGTTGTAAAAGGAAGTGTTTCCCCTTTTTCTCCAGTAACAAAACCTTTGACAAGTGTAGCCCTAGCAGAACAGAATAGAAAAAGAAGAAATCCAGTAATGAAATATTTTTTGAACAAAATAGAAAATTGAATTCAATCTTTTCGAAGGACAATTTTCAGATAACTACCAGTCAATGATGAAAATGCACAAACAATTCCACCAATAAATGCACCCAAAAGAACCAGCAGTTCAGGAGAATTACGCTTGAGAATCAGCATTGATATTTTTTTGGCCAGAATATGGTCATTTTCAATGCTTATGGCATAACTCATTAGTCCCCATAACAAAAAAACAGCGATGAATGCAGATAAAAAAGAATATATAGCTTTTTGATCCAGTAATAATCCCGCAACAAAACCTGCAATTGCAACTGACCACCAAGGAAGGAACAGCCCTAATGAATAAGCAGATATCATTACCAACAAAATTGCTACAAAGAATTTTTTCATGATGATTTGATTAGATGTTAAGCTGCTTTAAATGACATTTTCCATTTGTATTTCTTTTCTGAAACAGCTTTTTCGTCCATAAACAAAAGTTGATAGTATTGTCCATTGGTCCATTGATCCACAAAATTGTCATAGTACCTACTTCCTGGATTACCACTTTGACCGCCTGGATAAACACCATATGCTTCAATGGGTGTATCCATGTGCACAATCATCCTCCAGCTGGGTCCATGATCATGTTTTGTTGCATTGACAATTCCTTCCCCTCCTCCCGTCATCAATCCAGTTCTGGCAAAGGGCATTAAGTTGTTTTTAAGCAAATGATAAACCGTTGTATTCTTGTATTTACCCCATTCCAACTTGCCCTCCGCGTCTATTTTCATCAATGCGATACTGGCTGATTGAAGCGCCTTGGTAACCTGATAAACAATGTCTTCCTTTTGCGTTGTTAGTATGTCATCGATGAGAAGAAAACTACTGTCCTTTTCCAAAGCATCCAACAGAACATGCTGATCAGGCATAGGCAGTTTACGATTGTCTTTTGTCAAATCATCCTGGAAAACACGGACCTCTAATGAATCCCACCAACTGATGAAACTGAGAACTCCTTTTTCCTGTGGATCATTCTTTAGGTTCCAGTTTTCAACCAAAGACAGATAAAATTTTTCTTTTTCGTTGAGCACAGATTTGTCAACATATTTTAACAATAAGGGTACAGCCCTCTCAGCAAAAACATTGTGGTTGTTGTTTTGAAGATCCATCATGTCTTTTACGCCAAAAAGCAGAGGACGAGAGAGAAAACGATTGATGGTGATGGGCCTGTATACTTCATATTTTCCGGGAATATAATAAGGATAGGTTGAATCAACCGGTCTTTGATTGGCACTGCTCAAAAAACCTTCTACAGGGTTAACGGCATGTGGATTAGCTTCCATGGGGATATACCCTTTCCACATATAGCTACTGTCTTCTCCGGGCATGATCATCAACCCTTGATCCTTCCACCTCAGGGGAAAATTAGCCTGTTGCCACAATGCTACATCTCCAGAATGAGAGGCAAAAATCATGTTTTGACCAGGTACATTAAAATGCTTGATGGCTTCAAGGTAATCGTTATAATTCCTGGCACGATTGAGTTGCAACCACATTTTCAGGATATTGGAAGAATCATGAGCCACCCATCTCAAAGAGAGTGCCCTGGATGCAGATAAGGTATTGTCAAACTTGTTGTCATAGGTAACCGGTCCAAAAACAGTGTAAGCAACGGTATCCTGAAAAGGAACTGAATCTTTTATTTTGAATATTTCTACTCTCTTCTTTGCAGCTTTCCATTCTCCATTGAACAAGTATTCATTTTGGGATGCATCTCTATACTTGATCTCATAATAATCTTTGACATCCCTGCCCGCATTGGTAAAACCAAATGCAATGCTATCGTTAAATCCGATCACAACTCCCGGTAAGCCAGGAAAAGATGCGCCATATGAATTGTAAGCAGGTGTATTGATCTGAACTTCAAACCAGATAGAAGGTAAAGAGAGCCCTAAATGCGGATCATTGGCAAGAATGGGTTTTCCACTTTTGGTTTTGGAACCGGATAGAACCCAGTTGTTGCTACCGTTAGATGGATCCGGTTTAAATTCTTCTGATGTGGGAATGGAATCATAACGCTTTAGATAGACAGAATCTGACCCCATGGGTGGCGATGGGGATTCCCCTATCTGAACATAGGGATTAGTGCTGGGGATTACAGGATAGAGTGAATCAGGATAATTGTCGTATAAGATTCTGAATTTTTCTTCCCCTAATAGATCGAATGCCTGGGTCATCTCCAGGTCATTGTCAAATCCAGCCAGATTCTGGGTCATTTGTTTGGTAAAGAGCGCAGATTTCAAATTGGTCCAGTATTCAGGTTCATAACCCAATATTTTGTATTCTATGGGTATTGATGACCTTTTCAGGTTTTTGATATAAGCATTGATACCGGCAGTATAAGCATCCAAGGCAGATTTTGTAACTGGATCTTTTTCCATTTCTGCCAAGGCATTTTCAGCGGCAAACACCATACCCATTCTCCGCTGGTTCCTGTCAAAACGCAATGCTTTGGATCCAACCACTTCGCTCAATCTTCCAGACGCCGCATGTGTTTGAAATTCCATTTGCCATAGTCTATACTTCGCATGGATATAGCCCTGAACAAAATAGGCGTCATTTTCATCTTCTGCAAAAATGTGTGGCACAAGCCTGTCATCCAAATATACCTCTACCCCATTTTTTAATCCTTTGATTTTTAGATCCTGATCAAAAGATTTATCAACAGGTTCAGCATTTTGCCAGGCTCCTTCCTGGGGACTTAAAAAAGACCCCAATGGCAAAGGAAGAAATGATGTTGAATCCAATGTATAGATCAAGATACTATTGATCAAGACTGAAAATGCGAGTAAAAAATATTTCATGACCAGAAGATATATTTAAAGTTAGCATTATTTGAAAACAGATCAACTAAAATGGATCAACTCGTTTTGAAGGTCCATTTTTGGGAAACGCTCAGACAACTCAATTATTTTGTTCCTGTATTTCGTTCTGAATGTTTGGTATTCGGATGAGTCCGGATGTAACACTTTGTGTTCATACGCGTTTTTTATATCCTCCAATTCCTTCAAAACTTCCTTTGCACTACCATCAAATGCTGTCTGTACGAACTTGGTCCATACATACTTTGTTGCCAAATAATTGGGATGAACCATGTCTTCAGCATAAAATCGGTAGTCTCTGAGATCATCTATGATCAATTCATAAGATGGAAAGTATAGAACGTCTTCCAGTTTGGCACAAATTTGATCGACGGCATTTATCAAAACGGCTTTGCTTCTGTTATTTTCTATGAAACCATCCCTGAGGTGCCTAACCGGACTTATTGTTAAGATCACTTTAAGGCTTGGATTAACATGACGGAGTTTTTGATAAACTTGTTCAAAAGCCAATATGATGTTCTCAGGCGTTAATAATTTCTTTGTAAACTCTGTAATGGGAACCTTGTGACAGTTCGAAACTGGCATCTCATTCTTATGATAATACACAAATGCTGAACCCAATGTTAATATAAGCCAATCGGCTTTCTTGATGAATGAAGCGCCTTGTTGAATGGCACCATTCATGGAAGACAGCGCAGTACTTTTATCCGCTGAAGAAAGAGAGGAATGGAAATTCCAATTCCGCCATATACCCTGTACTTCAAAAATATCATCAGGTCCAATGGTGGATTCATCCAGGTACTGGTGGAGGGAAGTAAAAATACTGATCGGATTGAATAATATACCATGAGGATTCTGTAAAGAAGGAAATTTATAGGATTCCAAACGCTGATGTATATGCTCGGTAAAGCAGGAACCCATCAACATCATCTGATGACCTATTTGAATTTTTTTGTCAAATGGCTTTGGTTCGAACTCAAGTCTGAATGGGCTTGACATGAAACTTTTTTTACATTCTTTGTTTACTGGCTTCAAAAAGGATGATACCACAGGCCACACCTACATTGAAAGAATCAAAATCACCAGCCATTGGGATGGTAAATTTGATATCGGCTGCTTTGGAAATATAAGGTTGTATACCCTTGTCTTCACTTCCCATGACCAAACAGATGGGTTTTTTCATATCAGCATCAAAGATCTTGGTTGTTGATTTCATCTCAGCGGTAAGCACCTGAATACCATTCAGGTGTAATGTATCAATCGCTTTCAGTAAGCTTGATACTCTTGCAACCATGATTTTTTGGAGAGCACCAGCTGAGGATTTAAGGGCTTCTTCATTAAAAGCTCCAATCCCTTTGTCTGGAATGATCATCAATTGGGCTCCACAACACAAAGCAGTCCTGGCAATTGCTCCAATATTTCTGACATCGGTTATGCCATCTAACATGACGAACAAAGGGGCCATTGCCTGTTGAACAACATGATCAATTGCATCCTGAAGATCAATGTATTGGATGATACTATTCAAACCTATTACACCTTGGTGATTGGCTTTTGTCAGTGAATGAAGTTTTTCCAGCGGTACACTATTGATAGGAATCTGAAGCTTTTGTGCCAATATCCTGATCTCTTCTATGATCTCACCTGATGCATTTCGCTGAATGAAAACCCTTTCTAACTGATTCCCTTCGCGAAGTGCTTCCAAAACCGGTTGACGACCAATGATATGGGTAGCATTTTTTTTCATTAGATTTTTCCCTCCATTTGCATGAGACGTAATTTCAAAATAGCAGCTACTGATATAGCATCTGTAATTTTATTTTCCATGACCATCTGATACGCTTGTTCAAATGGAACTTTAATGTGTTCCAGTTTTTCTGTTTCTTCCGGCATGGCTTTCCCATTTGTCAAGCTACGCGCAAGATAAACAATGCAAAATTCATCTGTTACTGAATTGGACATGTGCATTTCAAGTATTTTATCCCATCTGTCTGCAGTAAGTCCCGTTTCCTCTAACAGCTCTCTCCTTGCAGCAAACAAGGGATCCTCTTCCAAAGGACCACCCCCTTCAGGAATTTCAATGCTGTACTGTTGAAGTACAAACCTAAACTGCCCAATCAAATGAAGCGTATTGTCCTCTTCAAGCGGCAGAATCCCTATGGCAATGTTCTTGAAATGAACCTTGCCATAAATACCTGGATTACCGGATGGATTGATCACTTCATGATGAATCAAACTAATCCAAGGGTTATCATATATAACTTTTTCTGACAGGATACCCCATTCATGTTTATTGTGTTCCATGTGTAAAGAATGAACCCTCCAAAAGGAGGGTTCAGGTGATTATTTAATGCCAAAAGCAGACTTGACTTTGGGAACATAGTCTAGCTTTTCCCAGGTAAAGAGTTCAACTTCCACCGTTTTTTTCTTTCCTCCAGGCATTTCAAATGTTTTCTTTTTGATTTCATTTTTTCTGCCCATGTGACCATATGCAGCTGTTTCCTGATAAATGGGATTCCTCAGCTTAAGCCTGGTTTCGATCGCATAGGGTCGCATATCGAATAGGGATTCAATCTTTTTGGCAATTTGACCATCGTTTAAAGCAACTTTGGCAGTGCCGTAGGTATCCACAAAAATACCCATGGGCTTTGCTACTCCAATGGCATACGACACCTGTACCAAAATCTCATCTGCCACACCGGCTGCAACAAGATTTTTAGCAACATGTCTTGCTGCATAGGCAGCACTTCTGTCAACTTTTGAAGGATCTTTTCCGCTGAAAGCTCCACCACCGTGTGCGCCTTTTCCACCATAAGTATCTACGATGATTTTTCTTCCAGTAAGACCTGTATCTCCATGTGGCCCTCCAATAACAAATTTACCAGTTGGGTTGATATGAAAGGTAATGCCATCAATAAAAAGCTTTTGAACGTTTTTATTGCACTTGGCTTTTACCCTTGGAATTACAATATTGATCACATCCGATTTGATTTTATCAAGCATTTTTTTGTCGCTTTTGTCAAAATCATCGTGCTGTGTTGAAACTACGATGGTATCAATTCTGAGTGGTTTGTCATTATCATCGTACTCAATGGTTACCTGGCTTTTGGCATCGGGCCTTAGGTAAGGCATTTTGGAGTTCTTCTCTCTTCTAATGGTAGAGAGTTCAATGAGAATCTTGTGTGCCAAGTCCAATGCCAACGGCATGAGGTTTTCAGTTTCATTGGTAGCATACCCGAACATCATACCCTGATCACCAGCGCCCTGATCTTCCTTCTTCTTGCGTTCAACTCCACGATTGATATCATCGGACTGCTCATGAATGGCTGATAAGATTCCACATGAGTTGGCTTCAAACATGTACTCACTCTTGGTATAACCAATCTTCGCAATTACGTCTCTTGCGATCTTTTGAACATCGAGCGTGGCAGAAGATTTTACTTCGCCAGCCAATACAACCTGACCTGTGGTCACCAAGGTTTCACAGGCAACTTTTGCCATTGGATCGAATGCAAGAAAATTATCAATCAAAGCGTCAGATATTTGATCGGCCACTTTATCTGGATGGCCTTCTGAAACACTTTCAGAAGTAAATAAATAAGGCATATTGAATGGGTTTTTACAAATATAGAGCGAAAATCAAAGCTTAGAGTACACTACCCTGAATTTCATTTTTCTGGAAGAATGATTTCCCCCTCCCAGCACTACATTGCCCCTGCACAGATTGTTAAGGGCAAATGTGATGAATAGATCTTCATATCGAATACTATAAGGGGCAAAAAGTCTTAACTGAAAGTTGGGGTTGTTTCTGGTAATGATCCCTTGCAAATAACGGGTAATATTCATGTCGTAATAGGACACGAGATTATTGGCTCCGTCATTTTTATACTTTCGTATACCGCCAAATTGATAAGATTCAAACCTCCCATTGAGAAAGGCGTCAGACAGGAAAGGGTAAAATTTGGAATTAGACGAATCCTGCATTTCTGCATAAAGGTATTCTGGAGTATTAAAAATATTGGGTTTTCTGCCCGGGGTAACCACTTCTTCCATTGACAGCTGTGCCAAATGGATCATTACGTTTCCCTTTTTTTGCTTGAATTCATCAAGTCCAGGTATTTTCAACATGGAATAGGTCCCTGGAGCAGCCTGCAAATACAACAAACTGTCACCTCTGGGCTTTGTTCCAATATGCTGAGATGCTTCGCTCCCATTATAACTTCTGACGATCCGATTCATAGATCCACCAAAAACTCCATTATAAAAGACAAAGTTTTTGAAGGTTGTATCCATGGTACCATTTTTCTTGTAACGGTAATAAAGTCTTAATTGAGTGGCAGTATCGCTCATGGCAAAGCTCATGAGCGCATTGGCCGAAGATCCCGAGGTTACTGGTACCAAGGCAAAACCCTTGAAAAACTCTCTGAAAAGTGTATCGTTTCGGTAGGGACTTCTTCCTGTTGTATCAAAAGACAAGAATCTTCTTGCCCATTCATCATTCAGTTTGATCCTCAGCTGGTTTTTGATTGACTGACGAAAGAGATACAAGGAATCATCCAGGATAGCTGGAGAAAAAGTTTTGCTGCCGATCAATTCACCATAACGAACGTTGGAATTGGTATTGTAGGCCGAATCTGATTTGATGGGATCCAAAACCCTTTGAACATTGATGGTCTGCACAGCATTGGTATCTCCAAACGTATTGGTCCACCTCAAGCAAAGAACAGCTGAATCGACATATAGGCTGTCAACCGAATTTTCAAAATAAAAAGGATAGCTGGGTGGCTTCAATTCAAAAAAGATTGAGGCGGTGGTCTTTCCAAACTGAGGGTCACCGGATATATGCCCCAATACAAATTGACCCTGATTCCCATTGACATCTCTACCCAATATAGGAAGAAGAGAATCAGGTGTTACAAAAGTATTGGCTACCACTTCAAATGTGGTATCAAACGTAACGATATTGTCAATGGCAGGTAAAAGTCCGAGTCCGATATCTGTGCCTTTGATTTTGGTACAGTTGCTCAGGGAAAAAATAGAGACAAGTGCTACAATTCCATTCAACAAGTTTCTGATACTCACACTCTTTAATTTGGTTGTCTGATTTACAATTACTTGTTCGCAAGGTCGTTATACAATTGTAAATACTCTGTTAAATCAGCATCATCGCTATAGGGGATCACTTTTTTGCCTTTGACTTTTGAAAAGGATTCCAGTAATTTCTTGGAAACCTTATCGTCACCGAATGATATGGCATCAGCATAGCTTGCCCCACCATTGAACATGGCTACATTATCTGCAGACTTGAAAGGATCAAGGTCTTTTTCCTTTATCAGCGTATTGATCACGCATTGCTTTAGAAAATCCTTTCCCAAAGTGTCAGAGAATGTATTTTGACCGATTGTGAAAACGACCTTGCTATTGCTGAAAACAGGTTCTTTTTTATAGGCAGTTTTCAAAAACATGGGGATCAGCCCAGTCATCCATCCACTGCAATGAATAATATCAGGGGGCCATCCAAATTTTTTTACGGTCTCGAGTGCTCCTTTGCAGAAAAAAATTGACCTGATTCCATTGTCTGGGTACCATTGATCTTGTTCATCCTGAAAAACAAATTTTCGTTTGAACATTTCCTCATTGTCCAAGAAATAGACTTGCAATCTAGCATTGGGTAAGGATGCTACCTTAATTTGTAGAGGGTAATCATCATTTTCTACAGATATGTTAATGCCTGAAAGACGAACTACTTCATGGAGACGATGCCTTCTTTCATTGATGGTACCAAACCTGGGCATGATGCACCTGACTTCAAATCCGGAATCATTGGCTTTGATGGCCAATTTGTTGACAATTTCTGAAAACTCAGTAAGCTCCAGATAAGGAGACATTTCATTGGCGATGAAAAGTATTCTCTTTTTGCTAACCATGTGAGGGTTTTAAGGGGAGCCTTTAGGTATGCAAAGGTAATAAAATTATCTTTTATTTGCCCTGGAAGGGCCAACAAGGTGGCTTTGACTGCCTAAATTGGAATATTTTCAGTTTCTATGGATAACTTTGAAGATACCAGAAACAATATTCTCCTTGAAAATCATCAAATATATACTGCAAATAGCCATTTTTTTGGGGTTGGGCCTGGTATTGATCTGGTTTAGCTTAAAAGACCTGAACCGGGAAGATATCCAGCATTTAAAGTCTTTGATTTACAATGCCAATGGATTGATTGTATTGCTATGCGCGCTCATTTTGGTATTAAGTCATTATATAAGAACCCTCAGATGGACAACCATGATTAGCGCAACCGGAAACAAACCCGGAACATTGAATGTTTTTTTAGCAGTAATAACTGGCTTTTTTTTTAATCTGGTTTTTCCCAGACTGGGAGAAGTCATGAAATGTACCGTCTTGGGCAAGTATGAAAAGATACCCGTAGACAAACTAATTGGTACCATGGTGGCAGAAAGAATCGTAGACCTTTTTTGTTTGATATTGGTTATTTTCTTCACCATCATCATTCAATTGAACAGGGTATCTTCTTATGCGGCAGAATTTCTAACATTGCTGTCAGGTAAAATCAGCAATAGTGGTACCCTGTTGGTCATGCTTGTACTGGCTTTGCTAGCCATTTCTTTTTCAGCCTTTATTCTATACCGGCTTAAACACAGGCTCAAATGGTTTAATGCTGTCAAAAAAGCCATTCATGGATTTTATGAAGGACTGACCAGCATCAAAAAGATCAAGAACAAGTCAGCATTCTTTTTTCATACTTTTTTGATCTGGCTCCTCTATTTAATGAGCATCCAAGCGGGCTTTTACGCCATGCCTGAGTTGTCTGACCAAGGATTGGCAGCCTCGCTGACAATCCTCACTTTTGGGAGTTTCGCAATGATTGTCACCCAAGGGGGTATCGGGGCCTATCAATTGGCTGTTCAAAAAACCTTAACCTTGTTTGGCGTAAACGCAGTAACGGGTCTGGCATTTGGATGGCTTTTGTGGTCAGTGCAAACCTTGATGCTTTTAACATTGGGCCCTGTTTCATTGGTGTTGCTATTTTTTATCAATAGAAAAAAAACAATCGTATCATGAAAATTTTCTTTTTGCTATTGGCATTGATAATGTATACCCTACAGTCTTCTGCTCAAAGCTTGCCATCCAATTCAAAAGGTTGGCATCTTGAAGACAGAACCAAAACCGGTATTCATGGCATCAGCCTGGAAAAAGCGTATGCAGAACTGCTATCCAATAAGAATCCCAAAAAAAAGGTGGTCGTAGCAGTCATTGACTCAGGAATTGATACCCTTCACGAAGACCTTAAACCTGTTTTATGGACCAACAAACGTGAAATACCTGGCAATGGCAAGGATGACGACAAAAATGGATATGCTGACGATATTCATGGATGGAACTTTATAGGTGGGAAAGATGGAAGCAATGTTGGAAAAGACAGTTATGAAGCAGTCAGGATTTATTACCGTTTCAAACAGCGATATGAGAATCCTTCCTTTCTTTCGTCTCAACTCGTTGGAGAGGATATAAATACATATAATACTTATCAAAAAGCAAAAGGCCAACTGGAATCACAAGCCAAAGAAGCTGCGATGTATGTTATGATTCTCAAGGATCTAGTGGCAAAGCTTCCTCAAGCCGACTCCATTTTACAGGTAGCCATGGGCAAAAAGCAGTACACCGGGGATGAGCTTCAATCCTTCTCGAATACTGACCCCTCCGTCAGCAAGGCAAGATCAACCGTTTTGGCCTTTTTTCAGCAAACGAGACAAATGGACAATACCAATACGGGACTGATTGGCGACTTGATCCAGTTTTATGAGGGAGAAAAATCGAAGTTGGAAGCCATAGAAAAAGAACCCCGCAGGTACAGGGCGGAAGTAGTAAAAGATAATTACGAAGATAAAAATGATAGATTTTATGGCAACAATGATATCATGGGTACCGATGCCTCTCATGGAACGCATGTTTCAGGCATCATAGGAGCTGTGAGAAACAATAATATCGGGATAAAAGGTGTAGCAGACAATGTGGAAATCATGTCCATTAGGGCCGTTCCGGATGGCGATGAACATGACAAAGACATAGCCAATGCAATACGCTATGCGGTAGACAATGGTGCATGGGTGATCAACATGAGCTTTGGAAAAAGTTTCTCACCAGAAAAGAAATGGGTAGATGAAGCAGTAAGATATGCTGAGAGCAAAGGTGTCTTATTGGTTCATGCTGCTGGAAATGACGCAAAGAACATTGATATCGAGGATAATTTTCCCAGCATGAATGAGAACAATGATACTTTAAACGTTTTCAGCAATTGGATCAACGTGGGGGCAAGTGGAGCAACATTGGAAGATATTGTTGCCGATTTTTCAAATTATGGGAAGAGAGAAGTTCATGTTTTTGCACCAGGCGTTAAGATCCATTCCACGATACCCGGAGGAAATACCTATGGAGATAAAGACGGAACAAGTATGGCTTCTCCAGTTGTAGCAGGGATTGCCTCATTGATTCTCTCCTACTTCCCTGAGCTGACAGCCCAACAAGTAAAAAAAATCATCGAGGCCTCTGTTATAAAAATCACTGAACCCATTGCGATCAAGCCAGGCACTGAGGATGAAAAAATTTCATTCTCATCACTCTCCATCAATGGCGGCATTGTGAACGCCTATGAAGCCATCCTCTTGGCATCAAAAACCAAGGGCGAAAGAAAAATTGCTGAGGCCAAAGAAAAAAGGAATTAAACTCCTTTTACCAAGAATGTCTGTTTGATCATATCACTGATGATCTGACTGGTTTCCTTGATATAAATATCTTTGGATAAATAACCGACCCACTGTTTTCTCCTTTCCAATTTATCGTTATCGGTTTCCAGTTTTTTCAGGTCTGTTGGCATGATCTCAACATCCAGGTTTTTCTGGGTTTTGGCAGCTTCATCTATTTTTTTGAAGGAATCCCTGAGTACATTTTGATCCTTTTTATACTTTTCCAATTGGAGAAAAAATACTCTTTCATTGGATTTTTTCATCAATGCTGAAGATGCCTTGATTGCCTGAAAGGATGGATTTAAAGCTACCCTTTCCTCACTGGATCTGATGACGGTTTGAAGATCATAACCCGCAGTAACCCTGTTATAAAAAGTTTTGGGTATCTCGTCCCAAGGCAAAGCATCGGGATTGTCTTTTTCACGGTACTCTAAATATTCGTATTGGTCAGGGAGAACAATATTGGGCGTAACTCCCTTTAATTGGGTAGATCCTCCATTGATTCTGTAAAATTTTTGTAAGGTCAACTTGAGTGTACCCAAATCACCAGCATCCTTGTTGGCAAAGATAGAATTGGCTTCAAGGCCAATGTTACGCTGTACGGTTCCTTTCCCGTAAGTTGAAGAACTTCCAATGACAATTCCTCGTCCATAATCCTGAATGGCTGCTGCAAATATCTCTGAAGCAGAAGCAGAAAACTCATTCACCATCACAGCAAGGGGACCGTCATACAGAACGGTTCTGTCCCTATCCCTTAAAATAGTGGGATTCCCTTCTCTGTCCTTCACCTGCACGACTGGTCCTTCGGGGATGAAAAATCCCACCATCTGAACTACATCATAAAGTGATCCACCTCCGTTGTTGCGAAGATCCATGATGATACCATCCACTTTTTGTTCTTTCAACTTGATGATCTCTTTTGCGACATCCTGTGAACAACGGGGACCATTGGGTCTTTCCCAATCTGCATAGAATTCCGGCAGAAAAATATAGCCTATTTTTCTGCCATTTTCGTTGATGATGGCACTTCTGGCATAGGTTTCATCAAGGACAACTTCATCTCGGATCATGGAAACCACTTTTATGGAACCATCCGCTTTTTTAACAGTAAGCCTGACTTCTGTTCCCTTTTTACCCCTGATCAGTTTTACCGCTTCCTCGGTTTCAAAACCACTAAGATCAGTTGGCTCTTCGGTTGCCTGCCCTACTTTCAACACTTGATCTCCCACTGTCAATTGTTGTGATTTCCATGCGGGCAAACCTGCAACAATGGTGGCTATGCGAATGGCACCTGATTCATCACTTCTCAATGAAGCCCCGATGCCATAAAATCTACCGCTCATCTGTTCATCGAATGAACGTTTCTCCACTGGCGGGAAAAATGTTGTGTGGGGATCCATTGTTTCTGTGACAATCTTCACCAACATGTCAAATCTTTCTTCAGGCTTGGCTTTGTTGACCATCCTTTCAAAATTTCTGGTGATCACCTGCTCAATCTTGGTCCTGGCCTCTTTTTCCAAAACCTGATCAGATTTATAGGCACTATCTGTTTTCTTCAGTTGATTTCTTTGGTCCAAGAGATCCGAATACCTTTCCAGCGTCAGGTATTTCAACCTCTTCTTCCAGGCTTCTTTTCTTTGACCATCGTTCTTGGGGTATTCAATTTTTTTGGGATCTAATACGATTGTTTCATCCAGGGTAAATTGGAAAGGTTCTTTGAGCAAATCCTTGTAGGAGGATTGCATCTCTTTCACCCTCTTCGTATAAATTTCGTCAACGGCATAGAAAAACTTGATGGGGGCTCCATGCAATTCATCATCGATTGCCATTTCATATTTTTTCAAATCCTTGATATCTGAGGACAAGAATAGATTTTTATCAGGATCGAGCGCTTCCAAATATTTGGTGAATATCTTTTTTGAGAATTCATCATCCACTTTCTTGGGACTGAAATGAGCAACCTCCAGCATTTCAGTTACTTGTCTGAAAATCATCTCATACTTGTCAGGAGGATTTCCAATACCCAGCGAATTAAAGGCTACAAAAAAGGCAGCAACAACCAACAAAATGGCAACGGGCAAGGATCTTCTGCTCAGCATAAATTGTTTTATTTTAGATGACATATCCAAAAATAAATCAAAAGAAATGCATTAAGTCCCTATTTGGGATAAACGGAGCAAAAGAATTGTTAATTGAAGAAGAAATGGGAGGAAGATGGGGCTCGAACCCACGACCTTCTGAACCACAATCAGACGCTCTAACCAGCTGAGCTACATCCTCCGTATTGTGCAGGCTGCAAAATTAAAGGAAAAGAGGACTTCTCCAAAATCGATTTTATTTCTATCGACAAAAGCTAACTTTGCCAAAAAGGATTGATGAATTATTGGCTGATCTTAATACCCCTTATTTCCGCCTTCATTGGCTGGTTTACGAATTGGATCGCCATAAAAATGCTGTTCCACCCCAAGGAACCCAAGAATATACTGGGAATCACTTTTCACGGGATTTTCCCCAAAAGACAGAAACAGTTTGCAGAAAAACTGGGGAAACTGGTCAGTACAGAACTGATCTCCTTCAATGAGATAAGGGATAAAATCACAGATCCCGATAATCTAAGCAAACTGATGCCCTATGTTGAGACTAAGATCGATGATTTTCTGAGAAGGAAACTGAGTGAGGTCTTCCCTATTATTTCTATGTTCATTGGCGACAGTACCATCAACCAACTCAAGGGGATTTTCATGCAGGAACTGGAGTCCATGTTTCCTGAAATGATCCATTCCTACATGAAAAATCTTGAATCCCAGCTTGACCTGGAAAAGATTGTCACAGAAAAGGTTTATGGCTTCTCCAGTGACAAAATGGAAATTATCCTGAACCAGATCATGTCAAAAGAATTCAGGTTTGTTGAAATCATAGGTGGGGTGCTGGGACTTATCATTGGTATATTTCAGGTTTTGATCACTCTTTTGACCTCCTGAACTTTATTCAATCCCCTTTGTTTAACCTTTTCTTATCAGTTTCACCGAAAGAATGCTCATCTGTTGACATCCAATCATTCAAACACATTTACATGCGATCGTTATTCTTGATTTTTATTTTGCTAAGCTCATTTTCCACTTTTGCACAATATCCAACCGGAGGAAGACCACCTGGTGCCGCCGGTCAAAACATGAACATGGGGCGTTTTTATGGAAGAATTGTGGATGCCAAAACCAACAAAGGCATTGAAGCTGCTTCTGTCCAAATTGTCCAGTCAAAAATCGATTCAGCTACAAAATCAAAGAAAGATATTGTGCTCACTGGTCAGCTCACCAAAAGCAATGGAGATTTTAGCCTTGAGGGACTACCCCTGAGAGGCCAATTGGTCCTCAAAATCACTGCTATTGGATACCTTACACTGGAAAAACCGGTGAAATTTGAGGGGGGAAATGATTTCGCCAAATTGATGAGTAATGCCGATGCGGATCTCGGCAACATCAAGCTCGAACAGGATGCCAAGCAATTGGAAGAAGTGAAAATCGTCGGCACTAAACCCTTTATGCAAATGGGGGTAGATCGCAAAATTTTCAATGTTGAACGCAATCTTGTATCAACAGGTCAAACTGCCTCCGAACTGATGAAGAATATACCGGGTGTGGATGTTGATATTGATGGCAACGTAAGCCTTAGAAATGCCTCTCCTACCATCTTTATTGATGGCAGACCTACCAACCTTAGCCTAGATCAAATTCCATCTGACGCCATACAAACCGTTGAATTGATTACCAATCCTTCGGCCAAGTTTGATGCATCCGGTGGAATGTCAGGCATCATCAATATCATCCTCAAGAAAAACAGAAAAGCCGGTTACAATGGTAACCTAAGATCAGGAATTGACTCCCGGGCTAAAATCAACTTGGGAGGAGACATCAATGTAAAACAAGATAAAGTCAATTTCTTTATCAGTTCCATGTACAATGAGAGAAAATCGATCGGTATGGGCGAATCTGTCCGGGAAGAATTCTTCTCAACTCCCACCATCCGTTATACACAGAATAACAAGCCCATTGGCGGCGGTTTCTTCAATTTTAACCGTGCCGGGTTGGATTATTTCATAGACAACAGAAATACACTCACAATTTCAGGCAGTTATGTTCAGGGAAGAATGGGGAATGCCGATCGTCTTACCATTCAAACAGACACCTTGTACAACACCGGAACCAAATCCATTCTATCTGAAAGAAATACAGATACCAAATTCAACTTCAACAACTATGGTGCTGCCTTGGGTTACAAACACCTGTTCAGCAAAAAGGGAATGGAATTAACGGCTGATTTTAATTACAATGACAGCAAGAACAAAAATGACGGTGGCTTCAAGACACAATATTATGATCTTGGAAAAACCCCAAAAGGAAACCTCATAGATCAGACACAGGCAGGAAGAGGTAGCAATTCATTCTATACTTTCCAAACAGACTACACCAATCCTTTGGGTGAAAAAGCAAAGATGGAATTGGGTGCCAGGATTGCCATTCGTGACTTCCAAAGCGAAAATCTCAACTACATCTACAGCTGGGTCCTCAATCAATACATTCCCATTACTGCCATCAATGCCAATTATAAGTTCAATGACAAGGTATATGCCGCTTATGGCACCTATTCCAATGTTATTGGGAAAAAAACCAATTACCAACTGGGATTAAGGGTTGAAAGTTCAAAATATACAGGCACCCTGCTCACCAATGGAAATTCATTTGGAAACAGTTACCCCTTGAGTTTGTTCCCCAGTTTGAATTTCACTCATCAGATTGACCCAACACAGGACATTCAATTCAGTTTTGCCAGAAAGATCAACCGACCTAATTTCTTTCAGATACTGCCTTTTGTGGACTATACTGACTCACTCAATATCAATCGCGGAAATCCCGGATTGATACCCGAGTTCACCAGTTCACTGGAATTGAACTACCAGAAATCCTTCAAAGGAAATCACAGCATACTGATTTCAGGATATTATAAAAAAACCGATAACCTCATCACCCGTTATCAAGTAAAAGAAGCCAGCAGTATTGCAGGTAAGGATATCTTAATCAATACCTATATCAACGCCAACAGCAGCCAGGCCTATGGATTAGAATTCACTTCCAGAAACCCTGTTTCCAAGTGGCTTGAGTTGACAACAAATTTGAATTTTTACAATTCAAGTATCAACAGCAGTAACCTGCAGGTTGATTTGAACAATTCACTTTGGAGCTTTTTTGCCAAAATGAACGCAAATATCAAGCTTCCTTCCAACTTCACCCTACAATTGACAGGCGATTATCGCAGCAAATCCATCTTGCCACAAGGTGGCGGAGGTGGCATGGGCGGACCCGGTGGTGGTGGTGGTGGCAGCCGTGGTGGCGGTGGCGGCGGAGGCGGCTGGGGCGGATTTGTCCAGACATCTGCACAAGGATACGTAAAACCAAATTATGGTTTCGAATTTGCACTGAAAAAGGATTTCCTCAAGGAAAAAAGAGGAACACTTACCCTCAGCATGAACGATATGTTCAGAACCAAGGTATTTGGCTCTTTTTCTGAGTCACAATACTTTACCCAAACCAATTCCAGAAGAAGGGATTGGCAGGTATTCCGTTTGAACTTCAACTACAGATTTGGCAAGGTGGATGCTTCTATCTTCAAGAGAAAAAACACCAGAAGTGGAATGGATGGAATGAATGAAGGAATGCAAATGCAACAATGATCTAAAAAGCCGCTTCCATAGAAGCGGCTTTTTTTATTGTCTTTTGCCCATTAACATGGGAACAAATGAAAATTCATCAAATTTTTCTTCTGTAAAATCTCCATGCTTCAATTTGGTTATTCTGTGCATGCGTTGATTTTCACCCTCATCAAGAGGAAGCACCATGAATCCGCCCACCTTCAATTGTGCGAGAAGTTTTGCCGGAACATAAGGAGCTGCAGCTGTTATCAGAATTTTATCGAATGGACCATAGGTAGGTAACCCCTCAAATCCATCCCCATAAAACATACTCAAGGTTGGGTATTTCTTCAGAAACAGAAAATTTTTGTTGGCATCATACAATCGTTTTTGACGCTCAATTGAATAGACTTTGGCTTTTAACTCTGCCAATATGGATGCCTGGTAGGCACTTCCCGTTCCCACTTCCAGTATTTTCTCAAAAGGCTTAACCTGCAACAACTGGGTTTGATAAGCAACCGTATAGGGCTGTGAGATGGTTTGCTCTTCACCAATTGGAAAAGCACGGTCTTCATAAGCCTGTTTTTCAAAAGCCGAGTCCAGAAAAAAATGTCTTGGAACATTCAAAATGGCAGACAAGACCTTTTCATCGGTGATACCCTTTGATTTGATTAGTTCTACCAGCTGCTTTCGCATCCCTTTGTGCACAAAATCGTCTATGGTCGCTCTCATGAAATGAATGATGCTTTAAAGTGCCAGATCTGAAATAATATCATCTATTTTTTTACCCAATGCAGCATAGGCATCATCAAAATCAGGAATCGAATTCAATTTCCCTTGAACACTGAAATAGAATTTTATTTTGGGTTCAGTACCTGATGGACGGGCACTTACTTTGCTGCCATCTTTCAATATGAATTGGAGCACATTGCTTTTGGGTAGTTCGATTCCACATACTTGTCCATTCGTCAAATCCCTTGCCTCTTTCTTCTCATAATCATACAAACCTATTACCTCAACACCTCCCAACATCTTGGGCGGATTGTTCCTGTACTTTTCCATCATGGTTGCAATTTCCTGCTGTCCATCGCGTCCTTTCTTGGTAATGGAAATCAAGTGCTCTCTGAACAACCCGTATTCCTGGTATATTTCCTGCAATTTGGTAAAGAGGCTTTTCCCTTGTTCCTTTTCGTAGGCTGCCATTTCACACAAGAGCGCAACAGCACTTACGGCATCTTTGTCTCTTAGCTGATTTCCGATCATCAAGCCGTAAGACTCTTCCCCTCCAATGATGTAATTTTCTGTAGATTCTTTTTCTTTGATCAATTCGGCAATCCACTTGAAACCTGTTAATACATTGTAACATTTCACTTCATTTTTCGAAGCAATGATATCAATGAGATCAGTTGTTACGATTGTTTTAACCACCATGTCATTGGATTGAGCCAATCCCTTCTTTTTTCTTGCCTCAATCAGGTAGTTAAAAGCAAGAACGGCCGTTTGGTTTCCATTGAGCAATACCCATTTACCGTGGTTATCCTTGACGCCAATACCCACACGGTCAGCATCCGGATCCGTACCCAAGAGTATATCTGCATCCAAGGCTTCGGCTTTTTTCAACCCGAGGCTCATGGCTTCGCTTTCCTCAGGGTTCGGGTATACAACAGTAGGAAAATCGCCATTAGGCTGAATCTGTTCTTCAACCAGGTGAACATTGTTGAATCCAAACAATTCCAGTATCGCCGGAACAAGTTTTATCCCAGTGCCATGTATGGGTGTATAAACTATTGTAAGATCTTTTTGTTTGTCGATAACATCCGGATACACACTCAACCCTTTTACCATATCCAGGTAGGCAATATCCATTTCATGGCCTATGATGTGGATGTTTTTTTCTCCCCCACTCCATTTTACATCATCGACGCTGGCTATCTTTTGCACTTCCCTGATAACATTTTTATCATGGGGTGGCACCAATTGTCCACCATCATTGAAATAAGCCTTGTAGCCGTTGTATTCTCTGGGGTTATGAGAAGCAGTACAAACTACCCCTCCATGGCATTTCAAGTATTTGATGGTAAAAGATAATTCAGGCGTGGGCCTCAGGGACTCGAACAGGTATACCTGGATGCCATTGGCAGCCATTACATTCGCCGTTATTTCGGCAAAATTGCGGCTATTGTTGCGACTGTCATGGGCAATGGCAATCCTTATCTGTTCAGAAGGGAAACACGATATCAGGTAATTGGCAAAACCTTGTGTAGCCATGCCTATGGTATATTGGTTGATTCTGTTGGTACCCACACCCATGATGCCCCGCAAACCACCGGTACCAAATTCCAGGTCTTTGTAGAAAGCATCCATTAATTCATTGGGATTTTGAATCAATAGTTCATGGATGGTATTTTTTGTAGACTGATCATAATTCCCATCCAACCATTTTTGAACCCGTTCTTGAATCAGTGCGTCCATAAGCCAATTATTTTTGCAAACTTACTGAACGATGGTCTAAATGCCATTAACTTCACACAATTATCCTGCACATGATGTCTACCCAAAAGGACTTGTTGGCTGTGTTCTGCCTGTGCTTGCTTTTGTCAACCAATACCTCTTTGGGACAAGACAGTTCCTATCGGCAGCAAAAACTCCAAAAATGGGCATTGGGAACTGTTCAGGTTGGTTTTGGAATGGGTTCTTTTTACGCGTTGAACAAAGCCTGGTATGCGAATTATCCAAGAACCAGTTTTCATTTTTACAACGACTGGAAAGAATGGCAACAGATGGACAAGGTCGGACATTCATGGTCTGCTTTTCAACTAAGCCGCCTAAGCAGCAATCTGTGGGAAGCTGCAGGAACCCCAAAAAACAAAGCAGCCTGGGTTGGAAGTCTTTCCAGCATGGGCTACATGAGTATCATTGAAATCCTGGATGGATATTCAGACAAATGGGGATTTAGCCCTTACGATGTATTGAGCAATTCCATCGGCGCTACAGCATTTCTCCTCCAGGAATTACATTGGAAAGAAGAAAGATTGTTACTGAAATTGTCATATTTCCCTGTTCAATATGGAACTTTATCACCAAGGGCAGATGAATTGTTTGGCAAATCCGGTATTGAAAAACTACTGAAGGACTACAACGGTCAGACCTATTGGGCCAGTTTGAACATCCGGTCTTTTTTCCCGGAATCTAAAGCACCGGAATGGCTTAACCTTGCAATAGGATATGGGGCTAAAACCATGTTGGGAGGATATGAAAACAAGTGGACAGACAACAACGGTCAGCTTGTTTCGAGGCCTGATATCCTACGATACAAAAGATATTATCTCTCTTTGGATATTGACCTCAACAAGATCAAAACAAAAAACAGAACCCTGAAAACAATTCTTTCTGCTGTGAATGTGCTGAAAATTCCTGCACCTGCAGTGGAGGTAAACAGCAGGGGAAAAGTTCATTTCCATCCCTTGTTTTATTGATCAGTGCAAATAGGCTCCTGCAATTACGCCCTCTATGAACTCGACCTGGATGTGATCCTCCAGTGTTGTAGCCAAAGAGACCCCTACATAATCAACATGCACAGGATAGGTTTTATAACTTCTTTCCACAAGAGTCAACGTTTGAATGCGGCTTATACCTTTTGACAAAAAAGGCAGCAGTGCATACATCAAGGTTTTACCACTATTGACCACATCGTCAATCACTATGACATGCGAGATGTCTTTCCAAAGGATTTTGTCAAGATCAGGAGGTGTGGAACTGGATTTATCCATTTTCAAAGGAATAACATCAACCTCCAAATTTGAAACTTCTAGTAGGATAGACTTCAAAAGTTCCGCCATAAGCAGACCATTGTCCATTATTCCTGCCAAGTGAATTTTTTTAATTCCATTGTTCCTTTCCAATATTTCATAGGCCATCCTTTGCATTTTCATTTTGGCTTTGTCTGCAGAAAGGATATAGTTCTTGCTCATGTTCACTACTTTAACTGATTCTGCTGTAATTTAGTATATATGAATCTCGCATACAAACATTTGATTCCTGAGGACTTTTCTGCATCGTCCAGGGTCTGGATTTACCAATCGCCCCGCATTTTCTCCCTGTCTGAGGCCTTGGCGGTAGAAAAATCCATCGACGACTTTATATCCGGCTGGCAATCGCATGGAACACCGGTAAAAGGTTTTGGAACCCTTTTCTTTGGCCAATTCATTATTTTGATGGCGGATGAAGAAGTCACAGGTGTTAGTGGCTGTAGTGCTGACAGTTCAGTTCGCCTGATCAAATCGATTGAACAAATCCATGGTGTGAATTTATTCGATCGAACCACCCTGGCATTTTGCATCCATGAAAAAATTCAGTTGATCCCCATGAATCAATTGGAATATGCGATTGAAAATGGATTCATAGGGACTGAAACCACCTTTTTGGATAATACCGTTCAAAATAAAAATGCACTGTTAAAGGAGTGGTTCAAACCCGTAAAAAATAGCTGGATTGGCAGAAGATACTCCATTTTATAACTTATGTCATTTTGTCATATCCCGCATATTTTACTAATTTTGCAGGATGTTCGACATCGCCCAAAAAACCATTGATGAAACCCGTCAGGGGGAGGCTTATTCAGTTGAATTAAACAGTGATCATTCCCTGAACAAGCGTTTTTATATAGAAAGCTATGGCTGTCAGATGAATTTCAGCGATAGCGAGATCATTGCTTCCATTTTGCATGCAGAAGGATTTGGAGCAACCAGGGATCACGAACAAGCTGACCTCATTTTATTGAATACCTGTTCGATCCGTGAAAAGGCTGAGCAAACTGTTCGAAAAAGGCTCACTGAATTCCGAAAACTTAAAAAAGAAAAGCCCGGAATGCTGATTGGTGTTTTGGGATGCATGGCAGAAAGGCTCAAAACCAAGTTGCTGGAAGAAGAAAAACTGGTAGATATTGTAGTAGGTCCTGATGCCTACAGAAGCCTTCCTCATCTGATTGATGAAGCTGAAACCGGAACCAAGGCGGTGAACGTGCTCCTCAGCAGGGAAGAAACCTATGCAGATATATCCCCTGTCAGGCTGAACTCAAATGGCATCACCGCTTTTGTGAGCATCATGAGGGGATGTAACAACATGTGCTCTTTCTGTGTGGTTCCCTTTACGCGTGGTCGGGAAAGAAGCCGAGACGATGCTTCCATCGTTCAGGAATGCAGGGATCTCTTTCAACAAGGGTACAAAGAAGTTACGCTACTGGGGCAAAATGTTGACAGCTATTATTGGGTAGATCCCCAAACCAATCATGCTGTTGACTTTGCCATGTTGTTGGAAAAAATTGCCAGGATAGACCCCTCCTTACGGGTAAGATTCAGTACTTCACACCCAAAAGATATAACGGATAAGGTATTGTATACCATGAAAGCATATGACAACATATGCAAGTACATTCACCTGCCATTGCAGAGTGGATCAACCAGGGTCTTGCAATTGATGAACAGAACCTATACGCGTGAATGGTACAAGGCCAAAGTAAACAGGATCAAAGAGATCATGCAGGACTGCGCCATCAGTTCAGATATTATTGCCGGCTTTTGTACGGAGGAAGAAAAAGACCATGAGGATACATTGGAAATGATGCGATATGCCGGATACGACTATAGTTATATGTTTAGCTACTCAGAACGTCCTGGCACACTGGCAGCAAAAAGATACGAGGATGATGTGCCAGCTGAAACCAAAAAAAGAAGATTGGAAGAGATTGTCTCTCTCCAGAATAAACTTTCACTGGAAAGCAACCAGCGTGACTTGGGAAAAACTTTTGAAGTGTTGATCGAGGGGAACTCCAAAAAGAGCGAAGCTCAGTGGATGGGAAGAAACAGCCAAAACAAAGTAGTGGTATTTGACAAATCAGACCGGCTCTCATTGAAACCCGGTGATTATGCAATGGTTAAAATCAATGATTGTACGCAAGGAACATTGCTGGGTCAACTAATCGTTTCAAATTAATTGAATGGACATTCAAAGTATTAAAAACAGATTTGGCATCATTGGCAACTCCCCTGCCCTAAACTATGCCCTGCAGGTTGCCATTCAGGTTGCCAACACAGACCTAACCGTATTGATCGTAGGGGAAAGTGGAGTGGGCAAGGAAATTTTCTCTCAAATCATCCATTCACTTTCTCCAAGGAAACACAACCCATTCATCGCTGTTAACTGTGGGGCTATTCCTGAGGGTACCATTGATTCAGAATTATTCGGACATGAGAAAGGATCGTTTACGGGTGCGGTAGATTCCAGAAAAGGTTATTTTGAAACGGTCAATGGAGGCACTCTTTTCATGGATGAAATTGGCGAAATGCCATTGGGAACACAAGCGAGGCTGTTAAGGGTATTGGAAAACTCAGAATTCATAAGGGTTGGCTCTTCCAAGGTTCAAAAAACTGACGTCAGGGTCATAGCCGCTACCAACAAGGATCTTTTGCAAGCAACGCAGAACAACAAGTTCAGGGAAGATCTGTATTACAGGCTCAATACGGTTCCCATAAGAGTACCCTCGCTCAGAGAGCGAAAAGAAGACATCATTCTTTTGTTCCGAAAGTTTGCTGTTGATTTCGCAGAACGCTACAGAACCAGTCCCATTCAACTCACAGAGGAAGCCAAATCAATGTTGTTGAATTATGGCTGGCCTGGCAATGTCAGAGAATTGAAAAACATTGCCGAACAGATCTCTGTTTTGTCAGAAAACAAAAGCATCAGCGGACAAGAACTTGAAAAATTCTTACCCAAAACAGGCAGCAATCCCCTCCCGATGGTCTTGGGTTCTGCGCCTTCCTCCAACGCCGAATTCATGAACGAGCGAGACATTCTGTATAAGTTATTTTTTGACTTGAAAAAGGATGTAACAGAAATGAAAAAAATGTTCTTTGAAATCGTTCAACACCCTGGCAGCATGGCAGGCATGCCGCATGTTATGGATGATGGGTTTGTGCAGGAGATGCCCTTGGTGAGGGCTCAGCATGATAACAATCCTGGTGCAAGTGTTATCCCGGTAACCAGTCAACCCATGATCCTTTCCGAAAACCGTGACATACAAGATCATATCATAGTAGACGAATCCCTTAACATAATGGACAAGGAAAAAGAATTGATAGAAAGAGCACTTAGAAAACACAAAGGGAAGAGAAAAGATGCTGCATCAGACCTTGGTATCAGCGAAAGAACGCTATATAGAAAACTAAAAGAATATGACATTGAAGACTGACCGTAGCCTATTGTCTCTGAAACATTTTGTGCTGCTTATTCTTTCGGGCATATTCATGCAAGGAACCTGCCGTTATTCGCTGAAAGACGTATCCATCCCACCAGAGATCAAAACCGTGAGGGTATTTTTTATTGAAAACAAAGCCCGCTATATCAATCCTCAACTCAGTCCTAAGCTAACCGACAAACTCCGGCAAAAGATCGTCAATCAAACCAGGTTGTCACAAACCAATAATGATGCTGACTACGAAATCAGTGGTTATATCAGCGACTATTCCGTCAATACTTCCGGTATTTCACAGCAGCAGGTTGCCAGTAACAACCTTAACGTGACAGTGCATATTATTTTTAGGAACAGACAGGATGAGAAAAAGAATTTCGAGGCTGACATCACCAGAAATTTCCCCTTTTCTGCCAGTAAAAGTCTTTCACAAGCAGAGGCTGAACTAAATGACCAGATGATCACCAATCTCACAGATGAAATTTTTAACCGGATTTTTTCAAATTGGTAAAGCAGCCTATATTAGCACCAATGACCAGGGAAACAGACTATCTTATTCAGTCACTTTTTGAAAGGGAAGGCATAGAAGTAATGACCCTGGATGAACTTAAAGGGTTTTCCCATCAATACCCCTTTTCCTCCATCATCCAATTCTTATATACCAGTAAGCTCAAGTCTTTGCATCATCTTGATTTTCCAGAAACTGCGTCCAAAACCGCTCTCTTTTTCGAAGATCCTTTCTGGCTGGATTACCAATTGCATAATGAAAAGGACATGGGGAAATTCCATTTAGAGCCTAATGAAAACAGGATGGAGACAGCGGAAGAATTGCCCCCATTGCTTGTACCCATAGAACCTTATCATACCATTGATTATTTCGCCTCGCAGGGGATTAAACTGAGCAAAGAGGAGGAAAAAGATGAATTGGGTAAAAAAGTGAAGAGCTTTACTGCGTGGCTAAAAACCATGAAAAGACTACAACCTGAACCTGAAAACATCAGCGTCAAGGATGCTGCAGTTTTCTCAGATAGCCCCGTAACCGCTTTGGACTCAATAGAACCTATTTTGACAGAATCCATGGCAGAAGTCTATTTGAAGCAGGGACTTGCAGAAAAAGCAATCGAAATTTACCAGAAATTAAGTTTGCAAAATCCTGCCAATAGCCATATTTTTGCTTCCCGAATTTCATCTATTAAAGAAAACAATATATGACAGTCATTTTTGTAGCCATCGTAATTTTGGCCTCGGTTCTGCTCGGTGCTATTGTCCTGATTCAGAGCCCCAAAGGCGGTGGACTTGCTGGTAACATTGCTGGTTTCAGCAATCAATTCATGGGTGTTAAACAAACCACAGATCTCTTGGAAAAAGGAACCTGGATCCTTTCCAGTATTTTGGTTATTCTATGTTTGGTATCAGTTTTGATAATAAAAACTGGTAAGGGAAACAGCAGTGATGTCCTCAAGAACATCCCCACTACAGGTGCCCCTGCCAACCAATCTTCTCCTGCTCCGGCACCTGCACCCCAGCAATTGCCATCGGGTAATGGTCCACAATAAATTATTGAAAGATAGATTAAAACCCTGCCTGAAAAGAGCAGGGTTTTTCTTTTATTTGTATTGCCATGGCTAAGAAAAAAACAAGCAGGTCAAAGTCAACCCTCCATCGCAAAGGCAATAAGCTTTCCTTGATCCTATTGTCCATCCTTGCTTTCTTTGCTGCACTTTTCTTTTACATCATCTTTTTACGTCCGGCTACAAAATTCAAAGGAGAAGAGGCTACCATTCTCATACCAAAGTCAAAAACCACAAAATCATATGTAAAAGATGAGATCAAGAAACACATTGATGCAGTCAATTATACCACTTTCTTAGCCCTGGCTGAATGGTCTGGCTATTGGAAAAACATTCAGCCCGGAAGGTATGTGATCAAAAAAAACAGCAGTGTGTTTACGCTTTTCAGAAGGCTTCATGGCGGTATTGAGACACCGGTTACCCTTGTCATCAATAAATTCAGGACAAAAAAAGAACTGGCACAATACATGGGAAACAAGCTGGAATGTTCAACACAGGATATATATCAATTTATCTCCAGTAAAGATTCTTTGGAAACCATCGGTTTGACAAATGAAACCATGATGACCATCATCATTCCCAATACCTATGAGATCTATTGGAGCAGCAGTCCCAGGGATTTCATGGAAAAGATGCAGAAAGAATCCAATAAATTCTGGAACAGCAGCAGGATTGGAAAGGCAAAAAGTATAGGATTTTCCAAAGAGGAAATAATTACCATCGCTTCTATCGTAGAAGAAGAGACCAATGACGATAAGGAAAAACCATTGATCGCCAGTGTTTATATCAACCGCCTGAACAAAGGGATGGCTTTGGGAGCCGATCCAACAATCAAGTTTGCCCTTGGCAATTTTTCCCTCAAGCGGATCCTGTTCGGACATATCAACTCAACTGCTTCATCACCTTATAACACTTATAAGAACAAGGGATTACCTCCTGGACCCATTTGCACCCCTTCTATTGCTTCCATCGACGCAGTTCTAGAGGGTGAAAAGACAGATTACTTGTTTTTTTGTGCAAAAGCAGATTTTTCCGGTAGTCATAGCTTTGCAAGCACCGATGAGGAACACTTTGCCAATGCCCGTAAATACAGAAAAGCTTTGGACAGCCTTAGAATCCACTAAAGAGGAACGATGATCAAATTGAACAGGATCATTATTGAAAGCAAACCGGTAAAAACGATCATCAATTGGTCAAAGAGGCTTGTACTACCGGGATTTGAAGGAATACCGCTTTATGATGTTCTGTATTTTTTTTTCCAACAGACACAGCAGATCGGCTTGCAGGAAAGGGCAGCTTCCATCGCCTTTAATTTTTTAATGGCCATTCCCCCTTTGATGATATTTATTTTTACCCTGCTCTCGTATATCCCCGGTTCAAAAAATTTGTACCAGGAAATACTTGTGTTGATGCGAAATATTGTTCCGGATGAGTCAACCTATACCATGATCCAAAAAGTTTTGGATGATTTTTTCAAGACCGGAACCGGCACCCTTTCATTCGGCCTTTTATTGGCCATCTATTTCTCTTCCAATGCTACCCTAACCATCATGCGAACATTCAGAAAATCAATGTTGCATATTGAAACAGAGGATCGAAATTTTATTGAAATCCGGCTGAGTGCCATTCGGTTAACGCTGATCATTGTCTTTCTGATACTGGCAACCATCATGATCATGCTGACCCAGACAATTGTATTGAACTGGGTTACCGAATCGCTGGGTATCAGCAATGGATTCATTGATTTTCTATTCAATCTTGGCAACCTTTTGGTCACTTTTCTGTTGATTTA
>JACCDP010568730.1_pt1 | contig 139719 bp, 132 predicted proteins | sample 7445841 | NCBI WGS metagenome assembly JACCDP01 (sample SAMN15323441, study PRJNA562643) | freshwater metagenome | isolation source: river surface water | place: USA:Blue River Watershed | collected 2017-08-17
AGCATCAGAGTATTTCTTTCTGATCATCTCCATTGCAGATAAACTCTCACCGTCCGAGATACATTCATTGAACTCCATATCTGAGAGAATTAATATCTTGGATGGCATTTCTGATTCTGCAATATTGTGTTTGGTTGCTTGGTTTAAAATCAATTTAAAAACTAACTCCAAATTAGTTGACATACCCCAATCAGATTCCATTAATTGGGAATATCTCTCATAAAGATTCCCTGTCAATTTTTGTAGACTTGGTCTTTCACTGAATGAGATGAAGTGATTTTGAAAAGGTCCCCCATTTCTTTCGGAGATATAAAGACCCAAAGATACAGCTACGTCCATACAGCTTAAAGAAGATCCTCCGGATACTGAGGCATTCATAGAACCCGAAACATCAACTACCGGGAGTATCATTTCCTGGTTTCCCTCCATATAGTTTGGAAGTGCCTTCCATTGCTCGGTTGCAACGTCCTTATTTCCTCTGTTTAGTGATTTAATAACATCATAAGGATAAACTGCCTGAGCATTAATTTTTACTTCCTTCGGTCTTTCCTCACTAGGCATGCTCAAAAGACGAATATACTCGGAGTATCTTTTCTGATCATTTCTATAGAAAGCATTTTGATATCTTGCAGCAGCGACCGATGGAACCTTTGAATAATTGATGTCATCCCATTCCTTTGAGCACATACTTTGTTCCACTACAGCAGTAGCTGAAACTAGTTTCTTTCTGTATTCTTTCGGTGTTAGTCCCATGAACTTTCTCAGTTCATTTGCTATTGGACCCTTTCTAGGCATCCACTTAGCACAAAGACCATTATTTTGATCTAGAGCTTCTCTAATTAGAGAGAAAGCCTCGTCCTGAATGTCGGTTCCAAAAAATACTAGCAGATCGTCCCATCTACCGTATTCTGGAATAAGAGACATGTTTCTAACAACTGCATCTCCATTAGATTTAGCAAGGTGCTCCATAGCAATTCTAAAAACTCTTCTCTCGCCAGCACCTCCTCTGACATCTCTTGCCCAGAAAATTATTCTTAAAGCTGAAATCGGATCTTCTCCAAAAGCCAAAGAAAAAACTCTAATCACATCAGATTCTTCAGCTCTTCTAAATGCTCCTATTTTAAAGAAAAGATCGACACAGTTATTCAAAGAACTGGAATTGGTGACCATTCCATTTTCTGTCGTCGTATTAGATTGTTGTAAAGCTGAAACTAGATCCATATCCCTTAATTTTTATATTTTTATTAGGGATTTTGGAAAAAGTTTCAATTAATATTGGAATCTTTGTACCTGATCAATATTAGTGTACTGGAGTTCCGGTCCTGGTGCCATTACTACGGATAGTCCGTCAGCCAAAGTGTATAGACTTTCTAGGTAGTCCTGAACTGCGTCTGACTTAGATTTATCTATGCCTAATTGTTCCACACAGTCTTTTGTTATCTCTTCAATAGAATCCGCAAAGTTCCCGCTATCATGAAAATTAAAATACTTTTCATATTTCTGAATCCAGTTTCTGATCATAGCCTTTTGTGGCTCGTCAAGTTCTAGATCATCCTCCAGGTAATCATCAAATTCTACTATTAGCTTCATAAGGATTAATCCTCCGTGGTTTTACCGAGATTTCTTCTGATTAGCTTTCTCACATAGTGTGAAATAGAAACTGGCGCCTCACCTTTAGCTAAAGCCTCTTTTGAGATCTTTCTGCTTAAGTCAGTTAAATCTTCTTTAGAAAGAAGAACCTGAATTTTTTCCGTTTTTTCGTCCTGAGCAGATTCGCTAAGATTACCAAACTCTCTTAAGTTTTCCATTTTATCTGTTTGTTATTTTTCGAATTTAATTCCAGCATGGGATTTACCCTTAGCCGCACCTACACCATATCCACCTTTGGGCTCTTCGGAAACAACGAATGCCTTATATGGATTTACTATTAAGCCCAATCTTCTCATAAAACCTCTGTTTGCTAGGAATGGTGTGCTTTTCTCAGTTCTGTCTACTGGAGAGATTCTTACTGCTGGGATCAATACACCGTGGAAAAGAATGTCCATTTCTATAATTGGTCTAGTGTGGATATCCTTTCCAACTTCAGCGTCGGAATATCCAACTATATCATGAACAAAGTTTTTCTTGCCTATTTTCCATTTAAGCTTACCATTAATTTCTTCGACTTCATCGCAATGTAAGCTGCATGATTTAGCTCCATTACCAGTGTCGAATTTACCCACTACTGAACCAAGTCCAGGAATCTCAATAGTTTCTAGGTAGCCAACCTCTAAATTAGAGAATGACCAATTACTTTTTTCGACAAGGTAATTTATAACATCATCAACAATCGGTTTACCAATAGCCTGTGAAATACCCTCAGTTCCTGGTGATGAGTTAACTTCAAGAATGTAAGGTTTCTTTGTTTTAGAATCTATCATAATATCAACCCCACACCAGTGACATCCAACTGCGTTTGCTGCTTTACAAGCAATCTCTTCTATCTCTTTAGAAATGTTGTATTTAGAAACAGATCCACCTAAAGAATAATTAGTTCTAAAGTCCTTCTTAACGGCCTGTCTTTTCATAGATCCCAAAATAATACAGTTGTCTGGGTCTGGCTGAAGGGGGTCGAATTTTTTTATGATTACCTGTATTCTAAGATCGAAATTAGAATCAATCTTTTCCTGAATCAATATCTCGTTGTTACCATCTAACTTTCTGATGGTCTGATAAACAGACTTTAGAGAGGAGTAAGAATCAACTATAGAAACTCCGATCCCCTGTGTTCCTGAAAGAAGTTTCATTACTACTGGGAATTTACCACCAACTTGCTTAAGAGCAGAATCAAGGAAATCCTCATTCGGAACAAGAGCACATCGGGGTACAGGAAGTCCGCTCTCCTCTAAAACTTGAGATGTTAAATACTTATTCTCACACACCTCCATCGATTCCAATGTGTTAACAGTAAAGTATCTAGCGTCTTCCAAATAGGTTAGGATCTGCTTGGTGTAAGAGTTTTCTAGGACGCCTCTTCTGGGTACTATTACGGTTGAATTTGGGTCGATAGTGATTTGAGAGTCTCCTGTCTTAATAATATGTCCGTTGTACGCCTTTTCTAAAATGGCATCATTAACATCAACTACGTGACATTCAATCTTTCTCTTCTTACACTCCTTTGCGAATGATTCAGACGTTTTGCTCCCTTTAACATTACCGGTTAAAACCACTATCTTCGTGGTTTCAGCCTTTGCTTCGTTAATATAGGAGAAAAAATCAAGTACTCTATTAGATGGCATACTGTAAATTATTTTGCTTTCTATATATCCAAAATGCTAGTACAACCTTTGGTTATAGTAAAATAAAAGGTATTTTAAATATTCATTAGATAAACTAGGTATGCACCCCATGTATATCCAACGGCAGAAGCAAAGGCTATTTTAAATCTTTCCCTCCAGCACTTACTCTCTACCATGTACCCAACAAAGGGTAAGCTTAAGAATGGACCAATAAAAGCCCAAAAAACCATATATTCGGATCTATCCGCTACTGTTGCAATATACATAGTGCTAGCTATCTCTATAACAAAAGAAGCAAATCCGACTACTAAATATTTTTTCATACAAATTCTTTAAGATAGAATCTTAGTTTAATTGAGGATTTCACTACGTTTAGATCCTTGACTATTTCATCCTCCTCCTGTATAGTAAAAAAGTCTATAAGATCGTTTAATCTGGAAATTTTAGAAGATAAGGACATTGGATTTAAAGTGATATATTTTTCCTTGTTAGTTAGTATATCTTTCGCTTCCTCGATCATGAGGAGCTTGTATTCCTCATAGTCTTTCTCATTAAAGACAATAGCATTTAATGAATCAAGATAAACTTTAAGATCTTCCTCACTCATCATCTCCTTTTTCCTTTTGTTTTTTAAGCTCTTCGTAAACCTCGTCCAGGTAACGGATAGACTCACTAGAGCCGACAAAAGCATCCGCCTTACCCCAGATCTTATCCAAAAATTCTTCATCGTCATTGCAGGATGTTCTTATTTCTTTTAACTTATCTATAGGGGGTATGTGTCTTTTATGAAATCCCATATTACTTAAAATAAAGCGTTAATCATAAATAAATTAGGACTGATCTTATTATATCCCATTACCTCTATAAATCTATTTATCGGATCTAGTATTGTCTTCGTAAACTGTTCATCATAATCAATGGGGGGAGCAAATTCATAGGGAAATGTACCCTGAGGGTAAGCAAAAACATTGTTGTCCGCTATAGATTTTGTTTTAACAAAATAATAGTTAACTTTTTCCGCACTCCTTATTAGGGAATATTTACTCTTAAACTTCGATGAGTTAAGAAGATAATTGTGATACCCGGAAGCTCTTACGTGAATAGGACAAGCCTTAGCAACTTCAAATCCAGTAGTGTCGTTAAGTATAAATTTCTCGTAGTTGTTGATGTTAACGGAAGCAGATATACTCTTAGGCTCTTGCACCTTAAATTCTCTCTTAATATCTTTTAACTCCTTTACAAATTCACGTAGATCAAAATTACGACCTTTGGAGAATATGAATTTCGTTAAGTAAACTAGCTTCTCTCTTACGAATGGTGGGGTTCCACCCTTTATCATTTCAACACCAGTAAACTTAAGCTGAGACAATGGGTCTGTATGGATACCCGAATCAAAAGCTAGGTTAACCACATATTTCTTCTTACCTAGGAATATTCCATTATAAGAGAGAGTCTCCAATTCAAAATCCTGGTAGTTATCAGTGTTCCATTTTTTAGAGTAAATATCAAAGCACTTCTTTAGAAAGTCATTCAAACGATACTCATTTATCTTTAGTATTAATTCCTTATCATCTCCTGGATAATTGCATGAATCGACAACCTCTTGGAAAGTTACGTAATTTGAATCAGTGTCTCCATACACAACTAAAGGCTTTACCACCTTTTTAACTTCGGTTATACCTAATTTTTCATGGAGTTCTTTGTCTAAATGCCAATGCTCATGAAAATACTTGTGCAATATTTTTTCAGAGTATTTTATCAAATCCTGACCCTGGAGCGTTACAGATTCTGCTACGTCCGGATTAAAGCAGACAAACCAGTTATTACCGATCGCTCCATAGATGGAGTTCATCGTTAGTTTAATTGCCTGCTCTTCGTTCTTTAACTCATTTTTTAAAGACGTAAGCTTCTCTATTTTTTCTTTTATTTCTAGAATTTCTTCCTGGGTCATATTCTTATTTTTCAACTAGTCCCATTGCTATTGAAGTAGCAGATTGCTCCGATACCATTACCATTCGGTTATCGTGAACATAAACCTCACAGGTTTCTGGTTCCATGTAAGATAGCTCCTTCTTATAGATATTAGGTGAGCTACTACTGTCTTCCAAGATAATCTCGGATGTTCCGATATTTAATTTATAATTGAAAGAATCCCCAATAGCATAAACATTTTTCTCCTTAACATCGAAGCATAAAATCTCCTCGGAGTTTGTTTCTAAGCCACATAGGGAGGTGATTGTGGTAAAATCGGACTGGTATATTTTAAACTTAAGTAAAGCGTCTTCTTTACTGTGTACAAGGTCTAATATAGAATCCTCCACGTAAGATAACAATGATAGATCAGCACATCTCAATCTAATGCTCAGTGAAGCAGAGATTAATTTGATTTCTGTTGAAATACATGACCCATCCAGTTTCTCAGTCTCGATCTCCATGAATATCTCCTCCTCCGGTCTAAAATGCTTAAATGCGTCTATTAATCGGGTAACATCAATGATCCCAATTTTAATTCGGTCACATTTGATTGATTTCCAGTCGATGTCTCCTTCCAGTACATCGTCAAATTTAACCGAGGAGTATTTCATCACGGATTTGTCAGGAGTGTGAACCTTGCAAAATATACCATCTTGCTTCAACTCCAGGATAACACTCTTCTCCACCGCTTTTAGTCTTTTTAGTAGGGTGATGAGATTGCTAGTGCTTGTAATTCTAAGTCTCATATTTTATCTTTTAATAATTCTTACTGTTGTTTCCCTTTTAAATTTCATCTTCCTGTTCGATTTCTTCAATTTTTTCTTCTTCCTCTTCCACTTGGAATATCTCTATTCCGTTTATCTGGGTTTCTTCGAATAGTCTATTGGATATTTTGGTTTGCTTAGTTTTAGATATCTTTTCAAGATCCCTGCAAACTTTTTTGTAATTTCTTTCCTGCTCTTTTATATCTTTCTTGAGCTGAGCTATCTTCTTCTTGATTTCTTTAATATCCTCCTCTGTTTGCTTAATGTGTTCTACGCTTAGTTTAATTGCCTCTATTTTCTGGAGTCTTGATGAGATCCAAGATTCGAACTGCGAAACAAAATCCGTAATCTCCTTGTTGTTTCTTTTCTTGGCAATCATAAAATTCAAGAATTTTAGCTTGGCTTCCAAAAAAGCTAATTCTCTAGAGAAGTCGTATTCGTCTCTTATCAGTCTTTTTAATCTAACTAATTCCAGATGGGCCTTGAAATGATCCAGATAATCCTTAACCGATGGGAATTCCATAACATTTCCATCCTTAACAAAAATGACGTCTTCCTTTACTATGATCTTAGTTAGTTTAGAAATTGTTGCCACCACCTCATCGAATATTTCTGGGCTCATCCCACGAAAAGAAACAATTAGATCACATTTACTCTGAGATCTATTTTCTATTCGATAATCATGTCCTAATCTATCTAGCTTATCATCTAGCTTGTTAATAAAGCTATCATACCTCATAACGGGGGGAAGGTCAAAGATCCTAACCATTTTCTTGTTCCGGTCAATCTCTAATCCGCTTTCTATCAACCAGGAACTCTCTTCGTTCATCCACTTAGAAATTTTACCCGAGAAATCTTTAAAGTATGGTTTTAGTAATTTCGATGATCCCTGTAGGTATTCCAGAACATCCTCCATTTTTCTGGGCAGGATGTTACTCCTATATCCAACCGCTATACCAACAACATGTGTCAGTAAACCAACCGGGAATTCTACGTGAATCCAATCGTGTCCACCTTCTTGATTTTTCGTGTTCAGATCAGAATTCTTAGAAATGATGTCCTTAATCTTCTGATTAATTCTAACGGAAGTGTATCTAGGTGCAGATGGACTAGGGTTAACTGGGGATCCAAAAAATCCGTCACCCTCTAAAACTCCAAATGAACATCCAAAGGGTCTGGCCAATTTGGAGATAGCACCAGCCAGGGAGGAATCCCCGTGGTGGTATAATCCAGTTTTTATTACCTCCCCAACCAATCCGATAGTCTTATTAAATCTAGATGGCGAATTTTCTAATATTAGTCTTTGTACTGGAGTTAGAGCATCATAAAAATTAGGTATACCTCTGCTCTGTAAAACGTATAGTGCATAAGTCCGATACTGTGTGTTTATCTGATCGGATATGTTAAGATGACTCATCCTATTATTGTTTTCTGAAAAATATTATTAATGACTCTAAAAGCATTCCGGTCGAGCTTTGTATGAACGGATAAAAAATGTAATTAAACCATATTGGCATTTCACCAATAGGATCGAGGAATCCTAAAAAATTCAGGGGATAAAAAATCAGGACTCCCACCCAAAATCCAAAACACATTATGCAGGTTAGTAGCTTTCCTAAAAGTGGAGCTTTAACAAGAGACCAATTTCTTAGTTCATCAAATATAGATCCGTTGACCACTATGGTTGTAATAGAGAAACCAAAAAGTAGCATTGTAATAGTAAATTCCATCATTCGAATAATTCTAGTGCTTTTATTTGTTCGTCGTTTAAATCCTTTGGTATTTTTATGTAGGTCTTAACTAAAATGTCACCGTTTCCTATACCGTTGAATTCGGGTATTCCCTTTCCTTGTAGTCTAAATACCTTCTCAGAAGAAGTACCAGCTGGGATTTTTATTCGAAGAGTAGATCCTTTTAAATCCGGGATATCGACACTAGTTCCCAAACAAGCCTCTTTAAAAGAGAGATATTTATCATGGATTAAATTTATTCCATCTCTTCGGTATATGGGATGTACGTATTCCTCAACGTTTATAATTAAGTCACCAGGATTAGATGGTGATTTTGCCCAGTCACCCTTTCCCACCACCAAATAAGATACCCCACTTATCGATCCCTTAGGTATAGAAGTCTCCAGCTCCTCCTCTTTTCTAGATAAGCCAGATCCTCTACAGCTAGTGCAATTTACTTTTGAAATTACCCCGCTTCCTCTGCATGAATGGCAGTCTTCCTGCATAACAATCTCACCGAAAGTGTGCTGGACTGTACGATTAATCCGACCTATTCCACCACAATCATGACAGCCTATTGTTTCTCCTCCTTCAGCGCCGGTACCTTTACACGGTTCGCACTGAACCATCCGGTTTACCTTAACCTTTTTAACGCAGCCAGTAACCATTTCTTCTAGAGTAACAGAAACGTAAACTGTAAGATTTCTTCCCTTGTTTATCATTGTTTCCCTGCCACTATTCCTTCCAGTAAAAAAGCTGGAAAAATCACCAGTTTGAAATGGGTTGGTATTTTGCCAATTCCAATTTTGCTTAGATCCAAAGAATGGGTTATCATAGGTAGACTTTCTTTCCGGATTGGATAGAACCTCATAGGCTTCCTGTATTTCCTGGAATTTTTCAACGGCTTCAGGGGTTCCACCGGATTTATCCGGATGATAAACCAAAGCTAACTTTCTGTATGCTTTTTTGATTGCTTCCGCATTGGCATTTCTGTCTATGCCTAGAATTTTATAATAGTCCTTCTGAGCCATCTCTAAGCATTAAATGTGGATCTAAATATATCGCGTATTCTGAGCATTCCCTCAGTTCTTTCTACGTTTTCCCGATCCGCCCATTTTTCTTTCAACTGTTTGGTTAATTCTATTACTTCAGAACAGATTTCATATTTTTCTAAAGATTCCCAGTATTTCAAAATTCTCTGACTGAATCCATCGATTTGTTCCTCGGTCTCAAATATAAAAATGAGCTCGATTGGCTGACTTCTTAAAGAACTTAGAAACATGTCCTGCACTGATCTCTCTATGTGTTTTCTGAGTATATCATATTGAGGGTGTCTAATTTGTTCACCGCTTCCCTCTATTTCAAACTCTTCTCCGTTATCTTCAAACATCTTTCCCAGATTCTAATTTTTTCTTTATTCCGTTATAGAAGGTAACGTCAAATAAATCGATGGGATCTTTTACCAGAGAATTTACTCTCTCCTCCCCAAATTTTTCAACCAGGTATTCGTGCTTAATCGAAGCTTCTAAAGCACGATCCACTCTATACTTAATCTGGGCATTTATTTCTTGATTGTTAATCTTTTGCTCAAATTCATCAAGCTCCTTAGAATTTTTTGACTTCATATAGGTTTTCTTTTTCTTCTATGTATTTCAAGAGAGCTAAATCTTTCATTTTAACCTCAAACTCTATATCGAAGTCAAGTCCATAAGTTTCGGGTGATTTCCAAATCCAGTCTGAATGTGCAACCTCTTTTGCGGTAGAGTCCTCAAATATCTTTCTGGAATCTGAGTAGTGTGTTATGGGAGTAATTCCTTCCGGCCACGTAGAAAGACATAGTTCTAAAGACTCCTTCTCCGTTAAACCCTCCGGAGGGTTACACTGATTGTGTAGGTAATCAAAAGTTACCGGAATACCAATTTTTTTGTGCACCATCTCATATAGATCAACCGAATGAAACTGTGATCTTTTATCATCAACTTCTAATACCAATCTCTTCTTTGCAGAATCAGGTAAATGTTGGAAGTGCAAGCAGAATCTCTCTGCAGCCTCTTCTTTTGATGGTTTAGTGGTGTTTACGTGCACGTTAATCGGATAATAATGGTTTTGATCTAATTCCATCATATCGAAGATCTCTGCGTGCTGTGCGATCTCTTTTAGAGCCTTTTTTACTACATCAGGTCTATCGGAAGCTAGAACACCATAAGGGGATGGATGAAAAGTTATTCTCTGTCCCGTTATTTTTGCAAAGTTACCACAGGATCTTAAAATGTTTTGGATAGCTTTATAATCAGGTAAATCCTTAATTTCGTATTCTGAACACCAAGGAAATATATCACTGGACATTCTATACATCTTTATCCCGTTATCGAAGTTCCATTCTAGAATTTGTCTTAGGTCAATTACATTTCTGAGAGCCAACTCAGAAGCATATGAGATGCCTCTTTCCTCAAAGGTTCTCTTAACCATACCTCTGTTAGTTGAGACCTTGTCCAAACTAAGATTTATGCAACAATATCCATATCTTCTTTCCATACTATTTGAATTTTCCAAGTTTTTCTCCACATGATTTACACTGATCCATTATTTCTGCCTCAATAAGTTTACACCATCCACCAAAAATTCCATCTGACTTTCTATAATAAAACGGACAAGTTTTAATAGTGTACCCGTATTTACCATCAGAAAGTTGTTTCCAGCCAGATGTTGGTTGGTAGCAATACACACCTTCCGGTATTTGCTTCTTCTTCTTTCTTGGTATTCTATGTTTCCTATTGGACATGATACTATAAAAATAAGGAATTCTTTCGGGAAGAAAAAATTAGTCAGCAGAGCTTAGCCACTTCTTTCTTTCTAAAGATGATTTACCAAAAGCCATTTCTAAATTTGTTTTGGCTTTAGTGTCATCTTTAAGAGCTATAATTCTTTTGTTCTTCATAACATGATCCCAGTCTTCTAAAGACAAAGACCCTAGACCCTTAAGGTATCTAATGGCACCTCTTTCGCTTTTGGTAACATTCTTCTTGAACTCATCCAATGAATAAAAGTATCTTTTCGATCTATCACCTACAGTCACTAATGGGGTTTCGAGAAAACTAACTCTTCCCTCCTTAATCATCCAAGGAAACCACATATAAAAAAGATTTATTAGTAGGGAGGTTATGTGTGCACCGTCAGGATCCTGGTCAGTAGCTATGACAACTCTTTCGAACGGACAGTTTAATGCTTGGTCTGCTGGATCTAGATTTAGAATTTGCATGAGCTCTAGTATCTCCCTATTGTCCGAAAGATCCGAAAGATTCCTAGCATTCTTAATCTTACCTTTTAAAGCATAAACCCCATCCTTCTTTGGGTCTCTTTTCTGAAGGATCGAACCCATCGCACTTAGGCCTTCTACTATAAAAAGGTTCTCCGCTCTTCCGGAAGTTGGGGGAAAGTATTTATTCGAGTGCTTTATTCTAATGGACTTCTTTTCCTTTCTTATCTTCTTTAAAGCAGTTTCTTTCTTCCGATCATCTACTGACTTTCTGATCCTCTTATAAGTCTCGCTACGGAAAAATTTACTTAGAGCAGAATCGAAATTTTTTATAATCGTTGGCTCGACCTCCTCCCTTTTAGAAACAAACTTAGTCTTGTTCTGGTCGCCAAACCTCACTATCTTCGGAGATAGATTTAGAATTAGGAGCGTGTCATAGAAGTGATGTCCCAAAGAATCCTCTAGTTCCCCGTTAATTTTATCATAGACTATCTTTTGATGAATCCCAGTACAAAGAGCACTATTAACAAACGAGAATGATCCAGAATCTTGCTTTTTTTCCCAAATTAGAAGCTCTCCTATTGGAGTCTTTGCAGACCAGTCAGGTTTAAGCTCGGACGTTATAATCTCTAATTTACCATCCCAAATGAATTCTATCTTAAGGGATGTAGTTTTTTCTTCAGTCTCTAGAACTCTTTTCCTAAGGCAAAGGTAAGTTCTTATGGTTGCATAGTCCCATTTAGAATTATCAAAAACGCTAGAATTAGGAATGAAACCTACTTTAGTTCCGGTTGATTTACTTTTGACCTTTTGTTTTACTGTAGGTTTAGATGATTTAAAATTATTCCATTCTTGGCTATAAGTTTCTTTGCTATTAGTTGTTTCGATTTCAAATTTGTAGGATAGTGCATTGACCAAACTGACACCCATACCATTTGTTCCAACTATAGATTCGTCAATGTTGTCGTTATCAAAGTTAGATCCTGCTCTAAGCATTGAAACCGCAGTTTCTATGTTGCTCATTCCACTCTTTTTATTTACTGTGGATCCGTTGGTAAATCCATCTCCTGTATCGGTAATGGAAATGGAATTGTCCTTAGAAGAAACCTCAACTATTATTTTTTTCATTGGGGTTTGCATTCTTTTAGCTTCATCCACGGAATTAGCAAACACCTCATCGAATAGCTTGTACATTCCTACTGAATGCTCTTTTGTAATAGATTTTATAAATCCATCACCTATGATAGGTACGACTTCCTCACTTCTTTTAACTGAGCCAACATACATTGTTGGTCTTTTGATTATGTGTTCGAAATCGGTAAGTACCTCAATCGTTTTATTTACTTTGCTAGAAGCCATTAGTTTATTTCTGGGATTGTGTAAATTTCTCTGTTTGGATCTTCAGCATCTTCCTGAAGTTTAGTTAGGGCTTGCATAACCCAAGATGCTAATGCTGAGGTCTCGCATGTTGCTATTTGTTTATCTTGCGATATTAATCCGGTGTCAGGATCTATGTCTCTAAATCTAATTTCTATCATACGGTCAAATAAAAAGCCCCAATAATAATATTGGGGCTTCCTAATTATGTTTCACCTAGATTTATTTTGAGGCAGTAAAAAATACTTCATCTACTTGTTTAGGTTCGATGTAAACAGTATAATATTCCATAGCAGAAGGACTAGCCTCTGCTTTTCTCCTTTTCGATTCAGGGATTGCTATAACATAGTCTTTACCTAATTTATTGATTACACCCTTAACTATAAATTCTGAATCGACAAAAATGTTGATAGCGTCTGTGTATTCTTCTTCCTCCGGACGATCGGCTCTTTCTACTCTACTTCCATAAAGAGCATATTTTCTTTTAGCCATTCTATCTCTTTCCACTGCAACATCATCCTTTACGTACTGTGGAGCGTTCTTGCCTTGTGTTGGTATTTCAGCGATAACTAATATCTTTTCAATATCTCCGCTCTCTTGATCTGCTAATAATCTAGATAATGTAGAAACAAGCTCGGTTGACTTAATCATCATAGCAGGCTTAGAACTTCCACCCTGCATAAAAGTATCCTCGTTGTAAATAGGAATACCTCCTCTAATATCGTTTTCTTGAACTAATGAGAAATTGGAAAAAGCCTCAAATTCTAAAAGGTGTATCATTTTATACTATTTTTATAGTATATATCCACTACACCTTTTTTAAATTTTGGAGTTTTTGCATTTCCTGAATTTGTCTAAGCTTCTTCATTTTCTCGTCAGAACCTTTTTTATAGAACTCAAGATTTTTCTTTAATCTGACTTGTTCCTCGGGTAAAATGTCCTTGAAGAATGGCGCATTGACTATAGCCAGAGTCTTCTCGAATGAAATCTCGGGATTACCTATGTAATAAGCAGCTAGTGAATATTCGTCGAGAAGTCTCCATTGCCATATCTCCGGCTCGATGAATAAAATATCACCAGTCCCTTTAGTTTTAACCGCAACATCACCGTATGCGAAAGCTACAAGATGTCTTCCTTGATCCCTTAACTTTCTCATTGTATGGAAAACCGCTTCCAGTCTGGTAGGTCGATATTCCCAAGCTCTAGAGTAAAGTTCAACAACTTCAGAATCCGGTTTCGCCATTCTCTCACTGATTTTTGCTATCATGTACATTGAATAGTAAACCTCTTCTTCCCAACCCTTCATATCTATTCTCTTCTGATATGACTCTATTGCCTTCTCCAATTGGTTGGAATCACGATAACTTTGAGCTAAATAAAACATGTACCTCTCGTTATCTGGTTCTTTCACTAGAGCTTCTTCTAAGATCTTCGCATCATTTGAATATTTTTCTTCCAAACTTCCAGCTCTTTTTAAAGGAGAAATGTCCGCCATAACGTAGCATCCCTTAACAGGAACCTGTGTAACCTCTACTTTTTCCTCATCTAAATATAAGTACTCATGTAAAACCCCCTTATAAACCCAGTTTTGATTGGATTTAACTATCTGAGCTCTGTGATACTGAAGTTGATTTAATTTATACAAAATCTGATAGCAGTCAGGATTGCTGTCCAATCCAGCAAAGGGATTCATCGAAGGGGATTCTGGAAAAAATGTATCATCGGCATCGATAATCCATCTATAATCACATTTACCTTTGGCTAGTTCCAAGCTCTCTGTTCGATTAACCTCAAAGTTTACCCAAGGTCTTTCGTGCAGTTCACCAGGTATTCCAAGTGTTTCCATTGTTGAGGTGATAACCTCTTTGGTTTTATCTTTAGATCCAGTATCTACTATCACCCAATACTTTATATAAGGAGCTACGGCCTTTAAGCATCTCTCCATGGTGTCCTCCTCATCTTTTACGATCATTACGAGACATAGACTAATCGTCTGTACACCTGAGTTGATTGGGTTACTGTGTTGAGTTGGTATAACCATGCTCTTCATCGGAACCGGATTTTTCTTTTTCATTTTAGCTTTTGACATTATGATTGGTTTATCTGTTTAGTATTATATGCTAGAAGTTGGATTTTGCTCCTCTTTTTTTTGAAATATTTGTTTCCGTTATTTCTCCCAGCTCATCAAAAGATATAGATAGGTAGTACCTTTCTGCAAGATTGGCTTTTAACTTTTTCTTAGATCTATCAGAGGTCAGGATTTGGACTTCATGATTAGAAAAATCTACGCCATCAAAAACCCAGAGCTTTTGGTAGAAGTAGCTAGAATCATAAATTCTATAGCTGAGCTGATCTGTTTTTAAAAAGATCTTGAGTGAGAAAAAATATTTACCCGTCATTCTTAACTCTATAAAACAAAGAGTATCGGAGGAAGAGTTTGATAATATGGTCTTTCCGAAATTAGTCAGGTAGACGATGTTTCTAGAATCTATTTTATTTTCGAGGAGGGAAATACCTCTTTGCTCTAATAGAACTTTAAACTCACCGTGGATATTCTCAGAGTCCAAATAAAGATTTAGAGAGTATGACATTTCATTAGTCTCAAAGTCCTTAGAATTTCTTATCTCTATGCTTCCGGATTTTTTAAAAATGTCTAATAAGGTTTCCAGGGATTCTCTAAGAATGGTTCTTCTGCGATAATCCTCCTCCTTTTTTTTATTTATGCTTTCTCTTACTGAGTTTACAAAATCTCCACTTGTAGTGCTCATTTCTGGCTTTTTATAGGGAATTACTACTTTTTCTTCTTAAGCCCAAGCTTATCTACCACTTTAGACAAAACTTTATCTTTACCACCTTCAGCATCTATCTTTAGAAGCTTCCTGCTCCTTTTATAGAAATCAAGCAAAGGGAATGTTTTATCGTGATATTCTTTAAACCTGTTTTCGATTACATCCTCGCTGGAATCATCCTTCCGGTCTTCTTTTTTGGCTCTTTCTCTAATTCTTTCTTTGGCTGTTTCCTCGTCCAAGTCTAGAAATATGGCGTGATTTAACCCCAACCCCATCTTTCCTAGAATAGAGTCTAGTTTTTTAGCCTGCTTAATAGTCCGAGGGAATCCATCAAAAATAACTCCCTCTGAGGCATCTATTTTTTCCAGTTCTTCCTTAAGCATCTTAACTATCATCTCGTCAGGAACCAGATCCCCGCCCGCTATAATTTTCTTCAACTCCTTGTCATCGGATTTACGAATCAGATCCCCAGTTGAAATATGGTTTATTCCATACTCGTCCTGAAGCACTTTGGATAAAGTTCCTTTGCCTGATCCCGGTGCCCCTAAAATGACGAGAACTTCACCTTGACTATCGGGAAGTTCTCTCTCATTTAGAAATTGTCCAAAATATTTTAATTTCTCCATTTAGTTTTTAAAAATCTTTATGAGCCGCAAGCCAAACAATCGTCTGGATTATCCAAGCTACAAACTATATCAGACATCATATTTTCTGCTGCCTTGCTTAGTTCTTCACTGGACATGCCCATCTTATCTATCTTCTCAGCAGAGATTTCTTTCTGTTGAACCGACACTTTTTCTTCGGATGTTTTAAGAGATTTCTTAGCCTTCTCCATATCTATTCCTAAACCAGCTATCGCATCAACAGCAGATTTAGTTCTAAGATAATACATGCCTGTTTTAAGTCCAAGCTCCCATGAATGGAAATGTGCGGATGTCAATTTAGCAGCGTTGACATTTTCAATGAATAGATTGAGAGATTGTGATTGACAGATAAACTTACCTCTTCCTGCTGACATGTCAATCAAATCCTTCTGTTTTATTTCCCAAACAGTTTTATATGTCTCCCTAACTGCTTCTGGTATCTGAGGAATATTCTGTACAGATCCTTTATGGAGAATAATCATATTCTTCATATCCTCATCCCATAGATTTAGCGAAATTAAATCTCTTACAAGGTGTTTATTTATGATAATGAATTCACCGCTAAGAGTTCTTCTGGTGTAAATATTCGAAGTAAATGGTTCAAATGCCTCATTATTTCCCATAATCTGAGCGGTCGAAGCAGTTGGCATCGGAGCCAATAACAATGAGTTTCTTGCTCCGTGCTTCATCACATCCTTTCTTAGTTTGTTCCAATCCCATCTTCCCGAAAGTGAGGAGTCGTCAAATCCCCAAAGATTAAATTGGAATTGTCCCTTTGATAGCGGTGAGCCAGGGAAAGATTCATATGCTCCCTCTTTTTTAGCGAGGTCCATCGATGCGGTCATCGAAGCAAAATAAATTGTCTCGAATACCTCCTCGTTAATCTTCTTAGCTTCCAGAGAAGTAAAGGGAAGTCCCATGATAGCAAAAAGATCTGCTAACCCCTGAATACCAATACCAATAGGTCGGTGCTTCATGTTTGATTTTTTAGTCTCTGGTGTTGGGTAATAATTTACGTCAATAACCTTATTTAAATTTAGAGTTGTTTGATAAGCAACATCGTATAAAGCCTTATGATCAACTTCGCATTTACCTCTAGCTACTTTAGCCGTTCTGTTATCGGTTGATTTTAAGAATTTATTAACCGGAATAGAGGCCAGATTACAAACTGCCTGTTCGTCTTTATCAGTGTATTCGAGAATTTCAGTACAGAGATTCGAACTCTTAATAGTTCCTAAGTTCTGCTGATTTGATTTCTTGTTGGCAGCATCCTTATAAAGCATGTAAGGGGTTCCGGTTTCTATCTGTGAGTCTATAATTTTAGTCCAAAGATCTCTGGCTTTAATTATTTTTCTTGCCTTCCCAGAAAGCTCTGCTTTCTCGTAGGCAAGATTAAACTCATCTCCATATAATTCCCATAGACCAGGGACATCGGATGGAGAAAATAAAGACCAGTCTCCGTTTTGCTTAACTCTTTCCATGAATAGATCGGGTGTCCAAAGAGCCAAGAAAAGATCTCTTGCACGGAGTTCCTCTTTACCTGTATTTTTTCTCAGATCAAGAAAATCCTCAATATCTGAGTGCCATGGTTCTACGTAAATAGCGAAAGATCCTTTTCTTTTTCCACCACCTTGATCTACGTATCTTGCCGTTTCGTTGAATACCTTAAGCATAGGTACGATTCCATTTGAAGTTCCGTTCGTACCTTTAATATAAGATCCGGTACTTCTTACATTGTGAATAGCAAGACCAATCCCTCCCGCATTTTGAGAGATAACAGCAACATCAGAAAGTGTCTTATAGATACCAGGGATTGAATCGTCAGACATCATTAAAAGAAAACAAGAAGAAAGTTGAGGCTTCTTAGTTCCAGCATTAAATAAAGTCGGGGTTGCATGTGTCATTAAATGATTAGATAGAAGCTCGTATGTTTTAATTACATTCTTCATATCATCACCCCAGATCCCAACAGCAACTCTCATATACATGTGCTGAGGTGTTTCCGTTGTTTGTCCGTATGTTTTTAGTAGATAACTCTTTTCAAGAGTTTTGAATCCAAAGTATTCAAAATCGAAATCCCTCTCGTGAATAACCGCACCATCTAGTTTCTGTTTGTTTTTCATTACCGTTTTATAGGTCTCCTCGTTTATTAGACCAGCTGGTTGATTAGTTTCAGGATCTATATAGGAATAAAGATCTTGGATCGTTTCGGAGAACTTCTTTTTTGTTGTTTTATGAAGTCTCGAAACCGCTATTCTTGATGCTAGAATTGAATAATCAGGATGTTTAGGAATAAGAGATGCAGCAGTCTCAGCAGCAAGATTATCCAACTCCTGAGTTGAGATTCCATCATAAATACCAGCGATAACTTTCTGGGCAATCTCCATAGAATCAATATGATCCGGATTCAGGCCATATGTCATTTTCTTAATTCGGTTAGAAACTTTCTCGAATCTAACGGGTTCCTTAGAACCGTCTCTTTTTATTACAAACATTTAATCTAATTATTATTTTTAAAATTCGGCTTCAAAATCAAAGGCATCCTCTGCCTTATTCATCACACCAGCTTTTTGGTATTCCCCAACTCTCTTTTCAAAGAAATTTGTTTTACCTTGTAAGGAGATGTTCATCATGAAATCAAAAGGATTCTCTGAATTAAACACTTTAGAACAGCCTAGATCTACAAGTAATCTATCAGCTACAAACTCTAGGTACTGTTTCATTAGATCAGAATTCATACCGATTAATCTAACAGGTAGGGATTCAGTAATAAATTCTTTTTCTATTTCTAGAGCACTAATTATAATCTCCTTAATTCTGGCTTCGCTCACTCTGTTTACAAGGTGATTGTTATGTAACATAACTGCAAAGTCGCAGTGCATACCTTCGTCTCTGGAGATAAGCTCGTTAGAGAATGATAGACCTGGCATTAAACCTCTTTTCTTAAGCCAGAATATAGAGCAAAAAGATCCGCTGAAAAATATTCCCTCTACGGCAGCAAAAGCTACCAGTCTCTCCTGGAAGTTTGGCGAATCCACCCATTTAAGAGCCCAATCTGCTTTTTTCTTAACCGCAGGAATTGTCTCAATGGCTCTGAATAATCTGCTTTTTTCTTCGGTGTCATTGATATAGGTGTCGATGAGTAAAGAGTAAGTTTCAGAATGGATATTCTCCATCATAATTTGAAATCCATAGAAAAACTTAGCCTCAGTGTACTGAACTTCAGAAACAAAATTCTCGGCTAGGTTTTCATTCACGATACCATCAGAAGCAGCAAAGAAAGCAAGGATATTCTTAACAAAATATCTTTCGTCATCCGTTAACTTATTTCTCCAGTCATTCAAATCCTGAGCTAAGTCTATCTCTTCCGCAGTCCAGATGCAAGCCTGTTGTTTCTTGTACATTTCCCAAATGTCATGGTGTTCAATAGGAAATAAAACGAAACGATTTTTATTTTCCTGTAAAATAGGCTCAGGTAATGAATATAATCCACTCATAGTTAACTTTAAATTTTTTTAATTAGTAATTGTTTTCTTGTCTACGAATATTTTCCTTATTCTTAGAAATATAATAGTTGTAAAGCTCTTCAGCTGTCATTCCGACGGAAACCATCATGTTGAATATGAAGTGTTGAATATCTACTAATTCCATCTTTAGTTCTTTTACATCATCCTCAGATAGATCTGATATTTTCATTTCATAAGCTTTCTTATGGTTGCTTTTCCATGGCTTCCATACTGCGTTGCCTATTGATGTCTCTCCATTGTTAGATACTCCACCTAAGGCATCGTATGCCTCTGATATTTCATCTTCAATAGCTCTTGTGTTCCAGAGCCAGAAGTCTTTAATCTCACCGAGGGTAAGGTTATCAAACTGGTAACCATACACCCCTTCTTGGGTGTTTTTCTGAAGGTTCATCAATTTCTCCAGGTGGTGTGTGGACTTTACGTAGTCATTCTCAACGAGAAGATCTTTGCATTGGTTGTCTATATTTGCCATAATTGTGATTTTTGACTAGGTTTATGTCTAGGCCTAAATCCCACCGGGTTTTTTATATATCAAAAGACCCTTGGAATCGGAGGCTGTCGAGCGTTAATTTTTCTCTTTTTCTAATAACTTTTCTAGCTTGTCAATTTCGATCTGCAGCTCCAACATTCGGTCTTTAGTTTTTCTCCTTCGGGAGTACAAATCTTTAATGATAGTTCTTAATATCGGGCTTTCATCTTCTCCTCCGAAATAAGCCCCTGAAGCAGTTTTAGACCAGGTTTCTTTAGGATTAGATGGATTTTTTCCTTTGTATACTTCCGGAGAAATCCCCCATTGAACCATCGTGTTCGGATAAAGAGAAGCGAAGTCATAACATGCTATCCATTCGTGTAAGCCTTTAGTCGGTTCCTTAACGTAACCTCCTGCAAATTTAACATGTACTTCCTCCTTTCTTTCGTCTGTAAATACCTGTTTTCTTTCAAGGAATTTTCTAAGCATCATGATCTCGGTAGACCAGACAGGTGACAGTGCTCGGTTTATTTCCACTCCTGAGATCATTGCGATCTTAAAGAAAGTTTGAAGTGTTTTAAGCTTGGTATCTATGTAGTGTACTAAGGCGCAGTCAACCGCGTTATAGTAAATGAAGTCCTCGAAATTGGATTGATATAAATCACGGAGGGTTCCATTATACTCAATCTTTTTGAACCCAACCGCCTTATCAGCAACATAATCCAATCTATTACTCTCTTTAATCTTAATTACTCTGTCCCATTTTTTATAGATCTCCAAGTAATCGACCATTAGCAAGTGAGCGGGAAGCTGTGCCTTACCTAATAGATAATTTCCAGGTGAAATCATTTTAGGATCAACGCCAATTCTCTTTGCCCGATTTAATAAATAAGGCCAGTCATATCCTAACCAGTTCCAACCAGTGATTACAGGCATACGTGGACCAAGTTCTTTAAAGAAGGTATAGAGCATATCATACTCCGAAGGAAACTGCTTGTATTTGAATGACCATTCATCGCCGGTTCTTTCGAAATAGGAATTGATTTTTTTGTAAATACTAGCTTGCTGTTCGGGTGTAAGCGGATCAAGTCCAAGAACTATTATCTTATTCTTATCCGTTGCAATCCCTATTGAAAGAACTCTATTTCTAGCATTCTCAGTATCTAAGGCTGCCGCCATGTCTTCCGTGATCTCAACCTCAATATCGACAAAGTATTTCCGAGGGGTCTGATATTCCCAAAGAGGTTTAGTGAGCTCCTCCGGCGAATCTATTAAGATCTGAGCCATCCGATACTTGTCATATCTCTCTGTCTTAAGCTTCTTGACTGGTTCACCTAACCAGTTAGTCCACTCTTTATCCCTTTTGGGATCATTTGGCCCGCACTTTTCCCAGACAAATCTGTCTTCTTCTTTAATTGGAACCTCTAAAAATGCTAATTCTCCTTCCTCTGTAAAATGTGATACCTTAAGATAACTCCCCTTATTTTCTATGTCAATAATCATTAAATGAGATTTTTTGTATCTTTTCTATTCAACTGGCTTTCTTAAGTTCCGGGTGAATATATACTATTAGATGAAAAATTTAAAAAATTTCGATAATTTCCTGTTTGAATGGATAGATTCTCCCGGAAGCGTTGATGTACCCGGTCAAAGTAGCGAAGTTCGAGTAAATTCCAGAAACTACACACCTGCTAATCCACAGATGCCGGAGGTAATTGACGCCATGTACGAATCAGCCGAAATAAATATGTTTCTGGATAAGGAAGGTAAATCTGAAGCCTTCAATAAATTCCTATCGGAAAAGAAAAGATCCGGATCAGAGGTAACAGATTACATCAAGGGAGCTTTTAGAGAAAAAGCTAAACCTAAGAAATAGAGGTATCACCAAGATACTTCAACAACTTCTTATCTGTTGGATTAACATCCACTCTTTTATCGATGAAGATTTCCCAAGAATCTTTACCATATTTACCTATACCCGGAAGATCCGAAACAGAGTGAAATCCATCTAGCCACTTCTGACTTAGCTTCTTTATTCTTGATGCTTTTATGTTCTGAAATCCGGTGGTTTTTATGACCTCTGCTAACACTTTGGGATCAATCTCAGATGCAGATATGGGATTGGGAATAAGTTCAAATATGGAGCTTAAAATCGGTCTAACCTGCTTGTTGTTAGTCTGGTTCAATAAAATGCAACAGACTAGCATTTTCCAAGGATCATTTAGATAATCTTCCTGTATCAGTATTTCTCTGTCTTTAATTTCCATATTGTAAAGATAATTAATTGGCTCGTATATTAAAAATAAAAAGCGCGTACGCGTAAGAAGAAAAAATAAAAAAAATTACACTTTTTCTTTTTTCCCTCGTATTAGTGTTCTACATTTGATATGTAAATCAATTAAAAAAATAGAAATTATGAAAACAAAAAACATCTTCGGCAAAGTAACAGGATTGGTAATCGCTCTTACTTTCTTCTTCAGCACTGCTTTTGCAAACGGCGGAAATGGGGACAAATTAAAATCAGTCCAAGACAGCATCGAATCAGGATTCGAGAAAACATACGGATCTGATATTAAATTGGACGAAACACTTAAAAATGGTTGCTACAACTACTTGAAAGAATTCCAAACCGGGATTGATCAAGGATTCGTACAAAATCAAGGGCATATCTCTACGGTATTAAATGCCTCTGATATCACAGGTAAAACAATCAAAGGGGTAAATTTGATCGAAACGTACGGAGCAGAATTCTTTGCAGAAAGAGCTTTAAGCACACTCAACGATTCGGAATTCAAATCTTACTTCAGCCGCTACGGAAGTCCTAAGAAATTCTGGGTAGAACAAATCGAAGCAAATGGGGTATACTACGTAGTTATCTCTTTCGATTAAATAGTAATAACACAAAAAAAAGGAAGCCCTAAAGCTTCCTTTTTTTGTGTAGTAGTATTTGATTATTTATTCTCCTGATCTAGACCAACATAAAAGCTCATCACTATCTGATATAAATTATATTTATCAGCCTTAATTGTTTTATTTTGAGCAACATATTGGATTTCCTCTTTGTCTGGCTCAACAACACTTAAAGTACCTTTGATTTTCAACGTTACTTTTCTCCAAGTTTTTAGATCGTCCGTGCTTTCAAGAGGCTGAATGTTAGTTTCTTTAGATGCAGTAACAGTAGCACCGGGAATTAACTCCTTAAGGAATTCAGCTACTGAGTTTGCTCTATCTAAACAAAGCTGCTTGTTAAAATCCGCATCACCTTCTTTAGAAGCCCCTCCGATTACTTCCACGCTGCTAACCGAAGTAAAGTTGGTTTGTATAGCGTTAAAGATGTTTCTTTTACCGTCTTCTAATAGTTCAGATTTAGCTTTCTGAAACAATGTACCGTTATCTTGGATATCAATAGATTTTTCTGAAGTACCTCCACCTTTCTTAATTGTAACCGGAACGATTTCACTAACAGCTACGTTTCCACCAGCACCTTTAATGATGTTTTTAATACCATAAAAAACAAGATTTACCTGAAGGTCACCCTTATCTGCACTTGGGTTTGGATTGGGCGATCCTACTACTGTTGTAAGATCTTCGTCTTTGTTATTATCCCCCTTCCATTCAATTTTAGTGTCTACATTAGTTATAAAAACCTGGTTATAACTTTCAGAATTTAAAGGGACGCCCAAAGTTTTATCGACATTCCATTTTAATTCAGCACCCTCTTTTTTCTGAGTCCAATATTTTTGATCTTTTCTTGTCTCCGCATTGTATAAGTTTATTGCTGTGATAAGAGCCTCTATGGATGTCTTGTTATCTGCAATAGTAGCTACATTAACCGATGTCTTAGGTACTTCGTCACAAAATACTTGACCTGCTACCACATTGCTAACCGGAAGAGTCTCTATGTCAATTCGGGTCTCATCATCAAACACGGTTAGTTTTTTATTTTCTAAAGAAGCTCCTAGCATATTTCCTAAAGCATCACCTAAAGCTTTAACAGCTTCTTCAGAAACTCCCTTAGCGATTCTTTCGATTGATGCTATTTGATTTGTTAATTGAGTTGCGTTTAATCCACCATCTATGGTAGATTTTTTAATATACTGGGATAAGATCTGTTTAGCCTGTTCGAAGCTATATCCTTCGTTAATCATTCTTGCAGACTCGATTAGAAAATCCGCAAAAGTTAATACTGGTCTTGCCATAATAATTAAATTTATTTTTTTTGTTTTTAAATTGTCATTTATATATCACGACAAATTGGTAAAATTTCGGGATTTTATGAAATCTTTATCCCCTTTGACCCTTTGGACGTTCTTTCTGGAATAAAAACAAAAAGAACTCCATTCTTCATTTCAGCAGAGGTTCCTTCAAGATCAAAGGAATCCGAAACTATATAACTGCTTTTGCCCTCTAACGTCCAGGTGTTAGATTTCTTAATGGCTAGAACTAATTTGTTATCATCTGAAGAAATCGAAATATCATCCTTGTCTAATCCAGGAAGTGCAAACTCTAGATGAAGAGTCCCATCTCTAACCTCACTTCTATAGGAATTCTTAGAAACGCCAGTTTTTAGTGTCATCAGACTGTCAAGAACTGAATCGTTCAAACTTGAGGATAGAATAGTTGGAAACATTGTTCTAAATTCTTTTGTGTTCATATTGATTAATTTTTTTTACTATAACCGTCAAAAATAATTCCATCACAAAAAAAGAGACTTTTTGTCTCTTTTTGTAGTAAATAAAATAATCCAGGGTGTCAAAAATTCGACTGCCTTATTTTTTTCTATTCTTAATGAAATCCATATAGGATATAAGATTCTTACCCCTCTTACCTTTTTTCTTAGCAGCTGGTGTACCTGCGGTTAAGGATGGAAATTTATCTCCACTCCCGGTCTTACTTGTATCATAAAACCCAGCGTTTGTTCCATCATTGGACGGAGGAGCGGGATTACCCATACCAGGAACATTTCCTAAAGTCGCTAGACCTGGAGCTGGTGCTGCGGTTGGTGCAGGAGCTGCTCCCATGTCTTCCATGATTTTTTCCTCGTTGCAACCACGATTTTTAAGGTACTCCTTGAGCTGCCATTTTTCGACACAGTAACCTTTTTCATTAAGCCACTTACCCATACACTCGGTCATGCACGACTCGTTGCATTCACTAAGAATCTCAGCTATTTCTAGGTTTTCATCTTCCATGCAAACTAGGCATCTTCCTTTTGTAGAATCTCCGGTTGGATAAAACATATAATTAATCTAATATTTGTTTGATATTATGTGAGAATATTCTAACCACGTTACCATCCTCATTTTTTGTTATGTAACCTATAATATCATTGTATATATCATAGATTGCACTCTGAACCAACAGCTTGCGATCCAGACTATCCAAAATCCATTTGTTGTCTATCTGACTGATCTCCTTTCCTCTTCTTGAAGAATTTACTGGATCAGTAACGCTATATCCTCCGCAGTCGCACATAATTTATCAGTTATCTATAATCTCCCTTGGACTCCTTCCTTTTAAGGTATTGCCAAAGATAATTTAACCCTTTTTTATAATCAGCTATGTTTTTAAAAGGCTCTATGAATTTTTTAATATCGTTTCCGCTCCCCTCCGGGGTTTCCTCCGCTTTTATAGGATTATATCTTCGAACTGTTCCGGTTGGGTGGATGGTATAAAAAACATCTCCGTGTCCTTTTTCCCTTTGCTTCTTTCTAGTCCTTATGAACTTCATGGTGTTGTTCAGCTCCTGTTGATGTGAGGTATCCTCTTCAAATCCCATCTCTAGAATTCTTTTATACTCTACAGATTTTCTAATTCTATCTAGATTGATAGATCTGCGAGAGTCTGATTTGTACTCGTCAGCTGGATCATATTCTTCGAAATCTACAACGTGTTTCACAATCTATATATCTTTAGAATCCAACTTGGTTAACTGTTAATATGATCGAAGGTATTGCTGGAAATGCTGCCGGATCAGGTTGGGCGGAATTTGCTGGTTCAGCTATTAGATTGATATTAACATCAGTTGTTCTCCACATCAGTTGGAAATAGTCACTGTCGTATTCACACTGGACGAAGAAGTTCCAAGCAGCAACCACCTTCGAGGCGTTAGCGTTTCCTGACATTGTTACTTTTGTGGAAGACCAAGGAATATCAACTCCATTCTTTCTAAGCCAGATATCAACCTGAACCAGGCCAGATCCTGCAACTCGATCCAATTGTAGCGAGAAAGCTATGTTATATCTTCCAGAATGTTCCGGTGAAATTCTGGTTAGATTCCCAGATTCATCTTCCTTAATGGAAACACCATAGGAAAATTCAGTGGTTCTAATTATAATAGGTGTTGCGGTACTAGCAGAAGCTGTCTGATTCTGTTCATCGTGGAATGCTCCATAAACACCCGTACCAGGAACCCATTGATATCCACTCCAAACATACAGATTTGTTTGGTTGGGCAAGAAAGCCTGACCTACCTGTGGTTTTTGTGGAAATTGGGCCATTTACTTTTTCTCGTTAATCCAGTCTCGGTAATCTTTAAGATTCTGTAGATTTCCCTTACCTTTCTTCTTTTGCTTAGCATCCGGGTCAAGGAAAGGCACAATTTTACCCGGTCCGTGTGGATTAAATTTAGGCATAGATTCCGAAGGAATCGGTTCTAAAGATACTGCAAGATCTCCTTCATCAACATGATGAGGTAAACCTTTGTGTCTAGTTTCAGCATACTTCTTTAGCTCCTCCTTGGTCATCCTTTTAGAAAGGTTCAATATTTCCGTTCTATATTTAGGATTTAAATCTTCAGGTTCCATTGCTCCCATTTTGATAGCGTAGGCCTGAGCCATTAATCTCTGCTGTGCTGTACTTCTAGCTGGCATAACTTATGATTTATTTCTGTTATTGTAGTTTTTCTCGTAATCCTTGAGTACTTCCGGATTAGTCGTTAAATATTTTACCTCCTTGTCGGTGTTAGGTTTTAATTCACTCCGAACTAATTCTAATTTTTTAGATAAAGCACTAGTGAACCCAGATTTAGATCTATATGGTGCAAAATAATCTACAAACCCTAGCATTTTAGCTGGGTGATCTTTAGGATCCTTAGATATACTTGGATCCTCAATATTTCTGGTAACTATAAAAGTCCCGTAACCTTCGCGGCTTCCGTCTACTGGGTTTGCATTTCCCTCTATCCCAGTCCAAGTTTTTTTATCCTTGTCAACTGATAGAACTATTCCGGTATGTCCGTGTCCTGGGTAAGTTCCTTTTTGCTTATCCCTGCTGAGATAACAAAATACCATACCAGGAAGAATCTTGGCAGGATTCATATTTGGCTCGTATTTAATCTTCTTGGCTTTAGTATTCTCCCAATGATATTTAACAGCTGCAACCTTTGGGATTTGGCTTTTTATAGCAGAAGAAAATGAAGTCTTGGATAGAACACCATAAACAAATGCAACACACCAAGGATCGCCAGGACTAGCACTGACCTTCTTTTGTAGTGGCTCCACCTCTGGGCCTTTATTACTCCCTCTGGGGGATTCCTCGGCTTGTGTACTTTTAATTGACGAATAAATGCTGGCAATAACCGGATCGGGTGATTCGCTCTCCGTTAAATATTCACCAAAAGATAAAATTCTTCCCACTTTCTTTTTATATTTTTAATGCTTGTCCATTATCATATCACTTACCGGAATGGGTGTTCCGACAGGATAAGGTACTCCTTCTTTAGCTTGAGTGATGGATCTCATCCCAGATTTAACAGGAATAGCAATTCTAAGAGGAACTGCAGCCTCATTAAGTGGACCGTAGCATTTGGCCAAAGTGATACCATTCTCAATTTTCCAAATTTTGCATGGCATACAAAACATATTACTCATGCTTGTACTTGCCGAGTCTGTGTTAACTGTAAATGCTCTATTAACTGGAGTCATCCATTCCCATGTTTTAGTTTCTGAATTGAATTGGGGTACCGTATCTGTTGCTGGATCAAAATACCAAAATAACGACCAAACTGTGCTATCAGTTCCATCTGGTGATTGTGGGCTAAGACCGGTTATAGCCAAATTGTTGATTGATGGGCCATCTAAAACAGGACATATTGCACATCCCTCTTTAAATTCTCTTCCCTCCACAATAATTGTTTTACCCGTGGGAACTGCTCCCGATGCACCACAAAATGCGTACGGTCCTTGGTGTATCTGTAAAACCTCTTCTACGTGCTTAGCACATCCACTTAAACCAAAGACGGCTAACACAATAATTAATAAATTTTTCATGATTATATTATTTATTTGTATGGTCTATATATCAAAAGAAAAAGGGCTTATAGATATAAGCCCTTTTGTTTTTTATCCCATTCTTTCTGGGTAATTGGTTTTGAAGCTAAATCCCAATTTTTATCGGGATCTATAATCTTCTTCTTCCCCTTCTGCCAGTCTGCAAATGTCCAGATGAATCGATTGTATCCTTTCCCTACAGTTTTAAAACCTGTGTCTCCGGGTTGGATTGCTATAGGCGATTGTGGTGGAGCATAGAAACTAGTTTCAGCGGAATTAGAGGAGTTGTTCTTCATATTTGTCCTTGTCGTATATAACGGCTTCGATTTTGGTTTTAGTAACCTGGAAAGACTCGTAGCCTCCGATGGTGCCGTCCATATACTCAGCAACTTTCTTTTCGACTTCGATGACAGAATCACCGGCTACTAAGAACTCTGATTTTTTATAAACGGGGTCTCCATTCTTTTTTACCTCCCCAGATTCAAATTTTGTTTTTACTATCCAATAGCTCATTTTCTAAAATTTAGTGATTAAGCTTTATTCTTTGCTTCTTGGATTTCAATACGCAATTCTTGAGCTAAATTCTTTAACTCTTGCATTGCTTTTCTTACACGTGTTCCTGCAGTTGCATTTCCTTTAGCTGCGAATTTCTCCACGTCTCCTTGAGTTTGCTCGATAAGAGCTTTAATCTGTTCGAATTTTTCCATGATTTTTATTTTTTAAAGTTTAATATTATATCGGTTTATCTGAAAAAGTTTCTTATCTACTAATAATAATTGTCATTTTAGAAGATCCCTCCTGAACTGCCCAGTTATTACCAAGTTCTGAAACGGAGATGGATTTCATGTATTCCAAATAAGATCCCTTACCATCATAAACAAGATTATCCTGAATCTCATCATATATTCTAATAACCTTAGGATTTACTTGCAAATAGTCGTTTACACATTTATAAACGTATTTCATTAACCTAGATAACTCATCTGAACCCATTTTAAATTTGTCTGAGTTCATTCTAGGTATATCCTCTTTATCAGCAGCGATATCTTCTACGATCTCTGGGGATACCTCATTTAAAGTTAGGACACAGTAGGAATTTTTAGGACCCTCGATCACCTCCATGTCTGAATATTTACCAACTATTAAATGGTAGGCCTTAGCCTCACCATTTTCCATATCTAGGTTAAAGAAGTAATGGTATATGTCCGAATCCTTTCTTAGTAAAAAAGCCGATGTACCAAAACCATCGCTTTCGTTTACTCTAAAGCTAAAGTCGTTGAATTTTGTTATGAATCTATTCATTTCTATGTATTTATTTTACTTTGTCACCTTTTCTGTAACCGATCTCCCTTTTTTAGCAGAAACTAGTTGCTGATAAAAAGAAGATATCCGATTCGGTACCGACTTCTTAAATGCTAAGAAATCTTCGTTATCCAAGTGGTTTCTTATATCGGATCCGTTATAACTTCTGGGTGTTTCTATCAGTTCTATAGATTCAGGAAAATCCCCGCCAACTTTCTTTAAAAAATCAAACTGCTTTTTATAATCCTCCGACCTGTCTTCTCCGCTTCCTATTGCAACCGGAAGATAACCAAGTTCTTTAGCTCTACTACATATTGGTCCAAGGAGACCTCGATTAACTATAAAATACCCCTGAATTTTCTGAGGAGCGTCTTTAGAAAGACCTTCCATATACTTGGAGACCAATTCGCTATCGAAAGGTGAATTTCCTGATTTATTATGCCCGGGATGCACAACTGCTACAATAGACGGTAACCCATTTTTATCCATTAACGAATCTATCATTTTCATATGCCCGTTATGGAAAGGTTGAAATCTGCCAACAATAAGATTTACTTTCTGTAAATCCGCTGGTTTTTTATTCTGGTCTTGCTTAACCGAATTGTCATCAATCTCTTTGGTGTCCACTTTTGGTTTTTCCTGGGAATCGATGGTTTCTAATGCTGTAATAAAATCATTATATGAGTAGAAGTGATCCTCGAAGTTTTCGTCTGCCTCTTCACCTTCCAGTGTTAAGTGATCCACCGGTGCCTTTTTAATGTTGTTTCTTTTAAAATCTAAAAATGAAGGTATCTCAGATTCTGAAACTCTGGCAGATTTAGGTTTTCTGATAGCCCGGTCAATATCAGAAACCAACATGTTAAATTGGTCGATTATACCAGGGGTTATTATACCGCCAGCTCTTTTCTTAATCTTTCTGAAAGAATTCAAGATCAGCTTAAATAGAGACTCGTATGAATCATCTTCCTCGATCCACTTTAAAACTCTAGGATCTTTAATCATATCCCTATTCAATCTGAACTCTTCCTTCTTAAGATATTCAGGCTCTTGAAAATCCGATCCCTTATATTTGTACCCATATTCTTCGAGAAACTTAGCAAACACGTCAGAGATAAAGGAAATATATCTCTCGTCCTCACTGTCTCCCTCTATGTTGAAACCAGATATAGTTTTATCTAAGATAAAATTCATAACATCTAAGATTGTTATCCCTAAAAAATCGCTAGGCTTTTGATCGAATCTTTTAGTTGCTTTAGACTTAGCCATTTCAGTAAATACCGGATCAACCATCTTGGAAGTGAAAATCTCCCCCTCATTCTCAGAATCTGCGCTGAACCTAAAAACTATCCCTTCTATGGGCTTATCTAGATCATCATTCAATGCACTGGTTTTAACCTCGGGGTTCAAAACACCAAGAATAAATCTAACGAAGCTTTTAGTTTTATATTCGGAAACTAAATCACTAAATGGTGTTCTAAGAAAATCCAAAATCTGATCCTTCTGTTCCTGTGATAATATTCCCTGGAAAATAATAGGCGGTCTTTCTATACCAAGCATATCCGCCCATGAATCTAGCTTTTCCTTATCTGTAATCTGGTCAGCTTCAGAGTCACCCTTAGTTCTAATATAGGAAAGTATTAGATTATTTTTAGGCACTCTATCATAAGCTATTTCAACCGGATTAGAATTTGAGAAATATTCCAAACCAAATCTCCATCCTCTAGGAATTTCTTTGATTATATGAGCTGGTAGGGATTCTATATAAATTATCGGCTTCTCGTAATACTTCATAAGCGTTCGGTCCACCATGGTGATTGGATTTCTTTGATCTCTCTTATAGAAAATAAATTTGCCAGTTTCTTGGTCTCTTTCGAACACAAACGCTGACCCGTCCATTTTTTCATTAACGGTCACATAAGAGCTGAAAAGTTTCTCTACGAAATCCTTTCCCTTCTTATTATAAATGTCGTATAGATGACTTATTCCTGACATATTGATCTTTCTTTAGTAGTTTATATTTATACCTTTTAAATGCGATTTATTTCGGCTGGTATTTCTAATCCAGTTCTTTGAAGATATTCGATGAACTTCTCTTTGATCTCCTCCAGGTTACCAAAGAGTTCAAAATTTGGATCCTTTATAATGTTTAATACCTGCTCAAAAGTTTTTACCTCTTCTTGGGTGTATCCCGGACCAAGTGTGAAATCGATAAATTCCTGAGGATCCCTCGTTATAAATCTTTCACTTCCCTGAATTTTCTTCGGATTCTTAAGTCTATCCTTTATTTTTCCAGCATATGACTTGGTGTGCCAGAATAATCCGTCACTAAGCATCAGAACGGGATAGTCATAATCTAATACCTGACCAGCCTGATTTGAACTCAATGTTCTTCTTCTGGCAGACAAAACAGCAGCTAACAGCCAGTTTCGGTGAGCTGATTTATATTTACTCTCCGATATCTTATAGTTTGGAGAATAATAAATAAACCTTGCCCAATCCATGCTCGAAACTGGGATCAGATCAAGCTGAACTATTCCCTTGTTAAAATCTCCCTGGAGTGGCCACCCTAAACTTACTATATTTAAACCCTTCATATAATTGGTTTCAGGCTCAAATCCTAATTTTTCCGGTAGCTTCTCTGTTATTAATCGGTAAACCTCAGCAGAAGTTTCCTTTGGTGTAACTCCATGTTTTCTAGAAAACCAGCTGCTATCGTATCCTATATCAAGATCGCCAGATGTGTCTTCCGGATTTTTCTTTTTTCCTATACTACCGATAACCAGATACTCAGTCCCTTCCTTAACTGGATCTATACCTAAAATCGGGAATAATATAGATTTTATGCTATCCATCGTTTTAGGAAATTCATCTTCCCTAATACTCCTGGAAGTTTTTATGGCCGCTCCGCCTTCAAACACCCGGGAGAATCCAGCAAAATCCATTAGATTATCTGGCATTTCTAGATGTTCTTTTGTAATATCTTTCCATTACCCCGTTTACGTAATCACTATAGATCTCCTCGTCTCGATTCTTTGGGTTCGTTGGATTGTATTCAGGACCAAAGAACTTTTTACCTTTAAGAACCCCTGATTTGTAAAATTTTTCAGCATCTGCTTCGGTGGTGGTGTCCTTGATATTTTCACTCTCCCACCTGTCAATGATTTCTTTTTTCTTACTTCCTAGATCTTCTTTGGAATACTTAGACATGGTGTCTTTGTTATCCCCCTTGGAGAAAAAATCGGCAACAGCAGCTCCGGCACTTGCAATAAGTCGAAAAGCTCCGGGAATTATAGCGACAGCTTTCTTTGCTGAGACGAATTTATCAGTCTTGGGATCGGAATATCTAGAATAATAAGACGCATCATCGGTCTGTGTTTTAATCCTATCGTCTACTGCTCTGAGCCACTTACTAAACTTAGTTTTGCCCTCATATTGGGAGACATCCTCATTTAAATTCTCAGATAAAAAGGTTTCGAATTTTTTAATTCTCATCACAAAAATCTTTTTATGTATATATCCCCAACTAAATTAGAGTTTTACATTAAAAATTTTATACTCGAAGAATTCTTTCTTGTAGATCTCTATCCTCTCCTTACTGTGTTTTAAAAGGTAATTTTGATATTTACCCGTCGAAAAGTCATCAACAAAGTCTATTACATTCACTTTATCCTTGCCCTCCATTTTTCTCATTCCCCTACCTAGACTCTGTTTAATTAGGATTTCACTTTTATATGATTCAACTAAGAAAATATTATGTATGTTATTGATTGAAATCCCGGTAGAGAATGTCCCGTATGTTGCTACTAGCACCTTATTTTCCCCGGCGGACATTCTTGTCTTGTATTCCTCTCTAAGATTCTCGCTGGTATCCCCGTCGACATAGAAAACCTCCTTATCGCTGTTCCTCTCTCTGAGAAGATTCCATATCTGTTTCCCGTATTCATCCTTTACTGACTGAAAAAGAACCAGCGAGTTTTTAGATCCCTTATTTATAAAATCGACCACATAGTTGAGTCTTTTCTTACTTTCTACCACTAGTTTTCTCTCTATATTGTAGATTTCATTACCTTCTATGTTGTTTGAGTTTATCTTAAGGTCTGCTAGTTTATCCTTGTACTCCGGTTCTAACCAATCCATTATTATAACCCGGATAGAAACAGGTGTAGCATAATTATTATCAAAAAGAAAGCTTGGTGGAATTTCAACAACTAAGGGACCTAAAAATTGTTGAATCGTTAAATAATCTGCAGTTCCTTTTTTAGTTAAAGTTCCGGTTAACCCAAATCTCCATTTAGATCCCATACAGTGCGCAACAATCTTTTTAATTGATGCACTATTAGTGTGATGTGCCTCATCTACAAACACTGCGTCTATCCCTTCATAAAAATCCGCTTCCTGTTTAACTAGAGATTGAAAAGTTCCTATAATTAAATCACATCCCTCCCTAATCTTGCTTCCTCCGCCTATTTGCTGGATTTTAACGTCCAATCTATCTAACCCGTAATCTATGAAATCATCATTCCCCTGGAAAACGAGGTTGGTGTTAGGTACAATCATTAGAAACTTTTTAATCATTCCCTTAGATTTAAGATAAGCAAAAATCATGAATGAAATCAGGGTCTTACCTGAAGACGTTGCAACTTCAGAAACTGAATAGCGATACCTTATGATCTTCCATGCGGTCTCTATCTGATAATCACGAGGCTTCTTTGTCGGATCTCCTCCTATACCATCCTTAAAAAATTCATTGACCCAATTTGTGAAGTCCTCTAATGAAATGTCCCCGATAATAATTTTATCCAATCCATTAATCACAATCTCTATCTGATATCTCTCCCCTATCTCTAGCACCTCTCTCCACAGACCGATTGGTACTTTCCACATACCTCCCCTTTTTTCTATGAAGCAAATGCTCCCGTCCCATATTTTTTTCTTTACTAGAGGATGGAAGTAGAAATTGTGGATCTTTTGGGTAAGTGAGATGTCTATTTGTTTCTTCTCAACCTCATCTAAAGCCTCCACTAATATCATCCATTGCTGATCCTCCGAAACTTGAAATTTTAGCATACATTTTTATTATTTCACTGTGGATCCTCTAAGGTATTCTTCTAAAGATATCCTGGACTTTATTCCGTAGAGCATGTGATCCACCGTCTGAACAGTTTGGTCCACAAATTTTCTGTGTCCCTCTACTAGTTCTATTTTCTCTGTTATTTCACTAATGTCACCTTCGATTAAAACAGTTTTTTCATTTGCACCGTATCTTACATCGCTTCTCTCCGAATAATCCTTAAGTTTTCTTGATTTTTCTGTTCGGTATTTTGAATTTAATTTAGATACAATCGAAGCTAATTTATAGCTGTATTCTAGAAGAACTTGTCTCTGACTAAAAAGATCCACCTGAGCTTTAGCCAGGGTTTTAATGTCTTTCATTTCCAGAGCCAGTACCTGAATTCTTTCCTTCCACTCCGATCTCTCCTGCTCGAATATCTTATTAAAATCTGCTTTTTCTGTATTTGACATTAGAATAATTTTTTCTTATTGTTTTTTTTCTTTGAAATATCCACCACCTTGACAGAATTAGATAATGTGTTCCTATCTTTCTCTTTGGGCGGGTTTATTGACGGTTCACTAAACTTGGTGTCAACGTTTAGTATATCAGAACCTATAATTTTAATAGGGTACTTTAACTTAGGCCGGAGATCAACATCTATGCTAGATTCCCATTCCTCTATCTTGATATTTATTTCGTTCTCACTCATTGATAAAATATCTTAAATCCAGTATATCGTCGGTAAAGTAACCGTCTAATCTTTTTATTTTTTTTCCAGTGGACCTGAGATGTATCACAAGATCATTCAAATCCCACTTTCTGTTTTTATTTATATTATTTTCCTCCAAGAATTTTCCCCAATTAAAAACTGGTAATCCCTTGCTTAGAAGATCCATGCCTTTCTCTATACCAGCTTTATCCCAATCATACCAATATCTAATTCCATCAACCTCAAATGGAAATCTATTCTCTATAGAACAAAGTCCCACAGAATTGTTCCAAAACCAAGAATCCATTGGACCTTCGAAAACCGTAATAGGAACTCCAAAGTCAAGAGTACCTATGTTAAAGACGTGTGATATTGGGTCCACCTCGCGAGCTTTGTTTAATATCTCCTCATCTGTTACTTTCAGAAGCTTCTCGTAAATTCCACTTAACTTATAGGTTAAGTATTTTGAGCTCCCCTTTATCGACTGCATGTTTCTTACCTGAAGTCCTAGTATTTTATCGTCAGGCGTAAGGTTGAATAGAAATAATTTTTCTTTCTTAGGATCCCAAGCAAATCTATTATCGAGTTTTTGGTGTCTCCTCTGAATGTACCTCTGTATCGGAGAACCAAAAACATTCTGAAGTCCAAGTTTTTCCATAAACTCTGATCGATGTATAGTGATCTCGTTTATGTCATTCTGAAAAAATAATGAAATATCTATTTTTCCGTATATGCTTCTTCTTTTTCCTCTATTGTCATCCAGTATAGATTTGATCTCGCTTTTTTCACTTCCAGATAATTTATGGTAGACTGAGAAGTCCTTAAAAAAGCTAATTGAATCTTTAAAGATGCCACAACCACCATTATAGCACTTATAAGCGAGGGTGTCTAAATAAAAATTACCTCTTTTTTTTCTAGAATCGTTGGAATCACCACAGTAAGGACAGGATAGATTCAGTCGGTTTCCCGCTCTATAAACTATCTGTTTTCCAGGATTACCCGGAAATTGCCTAATTAGGATTTCCCTAACTAGTGATTCTACTTTTAGTGTTTCCATTGAATAAAAATGGGGACTCTTCCTGAGCAGAGTCCCCATGATAAGGTTTTATTACAGATCAGCGTAAAGATCATCAAGTGATGCAGAAGATGAAGAGGAACTTTGCGGAGGGGTTTCTCTTTGAGTCTGTCCGCCAACTTTGGTGTTTGATACCTCTTCTAACATCTGGGAAGAAGTTGAAGGTGCAGAAGCTGGACTCTGTTGAACTGGATTCGGTTTAGAAGGAGCTGAGGTAACACCTCCAACTATTTCATTCACGATTCTTTGTTCAGGTACAGTGTTTCGGATTACTGCCATAACTTTATCAGTTACTTCATCGTCCCAATCTTTGTAGTCAAAAGAAGATAAGTTTCTTGGCCCACTGTTTAGATATTCCAAAATTTTGTTCATATCCTCTTGATTCTTCTTCATTGGGGTTCCGGATAGTTTAATCGGGGTTCTTTCGCCAACAAAAGAACAGAGGTCGTAGTTGTTCCACTCACCAACTTTTCTAACGCTAACAGCAAATTCTCTACCTTCAAAAAGATCGAATGGGTTGCAAGCATCGCCATACTCAGGCTGAAGCTGAGCTTCGATCATTTCGTTGATCTTTTTTCCAAATTTGAAGATCATGATTTTACCCTCTAAATCTGGGTTGTTCTTGTCTTGGACTATCTGAACTAGAGAATAGAAATCCTCTTTTCTAGAGAAAGCCTTAGCTAACTCTTGATCAGCTGCAGAGTGTGAATTTTTCAATTTCCAGAAAAGGTCCTTCAGGATTGATTTCTTGCCCACCGTGGATGGACAATCTACTGCAAATCCATTTCCACTTACTGGATCATTCAAATACACGTAGTATTTGTGGATCTTTGATTTAGCTGGATTTTCTGGGTTAGGTATAAATCGGATTAGTGATTTATAAACACCATCTTTACCATCTTCTGGGTAAGGCTTGTAAAATTCAAGATCTTTTGATCCTCCTGCTTGGTTGGTCTTTGTTACAAATGACTCAGCGTCCAAATTAAAAATGTCTAAATTGCTCATTGTTTTTAAATTAATTTTTATTTTCTATTTAAATTTTTCTTTTTGTTCCGATTTTATAGGCAATCGAATAGCCCACAAGAAAAAATGACGGTACCTATGGTCCATCTCTAAGATTAATGATGTTGCGTGATTTTTTATTTATAAGAAAGGCCCTGATGTTAGTGGACCTCAGTAGAAGCTGTTTCAGTTTCAATTTTTCCTTCAATTCCATAAATTTCCTCTAATTCCTTTTTTAAATACAAGTTAATCCAAGTTGCATCTACAATATCATCGATTGGCTTATTGACCTGTTTGGCCTTTGTTATCCACTCTTCTTTGTTAGATGCTAACATTTTAGTAAATACTCCTAAATTTGTTTCGTCTTCCTTAAAATTACATAGAGCCTCATAAAGCTCGTCTTTTTTTGCATTACCCTTTAATGCAAACTTCTTTATACTGGTTGGTGAAAACACATAGAATGAATCCGTCCCGACTTCTTTAATTATCCTTTCTCTTAAAAGGGCAGTAGCCATAGATATATCTATGAGTGCATTGCCGTTCGAGGAGAAGCTTAAACCCTCCATAGCGACAACAAAATCGGAATTACCCATTACACCCTTAATTGAATCCCAAAGGCTGTCTACAACGCTTAAAAAGTACCCTATTTTCATCCTTTCCCTCTCACTGTAATCGGATGGTAAATCCTGCTTATCTATAAAATCCAAAATAAAATTGGGATCTGCATCCAGGGAATAGTATGGCTTCTTTGTGTTTTTTAGTAGTGATTCTTTACTCCTGTCAGATCTGGATACAGATCCCCAGGTATAAACACCATCCTTAAAACAACAAAAAGCCGGAGAATTAATTGAAAAATCTATTCCTACTAGATTCATTAAGATTATAAGCTAGGTGGAACTATTTTTTGACCGGTGCTTCCAGTATAGCCATATACTTTAGAAAGCTTATCGTAGCACTTTTTCATTTGCTCGTCAGTTAAACAGTTAACTATATCATTTAATACTCTTTGATCGTTACCTGATGCTGCTACTAGCAAATTTTTCATACGATCCTTTTCAGTGAAAAGAGGTTGACCGTATTTCATTTCGTTTAGTTCCTGTGCTTCTGAATATTTTCTCATTTCTTTCCTTATTTGATCTATATATCTTACTTAGCTTCTAGTTTTATATCTAAGTAATTGAACTTAAATCCCATGCTAAAGTTAGCATCCTGGGGGGCATTGGCAGTATATGAAAACTGGAGTTCCGAAAAAGAGGATAATATTGCCTTCTGGAAAGTTGCAGATACAATTATATTCCCTTCGCTGTCCATTATTCTAAGAGGTAGATCCTGTATAAAAACTTGTTCCTGAGCGAAATTTATATACCAAAGTATCGTATCTAACAGAATAAAGTAGTTTATAAACCCATCAACCAGTCTAAATTGAATAGCTAGATCTTTGCTAAAAAGATCCTGTATAGGAGTAGATCCTCTGTATGTGATCTTTTTACCTAAAGGTCTAACCTGCTCTACTGAATCTATCTGCAAAGAAGGAAAAGACACCGTTTGAATGGTACTATTAACGTACTGCTGAAGTGTATCGAATGGAATCGGTTGCTTCTTTAGGTATGGCATATATTTTTCAACCACTACCGGTGGAAAAAATCCCTTCGGAAACTGGAAGAAGAAACTATTCTGTTTCGGATTAAGTAACATATTAGTTTCGGTTATTTAGAGTATTTATAGTACCAGGAGCTAAGATGCCATTACCAGCTTCGATTACATCCTGAACGGTTATATTAGGGTATTTGACATATCCAGGTTTTCCAGGAACTAGAAAATAGTCAACAATACTGTCATCAGTCCAACCTATAGCTTTATATCCAGCCATCTCCGCACTTAATGAAGCGATGAGTGCTGCACCACTTAATACCTGATTAGTTGCAGACCCACTAGAGGTTCCAATCGAAGCGCTTCCTGATGTGAGAGAAGCAGGTTTTATAGATCTAACCGAAGGTGTTGATGGGGATTCCAATGTTCCAACAAATCCACTGCCACTAGTTCCCGATGTAACCAAAGTGGATGCTCCAGTAGCTCCTGTTACGAAATCCTCTTCTCCTTCCTTCTTCCAGTATCCCCAATACATTACAGAATTGGTATTATTGACAGAACTAAGAACACTATTAGTAGATGGATCAATCATAGCGTTAGCTCCCTTTATCGAATTGGCTTGAGTCCTTCTCGATTGAACCACTGCCTGTATAGTATTTTCTAAAGCGTTCTTTGAAACTGGCTTGACCTTAAGCCTATTTTTGTCTGATGCAGAAGCAGTTTCTTGAATTACGCTAGTTCCGTTGGTTATAAAAAATCTTCTGTCAGTAAGCTGAAGTATCTGGGTGGATGTCGATTCGTCTATTTTAAAAGCTAGTTCTCCCTTTACTGGATCAGCAAGATTTTTATCGTCTAAGGAAGGCACTTGAATTTTTGTTCCGTTGGGATTAACAAAGGATATGTTAAATTTACCAGAGTTGCTTAGATCTATCTGGAGAGGATCTCCTGATGGACCACTTTTAACAAATGCAAACTTGTAAAAGTTATCAAAAGGAGATATAGATACCGTTAATTTTCCGGTTCCATAGGCAGTAGTTTCACCCGCTCCGCTTTCACTACTTAACTTGGCATTTACAAATTTTAGATTGCTAACTGTTGCAGTGACAAAGTTCTGATCTACAAAAATATTTACATACTTAACTATCTCTCTTGGTCTAATAACTCCTTGACCTCCTGAAACATTAATTTGTGGCTGAGAATACACACGGTTATAGATTTTCTGAACCTGTGGAAAATTACTTAACTGGAGGGGTGTTATTGTTGTTCCCCATTGCGAAGGATTATTTGAGGTATAGGTAGAAATACGAGTTATTCTAGATTGATCCACACTATTTATAAGGGACATGGTGTATCTTAGTGTAAAACTAACCGAAACCGCTGCATTTTTAACTATTGGCCTGTAGTAATTAGGGGAATCGTATGCAGTTGTTTGTATAGACTGGAATTGCGATGTCTGTATTATTGCCGCTCCGATCTGCTCCAGAACCTCTATTTCATGGCTGATATAGTATCCATTCCCTATGGAGTTCTGGAATAAAATAAAGTCTTCTACAAATCCCTCATTATCAGTAGCATAATATTCGAAAAACTGTCCCTGATCCGACTCCTTTATAGTTGCTCCAATATTAGAAAATGGATCTTCCTGTTCTAATGATAAAACCGCTATTCTTGCAGTATTATATCTTTCGTAGCCATTGAAGTCAACGGTGTTTTGAATTTGCCAAGCACTAATTCTAATCGGAGCACCGTAAACAAAACCATTCCCGCTTTTACTTATTAAGGAAGCCAGTGTTTGTGGTTTAAATGAGGAGGAAGCCGCTAAATATTTGTCTCCCATATCTTTGAGATTTGGGATTTTTATTTCAAAATACTTGTCATAAATATTAGCTCCAATATTTATCGGATTGGGATTCAGGGTATAAGACTGCTGTGTCCCTTTCTTAAGTAGTGTTTGTGAAACAGTAACAAATGAAAGATCCTGATCTTGGTATTCTATGGAAAGAATTACACCATCTATATTATTGAGGTTGTAACCAGCTCTAATATGGTATCTCACAGAATCATAGACAACAAATAAGTTAGAAGGAAATGTGATCGGCAGATTAGCAGTGTTTGTTAGCTCATCACTGTAATCATTAAAAGGTATGATTAAATTAGAATCGAGAGTTACGAATGAGCTTTCGCTAATTCTAACAACGCTGTTGTCAGCAGTATTCTGTGTAATTGAATAGTCAACCTCTGGATTAAAAACCTGAACGTCATTGTTTAAATAACCATTTATAAGCTTCTCATAACCCACCGTAGTTGATCCGGTGTTTACAAAATATGATTCAGGAGTGGGCTCGTCAGCATACATATACTCCATTAAGAGGTATGGAGTAATCTGAACAAATTTAGACGTTGTGGTAAATGCCATTTTTTAATTTATTTTCCAAATTGTAAAAATCTAGGTGAATAATGTATTCCTATCCCAAAATATAGTCCAGGGACTATTCCTTGATTATTAATCCCGAGACCATAACCTAGATTTAGACCGAGACCAAATTCTTTTCTAGAGGCTTTCATCAGACTCCTTGTTTCTGGATTATCAGTTATATCGAAAGAGTTTATTTCGCTAAAAGTTAAACCAGGAAATGTCGTACTTACCCTAGTCATAATCCTTTTGCTTTTAGGATCCATGTAAATTCCAGTAACCAGATCTATACTTTGCTCTATATCTAGTGTTGTCCCACCTGGAGTGATTTCAGCAAAATATTTTGTTGAATCTAAAGAATCCTTTAGAATTGCCACAGTGTACGGAACCTGACCCTCTATCTTTAATTTATTCTTGCCTTTTAATTCTGGGTTATGTACGAAAGTTATAGATTCTCCGCCATTCGGATCTTTTTCTACCGTTGATGCTATGTTTTTAACGACATCCCTATATTCTACAACATACTGGATTACTGTCTTTGGAGTTGTACCTCTTCCGTTACTTTTTAAATCCAGATCCTTAATTAGATCTTTCTGCTCTTTTGAAAGCTCGCTTACTTTTAGTTGGAAAGCTGATTTTTCGTAGATCGCATGATCCCTTTCCTTCTTGATTGTTCTTACCGAATCAATAGAAGCAAGGTAATTATTATGTTCCCTCTTTGCTTCCCTCTCCGCATCGCTAGTTGCTCCACACTGCTTAAGAAATAAAAAGAGAAGAACTGCAATAGCAATCAACATAAATCCTCTTGATGTAACTAGATCTAAAGTTTTTTTAACTTTTTCCATTTTTATACCGTTTCTTTTTTCTCCTGTGTTTTCTCCCAGGTAAGAGTGAATGGATTAAGAGATCCTTCCCCGTATTTATCAGTCAGCTCCGAAACAAGACGAAACTCGTCCTCCCTGCATGATTCGAGTTTAGATACAAGATCCGCTGATTTACTCTCCATCTCCTTGATGGTTTGCTCAACCTGCATAATCTCCTGATGAATTCCAACAAAATTCTTAGAGATCTCCATAATTTTTTCTTTTTCCTTTGTGTTTAAGTTTATCATGATGTTTTTTAATTTTTTATGCTGAAATGCCGGAATCCTCTGGTAAGTCTAGCGGCGGTGAATATATGGCATATACCTCCCCTAAATCAACATATCCGCTGATACCGTTGCACGTTTTATAAAAAAGTCTTGGATTAGAATTGTAGCTGTTAGCTGGGGTTAAAAAAGTTATATCAACAAATCTACAAGTTGAATTAGCTGTACTGAAATCCTTATATTTAAAACAGCCCCCACTTGTGCTAGTCCAATAGAAATAACGAATTCCCTTTAAAAATCTAGTCTCGGGATTGGTGCTAACGTCGTCCAGAAGTATTCTATAGGTGTTTGATTTAGAGTTAAGATAAATCTCAGAATCTGAACTGGAATAACTAGTAGTTATGCTCAGATAAACCCCCGGAGTAGCATTATTGTAAGCAGTTGGAGTAACTACTATAACATTAGAATTAAAGGAGGCTGCAGAAATCGTAAAAACATTATTTAACGCATAGAGAGTTCCCGAGCACGTGCTATTGTAAAGCCTAGCACTTTGGCCTGAAGCCGTACCTCTTATAAGATTAGCTTTAGATACGTGGTAAGAATAAGGTCCCGCAGTTGCACCAGCAGAAGATCCAGTTGAACCGAAAACCGTCTGTCCGTGATCCTGTGTACCAAGAGTGGATGTTGATGGACGGGCAGATAAAACAGAAGACCCAGTTAAATCGTTTATACTAAAAATCCTATCCGAAACGGCTCCGATAGAATCTAATCTTATTCCACTATTTGTTAAAGGATTTGGCGGAGATGAATTTAAAGCATAACCTCCGGTAGATCCAAAGGTCTGTGTTCTAATATAAATAGGGGTCTTATGATTAAAAGTCTCCGTGTTAATTATCAGATTAGTGGAAGTAACGGTTAACGATGTACCTACACCTACCGTGGTATTTGTTCTGAACGTAAAATCACCAATTCCATTAAAATTTGCTCTCGACTGTGAGCTTATTGTAATCTTAGAAGAATTGAGAAGGATTCTAGATAAATTATTCGTGGTTACCCTAAGTGAAAGGTATGAAATTACATTTATGTTACCTGATGAAGAGAGGGAAAGATCTGTAGAATTTCCACCGGATTTCCAGTAAAAGGAGGGGAATCCCGGGGAAGATGATCCAGATTTCGCAAAAGTAAATATAGGTCGAGTGGTCTGATCCTCTGTGGAAATAACCAATTTGGATTGGTTTGGATTGGAACTTAGTGAGCTTAGAGTTCCATCCGATACCACGAATGAGTAATCTAAGGATGTCAAAGTGTCCTTGAATCCTATCACATATTTATCAGTTATCCCTGCTGGACCCTCTATAAAATTATAAAGCTTAAAGTAAAGAGAGTTGTAAAAATTAAATCCGGTAAAATTCCATGCTCCAGTAGCACTATATGAGTCAAGATCTCCGTTATCGTTTATCCAAAGATCGTATTGATTCGATCCGGTTGGCTGATTTGTACCCGAATCCCATTTATTAGCTCTGCTTCCAGTAGATCCGGAGGGTCCTTTTTTTCCAGCGGGACCAAATATTCCAGTAGCCCCTCTTGGTCCTTGATGACCATCTGGACCTACACCAAAAGAAAGTATCTGATCGAAATTGTAATTGATTTTATCGACAACATCCTTTTTTGAATCCCCCTGAAATATATGTTTAGTGTTAAATTTCATATTTAAGCTGTAGCATTATAAGTTGAAAGAACTCCACATCTAGCTCCTGTTAGTCCACCTCCCCATGCGGAGTAGTACACTTTAAACCATCTTCTATTTCCAGCAGTTCCTCCGCTGGCCTGTATGTTAACTATGGTGAAATCTACGGTAGAAGCACCAACATAACTAGATCCGGTTAAATCTACATATGAATAATTCGACGAGGCAGTGTTGTTTGGAGCTAATGCTTGGTTTTCCGATGTATTTAATCCAAGGTATCTAAATGTCTGGCTGTTCACGCCAGTAGCTGATGGGTTATTCGCATGCACTCTAAAATTGATAGCTTCACCATTTTCTAATAGATTCAGCCATCCCTTATTGTAGATCCCTGCGGTTCCTCCCGTAGCAGGAGTCCATAAACAAATGCCCCTTTGATTAGCACTCGTAGTTGGTTTCGAAGTTACTATGTCCGTACCTCTATTAACCCAAATATAATTACCGGATCCGACTGAAGTGGCTACTGTTGGTATAAGAGTGATCCAATCTATAGCAACAGCACTTACTGTCGAATTTACTGTAAATAAGACGGATTGATCATTCTGTATAGTATTTACTCTACGGAACATATTAACGCTACCATCTCCAAATACTCTCAAGATGGTAAGTGATCCCTGGACCTGATTGGCACTAAATAGTACATCGCTAGATGTTCCAGCACCAGCATAATAATATCTAAGTCCACTATCGTAAAATCTATCACACTGTATTGTGATTGTAGGCATTGTTGAATTACCATATGCTCTAAATTGGAGAGGCATAGTAAACTTGCTACCGTCATAATTAAAATTATTGGTAGTAAAGTAAGCAGTACCAGTTCCGATATTAAATGTGATCCCGTTGGAAAGATTAAATAAAAGCTGATCGGTTGAAGAGGAATTTATATTAATACCAGTGGAGGTAAAATCAACAGAACCATTTGTAGACTGTAATGTTATATCGGATGTTGTTGAAAATTCTGTTTTACCACCGTTTTTAAATCCCAATCCGTAGGATCCCCTTTCCGCTGTAGCCCCCTGTAGCCAATAAAATTTAGGTGTAGATGAGCTATAAGAAACAACCGATTGATAGTCTCCCTTATTAAACTCCATTATATTCTTATTTGCATTATTACCGTAAATGGAAACAACCATTTTTGAATATTGTGGGTTAGGTACAGGATTGGGAGAGGTTGAAGTCCCACTAATAATCGTGCTATCGCTGAGCACCATGGTGTATGATATAGGGGACGTAGAAGATATAAAATATCCGCTCCTCGCAGAAACACCGGACGATGTGCTAATAGGACCCAGAACATCAAAGAGATCGTTAGAAGAAGCATTTACCCCATAAAGGGACCATCCAGAGCTAGAAAAAATATACACCGCATTATTCTCGTCGGTATTCATCCAAAAGTCACCGCTAATGGAAGAAGGTGACGATGGCTGAGAAGGTCCTATGCTCCAAACGGTGCCTCTTAAACCTGGATCCCCGTATGATCCCGTGGGTCCAATCGGACCTTTAAATCCCTGTGGTCCATCCTCGCCGATTTTTCCATAAGGACCGCCACCATAAGTCACAATCTCCTGGAAATTGAAGTTGATCTTGTCGGCGATATTCTTTTGTGAATCACCGTCCTCTATTCTTAGAAGTTTTAGCTCGGACATCTCTTTGTTTTTACTATATTATATATCAAAGGACAAAAGATCCTCCAGATCCTCCCGCAGACCCATAGGCTCTATAGAAAACACTAGCTCCTGAAGATCCTGTTACACCTCTGGATATAGTAAAATCTATTGATGTTGCATTAAACGGGAGTGTTACTAGGTTTGTTACTGATGTTGCTCCAGTAAATCTACCTATGTATTTTATACCGTCAGAGAATCCTGCCTGAGTAGTATTAGGTGAAAAATAAATGCTAACATCTATAGATTCATTAACCTCTATTCCTCCAGTAGTTCCAAGGCCTACGAGATTTACATTAGAAAGACCTATTCCTATATAACTACTAGTAGCAACAATCGGATTTAGTGCTATAGAGTTTCCGTCTCTAAGTCTAAGACCGGTAGAAGCATAGGGCTGGGTTAAATTAAACCAACTAACTAGATTAGAACTAACAGTTCCAGTAGCAGAAGCATAATTGGTACCCACAGAGTAACTTACGGGAGAGTGTAGTTTCTTAGTTAGAATCTTACCTTTTGTATCAACGTAAAATTGTCTGCCTGTTGCTGTTTCCAGAGACACGTGAAAAATCTCATGAGAAAGATTGGCAAAGGTGTCATTAGTTCGACTGGTAACTAAAGCAGCTCCTGTTCCATACCCTTCAGCGTATACCGAATATGGGGAACTAGGTGGATAGTTCATGGAGGTAGTCACCGGGCTGTTCATAGAACCGGATGGACCGGTCACATTAAAATATGGACTGATTATATTAAAAGTTCCACTGGGAGAGTTGAGATTAATACCACCAGTAGAATATATGCCAGATCCAGACGTAGTTCCATAGTTGACATTTAAAGAGCTGGTGGAGGAAGATACCGTCAGTGTGTTGGATATGGTTTCAAATCCACCCGAAGCCCCTATATAAAAGGCTCCACCCGGTATTTGTAGGAGTAGCCCAGTATTGGATGGTGAAAAATTAAGCCACTCAAATGTTGGGTGTAGGGAATAATCAGATATAGTCCCATCTTCAAGATCAGTTCTCGAAAATTCCAGCAGAGGAGAGTCATTTATTGTGGTATCAGAAGAAATTACAAACTTGGATAAATTTTCATTGAGTATTCCCGATGAGTTTGTAGCATCAGCTAGAACAAAAACATAATTAACCGGCAAAACCTGATTCAATAACACCGAATTACCAGTACCACCTGCTACAAGAGAGGATTGAAGTGCAGTAAAAATAGAAGATCCAGAAGCTAGTGAATATCCAGTGCTTATCCACCCAGTTTCAGAAAATTCATAAATATCACCGGTTGTAGTTTCAACCCAAAAATCACCATCCAAAACAGTCGTGCCACTTCCGGATGGCTGTGATGACTGAGCAAACCATCTGGTTCCTCTAGGTCCAGAAACACCGGTAGCTCCTGGTATTCCTGAATCTCCGATCGCTCCTATAGCTCCAGTCGGTCCAACTAAACCTTGAGATCCCCCGTGTGCCTCTATTATCTCATCGAAATTCTGATTTACCTTGTCGATAAATTCAGATTCGTCGTCACCGTTGTTAATATATTGAATGTTAGTTATCGGCATTTTTATATTTTATTTACTCCAAGATTAAACAGCATAGAGTAGTTATAGTTTCTCTCTAGGTTGTATTCAAAGCTATAAATCAGATTTGTTTGCTTAGTTAGTCTATAGTTGGGATCCGGGAAGAAACCATATTGGAATTTATTAGAAGATGAAATGTCACCTCTTACCAATTTATCATCGCTATAGAATCCATTGGTATTAACAGTACTCTTACTAACAAAGAGATCTAACGTATTGCCCTGATATAGAGGCAGGATGTTTAAATCTATGTAGTTGTTAACGTCATCGTCTATAGAATTAGGATCACCAACTCCAAACTCAGATATCATGTTATCTATAAAAACCTGCTTTATTCCAGAATTCAACAAATACCTTCTCAAAATTCTATCAAGTCTTATTGTACCTTTAACCTGATTAGAAAGAGGGAAGTATTGCCAGATAATTTCTGCATCCTTAAATATTCCAGGGTCTAGCTTATCGTAATCCACTCCAGATAAGTAAGGACCAACTAGTCCTATTCCCTGTCCCGAATTAACTGGTGTTATCTCCTGAACTGATTTTATGTAGCTGGATATATTTTCATTTATAGAATTAGAATTTACACTACCGGTTTCTCTTGATATCTGGAGGGTTATGTAATTACCAAATGAAACAACATTTGGGGTTTTCATAATCTTAGAGGCCAGGAAAGTCTTGTACTCTAACATAGATCTAGTTCCAGCTACATTAACAGGATTTGATGGATTTAAAAATCTTTGATAATACCCAGGATCCCAAGATGAAGAGAAAACATTAAAATTCTTTCTTGCTATTGGACTTAGAGAGACAAGAGGGTACACTGATCCTTCGGGTAGCTTATCCGTTGGACTTAGTATGTTATTATTAAGGGAAACCTTAGTAAATGATAAATTTCTAGATATTCCAAAGTACTCCTTGTTCGGAGCAAAATTACAGTTTCTAAAAGAGAGATCTATAGAATTATCACCATAAATGGTATCAGTTTTATCCTTGTCGAAGTGTATAATCTTTCTAAATAACGGGGAATATCCTCCGGAGTATCTTAAAAGTGTAGATGGAAGATTCTGGTTAGTCTCTATTAAATATGAAGTTGGATTATAATCTCCTACCGTCATAGGACCTCCGAAAAACTTAACCGGTCTAGATCCTTTTTCTTTTATAACCCTTGTTGGTTTTTGTAAATTTAGCTGGAAGGAATTATTAATAATATCTGTAGTTAATGAATTCTGATTCCAAGTGTAAGTTTTATAAGTCACATATGGAGATCCTGAATTAACCCTTCTTGCTATATCTGCAGCGGAGGTTCTCTTAAGTATAAAGTTATAATAACCTTCTCCCCCTTCTACTTGAAACACCGGCTCTCCTTTGTAAACAGATGATGGTCCAACCGGAACAGTTACTGGTGAGGCTGTGGAAAATGGAATTGTAAAAGTGTAAGGTGCAGATCCTGTTGCAACTAATCCAAACTCTAAAAAATCTTTAGCTACACCGGTTGGCCAAGGGTATGTTGTTGCAAGGTCAGTTACATAAAAACTTCCCTTACCAGTAGGAGAAGGCCCAGAAGTTGCCCCCGCCGAATTTGGATTATAATAAACTCTTATTTCCTCTCTTAAATCTGTATCATATAGAGGATTTTCTATGGAGTTAATAATACCAGGATAAAGTGTTTGATTAACTACGCTACCAGAAGCTAACGAAAGATCCAATCCGCAGCTTAATTTTATGTCATCCAGGGAATAATACGGATCTCCATTAGAAAGAGGATACGTCAACTTCTCCTTATTTCTGAGAGAATAAAGTAGCGTATAGTCTAATATAGGATCTCCTCCAGTTGAACCAGTGTGACCTAGAGCTTGTGATCTGTAATCTCCCATAACTACGTAGCAAACAAAAAGTATAAATTGTTGCTGTGTGTTTTCTATGATCTCGTATGAAACAGGTTCTTGTATTACGCTATCGTCTTCTTCTATAACTCTAACTACTGCAGCAAATTTGTATTTTTCATACCCTCGGTATGACTGAACAAACTTATCTAAAGAGTCAGCCTCAGTGTCGGTTAGGGTGGATCTTTTCTTTAGCACAACCTTAATTCCTCTAAAGAGAGTTTCATAGAAGCCAGAAGACTCGTTATAAACAAATGGAGTAAAAAGTTCCTTAGTGTATGAAGTTAAATCTACGAACTCCGGTGTGTAATCAGATGGTTCAACAGTAAAGAAAGACGAAAGGTATAAAGCATCATCCGGATCGGCACTTCTGGCTTTAATTAGGTCAACTTTTCCAGGCAAGTAGCTATTTTGATCCTGCATGTTCTCTACCGGGAATTGTCTAGGCGGTGATTCAAGGAGTAACCACTCGTGTGTTAAATATCTAGGGTCTGAACTGTCCTTATCTAAACTAGGAGCAAAATTTGTCGGGGTAAAGGCTGGACTTGAGTTAAGTCTATATAGATTTCCTCTCGAATCCGTTCCCGACGTGTACGCCCATTTATTTATAAATGGGACTATCCTAGAAACATTAGCCCGAGTTGGAGTGTAATTCTCTTCCAAATAATCGTATTCGGTATTTAGTTTTCCCTTATTGAAAATCTCTAGCTTAGTTGCAGTAACAGGTAGAGGATTCGTATCTAAACTTTGTATACCTATGAATCCATTAAATTTATTTAAATCGTCATTATAGTCTATTGTTGAATAATTAATTGCAGGAGAACTGTATTCTATCTTGGAATATTCAGCTGGGAATACCACTACTGGGTCATTCTGGTTAGGATTCGCATTGGTAAAAAATCCAGATCCGGTAACTCCATAAAATACGCTTCCTTGAGAATAAAGTGTACTATTATACGAGACCTGTCCTTGCTTAATTATATAAGGTATATTAGGAAGAATTGATCCGGAAGCTCCTGGTTGGATTTGGAAATATTTATAAGTTTCCGCTGTGGGTGTATACCCATAATTAGAACTAAAGAAATCAAAATCGAATTCCTTAGTGTCAAAAAACGAAAATACTCCTAAATATAGGCTGGAAGATTTATAAACATTAAACGATTTAGTAGAACCAAAATCTATCTCAGCATTCTCCTCCTCTAAAACTGCTACTCTGTAGTATGAGAAGTTATTAAATCCGGTTATTTTTTTAGTGTCAGGATCTATGACCGGATCATCTACATATTTTCCGACACTAGATATTTTAGTTTTTCCTGTCTTGGTTAAAATGAAATCACCATCATTAACAAACCCGCTGTAGGTCGAAGGAAAAACTATTCTATTATTTGGTAATCTGGTACCTCCCTCAAAATAAACTACCCCAGTTAAGGTTGATGCGTCGATCTCATTGATTTTAATGTATCCAGAACTACTAAATGTGAAGTAGGGAGACCAGCTATTAGATGAATCCGGAGAGGTGTTAAAATTTCCAGCTGACGGAGCTGGAATTGTAGCAGTAGCTTTATAATAAGAACCATTATAGATCACTATATTATCTACTGCATAGGATGAAACGTTATTCCACTCCTTCTGAAAATTGCTCTCAAAAAATGTATAATTATCAAAAACACTAAGACTATATGAAGTATTCCCATAAGTACCGTAGTCTTTAAGTCTAATAACGGCGGATGATAAATTAACGCCGGAATCCCATGTTGCAGAATCTACAGCATCAGCTAAATTTGAGAAAGATAAAGCGATAGAGGAAGTATCAGCAGCAACCGGATTAAAAAGGTGTACATTGCCACTACTATAATAAGACCCATCTATCCATTGTATAACGGAAGAAAGATCACTAGACTGCATTAAATCATATCTTCTAGGGCCTTCTTTATAGTGTCCATTAGGCCAATATATTTTAAATGTTATCTGATTAACTAAATTATATGATTGAAGAAATTCTACCTCCATGTATGATCTACCAGGATCATCCGGGGTAGAGCCAGGAATAGAAGCGGTTTTGTCGCTAATTCCTGTAAAATTCAATAAGTCAGTTTTCGTGTTAGATATAACTAAAGATCCCGATGTAGCCCCGGTAGATCCGGTTGCAGAAAATGATTCGCTGACTAGATCAAAAGGTCCATAACTGTACTCAGGAGAATTACCTCCAGGACTTATGTACCCCTCGTCTCTTTTTAAATTGTAAAAATTACCATTCTTGTCGGTAAGATAAAAAATCTTGTTGGGATCATATAGATTTACATCATTTGAACCCGGAAGATATCCCGAAGCGTTTTCGTAAAAAAGTCTAATTCCGGTATCTGAAGTTACACCGTATGGTGTGGTGTCATAATAATAACCGAAAGCATTTCTGGGTGGCTTTGGTAAATCGTTATTGCCATCTAAATCACGATATTCATAGAAGTAATTACCACTTAATCTAAGACTAGCTATATCGTTTCTTGAGACATAGAATCCCATGTATCTGTTTATGGTGTATTCGTCAGAATCATCATCATCAAAAAGAAATTCAAGATTTAGTAGATTTGGACATATTAAATTATTTCTAGAAAAACCATTGGTAATATAAGATTCGAAATCTATCATTGAATCTGAACCATCTTTAGAAAGATAAGAAGATAGAATTTCTCCTTTTTTAGTAAAAACCCCATCCGAAACAGAAACGCCTTTATAATAGCTATATGAATTAGGACCCCAACTTATCTCAAGTGGTGAATTGGAAAAATTTCTATCATTAAATATCTTCCTGATATATTTTCCAACCCTACTGCTTTCACTTAGGTCGTATGTTTTAACGACTGAGCAATTCGGAAGAATCTTATCTTTAAAAGTCCCCTCCACGTCATTAACCAAATCTAGATTGGCTAATTCGTTAAAGATAACTACTGACCCACTGCCACTCAGCGTATTGTAAGTTGTTGCTTGATTGTTTCCAGTAAAAATATCTCCATCTCCATATTCAATAGGATTACCAGATGGACCAGTCCCATATGTAATAATAAAATCTTCAGAACTTCCATAATTCTGAACCACTTTGTATTTAATTGAAGGAGAAATAGATGTCTGATTTACAGAATAAGGATAATTCATAGGACCAGGTACCTTAAGTATTATAAAGTAATCCGGAATCTCGTTTTTTATCCACAGAGGGGCAAAGTAACTAAAATTTTCTGGATAGTTTTTGTCCGGTAGAGATGCTGCTCCACTTGCATAAAAGAAATCGTACTGTTCATCAAATTTTGTAGCAGCTCTAGACTGTCCGTTGGTAAAATTACCAACTTGGAAAATTATCTCATTTGAGAGTGTACCCTCGTTAAAGTAGTTGTAGATATCCTGTGCAAAGCTATTCTCCCCAGTAATATTAAATTTCTTGTATCTGTCATTACTTAGGATGTTATTTACATCCATTGAATTAAACGCAATATTTCCACCGGAATCTAATGTAATCTTAAAGTTACCAGTTAACCTAGGGTTAGTTCTAATTACAGAAAAAGAAGAGTTAAAATCAAAAAGTTTAGCTCCTGACATAAATTATTTTTTTAGTTTATTTAGCTAGTGGTTCCACTATCAAAATTAGGAGCAACTAGAGTATCATTCTTATAAGATCCGCTAACTTGTACGTCAAAAGAGAAAGTATCCTCGTTCCTAACCTGTATGTCTACACCTAGCTTTTTAGTATATGTAATATTTGATAAAGTACCAGATTTTCTCCATCCCCCGATAAACCCTGATTTATCAACCGCTCTGAATTGGAAAATTAAAGGGATATTTATTGCATTGCTTTCCCCGCCTGCTAGCATTCTAGTAGAAAGAGAAGTACTGCCATCAACCTGAACAGATGTGGAAGTAGCTGGTCCTAAATAAAGATAAGCACCACATGAGAATCTACCAATTAAATATTCATCGTTTGTTGTGAATCCTAGTTTATCAGCGTACATCCTATCATCTCTGGATGCAGTAGCTCCAGTAGCAAAAGTTATAGGTGTCCTATACGATTGCTGAACCCAGTAATAATCTAGAGTGGTGTCACCCCAGAAAGTTTGAGTGTGTCTGAATGGCGGATAGACTTTGGTACTGGCAGCATAAGGTTTAACTAGATCAGCATAGTCTACAAATGAGTAGTTTTCACCAACAGAAACTAAAGATGGGTGATTGATATCTACACAGAATTCAGAGATAGAACCACCACCATTTGGAGTTCCTCCAGTTGTTCCACTAAAACTACCTATCCAAATATTAGAAGCGGTTGCACCGGAGACCACACTTGGGGTTGTTCCTGGATCATAAGGAATCATAATAGTACCATTCTGTGGATACGTACCGCTTATTCCAAAATTTATAGTCCCTGAAATGGATCCATCATATGCGTAATTGGCATCGTATAATGTGGTAAAGCTAGAAGAGTTGGTAACTCCGCCATTATATAAATCCTGGTCATAACCTACACTTTTAAATCTCGGATAAATGTACTGAGAGTAAGAACTTGCTGACGCAAAAGGAGGAGCCTGTCTAAAATATGTGTTATCCTCTATCGAAGGATCCGATAGTGTAAGTGATGTTATAGATATAGGACAATCACCGTATCTCAAATTGTCATCATAACCAACCGGATATGTGTTAGGCGAAACGGTAGAAGGTGCTTTTACTCCTAAACCTCCAGGAATTAAAGAAGCAAGCTCTACTGTAGAAGCCTGAGAGTTAAATAACTGAACATTATAGGTAAATGAAGCAATTTTACCTGCATCGTTTGTAAGCGGATTTGTAAAGATGTCGCTATAATATCCTGCGTTAATCTTAACTAAAGATCCCTTAGAAACCTTTATTTTATTATTTGTTGAATCAACAACATAAACTTCAAGAATACCCTTAGCGTTGCTTAATTGAGCTGTCAATAGAAGAATTTGATTCTGCATCTCCTGTAGCTTATCAAAGAGGCTCACGACTAATCCGCTAGAATTATAAAATCCACTGGCGATAGAGGTTGAGTCATGCACAAATGTTTTCCCGTTTTCTGTGAATTGCTGAGAAAGGTGTATTGGAAGACCTTGAGCATCTAAAGATTTCTGAACCTCCACTACCGCAGCATCCTGATTATTTTTAACTAGAGTGTCTGCAATACCATTAACACTAAGATCATCAGGAAATGATATGACCACAGACTCAGAATAGCCTGATGCTAAAGGGTTGCTAGGCCATCCAGCTTCAGAGATTGAAGCAACTTGAATCTCCACTCTTTCACCTTTAGTGATTGGGATATCTAATTGGTTTATGTTCTGTACATTCGAGTCAGAAGTTATCTCGTCAGCCCAAACATATATTCCTTTATTAGTATCGTATACCTTCTTTCTGATATCTGTTTTATATTCAGTCCAATTAGAAAATGCTGCGTTTTTCTTCTGTCCATCATTATCTACAAACTCTATTTGTTCTGAAGGCTGAGCTGATCCACCGTCGGTTAAGTATCTATATCTGACAGAGAATTGTATAACGCTCTGAGTCCCAGTATTCGGATCTTCTTTAGGTGCAGGGATTGGCCAAAATCCACGAACTCTATATTTTGGTGGAGTTACTATTTGTGGAACGTCCTTCGTTAGAGTACTTACCTCATCAACTAGAGATGAATACAGCTGAACTTTTTTGGATCTTTCATTAACGAGGTTATTTAGGTTTGCCTTGACAGAATTGCTATTTACTCCGGGAGGAGATGTGGCAGCACTAGCAGCAATAGACCCGTTGGTAATAGAGCTAGAAGAATTTGACGAATTTGTAGTTTGACTCAGTCCAATATTTAACTGGGCCTGGGCATCGTTAATTGCTGTATCTAAAGCATCTATTTCGCTTTTTAAAGCGGTTTTAGCATTGAGTTTACTTTCTATACTCTGAATAGAAACTGATTGGGTTACCTGCTTATTAACCTGTACAACTTTAAAGCTACTTGTAGTTACTAGAGGTGTTTCTGGAGTTAATCCCTCTATTGCAGGGATTGGCTTTTCTTTTGCCGCTCCTAGAAATATCTTTCCAAAATCAGAAACCTCATTTAAATAGTAATTCTCCAGTGTAACTATTTCACCGTTGGAGTTTTTAGTTCTAAGCTCGTTGCTCCAGAAAATAATTCCGGTAGACCAAACCGCTGCTACTATATTAAAGTCATCATCGATCCCCTTGAAGAAAACCCCCTGTCTTTCATTGTAACCAACGTTTATCTGTGCATATCTAGCACCAAAATCAGGGGAAGAAATATTTAAAACGTTAGCACCTATCTGAATTGGCTGATAACCAGAAACTCTCTTAACCTGAATAGATGCCTGATCCAAATCAACAGTGGTGATTTGATATCTACTGCCATCTTCGGTCGTTATTGTGTCTTTAGGAGAAAGTGTCTTTCCGTCAGGAACACCAGAAACAGTATCAGTGTAAGTTAACTTATTTAATTTATAGTTTCTTCTTAGTTGCTGAACCTGGTTACCGAATTGATCCGTTGTTGTAATCGTATCGTCATAGTACCCCAATACTGAAAATCCGCCAATATATCTTAGAGTTCTAAGTGGGAGTTGTACTATATCTTCATCAACGAAATACCCAATACCATTATCTCCCAATAAGGAAATAAACTGGTCATAAGATAAATCGTTCCTTCCTTTAAGCTGTAAATCAAAATATTCTTTCTGCGCATCGGTTTCAGTGTTAGCTATGATTCTTTTTACTACTATTCTATCAGACAAGTCTTGGATTTGTCCAGTAACATCAACATTAATGTAAAGTAGAGGGTTTAAAAAGCTCTCAAAAAACCAGTTATCCTTTACACTAAATGTGCTAGGAACAGAAAGATTAGTTATCCTCGGCGGTTCTTTTAAAGTGCTATATTTGAAAATCTGTGAATAAGTCCCGTCAGGATTTCTAACAGTCGCTGAGGTTTCACCAATTCCAGCTAAAGCCTTAACGTTATTATCAAGTCGATCAATCTGGCTTTTCAAGTATCCATAAGAAGGAACGTTAGCATTTTTTGGAAGTCCCTGCTCATCAAGAACCTCTATGCTAACAGTTTCGTTGGTAGAGACAGTGGCCTCAGTAAGGCCATTCATGATTTCTAAAGAGTTCTTCTGTAGCCTAAGAAATTGGGCTAATAAAGAGCTAATACTATTTTGTGTTCCTGCCATTTTAGGTAACTTTGTTTTTAATTATTGTTGGTCAAGCTTTTTCCTATTATATCAACTTGGAATTTTAAATTCTGCTGGTCTATACAAACTATTTCTATAACAGGTATGTAAGACTCGCCGGATAAAATAGAATCATTCAAGGTTATAATATTCTTGGAATAAGCAACTCCACTAGGACTAGATATAGGGTAAAGCCCTTGAGAATCGGTTAAGATTTTTATCAAGAAATTACCGGGATAAATCGGATCTCCAAATGATAATCTAAATCTCTGACCGTTTTTCCATTTAACCCTATCCTTTATTCTAATTGTCATATCTTGGGTGAGAGTGATTGGGTTTCCGTTATTTACATGTTTAAAGTAATTAGAAAAATCCAATAGGAATATTTCGTTCATCCCATTCTGGGTTAAAGTTCCTCTTCCGTAATCTGCACCTATATTGAAATCCTGATTGCTGTTTCTTACAGTAACTTCATTGGGAACAGTTCTATCTAATAAAATACCATTGCCCTGTTTTAATAGATCAAGATTATAAGAAACCTCTACGCTAGTCTCATTGTTTATTAAAGCTCTTACTAGATCGTAATTCTGATTGATCAAGTTCATAACAGCTTGAGTGTTATTAAACAAAGCCTGGTTTGCAGCTATAGTTTCCTCCAGAGAAACTATTCTTGCGCTTAGATCCAAAGATGTTTCAGTGGAAAGAACTAGGGTTTCCAAATTAGACACTCTCTCACTTACGTCTATAAATTGAACCACCGTGTTATTTAAAGTGGAACTAGCGTCTTGTAAAACGTTCATCGCATCCATAAACATGGAAAGCGAGAATGGAGAATAGTCATTTATAGCCTGTTCTACCCCCGTCTGATCTATGTCGGTATCAAATTTAAGATTGATCTTAAATCCATAGGAGTTACCATTTAGTTTGGTTACCGGATTAGGTCTGTGTTTCTGTAATCTCGGGATAAAAATATCACCACTATCGGTATTAACATCATCTAGGAAAAGAACACCATACAAGTTGGTCGCAACATCATTTGGGTTGGCTGGATCATAGATATCATAGTAAATTAAAACAGCATTAAAATCAAAATCTGCAGAAGCAGCTGTTGAGTTGAATTCTTCCAGAGTGGAAATGTTAGGATCCGATATAATTTGCTGGTATGAATTGGGATCAAAATCTATCCCTATTGAGTCAAGCTTACTTCTTACGTATGTTAGTGTGTTTGAATTGTCACTTTTAGTTAAGATGTAATTCGACGGATCTACGAAAGAAGGATCAGTAAAGTATGTATTTGCGGTGTCTCTTGGTGAATACCAATTACCTGATGCAGTAGCACCGCTAGCTCCAGTGTCAAAATATGTAGCGACAGGAGATCCTAAAACGTCATCGTCAAAAATAGCCAACGTAGTTAAACCACTTGGATTAACATCATCATAATTTCTACCAAAAAGATACTCATCATTTAAAGGATTACTAGGATCATTGGTCCATTGGTAATCCGGATAATAGTTCTGGTCTACTACGTTCTTGAATAGTACCGTCGGGGTGTTCCCGTCCTTAGTTGGGACCATTACGTAGACCTCCGAGTATGTGTTGGTTGAGTTCTTGACAGAGTTTACGATATCAAGATTTCCTATGTACTGGATAACCCTATTATAGGAGGCCCCTGTCATACCATAAGCTCCAGTGGTCCCTGCAGTAGCATCGCCCTCAACGTATCTTTTTTCAGTAACGGGTAAGCCGCTAACGGTCGTCACTGTGTTTTGATCTAGAGTTGAAACTACCTCTGAACTGGTAGCTGCTCTAAATCGAAGTGCTCCAATTTCTCTTAGCCATTTAAAAAATACTCTTTCCGATACATTTTGTTTGAGATCAGAATTGTAATCATCAGTGCTAATTATGGTGCTTTCTAAATTTAGACAGTAACTCTGAAAACTTTGAGAGAAATCGATATTTCCATTACCTGTTATTATTTGTTGAGTGCTATTAGCCCAATCTAAAAAAGCGCTATCTGGACCATTAAGGCGGATGATATTCTCATAAGAACTAGAGCTGTTGTCTATATTCGGGATATTCAATAGGGCAAATTTGGAGAACCTGAATTTATTTACCGAGTTATTGAAAGTAAAGGATAAATCCTCTGCAGACGAAGAAAACGTGTAAAATGTTCCGCCCTGAATCTGTAAAGGTCTTATGAAAGGTGTCTTTGCCATTTAATTTTATAATTTTATAATTACACCGTCATGTTAGATGATCCGATAACTATCCAAGATCCATTCTGAGTTGCCTGTCCCTGACCAACTCTAGGCTCCCACTGTAGAGTAATAGAAGATCTATAAGCTTTGTTTTGCGGAACAATGATACCAGATGATGAATATCCGCCATAAGCTGATGCTGTATTGAATCCAGTATAATAACTTGTAGATCCTGTCACCCCAGTGTAAATGTATCCAGTAGCTGCTGTAGTGTTTACGATTGTTACTCTAGTACCTTGAGGTAAATTAGGGAGTGTACCACCTACTGGAGATGTACCATCAACAACCTTCATATAGAATCCAGTAGGACCGCATTCAGCGTAAATAACATCCTCTAAACCGGTTATTGCATAAGGTGAATTTAAGGAAGTTGCCCTTCCGCCACCACCAGCGTTATTTGCTGGGAACGCAGTACCAGCAGTTGCTCCACTTGAATATGTGCTATTTTGGCTAATAACGTGGCCTTGAGCACCCAAGTACATCGCTGAATTAACATTCAGTGTGTTATTGAAGCTAGCTGTACCCCCGGCAGTAAATATGGAGGATGTCCCAAAAATTATTGTAGAAGACAAAGTAACCGCTCCTGAAGCAGTAAGAGTAGTTGTTTGTACGCTTGCAAATGAAGATTGACCTAAATTGTTAATCGAAGCCGCAGCAACACCAGTTGCAGGAAGGGAAACCGAATCGAATTTACCAATCTTAGCAGAAACTCTACCAGTGGAAGCCCCAGTAAGATCCAATATTCCGTTAACCGTATCGATTCCAAATACGTTGACGTAACCATTGATCCAGTTTTGTAATGTTAAAAAATTGGAGTTAATGGTTACCCTTGATCCGGAAATTGAATCCGAACCTAAAATTTCATTAATGTTTACAGTTGCCATTTTTGTTAGTTGTTTGTTTTAAAAAGCGAAATATATATCGATGTCGCAGACAACACTTAAATATGACGGGACAAAGATTCAAACTCCTTAAAAAATATTTTAAAGACATCTCTTTAACTACAAAAAAGATGTTTTATTCCAAAAATCTTCAAAAAAAATATCTAATTTTCTTCATAGAGGGAAGTTGATTGTCTGCGGGTAAAAAACAAAAAAAAATAAATTTAAATGGCCAGAAAGAAAAGAATGACAGATGATGAATTTTACGAGACTTTCCCAATAGGGTATCAGCCTCCTAATCCGTCAAAGTTTGATGTGCAAAAGCTTAAATTGGAATACAAGTACAAGAATGAAAGTCAGAAAAAACTCATAAATCTGATCAATCAGAATAAAATAACTATAGCAGCAGGTCCTGCAGGAACCGGTAAAACATATGTAGCATGTGCTCAGGCATTAAAATTATTAAAATCTGATCCTAGATTTAAGAAAATAATACTAGTTAAAAGTGTTACTGTTCTGGAGGGTGAGGAGGTTGGATTTCTTAAGGGTGATTTAAAAGAAAAAATGTATCCGTTTACTATCTCCTTTTTAGATAACTTCTACAAGCTTATAGGTGAAGCTATGACACAAATTATGCTAGATCAGGGCTTTATAGAGGTTCTTCCCTTGGCTTACATTAGAGGAAGATCTATAGATAATTCTATAATTATAGTCGACGAGGCTCAGAACATAACCAGAAAAAATATGAGATCAACTATGACTCGTATAGGAACGGACACTAAGATGATTATTACTGGGGACACAAAGCAAATCGATATGAAAAATTCAAAGCTTTCATCCCTGGATTTAGTGGTTAGACTTTTCGAAAACAAACCGGATATAGGAACAATGAAATTCGAAGTTGAGGATATCGTCAGAGATCCTATCGTTAAAGTTATAGAGGAAACATTTGATGACTGGGAGGAAAAAAATCCTTAATCTTCCCTAAAAGTAGCATCCGGATTATTTGGTATGGTTAAGCCTGTTCCTATTGGAGGTGGTGGATTTTGACCCATAATCTTTTTCTGCTCCTCTGCAAGATCTTTGGATAGTTTTAAGACCTGAGTATCTCTTCCTGCAAAAGGTTCGGGTTGTCCATAATCAAAAGAATCAACATAATCCGGATTTCTGTCTTCAGGTCTCTTGACCTTGTGGTTTACAACCTCTATGAATCCGGGTTTAGTTGTTGTGTAAACGTTACCGAATGAATCTTCTACTTGATTGTAAATTGTGTAATTTCCAACCTCAGAGAATGTGAATATAAAATAAGGCGTACTTTTTACATTTAATATTTCCTCTCCGGTTAAAGAGTTAGAAAGTATCCATTTATTGTTTTGCTTACCGTAAATGTTTGAGGCATAGTTACTGAAAACTACCGTTGAGAGCAAAGGTATCTGCATTCCTCTATCAGTAGAATGGACATCACACCAGGTCCAAGCACCCGATCCAGCTCTAGAAATTATATTACCTAAATTTATACCAAGTTCAGGGACATATTGTTTAGAAAGAAAAGTGAATCCGGTATTTGGATTCGGAGAAACAAAACCAGATCCGGTTGAACCATAATTATATCCAGATAACAGAATATTTCCGGATATGTCCACAGTTGAAGCTAAACTGATATTTGAACTCGCAGAATTAATTTCGGAAATGTCTATAGTCTCCAAGTCTAAATTTTTGTCCAATCTATTAGTTTTTAATAAACCTATAGAGTAGGATGTTGCTCCAGAAGTTTCTCTATAATCAATGAAATAGTTTTCATTAGGAAGAACCCATGAATTTTCAAGAGAAATTCCAGATGGTTCTAAATCAATGTAATTACTAAAATTACCTAGTGTTGTTCCTTGGTCAGTTATCCTTGCAGTTAAGAAATTGGTACCTGCTGTTAAACCTGAAGAAAAATTGTTTCCGAAATATGTTCCAGCAGTACCAAATACCGAAGTTATGTAATATGAGCCGGAGTCTTTTGTTGCTACTGGATAAGAAGAATTTCCGGTAATTCCATTGATGAAAGATCCAGTTATCCCAGTTCCGCTACCGTCCATTATTTCATAGAATGGGGTGTATACGTCGATAGTCCCAGTTATGCCAATAGATCCGAAATTGAAGTTTCTATTAGACACACCAGTAATTAAAGTGGAATTATCATCTTCCAGAGATCTAACCGATTTAATCATTCTATCAGCTGAGGTAGGACCTGTTCCTGGATAAATGCTTTGTGAGGTTGAAGCTGAGATTAGCTCCAGATCATTAACAGATAACCTGACATACGAAAGCATAGAATCGTAAGTCCAGTTCTGTGAAATTGAATTAGTTGAACCTAATATAAGATTAGGTGCAGATGGATAATCATTGGTTCTAACCCATTCATTTTTTAAAGTGCTTAAATCTGCGGTTGACGATGAAGCCGTAAAATATGGTGTAGATTTTAGACCAAGATTAACATAATAGTTTGTTACATCTACCTTAGATTCTTTTACATCTCCAAGTGTCGAGTTTAAAAAATACTTTCCTGGAAAATTCCTAAAGGAAAGACCTCTGTATGATGTTCTTACGTTACGATTATAGTCTCCCGTAGCTGCTAAATCAGTAAAGGTAAACGTGTCACCTAAATCCGAGCCTATTTTTGCAACAAATATAGAATTAGCAGTATAGTTATTAGTGTTCCAAACTAATGATCTACTAGCAAGGCTTTTTACCAGTGGATATGAATATATCGAGGAGTCGTAAAATTGAATATTAAACGTGTCACCACTGACCTGTGAAAATGATCCGGAAGCTGCTCCAGGTACTTGAAAATCAGAATACGTAACATTATAAAGCAACCCGGTAGGATTGTTCGGTAGCGTGCTAATAGAATTTACTCTATAAATAGCGTAGTCTGAGCCTCCATAGTCTAAAATAATAGAATTTGACGTGACTACCTGGTCCATGTCAGCGGACATATTTGTAGTTGTCGAATCATAATTCACATATATTTGATATACGTTCTCCCATTCAGAAGACCCGTTAAATCCTAAATCAAATTTAGTAGAGGTCTGTCCCAAGTCACTTGGTAAATAATCCCAATCTTCCGAAGCTATCATCGATGTTTGATAGACCCAAGGATAAGTACCTGAGGTCAATCCAGAGACATTTTTAGTAGTAACTCCCGATGGAGCACCAGTAGGTCCACCTCTTAAAACAACTTCTCCTTCCTTAGAATCCCACACATAAGGACCACTCTCAATAAATCTATCAAATACACCAGTTGCAATTATAAAATCTCCCTCCGGCGAAGGCGATAGATCTTGAATCTCTGTCTTGTATCCTCTGAGAGGAAGTATCGTGTCTACGTTTCCTTTTTCGTTATAGGAAACTATAAATCCCATCTTGCCGTTATCCAAGGAGCTGTAATCATCTACAGTTGTATCTGTCGATCCTCCTATTGTTGGGTTCAATTGTGAGAGAGTAGCAAGACTTGAATCATTGTAGTAACCAAAACTAGCTACCAGGTCACCGGTGATATAACCACCAACATAGTATTTAGTGCCGTCGTTAGTTGTGATTGACGTTGATGCTGTAATGTTTACATATCCAGTAACTCCTGCACTGGATTGCTGAACAACCTGAATGGCAGAGTTCCAATCTGGTCCAGTTATAGATTCTACTATTAGAGACTGTTCATAAGAAGCAATCGGGAAATTGTCCCAATATGCTTGCTTTCCCGCTCGGCCGTCCGCGATAGCTTCTAGTTCAGTGGTTAGAAATAAATTTCTGGGATCAAGACCTGGAAATTTCAAAGCTAAATACTCATCCTGATAAACCCTCCAGTCAGGATAAAGCCAGGTGTATTTATCAACTTTTGGTAGGGGAGCGCTGGTTCCACCGGTTCCAGTAAAATATGTAAAGTTCCATCCGGTAGCTCCCTCGTATTTGGAAGACCCATAAACGTGAGGGATATCATAATTAAATGCTGAGATTTCATTCAAACATAGAACCCATAACGAATTTTCATACACCGTTAGGTTATCCTGCGTAATGTTTCTATTAACCAACTTAATATCTAGAACTTCATCATTGGGTAAGCTCGAATTAGAAGAATTGAACTGAGTGTGAGTCACACCGTTAAAGTGCCAAATTCCAGTCCCCTGAGATAACTCGCCATCTCCCGAAGCATAAAACACGTGTCCATTGGGTCTAGCAACAACTTTAGTGATTGGTCCAGTAGAAACTGGATAATTCCAAAACTGGTATCCATCAAAGAAAGAAAGACCAATATCGGTCCCAATCCAAAGATTCCCGTCCTCGTCTAAATCTAAACTGTAAATATAATCGGAAATAATCCCGCTGGTTTTTGTGTTATAGACCCCAGCCTGTTCTATATAAGATTCGCCACCTATCAATACTCTATACTCTAAAGTCCCTTGTGGTATTGTAAATAAACCCTCCGAAGTCCCGACATAGTAAAAGTAATCTTTGCCATCATATCCCTTGGCCCTTATATCATAAACATGAGGCCAGGTATACCCAGGGACAGTCTCTTTCCACTCGTCGGTTTCCTTGAGATAGTAAAAAAGTCTACCTCCGGTAACACCAGTTATTTCACTGGAGACATACCCGGAAGCTCCAGTACCACCTATCCCATTAAGTGGGGTAGAAAAAGCTAAAATATCGTCACCAAATGGGCAGGCATAAATATGCGATATTTCCTGTGCCTGATTGAAAGTTCCTAGATCTGAGAAATTCCAACTTTGACCCTCATAAACATCATTCGAATTTACGTAGAATACAGCAATCTCATTCAGACCAGCAGTTGGTCCCTGTGCTACCCCACACCAAACCTTGTCTTCCGGATCTATTGATATCGATCGGGTGTCTAGATAATACGGTGAAGAGCTAGGTACAGCAGAATTGGTATAATCATAGTACTCCCAAGAAGATCCATTAAATCTTCTAAGATCCTGTCCACATCCCCAAACAAAAAATTCGTTGTCTGTGTCTATTTGATTTACTGCTATATTATAACTTGGCATATTCTTTTAAATTTAGGCAATTTCTCCTCCGAGACTCCATCCTCTTTTTGTACTTTGCGGACTAGTAAAGTTTCCGATATATTGGGGTAAGCCGCTAAAACTATCTACTCCAATAGTACTCGTACTAAAAGGCTGAGCCAAAGTACTAAAACCAGTAGATCCCAGTAACTCCGTGTAAGCGGGAAACCAAGTGATCTCAATGTACCCGATATTTATGTCCAGGATAGTAACATATGGGTCCACTATAGAAACTCTAAGTCCCTGAAAATCTTTGCTAGCTGTTGATTGTAGAGGTATAAAAGTCTCCCCGCTTTCTATTAAAATGTTATCTGCAAAATCTGTCGAATCTAATTCAAGCTGAATTGAGCTTGCTATACCCCTTTCCCCAAAATATCCGGAGTCCTGAGATGTTATCAGATATCCATCGGGAGAATTTCCTTCATCACCTAAATTAGAAAGTGAGATTTTTATGGAATCGATAAGATCACCTCCAGTACTGTATACATTAAAGGATAGTGCTACCTCAACGTTTGAAACTCCCTGATCTTCGAAAAACTTAGATGATGGGACAAATACTCCAGGCTCTGAAGCTTCAGGGGCAGCCGAATAACCTCCATCCCAAGAATACCCATATGTAACGTTTTTGTATAGTTCTCTTCCTACCAGAGTAGATGTTTTTACAGTCTCTATGTACTTAGATGATGCTGACTTGTAATAGGAGTTCTTCAGAAACTCCTCGATGTCAGTATATTCCCATCCTCTAATATTCCACAAGTTTGTTAGATAGTTAGGTGTTGTTGTTGTATAGTCTGTTACGTAGATATTATAATTTAAAATATTGGTTATCCCGGAGGGTAAAATGTAACTACCAGATGAAAATTCGCTATTAAGTGTACCATAAGTTGCTCCAGCAATATCTAACTGGGATTTATTGAATATAGCTCTCAATCTAATCGGGGTGGCACTATTTCCTCCAACAACGTCTACGCTATTAGGATAAAAATAAATTACCTCATCTGTTGAATGAAAATTCGTATTTGTAAATTTATTTCCTGTATAGCTTGATGATTGATCTATCTTGATAACCAGGGAAGATCCACCGATACCTAAATTACCTGAATTTGGAACTAATACCGTAGGTGTATAGTAAGGTCCGGTCATACCTACCGCCTCTAGATCATAAATTTCAGCAGGTCCCATTTTACGGTATGTCACGTTTTGGTTAGTGGAAGACGTATTCGGAACGTTTGTTGTTATGGTTAGATTTGAAGTAGCTAGGTAGGCTGAATTAACTGCTCCGGCATAGGTTCCAGCAATGTCGTACCAGTTATCCTCTGTATGTGAGATATAAGTAAGATTTGCTCCCGAAGTTGCTCCTATTCCGGGTATGCTCCAGGAGTAATTTGTAATACCACTACTTGCGGTTGCTCCGGATGTATATGTGTTGCTTTGGCTCATTAACCTGCTGCTAGATCCTAGTGTGAAAGCTGATGAAATAGTCTCTGGACTAACAGCAATTATGTTACTCTTTGTAATCCCATCAGTAATCCCAGAAGTAGAGGTTACTGTGTGGGTTATCGAATACCCTAATTCATTAGTTCCGTTAAATGTAACGTACTCGTTTGCATTAGTTGAGGAAGAAGGGGTTCCTCCAGAAAAAGTCCAAGAATAGGATGCGATGTCACCTATGGAGGTGTCATAGAAATAAACTGTATCCCCTTGTTTTATCGGTAGTGTTTCTTCTGCCATGTGATTTATACTCCTTATATATCAAGGAAAAGAACCTTCAGCAAATGATTAAGGACCCGTAGGACCGGTGTACCCAAATCCAGGAATTAATAAAGCACTTCCACCTATACTTGAAGGTGGAACAGCAGCGGTACTTCCGGAAACACCCACAGATATTACATTAATATTTATAGGCGGATTTAATGTGCTAAGAGCTCCAGTGTCAGAAGGCATAGGTCTATACCAGAAATTATTAATATGGGGTTCATCCGAATTGTTCAGCTGATCCGCTACCTCCTGAATTGTAATTGCTGGGGTATTTGATGAGAACGTAACTCCTACTGGGAACGGGAATGTCGTGTTACCTGTAGATACTTTCAAATAGTCTCCAGGAAGAATCGAGTGTATCTCATAGCCTCCTAGCCAATCATTGTTAAATTCAAAATCATACCAACTGTGGGCATATCCATCCTCCCATGTGGCATCATTAAATATTTGCCAATCTAAATTTTTAGTACCCCAATATTTTAAATTCTCGTTGGGATAAACCGGATTATTTTCGGACCATTCAACGTAAGTTTCAAGAGGACTTACACCTCCAGTAAGTCCGGTGTCAGCAGAAACTAAAGAGAGTGATCCAGTTAATGTTGCATTTAATGAAACCCCATTCTGATCAGACCCCAAATTGTCGGGAGCATAGATGGTTACCGTTACTGGGTCTGCACTAGGATCAGTGCAAGATGCGTAATAATCAGGATAAGTAACTAGGGTGTTTACTGAGGATGTTATGTAGTTTGCAGTGTGGTAAAGTGAATCTCCACACTCTGCACTACCGATCGTTCTTCCGTCAACTTGTATTGTAATGGATCCGACCCCGGTCATCTTTTGATTAGAGTATAAAGCTGAATCAACCGCGTATCTATTAGGTGAGGATAGAGAAACTACACCTCCCCAGGAGTTATCCAAAGATGACTGTAGTTTAAAAGTGTTAGTGGATCCGGTAACACCAGCTATCCATCTGCCATTCAGTTGTGATATGCTGTTAATTATTGAAACCTCATCACCATCTACTAATCCATGTGGGGATGCTGTAGATACAATAACAGGTCCATATTGTCCAGAAAAAACCTCCAGTGAATAAATTTCAGATATATTAATAATACTCTGAGTGAATGTAATTCCACCGGTTGCACCTATTGGATCAAGTTCGGTTTTAACTAAAACACTTTGCCCCTCTTCCGCCTTGTTTCCGTATGTGGCAAATTTAAGTATCTCTGACGGGAATTTCTTTTCTAAAACCTCTATGCTTTCTCCCTCTGCTGGATATTCCCATATTGAATTGTAATCATTCCATTGTCTATCTACATTTTCCCAATCGTAGAATTCGACTTCTCTATATCTTGTCCATGAGTCTATGTCTATAACCTTAGGTTGAACCAAAATAACCGCGTCTTTAATAACGGTGTTTTTGAAATTGAAAGCGTCATAAACGTTGCACGTTACACGATATTCTCCTGTGTGGGGTATGAAGTGTGCTAGCTTATAAAAGTCGTTTATAGACCCTCTAAATTCAAAATAATAAGGGGTTCCACTTTGGGTAGCACTCTTGTTTAGAATCCATTCAATCTCCATCATGTTCGAGAAATCAACATTTCCCCATGTAAGTAAAAGATACTGTTGGACGGTTGAATATAGGTCAGCTTCGTCGAAAATAACAGAAGTACTAAATGGCGGATCCAGAAAGACTGTATATTGTCCCGTCGAATATACAATCGAGGTAACTGTTCCAAATGAACCTAAATATGTGCCTGCGCTTTTTACTTGGACGCTATCTCCGATTTTAAATGCGGGAATAATAACAGAGGACCAGCTTATATTCATCTCGTCCCATGTCCAAACATCGGGAATAAGCTCCAATATGACGGGCATACCAATAGGAACTTGGTAAGCTGATCCAGTATCAGGATCAATGTATGCTGGAGGATCATATTTACCATCTCCCAGCTCTACTATTTGACCATTCTGCTTGAGATTATAGAAATTTTCTATGGCAGTAAGAAGCGACGAATTTTGTGCTGGTGTGTATATCTGTTGAGCTGTTAGTGGATCTACGATGTTACCTAAATCCGAAGTGGTTGCAGACAGGACGTTTATAGTCCCGCTCATTGCAGAGGTGTTTGCGGAAGAATAATAGTACATCGTACCGGTTTGCTCCGGATCTACGTACCAAGTTATTGATCCACCACCAGTAGCTCCATTGTTTTCTATTCCAAGTGGATCTACCTGGATGTAAGATGGACTGGTGGTAATAATAAAGTTGTATCCATAATCTCCGCTATCAACTACATCAAACTGGTAAGTTTTACCAGCATTTATGGTTATCGTTGGATTCGGACCGGTGAACCCACAGGGAAAATTACCAGTGAAAGAAATTGCACTCCCAGTACCACCTATAAAATCAACACTCGAAGAGTAATAGTTGTTATAAGAGCTCGGTGTCTGTAGATCATCAGACTGTGGACGCAATGAAAAATTTCTAAGATCCTCGATAAATCCAAAATCTGGATTTGGATAAAAATCAAAAACAAATCCGGAATTAACATCGGATCTCTCCATTACGTCTGTCCAAGATCTAGTGTTATAGACAGTAAAATAAACACCCTCTCCCGTAATATCAACTATCTTAGCATTTAGCGGAAGATAGTCACGCTTTAATCTTTCCTTCAGTGCAAAAATCTTTAGAAGAACCTCCTCCTGGGTGAATTTAAAGGCATCTACAACGATGGGATAACCATACTCATCGAATTCATCAGAAACCTTATTCAGGTCATAATAAAGCCCAAATAAAGATGTCTTTTTATAAGTTCTGCTAGGCACGAGTGTGTCCTCGGAGGAAACATCCAGAACATAATTTCCATCGGCATCGGGTCCGTATGTTTGAATGAGTCTATATTTTCCTGAATTCTCGTTATCTAAGATATCGCCGACTTGGTAAGACATTGAGTATCCCTGAGTTTGCTGAGCTCGGATTGAATCTAAAAATTGCTTGTTTTGTTGTATTGGTGATTCACTCCTTACTGCATTGTAATTTAGATTCAGCCAATACTCCTTGATTCTTAAATCTTGGTAACCGAAGAATTTAATTGCATTTATCAGACCTTTGTAGCTACCCATGTAAGGGAAGATCTCATCTCCAGCTACTAAGAGTTCCTTTCTTTTCTCATTTATTTCTAAATAATTGGGCAGAGGCTCCGATGGATCATGATCTCTTAAAATGATGGAGTCACTTTTATAGAATGCCCTACCGAAGTTCTGGAGCATAACTTTAAATCTCTCATCCTCTCCTATTATTTGACCATAGAAATCTATCTCCAGGACCTTTTCTGGACTACCGGAAGAAATATCGTCGACTATGAGTTTTCTTTCATAAACACTTTCCGCTTCCTCTGAACCGTTCAAAGCAACATTTATTCCAAGGGCAGATGATTCTACGCTGGTTGTGTTCAAATACCCGTTAGCATAATAGTCACTGGTATCCAGATCAACCCCGAACGTCATGTTAGGGTAGTTGATTATTAGGGGTTCACCATCTCCACCTTCTAACTGTTCTTCGATTGAATATGTGAATATAATGTCAGTAACATCACTCTCTCCGTAGTTGTCATTGTACCATCTACTTCTCCATTTAGCTCCGGATGTAGCTCCAGTAAACCCAGCATGTGGTAAACCATATTCAACTTGGGATGAGCTTACATTATAAAGCTCCTGTAAAACAAAAACCTGCTCGTTCTCATAAAGACTGGTTGAAACTGGATCGAAATAAATATTTCCTTTAAAATACCCACCTGGTCTATTCTTATAGGTGGCGGTAAAATAAATCTGATTTCCTGGGCTAATTATACTTTGACCCTGGTAGTTGTCTTTAAGGAGGTTTACTGTTACCTGACCTCCGGAAAAGGAAATCGTGTCAATCTTAGCTCTAAAATTCTTGGCTCCGATAACTTCGCCATTCAAAAAGATCTCAGCGCCTTTTGATAAAAAATCTACCGCTTCGTTGTACCAAGCAACAAGACTAAAATCATTTAGGTCATATTGATTGAAAAGAAACTCATAGTAAGTACCATTGTCTGTGATATCCAAGTCACCAGGACTTGATGCTCCTGAAGGGGAAGTTATAAACGTAAATTTGGAATCCAAAGGAGTTGGTCCTGTTGGTCCAACGTAATCGAAATTAAGAGGGTTACCCTGTTTATTAAAAAACTTTAATCTAGAATCTGCCATTACTTAGAAAACCCTTTTATTATTTTTATTTACTGTGTAATTAGCAAAATTTCTAATCTGCTTGGTCGTTTCAATCAGAGCATAAACTACCCTTTCGAAATACACTAATATTCCTGCCTTTACCGGGTCTCTGTAGATAACATTAGATAAACTTCTTTTCATAATCTGGTCTTTGTAGTCAAACCCATTGTATAGATTATCATTAAGAGTGTCTCTAATATCATAGATATTCTGGCTTGGGTCAAAATCATAATACCTTCTTTCTACAGTAACTTTAGGTAATTCTTTCATTATTTTTTTATATTCCTCTAAAGTTGAACATGGCGAATATTTATATTGACCATTTGCATTAACTATAGAAGTTCTATATCCAGAACAACCTATACTTGTTGATCGATCGATAGCCAGCTGAGCGGTGTCGTAAATATCTTTAGAGTTATAAAAGGTTGTATTAGTAGTAGCAGGCTTAACTCCGTTAACTGTATAATTTACCGGTTTATCTCTTTCTCCGAAAAAAGGCGAGTAACTTTGCATATCTTAGTTAATATTTCCTTTTATTATTGTTGCTTTATTACTTGCATTAAGCTCCATTCTAAAGTTCCTAGGAACTATAGAAGAAATTGTAATATTCAAAGGCCCGGGTTTACCATTAACTATTCCCTCCGTATAGAATGTTCCGTTTCTATCTCTCCATCCTCCTCTTAAAAGGATAAGCTCGTTTCTGCCTATGATTATATCTCCGAATTGGTCCATACCTATCACCTCATCCAATTGAGCTTGAGAAACATTAGGTAAATTCTGAATTAGGGTCTGGTTCTGTTCATTTCTTTGTCCTATAAAATAGAAAGATACCGAGTCAACACCCTCCACTGATTCTATTAGTGCTATCATATCAGATTTAGGTATGCGGTCTCTCCTTTTAAGGTTCAGCATGTAATCCGAAATCTTCTTTCTAATATTAAGCTTTATAGTTTCAGGATCAGATCCTTCAAAGATGCTTATAATAACGTTTGCTGCAAATTTAGTTATTACAGGTTCCACTATTTTAACTACTGTGGTAGCTATCATAGATCCAGAATCCTCAATCAGATTTAGAATAGCCGTTTTTTGTTGCTGCGTTAATAGAAATTCAGAAGTTGAAACGTTAAAGTAATCTTCGTTGCTAGAAATATTAAGGGTAATGTCAGGAACAAGATAAATGTAAACTACGTTATCGTCATCCAAATAATCGTCATCAAAAGTTGAAAATGCATGGATCTGAGAAAATATACCCAATTTATTTAGGAATATCTCATAGTTATCCGCATTGGCAAAAACGAATGATCTACTTGTTTTTGGAGCTACCAATCTAATTAAATTAGTAGTTTCAGGATTAGAACCAAATGATGGGTCGACTTCATTAGTAATATCAATATAAAGGTTAAGATCGACCTCATTTCCGAAGAGATCCGTTCCGGAGCTTACAAATTTATAAGTTAATGGTCTATTTGGAGCGGAAGAAGCATTTCCTGAAAGTCCATTCCCTTGCAAATACTCTATTCTTATCCTTGCTCCTCTCTGGGGAATAAGACCGAAATTGGAGTTTCCGAAATAAACGTCTAAACCTTCTGAGATACCACTTCTAACTAGATATCCCTTCCCGTTTAAAGGAATATCATATAAAGAGTCATACATTCTCCATTTTTCTTCATTGACATAAATATCAACATAAAACTGATCCACGTATGCACCAGAAACAGATGGTAAATTGAAACTTTGTAAAGCTAATCCTGTTCCAGTAACTATCGCATTACTAAAAGTACCTTGAGCTATTTTAGTTCTCAAATTGTTACCTCTAACTAGCGGTATGGTTACCTCGGGGCTAGCAAATCTAAGCGAATACACCTTACCGTTTTGTTCACATCTGATTTGTGCATTGCTTCTGATTATAACTGCTCCTCCGCCTACACCAGTTTCTCTAGCGTTCCACTTCAATGAAATTTCACCCTGAGCAGTTCTCGCTCTTCCTGGATCATATCCTGCTATTCTGGCTAAGCTTCTAACGGAATAGTCTCTAGTCGCTTCCTGAATATTTAACTCCGTGATTGAGTCCTCTATAAAATAAAGAATCAGCTGGGAAATATTCTGCAAAACGAACAAAATCTGTCCCCAAGCTGAAGCAACAGTAAAAACATTAGCGGTCTGATTGTATGTAGCCTGGAGAAAATTAAAAGTATCTCCAAGTAGTCCGTTTATGAGGATGTTATTCTTTTTAAAAATATTCATAATCTATCTTATGTTAATCTTAGTGTGACAGCAGGACTTAATCCTCCATTTTGTGGTAATTTAAAATCTAGAGTAGCTATATCTCTCAATTTTCCAACAAAGAATTTAAGCTCATAGCTTCCGCCTAGAATTTTAAAGAGAGGAACATAAACATTTAGATAAAGGTCTATCTCTTTTTTTATACTAGATTCGGAAAGATTGAGATTAAAAACCAGATCTTCCATATTAAGACCGAATTTAGGGTCACCCAGAACTTCACCTTTATTTGTAAGCAAAAGCATTTTAATCTGACCTATGCAGATTTCAACGGGATCGGTGGTTTCTAACTGATATGGATTGTATTCCGGATCCCCTGGGTCTCTATTATAAATCTCTCTCATGGAAAAAGTGTTTCCACGTATATATCGAGATTAGTTCCACTGTAAGAAATATGAAGGGGTGTTCTCACCGTTGATCATATCCATAACCTCCTGGAGTTCAGTGGCTCCCTGATTTCCTATCTCACTAGCGTTAATTTGAACTCCACCTGGAAGATTGTATGTGAAAACCCCAAGCATTTGGGAAAGTGCTATTTTACACTTAGCTATACAATATCTAACAAATAACTCGTCATCATAAAGATATTCATCAGGTATGGCAACAAAGCATCTAACTGATACATCTACACCACCAACTCCGAATCCCTGTGCAAGTTGTCCCTTTCCTGATCTGTTTGGGTCTCTACCTAGAATGGTTAGAAATTTTGTATTTTTATTATATCTAAAAGCATAAGTATTCAATAAATAGGCCTTAGCCAAATCGAAGTATGAATACATAACTGTTCTATAAACAAGATTATCTCCAACGAATGGAGATAATAGGAGTTCAGATCCAAGCAACTTGGAGTCGCTGAAATCCCTGTCTGGGTTTCCGGATATCCCATAACCACCTAGCTCTCTAACTTCATAAACTGCAACTATTGCTTTAGGAAGTTGTATCTGTCTAGTTCTTTTAAATTCTGGATGCTGAAAGAGTGAATTAGCTAAAACAAATACTCTCTCCTCTGCTGCGTATTGATAATTGTCATAAAACCAAGCCTTAGCTCTGTTTATAATCCTTTCTATCTCCTGGACGTTAAGATTGTACGGAAGAGCACAACTAAAAGATAGTGCGTCTTGTATTTCTTGGACTAATTCTTCTTGTGTCATAGGAGTAGTTTTTTTAATAATTCATGTTACCGAATCTTTGATTATTGTATCTATCATTAAGATCCTTTAATCTCTTATCAGTAATGAATCTGGCAAGTCTCTCATCCCCTGGATTTTTAACTTTCATCGTGTCCTTACTTACCTCAGCATTTTCACCTATATTACCGGCTCTTAAAACACCACCAACGATTTTACAATTAATATTTTTTCCCTCACAGTCTATATAGCAATCTTTAAGCTCATTAGAAAAATCGGCTATTGTAGATTTTACCTTTGAAGAAAGAACCTTCGTTCCGCTGTAAATATAGGAGTCTTCGATGGACGATTTCTTTATCTCGCAGTTATAAATGCTGCAATTTCTAATCACTGCATTTTTTATGTCACATAGAATTAAATCAAGATTGGATAATTCAAAAGAATTTCTACATCTAGCTTCCTTTACTTGATATCTTCCGGTTGTAGTGTCATAATTAAAGTAACATGAAGTTATATTGCCTTCCACTATCAAATCAAAGATCTTATCTCTTATTACCGGGAAATAAGTTTTAACATTCTCGTCAAATCCTTTTAGATCTATGAACACATGAAAATCAGGAAATGCTTTAAAGAAAAAATCTGGGTTACTGAATGCTCTTACCACATTAGAATACTTTGACATCATCTTCTGGAGGGAAGCTAAATCTTCTTTAGTGTATCCAGAAATTCTGTGGCTTAAAAGATCGTAGAGATAGAGGACTACATAATCAATAATCTCCCTTATGTCCTTACTTTTCTTTTGGTAATCTCTGTTTCCTAAATATCTAAATTCTAGATATCCGTTAGGAATTTTCGTAAAGTTGACACCATAGTATTTGTCACTAGGAACCTTATACATTCTAGGGTCTATTGTGCTTATTTTTTCCAATATGGAAAACCTATTCACTGGCACGACTCTCTTTATCGATTTAGCGTAGACATTTTTTTCTCTATTACCGAATTTGGAATAAATGAAAGGCTCATCTAAACCAAGGATAAATTTGAGTCTATCCAGATTTTCTATTCTGTCTTTAACATCTTTTCTGAATTTATCAAAGCTAATTGAGAACTGAAATGCACATCTGTCATTGGTCCATCCATTTTCATCTATCCAATTTAAAGTTTTAATCAGAATAGGTATTGCTTCGTTGTAAGGAAGCGGACCAGTAATAAACTCCACCATCTTACTCCCACCGGAGTAATCGGGTTCTAATTTAAAATTGTTAGCATCAATCGGAATGTTTGAGTGGTATCTTTCAGAAACCTGAACCTTCTTTTTTAAAAGTTTAGATAACGATTCTGCTGCCTTACCTTTTAAAAGGTTAGTGTAGAACTCAAATTCAAATCCAATAACGGAAGAACTAAGTGCGTGGAGTTTATCGACATGTGATCTATTATCCGACATTTACAAGTTGTACAAATATTTTTCCAGATAAAGCATCCACCTCATATGGAGTCACACTTAGAATATCACCAGGTTTTGCCGATCCTGCTTTTTTTCCGAGTTTATCTTGTGGAACTAAAGCCATAAGACCCAAAGATTCGATCTCAACTAAAGCCCCATTTTTTCTTTTGTGTTTAACTTTTGCTTCATAGATATCAGATGTTCCCTCCTTGATTCTATTTTCCAAGTCCTGGAGAATTATATTTCTCTCCAATGGCTTATCCAACGTAAGAGTCAAACGATTATTTTCTTTAATCTCTTTTACGTAAAACTCAACTTCACTACCAGGAGTAAGGTCAGAAATATAGCTCTCGTCCTGGAATTCGGTTTTGTGAATCAGTCCGGTGTACACGCTATCCCACTCTACAAACACACCGAAATCAGATGTGCCAGTAACGTACCCCTTATATTTTTTAGTTAAATCTAGCTCTTGAATCTTAGAATCCATAATCTTATTTAGATACTTCTTATAAGAGACAATAAAGATATCCTTTGCTGGGACATATCCTTCAATCATTACATGGATGGTTTTCCCAATATATGATTCAAAGTCAGTTATTTTATTGGCAGCTGCAAGTGATCCAGGAAGAAAGCACTTGATGCCAGATAAATCAGCTATATAACCTCCCTTATTTACACTAATAACCTTAACAAGATAAGCGCTGCTTTCTTTTTTAATTTGGTCGAATAATTCAGCTCGAAGTGTATGAATGTAGTATTCAACTACAGATCCATTAAATCCACCGTTTACTTTCTTAACTCTGGCATTTACATCCTCGCCCACATTGAAAGTAATCCCATCTATTCCTAGCTTGGTTGCGTCTTTCATTTCTTTCTTGAGATCTATATAAATCGTTTGACCTGATCCAGTCTGTGCAAGAACTCTGTCCTCACACACTTCTATTATTCTGCACTTATACACAGATCCCTCGATTAGATCCTTAGATCCACCGTCTAACATGTGGTAAGTTGCTTCATATTTTTTATAGAGTTCCTCTGCGTAAGGCTCTTGACAATACACTTTAGCTCCATCTAGAGCTTTGATTCTGGAATTGGGTTTAAACTTACCCGATACGTTCCAGTCGAATTCTTCAGAATTTGGAAAATTCATATTTTTTTTGGTTTATAAGATGATTAAAAATGTTACTAATTGTACTATATATCCACCATTAAGTTCCTTTAACTTAACTCTTAAAAATTACCTTAAAAAACTGCGAAAACAAAGGCCGGAGCTGGAATAGGAGTCGGAGCTGACGGGATCTGTCCAAAATAAATAAACTTAACAGTTAGTAGATGTCCAGCAAAAACAGCGGCTAATGCAGCTGATGTAGCTTTTGCAGAAAGTTTACCAGCAGCGTCTATTTTTTTAATTGCAGCAGATGGATTTATTTGATACTGTTGAAAAGTTATCTCCGGTATAAAATCTGGATTTACACCAACGTTAAATGCTTTCTTAAAACCTCTTGCCACTATGAAGGGAAGTCCAGGAAATACTATCTGATATGTTCCAGGTACTGCAATTATCGAAGGGGGAACACCTGATGCACCAATGAAAAGAGTATTTGTAGCAATCCCAACGACGGACCAAAATAATACAAGTGATCTTGCCATAATCATATACGGATCTTGCTCTGAATCTATAAGCAAACTGGCTAGCTGATCAGTCAAATCAGGATTTATCTCTTCATCCTCACCCTCTATTTTTTGGTTCTCTGTTAATCCCTGCGACTGCTTTATTTCTGCTATCGCTTTATCTCTTGCTGTTTTCTCTATATAAGGCTTAGCTATATTTAACCAAGTTTTTAATTCGTAATCCGCATACAGAGTTATAAGTATACCTAGCTCTGATTCTATTGTAGGACTTAAATTCTCTTCCGATCCAGTTACACCCTTATAAGCGTCTCCTAACTGCCTATATGCACCACCTTTAGCATACTGATCTACAAAGTATTTAATCAGCTCACCATATGTGGTGTTAACACCTTTTTTGTTTATATCAGGAACAAGATCATAGCCAGAGTTACGATAAGATACGAGCTTCAATAAGCCAGGAAGAAAAGTATATGCTTTTAGCGTTGCTATCACATCTTCTATAGTACTGCCGAATATAGATAGAGGAATTCCATAACCCCCAGGAACCGCTAGATCTACTCTAGTTTTATAATCAAATATCTTATTCGACTTAGGACCATCCTTTTGTTTAATGAAAAATGTCTGAGAAGAATTTGCTATGATCTCGTCATAATATTTAGGATCTATCTGAGGAAGTGGATCTGGATTTGCTGGGGGTTCGCTAGGTATTCCCTGTTCAGCAGCAAAGGTTGAGGGGTCAAAAAAACTTTTATCCTTTTTCTTATTGTTAAAAGAAAGTTTCTGCTGATCCGGGTCTTTGAGCATCATTTCCATGGCCTTAGCAAAAGATTGCTTTAAAGCAATCTTTGAAGTGATAACTCTGGGATCATTCTTGTTAAATGTACCCGTCCCTGGTAAGGGTCTAGCCCTATTCGAGAGAGCATCCAGGTAGAGCTCTATTAGCTTATCCGCATTCTTCTGAGGATTTTTTTCCTCCTTAGATGTCAGATAGTTAGAGAATTCGTCTATAAAGCCTCTCCAGTCCGCCGGCATAGTTATTTAGTTTTTGAAATTTGACTCAAGTGGATATTATCAACCATAGTCGGAATTGGGGTACCAGAAGGACCAACCGGTGTTGGGTGTGTATGTGAGTTAAATAGAGTTAGAAAAGTATTTCCCTTCACTAACTTTTCAACTGCAGCTTCACCCAATTCTATATTCTGAGAGTTTACTATAACCTTCTGTTTACCTCCGGATTTTTCCATGCGTATTTCATCATCATTCATTTTTAAAACTATTCTAAGTTTCTCCGAATCGGTACCTGCATTTTGTGTGTCTAGTTGGATTGTTGCATCACCCAGTTGAAAAACCAAACCGTTTTTCCTAGTGTATATCATTTTAAGAAGTCCTGGTTGAGCATCACCATCGTACACCACAGAGTGTGTTCCGTCATAGGAATTATCTTCCTTCAGCTCATCTAAAAGATCGGTTGCTATTTCTTTAATGTAGTGATAATACATTTTGTAGTAGTTGTTCTGTTCGAAATGAACAGCTACCACTGCACCTAATCTAGGAATAGACAAGTTACCACTACCATCTCCTGCTCCAAAAGATAGACCAGAAATCTGTTCAGCCCACGGTAAATCATCTACTGGGATGTCATCCAGAACTCCAAAAACCGAGATTTTTGCTCTCCCTCTATAAAGGGGATCTTGAATGTCTACTATTCTACCGAGGTAACTCTTTTCGCTATCCATTCTTATTCATAATTAATTGGATCAGGATTAAATCCACCTAAACTAATGTTATACTTACTAGGGGACTTAGAGTTTCCTAAGTTCTCGTTGTCGTTAGTGTCAAAGTCTCCTGATACAGGCGGATACACTTTACCGATATCACCCCTATTTCTACTTGATGCGGGCACTCTAGAGGTAGCTGGATATACTGGCGAAGGTGTACTTTGGAATGTGTTGGCTGGATCCCTTAATTCTCCTCTAGAAGAAACAAGATTTCCTTCTGGATAAACAGGTTGTCCTAAATTCTGCTGGGATGTGCTAATTTCCTCGTTAGCATACACCCGGCTTGCATCAAGATTTCCTGAATTGGAAGTTTCCGGTGGATAAACATTATTAGTATTTCCTAGATCTTGCTGGGCTGGAGGAGTTCCATAAACATCCTCTCCTAGTCCATTACCATAAACTCTTTCGGGAACTCCAAGATCAGAGCCTGGAACATTTGCATATACGTCATCGTTAAAATCAGGATAAACCCTATCTGGTACTCCTAAATCGGAACCAGGAACATTCGCATAAGCATCTCCCTGTGGTGCAGGGTAGACTCTCTCAGGTACTCCGAGAGCAGCACCAGGAACCGTGTCATATACATCTCCCTGAGGTTCAGCGTAAACCCTATCAGGTACACCTAAGTCACTACCGGGATTGTTTCCGTATACGTCACCATCCGGTTCAGCATACACCCTTTGCGGAACACCAAGATCAGAACCGGGATTTGTCGTGTACGCGTCCCCTCCCGGAGGAGGGTATACTCTTTCAGGTACACCTAAGTCCTTACCCGGAATATTCTCATAGACATCTCCACTAGGTTTATTGTAAACCCTCTGTGGTGGTCCACCTAAACCAGTTGTCTGCGGATTCGGAATAGTCGTTTCTCTTACACCTAAGCTTACTCCATCTAGTCCATTTATAAAATTTTGAGCATTATTAAAAGAAAGTTCACCTAATACTTGGGCAGGATTAAAGCTATAGGCATTACCCATAACAAATTTGTTTAGACCTCCTAGATTTCCTGCTAAATTAGCGACACCCTCATTAACCAAATCGTTTATGGAATTGCTCACAAAATTGGTTAATAGTTCACCACCTATTGAGAGAGCTCCGTCCACATTACCAGGATTTCTTTGAACTGATGATCTTGCAGCATCCCAACTGTCACCTAAAACAAGAGGCTTACCGTCGGGCCTAATGTTTGGATATTGGCTTCTCATTCTCACCTTGCCAACATGAATTTTAAATTTGTTAGTTGCTGCATCAGCAGAGGTGCCAATATTTGTATCTGCTTTTATTGGAGTACTTTCAGTAAAATCAAACTCGCAGTTTTTACATTCAAAAACTATCACAGGTTTTATTCCTGACTGGTCTTGCTGATTCTGTAGCAAAGAAAAATCATTATCAAGACCAGCTTGATTGGCTATATTGCCAACAAAAGAGTTGAAAGAGCTTGCTGGATTATTAGCAGAAGATCCACCGTTGAAATTCTGATTCTGCTCTCCAGCTGCTGTGGTCGCCAAACCTAAACTACTCCCAGGGTTGTTTCCAGTGGCAAGTAAAGTTGATATATTATCAATTGTGGTTAGAGCTGCAGAAGAACCGATAAGTCTGGAAGTCTTAAAGAAATTTCTTATCTCGGTAACGAAAATGTACATGGTAAACCTTCTAAGGTTTCTAGGGAGCAGTTCCCTCATGTTATCATAGTCAAAAGTTGCTTGATTATAGAGATCAGCTAATGCGGATATTCGGAGGTTTAATGATTCGAGAGTGGTTATCTCTAAAGTCTTCCCTGCAGTTCTCTGTGGATTAAAAGAGTCTCCAGCTCCAGCTGGTTGATATCCAGGTCTAGTAACTTTAGCCAACTGATCTAGTCCAGCTATCGATTGAAAAAACCAAGGGGAATTTGAAAGTATATTATCCAGTGTAGACCTAAACTGTCTTAGCATGTCAGCTCTTTTAGGACCATAATCAAAATCAAATTCTCTTTGTTCCAAATACGATGCAGCCGAGTAGAATTGAACCATACCATCTGCAGCAGGATTTCTAAAATCATACTGCTGTTGAGAGAATGGATTAATTGCTGCAAAAGATCCACCAGATTCGAAAAAATAGCTACGATCTTTAAAAAGGGGACTTGGTGGTAAGCCGTCTTCTGGACTTATAGGCAAGGTGCCAAAATCGAAAATTATTTTGAAGCCAAGATAAGTTGGATCTTCATAATTTCCCTGTTTTGAAAGTTTAAATCCCTTAAGAAATAAACTCCTTTCCCTATCTGTTGCTCCTAAAGACATGAGGTTCTAGTTATTTTATCTATTTATCCAAACTTTAGAATTCCCTATTTTGTATGGATATAGGGAAAGCCTTAGGTATAGTACCAGAAGAGTTAGCAGTCCAGGTTCTTTTGGATAAAATCATTTTTTGCCTCATTCCTCCTGAAAATTTAGACCAATACACCTCAATTCCGGTTACTACGTAGTTTCCGGATAGAAAATTATCTATGGTCGGATTCATTCCAGTATTAATATCCTTATTCGAAAGATTACCAACGTTCTGTTGCCTTATCCCACCATCAAAAACATAAATAGAAACGGGAATTACCATGCCTCTAATTATACCAGGAAAATATGAACCTATCTCAACTTCTAAGGTCATCTTAGAAACATCACTAAGATTTATTGTGTTTTGAACCGATGCATGATAGTAGTTCTGGTGAACCCCGTCATCTATATCGGGAAAGTAATTTAATACACCAAACCACTCTCTTCTAGTTTCGTTCTTGTATTCGTTATCTCTTGCTCTACCTTTTTGTAAAATTGCTCCTGGTCTTACATTATCGGTTGTTTGAGTTTCAACCTCATATTTAACATATTTTCCAGCTGCCTCTACTTCTTCCGCTTCCTCATCATAAAATCCAACCTCTGTAATGTAACCAAATTCATTTGTATTATTTCCTGCTCTAGATGTCAGTGTGTAACCGTTTATAAAAAAAGGATTCACTCCGGCTCCTATTGCATTGGTTAAAACCAAAGGTACGCTAACGGGATCCGGAGTTGGAGTTCCCGGAATAGCCCCATCAACCTTAATACCACCTCTAGCGTATCCAGGTATTATTAAAACTTCCTGATTTGGGTTTTTGTCAAAAGCAAACTGGCTTCCCATGTTTACGAAATTGAGGTTGTAGTATGGATCTATCCAACAATCAAAGAAACTTTGCTCGTCGTCTTTATATGCTCTTAAGCAAACCTCCTGGATAAAGTCATAATATGAATAGTTAGGACAAATCCACTTCATAGAGTCATTAGTGGTTTTCTCGTTGGTCGCAAATCCAAGATTTAAATCTTGAGAAACATCTAAAAGAACGTCAGCAGAATTAGATTTACCAAACGATTTTATTCTTGGTGAATATAACCCTGGTATATAGCATTCCGCAACAATGTGGAATTTAAAAAATGTTCCTTCTGGATCTGAACCTTGACTAGAATATTTACTAGAAACCCCGCCAGAAACACTCAAAACTTTAAAATCCATCCTTAGGGGATTATAGAAATCTCCAGGTGCTCTCATATAAGTAGAAACGATGTCTCCGTCCTTAGGGTAGTTTACTGAAATGAAAACCGTTTCTGCTGTGGAAAAAGAAAATCTTATTACTGGTAAAAATCCACTTAAGTCCAGAGAGAAAGAATCCAGATACTTGGATACATTGTACCCATTTATTGTCATGTATGGGGAATTTAAACCGGTAGACTTCTCCTGGCCAGCACCAAGTGCTCTCTGTGTCTCTGGATTGTCCGATCCGTTGGATCTATCGTTCTGGATGAGCTCATCCAGCTTCATGTTATTTAGAGCAAGACTTACTATTTTAATTGAATCTACTAGCATCTTCCTTATTTAACAGGTCTGTTTGTTCCACCACCACCAGCATCCGGTGCAAAAATCAAGAAACCATCTTTCTTCAGTATTGTTCTCTGACTAGGCTGCATTACATTTGGGGGAAGAGCCATCTCCGGTTGTTTCTTGACCTTAGCTTCCAAAAACTTCTTCCGTCCATCAGAAACCTTAAATTTTTTCTGCTCCTGATTTTTACGGAAAGCCTCATTTGGATTGGTGTTAGTGTTTGATGATGAATTTGCCTGATTTGTTATCTTTTTTACATCAAAAGACCTCTCTACAGTAGATCCTGATGGTATTAATATAAATCTTCCTTCATCTAGAGCAAACGGGTTGCTGATCCCATTTATTTTAAGCAAGGAGCCAACTTTAGCTTGATCCCCCAATTTTATTGCTGCTATAAGATCTGGTCTCATCTGATATATGTCCTTTACAAAGAAAAAATCCTCAATCTGTATATCCACGTTATTATAAGTAAGTGAAGCTTTTGTCAAGTCCCAAATCCCGTAATTGCTACTTTCTAGTCCGGTTTGCGGATTGAATGTTGATTTATTGTTTTTAAGAGTGTCTATTAGTAAAAGTCCCATGAAAAATTAATTTTTATTGTCCATCGGTTCTTGGAGATAACTGATCTGCTAGACCATATGTAGAATTAAACGCGTCACCATTCATATATTGGTTTGCAGTTCTCTCACTTAGGACATTACCATTCACATCGGCGAATGAACTATAAGATCCAACCGAAGAAGAAGTAGGAGCACTTGAAGCATATAATCTTCCGTCACCTCTGTTAAACATACTTTCTATTTCACCTCTTTCTCTATCTCTGCCATGTTCTAGCTCAAAGGTTGCCTTCAAAGTGGTTGGGAAATCATCAGGACCTAAAACATCGCCAAATTCTATTTTGACATTCTTACATATAAGGTTGCCTATCATAGCTATAGGGTTACATGGATTTCCTATGGTTAAATGCCATTCCCCAACTGGGGCACCGGTTAACAAACTAGCGGGTACCTGCCAATTAGTTATAAAATCTTCAGTAATTGCAAGTTTTAATAACCTATTAAAGCCAGCACCAAATTTTTCGGCTAAAGATTTTATTGTTGCGGGATCCAGACTTTCGGTAGTTAACTTATCCAAAACTTGTTTTAATTCTTCCAGAGCAGACTGAGCGTCAGTCTGTGATGTAGCATCGTTTGTGTTTACTTCACCGGTAGACACCACACCAGGATTAGCTGAAGTAGCTACTCCTACCGGGTTTGTTAACTTATCCCCGAATTTTAAAATAAACTTTAATGGATTTTGATAAAATGTTGACAATCCCTCGTCTCCGCCAGGAAACCCGAAAGCTGGGAAATTTGACTTGTATCTTGTTTCTGGTGTTAAGAAGTTACCGTAGTTTGTGCCTATAGATAAAAGATTAGCCATAATATCTAATAGTGCCGCTTTGGTGTTAACCTCACCAACCGAAGTTAACTCGTATTCAAAAGCTATGTTAAGTGGACCAAATGTTGTGGATAACCCAACAGTTCTAACGTTTGTACTCTGAACAACATCTACTGGAACCCAAATAAACTCACTCATTACTCCCAACGTACCGTCTTTAGCTCTATCCCTGAGACCCTGGAACCTTAACCCCTCAATGGTTTGATTTTGCGGATCGAATGCAACTGCAGTTGCTTCAGTAAAGTTAGCCAATGCACTAGTTGCAGTATCACTTCCGGTGGCTGCTCTAGCTAGATCAGAAAACCATTGATATGGAAGATCCTGGAAAAAACCTTTAGAGAAAGCCTCTGTTTCTTTGGCCTGATCCTGAGTTCGGGTATCCCAATTTAAGCCAGTTGTGAATTCAATAAGTGAACTTAAAGTGTTTCCTGTGTTACCACCAAACCAAGTTACTGCCTGAGCAACTGGTTTACCCGCTCCCTCTTTGGTGTAGTTATCTGAGTCTTTAACCGAATTGGGGATAGAAAGATTATCTAAGATAGGTGTTGGGAACCTTCTTAGTGTTATCATATAGTTATTTGGAATTGCACCGTAGTACTTACAGTAGAGAAAATCTTTCCAATAGTATGGAGCAGATAAACCACCTATAATATCCTGTTCAAAAGATGACGGAAGACCTAAAATATCATTAGCTGCAGCTGAAGCTATTCTTTCCAAGTCTGCTGTTTGCCTCACTAGAAATCCAGCTGAAGGATTCTTGGATTTAAGTGAGGAAACAGATCTATTGAAATCCGCAGATTCCGATCTGTAGTACGCATCAACAAAATCATTTTCATTATTACCTAGAGAATAAAAAAGAAACTGCCCATACTTACCAGGAATTCTCTTGGCAGCTTCATAGAACAAACTTTTTGCGGTCGGTCCTTTATAAGGGTTAGATGAATTGAGGTTACTGTATCTGTCAACTATATCATTCGAAGCCCCCTGTTGAAGTCTTTCGATGTTATTGGCCGCATTTACTGGTGTATTCGCATTACTTGCTGGCATCTATATCAATCTTTTTTTAAAGATCGCTGATGGTGTACTCTAATGTTTCAGAATGCTCTTCCAGAAATGTCTCTAAATTTTCTAAGAATTCCGGGGAAACATTCTTATAGCAAACAAGTATACCTTCGCACTTTGTACTATATATTCCCTGGATGATTTTCTTACGAATGGTGTAATTTATAATAAACTCAGATTCTTGAGTTAGCTCATCTAAAGTGTACCCAAGATCTCTGATTATTTTGGAGATATCGACAACATAGAGGTATGGTCCTATCTCAGATCTCTTCTTAGCTTCCTTAGGAGAGTATTTAGTTATATAAAAATCGATCTTAAGCTTCGACTGCATCGTCTCCATCAGATTCTAATGTTTCCCAATTCTTGGCGTTCAGAAAGCTACCAAAAGTTGAATATTCTGTATCTATACCTCTATAAACTGGAAATTCAGGATTTGTTTCTGTGTTAGTTCCCTTCTTAACTTCTTTCTTTATAGCTTCATTCTTCATTCTCTGAAGGTTCTCCCGGTGGATGCTTTTTCCCTCTTCTATTCTTTCAGAAAAACTTGTTTTCTTAACAGAATCTAAGACCCCGTATTTTCTAAGCAATTTTCTTTTCTCTCTTCTTGTGTTACTCATAATCTATTTTTTTATATCTCTACGCTGAATCCCTTCGGTTTACCAAAAACAGAATCATCTCGATTATAAAGATCCATACCAACTACGAATTTAAAAAGTTTTAAAAAGAGAGCAGGAATATAGACATCCTGAGCTTTCACGACATCGTTTGCTGGAATAAAATGAAAGCTAGATAGTTCTTCCTGCTTAGATCCATCGGTTTCGGGTTCACCTTTTTTTAAACCAGTGATATCTACAGCAAAGCAAGTGTACTCCTTTTCTACAAATTTAGTTCCGGTAACAGTACCTAGAAAAAACCATCTTTCATTTTCTTGGACGTCGAATCCGCCTTCCTCTAAAAGTTCCCTTTTAGCGGTACTTAGATAATCCGGATCCTCGTCTTCACAAGTTCCGGTTATTAAACTCATGGAGTAACCACCGTCACGGAATAGGTTTCTTTCTTTCAGTACCCCAATCATAAGTGGTAATCCTTGATCGTCAGAGATGAAAGGTAGAATCATTACCGTTTCAACCGTTGAAACTATACCCGGTTTACCTCCTCTCTCAACTACGTTGAATTTGGGGGCTTCATATAGAACTTTTTCGTCTTTCATTATTTATTACTTCTGTTTGCAGGTGTAGTCTTTTTCTTCTCCTCTAAAGAATAGTAATTCGATCTAATGGACTGGGCTAGAGATGCTTTAATATCCTCGATATCAACCCCATCCAAAACAAATTCTATAATCTCCTTGTCGGCGTCTTCAAATGAAGTAGAGAGAACACCATATAACTCCTTAGAAGGCAGATTCAATTTCAGTTTTATGGAAACCTCAACTAAATTTTTCTTCTGCTTTCTAAGTAGCTTATATATCGGAGAATCGTCGTTAGTCGATTTTGGTTGTTCGTCATAAACAATCGAGGTAACAGTTGAATCTTTTTTAGACGGAGCAACTGGAGTAGGAGCAACTGGAGTAGGAGCAACTTTAGGTTGTGCTGGAAAATAAACCATATACTCTTCCATGAGATCCATGTTTATTCTTCTTCCGCTAGCAAATTCAATAAAGATAGAATCGCCGTTATCCACAACGTTTTTATAATCCTCAGTGGTTGTTAGGTACTCACCCTTAATCCACTGAAATTCCATCGATTTAAATCTCTCCTTTAAATCATCAATATTTTGTTCCGTCATATCCATTTTAAGACTTTTTTTGGGTTCCCGATTAAAAAAAGATAGAATTTTTCTCATCTTTATTTCTTTTTAGATTTTTTTCCATCTTTTGTTTCCGATGAGATCACAGTAAATCCCAAAGATTTATAATATCTTAAATGAGATGGTAAATCCTTTAGTACAATCCAGCCGGAATCTCCCTTTGATTTTTTTCTTTTATCGTAGCTCCAAACCTCCACTATATTATCTAAAATCGGATCTGGGTGTCTGGACACCTCCATCACGGTAAACCCACTTGGCTTAGCCATGATAATAGTGATCCCATAATCTAACACAAAATCCTCATTAAGATCCATATTAGTTGTACGTGGAGTCGGCTGAAATGTTTCCTTTAATTAATAGTCGGTGGAGATCTTTCTCAATCTCTCCTCACTTAGAAATTGAGCAAGCATTTTTCTTAAATCCTTAATGTGATAAGACTCTTCTCTAGCAGAATTCTTAATCTCATCATTTTCAGATTCATATCTGCTCTTATCGTGAGAGTTTTGGATCGTCGAGTAGTAGGTAGCTAGTTTGTCTCTATCCGAATTGCTATCCATATCCAAAGGTTTTCTGAGAAGATATCTTAAATATGGGTTTTCTTCGAAATCTTCTAGTCCGCACTCAACCTCTTTTTTAAAAAGATCCGGTAGATTAGAAACTAGAGTAATTCCCTTAGGTGTACCCGAAATCTCCACCCCAGGGTCGCCTATGATCTTGTCCCGATATAATTTAATTCTTCCGATTACATCGGAAAGGCTTCTTTTTCTAAGGTTAGCGCATAAGTTATTATTAAGGTAAATCTCATATTCATTTTCGCCAACCTTATTTACACTATTAACAGTGGCTTCAAATCCTAAGATCTCAAGGAAGTTTTCGAGGTCATCTTTAATTGATTCTATGTGACGATCGCTTTTATCTTCCTGGTCTGTTCTAAGGTTATCAAAATTTTCTATAAAATCTTCAAGACGCTCTCTATTTTCAGGATTATTGATCCATCTGCACTCTGGGTGCATCGTTATAAGCAATTCATCTTCCCCATTTTCCTTTATCTCTAAAGAATCCTTAGGCAACCACATTTCTTCAACTGGATTTCCATGTGGGTCACAGTAACACATTTTAATAGAAGTAGGGGTTTCTTCGGTCACGGATATCTTAAATGCTGGATAATCATCCGAATCTATGCAATTTTCTGCGGATATCTCATAGCCATCCTCCATGAAATTATTAATTCCTGGAACTTTATAAAATTCATCCCGAGGCATATCCTCGGATTCATTTAGTTTAAACTCTGTAAAATTTAAAATTTTCATATCTTAATATCTATATGAAGAGCCGAAATAAACCGTAACCTCAAAGTTTCTAGGTTCTGTGGACTTATTCATATTAATTTCTATTCTGTCGGGATATGTTGGAATTATTCTCTCTTCACTCTCCGATTTTAATTGGCTATAGTCTATTGTTTTTCCTGGGATCAGATCTATGTCAAATTCTTTAGGCTCATCGTTGGGGTAGTCCTCAACTGTGAACTCCAATTCTACCGAATCTACGCTGAAAATAATATCATCTATTCCAGCTTTTTTAAAAATAAATCTTGTAGAATATTCAACATACACTTTGGCATCTATTATATCCTCATATTCTTCCGGCTTGTTGTGAATATCTATATCGATATACTTGATTTCAGTACCAAATTTAAATTCATTGGCGTTTGCTCCTTTGTTGCCGTCTTGAAAAGAATTGTAGTCGTATATTCTTGCCATTTTCTACATTTTAATCTATATATCCAGAAATGATTTTTAAAGTTTCAATATATACTATACACTTCACAATTTAAAGAAGATGAAGACTATTAGCCCATTATGGTTCATAAAGGATCCGATCGATCCAGAACACAAAGAATACGTTTTATTAGATTACCTTAAATCTTTAACAAAAAAGCTTAATGCCAAGACCTCATATTCGGTTCTTAGAGAAATCTCTAGAATGATAAAAGCCCTCAATGAGTTTAAGGAAAATAAGCAGGTTAGTTACTCGTTGGCTAAGGGATTGAAAAAGGAGGATCGTGACTTTTTGAAAGGATTTGATTTTCGAGATCTGGACCCACAGACATCATTATTATTAGAGGATATAATAGATTCTTCCCTGCATACACTGTACGACTATTCCGAGGTTTGCCTCGAAATACTAAAAGAGGAAGAATCGAAAATCAAAATATTCAGGGTAGAACCGGAGACTCTAATAAAGCCAGAAAAGAGTAATTCGGGTATACTGATTATTCGGAATATGGTGACGGATATCATCGAAGCTTATAGATGGCAAGGATCTGTTATTTTAAAAACTCCGGAGGGTGATAAGGAAGTGTGCATAATGAAAAGAATTTATCTGAAAAATAAGACATTTTCAATTAATTACGAGTACATCTACCACGAAATTCTTGAAACATCACCTACGGAAAAAAAGAAATCGCCGGAGCTATATGTTATAGAAATATACGAAAACTACAATGAGAATTCGGAAATTCTAAAAATGGCTAAGGAAAAATTCATAGAAAAAATCTCATAAAAAAAGGGATCTTTAAGATCCCTTGATTTAAAATTAGTAATCTAACCTATCTGAATTAAAAATCGGTTAGCTTTTTAATGTAGTTTTCTCCTGTGTAATACTCAGAATAATCATTTGATTCGCTAGTGTCCATATTAAACACGTTTCCGAAAGCACCTGCATCATTCATAAAGCTTCCATCTGGACTAGTTGATCTATATCCTGGTACATCTATTTTAGATTTATTACCAAAAACAGAATCAGCATAACCAACAAAATCAAATGCTGGTTGTCTCTCTATAGTTGATAGACCCGTTTTCTCCCTCTGGTCTCTCTGATTAGCGGGAGCAAATGGCTTATAAGTTTCGTCATGAACTTTACCTAAAAATTGTTCATAATCTAAGATTTCTCTTTTTCCAACGTTTTGTACGTCCATATCTTTTTAATTTTATTTAGTTGCACCCTGTAAGAACCCGCCCCAAATAGAGCTTAAAGTATCCATGATTCCATTGGACTTATTATCAGATGCTATAGTTGCTCCCTTACCTTCAGCTTTAGTAGGATACAATTTAGCTGCCTGCTGAACCAGAGCACTATTAACGGCATCTTTGTCCTTTGGATCCAATTTTGAAAGGGCTCCGGTTAAAAGTTTTTCTCCCCCAAGAGCGGAAATAAAGAATGCTTCCAGTTTATCCTGGCCTAGCTCACTCTGTAAACCCTCTCTAATAGTAGAAGCCAACCAGCCATTAGGATCTATTCCAAACGGTTCAAACAAAGAATCCAATCCTTTCCTTTGAATATACTCCTGACAAGCTTGTGCTAATTTAGGAGCTAAATATTCTGCGTTGGCTTTTTCCCCGGTCATTAATCCAGGTATATCCTTGACAGGGATAGAGTCAACTAATTCTTGTATAATAATAGAAAATTTTGAATCCTCCAAGATACCAATCTTTTCCATTAATATAGCAGCAATCTTCTGCTTAAGAGTTTTTATGAATCCCTCTCCCATAAAAGGAAGAACCTTACCGAAAAGAATCTCTCCCATTGTGAGGTTCTCATTAGTAGATTCAAATTCATCCAATTTAACTATTTTAGACATTTCGGAATTTTATTTCTAGTATATATCTATCTTGATATCTAATCTAAGCTAACGAAAGAAAAAGTTCAACCGCTTTATAACGGTAAGCTATCCTATCCTGTTTTATCTCAGGATTTTTCAGAGCCTCCTTTTTCCTATTCACTATGGTTTCGGGAAGAATTGGACCGAAGGTATCTTTTAGTATCTTCTTGTCCTTTCTCCATTTCAATGGAAGGTGTAGAGCAAATCTAACTATATCTAAATTCAGAAAGGGATTTCTTAGCTCAAGAGTGTGAGCCATCGACATTTTATCTAAACGTGGCAAGTGGTAAAAGGTGAGCTCTTCAAACACATCAGATTTCTGAGAATCATATTCATGTATTCTAGAATATCCACCAAAGAGTTCATCAGATCCATCGCCACTTAAAACTATTCTATAGTCCGTGCTATTCCTAATAGCTTCAAAGAGATGGTACTGAGGAATAACAGAACCGAGATCTATTGGACTTTCGTTCCATTTAGCGTATATAAGAGCATTTTTTTCCGAATCCATAGAATAGCTTAGGAAATTAGTTTGGACTCCTAAATGGCTGCTTAAATCATCAACAAACTCGGTTTCACCGTTCTCTATACTAAACCATGTAACATCAGCATCCATTTCTTTCAAAAGACCCGCTATGATTGCAGAATCTAATCCGCCGGAGACCAGAAGGGAGATTGGATAGTCTTTAGAAACCAACCTGTTTTCTAAGCTTTCTATCATTTTAAACCAGAGCCATTCCATATGGTCGTCATAGGAAGCATCTTTGAGCTCCGGTATAGGGGTTTCCCATATTCTATAATATCCCTTATAACACTGCTCGAATCCAGGAGACTGTATATTGTGCATATAAATGTTATTAGGAAGAACCCTCTTTATATTAGTATATGGGGTTCTTTCATCCTTATTATATCCCCATTTTCTAATCGTACTTATATAAGAACTGTCGATGTTTGAATTTTGGGTATAAAGACCTTTGATCTCGGAGCAAATCTCGCCAAGTTCATTTTTATATAAACATTTTTTTCCTAGAGGATCGGTGAAGTATATTAAATTTCCGGTTTTAGCATCATAAATTACCAATGCCCAAAATCCATCCCATTTTACTATGTGTGGAATGTACATAGCGCAAAAGAACTCAAGATTGCTAGAACCTCTATATTGTGAAAATAGATTTACTAGATATTCAGTATCCGATGAAAATTTATCCCTATCATAGTTGAATATCTCCCCGTTAAACATGAGATACATCCCATCAGATATTTCTATTGGCTGACTCCACTCATCGCCATCGGAGGTTTGGATAGGCAATCTATGATGACATAATGTTATACCACCGAGAGCTATCTCGCTTCTTTCTATTCCTCTATGCTTTATAGAGTCAAGTATTTCAGGATTTTTTGCTGCTCCTGTTGTTAAAATTATCCCGCACATATTATTCGGTAGATGTTATAAAATCAAATAGGTTATCGATCTCTGATAACCCTCTCTGATCGAAAGTATTATTGATCGTAAATATTTTAAAAATCCCTCTTTTTTCAAACTCTCCAAAGACGAGATCAAAACACTCGGATTCTCCATCGCTTAAATCGGCAAAATCCCATTGATCCTTATTTCTATCGGAATGGTCCGGATTCTCCCCCTTTATTCTGATTAAGTATATGCCATCCAAGAGACTGTTCTTCTGAATATAGTCCACTTGCTTAATCATATCGTCTATGGTGATTCTCTTTTCGTAAATCCCCCAAGCTAAGACCGTAGCTATTCCACGATCATGAATAAAATCAGGAAACGATAGAGAAAATTCTTTAGCAAGCTGGAGAAGCATGAGCTCCTTACCCATAGAAAAGGAATGCGCCTCCCTATTTCCTCTACTAGAAAGGTCAAGTAAATTAAAGTAATCTCCGAAATTAAACTGAAATCTCGGAATGTTGTACTTCTTAGAAATGTAATTACTTAGGTGTGTTTTACCGCTATTTCTGGATCCTTCAAATACGTAAATCATAAAAATTATATTGCTAGACTAGATATAGATTTCATCTAGCAAATATAATAATTGTGAACGGGATTAAAAAATTACCTTACCTCAACACACTTTGAGGTCTTACTCTGAGGAACCTTTTCAAAAGTGGTTGCATTCATTCTTTTAACATGAGAACTTATGATGGGATAAATCTCCGAAGCTATGTATTTACAATTAAGTGAAAGAGTGCTTTTTCCCATATCGTCATCATCCTCCATATCTATTAGATATTTGAATCCAGGTAAATCACTGCTAGGATCCTTAAGAATAAGTTTTCCTAATTTATTGACTATTTTCTTAAGACCGGTAAGATTAGAAACATCATTAACAGTTAGCCCATTGCTGTTATAAGAAAGCAATTCGTCGACACCGAATAAAGATCCTGTTTTAAACCAAAACACAGAATCCTTAGATATTCTCTTAGCAGTCGTTTCACCTAAAACGTGATCGTGTATCCATTTAATACAGCTGATGAATTTTTTACCGTCGAAGGAAACTGCACTAGATACCATTACTAAAAAGTCATTAACTGCAGCAAAATCTTCAGCCCCTAGATCAGGAGTCTTCTCACCTTTCTGTAGAACTATATTGAATGCCTTTGTGATATTTCCCTTAAGATCTTCATAGTCAATAAAGGGAATACTTTTATTCATTATGGTAGATTCCATCATTTCATAAGCAGTAGCAAGATCCGATTCGTTTCTTTTCCTTATTACAGTTTTAATAGATTGGTATCTTTCTTCGGTCTTAACTTTACCAAAGCTTGCCCAAGCTTTCATGTAATCATCCAGAAAGTCTACCGCGTCTTCCGTACTAAAGTTTTTAGCTTGTCTAACCTTTGCCCATTTTTCCCAATTGCTAGGTCTTTTCAAAGAGGAGTATTTACTTTTTATCGGATATAGTCCTTCATCGTAAAAGAAATAAACGTAATTAGTAGCAGATTCACCAACTTTATCTAAAGCCTTATTCCATGCACTTATAAATCCAGGACTGTATGATGATCTAAGGGTTCCGTCTTTTTTCGTAAAATCGTCGGCCTCTATTTTCATCCCATAAACAGTTCTTAGTTTTTTAGCCAGCTCTTTAACACCAGATCCTGATTCTTTTGAGCTTGTGCCTGAGCCCTTAGGTGTATTTACCTCGGGCGCTGCAGCTGCATTTTTATATTGGGATTGTAGCTCCTTATCAAATTCCGAATTGTTTATTATGATTTTATTTTCATTTAGTGCATCGCCTATGAAAGATCCTATCTCTTTAATCGGATTATAATCAACTGCAAATTCAGATTCGTTGGTTTTTGATCTTATGATTTCAAGAGCTGCCTCGATAGCTTTTTTATCTTTAGCAGGTACCCAATCAGAAGCCAAAATAGAGTCTAATAGAGTCTTATCAATTTGACCGTTTACGTTCTTATTTCCAGCAACTTTTTGTAGAGTCGAAACAACAGCAGTGGTTGCAGGTCCATAAATTCCATTAGGTCCTTTCCTTGCTTTTATCATTTTATCCGCAGATGGAATACCATGACAAAAAGCTAACTGGATAGAGTAGATTAGATTACTCCCTTTAAATTTAGGATTTGTGTCCCTATCTCCTCTTTTTAAAGGAAATAACGTCTTAATGAAAGTGCTTTCTTCCATCTCGTGCTGATCTAAAATCTCCTTGTAAGCTATTTCATATTGGGTTTTAGCTCTAGTAAGAAGATCCAAAGCTTCAGCGGTAAGTTCGGTTACATCGGAATATAGTTTATAGACCTCCTCGTCATCCTCTAATGCCTGTAACGATCTATTAGCAGCTTGTAAAAGAGCATCATTGAATTCCTGCTGATATTTAGTGACTTGCTTTTCTAACTCATCAAGAGTCTTTCTATCTCTCTCGCCAAAACCTGACTTTGTTATATCAAGAACCTTTCTCTTCTCGTCAAGATCTATAAACGTTCTTTTCCAGTCACGTCCATATCCATTCTTTTGATCTTTACCTTCAGCAGATGTAATTAGATTGGTAAGGAGTTTTTTAATTTTCTCTATTCTCCCTCTATATCCGATAAACATGGATTCATTTAAAACATCAAACTCGAAAGATTCATTAGTTGCTTTAAGCTTTGTTTCTTCCTCTGCTTGTTTTGCTATATTGTCTATTATGTTCTGGAGTTTGGTCGGAGATATTTTAAAGTTTTTTAAAATCGTTTCCCCTTTCTCTTTACTAATCTCAGATATTCTTTCTAAAGCATCGCATATCTTTTTTAGACATTCAAGATACAGTCTTTTAGCCTCCGCATATTTTGCATTAACCAACTCGTTATCGTCCGCATAATCTAGTAGCTTAGCCGTAAGCTGCTTAACTGTTTCTGAATTAGCAATATCTGATAGCTTTACCCTAATCACATCGGGATTTCTATCTCTTTTAGGTGCAAGGTCAAAAGTTAAAACTTTAAATACGTTAAGTGCGTTGTCCGAAAGCTTATTAGCTAAAGAATCAACCTTCTCATTTTCGAAAAGTTTCTCTGTATAGTATCCCTCTAAAATACTCTTTGCTACTAAATTATTTAGGTATGGATTTTTTTTCATATCTCTTTTAGTATATATTGGTTGATGTTTTTTGTGTTCCTGCTTTTTTCATTTCCGCAGAAAGAAGTTTCATCATATTAGAAATTTGGAGGTAAATTGCAGCTTGCTTATCTATGCTCTTAATCTCAGAAGCAGGATCGCCTGGTTTTTTTTCTCCCTTCGCCTCGGTTATCTCATCAAACTTTTTAGCAAGATCTAACTTTATCTGTTGGACTTTGGTTTTGTCGCTGTCCTCCTCGTTTATAAATTCGTAAAAACTAAGCATTTTTTCTAGCTATTGTTATTTTAGATCTTAGCTCCCTGATCGGTTCCATGTATCTTTCTCTGATCTCTTTCAAAGTTTTACCTAATTGTTCTCTAGTGATCTCGTCGTCTTTAAATGAAGTATTAGCAGATTCTTTTTCCATCTCCATTCTAACATATAAATCATTCCTTTGATTTATTAAAAAAGAAGTTAGTTCTTTTCTTTCTTTCGAATCCAGATCATCTACTTCTTTTGTAAATTCGCTAATTGACATAGTAACATAAAGATCAAATGCAGCATCACTAAATCCACTTTTAGTTGTCCCTTTAGAAGAGGTATCATCAGAATACTTCTTCTTATTTACAAGTAAATCTCCATACTTTTCTTTGAACTCCTGATCCTTTTCTCTGGCTTTAAGAACTGCTTCCTTATACTTAGCATAGAGAGATCCTGAAAGATCCACATTAGCAAGTTGCTTAGATCTATTTAACATATCATCAGCAACCTCAGCATCTATCTTGGTTTTATTTAACTCCCAATAGCTCTGAAGTTTTCTGCTGTCAGAAATCTCTTTCTTCACTTTTAACATCAGGTGTTCTGTGCTTTTCGCGTGTGCTTTTTTCATATCCTCCAGAACCTGTCGATTCCTTTGTATGTAACGTTCTATCTTTTTAGCTTCAGCGGGATCTGATTTTATTTGGGCTCCCTGGAGTTCTAATTTATCTATTTCTTCAACGATCTTCTCCCACTCATCAACATATCGTGTTTCGGAAGATCTGTACTCACTTAAGAGGTCTTCTATTCTGGATAGAGCACCACCAAAATTCGCGCTAAACCACGATTTTATCTTATCGAAAACGTTAGCCTCGTTTAATTGATCCCACTCGTTAAATTTAAGTAATGACATATCGGATTAGTTTTCCATTATTTTTCTTTTAGCCTCATCTATTGATTGAGTTGTTACCTGTGATGTGGTAAATAGATCAGCTATAATCTTTTTGGTACCAGAATTAGCATCCTCACCGTCTAAGATGCTTTGATTAATCTTGTCAGCTAGTTGAGTAAATTCACTCTCTTTTCCTAGCTTCTTATTCACATCGGATTCGGTTTTTCCTAGATCTCTCAAAGTTTTAAGTAGATTTACTTTCGAATCTAGTGCAGAACAAATCTCTAGAAGTGAAAATTTAACAGTTTCTGCATATCTTGATTCCTTCTTTCCTGCTGCTGAATTAGCAGAAACTCTTGATCTAAATTTATTTAGGGTTCTCTCGAGTTGTGCTCTTAAATCAGCTATTTCGTTTGCTAGCTGTTTTTTTCTTTCTATGATGTCTGTATATTTTCTACTGGCAACTTTTTGCTTTTCCTCTTGCGGATCTAAAGATAAATCTTCGGGAGAATCTGATCCCTCCTCTTTTTTCTCTTTATCTTTCTTCTCTTTATCTTCCTCTGCCTTGTCTTGCATGGCAGAAGCTTTAGCATCAGCTTCTTCTTTAGCTTGTTTTACCTTTGCTTCATATTCACCAAGTTCTGATTTATCTGTGATTTTTTCAGAAGCCAATTTGTACTCAAGTTCAGCTATAGCAATTGCATCCTCAGCATACCCTGCCTCTAGATATTCTTTTCTTCTTTGGTTACCATCTACAAGTTTTCTTGCAACATCTTTCGACTTTTCTATTTTAAGCCTTTGAGCTTTAATGTAGGCATCCATTTCTTTTGCTTTCAGAACACTTTCTCTTTCAAGAGCAACTATTTTTTCCTTATCATTAATCTTAGCTAGCTCATCTATCTTCTGATCTCTTTCCTCGGCTTCTTTCTCATATTTGTCTTTTCTTTCAAGAAGATCCAATTCTAACTCCAAAATAATTTTCCTTGCTTGATCGATTGCACCAACTCTAGATATCGGACCTAAGAAAAATTTGGAAAGGAAATTTTTAGCAGCGTTCATAACGTGCCCTTCATTTACTGAATGCTCAGGATCTGCTCCTTCGAGACTTTTGAGTTCATTCATTAGACTTTCGTTCGTTGGTTCGATGAAATCTCGGTATTGATTGAACTCTCTAAAAGATGGGATATTTTTCATATTAAAATTTACTTTTCTACTCTCTATATATCCCAACCAAACAAAAAAACCCTAGGCTAAGCCTAGGGTTTTAATATGTGCTTATGTGGTTAAGATTAAGCTAAACCTCCAGCAGGTACATTAACATAGAATGTCAAGTACATAGTCTCTGGTAAGAAACCAGCTTCAACTAGAGCGTATCTTGATTTAACCGCGATTTTAGGTGACATTGTACCTTCAGAGATAGTCTGAATTGATTCAGCCATCATGTAAGGCATGAATTTTAATCCTGGCTCATCATCACCACCTTTTCTACCGATCAATACACGTGTATCGTCGTATCTCATGTTTTGATCTACGTAAACGGTCATACCAGCAAGTGAACCTACAGGGTAAAGAGTACCGTTATTTTGAGTCAAAGTGTTAGAGAATGGTGCGAAAGTGAACTGAGAAATATCTTGAAGTGCACTTGCTACTGCAGCGTTAGTAACGATGAAGTTAGCAGGACCTCTACGACCTCTGTTAGCTACCACGTTAGCACCTGCAAGGATTCTTGAGAATAGTCTTCTTTGTAAAGTTGACAAGTTCTCATAACCACCTGATGCAGGACCTGCAGGGATAACCATAGTTCCAGTAGTGTCATCTTTCTTAACGTAAGCTGAAGTAGTACCAGAACCACCACCGATAATCAAGTTCAAGTTCAAGTTTTGGTTTTCAACTGAGTTGAATTGGATGTGGTTAGACCAACCTAAAGCGAATGCTCTTGAAAGGATGTGCTTGTTAATAGACTGAGAAACCTCATTAACCAATGCGTTCTCGATCATTGAGATAACGTCGATACCGAATTGTTTGTTAAGGTCTTGGATTTGCTCAGTTGTAACAGAAGCAGCAACTTGGAAAGTCTCAGCCTCTACGAACTTAGTGAAAGTCGATAGACCCATTGAGTTGTAGTAGGTAGATTCAGCAACGCCTCTTAACATTGGGTTGTAAGTCTTAGTACCATCTACGTAAGGACCTTGCCAGTCGTCTGAGTTATTGAAACCAGCACCAGAGAATCCTTGAATGTGATCTTCAAGACCTTTAACTAACTGAGCAGAACCAGAAGTGTACATTGTAGAAGTAACAACGTTTTGTCCGAAAGGAGAAGAGATGATACCAGCTACGTTGTAACCGTCTGTGATGTTAGTAATTTCGAAGATTGGGAAACCATCGATTCTTGAAAGACCTACGAAAGTCAAGCTAAGAACTCCACCATTTGTGATAGTGTAAGTACCACCTACAGCGAAAGTACCAGCAGTAGCACCAGTAAGACCTGAAGCAGATCCTTGTGCAACTGGGAATTTAATCATTGAAGGAGCTTTTGCTAAACTGTCTCCAGATACAGCAGAAGTAGCACCTGCAACTTTACCACCTGCGTATACGTAGTCTAAGTAAGACAAGATACCAGTAGGTCCAGACATAGGGATAACTGGAACGATATCAAAACCTACAGTCTTCGCAGCTACCTGAATAGCCAATGGAAGAAGTGAAGGGAATTTATCGCCAGATCCTTGCCATGCTGTGTTATAGAAACCAGCGTTAGCGCCTGTTGAGAAAGAAGTACCACCAATAGTAGCACCAGGGAATGCTGGGGGAGCAACGTTACCCATACCGTTTACAACACCAAGAGTGTTATAAGCTCCAGCAGACTCGTTTAATGAATGGTAGTGACAGTATTTAGTCAACCAACCTTTTTTGCTTTCATCTGTGATACCAGCTTTGCCTTCGATAATCGGAGACCAGGTATCATAGATTTCTTGTTCGTTAATCAGTTTCATGATTGTTTTCTATTTTTTTTACCTTTTTTGAAATTTTTGTTCTAACGTAGAAGCTATGTAAGCCATATAATCGCTTGAGTAAGCCTGAGCTACGTTATTTTCTAAGTTTTCGCTCTCATCTAATTTTTGAACTCCGAAAGTTTTAGCTCCCAATTGACGGGTAGACCAGAAATTCTTAATTTGGTAAGGTGTATCTAATGTATAGAAGTGACTTTGAGCAATGATTGATTGCTTGTGTCCTTCTGTCAAAGATTCCCAAACCTCAGAATATCCTTCCGGCATTTCATCGATAAATTTGAGACCCGTTCCTCCTTCGTTAATTGATTCGTTAAGAACGTTTTCTTGTGCCTTTTGTGTGTTGGCTTGAGACTGGAATCTAGTAGCAGCCTCGTTTATATTTGACTCGGTTTTTTGTGTTTTAACCGACTCGATCAAATTGTCTATTTTTGAAGTTAAATTGTCGTAGTTACCTGCGAATCCAGACTCGTTGAGTCCTGCACGGTTACTAACCTCTAAGCTTTCTCTAATGCTTCCAAAGTCATTGGATGTACTAGAAGAAGTATTAACCATTCCATGGTTGATGTTTTCTGCGATATATTCAGTGTAATCAATTCCTCTCTTAACTTTTTCAGCTAAATACTCGGAATAGTCTAAACCTCTGTTTAAGTTTTCTGCTAAGTAATCAGTGTAAGAAATCGTTTTATTTAAATTCTCAGCTAAATACTCGCTGTATTCGATACCATCATTTAGTTTTTCAGCTACATATTCTGTATAAGCAATTCCGTGGTTAACGTTTTCTGCTATGTGCTCACTGTAAGCGATATTGTTATCAACGTTCTCAGCAAGATATTCTGAATACTCGATTGATTGATCTAATTTTTCAGCTAAATATTTAGAGTACTCGATATTTTTATCTACGTTCTCTGCCACATATTCAGTATAGCTAATTGACTTATCAACGTTCTCAGCGAGATACTTAGAATAGGAGATATTTTTATCAACGTTCTCAGCAAGATATTTCGAATAAGAAATATTCTTGTCAAGATTTTCAGCTAAATATTTACTGTATCCAATACTTTGATCTAAATTCTCAGCAAGATATTCACCATACTTGATTGCGTTGTCTAAATTTTCAGCAAGATATTCAGAATATTTCTCTAGTTTAGCCACTCTATTCTCAAGTTGGGTAACCATAGATTTAGAGTAGTCAGTATTAGATTCGGTAATAGAATTTCTTTGTTGCCTAATAGATGCCAACTCATTCTTCATTGAATCCATTTCTTTCTTAAGAAAGACAGAATATTGATTCAATTCATCAGCGGTAACAAATTCATTATTCTCCATAAGGGATGTTTTATTTTTGTCTGTTTTCACGAGTTTATTAAATTCTTCGTTGTTTTCAACTCTATATATCTTCACTGGAGATTCATTTTCTAGACCTAGTGATTCATTTAGGCAAGTTAAGTTGTTTAGGATAGTGTTATTTCGTCTTTCGAAGAATTCTTCGTAAGTGAAACCTGCACTCTCGTATACTCTTTCCAACTGTGCATCTTGAAATCCAGGATCTGCAACTAAATCGTAAGTGAATATTTTTTTAATTTGAACTTTCTTATCTCCACCTACTGAACCAGCGGCTCTTGATGAAATTGAAAGCGGAACACCAGCATCAACTAGATTTTTAGCTATTTTTCCTGCTGGAGTGTCTAACAGTCTAACTTTAATTTTAAGCTGTCTGTTGGACTTGTCATAATCCAATTTTTCTATAATGTGGGAGATGTTCTTAAGGGAAACGTCGAATTTTTCAGGGTGATCTAACTCACCAACTAGTCTTCTTTGTTTAATCTTATCTTTAAGATAATCTAGATGAGGTAGGTATTCTTTCTCTTCGTAGATTCGATTGTTGTTGTTTTCTTTACCAAAAACAGCAGCTATACCTTCTAAGACATAGTCGCTTGATCCCTCTTTTTTCGATTCAAGGAAAAGCTCCTGCCTTTCTAGAATGAAAACCAATTCTTCATTAAGTCTTTGAGTTGCTGGCATTTTTCTTTTTTCTTTTTTATGTCATTTATATATCAACAATCATTCATAGATTTTTTACTATTTCTACGATTATTCATATTTTATTCTTTCCTCAACGTCCTCTGCAAATTTCTTAGCGATTTCGAATGGTTCACCATCAGTAATTCGATATTTTCTTATTTTATCACCGAATGGGGCAAATCTATTTTTTAACTTAACCTCAGTAACTTCTCCTTTTGCATCCATCATTGATTTAGCAAAAGTGATTGCCTTCCAAGAATCTATACCTAGTATTTGTTTTTGTTTGACATCTAAGAACTCGTCCATGATGTTTATACCTCCCTCAACGCTCTTGTCACGGATAACGGTAGAGTTTCTCTTGTCCTTTATTTCAACATCTTTAGGATCAACCTTAATGAAGTAATCATCGTCAGTTTTTACATCTGGCTGTTGATCTCTCTTAACGTCCTCGTCTTCATCGTCTTTTTCCTTATCCTTGTTAGGGTCAACTACCACAACCGGTTCCGGCTTATCTTCTTTTCTCTTATAAGCATAAACCCCTCTTCTAGGATCTTCTAAGTCCTCTCCTGTAGTGTTAACCTCAACTCCAATAGATTCATTAGCTTTTGCATCAAAAGATTCCTCAGTTAAAATAAACTGGGTAAATACACCTGCCTTATATTTTCTTAATTCCGGATTAGCATATTCGCGATCAGTAACCTTGTATATTGCTACTTTTGCTGGTCCTGCCTTATCATCAACTGAAAGATCAGCTACTCCGGATTGAGTCTGGGAATCCGGATCTTCCGATCCCTCATCTGGATTGCCCTCCACCTTGTTTCCTCCCCCGGTTTCAAATATTCCGAGGCTTGCTTCGTTTAAAGATCTATCAAAATCAGAAAAACTTGTTATTACTCCGGAGCTTCCGATTAATTTAGAAAGTCCATATGATGTATCAGATTCAGAAGTTCCCTCCTGTTCTACCTCACTCTCACCTTTTTTCTTAGCCGTCCCGAAAACGTTTTCTCCTCCCTCTACAGGATAGAATATTTTTTCTATATCGCTATCCGAGGTAGAAGCTAATTCCTCGCTGGTAATTAGTCTACCTGCAACGTTAATGATATTGTCCTCGGAATCAGTATAGTAGAACTGATAAGTAGCCGGAGCGTTCTCGTCCGCAATTATTAGCTGGTCTGATGCGTTATTGTATTCGTTCATAAACTCATTCCAATCACACATACCCTGAAAATTAAATAGAGCTGCAATTTTGTCTATACCGTCAACAAAGGACATCTTGAAATCTAAGTCCTCGTTATCGAATGTTCTTTGCACATACTTGGCAGCTTTGTATAATAAATTACTTTGATCCTCTGCCTGGTCATTGACTTTATCGCTGTTATCTAAAGCTACTAGAATTAAATCGTGTTCTGCCAGCTGTTTTTGAACCTCCTTAGAGTTTACTTGCGTAAGAATAAAAATGGAATAATTATCTTTCGTTCCAATCTTGACCAACTCACATGTTGTTCTAGTTTCATTATTAAATAAGAAGCTAACAGCAGTTCCTCCCCATCCTCCTGCAGGCTGTGACCAACAGATTGTAATCGGTACTCCTACTGGTATCTCCGAAGGATCCATAGAGTTATGTGCGAAGTCTTCCACCTCGCCAAATCTTGGTGCCTGATTGCTGCTATACCAGTTCCAGGTCGAGCCAACCGCATCGATAACCATAAGTACCTCACCAACAAATGGTATTGCCTTTCCTCCAGCTTTTGAAAATCCACGAGAAAATCCCTTTCCGAATGCCTTTAGTGCACCTCCTACACCTTGTTTACCCAGCATGTAAGCTGCCTTTGCTCCTCTAAATCCACGGGTTGCTGCCTGAGCAGCAATTCTTGTATTTTTAAGAGTAGCCATTTCTTTAGCAACACCCCAAATACTTTTAAGCTTGCCAGCTGAGAATTTTCCTGCTTTGCTCCAGAATCCAGGTTTAGAACCTGCCTGTGCTGCTGCCTGTGCTGCTGCACTTGGAGAGAAGCTTTTTATTGTTTTTAATAAAGCACTAGTACCTAAAGCTCCACCAGCTATTTTTAAAGCCCCGAATATAAGTACTCCTGCTCCTGCAGTTGCAGCTATTATCGTAGCATCCTGTACTATTTTACCAACTACGTTTTCTGCTGAATCATCTTCTGACACCGGGCCTCCTGGTACCATTTCGATAACATTAATAAGAGTAAATTTAGATTCAGCTGAGGTATCAGTAAATCCTTTCATTCTAAATGCTTTCAGTGTTTCTAAAAGATTTTCTTTTGATTCCGGATCTTCAAGAACGAGAAACACCGCTTTGTCATCTCCGGTAGCTATCTGATCAGCAGTAGTTGATTCCTGAATAGCACCCTTTGTCGCCAGAGCATTATATGCAAAGTGAAACTTTACAGCTTCTTTTATAGTTGTCTGATCATCAACGCTTCCTCCAGCGTTAGCTCCATCGTCTTCAAATAAACTTAGATTTTCATTAATGATTCTCTCATATTCATCGAACGAAGCAACTTTAGATTCATTTAAAGTCTCCTCGTCGTATCTTTCCATACACTCCCGAAGATACTCGGATAAGCTTCCGCTATATTTAGAAAGATCCTCTGAATCTGCAACCCATTCTCTTGGATTAGCCTTTAGCCATCTTCTAAAATCTTCTGATTTTGCCCACCACTGAAAATCCTCAAAAGAAGCCTCTTGCGAATTTTCCATAGTCATTGGAAGGGTAATTAGAGGAAAATCGTTCCCTAATTTATATTCGGTTGTTTTTGGTAAAATGATTATCATAGCTTTGTTATTCGCTGTAAATTTTATCGTAAGATCTAGAAATAATATCTATTAATTGCTTTATATATCCCTCGTTTCTTAGTTTTTTAAACACTAAATTACCCACTGACATCTCTCCTCCTTTAGTAAGAGATTCCCTTCTCATCTTGAATATTTTAGATTTTATCTTCACACATCTATTATGCAGCTGTCTTGCATTGGAAGGCATATTCCCAGATATCATTAACCTGGTGTGCATGTTTTCTATATCTGAAGCTATGGCCTCATACTTTTTCTGTACCTGCTGATCATCAACCTCCGGTTCTTCATAAACCGGTTTTTTGATCCACTCGTTATCCAGCAGTGAAAATACAGCTGACGAGGTATGTTCCTCATTTTCATCCTGCAAATAAAGTTCTACGTCGTAGTTTCTAATCTTTATGTCATGTCTGAGATTCCAAATAAATCTAACCCCATCTACAGCAGATTTTAGAATCTTTGGGTTCTCATCGTCAATACCCTCCAGATTAACCAGAACATGCACGTCTAAATCGGAGTATTTAGTGTAATTGAAATTTGCTAGAGATCCGGTTAATATTATATCCTTAATCGCTCTCTCGCCTAAGATATCTGCATATTGCTTATAGAAATCCTTGCCTATTTTAATAAGCTTTCTTCGGACTCTCTGATCAAAAACCCATTTTACATCGCCACCTCGATCTTTCTTCTTTTCCCAAAAAACAGGGTTCAGAGAATCATGATAATAAGATGATTCGGACTCATTGATTTTACCGGCAAATGATATGTAATCTAGAACTTTACCCACAAAAAAAGCTTTTCTCTATATATCAAAGAAAAGCTTCATATATCTTAGCGATATACTAAAACGAACTTTCGTTCAAGGGATAGACTTTTAAAAACAAGACTTTTTCATAATTTCCATTACTGCACGAACGTCATTTTCACAATATTGCCCTATTTTTTCAAAATCTTCACTGGTCCAAAATGTCTCACTTACCTGAGACCCGTCCATAGATCCTTTTGGTGATTCAACATCAAGCATACAGGAAACCAAATCTAAGCTTAGATATTTTTGCTGAACCCAACTACCGAATGAAAAGATCTCAGCAGTATCGATATAAGGTACCTCCCATGGTTTTTTATCCCATATTTGTATGTTCTGTGATGGGTTTATTGAATTGTAAAGCATTCGTTTACCCAGACACGGTACATCAAAAGATTTGATGTTATGACCACAAAGCTTCCAATTTTTAGCAAGTGCATTATTAAAAACTTTGTTTGCTTTGTTGAGAATTTCCACCTCATCCGGGCCAGAAAAAGAAATAAACCTCTCCAGTCCATCCTCATCAAAGCTACCAAAAGAAACACACACAACCCTTGCAAACTCCGGTTCTAACGGTGCTTTAGACTCATATATTTCAGAATCACTGGATTCACTAAGTTCCGGAAATGCGGATCTATAGTATTTACACCTCTTCTCCCATAAGGAAGCTAATCTAGGGTTTTTATCAATCAGATCATCATATGATCTATGACTGCAAGCAGTCTCTACATCGAAGTAGAGGTATTTTTTAATTGTATCTAGTTTAAACATATTATAAAAATAAAAAAACAGTACGGGATAAAAAAAAATTACCGGCCAGAAATTCTATTGATAACAATAGGGGGAAGGGATTTGTAATTTTTTAGGTAACCTATGTAAGAAAGTTCTTTATCGCTCGTTTCTATAATAACCTCACATTGTAATCCAAAAGTTGGTATTCTCATGGTTAGATCGGAAGAAACAGAAGGACTTAAGAAAATTCCATCAGAGTTGATATCCTTGGATTCTGAATGTATTATAAGGGGGATATTATTTTCGCTCCAGGTGGTTGAAGCTAGATACAAAGCCTCACGGATGCTTAAACCTCCATCATTAAAGTGATGTGCTAATGTTCTAAAACATAAAGGTAATCCAACCTCATAATAAACTCCGGACAAAAGATCCGTTATTGAGAAAAGACTGGGTTTGTCGTCATTCATGACGCAGATCTTAGAAAAAGTTGATTGCTCTAATTTTCTCAGTCTCTGACAAAAAATCCTCATGGTCTCCTTCCGATTTCCGTAGGCTGATCCGACCCTTATTATGATCGAAGGGTAGTTAACACCAACCGAGTCAAGGAACCCACCAATGAAATTCAAGAATCTGAAACTGGAAAGAAAGACATCCTCTATCTGGCTTCCTAAAAAATAGTCCTTGGTTACTAGTATATAAATTCTTATTTTTTCTTTGAGAATTATTTCTTGTATTTCTAGAAGAAGACTAGCGGTCTCAGAATTAGTTTCGTCGATTGTAGAATCAAAAATTTTAGGATCGATGTCAATCTCGCCGATATCAATACAAACAGATTTACATTGTATGGAGGAGTTAAATTTACAAAGATCCAAAACTAGGCTTAATAGATCCACATAATTAGAGATTCTAAAACCTGTGCTTGCCCAGGTTTTAGGTATTCCTACGTAAGAAATGGATGGATTGTTAGCGGATACCATTTTTTACTTATTGTACCCTAAACAAAGATTTAAGTTTCTATCCTCCCGTGGTTTCTAAACCAAGCTCACTGGAGTTATAAACAGTTTTAGAATTAAACGCAGAACTAGGTACATCATTGTTTTTGTACTTGGATTTAGTCTCCATATTACCGTGATCCCCACCTTCTGCAAATTTTATAGAATCGGATTTAACCTCAATCACTCTTTCGGTTTTTTTACCTCTATTATAAACTTGGATGAAGTACCTATATTCTTGATTATCAGGATTTCTGAAAGATCTCACTATAACACCGATCACTTTATCCTTAGAATCAAGAGGCTGTGCTATAACCACATCACCTAGTTGGAATTCCGATCCCTTGACTGTTCTTTCAATGTTAGGATCTGGTCCAACTGATACGGAAAGGTCGTTGAAAGGTTTATAGTTTATTTTGAGAACCCCATTAGCTCCTCCGTAACCATAAGTGTCACCAAAGGCTCCAGCGTCAAAATACTCGTTTATTGATTTAATGTACTTCATCTGAGTATGTATCCGAATCCGTCTGATTTTTCTGGATCTTTATTACATCCCTTATCTTAGAGGCCAATTCATATTGCTCGGACTCTAGTGCTTTCTTTAACATGGACTCTAGACTAGCTACATCCTTATCCTCTCCATCAACGGAGCCATCGGCTTTTCTAGCCTCTACTATGAAAGTTCTTTGTGGAGAGTAAATGACTTCCAGACTGTTGTCGATAGAGATCTCACCTAAGTCAATCTCATCGTCCTCCTCATTCATCTCCTCTTTAATCTTTTTAAGCTCTTCCTCTGCCCAATCCGAATTGTTCCAAAAAATCATCCAGTAGCCGTATATTAACTCGGCGTAATCATTTTCAATCACATACTTTAAAAGACACTTTAATTCGTTTTTGATATCATTCTTAGATATTCCATCAACAAAAGGTTTTCTTTTTACCCCAGGAATAGCAGAGGTTCCCTCACCAACTCCATGCTTGAAACACTTATTAACCTCGAATATAGCATCCCAGTCTAAACTGGAAATAACCTTTTCAATAATTTTAGAATTTTTATTCTTCATTCCGAGATTTATTTTTTATTCCTATCTGATCTGATATGCTTTTCATCCAAGAATTATACCTTTCCGGATAAAAGCTTTTTAAATCCGAAAGGTCCCTCTTGGATACATTATATCTATCTCTGACGAAAATTTCAGCATCTTCCCACGAGGAAGATGTGTCTTTCTTCGCCTTATTTCCACTTTTTATTACCTTAGTGTATATCCATTGGGGAGGTTTAGAATATCGCGAGGATAGGTTATTCCTCCACCAATCTACAGTAGCTTCAGGGTTTATTTTTAATTTATTAAACTGATTGGCTATTTGTGGGAACTGGATAGCCATAATTCGGTTTACCATGAAAAAATTCCTAGATTTGTCATTTCTAGAAACAGTATTCCACTTCTTTGAGTCCTGAGAAAATACATTTTTTATGATGTCAAACAGCTCCATCTATTAAATAAAATTTTCAAATGGGTCAAATCCTTTGGGTTGATAATTTGGGGTAACCCATTCAGTACCCTCCAATATTTTAATTCTATCCAGGGTTACTGATTTTTTATCTAAGGATGAACCTCTTTCTATTTCAGAATCGCAGGAATCCCTTACAAAATCAGGAATCACAACTTCATCCAGCCAAAGAAGTTTAAAGTTTCTAATTATGTTTTCTTTTACTTTTATTCTATTATCCGAGCTATCCACTGCTTTAGCGGTTCTTAAAACTAGTCCGCTTATCCAATTTAGATAATCTTGGTTTTCTAGCATCTGATTGAATTCAATATCCACCCACTCTGAAGCTAAAAAGGATTCAAAAACAGTCTCCGCCTTTTTTTGCGTAAATCCCATCACTCTGGAACCCGATATTTGCTCCCATACGCTAGGCACCGAATCACCCTTATCACCAGTTAAAATTTTAGTAAAAATGAATGTCCTGCTCTCCACCTCTTCTATGGTAGCTTTCTTTAGAAAAGTTTTAAATCTCTCCTTTTCTGGAGATATAGCAGAAGCCATGTTAAATATACTGATCGACTCCTCCTTATTTAACCAAAGGTCTTTCCATCCCTCCGGGACAAACAAGGTGTTCTTCTTCTGGTTATTATTCCAAATAATAGTCCAAGAATCCGAGGATATCCTTGCTAATTGATGCAGATCCTTGTCTCCTGTTATAATCAAGCAGTTTTCATTTCTATTATTAAAATAACTGGACCAAAACATTAAAAGGTCATCCCCTTCTGCACCTTCCACTTTAGAAAAAATAAATCCCATTCTTTCCAAGTGTTCTCCAAATGATCTCATCAAGTCGAAAAATATAGACCAATCAACGGCTTCGTCTTTCACCCGTCCAGATTTATAACCTCCGTCTTCTATCTCGATATCTTTTCTCCAGCTTCTGCTATCCGATGTGAATATCATTCTCCCTCCCTGCGGGATCATTTTTAAAGAGGCGCACAGATCAGTAGAGATCTTTCGTATAAAAGCTGCTTGCTCTTTCTTATCCTTAAGTATTTTACCCGGATCAACGTTCCCATATCCACCAAAAACACCAAAAGTTTTGTGAAAAATGTAATTTCCGTCTATTAGTATATTAACCATCTATCTTTATTTTTTCCAACTCTATCCAACTTAGTTCAAACCTAAAATCCGGATCTTTTATTATACGATCGAAATCTGAAAAATTCCAAAAATCTGATTCGTCCGCTTTTAATCTTCTATCCGCATCGTCAGCGTCTCTCCTTTTTGAAAGCCTATCCCTCCTAGTGTTCTCATCTATATCTAGGTAAATCACATAAGATTGTTTCCTGTCTTCCTGTGACATTTTAGATAGTCCCGAAGGGGTCATGATGAAAAGATTAGCGGATCTAAACTCATCCATCGATGTCCCATAAAACCAACCATTAAAAGTAACTTTCTCGTAGAAATTACCAGAGCTGAAGTGTGATTCGTCTACAAAGTAATAATCCTCACCTTCTTTTTCCCCTTCTCTTATTGGTCTAGATGTATGGGAAACACAATATCTGAAACCATGGGAAACCATCTCTTTTCTTAAATGATCCTTACCCGAGCCACCTTTACCTAATATTATTACTCTCTTGTATCCCATAAATACTAAGGAATTAGTTTTTGTATACTAAAAACTAAGGAAAGTAAAGAAACCATAGGATCTATTACCTGAGTTCTTTGTGATTGGTGGTCTGCCACCAACACTATCACTGCAGGGATAATATTCGAAAGATCTGGTTTGTTTTTAATTATCCAATCAATAAACTCAGTCCCTAGAGCTGACATGACGTCGTCGACTTTCCCTTGATACTCACCAGATATATTCTGGTAATTCTTGATTGGATCTTTAGACGAAACTATTAAATTGTAAATGTCCTCGTAAGACCACCCGAACTCGTTTATCTTGTTATCGTCTACCACCTTTACTCCTTCGATCATCCATGTTTGGATCCTGTTTAATGCGGATCTAAAGTCGGGATAATAATTTCTCTGGAAATGGAGCAATGAGCTTTCATCTATTTCGATTCCAGTTTTACCCAAAATGAGTTTTATCCTTTTGTTCCATTCTGTTTTAAGATCCTCCTCCTCCTGGCTAGATACTGGATTAAAATCGATAACTTCAAATCTGCTTTGAATAGCGTCTGGCACTTTATTTATGTAGTTGCATGTAGCTATGAACCTTGCGTTTCCAGCAAATTTCTCAATAGTTCCTCTAAGAGCCTTGTAGAATTGATCAGATGCACCGTCAAACTCATCGAGTATTACTACCTTTTTAGATGATTTTCCGTCCATTATAGAAACGGTAGAACAGAAATCATTTATCTTAACTCTTATCGTTTCCACTGAACTCTCATCAGAAACATTAATGAAAAGGTGTGGAAATGGAGAAGCTAAGATTTTAGCTAAAGTTGTTTTACCACATCCTGGTGATCCACTCAGTAAAACATTATGTCCCAGACCATTCTCAAATATTTTATAGATTCTAGGTGGAAGAATCATATGTCTCAGCTCTTTAGGTCTGAGTTTTTCTGTCAGCAATTCTTGTATCATATACTTTCTACTGTGATGGAAATAAAGTGTTTCTAAAATAATTGAGAAAGATCGTCAGCTGAATTCTTATCACTTCTGATATCTACAAATCTAGGTAAAAATAAGGATCTATTACCATGTTTATCAGTGATTGTTACATTGTATTGTACTGCCACGATTTTACCAATGTGAGAATCAGGATCTTCACTTAGTGTCTTTAGATCAGCATCGGTAAACCCTGCACCAACTTTAACATTTAGTGTGGTGGAGAGATCGGTAAGAATGAAACCCCCAATTAAACCCTCTCTTTTTCCTTCGCCTGGATACCAGCCGGTAACTAGAAGGTCACATTCATTAACCTCCTTAAATTTAACCCATGATTTCGATCTTTTACATTCATATATGGAGTCACTCTTACAAATTACTCCCTCCCCTCCCTGATCAACTATGTTTTTGTAGATTGGTGCTATTTCTGAAGGTGAGTCTATTTCCCACATTTGGGCTAGGGTAACATTAGATCCAGCAGGTAAGTTTAATAAAACCTCTTCCAATTTTTTTCTTCTGTCCTTGTATTTAGAGCTTCCTTTCCCTGTAATTAGTGTCTCTGCATCTTCCAGATCAAAAACATTAAATATCATACCTCTCTCTATACTAGAATCAACCTTACCTTTTAAAATCTGGGTCACCTTTCCACTTACCGATTTTCTATTTAGATCAGTTAGCTCACCATCAAAAAAGAATTCACCAGTAAGACCCGATTTAGTAATTGTTTCCTTCAAGTACTCGGAAGTAAGAGGAAAACAAGAGGAATCGAGTTCATTAAAAGCACGAGTAAAATATGAAAATTTATTTTCTTTCCATAAAGCAATAATCCTAACACCATCATATTTTTCTTCGCAGTAGATTTTATCCCATTTCTCGATGACTTCGTGATCGTCAGTAGCTAACATTAAAGAAGGGTCAGGTATCAATTCCCTATTGACAGCTTTATTTATCAGTTTAGCCCCAATCCCAATGTTCATTCTTTTGGTAACGATCTTCATTAATATCTCTCTTAACAAAAGATCCTCTGCATCGTCCTCTGATATGCGAGTAGAAACTAAATCCTGAGCTCTTCTCCTGAGAGAATCATTAGCTGCTGGTGCCGTTTTTAGCTCCTCTACGAGATCCTTGAATTGTTGCCATATGTTAGGATTCGATTCTAATAAAGTCTCATTAAACGAGATCCTATGAAGCTTAGTGGTTACAAAGGGATTAAAGCACACATCCAATAAATATTGGAAAGTCTCGTCCTGGTTTTCTGAAATTATTAATTGCTTGGATTTTTGTGATCCCTCACCGGTTAGAGATTCAAGATCCCTGAATAATTGAAGTTCTTTTCTCATTGATATTTTTTCATAAAAATACCATAAGATCTCGGAAATAAAAAATTATAGGGTTACTGCAGCACCGCCACCTTCAGCTCCTCCCTCTTCGCCACCTTCTTCTTTAGTCTTTTCTGCTTCCTTCGCCTCTCTTTCTTTGTACTTCTCGTTCATTTTTATCTGATCCGGATTCATACCAAGGAATCTCTGTATTAAGAAATCAGGGTCAAAATATCCTTTCTCCTCTTCTCCGATTTTAACCTTAAGCTCCTTTAATCCATTAATAAACTCGGTTCTTTTGGTGAAGCCAGTAAGTTCAACCATTTCCTCAAATTCACTATCACGATTATAATTTAATCCCACGTTTGCCTTAAATCCCTTATCTCTCGATAATTCAGGATAATCCAAACACATCTGGATGTAAAGAGGCTTTACTAATATCTCTTGGAAAATAGATCTTAATCTCCTCAAAAACTTCTCGAATCTAATTTCGTCACGCTCAAGCTGATCTATGCTCGTTTGGTAATTACCTGGAGTAGTGTTCTTCGATGCAAATCTAGCATATGGAATCTTAGAATCCATCTTCAATTTATTGAAAAAATAAACCACATTTTCCATAACATTAAAATCGGGCCCACTTGGATTCAAAGACTCGATAGTTGGACTTTGTCCATCTTTCTCTGGAAATAGGTAATTTTTATAGAACTGTACCTTAGGTCTTCCATTGATTGTCAATTCACCAGAAGAATCATTTATAGAGATATCTTCTTTGTAATTTGACATAAGCTGTCCTAAAGTTTGCATTGCTTTTTGAGGAGATTGGCTACCTATGGGAATAATAAACTTAAGCCTATATGAAGCATTCATAACATTCCAAATTACTCTGGAATTTTCCATAATCCTTAAAATGTTATAGGATCTAACTAGTCTTTCAATATAGCTTACTCTAGAAATGGTATTACCCTTAGCATATGAAATATAGATGACTTGTTCATTTGTTAGCTTTCTAGTCATCTGAGGATTCTTGGGATATTGTATCCAAAACTGTCGGTATTCATTTTCACCAACCTTTTCCACAACTGGCTGAAGTGATGTCGGATCTAATTCCTTAAATCCTATTATCTCCTTACCCTTATTATCATAAATAATCTCAAAAGATAAAAATCCATCGATTAAGAACTGTTTAAAGTATTGCCATGCTAGTATAGTGTTCTGAAACCCAAAGACGTTATAAATACGGTTGTAATGGGAAGCTAGTTTGTCCTTTATTTTGTCTTTTAGGTCAAGATTTACGAAGGATGGCTGTGCAAAATAATTTCTATCATCATACACAATAGATTCATCTGTGATGGTATCTAAAATAAATTCTATCTCGCCATTAAGGGAAAACTTTCTCAAGTAATTTCTTTTCTCGATGTAGTCCTTATCAAAATAAGCAATATACTTTCTTACCTTTGTATCTTGGTAAGAAGCGGTCCATTGGAAAGCATCGTTCTGTGTGAATCCGGTACTTTCCTGGTTGAAAAAATATCCCTCGGTCTTACCTATGGCCTGAGAGTTTCTCACAACCATATCATCATATCTCATTCCAAACTTAGAGACATTGGAGAGACTCTTTAGGATGTTTCCTAAAGCTGATTGATTTGGTTTTAAAAAATCTAAAAATCCTGCCATTAGATATAATATTTATTGCTCATTCTTATGCTGGAGCTTCCTCTGTTTTTGTTTCTTCTGCTGGTGGGGTTTCCTCAGCTGGTGGGGTTTCCGCTTCTTCACCTCCCTCTGCTGGAGCTCCCTCGCCTCCTTCTTTTCCTTCTTCTTTTTTCTCTTTTTCTTTCCTTTTTAAAGCTTCCTTGTTTGAATCTATATCCTGTTTAGATAAACCAAGATAAGTCTCAATTAGAAAAGCATTAGAAAAGTAAGGCTTGTCCTCATCACCAACTAATCCACCCAAAGCAGTTACCGCTTCTTTTCTTTTATTGATTATGTCCATCTCTTGATTTAACTTGAAAGGATTATCAGAGAAATAATCAAGACCTAGCTGACTCTTAAACATGAAATCGTCTTCCAGTTTTGGATATTTCTTAGCCATTTGTATCCACAGAGGCTTAGTTAAAATCTCTTGGAATATTGATCTTAATCTGGAAATAAATTTAGCAAATCTAATTTCTTCCTTATCTAGTCCTTCCGCACCGTTCGAATACGGTGAAGTTGTGCCGCCATCGGGATTATGGAATCTAGATGGAGGAACCTTGGATTCCAATATAAATTTATCAAAGAAATAAGCTAGTGGGGCCGGGTCATTAAGATTAGGACCGTCTGTAGTAATAGGCTCGATGGTAGGTGTTCCATTTACCCCAGAAGGCATTAGATAGTTTTTATAAAACTGGATTTTGGGTCTTCCGTCTATGCTTAACTCTCCACTTTCATCATTCAATTGAATGTCTTCCTTGTAAATGCTCATTAGTTCTCCTAGAGTCTGCATACCTTTTTGGGGGGATTTACTACCTATAGGAACGGTCATTTTTAATTTGAATGAGGCATTCATTACAGACCAGATTACCCTTGTGTATTCTATAATTCTCAGAATATTATAAGGCCTTATTAGTCTCTCTATATAGCTTATTCTAGAAACAGCGTTTCCTTTAGCATATGAAATGTAGATAATCTGAGGATCATAGAGAACCCTTTTCTTTTTTGGATCCTGTGGATACTGAGTCCAGGTGTTAATGAAAGAACCATCGATCTGTTTTTCTACACTAGGGACTAAAGTAATAGGATCAAGCTCTTTAAATCCAACTATCTCTTTACCATTGTCATCATAGATTATCTCGAAAGCTAAAAATCCATCAACTATAAATTGTCTGAAATATTGCCATCCAGTAATATCATCGGAAAATCCCCAGATGTCATAAAGCTTTTTAAAGGTCTCATACAGATCGCTTTTTAGCTTCTCGTTAATGTCACTTAGATCTATAAAATCGGGATATGCAAAGAAATTCGATGGGTCGTATGAAATAGCTTCGTCACATATGGTATCAAGTACCCACTCGATCTCTGGATTAAGCGAAAACTTTCTTAAATAATCTCGCTTACCTTTGTAATCCTTATCAAAATATCCAATAAACTGCTTAGATGAAATATCTTGCTTTGCTAAGGTCCAAAGCATGCTCTCATCCTCTACATTTGATTTGTTTTTGTTCAGAAAGGATGCCTCAGTTACACCAACAGCCTGTGAATTACGGATGACCATATCATCGTACTTCATTCCAAAGGTACTGAGCTTTCTTACCGAGTCTCTAATCCTCTGTATAACTGGAGCTTGTCCAGGGTTATTATTTTCAACGAATCCAGCCATTTTTAATTGTAGATCGAATTACTATTTTAATTTCGATTCATATTCACTATATATCCCCTGTATTCTCAAGCCCTCCAAGAGATTTATAGTAAGGTATGGTAATTTAGACCAATCTTTTGTCTTTATCATTCCCATATTCTTAATAAAGTTACTTTTAAATCCAAAAACGGAATATTTATATCCAGTACTTACTAAAATCTTCTCCAACACATCATCCTTTAGATTAATAGGGGATTTATTATTGTCTAGATCCTGTGAAAAATTATCATAGACTCTAGCTAGTATTTCTACACGGTATTTCTGAGGGACTGTTATTAGATCTATACCTTTAAGTATAGATGTGTCTTCCTTCCTAAAAAAATCAGTACATAAAACTACCGGAAATCTATTAATGAAACTTCTATCCTTACTTAACTTACTGTCGGTCGTGTAATTAAAGTAATAAATTCCCCCGCTAATTGGTGAAATTGGAGGGGATAAAAAACTTTCACGATTTTTGAAGTATTCCTTCAGAAAGTACTCATCGGTTTCTTTGAATATACTTTTAGTGGGGTCTGCTTTATCCTTATATTCTAAAACTAAATCTTTGAAACTCATTTACTACGAAAAAGAAAGTTCTCATCAATAACCCCAAACTTAAATCCTCTCTTAGCTGCCCATTCTTTAGCTGCCTTGAATTTAGCTTGGTTGGTTATCCATATCTGCATGTTCCTATTATAGGACTTTAATTTACTAAGTGTGTTAACACCTTCGTAAATAGGTTTTTTTGTTTGATTCTCGGGTTTTATCTCTATAATCCAATCCTGCTCTTCTCCACTTTCCTTTAGAACCTTCATGTAAAAATCAACGTTGTACTTATGTTCCTTTTTGTCTAGTGGGTTGTAATAATCAATCGAAACCGGTTCCGAGCTCCATTTTAATATGGATTCGTTGGTATCACAATATGTACAGAATCTATATTCCCATGATGATCTATAGATGATGTTATGAATATCACCTATATACTTCTCCGGGTTTCTGGGCTCGTACTTACCGGATCTATATTCTCCATTGGGCTTTACCTTCTTTATGTCCACCATAAGAATTGGATTTATACGTTGTATGTATTATCTTCGCCGGTTATATAACTAAAAGGTATGGTTCTTGGACTTTTGGGCGGATGCAATTTTTTCCATCCCTTGGCAAAACCATTTTTAGCTATCTGAGTGAAGTAAGCAAATGGGTTTGCAGATTTATCCGGATTAAATCTATTCCAATATTTACAAAGATCCTCCATTGCAAAGGCCATGCAGTCCTCTTTATCTTCCGGATCCTTATATGACATTTTTTTGGAAATCCCCTGTATCATAAGGTGGAACATCTCTATCGTTTCGGGTGTAAGAGTTCCATTTTTTTTGGATTCCACTACGGCAGCTAATAATTCGCTGTTCTTAACATAGTCTTTAGCCATTAAAGTTTAATTAATTTGGTTTGTTTGTTGTCTTATTCTATAGATAAAAATAGAAAAGATTTCAAAAAAAGAATGTAGCCCCTTTAGAAGCTACATTCACTTATTTTTTTAATGTTTCTTATTCCTTTTCTCCGCCCTCTTCGTCTTCCTCTTCGGTGATACTTTTTCCAGTTGGAGCTTTACTTAAAGTTCCCTTGGATGACTGTACGAAAGCTGCTCCTGGCTTGTTTTGATTTTCTGCCTTTGGTGCGAAATAGAAGTTACGACTGGGGTTTTTTTTTCCGTCGGCGTTTTCCTCATTCATAGTAGAGTTGTACCCATGTAACGAATCCATCTTCATATCAACTTTACCATTATCAGTACCTGGGGCTTTCGAAAAACCATGTCCTTTAGCAAAATTATTTAATAGCTTTTTCTGATCAGTTTCACTTAACTGTGATTTATTTAGATTGTTGCCATTTCCACTAAGTACATCAAAATTTTCTTTTACTTCTTCTTGTGAATCATCTTCCTCGGAAGAATCTGCATTGTCTTCAGCGGCTTGACTAAGCGCCTCCTCTAGATCAGTAATTTCACCAATTAAAAAATCAGATGTTTTTCCTGTGTCTAAAAGAACTGTATATCTTCCAGATGTAGCGTCTATAGAAATTATTTTTCCAGTGTCTCCAGATTCTTTAACTTTAATAAAGTCACCGATGTTAAATTTCTCATCCTCAAAAATCTCTAATGCTCTCTCCAAATCGATTGTGCTTTCAGAAGAAGATATTTCAATGTTAATCTGATTCCATTTTTCTCTAAGAACACTTAACTCTTTTTCTAGAAGTTTCTTAGCTGACATAATCTCAGTAGAAGCAGAGTATAAAGGATTAGATGACATTAAAGCCTCTAATTTGTTTATTTGCTCTTCAACTTTAGAAATGTTATCTATAACCTTGTTTCTATCATTAACCATAATAGACTTAACTCTATTTTCTCCAACTAAGAATTCGGTAAGGCCTTCAGAAATGTCATATCTCATGAATTCTTTAACCATTGATACCGCTTGATTTCCAGAAACTTTGTAAATAGAGTTTTCGTTCATAGCTTGATTGATTCTCTGGAGATAAATCTGATTATTCCATTTAATCAAGTTGATATTAAGTCCCTCGAATACGTTCGATGTTATACTTTTAGCAAAGTCAAGCTCTACTATATTATTGTAGTTCATATACAATCTCATGGTATCGGAAACTACCTGAGTTTCATTTACTCCAAAATAAGTAGCTGATTCTAAACCTAGTATTTTAGCAAGACCTGAAGGATCGCTAAATTTAAGTTTTCTCTTACCAAGATAAACCGAAGTCTCTTCACCTTCCTCGATAATTCTTACTGTGCTTTTTCCTAATTGAACAAATATTCCTTCCTCGTTTACTTTAACGTAAGGTTTGTTAAATGACTCGACCAATTGAATGTAATCGCTCGATAAATTAGAAATGTCTCCTCTTGTAAGCTTTTTAATCTCTGCAGAATTTGTTTCGAAAACGTTTCCCCCTAGATAGAAAATAGATTTATGACTTCCTAGCATCACAGGGGAGAAAACTTTAGAAACAGATGATTCTCCCTGAGCTACGCTAGGGATTTCTAATTTTCTATTGTCAGTGCTTTCGTTTACGTTTATATAGTTAATCAAATTTCTAACTATCGGATTAAACGACCATCTAGAAATATTTTTAACCAGAAGAGCGCTAGATTTGCTTTCTGAAACTAGCCATTCATTAAGTGTGTCGCTAAGATCAGAATAGAAGCTTTGACTTCCTGAATTTTTAATCGATTCTATAACCTTCGCTACTTCAATTTCTCTAGAAAGTGAATCTGTGTTTTCTTTAAGGGCAGATGAAATACCTCTTACGGTGTCATCCCAATTTAAAACTTGTATATCATTAATAAAGTTCTGAACTAAAGCAAATTCAGGGACTCCCTTATTTAAAATAAGGTTCTCATATTGCTCACATAAGATCCTTGCTTTAGGGAAGGTGTAAATTGAGGATTTTTTAATATCATCTATAGATTCTAAAACTCCAAGATTGTTAATCTGGTTAGATTTTAAAAAATGCCCAGCTGACTTATCTATTGAGCTAACTTTTTCTAATTCTTGCAAAAATTCTTCATTCTCGGTAAGACCCTTTACGGTAGATCCAGCATATGATCCAGCATTACCTAAAGATTTATTGTTGTTTATACCGCCCCAAGATTCCATGAGTGATTCAGCTACTCTCCTAGAAGCCTCTATCTCTTCGTTTCTGATAGCTTCCACGTGGCTTTGAACGCTATTTGTGGTTTCAATTGATATATCATGGTTATCTAAAGATTCAAATAGTTGCTCTTTAGAAACGGATCCACCATTAAGGAAATTTTCGCAAAGAGCTTTGACCTCTGCAGATTTAGTGATGTCTTTTAGCTTTTTTACCTGGTTTATGAAGTCCATAGTTAAATTTTTTTTTCGAATTATATATCCAAACAGAATACAAAACTTTTACTGTATATATTTAATCAGGAGTAAGTTTTACTGACCGATTAAAATTTCTAGTCTTATTTTTATGTCGGTATGTGGATTACAAAAAGTAATGCCTCCGTCCTGTGGGGTTGTTCCAGGTTTACTCAGATTCCATCCCTCATGTCCTGCGTCATTGGTTGATATTTTCTTACCGCTTAGAACCATAAGTTCACCCATATAATAAGTTTGTCCTTGATATGTCCAGGTAAGGTATTTCTTAGATTCTACAATATCGCTAGGAAATATTGCTTTTACTGCAATAAATGACACAAATCCATATTGATCAGCTACGTCCGGTTGACTTAAAAGGTAACAAGATGACTCGTTTAATATTGCTCTATTTCTTGCGAAATCCTGGATTACCAAAGTTAAATCCGACATAGACAGATATCTTTGGGGGTTGTTTGTTCTTCCTGTATCTAAAACAAGATTTCCCCGATAAAATCTAAATCCTTCTAGTACGTCATATGGACAGGTTATAGGTTGTGTTGCCATGTTAATTTGCTGCTATTACTGTTAACTTGACATTGTAGTCAGTAGGGTTAGTGAATATAAATCCACCATTTGCACTATTGGCGTTTCCGGTGTGTCCATATGTAGAAAATGGATCAACGTCCCATCCTCTCCATTGCGATCCGTTTTTAACCGCTCCGGTCAAGATCATAATTTCCCCCATTATATTTCTTTCGCTGGCTTTATAATCCCAGAAAAGTACTTTCTGATCTTCAGGGGTTTCTGGTAGGTATTCGGCTTTTGCTATAAGCATGGAAACTTCACCTGTTGTGCCATAGAATGATCCAGGGTCTAAATTAGCGGATGCTCTTGGACCAATAATCATAGAGACCTTTTGGTATTCAGAAAAACTCTGCAGTGGATGGAAAAAATCGACCAAATCTATCGAGTTTAAAGTCTGTGACTGCTGTGTAACAGTAAAGGATTCTTTAGTAAATTCAAGTTCAACTGGATCGTTGAATCTTTTAAATGTTGCCTCTATCCTTTCTAGATCTCTGGTTACTTCAGCTATATTGGTGTATCTTGTTTCAAATCCACCAGTAGCACCTCCTAATGGATCCAAGGGGTATGCTGCGCTTCCGCCTACGAAAAACTCAGATCCCGTCTCAGAAGCACTTCCGCCGTAAAAATTGTTATCCTGATTGTCTGCCAATTTATTGCTCTTATTTTAACTTAGCCGGGTCCTCGTAAACTATATCACGATTAACTCTACGGATTTCTTGGGTTTGATTATCAGCATCAGCTTCAGCTAATTTCTCTGTTTCTGGGATCTCCAATTGAGTTTCTCCTATTTCATATCCCAATTTAACTTCTTCCTCGCTTCCACTTTCACCTCCATCTATAGCTTCTATATCTATCTTGTTGGAATCCTCTGGTTCTTGCGGATCCTCGGGTTTTATGTAGTCAACTAGAGATTTAATAAAACCTAGAGCTACAAGTGGAAGTATAGCTCCGCTTATAATAGATAAAACTCTCTTCTGGTATATTAATTCCTCCTCAACTAAACCAAAAAGCTCTATCCAGGAGTTAAAGTTTTCTAAATGTGTGTAAGCGTAGTACGTATTACCCATTGCTTGCATAGCAGTTAATATGATGAATAATACCCACACCATAGCTTTATTCATTTTATCTAGAGCTATTAAACTAGCTAAAGAAGCAGCAGCACCAATCTCAAAAGCTATAGCTAAAGATATAGCTAGCCAGTCCGGGTTGGATAATTTAAAAAAATCAATTACGTGGATTGTGGAAATTATAGAAACAATCAGATATAAACTGACGAATGTGGTTATTATAAATCCTTTAACTAGATTACTTTTGCTCACCGTTGTTAATTTTATTTCTTATATCTGAAAGAGATGATCTACCTTTATCAAAATCATCCTCGTAAATGAGGAAATTAAACATTGTCTGGTTCATCTCATACTTAACCTGATCTCGGGTTACTGTAGTTGATTGGATCGAATCTGTTTTTTCCGTTATGGTCTTCACGTTTTTTTCGATTCTATCCATATCATTCCTCATACTACATTGTTTAAAGAAAATGATTACGGTTAGGAAAAGTAAAATGATCCAGTAGTTGGCTTTAATTTTTTCTATTGTTTTCATAAATTAATAATTTTTACTGTGTATATATCCATCCTGAAACGTTAGCTTACAAAAAAAGCTAGCTTTTAATTAAAAGCTAGCTTTTGGTTAGGTTGGTTTATTATCCTAGTGTAATACCCTGCATAGCAGCAGCTAATTGCTTCTCTAGGTCTTTAATGGATGAAGCATCCTGTTTAGCGTCATTCAAAGCCTGATCGAAAGCTCTGTATAGTCTGATAAAATTTTCAGCACTTTCGACACCGGTTCCTTTAGATTTAGAAAGGAAATAATGGCTAGCTTCTAAAGGTAAAGCACCTAAAAAGATAACACCATTCTTAACTCCTTCTTTTTTAATTCTAGCAATCTGTTTATTAATTTCAATAACACCTAATGCTTCAGTAGAGTTCCATTCTGCTTTTTCCCTCATAAAAGTCTCATACTCGGAGAATAGAGAATCTGAACAGGTTACTGCATATACCTTATTTTTGATCTCCTCCTTTTTTTCACTGATTTTAGTTTCCAAATCAGAGATTAGATCAGTATCGATTACAACATTACTCTCAAAAGATCCAGATTGCGTAGTTTCGAAATCTACCATAGATGATCCTCCAGGCATTTCTACGTGATTGCTTGTCATTTCTTCTGCTTTTTTCTTTGCCATTTTTATATTTTATTTTTTTTAGTTGTGATTTTTTGTTTTGTTTCTAATCTATTTTGAAAATATCAAATTCTGTCCTGTTTTGATCCAAATAAGCTTTTAATGGCTCTCGAAGATCCTTGGCTGGATAAATTCTGGTGTCTTCCGGTCCAAGATGCAAAAGAAATCCACTTTCCGTATCTATACCAATCTCCTCTAAGATCAATCGATAAAGGCTTATCTGAATAGAGTATTCGTTATGATCATTCTCATATAGGTTATTGAAAGGTCTTAAAAGCTTTTTATATTTTCCCTTGGGATGATTGTCACTTTTAAATTCTCCGTTGGTTTTCCAATCTCCTATAATTAAATAAACCTTCTCAGTTTTATCGTCCCACAAAAGAAGGGGCTGATCTATAGTACCAGCTAGTCTCCATTTTCTAGAAAATATTTTTAGCTCTGATTTTAAAGGGGTTAAAACATTTAGCCTCTTATTGTACACATCCATAAAATTAGTTACCCTTTTTCTAACTTCAGGATCTTCCGGAATTTCTGGATTTTTCCCCATCCAGAAATCCTCTATAAACTTATGAACGTTTGTCCCAAGAGTTCGTGAAACATCTCCCTTAGTTTCCCATTCATTTAATATAACAGAAACATCTACCCCCCTTTCCTCCGCCTTTTTCTTAGACCAGTATTCCCGATCAAAAGGAACTTTAAAAACTTTAAGAAAAGTTGTGACCGAATCGTATTTTACCCCGCCATATCTGTAGACGTGGGATGCTTCGTGGAAGGTAAAATTGGGATCATCATAGATCTTAAGCTTATCCTCTATCTCTTTCTTTTTTTCTTTTATTAGTTGCTCCGGCATTAAAAATTAATTAGCGTAATAGAAAATAATAGACAAGAGCAATTATAGTAGAAATCTCCAAACAGAACCGGAGAACCCAAAGCCAAGTAATATATCTAAATAGAAACTGATAAACAACTAAATATGATTCCTCGTCAGTTCCTTCTACAGGTTCTATCCACATAGTTATAATCTCTTCTAAATTAAGAGACTTAAGATACTCGTTTATCGGTTTTATTTCCTGAATCACAAAAGATGGTCTGGACTCTCTAGGAAGATCGACTGATGCTAAAACCTGAAGAGGGAGATTAATCACCGTATAAACCCTATTTAAAGAATCTCTTCTCAAATTTCTTCTCTTCCAATTAGGAGATTCAGCTTCCTCCTTTCTTATGATTCTAGAGTACTCGCGATAGAGTCTTATTTCTTTTATTACTTTAATGAGTCTAAACATGTCACTTTTTTTATTGTACTGCGTTGAAAATTAATGTTTCCCGTCCATTCTTTTCCTAATCTTACCTCTAGCTCTTCTAATTCTAGTTGCTATAGATCTTTTCTTGATTCCATATTTTTCTGCAATATCTTTATACTTCATATTGTTGATCTCACGATCTATCATGATATCCCGGTAAAGATCCGGTAAATCCCTGATTTCATCTAAAACAGATTCGTATATTTCATCAACGCTGTTTTCCTCACCAAATACAAAATTGGCTGGATCCTCCTCCATTAAATACACTCCACCTAAATCGCCTAAAGTGTTTTTAGCCGACAGAAAATCCATCTCCGTCTCATTATGGGAGAAATATCTCTTTCTTGATTTTAAAAGGAGAAGACATTCGTTACGTGCTATGTTATAACACCAGGTTGAAAAATTACCTCTATCCTTATCATACTGATCGATTTTAAGCCACACCTTGGCCATGGTGTTTATAAAGGCATCCTGTGCTAATTCATTCTCCTTAACTATAAGAAAGCAATGGTTTAATACGCCGGGTCTAAGTCTGTCAAATAATGGTTGGAATGCTCTGTCAGTTTTAGTTTCCATAAAGTCCTCGGCCAGTTTTTGTATGTTTTTCTCCATGCAGTAATTAAATATTTATTTTTATTATCTCTATTCCAGCCTCGGCCAAAAAAGATATAGATTCCATTTTTCTGTAAATCTGATTAAAAACCACCTTTTTTATACCAGATTGTATGATAAGTTTTGAACATTCGTAACAAGGAGACAAAGTAACATAGAGAACTGATCCATCAGAGCTCTGTGTTCCTCTAGCTAATTTAGTAATAGCGTTGGCTTCCGCATGCAGGACATATGGCAATGTGGTATTGTCCACCTCACATTGATTTGGAAATCCAGAAGGAGAGCCATTATATCCGTCAGATATTATAGCCCTGTTGTTTACAATAAGACAACCAACCTTTTTCCTTTCGCAGTATGAATTTTTTGCCCAGCTTTGTGCCATCTCCAAATAAATCTTATCACTCCTATGATCAATTATAAGGTCAGAATCATCAGAAGTAAATACCCTAAAGTAATAATTTTCATCAAAATCCAAACATTTTACAACTTTCCAGTTGGGTATTTCAAAAAATTTATCGTTTAAGAAGGAGAGATCATGAAAAACTAGCTCCTTAATATTTTTTTCTTCGCACATATAAAAGTATTCCCCGATGTAGTTTGCCAAATGTAACAATACACCTAGAGGAAAAAAAATTTTGTTAGATTCTTTTTGAATTTGGTCTGTAAGGGGATTCTATCGGAGATACACTTAAGGTTCCTTCTAAGAGGGAAGCTATTCTAAATAATGCCGACTTCATCTCATCTATATCGGCTTTAGACATGTTTGTTTCACCTTTACTCGGACTTTTTTCTGAACCAGATTCCTTTTTATTTTCAGTTTTTGCTCCTGGTGATCCTCCGGGGGATGCTTCTGCATTTTTTCCAGTTTCTTCTTTTTTAAGATCCTGTGATTGTATCTCCATTTTTTTCTCCTGAGACTCTGCAGGTTTAGGGGTAGGTGATTTTAAAGGAGTAACTGTAGATACACTTTTTGATTTATCCGCAGACTTAGTGAGTAATCCCTTTGCCTCTTTTAATCCAGCTTCAGCAGCCTTTTTAAGCTCTGGATTTTTTACATTTTTAGAAATGAGGCTTTCTCCTAGTTTTACCCCACCTTCTATAATTTTACCGGAATTTTCTTTAAGTCCACCTAGAGCAGACTTAGCAGACTCTACAAGCTTTCCTGGCTTTTTTTCGACTTCTTTTTTAGATTCTAAATCTTGTTCTTTTTTTTCTGATTTAGCTTTTTCTTTGGCAGATTTTTTATCCTCCCTCTCTTTTTTTCTTTTCTCCGATTTGCTAAGCTCTTCATCAGCCGTAGGTGTGGGAGCTGGAGGTGATACAGGAGAGCTAAGCTTTGCGACATCTTCTTTGGTAAAAGTTTCTCCTTTACCCTCTAGTAAACTGTCTATAGTTGATTCTTTTTGATATCTGACTCCATTTATCCACTCCTTAATATCATAATCTAGCTCTTCTGGATCTCTCGAGTAATAATCGGGATATTCATTTAAAAGGTGCTGTCTGTATTTTTCTATCTGTTTTTCATTAGGTCCAATTTTTTCTGATAACTTCTGGTCCGCGGTAACTATCTTTTCATTTGGAATGACATTACTTCCACTTTCAAGCTTGACTATTTCCGGGCCTCTTTCTCCTACAAGATATTCACCAGTTTGATTAACTGGTCCACCGTCTTCAAAAGCTCCTAAGATTTTTTTACCAAACCCCTTGATTTTTTTTCCAGTGTCCCCAGAAACTACACTTTTGATCTTTTCAGCACCTTTTAGACTTTTTGCTACGCCCTCGAAATTCTTAGTCAGATCCTTTATTTCGTCAAAACTTTTTGGTATGTCCTTCAGACTTTTTATGTCGCCAAATGATTTAGCTACATTTTTAAAATCCTCACCTACTTTTTTGAAATCGAGATCCTTGATACTTTTAGTAACACCTTCAAATCCTTTGGTTAGATCTTTTAGTCCTCCCAAATCCTTAGATAAAGATTTAAAGTCTAGACTTTTAATATCTCCACCTAACTTAGATATTGTTTCCTTTAAACCCTTCTCGGATTCCTTATTGGATTTATCTAGATTTTCTGAGCTCTCAGTATTGCTCTTTACCGCACCGGTAAGCTTCTCAATATTTCTACTGAGGTCTAGCATTTGAGCTGTTAGTTTAGGATCCGACATATCTGTATATATTTAGATCTAATTATTTAGATGTAAAACTAAATAACTGAGTAACACCTCCTTCAGCTTGAGCTTCTGCGTTTTCTTTTTCTATTGTGTCGTTTAGCTTATCGATCCATATTTGATACTCATAGAATGGTATAGATTCTAACCATTCGGGATCAAGTTTATGTTCATACCAGAGTCTAAACTTAATATCAAAGAAGTTCTCCAAAGATATTTGAAATAAGGAAAAGAGATCGAATCCCGCCGGGAAAGGTAATATCTGCGGTGACCTCCTCATCACCGCAAACTGGACATTTTTGTTTAGCCTCTAATGTAGTTCCTATCTTGATTCTTTCCGAAAGACCAAAGTATAAACTATATTCCTCTTTAGTCCAAAAATCAGATTCTCTAAGCTTGACTTTTATTTTATCTGGGGTTAAGTCTCGCCATTCGCTAAAAATAAATGGAGCTATCTGAACAAAGCCCTCGTCTATGCTGTTATTTATGGAATATTCTTTTCTTACAAACTCGCCGATGGCTTGTGTCACTCCTATACTTGGAACTGTCATTTCTACGGTTTTTCCCGTTCTTTTTACAGTAAATACAAAACTCCTAGTTTCAGGGTTATAGTATTTCATAATATCCTTGTCGATGGTGTAGGAGTTAAGTACTCCGGTTCTAAGTTCCAGACCATCGGTAAATGGACATTCTGGGGTTTCTTTACATCTCTTTTTAGGTTTGAGTACAATAGAATTCTCCCCTCTAACAAAAGTTAGATCCCTTATCGCCATAATGATAAAGAATCTATCCTCCTGTTTTAAGTCCTTATAAGAAACTACTCCCTCACCCGGGAAATCCATTCTAAAACATCTTTCCAAAATGTAGCTTAGTTTTTCTTCTATGTCCAATTGATCATCTTCATCAATAGTAGAAAAATGACGAATCTCTCTAACCTCTGCTGCACGAATAGCTATTCGTGTTTGTTCCGGATAAAATATTCCTTTAGATGGAAGTATAGTAACCGGTAAATTCTTCCACCCGCTATCAAAAGCAGGAGAATCAGATACGGTCTGTGCTTTGCCGAACGAGTTCTTATTTACACTATCATTTAAACCAATCGGGTTTACTGTTTTTTCTTTTACCTGGACTGTTTCCGGAGATTCAGTTGGGATCGGTTCCTCCCTCTCGATATGCTCTACTTTAGATTCCAATGAAGGAGGATTGATTGCTTCTTCCATAATCTTTTTTTCCTTACTAATCGGATCATCATATTCTATTCCACCTTGCATTTCTTTCATTCTTAGAATTTCTTCCGGGGATAGTCCATTATTCATAAATTTGCTATTTTTCTATTATATAACAGGAAACAAAAAAAGAGGCCAATTTAGCCTCTTTTTTTTCAAAATTTTTTAAATCTTATAGGAATATATCTTCCCAGTAATCGCAGATCCAACTAGCACTAAGGCTGTAGATAGAAGCAGTCTCGTAGTCTAACTCCATTGGATTTATAGCCTCACTTAAAAAGCAAGATGGAATTCTTATTCTTCTAAAGACGTCTCCTCTTTTATTAAAAACCTGAATTACCATCGAACCAACATAATCAGACTTAATACCCATTGCTCCAGTTAACGGATTGTATATTAAGTCAGACCACTGTCTAAGAATCTTATAAACAGTCATTGAATTCTGGTCATTTAAGTTAACTTCAAATTCCATTGATAGCGTCATGTCACTGGTAGAAGGCTCACCCCCAGCATATCTTCTGGTAGCAAATTTATAGTTTTGCTCAACAGTAGCAGCTGGTGCTATATCTACCGCAAGTCCTGTTATCGATTTAACCTGTTGTGATAGTATACCTTCTCCATTGAAAGTTGTAGCAGCATCAACTATTCCAGCAGGAGGGTTGATAATGACCTCAAACTGGTTTAGATAAACCGGTTCATAATTGTTTATTGCTGCTTTAGAATTAGTAAAGTGTGGTAATCCTGCCATTTATTTAATCATTTTTTATAGGAATAAATCCTCCCAATAATCAACCGCCCATACCATATCATCAATCTTGTAAATATCGGTGGACGTATAATTTAAGTTCATTGGTGAAATTGGCTTAGTGAGAAAGCAATCTTTACAAGTGATTCTTCTAAAAACATCACCCTGTTTATTAAAGATGTTAACCACTATGGTTCCGGTATAGTCATTTTTTAAGCCCATTGCACCGGTAAGCGGATTGTAAATTAAGTCAGACCACTGTCTTAGCGTTTTAAAAACGTACATTGAGTTGTCATCGTTTAAGTTAACAGAAAAACTGACGCTAAGATCAAAGAAAGTTTGATCTGGTTTAGCACCAGCGTAGTTTCTTTTAGCGAACTTAAACTTCTGAGTGGCTAGACCCGGGTTTTTATCCAAAGCAAGACCGCTTACTTTGGAAACGTGCTGAAGTAATATCTCACCACCAGCAACTGCTGCTGGTGGAATGATAGTAACCTCAAATTGGTTCAGGTAAACAGGTTCAAACTTGTTTACTGATGATAATGAATTCGAAAAGTGAGATAATCCTGCCATAATTAGTTATATTTATCTGCCCTTCTTAAAACTCGTAAATTATACGAATTGGATAAATCCTCCTGAAGCGATTCCACCTGTTCTCGTAACTGTAATTCTGTTAATGAACTTCTGAATTCCTCTTGCAGGTTCGATGATAACATCGATAATACCCATATTCATGTCTATAATTGCTGGAGTGTTATTAGAAGCATCCATAATGGTTTGGTAAGCATAAATACCACCACCTGATCTAACTCCGTCCAAGTAATTATCTACTAATGTTTTAATTTCAAGACGTATTGAATCCTCGTTAAAGTCGAATAGGTAATTAGCAAGGATTTCCTGAACGTCATTTTCTACGCTAATCAATAGGTCCCTAACGTGAACTAAATTGAAAGCGGAGTTTACTTGCTGATAAGCAGTCTGATTACCAAAGATAACTACACCTATACCTCTTCTTTTTATGATCGGATTAATTCCGAAAGGTTCTAGATTTCCTCTGTCTTCATCGGTGAAGTCGTATTCTACTCCTACTATATTACCACCGCTAATAACCCCTCTTTTCTGACCTGCTATGATAGCGTAAGGTTCTCCGTTAGCAAATTTTCTAAGGAAGTTATTGGAAACATAAGCTGCAGGTGGAACTTCAACGTTTCTATTTGTTTCTCTTACGGTAATGTAAGGAGAATAGAATGCTGCATATTTAGAACCATCATCTTCAGTAGGTAAACTAAAGGTATATGATGGGTTCAACGATAAGTTACCTCCGTCTGCAATGTAAGCAGTATTTAATCTTGGATATGGATTAGCTGCTGTAGGTGCATCAGTAAATCTAGGATCAGTACTAGCTCTAAATTGAGCCATCGAAGGAGCATTAATTATAGCTAAAGCCTGTTGTCTCAGTTTAGCTAGTCTAGATAGCTGATATTTAGAATTTGGTAAGATCTGGCCAGAGAATGTATCGATAATGTATCGGTAAGAAATTACGTCCTTAGCGGCTAATGTTTTAGCAATATTAGTGTTGTACATAACATCTAATATCTCAGAAATTCTAGCATCACTTCCGTTAGGACGATGCCATTCAGTCATAGTAAATCCGCTTAAATAAGTGAAGTCAAAAGACCTAGTAAACTGAGCTATAGATTTAAACTTCTGTACTCTTACTCCAGCTCCCGATGTATAATAAAGTACCGGTCTTGCTGAAGTAACTCTGTATGTTCCGGATGTTGTAGTTGCTGAAACGGTTGTAATTTTAGCTAGCCTGTTTTGTCTGTTTCCTGTAGAAGGATCACAGATGTCAAGGTCGGTTGACACAACCAGATCTCCAACTGAGAAAGGTGCGTTACCGTTAACGTCCTGCGTTACCAGGAATGTTGTTACGTCTATTCTAGTACAGTCTACGAATTCATTTATAGAACCTTCTTGCGAAATGATGTCTATGTCCTGTGTAGATACCGGTAAGCCAACGTTATCTGACGCATAAGCAGTTCCAAATCCAGTTACATTGGTTATTGTTGTATCAGCCAAAGAAACGTTAGTAAACGCTCTAGTATTAACAAAATTAAACTGGTCTCGGTCTACAGTTTGTTCAAATCCTAAATATTGAACTGCAGATCCTGCACTGTTAAGCCAAATAATATCGCCATCAGTAATATCAGCGTATTTATTATCCTGATAAAGTTCTGAAGCGTTGTAGCCAACTAGTGCATTTGAAACACCCAGAGGAGCGTTAGGACCAGTTACACCTCCAGGAGTTGCTGTGCTAACTATATCAACGTAATCGGAGTTACCAAACTGGTAAGCATCAGTATAGAAAGGTTGGTTACTTCCAGAAGCACCAGTGTTGTAAGAAGTTAGATTGTAGGTTGGAGTTACAGTGATACCCTGAGATCTATAGAATCCAGTATCTAATGGGTGGGTAAAGAATATTCTTAATTCCCCCGAAACGTCCTTAGTTCCAGTTACCTTTAACTTAACCAGATCACCTTCGGCAAATTGATTAACCAAAGCACCAGTTAAACCTCCAGTGTATCCAGAAACAACACCTAAGATAAATTTCTGATCGTTGGAAGAGCTTACTGTTAAGAAAGTTTTTAATTCATTCTTCTGTGCAGCAGTTTGCAAATAACCAGAAGTAGCACCAGTACCGGATGTCTGCAAATAATGGAGTCCTCCGTCGTATGCGTTTGAATCATAAGGAGCAAAAGATTGATAAACAACTCCTGCAGTTGCTCCGGTAGCTCCAGTTAATGTGAATAGGGTACCGACTTTAGCACCTGAAGTGTATACTGTTGCTCCAGTGGCACTAACAAACCCAGTTGCTCCGGTAACACCTACCACGTTTTGGATGTAAAGATAATCCGCAACCAAAACCTGATCATAACTTAAGAAGTTAATCCTAGGACTAGCTAAATCGCTGTCTCCGGTTAATTCATCTATTAAGTGATTACCAACTAAATCTATCTTCGATCCATTAGCACAGATATCATCAAATGCCTGTTCATCGATAGCACAAAATAATCCAGTAGATGGTGTGCTGTTATTTATTAGAGTTTGGATGTACTGATTAACCCCGTTTAAATCAACAAAATCGGGTATTATACATCCTGTAACCGAAGTAACAATGGAAACATCAGGTTCAGCTAAAAAGTTGTCTATACGGCTTTTAATGAACCCGTTTTCTGTGAAATATGTGCTCCATTTCGGATCGATTGACAAAGCTTGATAATCTGTCCAATCACCATATACAGCTATAACGTCAATAAAATAGTCTGACATATAGTCATAAGGATGCATGAAAGTAGGAACGTTGTTAGCTCCATACCAATCAATAGCGAAGATATCATAGCCCTTTAGTGGCTTAGAAGAATCCGTGGATTTTCTAGTAATGATACTCATTGGGGATTTACCCAAGTTAACCAAGCTAAATAATTTACCCTGGTCAGCAACGCTAAGAGTTGCTAAGAAATAGTTGGGGTCTGCAAACCAAAATCTCTCCTTGTTATAATAGGAGGAGTAAAGTCTGCTAGTTACAACACCGTTATACTCTTCGGTGTCAAGAGAATATGCTTGGTAATCAACTTCATCAGGATTAGCTGAATCAGTATCATCATTCAATCTCAAAAGATTTAAAGCAAACACTGGGCCTGCATTTAAACACGTTAATATAGATCTTTGGAAAAAAGATCCTTTATTTTCTAATGATCTATCGATGTCACCAAAAATAGAAATTAGTGTAGTTACGTCCGGGATATAAACTGGGGTGTTAAATGGTCCCTTATTAGAAAATCCAACAACAAGACGAATTGTCTGTGAAGTTAGGATTACGTTTTGGGACGCATCAAACTCTAGGGTGTAGACTCCGGATGCTCTAAACTGAGAATAGTCTATTTTTACCTTATTTGCCATTACATTAAAGATATTTTTGCTTCTAGACTATATATCAAAATGGAATTCTGATTTATTGGGGCGGTTAGATAAATATCTTGCTAGAGTAGACCGTTGAAATCTCCGTAGCTTTTACCATCCTTGGTTGAATATCCTTTCTCATCTTCCTGTCCGAATCCGGATTCAAGCTTTTTGATTATCATGTCCTTGTAGGCGTTTTCCTCAAGTTCATCAAATACCTCACCTACCATCTGATTAAAGTCATATCCATCAAACAATCCAGGTAGATTTACCAGGGTCATTGCGACATCATCGTGCCCGCTCTGGCTCGAGTACGTTCCCGAATTATTTAAGCCAAATGTAAAAAGTTCAGGTATTGTCCATTTTTTTTCATTCACTAATATTCTATCCCTTCTCATTAAACTCCTGAGAAGTTCACAATATTTCATCTTGTTCTTCTCGTTGTATTTAATACCCGGTTTTAGTACTCTGGCTGCTTCTGTGTGTTTTGTGAATAGAAACATCTCATCATAAAAATCATCTCTTTGAGAAAGTTTATCGTAAACCAATTCACCTTTATAGTTCATCTCCAAAGCTATCTTAACCCGATCCACGTTAAATATCTCAGAACATAATACCTGGAGAAGCTTAGTAAAATCCTCAAGTTTAATCTCATTATCCCTAAATATACCAACTTGAACCAAGCCAAAGAAATCAGCTTCGTCCTCATATTCATCCATTTTTTCAATAACCGATTTAGGTAGAGGTGTAACCTTAAAGATGTTGATTACTGTAAAATCTCCCTTTGCCCCACTGCTAAGATCCACAGAAAAAACAAACTTCTTGCCTGATTCATTAGCCTTATCAATATCAAATTTTGGATGCCATATTAGGTTTTCATAATTGATGTCAGCGTAATGTAGAGGAGATAGCTCTTTCCATTTGTATTCGGTTTCGTTATTTCGAATTTTTCTGAGTTCGTCCGAGCCAAGCAAAAGACTCGATGAACTAAGGAACTGGTTACCGTATTCTTGATTGAAAAGCTCCTCGCTACCTAAGTTACCTATCTCTCTTTTTTTCCATTCATCATCCCTTCCAGGTACTTGCCACCAATCTACCCTAATTGGATTAAAGCTGTTTTCACCATTCAATGCACCCTGATAAATCTCATAGAACTTATTCATACCATTAGGCGTGGAGGTGATGATAATTCTAGAAACTTTAGAGGAAGAAACTGTTGGGTATGTCGATCTAAAGAAAGCCTCTATAAAATTAGCGTTAATATGAGCAAACTCATCCATATAAAGGAAGTGAATAGTAAAACCAATACCGGATGTTTTCGTAGTTGTTTTTGCTAATATTCTACAGCCGTTGTCAAACCTCATCGACATCACATTATTAACCAGCATACCGGGCTTTAGGAAAAATGGAAGTCCTTTAATAATAGCTTTAATCTTATCCATTAATTCTTCCGCGGTATCACCAACGTTAGCAAGAATCATAGCGTTTTTGTCGTGATTGAAAAGAAGATACCAAACCAATATAATTGAAGAGGTAATTGATTTACCAACCTGTCTAGGTGCTAGAAATATATTAAATCTATTTGCCTGATATTCTCTGAGCACCGATCCTTGGTAATCTCTTAGTCTAATGTAGTCGAGTCCAGTATCAGTCATTACCTTACAGTATTTTGCAAAGTAGGTAACGTCCTCCGCACACTTTTTCATTTCTAGGATCTCTTCCCTAGTGTACTCCCAAAGTATATTTGCTCTTTTTAGTTCGGGATCGTTGTCATGGAAAGGATTATCTATTGATTTATAATCGAGTCCCTCTTCGTCAACCTTTCTTAATAACTCATCAACCCTTGCAGTGGACCAATGGGTAGTTTCTATCTGTTCTACTTTCTCTATGCCTGTTTCCATTATTCTAAGATATCATCCTCAATAGAAAAATCCTCCATCGTTGAGTCGTCGTCCTGTTCAGATCTATTAGGATTCTGAGCATCTAATATTTTTTTTTCTCTGGCATTCACTACCGCATTTGGATCGATCACCTCTGGTTTTATATCAACCACCTCGGAGCCAATAATATCTCTAAGTCCTTCCATTATGCCTCTGGTTCCTCTCGACTTTAAACCACCGTCGGTAGTGAGTGCTGTGCTTGGAGTATAGTATTCGGAACCTGGAGAATTCTGATCCATTACTATTCCTTGGGAGTGTTTTTTCTCATCCACCTCTATACGGGTTTTCTTGTAGTTCTGCTCCATCTTTTCCAAATATGCCTGATAATCTTTAGGCATTTGCATGATCTGTGATTGTAACTGTGCAAGAACCTCAAACAAACGTGGGTGCATGTTACCTAAATCAATTTCTTCTAGGATTTTGGTTATTGCGTGCTGTGCAGACTTTAATTGAAACATCATAGACGATAAATTCATCGCATCTATCTTCTTCTTAAACTCCACGTGACCGGCCTCGCTCACGCTCGTCTCGTCCATGTAGAATTTAGTTATCGTTTCTAGTAAAGCCTTAGCATCAGACATGGCAGTAGATTTTTCTCCTGAAAAATCCATGAGGTCTGTCGTCTTTAATCTCGGAAGCTCGTCGCTATCAGGAAGTATATTCTCCAGAGCTTCCTGCATGATTATGGAATCGAGGCTTTCTTTTATTTTTTCCTCGACAACTTTCTCTGGTTTCGGTTTTCTTCTAGGCATAAATTATCTGTTTCTTGCAAACTTCGGAACATTCAGAAGTGGTTTTGCGTTATCAATAATATGGGCTAACTGTGCATCCCTCACTATATTCTGGTTTAATACTGTAGATTGAGTATCTATATCTATCATATTCTTAAATAATCTGACGTTACTTAACCAAATCGGACCAGTGTATATTTTATATGAGTTGTTGTCCGTTCCATAAAAAGGGCTGTCATTATCAGTATCAATATCAGATGGAGCTTCGAAAATGATATTGTTTACGAACATTCTTACCGATTCATGAACTTTCTTAAGCTTACTGGACTGGTCGTTAGGATCAGTTGGATCATATGTCATTTCCCAAATATTAGCTGATATCTGTTTATAGACATTAGAGAAGTTTACAACAACTCCATACCAATCTCCAAACTCAGGTACGAATTGTAAAGGTGAATTTATAATCGTATCATTTAATCTAATTACAAGACTACCCTCACCTAAGAAATTATTTGTTAAATCGTCCATTACTCCAGAATGAACTAGGTCTATTCTAATTCCCTTGATGTCCTCGTTGGCATCTAAGTAAAGTCCGCTAATTAAATTTCTACTCTGTGCTTTCTGCATTTTCCAAATTATGGTACCTTCAGAAAAATCAGTAGAATTGTTATCAACAGCGAATCTATACTCATCTATAACTATTCTTACCTCATAACCTCCAGAATGGAGCTTGTCTCCTTTAATGGCAACATATCCATCAGGATTACTATCATAGGATTGCCAAGCCTGTAGGTTGTGTTTTCTTGGATAACTATTGAAATAAAGTAGTTCATCGGTAGTTGACTCTAAAGTTAAATTAATTACAGGATAGGATCTCCTAGCAAGCTGCTGGTTGTCGTAGAAATTTTTAAGACTGAACCAACAAGTGTAAGCCAATTCTGTTGTTGCATTTGACTTAGGGAGAACCTTGTATCTCACCGCATTCCTGTATCTATTAGGGTCATAACCAAATTCAGAATCATCGGCAAAAGCTTGGTATAGATCGTAATAGTTATTTAGAACTATAGTCCAATTGTTATTAAGATCATATTCAATTATAGAGAGATCCTTATAGATATAGGATCTAATCGGATCTTGTTCCATCTGGGTTATTGTTGTAGCATACTGCTGTGGCTTAGAACTTTTGATTTCTTCGGCTTGTACTTCTTCACCAAAGAGATCAGCAGTAGTGAGGGATATGCCATCGAGTTCTTCCTTGTATGCTGGATCCTGGAAGTAGGTATTGGATCTCGGCGTGTATTTTTTAAGTTCAATCTTAAAATAAACTGGAGCGTTCATAAAATCTCTAAATAGATAGGTAGAGTTAATCTGGTAAATTCTATTAGTTAGAGGGAAGTATATAATGTCTCTCTTTCTAGGTTGTGATCCTTTACCGAAAAGTGATTCGAAATACCTCCTGTCGATCTGAACTTCAAAAGGCTCCTCGAACTGTAACCCAAATGGGTCGAAGTTTATCTTGTTGTCAGGAAACTGATTCTGCGGAACTAATATCTTAACACATTTCTCATCAACGACATCAAAAATGGTATACTCTTTTAAAACCACATCCTTACCTCTTGCCTGAGGCTGCACTGAATAATAATTCACATCTAGACCAAACACATTGTTTACCATGAGGCTTAAATCCTGGTACATGTTCAGGGCTCTATTAACAGCATAGGGATTAAACGTAAAATTACAATTTGAGAAAAGTATAGGTCTAGTTGAAACCTCATCAGTACAAATCGGAGCAGGTTTAAAAATAACAACCTCCGGTGTAGCTTCATACTCTAGGTCAAGCTCGAAGTTAACAATAACTATTGATGGATCTATGGGTTCTTCCGTGTTGTAAACTATGGTGCCATCATCATTAACAAGAACTGAAGTGAAACGAAATTCTGGATAGAATTTGTTATTCGGATCTAATGGTATTGTGAACAGATCGGAATACTCATTAGTTAAACCACCAAGGGCAGTACCTACGTTAGTCCAAAGAGACCAGGTTGTCCCATCTATACTGTATCGGAAATCTATTGATATGTCATTTGCATTTAGAACAGATCCAGTATTGTTACTGTGTGAGGCATCTATTATCCAACCGTTGAATGCGGTAACGTACTCAAATGGTTTGTCCCAAGTTAAAACACGATAGTTTCCAATGTAAGTGAAATTTAAAGCACTGTCTAACTGCTCTATTCTAAGATCGTAGTATTCTGAGGTCTCACATGGTTTATAGAAAGTTTTACCGTCCAGGGTGACCTGGTGATATCCACCGCAGCCTATTTGTTTAGATCTGGCTTCGGCTGCTCCAGTAGTTGAAAAAAGATTGTCAACCGAGGACTTCTTTATCTTTGCTGTGTTCTGAAGCCCATCATGATAATTATATCTCTGATTAGATAAATTATATTGTTCCCCGTTGGTGTTTCTGACTGGGGATCCGTCTTTAGGAAATTTATTCTCCGGATAGAAGCTCATTCTGCAGTAAGTACTTTTTGTATATATCCCTAAAAAATTAAGGAAGAATTGAGTTACATACTAACAGAATGAGATCCGGGGTTTGCTTAGTTTGATTTAGTGAAAATACCGGTTTCGAAATCTAATTTCCCGTTGCCGTATTCGGTGATCACTCTTTTCTGAAGTTCCTCTTCCTTTTGGTAGATTAGGGCTGCTTGATCATGTAAATTAGCTAGTTGATTGTTGATGATTTCTAAATCCTTCTCGTAGAAAGATTTCTGTACACTTAATTTACCAACTTTAATCACATTGTCCATTAGCTCGTCTTTTAAGTTTTGAACTTCAAGAACTAGATCTTCGGGTAATTTTACTGTTTCTTCCATTTTTTTTCTAAATTGTAGATTCTTAGTAAATTAAAGTTTCATCTATTCTATTTTTATAGCGGTCTTTCTTCTTCCGGTACTTTAGGTGATCTAACTATCTTGCTATCTAAATAAACCCATTCTTGTTTTTCAAGTATTTTTTGGTTCTCCTCATCTTCTTTCTCGCTGATAAATTCTTCTCTAACAAGTGCCTCCGTTGATTTTTCTGCCGCTATTTTTTCTTCGACATCAAAAGACATTCTGGCCCGAAGATATTCAGTATCTATGTAACTCTCTAACCAGCCTACCAAATCATCCCTTTTCAAATTCGTTATAGAAATAAAAGATTCCGGGGTAGGTTCAGGTAGTTCTAATATCCCATCTATGCTTAGGGTTTCTCCTGTATCCCGAAGAATTCCAATATAATACCAGCGGATCTTAGAGATAACTCCCTCTAATCCCATTTTTTGTTTATAATATTCAGTGTATTCTATTTTCCAAATGTATTTTATCATAAATAATTATTATGTTGGAGTTGCTGATGTTGGTGGAGCTGCTTGGATGAAGTTAGTACCATCGGAGACCCATATGATAGTAAACTGACGGCTAGCTACAGTACCAGTAGCCAGTGTACCAGTAGGCTTAAATCCTGTTCCAAATGTAATTGTTCTAGAAGTTGTACTCGTTTGAACTATAATTAGAGTTGCCATAGTCCCAGCAGGAGCAACGGTAGTGGTCAGTGTTTGATCAGCAGCAGTGTTGGCTGTTTTCTTAACTACCGTATTGGCATTCAAATCCATAGCAGTGTCACCAGAAGCTTTAGTTGTGTAAGCCCCGTTTATTTGTCCACTAACGTTAAGTCTGTTAGTATTTGGTGCCACCCCAATACCAACTAGACCCGATATGTTCATCGTGATTCTGTCGTTTGTTCCTAGGACTGCTGAGGTACCATAAGAAATTTTAAAACTATCGCTGTCGCTCTCATCTATACCCATAGCATAGGCACTACCAGCAGACGATGGGGTAAACCTTATAAATATGTCATTTGCCGAGGTTGATGAAGTTAAAGCTATATTCGGGTTACCCGCTGCCTGAATAGCTAGTGTTTGACCGTCATATGTTGCTGTGGATTCACCCTGAATAGTGTTTGCTGTTCCTGTAGCTGTTAGAAGGTAATTATTTGTGTTAGAATTAATGATAATACTAGAACCTGAAGAACCACTTGATCCGGAAGAGCCATTTTCTCCGGAAGATCCGGAAGAGCCATTTGCTCCGGAAGATCCGGCAGATCCGCTCGATCCACTAGATCCTGACGAACCACTAGATCCATTCAATCCATTGTAGACCCATGAGATAGTAAAGAGATCATTAGCTTGTAGTGAACCTCCCCCAACAACTGAAGAAACCGTAAATGTGTATACCGTTCCAGAAACAGTAATCGCACTAGCCGTCCAAATTCCTATATTGTTATTCGAACCGACCTCAGTAACTTGAAGATAAACGGTATTACCTAAAGCCTGAATAGAATCTACTGAGGCAAGCCAACCACTATAATTAGATCCAAGATAATCAGAGGTATCTATTTGAATAGTTGTAACGGATGCGGGGTTAGTACTGTTTGTAGTAAACGTTCCTGTACTTGGAGCACTACCACCGGTACTTCTAAGTATCCATCTTCCGGAATTAGAACCATCATTCCCGGTAAATCCTGAGGAACCACTTGAACCTGGTGATCCTGTTGATCCAGAAGAACCAGCAGAGCCTGAGGAACCACTTGAACCTGGTGATCCTGTTGATCCAGAAGAACCAGCAGAGCCTGAGGAAC
>JACCDP010777164.1_pt1 | contig 139100 bp, 145 predicted proteins | sample 7445841 | NCBI WGS metagenome assembly JACCDP01 (sample SAMN15323441, study PRJNA562643) | freshwater metagenome | isolation source: river surface water | place: USA:Blue River Watershed | collected 2017-08-17
ATTATGAGTGCCGTGCTCTGACCAGCTGAGCTATCCTGCCAAATGATGGTGTGGGGTCTAGTCTACCAGTTCCCCCCACTTGTGTTTCCATCCAACAACGGAATCGACGGGACTCGAACCCGCAACCCCCGCCGTGACAGGGCGGTGCGCTAACCAATTGCGCCACGATTCCAAATGCCGGTTCGGTGTGCTACACCGTGCCCCTTCCTCAACCGGCGGTGAGTAGTAAAGTGACTATCTGCGGTAGTTCATTGACGTATTGTAGGAGGCCAGCCCTACAACCTTTTTAGTCTCGCCACCATATGCAGAGGAAGACAACTCTACGGTACTACGGGGATTCGCTTGACGTTATCTAACGAATCCGCAACTTTTTCTACGCGTGGTAGATAAGCAACAGGCCCAGAGGGAGTCGAACCCCCAACCGCCGGTTTTGGAGACCGGTGCTCTACCAATTGAGCTATAGACCTATAAGGGATGGATTACTTCTCACATAACCCATTTGAGGAGTATTGCAATACTCCCTACGCTTCCCACAGCGTAACTGTGTTGCTGGACTATCGGCCCACAATGTAGCCGCCGGTTAACTCCAATTCATCCCCGGAAGTTTAGTCAGATTCGCAGGACTGACGGTCTGGTGTTCTTTAGATAACGAGCGAACACTACTCGGAGTAAGAGGGCCTGGTCGGATTTGAACCGACGAATGGAAGTTTTGCAGACTTCTGTGTTGAGCCACTTCACCACAGACCCGTAAACGCCAGACGGGACTCGAACCCGTAACAACCTGCTTGGAAGGCAGGGACTCTACCAATTGAGTTACTGACGCACACTATATACTTCTTTGTACAGTACCGTCTTCGTTTTCAATACACTTACGAAACCAAATGACACACGCTTCGTTTCTGTGTTTACCGAAACAGAGTACGGCGGTAATTCCAAAAGTCCACATATCATCTGGATTTACCTTCTTACCATTGACTCTAAGTTGAGTAGGATTCTTTCTGAACTGATTCTTACTCTTGATGAAACCAGCCGAATCAAACACATCCAAGATGGTCTGCTTTTCTGGCAATTCAATGAACTTCAATCCAACGGTATTTACACAATCTACTACATTGTTTCTGTCCTTACCGATTATAGACATAACTTCTTCCAGAGAAGCAATATCATTGAAATCTTCGGGCCTGAGTACTTCGTCGTTCTGAGTCATAACCTGTTTGATTTTGTTAAGCTCCCCCGGAGAATTTCGAAATCTCGACATTCCGATTAACAGTCGGATGCTCTGCCTCTGAGCTACAGGGGAATGGCGGGTACAGCAAATTGTCTTCGCTCACTTACCACACCGCATTAGGTGTGACCCGTAAAATGCCACCGGAGGGAGTCGAACCCCCGACACCTTGCTCTTCAGGCAAGTGCTCTACCAACTGAGCTACAGTGGCGTATAGTGAATAAATGTAAGGAGGACTTGAACCTCCCACCTGCCGCCCCGTCTAAGATTTCATCCCTGCAAGGAATCCATAATGACAAGGGCCGCTGTGCAGCCTACACCCACAACCTATCTCTAGAAAATTGCAGTAATCCAGATTTAGTTTCACTAAAGTTGCTCCCATAGGATTCGAACCTATATAATTAGAGTCAGAGTCTAATGTCCTGCCGTTGAACGAGAGAGCAATAATGGTACTACAGTGGACTCTACTGGACTCGAACCAGTGACCCTCTGCGTGTCGAGCAGATGCTCTGAACCAACTGAGCTAAGAGTCCGTGTTACCAAGTTGTTAGCCACTTATTTAAAGTCGGGTTTGAGAGCTATAGAATTTAACTTGGCTGAATCTATCTCTAGCCATGCCGACTGATACATCCTCTGGGAGTCGAACCCAGAACCTAATGATTAAGAGTCATTTGCTCTGCCAATTGAGCTAAGGATGCGTGATGAGCGAAGGACACAGCCTCAGAGTCGGTTACTCTCCCCAGCGCAGCACGGGTACCACCCGGCTTGACTTTTATGTGTCGCTCAATTTGGTGGCAGGAACGTGAGCTCATGAAACCCACGACTTTCGAAAGATTTTCCTGCCTAGTAGAGTAGGTGGGACTCGAACCCACGAAGTGCCCCGCTTCCAAAACGGGTAGCCTAGCCGCTGGCTCACTACTCTATGATTGTACTACAATGCCCCGAGAGGGGCTCGAACCCCCAACCCTCTGTTCCGAAGACAGATGCTCTTCCAATTGAGCTATCAGGGCAAATATTTGCGAGTACAATGAAACCGTCTAGACGGATAATTAAGTGATTTCGGCTCACCTTGGGCCTTGTTTCATTGTACTCAAAGAGCCACGAATCGGGATTGAACCGATGACCGCCCGATTACAAATCGGGTGCTCTACCAGCTGAGCTATCGTGGCGTATGGACAAGATGGGACTCGAACCCACAACCCTCGCAGTGCAAGTGCGATGCTCTCCCAATTGAGCTACATGCCCGTATGTTACAAATGTCAAAAAACGCCAGTCCCAAAAGTCATTCCTCTAAAGGGTGTTCTTTCGGACACAATAGAAGTATAACTAGGTAACAAGCGTTTGTCAAGTTTAGTGTCATCATCACGACACCATCACGACACTAGATTGTAAGGGTTTCCCTTACACGGGAGTTCCCTCGATTTCGTCAAGTTTCTGAGATTCGTTTATCTCAGTCAACTTACGCTTGTACTCTTCTTCGGTGAGCTTATGCCATCCGATACACTCACCTGTATTACTCCTACCACAACCACACTTAGCCATATGTATGTCTCCAAATGTTATTTAAGCAGGCGATGGGATTCGAACCCACGACAACGTGCTTGGCAAGCACGGACTCTACCGCTGAGCTACACCTGCAACTGTTTTTTAGTTCTTGCGATTCTTACGACGATTTCTACGCTTCTTGGAACCGACCTTTCGTCGTCCCTTTCCACACTTCTTTGGATGCGGCATTTATACACTCCTCTTGTTCGTATTGTATAAGTAGTATGTATCAGTGAATATACACTGCTTTTTCTTTACTGTAATCTGTATATTCGTTGAAGTGCGGAGTAAGCAATTCGTGTTCACCGTAGTACCATTCATCGTTGACATTCAACGCAATGGTTACTAGTTGTGATGTAGTAACTTCTTTCACTCCACCTTCATACCCACTTATTACAACCTTTGCTTCTTGGTCTAACTCTTTCAATTTCTCAATCAATTCTTTTACTTTCATTGTCATAACCTCTTTTGATGCTCCCGACGAGACTCGAACTCGTAAACCCGTAAAGGTGGCAGATTTTAAGTCTGCTGTGTATACCGATTCCACCACAGGAGCGTTATGGGCCGTGAGGGATTTGAACCCCCGCACTTCGAATTATGAGTTCGCCGCTCTGACCGCTGAGCTAACGGCCCGTTCTACAAGTGTGCCCGGCGGGACTCGAACCCGCATATTGCGTATCTCAGACGCTGACCGTGTTATAAGCACGGGGGTTTAACCATTAACCTACGGACACATACTTCTAAGTATACTGTATTCGAGCTTTAATGTCAATACTCAAAAAACTTCCCAGCAGAACCTAGTGTTTTTCTTTCTTTCGATTTAGTCAGCGACACTGGCTTCACAAAAATCATCTTCTTGTTTTCACCAGTCGGTTTCACAAACTTCTGTTTCAACTGTTCACTGGTATCCCACTTCATAGAACTACTCTTGTGTTCTGGTAGTCCTGCGGTGTATCCAATGTGTTGCCAGTTATCTGCTTTGTATACGGCACCATTCTTATCAGCACCAACAAAGGTAATGATATGTGTGAGTTCATCACCGTACTTCTTCTTCCATTCAATCGGTGCATCGTTACGAAGCATCTTCAATACTTGCGTACCTGCATTCTTTACGGACACCGACATACAGAATCGCCAGTTGTTGGCAATCTGATTGAAGATAGACTTGTATTCATCTTTGCTAACACCGAGGTATCTAAGCAAGTCCTTCGGCGGTGGATATACAGATGACCCAATACCAATCATACCAATCACTTGATACTCATAATAGATGAGCCAATCAATACGACGACCGACACTATCCATTGTAGGCACATACGAATGATGCTTCTCTACAATGTTTCGTGCAATGTTGCGTTGCTCTGGCGTAGTAATCAACTGTAGGTCAATCATAGGCCGTACTGCTCCCGCAACTTCTTCTGTGTCGGAACCTTTACATCATCACGAATAACGAGCCAACCAGAACGCAACTTGTTCATACCCTTTGCGGTAAGTGATGCAGCATTCGTTGTCTTTGAACCCACATTACCCCGTGAAATCTTCCAATCCTTCTTGGTCAATGCATTCGTGTAGAATACACCGATGATTTCTGGTACACTGTTTTCGTTCATCGTCCACTGCACAACCAACACTGTGGATGTTTGGTCGTGATGTGATGACGCAGTTGCCGAAGTGAACTTCTTGTCCTTTGTGTACGAAGCCTTGGTATCAAATCCACCGTAAGGATAATACTCCTGCGTTGGATTCGTAAACCACTTCTTACTTGATGCAACTACTGGAATGAAATCTGGCGCACTTGCTTCGTGCGGATTCTTTCTGATGTTGCCAAGAAACATACATAGGTGTTCACCAAAACATTCACCAACGGCACCACTGAGATTCTTAAGTGGAATGTTACGAAGTAGTGGGGCAACATATGTACCACTATCCATATCAGAGTACTGCTGGTCAATATCCGCATTAGCAGATTCGATGGCAGCAATGACCTTATTGATATCTAGACGAAACTTCTTTTTCCCCTCATAGTAAACTAGGTCACTAGAGGAAAGATTTTCGTTGACAATGTAACGCATAGAACCTTTGGGTAATGAGACTATAATAGGGACTACTTAAGTATACCACATTTTGTGTGGTATGTCAAGCGTCCCTATAATAAGCTATTTTTAGATATGAGAGTCGGCTCAGGTCACTCAACGCCCGCCCCCATTGCAAGATTGCATAACAACCTTGGGTGAGAGGATGCTTACACCATTAGACATTCGACGCTGCCCTCAATGACCGACTCAGTGGACCGCCAGGGTAACGATCCCTGTTCTGAAGGTTAAAAGCCTCCTGCATCACCATTAATGCTTGCGGTCCTTGGTGTGTGGTAGTAGGTGTATCAAACCTACTATTTCATCATCCCGGCCAAGGACGAAGGATGTATCCACACATACATCAGTTATGTTGTAAGTCGCGCGGTGCGACGAGAGTACCACTCTCCCGACAATTGCTGTATGTCGGAAACCCTTTGTTCTATGTCGCAACAAAGACCGCCCACTTGTTTTTGTTTTTTTACATCGAGGCGTGGTCGTCGATGGATACAAACTTTAGTACACACGGTGGGACTTGAACCCACACACCCGAAGGCGCCAGATCCTAAGTCTGGTGCGTCTGCCAATTCCGCCACGCGTGTATGTTGTACTGCGATAGCGGGGGTGGGATTTGCACCGCACGACCTCTTGGTTATGAGCCAAGTGAGCTGCTCCTGCTCTACCCCGCGATAGATGTTGAAGTATTACAAGTACTGACTTTCTTTAGCCTTGGGTAGCTATCGGAGAGTACGGCGCCGTACTGTCAGTTAAACGTTGAACCTATTCTTGTAACACTTCGAGAGCGGTTTCACGGACTTGAACCGGACTTCTATGGTGGAACCATAGCGTGCTCATTAACACTAAAACCGCGAATGGGCCAGTCGGGTTGCATCCCTGCGGGACTGGTCGCGCCGCCTTTTTGAATATTTTAGTAATCACTTGGAAGATACCAAAAGGTAAGTAACTTGTCAAGTGGGCCGTCATATTTTATAGAACTCACGGCTCGGAGCGGTGAAAAAGACAGATGATCAGTCTGCAACCTTTTTCATTCAATGCGTCATAACGCCTAGGAATTCGGGTACTTATTTGACCCTAGTTACGCACATCCCCTATTACAACATTAGACAATGGTAGTCGTGTCCGACAAAAGCATTTATAGTCTGTGTGCGGAGCATCCTCCACCCTATCATCTATAACTGTACTTCTTTCCCATTGTTTCGTCCTTACGGACTCATCAGTAATGTATTACTTGCTGACTACACTATCCGCAACTACAACACTGTCGGTGTTACCCTTTACAGTGTCCGCAACAACAGCAGAATCGCTGGTGACGGTTACATCCGCAGACTTATCGGCCGCGGTGCATGCAGTTACGAGAGCAACAGCAAGAATCATAAGAAACTTGGTCATTGTATTCTCCATAACTTTTTAAGTGTGCTCGAAACGGTCGAGTATCCGATATTGGCCCCCAAGGAATCGAACCTTGATTCGCTGATCCAAAGTCAGCTGTCCTGCCATTGAACGAGAGGCCAGTAATGGCGTTTAACGAGGTTAGCCATCTCGCTAATTTAGTTTCACAACTGCGAAGTTGTGCGGTGGAATTAGAACACCAATACCGCGTAGGGGAATCGAACCCCTCTTACCAGAGTGAAAGTCTAGCGTCCTAACCGATAGACGAACGCGGCATGTGCATCCTATATCGTTAGGAGCGGACGTCGGAGTTATTTCCTCGTTGTCGGAGGTTTGGAAACTCGGGAAGGAAACCAACATACTTAAATCTATGTCAAAGCTCAAACAATGTCAAGCCCCGTATGAAATAAGTATTAGATACTATTGAAATAATTCACAATTTCTGAAAGTTCAATAGGGGTGTAGTTGATATGTTCAACACAGACAGACTTGTAATATACATCGGGGTTACCCGAATTGTCAAGTACCACCTTTCTGTGAAGGTGTCCGTGCACATTGAACTTGAATCGTGTCAGCTGGCTCGGATGAATCGGAACATGGCTGAGAATAAACTTATCAAGTAGATGGTATGCACGGATATCCTCAAAGAACGGCGTGTAGTCTTCGAGCCTGAAAATATCGTGATTGCCCTTGATAAGACGCTTCTTACCGTTCAGCTCGTTGAGGATGAACCTTGCCTTACGGCCCATAAAGACGTCTCCAAGATGGTACACCTTATCGTTCGGTGCAACAACCTTGTTCCAGTTTTCAATCATCTTATGATCTGCGTCCGTGGCGTTGGCAAACTCAAAACGAGTTCGTGTACCATCTGCCTCGACGAAGGTGTACATATTTTCGTGCCCGAAGTGTGTATCGGAAATTAGAAATACATTCGGCATAGTAGTTTTCGTTAAATGTGTCGTTAAAATCTTACACACTAATTATACCACTATTCCACAAAAAAGTCAAGGGGGTGTTTTTCCCTCTAGAAGTTACGCCATCCTGCGGGGAGAATACAGTTACTCGGAGCACTAGAAAACATCGGAGCGATATCCGCATCTTCATATCCAGCTAGCCCGCATCCAACGCGAGTAACTTCAAACTGTAGTTCTGGGTTTAGTTCGGCAAACTTAAGGAATGATTCGACATATCGTTGAATTTTATTGAGGGGAAGTGTTCTAATGTTCTCATCCTTCGTTGGGATGGCATAACTTTCACCCTGCAATCCGAATCCTTGTCCGTATATAGCTCCGTGTTCACGGAAAGCTGCAAGGGCGGCTCCTGCACCGTGCCGCCCTGCTAAGTTACTTCCAAATACGAATATCTTTCGTTTCATAACAACCTCCATACTCCATTAAGTATAGTGGTTGTTTTGTTTTTGTCAAGCGTTACTTCAACAGTGAGTAGAACTTCTTGAACTTTTCGATTCTATCGGTTAGGCCGTGGGTTCCACCGTTTACAATCTTGGTGACCTTTGCCACTTCTATTTCTGTAACACCCTTGTCCGCTACTTCATTGATCTTACGGGAGTCCCAAAACCAGGCCGCGGATAGTAGAGGGTACTTGATTGCAACCAGTTGTGGGTTCTCTACGACATTCTCTCCTACCACTTTACTGAATGCTTGGTAGTTAGTTTTTCCAGTTAGTTGAATGTACCCACGACCTCTATACTTGTATCCCTCACCAGAATCTTCTGGTCCGTTTCCCATACGACCTGCGTATACCAAATTGGCAATCTTATCCGGCTTTCTTTCATACTCCTTTGCCTTTATTTCTGATGGGAAGTATTTCTTGAAAATCGTCAACAGGCCCTTGGCACCGTAATTTAGGTTTTCATTGATTGCCGTAAAGTTGGCACTTTCGTGTGCGCACTGTGCGAGAAAGTGCGCCAATCGAATCGGAGTATTGATTTGAAACTTTTCTACTACTGCTGGTATTTGACGAAACACTTCATCCGGCACACTTTCTTTCAGCTTACTGATATCCATTACTTGATATCCTCTGATGTTAGTAGGGTGTATGTAAACGAATTACCGTGTATGTTTCTTGCCAATCTGCAGATATCCATAAAGGTATTGAACTGATTGATTCTCTTGAATACTTGGCATCCCTCTGACCAGTTTTCTACATAGGTAGATTCTGTCAATGGATTAGAACGATGGATGTTGATACCAAAGATGCCAGTATCTTCGTCCACCCAATCATATTCCATATCCTTGTCTTTGTCACGCCATACTTTTACTGGCTTTTGTTGACGCAATGCTTCATACTTTCCTTGGTGCAATCCAATCATATGTGACCCACGATACTGCCCGGGTACTAGAATAGCGACCCCATTTGGATTGCTGTATTCCAACATCGCCTTCTTACCCGGGTCAGTAGTGATTGCCCATTCGTGAAACTGCCACACGCCGTCCTTTTTGTAGGAGATAGTAAGCGTATCGTCAAACAAATTGGTGACATGCTTTGCTGGTTGAAGATTACGAATACCGACAATATTCACATCGTAATCTTTCTCACCTTCAAACCACGCATATCCTTTTGCCTTGACTGCTGCTTCTATTTGTTCGCGTGTGTACGACATAAATTACTCTGCGTTAGGATTGGACTTTGTTTCTTCGTCGTATGGAGCACCACCGAACTTTGGTTCAGACTTTGCAAGTGGTCCACGAATCTTCTTGACTAAGAAATATACTGCTGCTAGAACTACAACTACTAGAATTGCTTCCATATTAGACCGCCAACTTCTGTGCTACGGCGTCTAGAAGACGGCCGATATCTGCGGTTGGTTGTGTGATACCGAATTCAACGAGAATTGCCTTCAACATATCAGCTACACCTTCAACGATTTCCTGTTGCTGTGCTGCTGAGTAGATTCCCATTACTTCGTATGTGACTGGCTTTGCTTGTAATACCAATGCTACCTTCAATACCAATCCCTTGATTTGTGCCTTGTCAAGTGCAAGGTTTGAAAATACTGGTGCAAGTGCAGCTGAACTTACACGAACAAGTGGTTCAAATGCCACCTTAAATAGTAACGCTACAATCTTCTGCATTAGGAATCTCCCTAGTTTGAATGTGGACAACCATATAGTAAATAGTATTGCGGACAAAACCATATTAACAACCATCCGCGAATACTCTTCATACGGATTCTTTGATGTAACAATTATCGGGGTCATCGTTCGATGCCAAGCTCTTTACACGCAGCGATTAATCCCAATCTTTGTAAATCTACCTTTGGATGTTCAATACAACTACTACGGGTAATTCCTTCAAGGAGTTTCCCTTGTTCATCCAATGTTTCTTGTAGTTTGTTTATCTTGACTTCTATTTTGCTGATGTTATCACTCGGAGTGACTATGTTAAATCCGAAGTATGCAATCAATCCAAGTATCAAAAGAAACCCACCAATAATGGTGGATGCTTTTCCGAAAAAGGTTTCAATTTTTGGCCACATTATACCGGTTCTCCGCAGTGAGGACATTCTTTGACTGGTGGAGCTTCCTCACTTCTAACTGCCGCTTCTGCTTCAACCTTTGCGGCACCAGAGAATCTCTCTAATCCTGCCACACCGAACGAACCCAATGTTACAGTTACAAATGAAGTGTAGATATATTCCTTGATTTGGATTGGTGTTCCTTTAGCGGACATAACCAAATCCAATACTGCCGTCCCGACCATCATCGCAAACGAAATGAAACCAATAATGGTCTTTTCGTTATAGTCGTTGTTGTCTTTGAATATCTGAGTAAACCAAAGCACTTTTTTCTCCGCCATACAAGTCTCGGTTGAGTGAATACAACCGATTACAAAACAAAAAAGAGTCCCGACAACATTGCTGTTGACGAAACCCTTATAGATACATATTATCCATCGTGTTGAATATCAAAGTCTGTGAAGGTCAAATCCACATCAAAATACCCCAACCCCCGCAATTCTTTGTTGAGTCGGTCGGTTACTAGACCCAATAGGATTTTTTCTAGAGAGGTTACCGCACTCTCCTCATACTTACGAGTAATCTCAAGCTTGTGTTCATCCTTCTTACTCAGCAACTCTGCCCAAGAACCTAAGTCCCATAGTATGCAGTGAACCATTTCGTGAATCACAACAGTTACTATCTCATTGTGACTGAGGTTCTTTAGTTCATTGTTGTTGATTTTGATGACGGCAACTTTGTATTCTGGGAGTGCTTCGCAAGTTGCGGTATCCTTCATTCTCGGGGATGAGGAGAACTTGACAATGAGTTTCCAATCACTTAACTGTAGTATCGGTTGCATTATTTCTACAGTCTTTGTTAGCAAGACCTTCTTTGTTATTCTCTTCTTACGAGCCATTTTTGTTCTCCAAAGACGGTTCTCCCACCAATATAACTAGTCATTTTTGGAAAAATACCTTCTATGTATGGTTGACAAAAGTTGATATTTGTGTTATACTACATATACCTTTTACTAGGAGAGTCCTTATGGAAAAACTAAACACTTACACAGTATATATCAAAATGTTCGTGTTAGGAGAATCAGAAGAGGATGCACTGGATACCGCGGATTCAGCGGTCAGCGCTTCTGATCTATTGGAACAAGATGGAGTGGTTGGCGTAGCAGAAGTTGACATAGACGAAGTTGAACTATTCAGTGAGGAAGAGGATGAGTCATATTAACAGTAAGTTGGGTAAGATTGTACTCTCTGGTATCGCCGTGTTTGCCTGTGTTGGTTTACTAGTCACAGCAAACACACGGCACCAAGACAACTTAACTACCAGAAAGCAATCTATCTGCCCGGCTCTTCTTAGTATTTCTCGTTCTGCTAGAGATACTTTGATTGTTATGAAGGCTGAGGGGTTGTGTAACAGTTATGTTCTCGACAACCTAAAGTAATCTTGGAGAAGTACCTACTATTTATTGGATAGGGGGTGCGTTTCTTTTCTGGAGAACGGTATGAGCAAAATCAATCGACAATGGTATAGTCCTGTGTGTGTTTCCGCAGTTTTTGCCGCTGGACTATTTCTTGGTAAACTAGTTAGTGTAGTTTCCAACGGTTTGTTGCAGGAAACGATATTTATTGGGGCAGCAGTTCTAGCTTTCCATCTTAGCAACTTGATTCCAGATGTTGTAAAGGCTAAGTCAAGAAAGTAAAGCAATAAGGTTTTTGCAGGTATAACCTTATTACTGAGATTTTTGATGAGCGATATTACAACTGGACTTAATGAGTTTCATCCGGCTGTTTATGCCGCACTTGCTGGATTTGTAGTAAGCGCTGTGATTAAGTTGACAAACAAACTGTTCGACCGACGAAAGGACAAACTTGAAGAGCATGTCATTCTTCGTAAAGAACTTCGTGAAGAGCTAGATACCGTTAGAGAAGAATTGCATAGAATTCAAACTGAGTTGGATGAGTGGAAAGAAAAGTACTACACTCAGTTGGAGTTGACTAACGAGTTGAAACTTGATGTTTTGAAACTTACGGAAGAACTTGCCGAATACAAGAGCATAAGTGGCGGATTTCCTATCATAGACGAACAAAAATGATTGTTTTCACAGTTACCGTACTAGATATTATAGGTGACCCGGTGTTGGGCAATCGTCGAACACCGGCAATCTTTTCAAAGTTGGAATCCGCCATACAAGCCATTCGTGATAATGACGGTGATATGGCAGATGACGGGTACTATCAGTACGCAGTAATAGAGGAAACTTCATTGGATACAATCTATCCAGAGGATTCCGGAGAAAGATGGTGGTTCAAGTACAATTCAATCACAGACGAATTTGAACCATGTAGTATATCAGCACTTCCACGACACTTTTCAAGAATGTGTGGATTTGGAATAGGTTAACTTTTACGCAGGAAAAATATGACAACAGTATTAATTGCGGGTATGATTGTTCTAGGCATCATTAACTTGATGCTTTTGTTCTTTGTATTCTCATTGTTCAAAGACAACTCCGCATTGAAACTTCTCATCACTCAGATGCACGCGGGATTAGGCAATCTTAGTACACGCATCTTGAATCAAGACGCATACCTACAGAAAGTAGGAGCGAGCTTCGCTGAGTTCACTACCATTATGGAAGACTTGGTAGAAAGAATGGACAGCCCCGAACATATGATGGGACCAAATCCCAAGTTAGGCATGATGTATCGTACACTTGACGGTAAGTATGCCGCCGGTTCTCTTGAAGACCTAATCAATAAGATCAAGAAGGATGGAACCCAAGAGAGTTATCTGTCACCAGAAGAACTCTCAGACCTTCGTAAGATGTTTGATGGAGAAGATGCATCTCCATTGGACGATGAAGAAACAGAGTTTGATGATGAAGACGAAGATGATGACACCTTTAACCCAGACAAGGGCCCTGTACTATGATTCCTAGCGATAAAGAGATTGCCGCAATGATTAAGAAGATTCAAAAGAAGGTTGGCTCGAATGCCAAGAAGCGTCAGGACACTCCGAAGAATGATGTGGAAGTGGAAGATGTTTCAAGTGAAATCTTCGATGAAATGAAAAAACTTCCGTTTACGGCTTGACAATGTGTGAGTAGTAAGTTACTATACTAGAATAATTGGTTGGCGCCAAATTAGCATCTTAGAAAAATCGGTTACGATTCGTAGGGGATAGTGTGCCTTAGGCAAATTATGCCCTAGAAAAAAGAAAAAGAAGCAAAAAGAAAAGCGCTAAAGCTAAAACGCTATAAAAGATGACTATATTAAAAGAGTTTAGAACAGGATGGCAAGATAAGTTTGAACCTAGAGTTCAGCACTTGCTTAAGACGTTTCCCGCAATAACCGTGAAAGAAGTTAAACGCTTTCACGGTATGTTACGTATTCGATTTGAAACTCTTGACAAAGACCTGCAGTACATTATAGATTCAGTTAGTTACAAGATTGAACGAGAATCATCAGGTACCTGTGAAGTGTGTGGTAAATGGGCTCGTCGTAGATCGGAGTATATTCCCGAAAAGATGTGCCTATGTTGGAAGTGTTACGCTCTAGAGGTAGATGCCCTAGAATCTCGTAAGACTAATATCATTGAATGAGGTAAGTTATGTTTTACACACAGGAAGATATTGAACCCGCAGTGCGCGCAGCAGAGCAGTTGTTCGGTAAGCAGGCTCAGTATGTAGTGAATGACAGTAAGGAGTTCGTGTACATCGGACTAGAGACTCCTAAGTTTGGTATGATTTGGTACGGAGATTACTCAGGCACCTTTGCTAAGGTTAGTTCACTGGCAGATAAGTTGTCTTCAACGATTGGACAAAAGGTCAAAGTCATTGATCTAGGAACATCGTTGGTGATGAACTAATACTTTGTAACAAGTAATGTATACTTATACAGAATGGAAAGGGGCATTAGCTCAGTTTCATTCTGTTTTACATTGATAGAGTATACACTATGACAAACACACGACAGTATTTGGAGGATGAGATAGAAAAGTTACGGACTGAACTATCGGTAACAATTCCTCAGGAAATACAAGAAGCGGTCGAACTCGGCGACCTGAGAGAAAACACCGAGTACTCAGCGGCCATAACCAGACAAAACTTTGTAGGTATCAGGTTAGAGCAGTTAGCCAGACGATTGGAAGCGTACAATAAGATAGACTTCACACAGCTTCCCAAAGATGCAATAAATGTAGGATCTATCGTGAAGATGAGAAATCTTAGAACGGACAAGATTGAGTACTTCAAGATAGTTATAGGTGATATAGATGAAGACGCAGAAGATTATCAAGAAGTAACCATCAGTTCACCGATGGGGCAGTCAATGAAGAATAGGAAGGTCAAAGAAGAAGTACGAGTACAACTACCGTTTGGTGTAGCAACTTACAGGATTCTTCAAATTAAGACGGTCCACGACCAGTAAAATACCCCTTGACTTTTTGGTATCTAACTACTTATATTTAAGAATCCACACAAAGGAGACAAATATGTTACAGACAATTATTGGATTAGCTATTTTGGCAGCATCAATGTACCTAGCAATCAAGGCTTTCAATAGAAAGTCAACCCCAACTTCACCAATCGGTGGAGGCGGCACAATTGAAGAAGGTTCAACTGGAACTGGTGACGGTTCCGTAACCCCACCAGCTGGGGACGATAAGAGATTCAAGTAAGAAATTTTGGGCCCGCCCTGGTTTCGACAGGATGTGGATGACTGAGATTTGTGTCTCGTTTGGTAAGACGAGTAAAACAGACCAAAAAATACTAACTGGCAACTTCAACAGTCCAGCCCTCGCCCTCGCTGCGTAATCAGTAGAGCCGAAGGACCGAATATCTGACCCATATAAGGGTGTTCGGACTTATCATATGGTGTAGTGTTAGTGACGAGTGGTAGCTAACATCAAAAACAACGACTCTACGTTTAACCTACATTTGTTCTTTGTTGAGGGTTAAATGAACAGTTACAAAGAACTACACACATAAACACTTAGTAGGAAGCAGTCTTGGACGAGGGTTCGACTCCCTCCGGGTCCACTTAACGGCTACGATAACATTATCTGGAGAACACTATGTTCAAAAAACTCTGGTATCGTATTCGTGAATGGTTTGTGGCACATACAAGTTCCCACCAGCCAGTATTTAAAGAACTCGTTCTCAACGAGTATAAGTCGGTGTTGTACACACTCCACCGAGCAGATACACTTCAAAAGTTGATTGAGGCTCGTACACGCATCGAGAAGTTCAACCAACTCTTGAAAGAAAGCAGATTAGAGTATTGGGGTAATACCTATGTAGTGAACCTCAGTAAACTATGGAACGCTAAGTTCCGATACTGGAAAGAAAAGGCAAGGAGCTAGTTATGTTCAAACGAAAAATTCAGAAGGTGTCAAACGCACTTAGAAAACTCTTCAAGTCCGGTAAGGATGTTAAGAAGATGTTGATGTGTAAGGTATGTGACAAGGTAGAAGTAGAAGTCGCGCAAGATATCGGTGCGGTAACCTGTGCATATTGTGTACAGAGACAAGTAGCTCCGCCCGATAATATCAAGCCAAAGGAACCAACCGAAAAGTTTCCCCGTGGTTGGGCCTTGAAGGCACGATATGTCCATACAGACGGTCGTGTGTTTGAAAAGGGAAAAGAAACTGGTGAGAAGGTTACCCCAGAATCCAAGCCGGAAAAAAAGCCGGCATCAAAGAAGAAAGTAGTAAAGCGTAAGACGGCTAAGAAGCCGGTAACGCCTAAGAAAAACACCAAGAAGAAAAAGTAAGAGGCCAATATGCTGCAACTACCAGATAACTCACCGCAGGTATGGCATAGATTCTTCAAGGAAAACAAAGTCGTAGTTCATAGATTCATCGTCCGTGAGATTAAGAAGGCGATAGAAAAAGACTTGGATAGAGTTGACTTATTCAAGTTCAAGAACGGGCATGTCACATATGTTAAGCGTGAAGATTATCTGTTCAGTTTGGACGAGGCTATAAAGGCGTTTGTCGCAGAAGAAATGTATGAATTGGCAAAGGAAGCTAAAACGGTTATTGATTCGTATCACATTAACCAATTACTTAAAGAAGTATCTAATGGAGTTTGATTTTTATGGAGTTCGAAAGTTCCCGATGCGTGGTTCTTAACGCAAGTTACGAGCCGCTTGACATCATTGAATCTAAAAGAGCATTGTGCTTGATTATCGAAGGTAAGGCGGTGGTTGTTGAAGAACATCCATATCTCGTCGTACGTTCTGTATCACGCAGCTTCAAGGTTCCAGTGATGGTCGCATTGAAGAAGTTCGTCAAGAGTAGAAAAATCTTCCAAGCAAAAGCACCACTTACTCAGAAGAATCTTTTCACCAGAGACAACTACACCTGTCAATACTGTAAGCGTCACAAGTCTGAACTTCGTAGCCACGAATGTTTGACCCGTGACCACGTATATCCAGAAGACAAGGGTGGCCCTTCAACTTGGGAAAACCTTGTAACTGCATGTTCTACTTGCAATAACAAGAAGGCAAACTACCTAGCAGAAGATATCGGTATGGTTCTACCAAAGAAGCCAACCGCACCAACCGTCTTTGAGTTGTGGATGAAGCACTCAAAGCGTAAAGCGTCATTTGAACATCTTGAACGCTATATTTCGTAACACTACACTAAAAGGTTATTACAATGTTTACACTGTCAGCAGACGAACAAGCGGAAAACATCAAGCAGAACTATGAAAAGTTCATGCAACTGATTGAAGCAGACCCGCGAGCAGAAGAGCTCAAGAAGATGTATGAAGTACTGAACGATCAGTTACTCACCGCTCCCGCATCTGGTAAGGTACATTACCATAATGCATTCCCAGGTGGATATCTAGACCACATTCTTAGAGTTACGGAGACTGCTCTAAAGCTTGCTAGCTTGTTCAAGACGATGGGTGGTGAAATCAATTTCGATAAGCAAGAACTTGTTTTTGCAGCACTCCATCACGATTTGGGTAAGCTTGGTACTGAGGATGGTGCGTACTATATTGAGCAGGACTCTGACTGGCACCGTAAGCGTGGTGAGTTGTACAAGAACAATGACAACATTCAGTATATGAAGCCGCCTGAGCGTGGCCTTATGATGCTGCAGAAGTACGGCATCAAGATTACTGAGTCGGAGTGGTTGGCAATCAAGTTGTCCGATGGAATTTACGACGAAGGAAATAAGTCATACCTTATGAACTATTCTCCGTATTCGATGAAGACTAATCTTCCGTATATCATCCATTGGGCTGACCATATGGCGTCTACCGTTGAACGCGATAAGGGTCGTTTTTAATCGGAACAAACCTATTTATTCCTAGTAGGAACTAAGGTTTCGTTACCCTCAACAACGGAGGTTTTAGGATGTGTGGATGTGTAAGCTGTAATTGCAGTACTTGTACTTTCACTAGCATAACTGACTAACAGGAGGTGATCCTAACAGTTATGTGAAGTCTGAAAACCCTTAATTGGAGAACTAGCGCGGCTGAGGGTTCCGACTCTCAGTCGCGTTTTTCAATACACCTATGAATACTCGTTCATCACTAATCGCAGTAACATCACTGACAGCAACATTCGTGGCACTATGTGCTGCGGTGTTTTCTGTCACAGGCATAGCTGCACTATTTGCAGGAGCATCATTTAGTGCAGGTATAATGGCATCTGCATTAGAAGCTGGTAAGATAGTCAGTATTTCATTCTTGTATCAATACTGGAAGCAGATACCAAAGACATTGAAGTATTACTTGTCGGTTGCAGCAGTCGTATTGATGTTGATTACATCGGCAGGTATTTACGGATATCTCTCTTCTGCATATGCAAAGGTTGCTGCAGCACCATTACAACTAAATGCAGAAATACAAACAGTATCCTCCCGTGCAACAAGTATAGACCAAGACATTGCACGAAAGAATCAACGACTTGACCAGTTGATAACATTACGAAGCCAACAAGAAACTAGACTAGACCAACTTGTATCTCGGTCAACCACTGGAAACAACACAACTATCAGAACCGCCCAATCTGCGTTAAATGCAGCAGATAGAAGTGTGAGTGATTTGCAAAAAGAAATAAGTTCGTTATCTGCACAAAGAGATAGTTTGAATGCAATCGGTACGCAGAAACAAGTTGAGATAGAAACGAATGGTGATATTGGAACTTTCGTCTACATCGCAAAGATACTTGGAACCGACTTGGATACAGTGGTTAAGTGGTTTACACTGATTATCGTGTTGGTGTTCGACCCACTTGCAGTCGCGTTGGTCATTGCGGTCAACTTCTTGATTAAGACAAAGGAAGAACAACCTACAGAACAAGCAACGATTCCCGTTCAACCAAAGGAAGAACCATTCAAGGTATATGAACCTGAAAGTGTTCCGGAAACTGTACCAGAACCGCCGGCTGTTGTTGATACGACACCCCCACCACGCAGAGATACTCAGTATTTTGCAAGAGGCGACTTTGATTGGACAAAAACACACCTCTGGCATAGTGACCCAAATGCGGTAAAATACTACAATGAACGCATAAAACCTCGGTTAACTGGCGCTTGACAAATACCCCAATTTTAGGTATATTTAAGTATACTTAACAATTGGGGATTTTCATGCCACATCGTGTTGGTTATTGTTGCATCAATAATACACTAAACAAGAAAAAGATTACTACCGGCCGTACTATGCGTAAGGCTACCTTCAAGCAGAAGGGTCTTAAGTACGCATCCGAGCTGGCACTCAAAAATGCAGAAGACCTACAGCGTATCCTATACTGGAACGCTGAGCAGGGTATCAAGGTATTCCGTATGGGTTCGGGTATCTTCCCTTGGGGTACTGAGTACGACCTAACTAGACTGCCAGATTTCTACAAGATTGCCAGCACTCTTCGCATGGCCGGAGACATTGCTAAGGCTACTGGTCAGCGTATCACCGCTCACCCAGACCACTTCGTTAAGCTTGGTTCTGACAAACCACGGGTAGTCAAGAATTCTATCAAAGACCTTGAACTACACTCCGAAGTGTTTGACCTTATGGGTTTGTCTACTACTCCATACAATGCCATCAACATTCATGTCGGCATGAACTTTAACCCAAAGACGGCCAATCGTTGGGTTCGCAACTTCAACAAGTTGTCCAAGAACTGCCAGTCTCGTCTAGTAGTCGAGAACGACGACAAGCAGTCGGCATTTTCTGTTGTGCAACTATTTACATACATTCATTCGGAAATCGGTATTCCGATTACTTTCGATTATTTCCATCACGAATTTCATACTGATGGACTAAGTACGCGTAGTGCCGCAGAACTCGCCGCAGGTACGTGGCCTGATGGTATCACCCCTCTCTTTCATTACAGTGAATCTAAGAACATCAATGAAGGCGTTAAGGGAAACCCCCGTGCTCATGCCGATTATGTGTTTACTCGTATTGATGATTTTGGGCTTACCCTTGATTTTGACCTCGAAGCGAAAGCCAAGGAACTAGCACTCTTCCAGTATCGGGAACTCGTATGAAGGTTAAAGAACTGATTGCACAACTACAAGAATTAGACCCAAGTGGTGAATTGTATGTAGACAGCGTTCATTATGTAGATAGACTACTTGGGTATTACGATGGTCCTTGTATGCGAGTCAATGAGGATTCTATTGAATTCAATGATCACGATGACAAGATTCGTATCTACACGATGGATGTGTTACAGGCACTTGATTCGGATATGGAAATCATTCTCACCTTACAAGCTAGGAAGGAGAGATATGAGCAGTATATTAAAGAACAAAAACAAGAAATGAATAAGATTTGGATGCAAGTATATGGTAAACCTAAATACGAAGAGATTCTCTAAATGACATTACCGAAATCAAAAATCTCGTTCGCAGTTACTACGCACAATGAAGGTGAGTACATTCAACGATTGATGAATCAACTCGTTCCACACTGTAATCAGTCAGGAGACGAGATTGTTGTACTGGACGATAACTCCACAGACGAAACTACAATAAACGCGTTCAGATGGGCTATGGCAAATCTTAAACCTAATATGTTTAGGATTGTAGTTTCTCAACTTGAAGGTGACTTTGCCAAGCACAAGAATATACTAAACAATTATTGTCGCGGTGAATACATCTTTCAGATTGACGCGGACGAAACTCTACATCCAAATCTATTGGAGAATCTACACGCATTGGTAGAAGCAAACGAAACGATTGACTTGTTTGCTATTCCAAGAGTCAACACCGTAGACGGATTGACCGAAGAAGACATCAAACGGTGGGGATGGCGTATCAACGAAAAGGGATGGGTAATGTTCCCAGACTATCAGACACGATTGTATCGGAACCATCCCGACATTAAATGGGTTGGTCAAGTACACGAACGCATCACTGGACATAAGACGATGACCCCACTTCCCGCAGAAGAAGAGTGGTCACTCTATCACGGTAAGACAATTGAACGACAGAGAAAGCAGAACGATTTTTATAGTACCCTTGGAGGGTAATGGTTATGAAAACATAGTTCGTCATAAGTAGTGTTTTGGGTACATATCATCATATGTATATGTGTACTCGTTATGGAGAATATTATGACTCTATGTGCATGTGGTTGTGGGCAACCTCTTGATTTGTCAACTGGTAGGAAGAAGAACAAGAAATACTTGAAAGGACATTTTGCGAGAGTTGACAATCGTGGAGGAAAAGCGAGAAAAGGAAGTGAACCTTGGAATAAAGGTATACCCAGAACAAAAGAAGAAAAGAAAAACATTTCTGATGCTATAAAAGAAGGAAAAAAAAGAAGTACATATAGACCAACGCAAGAACACAAACGCAAGATACGGTTGGCAATTTTAGAAAACATATCCAAATGCAAAGGGCAGGTATCACCACGATACAACCCAACGGCATGTAATGCGATAGACGAATACGGTGCAATACACGGATACAATTTTCAGCATGCAGAAAATGGTGGAGAGTTTTATATTAAGGAACTCGGTTATTGGGTAGATGGATACGATAGAGAAAAGAATACTGTCATAGAATATTACGAATCATATCATCACGACGAAAAAGCTGATAAGGATGCTCGTAGACAGAAAGAAATAATAGAACATTTAAAATGCAACTTCATTATATTGAGGGACGGTTATGAAATCACAACTAAAAACAGCACTGGCGTATGATGATATAAATCTTGTACCCACATACAGCGAGATTGAATCCAGACAGAATATTGACTTAACAACGCAGTTCACCACTAATTATAAGATTAAGGTTCCGTTGATTGCGTCACCAATGGATACGGTCTGTGATAGTGAAATGGCTATTGCGATGGCAGAACTTGGTGGAGTAGGAATCATCCATCGGTTTATGACAATTGAAGAGCAATCTGAGCATGTCAATGCCACATATGCAAATATTCGTGCGGTTGAGTGGAGAAAGACAGATACATCAATGATAGACCCAGTTGCCGCAGCAATCGGTGCAAACGGTGACTATCTAGAACGAGCACAAGAGTTGGTCAAGAATGGTGCAAACGTTATTCTGATTGATGTTGCTCACGGTCATCACAAGTTTGTGAAGGATGCGTTGAAGAATCTCAAACAGTCACTTCCAAGTAATGTTGATATCATTGCAGGAAATATCGCAACTTATCAAGCCGCTCGTGACCTTACCGAATGGGGAGCAGATGCTCTTCGTGTTGGAATCGGTGGTGGGTCACTCTGTACCACCAGAATCAAGACTGGATTCGGAGTACCGAATGTCAGTAGTCTTTCGGAATGTGCATCAGGAACTTCCCTTCCAATTATCGCATGTGGTGGAATTCGTAGTAGTGGAGATATTGCAAAGGCACTAGCGGTCGGAGCAAACTCAGTTATTCTCGGATCACTTCTCGCAGGAACCAAGGAAGCTCCCGGTCAGATTATTGAAAAGAACGGTGGTGCTCTATACAAGCGGTATCGTGGAGCAGCATCATTAGAAACCAAGAGTATTCACGGTCAGGCCACACGAAATGTGGAAGGTGAATCCACCGTAATCCCATTTAAGGGTGGTGCAAAGTTTGTTGTTGAAGGGTTATTGGACGGTGTGCGTTCGGCATTGTCTTATGCTGGTGCATCGAAGCTGTTCCAGTTTTCACCAGAAGTTGTGATTGTAACCAATGCAGGAGTTCGTGAGGCACAACCACATCTTCTCTAAAATAGGAGGACAAATGAAGAAACTCTTAAAGTTCATTGTACTAGTATTGATGGTACAAGTGTTACTAGAGCTATCACCAAATCGTCCATTTGAAAGAATTCCACATTCCCGCCCAACTCCCGTGGAACAGTTTATGGACAAGATTGCAGAGATAGAATCACCAGATGATGACCATACTGTAATCAATCGGTATGGAATGATGGGACGATATCAGTTCAGCCCACAGACTATCCGAGTTCTTGGATTCAGAGTCAGTAACCAAGAGTTCTTGAATAACCCAAGTCTCCAAGACTCAGTTATGTTGACCTATATGTGGGCAAATCAAAAAGACTTAGAGGGCTTGATAAAAAAGCTTGACGGCAGTACTATTAAAGGAGTACGAATTACAAGAGCATCTATTATTGCCGGCGCACATTTTGCTGGTAGTAGTAATGTCAGACGATTCCTCACTGACCCATCTAACAAGGGAATTATTGATGGCAATGGAACCAGTCTAGTAAAGTATATGTCACGATTCAGTGACTTTCACCTCCCACCTATCGTTCTATGATAACATTGATACTACTAGTTCTTTCACTATGCATTAATGGCGTATTGGCATGGACTACATATGTACAGTATGCAAAGAATAATGCATACGAACTTCAATTGATGCAAGCAGACCAACAAATCGCTAAAGTCTTTGATAAGGTTAGCAGAACACTCATTGCAATGCGTACCTTAGATGAGAAGCGTATGTTTGAGTCAGATGATGAAGTCGGCACAGTCTTCCAACAGTTGGCAGATATCGTAAACGATATGCGGCCAATGCTTTATGGAGCCGACGATGAAGAAGTCTAAAAAGACTGAACCCGAAGCTCCTGTAGTTCCGAAGCAGAGCAAGATGTATTTCAACTCGGACACCGAAAAGGCCATTATTGAATACAACAAGTGCGAGGATATGTTTGAACGGGAAATGATATTCCGTAAGAGAATCCATCCCGCATTTGATAAGTTAGCTGAAAACATCATCAACAGATTCAAGTTTCCTTACATCGAAGAATCGTTTGAAGACACTAAGAATCAAGTAGTGTCTTTCTTGGTTCTTAACATTCACAAGTTTACAGAAGACAAGGGTAAAGCCTTTTCTTACTTCTCTGTGGTTGCTAAGAACTACTTGATTCTACATAACAACAACGCATACCGTGACGGACTTCGTTCATCTTACTTGAGCGATTCGAACGGTGACGATTCATTTGCACTCGAAGAAGTCCTGACGACGTCACCTGAAGCGGAAAACGCTAAGAGTGATGCGCGGGACTTTATCTATTTACTGGTCCAGTATTGGGACTTCAATCTCACCAAGATATTCAAGAAGAAGAAGGATATCGAAATTGCAAACGCTGTGGTCGAGTTACTACGACGAAGCAACACTATTGAGAACTTCAACAAGAAGGCCCTATACCTTTTGATTCGTGAAATGACAAATCACAAGACAGTACACATTACCAAGGTCATCAATAAGATGAAGGTGCATGTACTGGAACAAATGAAGGAATACAGACGAACAGGACACCTTTCTGATCCGTCGATGCATTTTGTCTATAAACACAAAGAATAACCTATTTATAGGATAGACTCATCATTCAACGGTATTCCTATGTCATTTGAAACTGTTATTTTCGCAGACAAAACCCTATCAGACTTATTCTCCGATGTTTACAAGAACACGGAGAGTAAGCGTGCCCAGATAAATCAATATGTGACCAGTCTGGTCAAACTAATAAAGACCCCAGAAGACGCGGCTATGCTGGGTCCAGTTATCAAAGACTTTTTGGAAGTCAATGTCAAGAATGACGAACACATTGTCAGACTAGTACAGATTGCCCAGAGATTGGTGTCAATTAACACCAAGGGTTCAAATGATAGTGGTATGTTGTTGTCAGAAGAAGAAAAGAATCAACTCCTAAAGAACATCAAAGAAGACTTTGACAATGTTCTTTCGGAACAGGATGAGTTTCAGGACACTATAGACTCATTGAAGTAATATGTCAGATAAGGTAATTTATCGCCGCCCCTCTACAGATGCATTTCTACTTACGAACACTGATAATGCTCGTAGTTTTTTGCCATCCATATATGAGGGGTTGGTAGTAGATGTAATTCTAGACCATAAGCACCCAGAGTACTCACGAAAAGATGGATACAATGTAGGTACTATCAAAGTAAGAATTTTTGAAGTAAATCAAACACTCACCGATGAGCAGCTACATTGGGCCGATCCTTTGGATATTACGGTTCAAGAGTATCCGCTCATCGGTGAGTTAGTTATGATCCATAAGGTTCGTGGTAACTACTTCTACAAAAACAAAGTTGCTATAGCAAATCGTTTACAAGAAAACGGTATGTTGAAGCTTAACGATTTCTTGAACAATCGTGGAAGCAATACATTGTCCAATGCCGTTTTATCATCCGTCGAGTATATAAACAACACACATAAGTTTGGTGGATACTTTAGACCTGATAGTAGAATTCGTCGCCTTAAGCACTTTGAAGGTGATTTATTGTTTCAAGGTAGAATGGGTAACTCCATTAGATTTGGGTCAAGTAAAATGGACCCCAGCAGTAATGGAATGGCACCAAATGTCATTATTAGAGCGGGACAAGGAAAGGATGTAGAAAAAGAAGCAGTCAGCATAGATACAGTTTTTGGTTTGGTTCTGGAAGATATCAACAAAGACGCATCATCTATTTGGTTGACTGCTGATCAAGCTGTACCATTTGAACCTGCAACTATCAATGCGGGTTCTTTTGTACGTTCTATAACCAACCCACCGCAAGTATTTGACAAAGCTCAAGTTATCATCAACTCAGATAGAGTAGTCCTCAATTCTAAAGCATCACATATTATGATGTTCTCAAATGAGGGAATACATCTTAACAGCTTTAAAGAAACCACTATAGACACAGATAACAATATTGCGTTAACCGCAAATCTAGATATCAACCTAAATGCAAATGGTAATATCACTAACACCGCTGATAAGAACTATTTCATAAATTCTGGTGAAGATATCACTCTAATGGCGCTTAAAAAGACCAGTATCATCGCTAATCAAATATTTATTGGAAGCGCTGATCAGACTACGGAACCGATGGTAGGTGGTAAGACCTTATCAGCTTGGTTGTCTGATTTGATTACTACATTGAGAAATGCAATAATCAATACACAAACTGGTCCTGGTAAGTTTAATCCACAAGTACTAAACCAACTTAAACAGTTACAGGATAAACTAGGCAACAACACCAACTCAGTTTTCAATAGTAAGAACAACTTTGTCAGCTTGGTAAATCAAAAACCACAAGTAGTTCTAAACGAGTTTGAATCTGGTACACAGTCTGAAGTCATTGAAAATAAGTGGAATCTATCTGATTCCTATTACAAGGTAGTGTAATATGAGTGACGCAATAACTAACGCACAACAAATTCTTGGATGTGAAGAGGAAACTACGGAGTCACTCATATACAATTTGGAATTGTATAGAACTGCGGCGTTTCAAGAATACTATACTTGTATGCAGGAAAATACAACTTACATAACTGGTGGGTTGACCAACTCCTCTGCTAGAGAAAAATGTAAACCACTCCTACAGAAGAATAGAAAAACATACTGTGCAGAAAAGGTAAGAAATCAACCACCACCAGTAGAACCTGTAACACCACAGGCAACTGGTTCAGTAGTATTGACCACTAAAGATGAAGAGTTATTGATGCGACAAAAAGAAGCATCTGCACAAAAGCTTGTGGCAGAAAGACAAGCACAAGTATTGAACATAAAAAATGAAGCAATAAACAATGCAAGAGGTGCATTGGTTGGATTAGTCACTAACACAGTAACCTTACCAGGCGTTCCAATAATTGACCAAAAAATATTGGCAGCAATATCATTGGCAAACAAAGTAAAAGCATTAGCAAAGGAACGAAAGGAAAAAAGTAAAAGTGCAATTAGTAAAGGAAAAAAGGTGTACTCTTATCCAATGACACCAATAACTCCAGAGTCAACGACTTTATCAAGTACCACGGAGACTCCAAAACCACCAACTATACCTCAATTACCCATAGCATAGGATATACAATGGACAAGCAACTATTAAAGGCGTACATTCGTACCATCGTTGAAGAAGAAGTAAATAGACTACTACCAGAATTACTGGGAGAAGCTATCGCAGAAATTAAGGGAGCAAAGAAGTTAAATGAAACAAAGACTGCTCCAAGAGCTGCTGCACCGGCACCAACTAAGCCAAAAATTGATCGTGGAAGATTGGCAGAATTGATGGGTCTTGATTATGACCGAGACAATGGCGTACTCAGTGCTGGTATGGGTGGTTCAAGACCAACCCCACAAACATTCACTGTTACGGACCCAGCTGGAAATCCAAGACAAATTCCAGCAGATGCTGTCGCACCAGAGGTAGTCACCGCACTTACAAAGGACTATTCTCAAATTATGAAGGCGATGAAGCTCACCTAATCGGAGATATAAATGGCACGAGGAATAGGAATAACACTCCCCCTTCAACTAGGAAATACAGGATATTTTCAACAGTCGTTTGATACAATCACTCAGATTAAGTCAAACTTCATAAATTTGATACTTACTAGAAAGGGGGAAAGAGTACATCAACCTGAGTTTGGGTGTGATATACATCGTTATTTGTTTGAACAGCTTACCCCAGAAAACATTGAAAGAGCAAAACTTTCAGTACTTGATGCGGTACAGCAGTGGATGCCATTTTTAGAGTTGGTCAAGTTTGAACTTCAAACAACCAACACACAGATTGATAACAATGTCTTAAAATTGTATGTTGCATATCGCTTACGAAACAACCCAAATATACAGGATGCAATCGTCCTTACTTTCTAACCGGAGCTAGTCAATGGCAGTTTCACAGTCCATTACCAAAAAGTTTACTCCAAACGCAAAGGATGTAAACTACCTTTCAAAAAACTTCTCCGAGTTTCGACAGAATCTCATAGATTTTGCAAAGGCATATTACCCAAATACCTACGCCGACTTCAATGAAACATCTCCTGGTATGATGTTCATTGAAATGGCTGCGTATGTGGGTGATGTATTGTCATTCTATATTGACAATTCATTCAAGGAAAATTTACTGTCAGTTGCAACTGAAAGAAAAAACATCATTGCAATTGCACAGTCTATGGGGTACAAGCCAAGACTAGCATCACCGGCAACAGTGACGGCTAGACTGTATCAGTTAGTTCCTGCCTTGGGCGCAGAAAACAACTATGACCCAGACCCAAAGTTTTTCCTGCGGGTGTTGTCAAATTCCAGATTCTCATCTAACACACCACCTATTCAAGTGTTTAGATCACTAACCGATGTAAACTTTGCAGACCCATCGGATAGAACAATGCAAATATTTGCAAGAGACGCACTAACTAATGTACCTACATTCTATGTGGTATCTAAACCAGTAAACCTAATTGCGGCGGACACAAAGACCGCAACATTTTCTTTTGGAGCTGCACAGAAGTTCACTAAGGTAGAACTATCAGACCCAAATGTTATATCAATTGTCAGTATTGTAGATTCTGATGGAAACGAGTGGACCGAAGTAGACTATCTAGGTCAAGATGTAATATTGGAAGAAAGAGATATTACACCAAGAGCAAACGATGGATACTTAAGTGGTGACGCATTAACGACTAATTCACCACCACCAGCAAAGCTAGCAATCTATAAGAAAAAGCCTCGTAGATTTGTCAGTAGAGTAAATCCAGACCTTAAGATGGAATTGTGGTTTGGTTCTGGTACTGGTGACACTAATGATGAAATTATCCAACTAAACTCAACTCAGATTGCTAATACCAAATACGATCAGCGCGTTGAAAATACCGCATTAGATCCATCGGATTTCTTGGCATCAAACACATTTGGTATGGCTCCATCTAATACAACGCTTACCGTAACTTATCTTGTTGGTGGCGGAGTAAACTCAAATGTATCTTCAAACACCATTACAAAAGTTGATTTGGCTACTGTAGCAAACAACGCCTCCGACTACAATGTATCGGAACAAAATCTATTTGCGCAAGTGGTCGATAGTATCGCAGTCTTAAACGAAGAACCTGCTACCGGTGGTGGTGATGTTGAAAGTATTGAAGAGATTCGTCAAAATGCATTGGCATACTTCAACGCACAAAATCGTGTAGTAACAGATAAAGACTACATTGTTCGTTCATTAGCAATGCCACCTAAATTTGGTGGGATTGCAAAGGTGTTCGTACTTCGGGACGAACAGATGAATGTACAGCAACTGCAAGATAGGGGAATACTTCCTGAAAACACGGATGAAAACCCATATACAGTCACCAGATATGTAGACAATCCAGTTGCACCTAACTCAATCAATTTGTATGTATTGGGTTACAATGCACAAGGTCAATTGGTAACTTTGAATACTTTGGTAAAGCAAAATCTAGCCAAGTACCTAGAACAGTTTAGAATGTTGACAGATGATGTGAATATTCTAGATGCGTTTGTAGTTAACATTGGTGTAGAGTTTGATATTGTTGTATATCGTGGGTATAACATGAACGATGTACTTGCTAGAGCAATTGACGCTGTTAAGCAATTCTTTGATATTGACAAATGGCAAATCAACCAACCAATTGTTATGAATGACTTGAGACTGGCAATAGGTTCAATAGAAGGTGTACAGACGGTCAACAATGTTACCATTACAAACAAGTATAAGTTCAAAGATGGAAAGGACTACCAAGAATACAGATATCCTATTGTCAACGCAACAGTAGATGATGTAATCTATCCATCACTAGACCCTTGTATTTTTGAAATCAAATACCCAGAAACCGACATTGTTGGAAACGCTCGACAGTAATAGAGAATAACTATGAGAACATATCTAATTCCAACAAAAGACACAACCATTTATGAACGATACCCAACCATTAATACTGGATTGGATGAAATTCTTGAACTCGGTAAAAACAAAAAAGACGCCGATGTAAGCAACTATTATGCATCATCCTCGGCACGAATTTTGATGAGCTTTGATATATCTACTTCATCGGCATACCCAGTAAATGCAAAGTATTACCTAAATTTGTACTTGGCTAATGCAGTTGATGTAGATAGAGGACAGCAAATTGAAGTGTACCCAATAACAGCTGAATGGGATGAGGGAAATGGATACTTCTATCCTATTTCAACACAAAGTACAAAGGCTGCTACTTGGCAACACGCTAAGACTACTACCAACTGGTCAGTATCAGGCAGTTCATTTTCAACAGCATCAGCTGCATCAGCAAGTCTAACCGTTGTACCTATTAGAGATATTTCTATTGATGTAACAAGTATTATGGCACCAATAGTGTCTGGTAGCAATGTAATACCTTGGAATGGTATACTATTAAAGTATCCAACGACGGATGAACAAGATTCGGGAATCACCAGTAACATAAAGTTCTTCTCCCGTGACACTTCTACAATCTTTGCTCCAACACTTGAAATTGTGTGGAATGACCAAACATTTACCACTGGAAGTCTAAAACCAATTCCGTCAAGTAATGTTTCCATACTACCCAAGAACATTAAACAGACATACACACAGGGTGAAGTTGATAAAGTATACTTGGTAGTTCGTGATCAGTTCCCTGACAAAAAGTTTGACGCAACACAACGATACAAGAACACATATTATCTTCCTACATCTTCCTACTTTAGAATTCGTGACGAAGTATCTGATGTAGAAATACATTCATTTGATCAATACTCTGCACTCAACTGTGATGCATCAGGATCATTCATATCATTGGATACCAATGGATTACAGGCAAACAGATACTATGTGTTGGATTTGAAGGTCCAAACCGCAACATCAACATTCTTCCCAGAATTCAATTACAGATTCAAGGTAGAAAACGATGAGTAATAAAACTGCAACATACATCTCTCCAGTACTTGTTAACGCAAACAAGGAAAATGGAGATGTAGTGACAATTGAAACAGAGTACTTATCACCAGAAGGAGATACATTCCAACTTAACATGAATGTATTACAACCGTCTGCGTTGATAACTACTTCATCAATTGCTGAGCTGAAACCAGAAGTGTCGGATGTTTTTCCATACAAGATTGTAACCCCAACTATAAGTGGGTCTACTTTAATACTAAGTCCAAGTATTGAAACATCCCCTACCGCATCTCAAAATTACTATGTTGCAATCAAGTTTGAAAGATATCAACCATCAATCTTACGAGCAATTGATAGAACTTTTAGAGAACTTGAAACTCCGGCAACTGTTGACATAGAATCGTTACCGGGAGAATAATATGCCTAATCAATCCAATTTTAGAAGTGATATCACAACAAAAACAGATTCAAGATTTTTTGCATCCAGAATCATAAGATTTCCAGAAGAAGGTGTATTGCTTGAAGAACTTCCAGGAAGTTTTGGATACAAACTAACTGATAACATCGAAATTCATTTCTATACTGCGACAGGAAATGTGTTGATGATGAGCACGACTGTTAGTGTAAATGATCCTGACATACTGAAAACACACATTGTAAGTTACACCGATGGAACTTCGAAGGTGTACATTAGAATTGACTTTACCAAGCTATTTGAAGATAAACAACTTATCTTGATTCCAGGCGATTACAAGATGGTGTTAAACTTCTTCTCAGATGAATTGGGAAGTTACTACAACAAGAAGTTATACATTCAAGAAATTAGTCCATCTAAGACAGAAGTACAAATAGGATTTACTGATAACCTAGATGAAGTAACTATTGCAAAAAACCAAAAAGCAGTAGAAGAATTTGTACCAAAACGATTTACTAAAGCAATTGCTATTGGAGTAGCTCAAAAAATATTCAAGTCTGGCATAGAACTTGATGATGTAACAGAGGGAGTTAACTACAACAATATAGTTGATAACATCGCTATGGCAGCAATTCAGCAAACACAGGAAAATACAGTAGACCGATGGAAGAGACTTGGAATTGAACCAGAAGTTAGAGAAAAAATCAACCAGTTTGTGTCGGATTTATATGAAACTATAGTCAATGAAATAGTTATTAGTGAAGACGAATACATCCAAGAAACTGAGTTCAAGAATCTAATTCAAGTTACAATAGACGATAGAATACATCTATTGAGAAATGTACTGAGTTCTAAAATCAATATAGGATAAACTAGTATGGGTATTTTTGATGTAACAACAACCATTACATTAGAAAATGTCGTTAAGGTCAACGACACTACTACTGTAGTTCCTGAGGCTGGAGTAATAACAGTCTCGGGTTCCTTGACAGGATTCCCAACTAGAGATGTAGAATTGTCCGCTGATGCGGTTTCTTCACTTGGTTATGCGTTCAAAGAATGGGTAATTGAAACTTTCCCAATTGAACTAAAAGAAGTAGGAACTAGTAGACCATATTCCACAATTCAAGAAATATGCGGACCAGACCTAAACAACAGTCAGGTATCAGAAGCATACTTTACTGATGGTATATTCCTATATGAAGACAGAGAAGGAACAAAACCAGCCCCAGAAGGATACTATGGTGCAGGATCTAGTGATTACTATTTTCATAGCACTAGTCTTGGATTATCTGGTCCATTTGTTTGTGGTCAAACCCAAACGGGCGGTGGCAACAATACTGGCGGCGGTTCGACGGAAGAAGTAACAAAAATCAATCAAGAATAATATATGGCAACTTGGCGTAATTGTACAACCAATCAGGTAACGCAATCACCTATTCCAGATGGGTGGATGCCCGTGTTGAATAGTGGTCCAGAAGGTGGTATTTGCTGGGAACTCCCAGCGATAACAATCTCACCATCTGCGGTATCATTTGAATATGATAACTACTCATCACAGTATCCAGCATCAACTGTGCTTACTATAAGAAATACATCTGATGTTTCAAGTTATAGAGTCAATATGGAAACGCATGAAGTGTTTACAATTTTGCCAGCCCAAGTTACTCTCAATCCGCTTGAAGAAAAAACGATTGAAGTATCAATTCCGCCAACAGAGTTGTTAAAGTTTCAAATTGGAACAACGGAATTTCGTTTACAAACTAACATTACCAAACTATAATGGCAACACTAAGCCCTTACTTTCAAAAGTATACACCATATCCGTTTCCATCGGGTACTGTTCCGGTAAACAATGTATCGGATATGATATCGTACAATGTGATAGTGCCAGATAGTGAAGTTGGAATTGCGTATAATGTTGGTGCATCTGGATCGTTTCAATACGACTACATCATTAAGAACATTACCAAAAATACAAAGTTACGAGTTGAAGTTGTTCCACATGCATACTTTAGTGCAAGCGTATCAGCTCCAATTATACTAACTCCTGCACAGCAACAGACGATAACAATTAGTTTGGATAAAGCAAAGTTAAATCTGGATGCAGGTGTACAAGATGTATCAGCAAGCGTTCTCATAAAGGTAACTAACTTACCAGAAAGTCAATCTCTTAGAGATACAACATTGTCGTTGGTATCATCTAGTAGATTACCAACCTCCTCAGTAGAGGTAATCTAATGGCAATATCGAAACAGACTACCCGTACAATCAAACTTTCTGGTAGACAGAACATTAAAGCTACTGCCGTTTACGAAACTGCAGAGAGTGCAATAAACAATGCCACCGTAAATATTCCGTTGTCGATTACAATTCGACCAGGAATAACTCCAGAACAAACAAAGACATTCGACTATAAGTTTGTAATTGACAGTAACAAAATCCAAGTCAACCTTTCCGATGTAATCAATAAGGTGGCTGATGGATTCTTATCTGATATTGTTACCAACTACATAGATGAAGATAGAGAGTTAAAGACTCTGTTAAACTATGGTGATGATAAGCAAACGGTAATCATCAATCAAAGATACGGGCCAAAAGACCAAGCAGGAGTAAACACAATACAGTTGAAATTGTTACAACCTCTCCCAGACGATATTGAATTGGGTAGAACTGTATTTGTAAGTAGAGAAGTAACTAACACTGTTATAGACACTACCAAAATTAGATATGCGCCTGCAATAGATAATACGCCATATCTACGACCAAAGAATATGTTAGCAAAGGCTAATGTAAATCTTGGTGCATCATTGAACAATGTAACACTAAAAGTACTAGGTTTAGAAACTGCTTCTGTTGGCGGTTATACTACTTCAAACAACATATCGTTTGAAGACAGTGTTATGCGCCAATGGTACTCGTTTGATTTCAACTCATCAGAGTTAAACATAGACTTTACTGACTACAACAATTTTGTATTCTACGGTTCGGCTGCAATGAGATTGGCCGCATTCAAAGAAAAGGTAAGACAATTAAACGATTTGGACGCTAAGATTCAACAATTTGCGGGGTCAGTGTTTACTGGTTCACTAGCATTTGCCGGTTCATCATATATTCTAGAACAATCTGCGCGATTTGCAAAAGAAAAAGAAACTCTTATTAGAAGTTTTGATAGATACGAACAATACCTTTACTTTACGCCATCTGGTTCAAACAGCGCATACAGCGCATCTGCGTATTACGCAGATAGTGGAATGGAATACAATTCTATTGGATACTGGCCAAAGGATACAAACGGAAATCTGTATCAACCATCGACTACTCAGGCCGACGATTGGTATAATCAACAAATAGAAATTGCGCAACGATTTGATGAGTTTAATGAAAATAACCTCGTCAACACGTTGCCAATGCATATTCGTGATAATGATGATTCAAGTGCATACATAACCTTTGTTGCAATGATTGGGCACTTCTTTGATATCATTAAACCATACATTGACCAGTTCCCTAACATATACGACAGAGCATTAAATCCTGACACTGGATTGTCAAAGGATTTGATAATTGAGATTGCTGATTCTGTTGGATTCCCACTTCCAACACTTAACTCAGTTTACAATCTAAGTGACAATGTGTTGGGAACAGACTCAACAGAAGCTAGAAGAGATTTTACCTCAGAGACATACAAGAGATTGCTACACAACATACCATTCTTTGTAAAGTCTAAGGGAACTCGTTCATCTCTTAATGCTTTGTTGACTTCATTTGGTATTTCTAACGAACTTATCAACATCAAAGAAATTGGAACATCAGTCAGTAGTTCGTTGTATGTGTTTGATGAATATACAAACGGACTAGAGTTTACTGGAACCAATAGCTATGTCAAACTACCACTAAGTCAGTCATTAAGAACGCCTGCTCCAAAATCTATCCAGTTGAATATCTCTACTGTCGTAGAGCAGGATATGACTGTAATGCGTGGTGATAATAAGTGGGCGTTAAAGATAGCAACACATCCAACTATTGCAGGATTGGGAAGATTTGAACTTACTTCGGGAAGTACAACCATCCTTACCAGTAGTTATCAACCTATATTTGACGATGAACTACTGAATGTAACAATTAGAACATACGACACAGGATCGTATGCAAGTCTATTTGTCGTACAGACAAATGATGATGATATCATCTTTAGTTCATCTATGTCAGAAACCAGTGGTTCTGGTGTATTTGTTCCAATGTGGTCATCAAGTGCATATATCTACATCGGTGGAACAGGATCATTAGTAACAAACCAATTTCAAGGCACAATTGACGAAGTAAGACTGTGGGGTATGAATCTTACCGACGAAATGGTAATCAATACGGCGTTTGACCCAGGATCAAATGCGGGAAATGATTACACTGATGCAGCAGATTACTTGTACACACAACTATCGTTTGATAAGATTGATTTTACAAGTGTCACATCTTCGTTGTTAAATGAAACTCCATACAAGGATATTACGATTGCACCATCACTCGAATACATTGATGCAGTCGGACTCAACACAGGATCATTTGTAAGATACAGTAGATCAGTTCGTCAAGTTCTACCTGAAATTGGTTCAACTGGGTATGTAACAAAGAAAGTTCGTGTTGCACAACCACCTGTATTCATTACTGATGAATCTGGTGTTAAAACGCTATCTAGAACAACTAGTATTGTACCAGTTTCACAGAAACAAAGACAGGTCCAGTTGGGTAAGAACAAGATATCTATCTCAACATCACCTACTGAAATCGTCAACCAAAATATCATCAGAAATATTGGTCTTGAAAACATCAACGCTGCGTTGGGTTCACCATCCGAACTATACAAAGCATTGGATGCTGATTTGGAAACATTGAGAGATTACTACAATCAATATTACTATGTTGATGTGGATATTAACAAGTACATTAGAATATTGTCGGCAGTAACATCCGTTTTAAATGATGTAATCGACTACTTCATTCCAGCAAAAACAACGCTGCAAACTGGTGTTGTTATTGAACCAAATGCACTCGAACAAATCAAGATTAAGCCACTAAGAAAAATTCGTGTGTATGGAGCAAATACTCGTAAAACGATGAACGCTCCGGGTTCATTGACTGGAAGTGTACCTGACTATCAAGCAACATTCAATCTAGCTCAGAAAATTGACACTAGAAATACACTTCTGCCATCTGGTCTATATGAAACATACGATAGACAAACAGAAAACTGGCTAGACAGTGAACTAATCAGTCAATCTCTAAAACCATCTCGACCATCTACAATAAGACCGAATAAACAAGTAGTAGGTGGATACGAAACATATGACAGACAATCAGAAAATTGGCTAGATAGTGAATTGATTAGTCAGTCCTTGAAGCCATCTAGACCTGCATTTATTGATGCACATACACTAAGTCCGTCCGGTCAATTTGTAGTATACGAACTACAACATTTGGATTGGTTAGAGTATCGTACAATCAGTAACTCATATGCGCCTGGTACAGAGGAATTTACATCTGCATCATTCCAGCCATGGCCAAAGGTTACTGTGGATATGGGTACTATCGACATGAACAAGATTGGATACTATGATGCAAACAATGGAAAAGATGGTGCAGAACCATTCAAGCGTGTATATCCTCGTAAGATGTTTGATTTTGAAATCAGTGCATCACGACCAGGCGGTTCAACTAGTATCAATACCAATGTGTTGTATGAAATCCAACCATCTTGTGACTTTAGAGATTTAGGAACATACACATATTTTAGTAGTCCATATGGTATATACTACTATCCAGAGATTAAGAAAACTCCACAGACAAAGAGAAGATTGAAAAGTGTTTGGAACTTTGAAAGCCAATCATTTGACAATGAAGTTACTTGGGCTTATGGAACTTCTTATGTTCTGGGAGATGTAGTATATCAAAGTGTCACAAGAGCTGATATCAGTGAAAACTACAGTGAAACTGATTCAGTAACTTATGACGCAACCCGCAAGGGAAATGGTAAATACTATGTATATAAGACGCCTTCGTACTATCCGGGCCAACCAGCAAAAATTTCATACATACCACCTTCTCTAGACAACACAAATTGGGAAAGACTGTACTTTAGACCTGTTAAGGTGTTTGAACCAAAAAGAGTAGTATTTGAAACATTTACGGTAGCAGACCCTTCACTTAACAACTACTTAACAACTACAATCAGTGTTGATAAGGTAATTGATATCCCAAACCGATATGTTGATTCAATTTCAATTGGTAACATAGCCGGAAATTCATATGTTCAGGGTGAAGTTGCAGTTCAAAATATCGCATTGTTATTTGCAGTACAATCAAACAATTCTGATATTAGAATCAGATTGTACAGAACGGATACTGATAGAAATAACGATGTAAGTAGAGACATTACAACAACTCCTGATAGTAATGCCGGAGTACTTTTAGATATGTTGGTTAACGGATTCAATGTTGCAGAACTCATAAATCCAATACAGACATTGGTTGCAGATAGTCAACCACCTGCTGGAAAAATCTTCTATACCATCAATAACCAAAGTGCTACTACGAAAATTGATATCAATCTTCTATTGTACTACTTTGCAGTTGAAGTTGAATCAAGAGTTCCATTGGGATACCTAAAGAAACACTACAGATTCTTTAGAGATAATGCAACGGCTACAAAGAGAAGAAATTACGAGGGATGCAAAAATACGATTGATACCACAATCGACGGCCTACCACCAATTCAGGTATTCATTACAGAAGGTACGGAAGTTACTGTGGCACCTCGTCCAAGTAGAAGAAATCCAGAAAAGGAAGAAATCAAACCAGGCAGCGGTGGTAAATTGGATGTAAGTGGTCCAGTAAAGGCATCACCAATAAACCGAAGAGTCAAATAACAAATGGAATCTAGAAAACCACTATATTTATAGTGGACCTAGATGAAGGTAGGAATCTCACACAAGTAACAACCTAGAGGACGCAAAATGGGCTATCTCAATAAAGAAACCGTAACGGTTGATGCAATTTTAACTAAGCGAGGACGAGAACTCCTTGCACAAGGAAAAAGTGCATTCAACATCACACAATTCGCTGTCGCGGATGATGAAATTGACTATGGATTGTACGATCCAGCTCATCCGCTTGGAACTGAATTTTACGGTTCGGCAATTGAAAACATGCCAATCGTTGAAGCATCTCCAAACGACACACAGAATATGAAATCAAAGCTTGTGACATTTAGTAGATCACTAATCTCACAAGTTAATGTAATTCCAACGGTTGACCTCCGTGGTGTCGAGTCAATTGTGTTGACTGGTGGCGGCAGTGTTTCCGTCGCATTGGCACCGTTAACAAGTGCTGGTTCATCAGCCACCCAGTTCGACGGTCCTGATAAGGGATATACCGCTGTACTATATAACAGTACAAATGAAAACGGTGAAACAGTTGCAACAATCACCGCAACTCAACCAATCACCGGCACAACCAACTCACAGAATAATTCTACAATGCAACCATCTAACGCAATGGTTGTTAAGGGACTTGAGTTTAAGATAACTGCAGGAGAAGTAAATACTGTTACAAAGACTGTAGTAGTGTTTACTGGAAACGAAACTGGTGCTACCTTCACCCTACCAGTTACAATAAACCCAACAGCGTCATAATCTGACTACGAGATAACCAATGAGCACCTATACACGATTTACTACCGATGACATTGTACCATCAAACCAAACTATAGTAACAACTGGTTTGTGGTCCGGTGATACAGGTTCACTTGAAGGAAACGCACTCTTCCTATACGACACACAGTTGGGAAAGAGTGGTGAATACTACTTTGATGCATATGATGTAAACCCAAATTCTGGTGGAAGTGACTTAGCAGAAGTACAGTTTGCAGTTTCCTATGGTCATATCAATGGTGGTGGAGCGCCGTCATTATCGGATGACGAAACATCAAAGTTACCAACCAAGGCAATTTACAGCCAATACCGTAATTTGTGTTTGGGTCCAACCGACACCAAGTTCGTATTTGAAGGTGTTGAATCAGACCACATCTATGTCATCAACATGCAAAGAGCTCGAGTTCGTGAACAACTCGACCCAGGCAATTGGCAGTTACCACTATCTGGCGCAAACGGCGTCCTAACCTTTATTGACGATAGTGACGAAACCCTAGAAGCATTAACACAGACCACTACAGCAGGTAGAGTATTCAGTGTTGTATCAGGATCTATTAGTAGTGTATCTGGTTCAGTAACTTCATCAACCAATGCAAGAACCTTTAATGGAAAGGGATACGGACTTGTATATCCTGACCTCGGCGTTATCATCCTGAACCCAGATGCAATTTGTCCGGCAGTAGGATTCTATGTATCTGGTTCAATCGGTGGAACATCCGGCGATTTGTTGGTCACTGGAAGTGCCGTTACTGGGTCATCACTGATTACATCAGGCGCTATCTACACCTCAACAAACATTACAGCACTAGATAGTCAAACTTGTGTACCATTTGCTCCACTAACTGCATCAATTGCAGATACAGCATGGAATGGTCAGAAGGCAGCATTCAATCAATCTGGATTGTTCTCATCAATTAAGAATGCAATTGCAACACAACAATATGAGTTTAAGGCTCGTTCAGCAGAAACAATTTCATCAACTCACTATTTTGTTAGATTGAGAAGCGCTGAATACAACTACTCAAATAACTCAACATTTAGAAACCCAGACGATAACACTATTATCATTCCATCGTTCAAGTCCGATCCTCGTGTTTACCTCACTACGGTTGGATTGTACAATGATAACAATGAATTGTTGGCAGTTGCAAAGTTGAGTAAACCTTTAAGAAAGAGCTTTACAGAAGAAGTACTTCTTCGTGTACGACTTGACTTCTAATAAAACGATAAAGAAACAAAACTAAACAACACGACCATATCTTATTCATTGCGCATAAGAGTGGTCGTGTTATCTTAACGGAAACAGTTGAATGAAAACATTTGGAACAATTAATCCAAAGGATTACACTAAAGAAGTATTCTATGTCAGTGCACCTATTGATTGGGTACTGGTGTCCTCATCTATTGGAACACAAGTTACAGACCCGTCTAATTTAGTAGGCGCAGTGACAATCAATAGAGCCAGTAATTCACCAACTGTAACAATAGTTGATCAAGATTCACCAATCAACGCAGATAGTGGAATCTATGAGTATGTACTTTACTCGTCAGTAAAACATACATTCTATGACAACAACCGGTTTTACAGTGCGTCAAGATTGGTAACAGAGAGTCTAACGCCACTTCCTGATAAATTCTATGTACTCAGTATCGGACAAGACTTTTACGGAAACAAGATTCGTGAATCATCTTTTTTGGTGTCGGTCAGTGGATTTACCAGAAACATTTTTGACGATGGACACGGTAATCTGATAATCAGTCAGTCGGGTACCGGTTCTTATGTTGGAAATATTTTCTACGACCAAGGAGTGGCAATAATCAAACAACACACAGGATCCTTGTCATCGTATATTGGTAGATTTGGACTTACTGTCGTAAGTGGAAGTACATTGTCGGTAACATACAACAGTGATGTAGACATAACTCGTCATCAAATCAATGTCAAACTGGAACCTACGGACTTCAATTTTCCGTTGATGAACCCAACGACATACAGAACATATACGCCGACTGGTAGTTATACAGCATCAATTGGACAGTTCACTTCGTCAATGGATAGTCAGAATATTCAGCCGGTATCCAACAATACTTGGAAGATATCGTCACTGATACAAAATGGAGTTATACCGCCGTACATAACTTCAATAGGGTTATATAATGATCAGCATGAGTTAATGGCAGTGGCAAAGTTAAGTAAGCCAATACAGCGTACTTTCGACATACCACAGATATTTATTGTTAGATTTGATATCTAATCGGAGAATTATATGAATCTAGAACAGAGATACAATGCAGCCGCAGCAAGTTCATATGTCGGCAAGGTCAGAACCACACAGGCATCAGGTACAGCCGGTGATGGTGTAAACTTCCTTGACGGTGATGGTCGTGGTAAGTGGGCACCAGGAAGTGTGGCAGCACCTGACCAAGTGCAGAACGAATTTAAGACAAACGCTGCCGGTGATTTCCGTTACGGTGGTGGGGGAAAAGTTCCAGCAGCAACCAATAACAAAACTTATCCGTTAAGTCGTTGGTTGAACCGTGGCGTTACAAAGGGTGACACTTACTTCACAAACAACCGTTTCACTACGATTGGTGATGTAAGAAATGCACCGGGTACAGAAGTACATAAGTTCTCTCCATTGCCTGGTAAGAAGTTTGACGAATCTACTATCCTATCAGAAATGGCAAAGGGAAGAATGAACGGTAGTCCAGCAGGTCCAGCTCCAGCAGGAATGAACGGATAATTCAATTAAAGAGGTTATATGGCAGCTCGCAAGAAAGCAGCCACTACAGATTGGGAAGAAAAGTTTCTTGACAAGATTAAGTGTTGTCATAAGAGAAATCTCAGTAAAGTAGTAGCAAAAATAATGAAAAGAACCACTACAGCTAAGGCTGGGTTGGTTGCTCGTTCGAAAAAGTACGATGTGGAATGTAACATTACGGTTGACGAACTTCGTCACTTGGTGTATAATGCATACGGAACACCGTGTAAATACTGTGGCCGTTCTATCACCATCAATAACCTAGTGTTCGACCACATCGTACCTATTTCACGATCAGGAACCAGTAACAAAGAAAACCTTCAGGTAATATGTAAAACGAGCAATGGAATGAAGGGTTCCTTGACCGAAGAACACTTTGGTATTTTGTTAGAATGGCTTAAAACAGTACCCGAAGAACTCGCAAAAGATGTTCGTGTAAGACTGTCGAAAGGTATCATCTAACCCTTGACAAACAACGGTTATTAGACTAGCTTTGTTAGTATGACTATACTAACACTACTCCAAGAAATATTAGGCACTTACAAGGCATTTGCGAATGGTGAAAACTATTTCGCGTGCCCTTTTTGTCATAACCCTAAGAAGAAGTTTGCAGTCAACCAACACAACCTTAAGTGGCATTGTTGGCACTGTAATGCGAAGGGTGGACATATTATTTGGCTATTAAAACGACTGAATGTATCGAAGGACACACTTATTAGGTTTAAGGAAGTATTAGGTGATATTGACTTAAAGAGATATAAGGAAACTGATACAAAAGTCACACTATACCTCCCACCAGAATACAAACCGCTCTGGAAAGTTGAGAAGAGTTATCCGTATCTCCACGCAATCACATACCTAAAGAATCGTGGAATCACCGCAGAGGATATCCTACGACACAGAATCGGATACGCTGAATCCGGTACCTATGCAGGACGAATAATCGTACCGTCTTATGATAAGAACAATCAACTAAACTACTTCACAGCTCGTTCGTTTTATGAGGGTGGAATGAAATACAAGAATCCACCGATATCAAAGAATGTTGTGGTCTTTGAGAATCTGATTGATTGGAATGAACCAATCATACTTTGTGAAGGTATGTTCGATGCAATTGCTCTGAAACAGAACGCAATTCCACTTATGGGAAAGACTCTCCCTAAGAGTTTAGAACGAGCAATATTGCAGAATGGAGTCAAACAAGTGTATGTGTTCCTTGATGTGGACGCCCGAGCCGAGGCATTAAAGTTAGAACAACACTTGAAACAATACCAGATTGATACTAGATTAGTATTGACGGACGGAAAGGACGCGTCCGAAATGGGATTTGAAACTTCGTGGAAGTCAATTCAATCCGCGAACACAACAAGCTTCAAAGAGTTCATACAACAGAGGTTATCTATCGCATGAGAATAAATGTTCCATTTAAGAAACTAAAGCACACAATTCATGTTGCCGATGTTCATATCAGATTGTTTCGTAGACATGAAGAATATGAACTTGCATTTGAAAAGTTGTATACTGACATTGAGCAGTTAGAATATGCCGGCATCAAGGACTATATCATCTTCCTTGGTGGTGACATTGTTCATGCTAAGACGGATATGAGTCCAGAAATGGTGGAAGTAACATCCAGATTCTTAAGCAAGATTGCAGACATTGCACCAACCATATTGATTGCTGGTAACCACGATTGTAACCTAGCAAACAGTAATAGATTGGATGCATTGACACCAATCGTTAACAACCTAAAGCACCCGAATCTACACTACATCCGTAACTCCGCAATCGTGGAAGTTGCGGACACAAGTTTTGCTGTTATGTCAATTTTCGACGAACAAGAAAACTGGCCTACTGCCGACGAATGTAACGACAACACCACTAAGGTTGCGTTGTACCACGGACCAGTTCACGGTGCAGTAGCAGGTGGATTCACGATTACAAATCGTCATGTGAATGTCAGTAAGTTCGATGGATTTGACATTGTAATGTTGGGTGATATTCACACGCATCAGGTGATGCAGGAGTATGACCCTGAAAACGGTAAACCTATCATCGTCTATGCATCTTCATTGATTCAACAGAATCACGGTGAATCAATTGACGGTCACGGATGGTGCTTGTGGGATATGCCTAAGCGTACATTCGAATTCATTCCGTTACACAACGACTATGGGTACTGTACCTTAGAAGTGAAGAACGGTAAGATTACATACCCAAAGAACATTCCACAGAATGTCAGACTAAGACTATTCACTGGTGAACTTGACAATACACAGGTGAAAAAGGTCATCACGAAGCTCCGTGAAAACTACAACATCATTGAGTTGAGTGTCAACAAGAGTAGATATACAAAGAGTTTCAATCGTTCATCGAACCTACACCACGATACAATTGACCTTACCCAAATTACGACACAGAACACTCTTATCAGTGATTGGTTGACCAGAAACTATCCAGGGTTGGATGCGGAAGTCTTGTCCGCAATTGAGAAAATCAACAAGGACTTGAACGGTAAAATACAACACGATGATATGTCTCGTAACATTCATTGGCGTCCTTTGAACTTCAAGTTCTCTAATATGTTCTCGTATGGTGAGAACAATGAGATTGACTTCTCGGAAATGAAGGGTCTATACGGAATCTTTGCATCCAATGCATCGGGTAAGAGTTCTGTGATGGATGCACTGATGTTCTGTCTATATGACAAGACCCCTCGAGCGTTTAAGGGTGACCATGTTATGAACAACAGAAAGGATATGTTTGAATGTGAACTTACCTTTGAGATTCACGGTGAAGAGTTTGGTATCAAACGCATTGGTAAGCGTAAGAAGAATGGTGATGTAAAGGTAGATGTTGAGTTCTGGAAGATTGACCCTACTGGAAGCAAGATATCTCTAAACGGTGAAGACCGCAGAGACACGAATGCAAACATTCGTTCCTATGTGGGTACATACGAAGACTTCGTAATGACAGCACTTAGCGGACAGACCAGTAATGCATTGTTCATCGACAAGTCACACTCCGAAAGAAAGGACTTACTCATTCAGTTTATGGGATTGAACATCTTTGACAAGTTGTTTGATTCTGCAAATGATGAAGCTAAGGAAATCATCGGAATCCTTAAGAGATTCAAGAAGTCGGATGTAACTGACCAAATTGCAGCGACACACACTAGACTAACTGAATCAGAAGCAGAGTTGGATACAATCGAACAGAAGCTCGAGTCTTTGAAAGAGACTAGAGAAACTTTGGACGATTCGTACAAAGCAACTCAGTCACTTAAGAAACCAGTTCCAGAGAAGTTAGCTAACATCAAAGAACTGACCCGTGGTTTGAAGGCAGCACAAGATTCCCATAAGAAGGCACAAGAAGATTTGTCTTACTATGAGAGTGAACTGTTTAGATTCCAAGAATCCCGAGATGATTTGGCAGAGGAACTAAGTCAGTTTGACATTGACGAGTTGGAAGAGTCAGTCATACAGTACAATGATTTAACGATTCAACTAGAAAAGCATAACTCTCAGTTGCGTCTTTTGAATACCAAGATCAGTGAGAAGCAGAAGTTTAAGCAGAAGTTGGCCGGGTACAAGTACAATCCAAACTGTGAAGTTTGTGTAGAAAACAACAAGTCTATTATCGTGGACACTAAGACGGTAACCACAGAACTTGATAGACTCAATGCGGACAAGCTAATCCTTGAAACATCCATAGATGATATCATTTCAAGATTAGAACCGTTGAAGTGTGATAAGGAAGACTTTGATAGAGTAGAAGGATTGACCAAAACAATTCAGACACTCGAACAAAAGATTCAGAAGGTACAGTCAACTGACATTGCATCTGCAAAGGTTGCTCTCGAACGAGCAGAGATGACTATTGATAGATTCGAAAAGGATATCGAAGTATATAAGACCAATGAAGAAAATATCGTATACAACGAGCAGAAAGAAACAGAACTTCAGGACATTCAGAGTAAGATTGACCAAGTGAAAGTTTCAATCAAGAAGATTGAAGAATCTATCAGAACCTTACACGGTGAAATTTCCGTATCCAAGGCTAAGAAGAAGGAATTGATGGATAAGTTGAAGGAAGCAGAAGAACTAGAGGTAATGTATGAGGCATACAACCATTATATGATTGCAGTCGGCCGTGATGGTGTTCCGTATGAGTTGATGAGTAAAGCAATTCCCCAGATTGAATCAGAAATCAACAACATACTGTCTCAAATCGTAGACTTCACCGTGTCACTAGAAGTGGACGGTAAGAACATCAACGGTAAGTTGACCTACGATTATGACCGAGTTTGGCCGTTGGAAAACAGTTCTGGTATGGAACGATTTGTCAGTAGTCTAGCAATCCGTGTTGCTTTGATGAACGCAAGTAACCTTCCGAAATCAAACTTCCTCATTATTGATGAAGGATTCGGTGTATTGGATGCAGAACATTTACATTCGATGCAGACCCTATTCAATCTACTTAAAACCCACTTCGACTTTATACTTATAGTAAGTCACTTGGAGACTGCCCGTGACATGGTAGACAATCTAATCGAAATCAAGAAGGAGGATGGATACTCTCAGATTTCGGTATAAATGGGGAAATGAATGGCAAGAACACGGAAAACTATACAGCCGTTAAATCTATACCAGTATGAAGTTTTAATAGAGGACCGAGCAACTCGTTCCGACTATTTCAAAGTAACACAGTTCGACGGCTATCTTTATGGAGGCAGAAATGCCTTCTTGATAGCCGGCGATTCTGTGCTTAAACCAAATACAAACATTCTGATTGAAGTATTGGATTCAGAAGGTAACACGGTTTATAGTGCTCCTGTAGCAAACTATATTGAAGGTAGTTCACGACTAATAAAGCTGGAAGTCTATCAAGACACACCAATCGGTGTTGGACAGGTAGTCATATTAGGATGTGCAGAGACTTACTTGGATGGTACACCAATCCCACCAGAATGGCGTAACAAGTACAATGTAAGATGGACTTCTGATGTAGTGATATCTCCGCAGTTAGAGAACAAGTCACCAATCAGATTTGAAAATCTACCAAGCATGACTGTAGAAGAGAAATTCTACTTCATTCCAAGTTCTTCTGCATTTGAAAAAGAAAACTCACAATCAGTAGATATAGAGTTATATCCAAAGTATTACAATACTTTCCACAACGGATATACGATAAGAATCAAAGGACCAGGCAACACCACTAAGTACCTAACAAAGTACTTGGGTGGCGTGTTGTCTGGTTCTTTTGCATTTACTACTGAAACCGGACCGGAAACTGCATCAATCAATCTACCAATCACTCGCATATTCAACTCTGGATTGGCTGAGTCCGATGGGGCGCTGATATACACAGACAAAGATAGACTAATCACATCGGGTATAATAAGTTCAAGTGGAACATATACAACTCTTATTCAACCTCTCGGTGAAATAGGTGTAACGAGTTCAGTCAATCTATTGTACAATGAACTAGTAACAGAAAACACCGGTTCAACAATCTCCTTTGCAGAAGTTCGTTTAGTAGATCTTGAAACCGTTTCCGGTGAAGTAAACAAAATAAGAGTTGGTTACAAAGTAGCAACTGATCCTGGCGATTACAAATTGTTGGGTGAAGTTGATGTTGCCGTCAGTGAGTTACTAGCAATTGATAGTGGAAGTAAGATTGTGGAAACTGGTTACTTCAATGATATTGTCATTGACGATTACTGGGCATCCGCAACAATGTCGGTTCAACAAACTGACATTTATCCAACACCACCGGATTACTACACTACTTCGTCACTAGCACCGTCTGGAAATGTGAAGCAATCATCGGTGTTCTTACTTGATTCTGTTAATGGTACTCCTGAATTACAAGATGGGGTATTTAAGGATGGTGTATCATACTTTATTGGTACAAGAAAGGCAAATCCAATCACACTCTTCCCAAGAAGTGAATACACTGTTTCTTTCAAGGCGTTAGTTACAAAACAGTCTTCGTCAATTTCATTGACCCAATCAGATTACTCTTTGGAAGTTTACTTGGTAGAAGAGTCTGGATCTAGCGGAAAACTTCTCGATACAAATAAAATGGGTCAGTTGATTGGTAGACTAACTCCAACTGATACATTCCTAAGTCAAAATTTTGATACGGTAGAAATGAACTTTGTACCAAAAATCAACCAATCAGGTGATTTTGGTATTCGATTTGTAGTATACGGTGGATTTTGGAACATTGCAGATACTTCGGTAAAGACTTCCGTAGAACCACTGTTCAGTCCAGATGAAGTAAACATACTTCTCCCTAATACCACATACACAAACAAGTTATTGACATTCAAGGCAAACTACTTGGATATCAACAATAACTCTATTAGCGTAAGCACACTTTCACTACCAACCTACTTTACAGGATCTGAACAGTCGGTTAGTGTGTCAGTCACATCGTCTGCTGCTATATCATCTTCGTATGCACTGACCGCAAGTTACGCAATGAACGGTGGTGGAACCTCTGACCCATTCCCATACACTGGAAGTGCAATCATAACCGGATCACTTCAAGTTACGGGGTCAGTTACCATTTCCGGTTCTTCGACATTAACCAATATTGGTCCAACCATATTGAGTGGTGGTTTGTGGGTAACTGAGGGCATTACAGGTTCGTTGTATGGAACTTCAAGTTGGGCAGAATCATCTTCACGAACTCTTGACGGTGTTGTAACTGCAAGTGCGGTAAATACTACTATCACCTTCACTAAAGGTGATGGATCACAATTTAGTGTGACAGTTGCACAATCCGGATCAGTAGAAAGTTCTTCATATGCACAAACTGCAGCAACTGCATCTAGCGTTGAATACGACAACATCTTAAACAAACCAACACTAATTTCAAGTTCAAATCAAATTAGTGTTATTAGTGGTTCGTTGTACGGAACTGCAAGCTGGGCTGTAAATGCTGTATCGTCTTCATATACACAGTTGGCATTGTCGTCAAGTAATGCAATAACCGCATCTTATGCACAAACTACCAACAATGCAATTTCAGCAAGTTGGGCATCAAGTTCTATATCTGCTTCAAGAGCTACGATAGGTGAAAGAATAGAAGTACTGGGTGGGGGCAGTACCAGCGGTAATGGTATTTACTCAGGATCACTATTTGGTACGGCAAGCTGGGCAACTACAGCGTCTTACGCTCTAAACGCAGCAGGAACAGGATTCCCATTTAGCGGAAGTGCAGTTATCACTGGTTCACTTTTAATTTCAGGAAGTGGACTATATCTTAGTGGTAGTGGAGTAACTGGTTCGTTACTTGGTACTGCATCGTGGGCATCTACTGCATCAAACGCAATTTCATCCTCTAGAGCACTGTCTGCATCAAGAGCAGACACGGTTGAAAAAGTAGATGTATTGGGAGGGGGTTCTACTAGCGGACTTGGAATATATTCAGGTTCGTTCTACGGTACTGCTTCTCAAGCAGTTACCGCATCGTATGCATTAAACGCAGCAGGAACAGGATTCCCATTCAGTGGAAGTGCTTTAATCACTGGGTCACTACTTGTATCTGGTAGTGGCGTAACAGTAACGGGTTCATTAAATGTAACCCAAGGTATATCAGGTTCATTATTTGGTACAAGTAGCTGGGCACAAAGTTCATCGAACTCGGTATCCGCATCTAGAGCATTGTCAGCATCTAGAGCAGATAGTGCTGCAACAGTAGATGTTCTTGCCGGCGGTTCTACTTCTGGTACGGGTATTTATTCTGGTTCATTCTACGGAACTGCATCACAAGCAATAACTGCTTCGTATGCACTAAACGCAGCAGGAACAGGATTCCCATTTAGCGGAAGCGCCCTTATTACTGGTTCATTGCTGGTATCTGGAAGTGGAGTCACAATAACTGGTTCGTTGAATGTAACTGGAGGAACAACTAGTTCCTTGTTTGGTACAGCAAGTTGGGCACAGTCCTCGTCTACATCCATATCAGCCTCCCGTGCATTATCAACATCCCGTGCAGATAGTGTTGAGAAAATAGATGTATTGAGTGGAGGAAGTACTTCTGGACTAGGAATATACTCCGGTTCGTTCTACGGAACTGCTTCTCAAGCAGTTACAGCCTCATACGCATTGAACGCCGGTAACGGAAGCGGATTCCCATTCTCAGGCAGTGCGTTAATTACTGGTTCCCTACTCATCAGTGGAAGTGGACTGGTCGTAACGGGATCTACTACTGTGACCGGTGGCGTAACCGCTTCAGTATTTGGTACCGCAAGTTGGGCTCAAAGTTCAAGTGTATCAGTATCTTCATCTAGAGCACTCTCTGCTTCAAGAGCAGATAGTACCGAAAAGATAGATGTATTGGCGGGTGGAAGTACAAGCGGAAACGGTATTTACAGTGGTTCCTTGTTTGGTACCGCTTCGTGGGCAACCACTGCGTCTTATGCATTGAACGCTGGTAGTTCAGGGTTCCCATTTAGTGGAAGCGCGCTCATTACTGGTTCTTTACTTGTCTCTGGAAGTGGTTTAATAGTCAGTGGTTCTACCACAATAACCAACGGTATAACAGGATCACTGTTTGGAACAAGTAGTTGGGCCTCCTCAGCTATTACTGCATCATATTTCTCGGGAAGTATATCATTCCCAGCGGGATTGAGGGTTACCGGTTCTCTCGAAGTGTCTGGAAGTATTACTGGTTCTCTACTGGGTACCAGTAGTTGGGCATCTAATGCAATTTCATCTTCTTATGCAGTATCATCATCAAGAACAATATCTGCATCAAGAGCAGATAGCACCGAAAAAGTTGATGTAATCAATGGAGGAAGTACAACCGCATTAGGTGTATATAGCGGTTCATTCTTTGGAACATCATCACAGGCAGTTACCGCATCGTATGCATTAAACGCGTCGGGAACAGGATTCCCATTCTCTGGTAGTGCGTTGATTACTGGTTCGTTAGTGGTATCCGGAAGTGGATTGATTGTATCCGGATCAACTACAGTAACCAATGGTGTAACAGGATCATTGTTTGGTACGAGTAGTTGGGCACAAACTGCATCATATGCAGTTACATCTTCATATGTACTACCCCGTGGACTACCAGCAGGTACGATTTCAAGTTCTCTACAATTCAATTCACTAACAACGCCATTTACTGGGTCATATACCGGTTCATTAACTGGTGCGCTTACTGGTACTGGAAGTTGGGCAGTATCAGCTTCAACTTCAATTTCTTCATCAAGAGCAACGACTGCATCATTTGTACTACCATCAGGTCTTCCAGCAGGAACCGTAAGTAGCTCTCTACAATTCAATTCACTAACGACACCATTTACAGGATCGTACACTGGTTCATTAACGGGTACGCTTACAGGTACTGCGTCGTTTGCAACCTCAGCATCTTACGCACTATCATCTTCTAGAGCACTATCGGCGTCTAGAGCAGACAGTACGGAAAAGGTAGATGTACTATCAGGCGGTTCAACTACCGCATTGGGCGTTTACTCTGGTTCATTCAGTGGTTCATTTATCGGTGGTGGAAGTTTTGGTGGACAAGCACTTACACTAGGTAGTGGTTTAACTGGTACATCCTATAATGGAAGTGTGGCGGTTACCACAACAGTAGACACAGGATCTACTCATTTTTCAGGCGGTGTTGTCAAATCACTTCCTGCTGGTACTGTATCCGCATCAAGTCAAGTTTCATATGGTTCAATATCTGGAGTTCCTTCGGGAATTATTTCCAGTTCCACTCAACAAGTGGTGGCCACATACACCGGCGGCACAGACAATCGTGTTCTCACTTCCACGGGTACTTCTGGCATTAATGGTGAAGCAAATCTAACCTATGATGGGTCTACATTAACTGTAAATACAGGAAGACCTACGACCATTGGCTCAGATGGAATGCTGTACACCAAGGGTGATACAGGTGGATGGGCATTTGGTCATCACGCTAGAGGAAGTGGTAGTACCGATAGAGGTGGATTTGGTTGGTTAGGCAGTTCCGATGACTTGTCATATTATTACATAGGTCCAGTATACAACTCTGCTGCAATGTACATATTCAGCGCAAGTAATTATGCATCGGTTGGTATCGGAACCTCTGGTTTGACATATTCTGCGGTCAATAGAGGTACACTTGAAGTCAATGGAACTACCGATTCAATTATAGCTTTAAAGTTTGGAAATTCACCGGCCGGATATATACTGGGTGATACCAGTGGTGTAAACATTGTATCGGTTACCAGACCTATGATTCTTACGGCAACCGACTTAAATCCAATAAGTATGGTTACCAGTGGTTCTACACGAATGTACATCAGTTCTTCCGGTAAAATTGGTATAGGTACAACAACCCCATCTAGTTTATTGGATGTATATCCAATATCTGATTTAGGATCAGGAAAAAATGGTATCAGAGTATATCGTCCTGGTGAAGCAACTGTATATGGTTATATGGAGAGTGTGGCATCTAGTGATGTAACTATGTTTGGTTCTAGATATCCTGGCGCATATGGAAAGTTCTACTTTAGACAGGAAGATGGAACTAATGTTCGTGATGCATTAATCATCAATGAAACCGGCCAGCTTGGATTAAGTGTGACGCCTCACGCACACGGTACATATAAGTTTCTACAAGTGCAGTCATATTCTGTATTTGGTCAACAAGTTGGTGGTACAAGTCAATTAGTATTGGGGTGGAATATTCGTGGAAGTACTAATGCAAACGAATACTTGTACAATTACACGGGTGATGTTGCAACAATGTACACTCAAAACTCTAACGGTGTACATCGTTGGTTCTCTGCAGGAACAGGAACAGCAGGAAATGTAATTTCATTTACCGAAACAATGACACTCGGTGATACTGGTAATCTTGGTATCAGCACCAATACTCTCAGCGAAAAATTGACTGTTGCTGGAAATATTCAACTTACCACTGGAGCTAATAGATACATTCAGATAGGTTCTGTAACTAACTATTATTGGCGTATACAAGCAGTTAGTGATGACTTGCAATTTATCGACGGACCATCATCAACCCGCGTTACCTTCCAATACAATACCGGTAATGTCGGTATTGGTACTACATCACCTGACACCAATCTAAGTATCGTTCGTGGTTCTGGTGGACAATTACCAAGTTCGGGTACCACACCAACCAATGCAGCACTTCGTATCAAAGCATCAGCAAACAATGCAATGTTTATGGGTATTGATACAAGTTCTCCATACAGCGGATGGCTGCAGGTCGCTGATATTACCGGATTGGGAACTACATATCCAATAGTTTTAAACCCAAATGGTGGAAATGTTGGTATTGGCACCACAAATCCAGTAGCAAAGCTGCATGTTCAAGGTGCAGTATCATCTAGTGGAATAGTATACGCAACTGATTTCGTATTGACCTAATATGGCACGCAACTTAAAAAATCTCATTATAGCATCTGGATATGCTGGTGTAGCGGGACAATCATTCCGTAATCATGTTACGGGATCGGGTACTGGTACGGCAATGTCTGATTACAATATGGGTTCTCCAACTTGGAGTAATGCATTTACTCAATTACTTTCAGGTGCTCCATATCCAACTCCATATACAAAAACCGACTTGACATTGACCTTGGGATTGTTTAACTCAAAAGCATACACAATTCAAAGTAAGAATCTATCCAACTGGACCTTGAGTGTAATCAGTCCGGGTGGTACAGCAAGTGGTTCATTGAACAGTATCAGTTGGGCAAGTAATGTAGCAACACTAAATCTAACATTGTTTGGTGAACTAACTACTGGTACTCCTACAACAGCAGTATCAGTGTGGTACAATCCAGCAAGTTATCCTTCTGGATGGTTAAACTACGCTCCATATTTACCATATGGATATGATGGAAATACCACAGCAACGGGTACCAGTTGCGATCCTGATTGTACAACATCATATAACGTAACCTTTACATTTACGGTTAATGGAGTAGGTGCCTCTGGATCAGCTGATAGTGAAATATATTTGTCGTATGCACCAGACAACTACAGTGCTGGATATAATGCGTCTATCTATGGTCCCGGCCCAACTGGTGGTAGTTCGTGGTCAATTACCCAAAATCGTCGTGACGGTAACACGCCAGTTGTTACCGCAATAGAATGGGCAACGGATTCAGGATTTACAAATGTAGTGTCAACCAGTACTACATACACAATTAGTTCAGATAACAACACAACCGCAACGGTGTATCTAAGATATAAATTAGACGGTGCTGGTAGTTGGACAGAATCCCCCAGTAACCCAATTAATTGGCAAGACCCAAGAGACGACTTTTAATACAAATGGAGTAACATATGATAGTATACAGTTGGAATTTCAACCCGCTCGAAGTCACCTACAATTTGAATGGACTGGTAAATGTAGTAAATACCGTACATTGGCAATTTTCAGGAGTTACGGGATCAGCATTTAATCAAGTTATTGGAACAGTATCACTAAACACACCAGACACAGGGTCATTTGTTGCATATGAAGATTTGACTAAAGAAATCGTTACTGGGTGGGTAGAAGGGACACTTGGAGAAGAAAAAGTCGCTGCTATAAGCGCTTCCGTTAGTTCCTCAATTGCTACTCAATTGCAGCCGGTAAAAGGAACAATGACTCCACCTTGGGAATAATACTCTCTAAGAACAGTCAAGGGATACTTATAGTAACAAGTAAATAGTGAACACTATTAAGAGAAAGGATTGTATATGCCAGACAACAACATTTATGTATCAGGATCTTATCTGGTATGGGGAACAAAACCATACAGTACAAGTGGATCAGGATCTGCAAGATTTCTTGGAGGAATAAGTTCAGATTTTGCCGGAACTCCGTCCGGTAAGATTTGGATATCCTCTGCAAACAGACACTTATACTATTCCGATTCGGGTAGTCAGGTCAGAATTGTTCCGGGAACTCCGTTGGGTATTACATCCACCCGACCAGACGGAACTATTTGGATTGATCAGTTTGGATGCCCAACCGCCAGTGTAGACACTAATATCCAACAATTGGTGTGGGTATACAGTGGAAGTACTTATGGAACCACTGGAGAAAATGCATATCCAGCAAAGGGTGGTAGATTTTACGGAAGTGGTTCATTTGCATTTGACGACGCAGCATCAGGTCCGTTCTTTAGCATATTCTTCCCAACAGGATCTGGTGGACAACCTCCACTATCAAACGGGTTAAGAACTTCTGCAAACGGAATATTTATGTTCCTATATACTTCGTCAAACTGTGGTGGGACAGTCTCAGAATCAAGAAGTTGGCCAAGTACACTAAACTTTGCGGCCGACAGAACTGGTTCATATTATGTTACCGCATCAATGAGTAAAGTTACGGCAAACGGAACGGCATTGACATACAAAATTGCAAGTTCTTCTAACTCCCTTCTTATGCGTTCTCAAGCAGATGGTGCAACTCCTCAAGTCGTATACACAGGAAGTACAACTTGTTTGGATGGATGTAATGACCAAATCAATTTTGGTTATAATTGGGTATTTGATAATGTCTGCGAGACTTTCCTAACATAATCTTATAGGAAAATTTATGATACCAAGTGATGATTTAGAAGAACTAATACAAGAAGTACTAGACTATTCAGTTCCAGTATTTACTGGAAGTCACAACAAACCAGTGCCCACCATCAAAAAACCATTAACACTGGCTTTTGTTGATGATGAGTCTGGTGTAGAAAAGCGTGACCGTGATGAGGATTTGGCAGAAGCAGATTCACCAACTACCAGAACTCGTAGATATAATAGAAAGAATAGAAAGAAGGTAAGACAGTATCTAAAGAAAACTCAAGACGACAGAGTTGCTCGTAATCGTGACCGCCGTAAGGCTGTAAAGAAGCACGGAAAGTCTAAGATGAAGAACCACGATGTTCATCACCCAAATGGACCACATAACGGTGGAGCAAGATTGGCTAAGAAAGACCACGGACCTGACAAGAAAAAGAAGAGCGTCAACGAAGTATTTCGTATGATTATGGAAGGTGGTGCCGCTGGTCATATGGCACATCCATATGAAGATGACACATTATCCTTCAATCAAGTAAAGGATATGATTCATCGTGGTTTGGTTGGTTCATTGGATGCAGAAGCGCCCGTAACCGAGAAGCTTGATGGTCAAAATATCGCATTTACTGTTCGTGATGGTAAAGTAGTCTTTGCTCGTAATAAGGGACAAGTAAAGAGCAGAGGTAAGAATGCACTCGATGCTGCAGGAATTCGTCAAATGTTTGCCGGTCGTGGTAACATTGAAAAGGCGTTTGGTGGAGCAGCAAGTGACTTAGAAACCGCAATTGCACAAATGCCACAAGAACAAAGAGATGCAATCTTTGGTGATGGCAGAAAATTTATGAATGTCGAAATCGTATTTCCAGATACCAAGAATGTCATTCCATATGACAAGAGTGTACTTGTGTTTCACGGTACTATTGAGTATGATGAGGAAGGAAACGAGGTCGGTCGTTCACAAGAAGATGCAAAGGCAGTATCTGATGCATTGATTAAAGCAAATGCAGATAAGCAAAAAACATTTGGCATTAGTGGACCAAAGACAATCAGTTTTAGTGATACTGATATTGCTCGTAACAAAAATAAGATGCGTGAGTACATCCGTAGAATCCAAAGACTACAGAATGAATTTGGACTTTCCGATGATTCTACTATTGAAGACTACAAGCGTGCGTGGTGGGGTCGTGAAATTGACAATATGGGTCTAGACCTATCTTCGGAAGAAAGAGAGGGTCTAATTGATAGATGGGCAATGGGCATCAAAAAGTTTGGTCCAAAGAACTTTGAAGATAAACAAGTCAAGAAAGTTTTGAGTGACTTTGAGAAGAATGAACTTCCAAGTATGCAACGAAGAGTTGCACAACCACTAGAAAGAATTTTCTTGCAAGTTGGAACCGATGCAATGCGCCGAGTTACCGACTTCCTTGGTTCAAATAATCCACAGTTGGCTAAGCAACTAAAGAAGGAAGTTTTGGATACCATCAAGCAGTTACAGCAGACTGATGACCAGAACAAGTTAGCAAAGCTACAGATACAAATTGAAAGATTGAACGCATTGGGTGTAGACAATATTGTACCTTCTGAGGGAATGGTGTTTATCTACAACGGTAAGCCATATAAGTTCACTGGTACATTTGCACCAGTCAATCAAATTCTTGGTACATTGAAGTTTGCAGCAGGACAAGCTGAAGAAGTAAAACCAGCTGAAAGTCCAGATAAGGCTATGGAAAGAAAAACCACACCTGAAGCACCTGATGCAACCAAGTCAGATGTTCCTGCTGGTCCAAAAAGAACAGTTGCTATCTTCTCTGGTAGATTCCAACCATTTCACAGCGGACATTATAGTGTCTACCAGTCTATGGTGGATAAGTTTGGAAAGGATAATGTATACATTGCAACTAGTGATGTAACTGACCCAGTTCGTTCACCATTTGGATTCAGTGAAAAGCAGGATATCATTACACAGATGTTTGATGTTCCAAAGGATAAGGTGATACAGGTAGAAAATCCATACGCACCAACAGAAATTCTAGACAAACTACCACCTAATACAACCTATGTTACCGCTGTATCTCAAAAAGATGCAGACAGACTGGGTAAGGCTGGTAAGTATTTCAAACCATATACAGGTGACGAAAATACTGAGGGGTATGGTGACAGAGGATACTATATTGTTGCACCAGAGTTCCAACTCAATGTAAACGGCAAAAACATCAGTGGAACACAATTACGACAAGTAATGGGTGACCCAAGAGTTACTGAACGAGCAAAGAAAGAAATCTTCACCAAGGTATATGGAAGATTCAATCCAAATATATTCAAGAAGATTGTAAAGACAACTACAGAATCAGAAGAAGCTCGTTCTCTTACATTGCAGTATGGTAAGCCAACAAAGAAAAAGAAGGCAACTACTGCAAAGAAGAAAAAAGTAGCAAAGAAGAAGCCAGAACAGCAACACATAGAAAAGGCAAAGAGTGTTCTTCGTCAAAAGATTAAGAACCCAAAGACAGGTAGAGAGATTTATGTAGCAACTGCATTAAGTTACGATCCAAAGGAACCAGTTCGTAAAAATGCAGAGAGATTAATCAAGAGAGCAATACAAAACAAATAAAGAGGTCATTATGGCAAACGAAGATGCACTAAACAATGTACGACGCAAGATTAACGAAGTTCTCAAGAAGAATGAAGATAAGATTGTAGTCGGATGGCGTCCCGGTCTTGAAGAAAAAAGAGAAGAGGGTGAAGTGTGGGAAGCACTTGACGGTAGTAAGTGGACTGTCAAAAACGGAATTCGTCAAAAGGTAACCAAGTTAGACACAGCAAAGACTCCTTGGTGGTGTCCTAAGTGTACAAAACCACTGAACCACAGACTTGATATCAAGTTCTGGCGTATTCGTGGTCATTGCTTTGATTGCAACACCAAGTTAGAAACAGAAATGCGTAGAAATGGTACATGGGAAGCATACGAACAGAGCTTGATGAAGAGAAACTATATTGCTATGCTTACGGACAAGATTGCAGAACTTGAAGAAGTTGCACGCAATCTTGGTCCAATTGAAATTATCAATGCCGATGATCAAACTGGTAACCTTCTAACTTCTGAAACCTGGGAAGTGGATGTTGATAAGATTCGTGCAGATATCAGAGATGATATTGAAATCTTGAAACAGAAATTGACAGAAACGGAGGCATCGTTAAATGAACAAGATACTACAACTCCTTAAGGGACTGAATGAAGTTGTCAAGATAGTAGTAGTTGCATTACTTGTAGGGGTAGTTGCCTACTCCTTTGGAAGTTGTGGATCAAAAACTGAACTTGATGCTTGGAAAACAAAGTATGAATCATACCAAGCAGAGACAAAGTTGGTCTTACAACAAAATGACTCACTAAAGATGGTAATGAAACTTCGAAACGATTCTATTCGAAATGACTCCATCAAGGCAGCAAGACAAACAAGAGAAATCAATCGGCTAAGACAGTCATTGGGTGACAACCAAGAAGAAAAAACCAGAATCGAACACGAACTGGATAGTCTTCGTCAGTTGGCACCCGATACTTCTGCCATCTCCTTGAAAAAAGATACCATTATCGCTCTGTTAAGAGAAGATTCTGTGACCGCACATACACTCATTGACAGTCTAGAAGCTAGAGACTCAACCAGAGTAAGTGAAATTGAGTTACGCAAAAAGAACGAAGCTAATCTTCTTCAAAGAGCAGAGTCAGCAGAACAACAGCTTCGTGAACTCCCAGACGCACCAAAAGATCCAGACAGATGGTTCTTTGGGTTGTTAAAGAAACCAACTAGACCGGTTGTAGCAGTTGTCGCTGCAGCAGTCGGTCTTGTAGCCGGTGCGTTACTAACCAGTAAATAATATGTCAGATAACCTAAAGGATATTATCAAACAAGAATTCAAGAAGTGTGCAAAAGCGCCGGATTACTTCCTGAGCAGATATTCATACATTCAGCACCCAGTTCGAGGGCGCCAACTGTTTGATTTGTATCATTATCAAAAAGATACATTACAGAAGTTTGAAGAACACGATAACAACATAGTACTAAAGGGTCGTCAGATTGGTATTTCAACTCTTGTAGCAGGATACGCATTGTGGCTGATGTTGTTCCACAAAGACAAAAATATCTTGGTTATCGCAACTAAACAAGAAACTGCAAAGAACCTTGTAACCAAGGTACGATTTATGCACGCAAACCTACCAGTTTGGTTGAGAGGTACATGCGTTGAAGATAACAAGTTGTCAATGAGATTTGCTAACGGTTCTCAAATTAAGGCTATTGCAAGAAGTAAGGATGCAGGTCGTTCTGAAGCACTTTCACTATTGATTCTTGACGAGGCTGCATTCATCGAAGGAGCAAAAGAAATCTGGACGGCTGCAGTTCCTACATTATCAACTGGTGGTAAGGCAATCTTATTGTCTACCCCAAATGGTGTTGGTAACTTCTTCCACGATACTTGGAAGAAAGCAGAAATGGGAGTTAACGGATTCAATCCAATCATTCTAGATTGGAGAGTACATCCAGAACGAACACAAGAATGGCGTGATGCAGAAACTGCTCGACTTGGTGAAGTGATGGCATCACAAGAACACGATGCATCATTCATTTTCTCGGGTAACACCGTAATCTCACAAGAAATCATTCAATTCTACCAAAACACATTTGCAGAAGAACCTGTTGCAAAAATGTGGGCAGATGGAAACTTGTGGATATGGGAACATCCAGTTCCCGGAAAAACCTACATAGCAGCTGGTGACGTCGCTCGAGGGGACGGTGCCGACTATTCAGCATTACATATTCTAGATGCCGAGTCAATGTTACAAGTTGCAGAGTACCGTGGTAAGATACCAACCAAGGAATTTGGTGACCTGATGGTTACAGTGTCAACGATGTATAACGATGCACTGCTAATCCCAGATAACAGTTCTATTGGATGGAGTGCAATTCAACAAGTCATTGATAGAGGGTACAAGAACCTATTCTATATGTCAGCAGATATGCAATATGTCGATGTAGAAAGACAGATTGTTGATAGACGATATATCTCTGAGAAAAATATGAAGCCAGGATTCATCGTATCTTCCAGAACCAGACCGTTGATTATCGCAAAGATTGATGAATATATGAGAGAAAAATCCATAATAATACGGTCAAAAAGAACTCTTACTGAGTTTGAAACCTTTATTTGGAAGAACGGACGAGCAGAGGCATTACCTAACTATAACGATGACCTTGTATTTGCATTGGGAATTGGGCTATGGGTAAGAGATACCGCCTTGCGTCTTCGTCAACAGGGTATTGAATTAACGAAATTGACTTTGGAAAAAGCATCGACTTCGACAATGCCGTTTAGCAGTAATACACAGTCCCAACGAAATCCGTATCAACTTCCAATTGGTGGTAACCAAACAGAAGATATAAGATGGTTATTCAGATAAACTCTGATATTTATAGTTGACACCTTCAAAAAAATACTTATGAATACAAAAGAACTGGATAATCTCATCAAAGAGATGGTAACTGAAGCCATCTCTAGTATACAAGAAAAATCTGTTCCTGAACCATACAATCGCAATTCTCCACCTCGTAGAAAGATGACAAAGAGTCAGATTGCTCAACGAGACAAAGTAGGAAACGCGATGTTGAATAACAAGAGTACTGTTGCAAAACTCAAAGAAAAACATGGTGAAGAATGGGAAGATTATTTGTGGGCAACAGCGTCTGGTATAGTACTTAATCGAGGAGAATAACAATGATTCGTATGATGGGATTAATCAATCTTAAGCCACTGTCAGAAGATTTGACTGATAAGCAAAAGAAGTTGGATGTTGATAAGGATGGAGAAATTGAAGGAAGTGACTTAGCAAAACTTCGTACAAAGAACGAAGCTCACGGTGAAGACCACGAAGTATCAATGGCTCACGGACTTCTTGACGATATCATCAAGAACGCAACCGAACTGAAGGCAAAGATGGGTCAAGACGAAAAGGATATTCCAGGATGGATTCAAGACCACATCTCCCAAGCTCAAAACTTCATTAATCAAGCGAATACAAGTTATCACGAACATGAAGCACCAGAAACCGAACCGGTTCAAGAAAAAGCACCAGAAGGATGGGAAGGTACTGTTAAGGCTATGAAGGATGAACCAGAAATTGACAATCCATTTGCACTAGCCCACTGGATGAAGAAGAAGGGCTTCCAATCTCACAAGAAAGAAAAGTAAAAATGAGCACGAAAGCAACTAAGTTAGAAGAAAAACTACTACAACTAGTCAACTTCACGGATAAGTTACTTCGTGAAGAAGAATCTGCTGCCGAAAAGGCAAAGAAAATGGGTTTGACCAGCATGGGCTTCGGCCGTTGGGGTAAAGATGGCAAGGTAACCCACAAAACAGACAATGGACAACTCAAGCCAGTTGAAAAAGACGAAGAACCAGCGGCGCAGCAAAAGCAAGGAAAGGATGGTGAGGCCGAAAAGAAGCCCGTAACACCAGCAGGTCCAGAAAAACCAGCTACAGAAAAACAACCTGCTTCCGCAGGCGATAAGGCAAAGCAACCAGAAGCACCAAAAGATCCAGGTGAACAAAAGGCTCAGCAAGCAATGCCAAAAGCTAAGTTGTCTGGAAAGCCATTAAAGGCTATTCCTAAAGAACAATTACAACAAGTCGCAACTCGTATTGATGACTTGGCTAAGATGGGGCAGGAAGCAAAAGAAAAGGGTGAAAAGGCACCTAACTTCAACCTATGTCAGGTATCCATTCCAGGAACTAACTTGTTCTGTGGTGACAATAAGGGTATTCCTAGAGCAGAAATGCCACAGTTCAAGGGTCAACCACAACCTGGCTCTATGGCAGACAGACTACCAAAGGATAAGGACGGTGAAGTAGATACCGAAGAGTTCTTCAAGAAGATGTTGGAGAAACAGGGTATTAAGGTAAGTGAACCAACAACAGTTCCACCTGATCGTCTAAAGGCAACCCAGTCTGAATTGGTGGGTGTAAAGGTGGCGGGGATGAGCAAGGTCTTAGCAGACAAGAATCATCCAGCCTACGGAAAGATTACCGCACCTATCTATGTCAGTCGTGATGGATATGTACTTGACGGTCATCATCGTTGGGCAGCAATCGTTGCACACAACGCAAGTAACCCAGATAATCAGATTGATATGCAAGTACGAGTCATTGATGATGATATCATTCCACTCGTAAAGCGTTCAAATGACTTTGCAGAAGAAGTTGGTATTCGTGCTAAGGCAGCAGATACCGGTGCAGCAGGTGACGGTAAAGCAGCAGATACCAAACCAGATGAAAAAAGACCAAAGTTTAAGAACTGGCCAGAACCAAAGAAGGGAATTGGTCGTAAGTTCCTTGACAAGATAAAGTCTTGGGGTAAAGAAGAAGCTGCAGAAGCTAAGACTTTCTTTAAGGAAGAATTGCATAAGGGTAGTTCACCAGAACGCCGTACAATGATTCAAAAAGGTAAGGACAAAATAAAGGGCTCTATCAAAGCTATCAAGAAAGGATTTAAGCACGAAGGTGCAGTATTCCGTGATGCAGGAAGAGGTATTAGAAGTTTCTTCCGTGGAAAGAAACCAAACCAGCGTGAACAACATGCAATGAAAGATGTTGCAATCAAGGTAGTAACTACTGCACTATTTGGTGCAGCACTTGGTGGAACCGCACACGGTGCTGCATACTTTGCAAAGCATGTAATGATGGAATTCATTCCGCACGTAGTCGGTGAAACGGTACTTAAGGGTGCAGGCAAAGCAGCACTATTTGCTGGACCGGAGGATAATACCGATGAGAAGATGATGGAGAAGTTCATTGAGAAGGTAATGGAAAACCTAGAGACAATGGACATTCCACCAGAAATTCTTGAGAAGGCTATCGAGTCCTACAAACCAGAAAACAAAACCGAGAAATAATATGGAAGAGCTAGCAAAATTCATTTCTACGCTGATGGCAAGTAGAACACAAGCACATGTTTACCATCTACAAACTCAGTCCTATGCACAACACAAGGCATTGGAAGGATATTATGACGGCATTGTTGACTTGATTGATTCCTATACTGAAATGGCACAGGGTCGTTATGGTATCATTACTGGATACACAGTAACACCAAAGGTATTTGAAGATGATAATGCTCTAAAGTACTTTCTTGGTCTTCAAAAGTTTGTTGACAGTATCAGAGAAATGTTACCACAAGATGGTGAACTCAACAACACTGTTGATGAAATTTCTGGTCTTATCAGTTCAACAATATACAAACTCAAATTCCTTAAGTAAGAGATTACTATGGCAAACGATAACGATATGTTCAATGCACAATTCCCAATGGATGAAAAGAAAGGCCCATGTTGGGATGGATACGAAATGGTTGGATGGAAGGAAAAGAACGGAAAGAAAGTTCCCAACTGCGTACCAATGAAGGAAGTAGAAGAGGTTGAAGATTTCTGTAAGGCTTGCCTTAAGGAATACATCCTAGACCACGCAAAGTCCTTAACCGAGGCAGAATACCAAGGTCGTAAGGTTCCTATTGGTAAGCCAATGCGTGGTGATGTTAAGAAGTTCAAGGTATTTGTCAAAGACCCAAAGACTGGTAATGTCAAGAAGGTAAACTTTGGTGATAAAACGATGCGAATCAAAAAGTCAAACCCAAAGAGAAGAAAGTCTTTCAGAGCAAGACATAACTGCGATAATCCAGGCCCAAGAACTAAGGCAAGATACTGGTCTTGCCGTAAGTGGTAATATGAAAATCTCCAGAAAGATATCCGATGCCATCCTAAAGAAGATGGGATACAAGTTCAATCCTGAGGAGTTTCATAAAGGAATGAATGTAGAAATGGAACATCAAGATGTTACAAATGGCAATGTCGTTAAGACAGCAAAGATTGCAGCAGCACATCTTAAAGAAAAGCCAAAGTATTACACACTACTCAAAAAGTATATAGAGAAATAACAATGACCAATCCACTAGAAATGCCAATCGACAAACTAAACGCCATCTTAAACAATGGAAGACTAGAGACTCCACTTCACACTGTAATCACACTAGATGATCGCAGAATGAATCCGTTTATGTCTATGGAAGATTTTGAGAAGAAGTGGAACATCGTTAACCCAGAGAAGGAGTCGTTGTAAAATGAGTTCGTTGACGGAAATGATTTTTGAGGGTGATGAACAACTCTTAACAGAGTACACCGCAGAAACCAAAAAGAAGAAAGGTATTCCAGCCAATGCTACACTTGGTAGCAATGGTTGGTGGTGGATTGGTCTGAAACCTGCCGGAAAGGTAATTAAGGGTAAGTTTGTTCCAATTGCAAAACTCAAAAAGGCTCTGGCTGCAAAGAAAAAGAAGGCTCTTGCTCTTAAGAAAAAGACACTTGCTAAACTCAAGAACAAGAAAAAGACTGCACCAACAAAAACTAAATCTGTTCAATACAACCTGTCTAAGTTAAAGAACTTTGCTTTTGTTAAAAACGCAATAAAGTACGGTGACGAGGTAAGTCTATACAGTATCAAAAAATACATAGGACTTGGTAAAAAGGACTTACAAGCTATTAACAATGCCATTTTAGCAGCAGGTGGTGACGAAGACGAGGAAGGCATTTATATCAACCCTGAAGGAGCTGTATACTTTGGGCATAAATTTGGAAAAAGAAAACTATCAAATCAAGCAAAAACAAAGTTACCAAAGACAAATGCTCCAGTTAAAAAGGTAAAACCATTTGGTTCAATAGAATCTTTTGAAGAAAAACAAAAGGCAATACAAACTATTCAAAGCTTGAAAAAGCAATTATACCATGCTGCGTTTGGTGGTGACGAGTTTCAGATAGAAGACGCGTTAAGTTTTGGTGATGACATTATTGTACCAAAGAAAGATTTTCAGAATATGACAGGTCTTTCACTCCAACAGACGCGGGAACTAATAGATGAACTGATGATAGACGATAAAATCTGGGTCGGTTACAATGGTATTGGTATTCGTCCGAGCTTTTGGAAAAGTAAGCTTACAAAGCCAAAACCACCAGTTAAGAACATAAAAGGACTTGAATTGGGTCCACAAGTTCGTGATAATTCCGATGTAATCAAAAAGTTTAAGTTAAAGGAACCACCAAAAACAGTGGCAAAGGTGGAAGCAAAAACTCACGGAAAACTTATTACTACGGACTATAAGTTAAGTGATGTAGTTGAAGATTGGCAAAACGATTCTGTCTGGGGTTATGAATCCTCACACAGAAACAAAATCTTCAAGACAATCAATGAAACAATTAAGAACAAAAAACTGGCGGTCAAACAAGCCAAGACATTGTATCGTGGAATGCACTTCTACAGTCACAAATCAGGGTTTGGAAAAACAATCCTAAATACCTTTAGACAAGGTGCAACAGTTAAGTTGAAACCTTCAGGATTTAGTATATCTCCTAGTAAAGCTTTAAGCTTTGCAGAAGTGGGAGACAAAGGTTTATCTGTGTTGTTTATTGTGGTTCCAAAACCAAAATCTGCACTTCGTGCAATGCACATTTGGAACAAACCAAATAAGTCTATGTACTCTGCAGAACGAGAAGTAATTACTGCAGAGGCTAAGTACAAGGTATTGAGTACTGTTCTTAGTAAAAGTTTTGAAGACTCGATGCACTTAACAATACAGTTACAACAGATGACCTTAATTTCAGATAATATAAACGAAATTGAAAATATCGAAACTCAGTCACCAGAAACCATTGTAGATTTCTTGTTCTGTGACACAATGAGTAATACTTCTAAAAACTTGAGGAAGTTAGAAGCTAAAAAGAAAACTTCATTGAAAAGTGAAGATACATATATGAAGGAAGATGGAACTCCATCTCCAGCATTGGTTTCACCAGACGGAAGTATCAAAGGGGCGCCAAAGCCAGATGAAGTGAAAAAGATGCGACAGCATCTCAACCAGGAGAAGTAAGATGATTCGAATGACACAGTTGTTAAACGAAAATATGGAAAACCGTGTATCGTTGATGAAAGTTGCTGCAATTATGGAAAAGATGCTTCCAGAAGTAACCAAGGCACAGTCAACAAAGTTGATTGAATTGTGTGCAGAAGCTCACACTATGGCGGATATGTTGAATCAAATTCCATATACAATCCACGGTACAGAGAAGTGGCATGCACTTAAGACCGCAATGATTCTTAAGTTGGTAGAAATCAAGGAAGAAGCAATCAAGCTAGACCCAGAGAAGATAAATGTTAAGCCGTATATTATTGCGCTTGACGAAGTAATCGCAGACTAATTAACGAGGTTTTATGGCAGACAATACGGTATTTAAACGGTTAAAGAAACTCTTTTCAACCAACACGATTGTTCGTAATGTTGGTGGTAAGAAGTTAAAGGTAACCGATACAGACAACATTCAGTCGTTCATAAATCGTCGTGGTGTAGACCGTTATCATCGTATCTATCAATCAGGTACGGGTGGTTACGGTTCAAATCACGGTCGATATGAAGCTGCAGCTGCATTCCAAGGTGCAAGACTACAGTTATTCCGTGACTATGATATGATGGATAATGACCCAATCATATCATCGGTTCTTGACATTTACGCAGACGAATCCACGGTAAAAGACGAATTTGGTCGTATTCTGTCCATCAAAACCGACAACCAACAGATTCAAGAAATTCTTGAGAATCTCTTCTATGACATTTTGAATATCGAATTCAATTTGTGGTCGTGGATGAGATTCATGTGTAAGTACGGTGACTTCTTCCTATACTTGGATATTGATCCTGAGTATGGTATAGTCAATGTACTTCCTCTTTCTATTTACGAGACAATTCGTATTGAAGGTGATTCACCAGAGAATCCGTTCTCAGTTAGATTTACTGTTCAAAATGACTACCTGAATCTTGGTAAGAAAGAGTTTGATAACTACGAAATTGCACACTTTAGATTAATGTCCGACACCAATTTCCTACCATACGGTAAGGCAATGATTGAAGGTGGTCGTCGTACTTGGAAACAGTTGCAATTGATGGAAGACGCAATGTTGATTCACAGAATCATGCGTGCACCGGACAAGCGTAAGTTTAAGATTGATATCGGTAATATTCCACCAAACGAAGTGGAAACCTATATGAATCGTATCATTGATCGTATGAAGAAAGCGCCACTGGTTGACCCAAAGACCGGTGACTACAATCTTCGTTACAACATGATGAATATCGTAGAAGACTTCTATCTACCTGTTCGTGGTAAGGATAGTGGTACTGAAATTGAAACAATGCAAGGTCTACAATTCAATGCAATTGAAGACATTGAATACCTTCGTAAAAAATTGATGGCAGCATTCAAGGTGCCAAAGTCATTCATTGGATATGAAGAAGATATCAATGGTAAGGCAACTTTGGCTGCACAAGATGTTCGTTTTGCAAGAACAATTGAAAGACTTCAGAAGATTGTTGTATCAGAACTAACCAAACTAGCAGTCATTCATTTGTATGTACAAGGATACACAGATGAAGAACTGATTGATTTTGAACTATCACTAACAAATCCATCTACTCTATACGAGCAAGAAAAAATCAACCTATGGCAGCAAAGATACCAGTTGGCATCACAGATGACCGGTGGACAAGCACTGTTACTTTCACAAGATTGGGTATACAAGCACATCTTTGAAATGTCAGAACAAGAGGTTGAATTTGAACGCCGTAAGATTATAGAAGACATTAAGCGTCAGCAAGAACAACAAGCTGCAGCACAACCGCCAGTTGAAGGTGGTGCAGAACAACCATCATATCCAGAGGGTGGTGATGTTGAACTTGGAGCAGAACCAGAAATGGATGCAGAGGACGGTATCCCACCAGAAGAGCTGGACGATGTTGATGCAATTCTCAACTCATTAGGTGAAGATGTTTCCGATGATGAGGCAATGGAAGACGAACTAGAAGAAATCCTTGTTAAGAATAAGGGTGGCCGTCCAAAGGAAGGACTCAAGTTCGGTACAGACAAACATCCTCTAGGTCGTGACCCATTAGGCCATAAGGAAAACAGAAAGGCATATAGTCGTTCTAAGTTGTCACTAGAAGTCAGAAGTTTCTTGGGTAAACTACCAAAACGAGGTGGGATACCAAGTAAGTACCGCGAAATGATTTCTGATAACATAGATCCACAACAAAAAGTGGAAGAATGAAGTATGTCACATATATTTACATATATGATGGTTGTTTACTCGTCTAATACGGATAACATATGAACATCAAACACAACAAAATTAAGAACACTGGCATTCTGTTTGAACTGCTAGTACGCAAAATTGCAACGGATGTTCTCGACGGAAAATCTGATAGTTTCGCTGTTAGATTGGTTCGAGAACATTTCCACCCAAAATCAGAGTTGGGTAAGGAACTTCAACTATACCGTGCTTTCTTCAACACTCCAAAGTTGTCAGAAAGTAAGGCATTCAATATGTTGGACCTTCTAGTTGCTCGTCGTAATACATTGAACGAAAAAATCTTAGCATCCCAGAAGTTCAATCTCATCAAGGAAATCAAGAACAACTGCGACCTTAAGCAGTTCCTAAATGGTCGTGTACCTTCTTATAAGGTATATGCATCCATTTACAAGTTGTTTGAAAGTAAGAACGATGAGATTATGGAAATTCAAGATATCGTCAAGTCAAGATTCTTGGTTGTTGAACACCTAAAGGGTGAACTAAAGGAAGAGCAAATCATCAAGGAAAACTCCTATGTAGAGGCTCTCCGTGAACAAGACGAAGAAATCAGATTCCTCTCATACAAGATTCTATTGGAATCCTTCAATAAGAAGTACAATGACTTCAGTGATAAGCAAAAGGCATTGCTCCGTGAGTACATCAATAAGGGTACTGATGTTGAGCCATTCAAGGCATATCTATCCAAGGAAGCAGGAACACTTGCACAAGATATGACCAGACTATCCAAGAAGGTAAAGGATGAAGTCACCAGAATCAAATTGCATGAAGTTGCTTCACAGTTGAAGAGCATTCAGGCAAAACCAAGTACGAAAGAAAACCAAATTACCGCTCTTCTCATTGCATACCAATTGGTGCAAGAGATGAACGCATTGAGATAATCTATGGACGAACTAGAGCAGAGATTACGAGAAGCTATTAGAAAAAAGGTTCGTAAGTATATGAATGAAATTTCAACGACTGCTGGTGTGCCTGGATATCTAACTCCAAAGGCATTCGCTGGTAGTCGTGGTAATGCTGCTCAAGTTGAAAAAGTTGCAAAGGCTATTGGATACTCACTTACCAAGAAAGGTAAGGAAAGTACCAAGGGAGATAAGCTAACGGAAAGTTTCAACAAGATACAGAGTGATTTTAAGACACTAACCGAAAACTACTATCAGTACAGAAACGATAATACCAAGTTACCACATCAAAAGATTGGTAACGCCATTTCTGAATTGAACAAGCAGATAAAGTTGGTAGAACGAGCATTGAAAATGAATAGTCGTTTGAAGAAGGAATATGGTATTTCCAACGACCGTCTATGGAAGAGAACCAAACATCAAATGACCAAGCTAGAAGGCAAGCTAGTAGAAATGGCTGGCCGCCTTCGCGAAATGAGAGGGTAATATGAAAAAGACTCGTTTAATGGAAATCATCCGTGAAGTAATTCAAGAAGAACTTTCTCTTCAAGAACTAAGTCCAAAAACAATGAAATCTTATATAAAGAAGGCATCGTCTGATGCACAAGATCAGTACGATGACTATCTGGATCCATTTACATCACCAAAGCATCGAGAGCATGCTTCGAAGCAATTGGATAGAAGAGTTAAGGGAATAAAAAATGCGCATACAAAAATAAACAAATTGCGCAAACCTGGTGAAACTTGGACCACTTCAAGTGGCAGAAAGGCTAAGAAGAACCAGGACGGAACCATTACATACTCAGATAAGTAAGAGAATACTATGTCACTACTATGTGAATATACAGAACTTCAATACGATAGAAATCTATTAACAGAAGCAATGGATGGAAGTAAGCCATTGGTTCTTAAGAATGTCGTATTGCAAAGAGCAAATGCAAAAAACCAAAACGGTCGTATCTATCCAAAAGAAGTTCTAATGCGTGAAGCAGCATCATACAAGAAGAACTTTGTAGATAGTCGCCGTGCATTGGGAGAACTTGACCACCCAGAATCACCTGTTGTCAACTTGAAGAATGTATGTTGCAACATTGTTGGTCTATGGACCGATGGTGACGATGTAAAGGGTGACATTGAAATTCTTACCACTCCAACTGGAAACATTGTTCGTGAATTGATTCGCAACAATATTCGTTTGGGTGTATCATCCCGTGGTATGGGTTCGGTAAAGAACCTTGGGGAAAGTGCAGTAGAAGTTCAAGAAGACTTCTCACTCATTTGTTTTGATATCGTAAGTAATCCTTCTACAATCGGTGCATTCATCAACGAAAGTGTACAGAAGGAAGCAACATCAAAATACACATCAATTGACAAACTTATTCACGATTTCTTGTCAGAAGTAAGATGATTAGACTTACCGATATATTAAATGAATGGTGGCCATTTAACAAAAAACAAGCCCCTACAAAACCAGTAAGAAGAAAAGCTGGTGATGTGTGGAAAACTGCATCAGGTCGTTGGGGCGCAAGAAATAAAGTAAGATGGCATATCTCAAACTATTTTGATACAGAAGAGGAAGCTAGAGCATACGCCGTTAAAAAATTTCCTCATGTAAAACAAGACGATACACAACCAACTCGTATTGATAAATCAAGTCCTGCTTGGCAAACTCTTGAAAAGAATAAATTGCGCAGTAAAGAACGTCTTCAAAAGTTAGCTAAAGGTAGAAAAACAAAAGAAGACGATGCTGAAGATATGACTTTGATAAATCTTATACGTCAAATGGAAACTGAACCCGAAACCAAAGAAAAGGACGATAAGTTTAAATTTGGTGGCGGCGGAGGATTTTCAGGCGGCGGTTCAAGCGGAAGATTTTAAATATGAATCACGTCCGTCTTGTTGATATACTAATAGAAAATTCTAAGTCAGCTGAACAAGCTGCAGCAAGAGGATTGAAATATGCCGGGTGGGGTAAGTGGGTAGACTCATCCGGTACTGTTGTTGCATATAGCACAGAATCTGGATTACAATTTGTTAGAACCATAGCACAACCAGTAAAACCAAAACAATCATTGATTGGTAAGTTGAAATCTAAGTTTGCAAAAAAGCCAGAACCAACTGAACCTGAGTTTACTGAAAAGGACGAAGAAGGATTAAACGCAGCGTTTGATTTTTTGAAGAAGAACAAAGACTTTAAAAGAGCACTTGTAAGATATTCAAAAGCACCAACGCCTGAAAATAGACACAAGATAGTTTTGGTAGCAATGGATAAGTTAAACAATACTCCACACAATGTATTTGCAAAAGATGTAACGGATACTTTGATGGGTCGTGTTAAAGATACCGAAACTCCTATTGGTGATAAAAAACAAATTGATACCTATATAGAAACGCTAGGTAGAGATTTACGAAAGTCGCTAAAAGTGTCGGGAGTAACACAAGGAAAACTAAATACCGCTGGGACTGATTTGGTTATCAGTTTTGATGGAACCAATAACAAGAGCAGATGGTGGGATGTTCGTGTTGTCATTTCTATGAAGAAGGTAGGTGGAAAATGGGCATTCCCAGATAATATTCAAATAGCTAAAGTAAATAGATTGTACAATAAAGTTCATCAAAAAGTAGAAATTCCCATCCCGTTTGAATGGTCATATAACCACAAAAAGGATATGGAAAATATTACTATGTTGTTGAAACCAGTAATTGAAAAAATTGCAAGTAGATTACCAAAGAAAGACCCAATGATTACAACTAGGTAAATCGCAAATGAAAACCATAGAACAAACTCTCGCTCAGATTATAGAGACTGGGATACCTCAAAAGATTAACGAAACTTATGTGGATGTGTTTACCGCAAAGTTGATAAATACAGTCATAACTTCTCTTACCGAAAACAACAAGAAGAAGTTGTTATCAATGCCAACCAATGAATTGGTTGCAACCGCACATAAGGTTTTGGTTTATCCGTTGAAGTCAAGAAAACCAATAGTATAATGGCTGAACAAAAAACTCTTTTCGTATCGGACTTTGACGATACCTTAGCAAGAACAGATGCTAAGGTTTTCGTTGTTCGTAACGGAAAGAGTTTTTCACTTACCCCAGAAGAGTATGCTGTATTTGAAGAACAACCTGGTGACAAGTTTGACTTCTCTGAATTTGAACAACTCAAGAATCCAAGACCGATTGCTCGATTTGTAAAACTACTTAAGCAAGCAGTTGATAACAAAAAAGCTCATAAAGTAGCAATCCTTACTGCAAGAGGCCACACAGGTCCTGTAAAGCAATTCTTGAATATGATTGGAATCACCAAGGGTGTAGTTATTGCTGCACTTGGTGACTCTAATCCACAGAGAAAAGCTAACTATATAGAAAAGCAAATTAAGGACGGATACAATAGAATTGCATTCATCGACGATTCACCAAAGAATGTAGAAGCCGTCAAGGGATTAAAAAGTAAGTATCCAAATGTAAAACTGTTGGTTCATCAAGCAAAAGAACCAGAAGCACCTGCACAAGAGTCTGGTAAGAAAAATGTAGAAGTCAAACCCATAAAGAAGGGTGATAGTGACTTTGCACAAGCAGATGAATGGATTCGTAAGCAACATTACTTGAAGAAGTGGCCTAAGTCAGTTCAATCTACACTTGGTGTATACATTGACGGCAAACTATCCGGAGTGCTTGTTTACGGTATTGGTACAAGAGGTCAAGCAGCAACAGACATATTTGGACCTGGAGTAATGGCAAATAACCAGTTGTGGGAATTGCAAAGAGCATTTACTACAGATGAAGCAAAAAAGATTGTACCTAATCTTGGGTCAATGGTCATTTCAAGAGGAAATGAATACATCCGTACTAGTGCAAAAACAAAAGACGGTAAACCAATTAAGGCTATTGTGTCTTACGCAGATTCTGCACAAGGACATAAGGGAAGTGTTTATCAGTCAACCAATGCTACCTATCTTGGTGAACAACCACCTAGAACTGGATGGGCAATTACCGACCCAAAGACTGGTGATACAGTCACTCGTTCTGTTATTAAGCCTTCAATACTAAAGAGAATGGCAGATGAAGGATACATTGTACAGAAAGTAACTCCCGACACTGGTAAACACAAGTTTCTATATGCGCTTGGAAAAGACCAGAATGAAAAAGACCAACTACTATCTTTAGTACAAAAACCAATCTTTGACTATCCAAAAGCCGGTGAGAAGCCAAAGCAAATTGAAAACCCAGCAAAGCAACGAATGGCAGCAAAGAAACCACAAGTTAAACAGCAACCACAAAAACAATCTAAACAAGCAACCATTAAACAACTACTAAGAAGTAAAGTTACCAATCCAGATACAGGTGAAAAGATTCTAGTTCAGACTGCATTGAAAAAAGACAAGACTCATCCATCATATAAGCAGGCAATGGGAATGGTAAACGCATATGCAAAACGGTTTGGAATCAGACTAAAACAACGATAAACAGTTTCGGAGGAAAAATGGAAGTTACAGTACGAGAAGGTAAAGACGAATTAGGAAAGGCACTTAAAGTGTTCAGTAGTATGGTAAAGAAATCGGAACTCCTTCCCGAGTTAAGAAAGAGAGAATTCTTTGTAAAACCATCCAAGCGCAAGATTATGAAGCGACAGGAAGCACTTCGCCGTCGCAAGCGTGATGAAAAGAGAATTGCAAGACAACGCAAGTATTAATAGGAATTTATTGTTAAAATGAATTTTTAGAAAAGTACCATATATTTATTTAGGTAAAGTATGGACTCGAATAGTCCCTACTTAACAACTTCAAAAAGAATAGCAGGTCCAATATCTGCTTTTATCCTACAGGAGTAACACTCATGGCAAAGATTACAAACAAGCTTTTAAAGCAAGCTATCGCAGATGCAGAAGCAGTTCGTGAAACTGCTATTGCAAACGCAAAGCTAGTTTTGGAAGAGTCAATCACCCCACAGATTAAGGATGTGATTGCACGCCGACTCCGCGTTGAAGCAGAGAACGGTGGTGAAGAAGAGATGGAAGACACCCCAGAATTGAAGAAGGATGCGCCAGAAATGGAAGAAGCATCTGAACTTCCATTTGAAGACGGTGAAGCAGAAGGTTCATCTGAAATGCCAGCTGACTCATCAGAAGTCGGTTCAGGCGACAACAAGGAACCATCTGACGATGCATTCGACACTTCCGATATTGGAACCGGCCCAGAAGCAGCAGACGCAGCAGAAGGTGACGAAACCGATTGGTACGAAGATTGGGACGAAGCAGACTTTGATTTGGGCGAAATCATCAAGGAACTTGAAAACGATATTGCAGCACTCTCCGGATCTGAAGCTTCTGACGAAGAAGGTGAAGAGGAAGAGGAAGACGAAATTCCTGAAGCTCCAGTAGCTGAAGCAAAGGAAGAAGACGAAGACGAAGAGAAGGAAGAATTGAAGGAAGCAAAGAAGGACAAGGAAGAGAAGGAAAAGAAGGAACTCAAGGAAGGTGACGAAATGGAACCTGAAATGGGTGCAGAAGAAGGTGACGAAGAAGAGATCGACCTAGAAGAAATTCTTGCAGAACTAGAAGCCGATGAAGAGCCAGCAATGGATGACGAAAAGGCTGCAATGGTTCAAAAGCTTGCAGGACTCAAGGGCGAGCTCGCACAATATAGAGAAGCAGTCAAAGTTCTCTCCGGTCGTTTACAAGAAGTTAACTTGTTAAACGCAAAGTTACTCTTTACAAACAAGATGTTCCGTAAGGAAGGGCTCAATAATGACCAGAAGGTTCGCATTGTCGAATCTTTCGATCGAGCAACTACCGTCCGTGAAGTTAAGCTTGTTTACACAGCGTTGGTTGAAAATCTTACCCTAGCAGCTAAGAGTTTCAATACATCACGCAAGAAGGTGGTAGCAGAAGGATTTGCAAGTAAGGCAACCCCAAGCACCGCTCCAAAGTCGAAGGAAGTAATCGTAGAAAACACGGTTGCTAAGAGACTACAAGAACTCGCAGGCATTATCTAACCAATTTAGGAGAAAACTAAATGTCAGTATCAGAATTTTTGACTGAAGCAAAGACCGCACACGATGTAATCATCGCACAGACCCGCGGCTTGACTTCAAAGTGGGAAAAGTCCGGTCTTCTAGAAGGCGTCAAGGGCTATGAGAAGCAGGGTATGGCAGTTATGCTTGAAAACCAGGCACAGCAGCTTATCTCTGAAAACTCAACAACCAACCCTCAGGGTGCAGGTTCAGCAGGTGAACAGTGGGCAGGTGTAGCACTTCCACTAGTTCGTAAGGTGTTCGGTTCAATCGCAAGTAAGAACTTCGTTTCTGTACAGCCAATGAACCTACCGGCCGGTTTGATTTTCTACATGGATTTCAAGTACGGTTCAGCAGTACAGGGCCGTGAAATCGGTGACTCACTATACGGTGATACTCTATCTTCACCATTCACCACATTTGGTAACACAACTGAAGGTGGTCTATATGGTGCAGGTAAGTACGGATACTCAATCAACGATGCAGAAGTATCTGTTAACGCAGTAGCATCACAGTCTGTAACATTCGCAGACGTAAACTACAATGACCAGTTCGTAGTAACCGGTTCATTGACAAAGTATGTAGTACCAGCAGCTTCTGCATCATCTGCTGACTTCCTAGCTTACCGTGCATTCGTACCATCTGGTTCAGGTATCAACTTCGGTACATTGGTACTTCCAGAATTCACTAAGTACGACGGTACAAACTTGACCTTCGTAGTATCATCTTCAGCAGCTGGTTCATTGACAAAGTTGTTCTATGTCAAGCAGCCAACCGACACCACCCGTGGTGACTTCGAAGATCGTACTGGTGGTCCAGTAGACGCAACAACTGACTTGGCAATTCCACAGATCGACTTGGAACTTAAGTCAGAAACCATCGTAGCAAAGACCCGTAAGTTGAAGGCAGTTTGGTCACCAGAACTTGCACAAGACTTGAACGCATACCACTCAATCGACGCAGAAGCAGAATTGACTTCTATGTTGAGTGACTATGTTTCAATGGAAATCGACCTTGAAATTCTTGATATGTTGATGGCAGCAGCTCCATCAGCACACACTGAATACTGGTCAACAACCATTGGTAAGCTCTGGTCTAACGGTGGATTCGTAAATGACACCAACGTTTCTGGACAGGCATGGACCAATATGACTTGGTTCCAGACCCTTGGTCAGAAGATGCAGAAGTTGTCTAACAAGATTCATCAGGCAACCATGCGTGGTGGTGCAAACTTCGCAGTAGTTTCACCAGCAGTTGCAACAATCCTCGAAACCCTTCCTGGATTCGCAACCAACACCGATGGTGACAAGGCTGAATTCGCAGCAGGTGTAAGTAAGATTGGTTCATTCTCCAATCGCTTCACCATCTACAAGAACCCATACATGAAGGAAAATGTAATGTTGATGGGCTTCCGTGGTTCACAATTCTTGGAGACTGGTGCAGTATATGCTCCATACATCCCATTGATTATGACACCACTCGTATACGATCCAAACAACTTCACACCACGTCGCGGCGTAATGACCCGCTACGCTAAGAAGATTGTTCGTCCGGAATTCTTCGGTAAGGTCGTAATCGACGGCGTAGACAGAATCTAATCTCTGATTAGTTCTTAAGAATGGGAGTCCGAAAGGGCTCCCTTTCTTATGCCCATAATCAAGGTTATCTCTTACTAAGAGATATTTATATGTGTTCCCTTCTATACTTGAGACAGTATGATTTCCATTACAGAACTAGTTGAGTCCATTATAGCTGAGAAGTCCAAGGTCGCTGACGCAGCGTCTAAATTAGGACTTAAGTATATGAGCTTTGGCCGTTGGGGTAAAGACGGTAAAGTGACTCATAAGTCGATTAAGGGTAGACTGGTTGCAGTAACCCCACACAAACCATCAGTAAAAACCAAATCAATCGTATCACAACACAGTGATAAAACGATAATGAAGAAAAGAGTTGGTCCACAAAAAGGATCGAATCCAGGTGGAACTTTTGTTGGAACCGATGGAAAGAAAAGATATGTCAAACGATATAAGAATGCAGACCAAGCTGCCGGTGAGCAACTAGCCAATACCATTTATCAAGCACTTGGATTCAAAACTCCAAATAGTTTGGTATACGGTGATGGGAAGGGTATTACTTACGCAAGTGAAATCATTCCAAACACCAAAGAACTTGGATACGACTACAGTAAACAACAAGCAAGAAAAATCCTTCACGGATTTGCTGCAGATATACTAGTAGCTAATTGGGATGTAGTTGGTCTAGAAAATGATAACATTGTCTATCAAGCTGGAAGTGATGAACCAATTCGTGTAGATAATGGTGCAGCGTTCCTTACTAGAGCACAAGGTGCATATAAACCGGCCGAGGTGTTGAATAAGGTTACTGAGTATGAGGGATTTCAAGATGTTAACATCAACCCAGCATATGCAGAACTATTCAAAAGAGCCGGTTACTCAGAAAAAGAATGGAATGCTGAATTTAAGCAGCAAGTAAACCACATAACTACATTAGTAAAGAAATTTGGTTCGTGGGATAAGTTTATAGAAGAGTTCAATAGAACTCATTTGTCATCTAACATTCCTCCAAAGGTCTTTAAGTCACAGAAAGCAATATTGTCTATGTTGAACACTAGACTCAAGGCTCTTCAAAAACTAGCCAAATAAAGAGATAACCTATGCAAAATCGTGAACCAATTGTATTTGAGGAAAAGGTAGTTAATCCATATGGTCTTACACCATTTGGATTCTATGACAATGAACCCGAGTTTCAGGTAGATGCACCAAAAGCAGCTTCCTTTGTAGCTCGTCGTTTGGGATATCCAGTTGTTGATGTTGAATTGACTCATCGTAACATCTATGCATGTCTAGAAGAAGCAATCACAACATATAGTAATCAAGTCAATCAATTCAATGCAAGAGAACATATGTTGTCATTGCAGGGAATGAGTACCACTATTGATATTACCCAACGAAACATTGTATCGACTCCAATTCCACAGATAGTGAAGTTGTCTGCTCAGTACGGAACTGAAGCAGAAAGTGGTGGTAATGTAACATTAAAGAGTTCAGTAATCAGTGCATCAGCCTATACACAGTCGTATGATGTGCGCAACTGGGTAAAACCAGAGGATGTGGGTAAGACTATTGAAATTCGTCGTGTCTATCATTACATGCCACCCGCAATTGCTCGTTACTACGACCCATTTGCAACCACTGGTCTTGGTCTAACCAACTTGATGAGTGAATTCGGTTTTGACGGATATTCACCACCAGTGACATTCGTAATGATGCCGGCATACGAAGATTTACTTCGTATTCAAGCAATTGAAGTCAATGATATGATTCGTAAGAGTCAGTATAGTTTCAGTATATCAAATAACATTGTTCATTTCAGTCCAATCTTTAAAGCCGATTCTGCTGTCTGGTTTGACTATTATGTAGTGGACGACAAGATGAACGGTTCGGATGGAAGCGGAACTGGTGGAGTAATTCAGTCAGGATCAACCAATAGTGTAGTATCCGACTTCTCAAATATTCCATATGAGAACATACAGTACACAAACATCAATAGTATTGGTCGTTTGTGGATTTATCGTTACACTTTAGCAGTAGCTAAAGAACTTCTTGGAACCATTCGTTCCAAGTATTCAGAAATTCCAATTCCAGACGCAAACATTCGTCTCGACGGTGAAATACTTCGTCGTGAAGGTGCTGATGAAAAGAAGGCTCTTGTTGAAGAATTGAGAGAGACTCTAGAACAAGTCGGTCACCAGGCACAGATGGAAAAGCAAATGAAGAATGCTGAAGCAACTCAACAGATGTTGAAGTTTGTACCAACCCCAATATACATCTTCTAAGAGATAGTTAATGGCAAGATTTGTTACAGAACGAGACTTTCAGTTTTTCCAACACATTAACAAGGAGTTATTGTTCAATGTGGTGGATGTTCCTATTGTCATTTACAAGATTATCCCAGATTTGGCTAAGGTGAACATCTACGGTGAAACCAATGGTAAACCAAGATATCGTGGTATTAGTGTTCAGGCATTGGTAAGATACCCAAAGACAGAATCGCAATCCGAAGGATTTGGTTTTGATGCAAACCAGCAGGTAGAGTTCCATCTACAAAGAAAACTTTTGGAAGATGTAAATGTATATCCGGAAACTGGTGATATTATTGGGTACAATAATAACTTCTACGAAATCAATAACACTAATGAAGTGCAACTAGTTGCAGGCAAACCTGAATATAACCATTCAATTATCTGTTTCGCACACTTGACCAGAAAGAGTGCAATTGATATTGAGGAAACACATATATGAGCAATATACCTTCATTTAATAGAGATGAGTCAGTAGAAAGTTCACACTACAATCGTGGAATGGATACAAAACAACCAGCCGAAATAGTTGAACCTGTAAAGGTTGGGTTGTACACCATAGATAATGCAATCTTGACCTATCTACAAACAAAAATTGCCCCTGTTGTTACCCAAAATGACAAACAGATAAAGGTTCCAGTCGTGTATGGAAATCCAGAACGATGGAAGTCTGTACAAAGGGATGGACTAATTCGTGATCAGAATGGTAAGATACAATTACCTATTATGATGTTGCGTAGAACTGGAATGAAAAAGAACGGTACAAACTCACCAGTGAACAAATACCAACAATATTTGTTTAAGATTGGTTGGAACTCTCGTAATATTTACGACAAGTTTAGTGTATTGAACAAAACTAATCCAAGTCAGATGTACCACGCAGCAACTATACCAGATTTCTACAACATGACTTATGAAGTACTGGTCTGGACCGAGTATATGGAACAAATGAACAAGATTATCGAAAACATTTCCTTTGAGGACGAGGAATATTGGGGTGAGGATAACAACTACAAGTTCATTTCTAGAATCACTTCCTACGACAATATATCCGAACTACCTAATAATAATGACCGTATAGTAAGAACTAGATTCAATATCGAAGTTCGTGGATACATCCTCCCAGAATCACAGTTGAGTCGGGATGGTAAGAAAGAAACAACCACCAAGATTCAATACAGTCCAAAAAGAGTGGTATTTGCGACTGAGGTGGTTACTGAGCTACCTTGAAAATAGTGTTTGAGAAAATAGTAGTATATTTATAGGAGACTAAAAAGTTTTGAACAAACTTTTGGATATGTGTGATATGTATACTACTAACTAAGAGGGTTATATGAAGGTCGTTACACAAGAAGAATTGAAGCAGCTAACAGAACTAAGAGAGTCCATACTGTCAATTGTTACTTCGCTTGGTGAACTCCATTTGAATAAACTAGAATTGAGAGATGAGCTAGACAGAACAGAAGCAAGAGTACGAATTGAAGAAGAATCGTACAGACAGTTTAGAGAAAAAGAAAGGGTTTTATTTGAGCAGTTTAAGGCTAAGTATGGAACTGGTAATATTGATTTGGTTACTGGGGAAATAACAGACTAATATATAACCCATTTGGAGGATTCGTATGGCAGAACGCATTGTGTCACCAGGCGTTTTCACAAGAGAAAATGATTTGAGCTACTTGGCTCAAGGTATCGGTGAAATCGGGGGTGCATTTATTGGACCAACACCAAAAGGTCCAGCATTTATTCCAACTATTGTAAGAAGTCAGCAAGAATATGTTACCCGCTTTGGTGAAGCAGATGCAAATCACTATATGGGGTTGACAGTAAAGAACTATTTGCGTGAAGCAGGAGTTGCAACCGTGGTCCGTGTACTTGGTACAAGTGGATATACTGGTGCAACACCAGCATTATTGTATGTAACTGGTTCAACAGGTAAGAAACTATTTGCAGTTTTACATCCAACTACATCAGGAAGTTCCATTAACTCCGCATCATATGCTGGAGATACTGGAAGTTTTGGTATCAATATTGATGTAAGCGGTCAAACTGCAAACACTAGTGCATCAGCATTGACTACAGATGAAGCTTCAGCAGCATTTATCGGTGATTTCTTGGGATACTCACCTGTTTCAACTAAGGGTGCATACATTTACAGCTTGTTCCCAGAAGCAGCAACTTCTGCTGGAGCTTCTGCAAGTATCTTACTTGAAACTTCATCAACTGCGTTGAACTTCTCGGGTTCCGTATATGGAACATATACACACGCATCAACACCATATATTCAGTCACAACAAATTGGTGGTGACAATGTTGATTTGTTCAAGATTCACACCTTGTCAGACGGTGTATCTGCAAACAAGGAAATCAAAGTATCTCTATTGAATATGAAGTTAAGTACAGATCCTAACTACGGATATGGTACTTTCTCGTTGATTATCCGTAAGTTTGATGATACAGATGCACGTCAGACTATTCTTGAACAATATGACAATCTAACTCTTGACCCAGATAGTCCACAGTTTATCGCAAGAGTAATCGGTAACAGTGCTCCAACAACCGATTCTGTAACTGGTGAAATCTACTATCAGGGTGAGTTTGAAAACAACTCCCAGTACATCTGGATTGAAATGGCAGAAGGCCCAACTCCAGAAGCAGCACTTCCATTTGGATTTGCACAGTATCTATCACCTGTCAGTGTCAGTACTTCATTCCTAGTAAGTCCAACCTATGTTGAAAGTCGTTGGGTTTCTGGTACTGTTGCTGGATACACTACTCAGTCCTTGGACAAGAAGTATTACTATGGATGGGATTTCTCTGATTCAATCGGAACCAACCCATCATTCCTTGCACCAATTCCATCTGGAGCTGCTGCAGTAGGAACCGCATTCAATCTTGAAAACTTGTACGAAGTTCCAAGTGGATCTTCACTACAGTTCTCAGCATCTATCTCACTTGATGACGATACATCATTCAACTATCGTAAGTTTACACTGGCATTCCAGGGTGGATTTGATGGATTGAATCCAGCAAGAAAGGTTGCACTTGGTTCAGATATCGTAGCAACTAACTCACAAGGATTCAATTTGAGTACCTCTGTAACCGATGGTTCAGTAGCTTACAAGAAGGCACTAACTGCAATCAGTAATCCAGATCAGTTCGACTTCAATCTACTTGTACTACCTGGTGTTATCTATGAATTGCACTCATATATTGCAACAGAAGCATTGAATCTTTGCGAAGAGAGACAGGATTGCTTCTACATTATGGATAGTACAGCATTGACCTCTAACTTGGCTACAGCAGTAAACAAGGCTGCGGAAATTGACAGTAGTTACGCAGCAACTTACTATCCTTGGTTGAGAGTTGTCGATACCAATACCAACAAGTTGCTATGGGTTCCACCTTCTGTAGTACTACCAGAAATCTATGCGTACAACGATAATGTTGCAGCAGAATGGTTCGCAGTAGCAGGTTTGAACCGTGGTGGTATCTCATCCGCAGTAGGCGTAAAGGTCAGACTTCCACAAACAAGTCGTGACACACTATACGAAGGTAAGGTCAATCCAATCGCACAGTTCCCAGGACAGGGTATCAGTGTATGGGGTCAGAAGACACTTCAGAGACAGTCATCAGCACTTGACCGTATCAATGTTCGTCGTCTGTTAATCGCTGTTAAGAAGTACATTGCAAGTTCCGCTCGTTACCTTGTATTCGAACAGAACATTGAAGCAACACGCAATCGCTTCTTGAACATCGTAAACCCATACTTGGCAAGTGTACAGGAACGCTCTGGTTTGTACGCATTCCGTGTAGTAATGGATGATACAAACAACACAGCAGATGTAATCGACCGCAATATCCTATACGGTCAGTTGTGGTTACAGCCAACGAAGACAGCTGAATTCATTATCCTTGACTTCAATGTTCTTCCAACTGGCGCAGTGTTCCCAACCGCATAATTGAAGGTGGAGGGAGCGTAAAAACTCCCTCCACATTTTTCAATATCAACATATTTATAGCTAGATATCCTTTCGGAGATAATACATGGCAAACCTAGTAACTGAACAAGAGCTATTCTTCACAGCGTTTGAACCAAAGATGAAGAACCGCTTTATCCTATATGTGGATGGAATTCCATCATATACGATTAAGAAGGTAACTCGTCCAAAGTTGACACAAGACGCAAAAGTTCTTGACCATATCAATGTTCAACGCTTTGTTAAGGGTAAGACAAAGTGGGGTGATATGCAAATCACTTTGTACGATCCTATCGTTCCATCTGGCGCACAGTCTGTAATGGAATGGGTCCGTCTACACCACGAATCTGTAACTGGTCGTGATGGTTACCTTGAATTCTATAAGAAGGACTTGACCTTGAATGTTCTTGGACCTGTCGGTGATAAGGTTGAAGAATGGATTATCAAGGGTGCACAGATTACCTCAGTAGATTTCGGAGACTTGGACTGGTCAGCAGACGATCAGATTGAATTCACAATCACGATTCAGCCAGATTACTGCGTCCTCAACTACTAATCGTAGGCAAATACAATTTAACTCTCGCGGGCGTTTTATCACCTGCGAGAGTTTTTGTTTTGTATCCAAAAACACTCTCTTAACTAACTTTTTGATATTTATGAAAGGGTGCCCTTTTTACGAGAAATGATATGGCAGATATTACCGATTTTGAAATAGGACAAGGAGAAACCTTCAAAATCCTGACACAGTTGTTTACCGAAGTTACCAGTAGTGTTCCATTGAACATTACTAGTTGTTCTTTTGCTGGACAACTAAGAGAAAACTACACCACCGATGAAGTGGCCGCAACTTTCAATGTCACAAAATTAGACCCTAATGCGTCGGGTAGTATACTCATCACACTACTTCCAGAACAAACTAGTGTATTGACTCAGCGTTCATATGTGTATGATATAGTTATGACCGACAGTGGAAGTGCACCACCAACTGTTCGCAGACTACTAGAAGGTGCGTTTACGATTAGACCAGCCGTCACTAGATACTAATCAATATGAATATCACTCAATCAAATATGTTAGTTAGTGTCCAAGACGATATCAACCAAACCCGGGTAGTCGTCAGACAACCATCTATCATAACCAATCAAAATCCATTGCCAATAATGACAGTTGCAGAGACTGCCATTACTGCATCGTATGCATTAACTGCACAGACATTATTAGGTACAATTGAATCTGCTTCATTTGCGTTAACATCTTCTATTGCAGAAACAGCTGAAACATCCTCCTATGCATTAACTGCTCAAACGCTTCTAGGTACTATTCAAACGGCATCATATGCTCTTACAGCGTCATATGCAACAACGGCACTTACCGCTTCTTATGTCTCTGGTGCTGCAAGTAGTTGGGACACTGTATCTGGAAAACCTGCTGGATTGGTATCTAGTTCAACTCAAGCAAGTACATGGACAGTAGCAAGTGCTTCTTACGCATTAACAGCTTCTTATGTATCTGGTGCGGCAAGTACTTGGGATACTCTTCAAAATAAGCCAAGTGGATTAGTATCTTCATCAACTCAAATCAATACCGGTTCGTTTAGTGGTTCCTTTATTGGTACAAGCAGTTGGGCAACTAATGCAATCTCTGCAAGTTACGCTCCAACTATATTACCATCTGGTACAGTTAGTAGTTCGACGCAAGCAAGTACATGGACCGTTGCAACTGCGTCTATAGCAACAACGGCATCGTTTGCGATTTCATCGTCAAGAACTGTTACTGCCTCATTTGCAACCAGTGCATCGTTTGCTCCAACAATACTCCCTTCTGGAGTAGTAAGTAGTTCTGCGCAAATTAACACTGGTTCATTCAGTGGTTCCTTCACTGGAACATTGACCGGAACCAGTAGTTGGGCATCTAATGTTATTTCGGCATCTTATGCACCAACTATACTTCCAAGTGGAGTAGTAAGTAGTTCGACTCAAGCAAGTACATGGACAGTGGCAACTGCATCAGTTTCTACTACAGCTTCTTTTGCAATCAGTTCATCATATGCACCAACTATACTACCGTCTGGAATTATATCTAGCTCTACACAAATCAATACAGGAAGCTTTAGCGGTTCATTTATTGGTTCACATACTGGTAGCTTACTAGGTACTTCAAGTTGGGCAACTAATGCAATATCATCTTCATACGCACCTACAATACTCCCTTCTGGAGTAGTAAGTAGTTCTGCGCAAATTAACACTGGTTCGTTCTCAGGATCATTTACAGGATCATTGTTTGGAACATCAAGTTGGGCAACTAATGTCGTATCTTCATCGAGAGCAACTACATCATCATACGCAATTAGTTCATCATATGCACCAACTATTTTACCTGCCGGTGTAATCAGTAGTTCAACACAAATCAATACAGGCAGTTTTAGTGGTTCCTTTACTGGTTCTTTATTAGGTACCAGTAGTTGGGCAACCAATGCAATATCTGCTTCGTTTGCTCCAGTAACATTACCAAGTGGTGTGGTCAGTAGCTCTACTCAAATTAACACAGGTAGCTTTACTGGTTCTTTCACAGGAGCACACACAGGTAGTTTGTTTGGTACTAGTAGTTGGGCAACCAATACGGTATCTGCAAGTTATGCAACAACATCTTCATTAGCAATAAACAATATCGTTACTGCAAGTGTTGCAAATACCACAATCACTTTTAGAAAGGGTGATGGGTCTACATTTGATATAACTGTAGCACAGTCTGGATCAGTTGCAACTGCTTCTTATGCACTTACCGCTGTATCAGCATCTTACGCTCCAACCATACTCCCAGCTGGAACCGTATCTAGTTCCGCACAGATTAACACTGGATCATTCTCCGGCTCCTTTACTGGTAGTTTGTTGGGAACTGCAAGTTGGGCGTCTAATGTCATTTCTGCAAGTTACGCACCAACTATCCTACCAGCGGGTACGGTATCTAGTTCTACACAGATTAACACCGGATCGTTTAGTGGTTCATTTATTGGCACAAGTAGTTGGGCAACCAACGCGGTATCTGCTTCTTACGCGCCAACTATACTACCGGCCGGAACTGTATCTAGTTCTCTTCAAATCAATACGGGTTCATTCTCCGGTTCATTTACAGGAACGCTTGCAGGTACAAGTAGTTGGGCAACTAACGCGGTATCCGCGTCATATTTCTCTGGTAGTATATCATTCCCATCTGGACTAAAAGTTACCGGTTCTCTTGAGGTGTCTGGAAGTATTACTGGAAGTCTTTTGGGTACCGCAAGTGTAGCAACTGAGTTGGTTAAGCAAACTATTTCAATTTCATCATCCATCTCACAAGCATTTACCAATATCACTTCTGGTTCACAACATTTGAGTGATGGTGTATATTCTATCAGTTCTGTATTGAACTCTACTGATTTAACTAACTATCGCATCGCCGGAACATTCTCTTGGCACACTGGGTCAGTCTCTACAACAGATATAGACGAAATCTTCTTACACAGAACCGGACAGTCGGCAGGTAGTGCAAGTATCTTTATGAGAACCAGTGCAGTGTCAGGATCTACTACCTTCCTACAAATTGGTTCGGACTACAATCTAGCAACTGGTAGCTATACATTTACTCTAGTTAAATTGATTTAATATGACTACACCAATTATTATATCTCCGACAGCAACAAATATAATGGTGTGGGGTGGATCAACAATCATAGTAGCAACACCAACTAATTTTGACGAATATGCACTTCGTGCTCCTGCGGTAGATGATTTGTACCTAGACCCAACCGCAGGGGTAGATGGAACTGGAACAGAGGCAAGTCCGTGGAATGTGTTTACCAATGCAAAAGTATCAACGCTTACTGCTGGAAAGATTCTGTGGATTAAGAATGGTACATTTGATTGGGCATCACTAACTAGTCTAAATTCTGGTACGGCAAATAACCGTATCAAAATTGCTGCATATCCTGGACACACCCCAGTTGCCACTTTATCAACAAGTACGGTTGGATTTGATTCATCCTATGGATTTGGTAAGAGCGGTGGTGGAAGTGCTGATTACTGGGACATTGTTGGTATTACCTTCAATCTCGCCGGCCGCGCCGGTATCATATTTGGTGCAACTCAGTGGAACAATCCGGCGTTGGCATGTCAATATGTACGAGTTATAGACTGTATAGGAAACACTACACTGGCCTCATCAGACAACGGTGGAATTTTGTTCTTTGACAGTGGATGTGATAATTTTGAAGTCGTGCGTGGCCGATATACCGCCACCGGTGCAACTGGTGGAAGTGGTACAAACCGTGCACTTATCTGGTGTGACTATCAAAGATACTTTAAAGTTCTTGGTGTATATTTGAATGCCTCTGGGTCTTCACTACCATTTTATTACAAGCATACAAATTTACAAACTGCAAACGAAGTCAATAGAGTATTCCGAAACAATATTGTGCTAAACGGATCTCGTGGCACATTGTTCTGCGGAAAGTTTATGTCAGTAACCAACAATGTATTTAGTGGTGCATTGGTAGATTTTGGTGACCAAGGTGGTGGTGACGCTGGAAGAGGTTCAAATACCATAGTTCACAATACATTCTACAATGCTAATATCGGACTGACCGGTACCGGAACTGGTGCAAACTATGACAACATATTCAAAGACAATGTAATCGCAGGAAGTTCGGAACTGTGGGACAACCCATATGATCCAACAGACATACGCACTACTTCTTCATTTAATGCATACCGTACTGGTTCACCAATTCGCAGAAATTCAACAACCTACTCATTGGGAGCATACAGAACTGCATTCTCAGACAGAGAAATAAGTTCTGTCTCTGGTAGTATCACATTTACAGGAACTGTTCCAAGTAGCGCGTCCGGAGATTGGTTACTAGCCAATGGAAGTGCTGGAGAAAATGTTGCAAGTGATGGAACGGATTGTGGTGTAAATGTACTCAAACTGTTGACAGTTAATCTATAATATGTTAGAACATTATCCAATATTAAACACACATAGACTTATCAACGCACTGTCTTCAAACTTACAGTCCGGTCTGATTACTCAAGATACCGCTGGAGAGATTGTTGCGGTGTGGGGAACACCAACGAGTCAAAGTTGGACTTCTGGGTCAAAGGAAATTGTTGGTGTGGATGTAGCATATAGCACCATAAATACCGTTACAAGTTCTCTGTGGCAGGTATCTCTACAAGCATTAAGTGCGTCTGGAAACCCAATCAAACCAACGGGAATTCCATTAGCGTTGTGGACCGGTTCAACAAGTACACTAACAAATGTTGGAGTGACAAGGCATCTATTTACTTCATCATATTCAATTTCACCAGATACCAAACTAGCAACAGTATTTCAGTTCTTGATATTTTCCGCATCAACGACAGTATTGGTAGGTGGATACCCAGGTCGAAGTTCCGAATACGGTACGGATTTTGGAGTTAGCACATCTAATGACACTGGATCAACTTGGACCATAACTGGTAATGTACCAACACTTCGATTTGTTTGTGCAGATAGTTCGTCACTATACCTAAAAGGTTCTGGGTATGGATTGCCTTCTGGTAGAAATATTTCCAATGATTTTACGAGTGCGTCTACAGGAACAGGTATAGATGATGGTGATGAACGCGGCATGTTATGGGTACCAAACAAAACCTACGACATTCGTGGATTTACCTTACTGGGTAGAAGAACTAACGCTAACTCAGCAGTAGATGTTTGTATGTATAGAGACACAACTTTATTGGCATCTCAATCACTAACATTTATAGACAATCCACGTGTCACTGATGTATCACGATTTGTGGTGTCCATAGCTTCACCAGTCCGTGTAAATCCAAACGATAATATACGATTTACAGTAAAACCGACAAATCAAACTACTAGACACTATAGATTTTCGTTTGCCTCAACCGAAGATATGAAAGAATTTTTTGGTGGTGATGGAAACGAAACAAATCTTAGTTATACAAATCGAGTTGATGGTGGAGCGTGGAATACGCCAACATCCGCTTCTTACTCACTATTACCAGTACAAATATATGGAACAGAAGTTACTGGATCGGGTTTGTTGAGTGGATCAGCTCGCATATCTGGTTCGGTAGTTTTAAATGGACAACTAGTAAGTAACGCGACTGTGTTGGGTTTACGAACTACAGATGGATCCATAATAACAACCCAATCATCTGAAACAGGAACATATAGCCTTAACTTAACATCCAGTAATTATCATGTATTTGTTGAGTATCAGTCTGGTAGCCAACTATATAATGCAAACTCATCGTGGAACATTCAACCAGTATAAGTTATGTATGAATTTGACAAACCAATAGCAAAATATGCAACAGTAACCTTCTCAAATAACTTTTTCACTCAAGCCGGGAACAGTGTTTGGGGAACTACAGGAATGCGTCAAACTGGGTCGTACTCTGCTCCATGGGGCACTTTAGTTAGTCGCAGTTGGAGTAGTGGTACGAAAGATATAATAGGAGTTGAAGTAGTATACGGTGCAGTAGCAACTACCTCATCAATTTTGCAAGTATCATTACAAAATTTTTCGGCATCTGCAAACTTGACCGTACCAGACGGTACACTATTAGCAAAGTGGACAGGTTCAATAAATCCTACCGCATCGGGAAAAATTACACGACACACATTTGATACACCGTATACGGTGTCTACAGGTAGCAAGATAGTTACTGTAATAGAATACCTTGATAGAGGTCCGGTCTTACCATCATTAACGATTGGTACATATCAGGTATATACCGAAGTTACATCAAACTGTGGGTTTTCTTTAAAAGTCAGTACGGCGTCAATATGGCAGACTTCTGGTGATTATCTGTCTGCTGTTAGATTTCCGTGCTCGGATGGGTCAACATTGTATTATGAAGGCGGGTATGCCGGTATGGGAGGTACAGATGCATCAATTGTAAACAATTATACTAGCCAATCTACCGGAGTAGGTATTGATAGTGGTGACGAAAGAGGAATGTTGTGGGTACCAAACAAAACCTACGATATTAGCGGATTTCGATTGCTCAATAGATTCACAGATGCAACATCAACGGCAGATTTGTGTATGTATAGAGATACGACTTTACTAGTATCCAAGTCTATTACCACCGCTGACAATATATTTACTTCTACGCCAGTAGGGTATGGTGCGTTTTTTGATACGCCGATTAGAGTCAATCCGGGAGAAAACATTCGAATAACAACCAAACCAACATTTGGAAACGCACGATGGTATAGATTTTCTTGGGTGTCTGCGGATGATATGAAAGAATTTTTTGGTGGTGAAGAGAATGAAACAAACTTTAGCATAACCAACAGAGTTGACAATGGTGCATGGAATACTCCCACATCCGCATCATATTCTATTGTCCCATTTCAAATATACGGTACAGAAGTTACAGGGTCTGCATTACTAAGTGGATCATACACTATTTCTGGATCTGTTTTAAATCAAGGTGTACCTGTAGTGGGTGCAACCATTAGAGCAATTAAACGACCAGAAAATATCGCCCTAACCACTTCTTCAAACGCATCTGGGTATTATCAATTTTCCAACATAAAATCTGGTAGTTACCATTTGGTGGTAGAATATGAATCCGGTAGTCAGAAGTACAATGCACTTTCATCTTGGAATGTTCCTTCGGTATAACATATGCCTCAATATACTCCTCCTACAAACGGCGTAGTCAACTTTGAACTGCAAACATACACTCCACCAACAGATGGCGTGGTAAACTTTGTTTTGGAAGATGCTGTACAGGAAAGCTATTCTGCAATCTTTGGAACAGTTGGTCAAAATCTATTTAGTATGACACCAAATAGTACCCAAGGGTCATTGGTGTATATTTCACGGAATCTATAATGCCTACAAGACGATTACGATATGTAAATACCAATAGTACTGCTGGTGGAAACGGTACAACCAATGATACCGCAGGAGCAAATCGTGCATATCCGTCACTGGCAAATGCAATATCATCGGAACCAAGTACATTAATATCATCTGACGAATATCTTGAAATTCAATGTACTGGTGGTACCGACGCCAACGTATCACAAGTTAGCTTTGGTAGTATACCTACTGATAGTACTCATTACATACTGGTTACCGCTGCACCTGGACAAGAAGCAGAAATTCCAATAAACAGAAACAAGTATGTATTTTCTGGATCTTTATTCTTAGCTCAAACTACAGCAATTCGTATCGACAAACTACAGTTTGACCAATCTGGAAGTAATGCTGCAATAGTATTGGACAATACATCCATTACTCGTTCTATATACATCACAAACAATACGATATATCAAAGAGGAACGGGGTATGGTCTTCATATGTCACCTGGAGATAGTTCTTCCGCATATATTGTAAACAACTTCATTAGCGCAAGTAGTACAGCTGCTGCAGGAATGTTGACACAGACTACTAATGGAAGCTTTGTAACACATTCTATATACAACAATACTGTGGTCGGTGGAGTCAGAAACTACTTCACAACATTCTACGGAGCCAATGATACATTCAATTTTAAGAATAATCTTGGAGTCAGTGGTTCTACCTCATGTTTCTATCGTGAAACTACGGCAACGGTTGAAAATGTAGAAAATAATGCAAGTAGTGATACATCAGGACCAGCAAATACCGTTGGTGGAGCCACATTTAGAAGTAGACCGTTCAAATTTAGAAATGTATCCACTGGAGACTATCGTTTGGCCGGTAATGATACAGGTGCTAGAAAGATAGGAGTTAACCTCAGTACAGATGCATATTACCCATTCTCTACCGATTTTTCTGGACAAGACAGAAACAGAAATACATTTTGGGATATTGGTGCAGATCAATCTAATGTTGGATTTGGTGAAGTTGAAAAAACAACAACATTTTTTGACAATTTCAATAGAGCAGATGGTAGTATTGGAAGTAACTATGTAACAATGGTTACCGGTTCCGGGTTACCATTGGCAATAACCAATAATCAGATTAATGCTTCTTCGGGAGTTTCAAATATCGAAATATCCCTTAGTTCCATATCGTCCTCCGTTGCAACATTTTCATCCGACCAACAAGCAATTATAAGGTACACCGCTATTAGTGGATTTGATTTTGGAGGGCCTGCGGTTCGAGTAGACCCAATAAACGGCAATGGGTACATTCTTTTTCTTGATGGAGTTGACGCTCCTGGTCGTCGTATTACAAGACTGGATGGTGGTGTTAGAACAAATATTGGCGCAAATGTAGGTATAGTTCCAAATGTTGGTGATGTATTTACTTTACGAGCAGTTGGTTCACTTATTAGTGCATATCGTAATGGGATTCTTGTTGCAAGTGCGTCTGATGCAACATATACCACCGGACAACCGGGGGTGTTCTATAAGAAAGAAAACAATAACGGTACGCTAATGGACAATTTTATTGCTGCAAATGTTTCCACTACTGGTGGTAGTCTCGTCATAATGACCAATACGGGAAGTCGTGGATTGGTCGTGGGAGTAACATAACATGTATTCATTTACTGTAGGATATCCATTTATTGCACCAAGTACATGGGATACTGGTCAAGATAGCGGAAATCTGAATTCTGCATTTTATCCGGGAAGTTCCACTCCAGAAACCACATTACCCGTTCTGCCTGCAAACTTTAGGCTGACAGAATTGTGGGCGTACTTAAATGTTACTGCGGCAAGAAATACAACAATTCCTATTGGTGTAATTGATATCAACGGTGGTACAGTTAATACAAAACCACGATTGCATGTAGAAATCGTACCACTTACAGATGCAAATGGAACTGGATGGCAATGGGTGGGAGTAACTGGACTGAACATTGACTTTTCCGCACATGCAGGAAAACGTCTTGCTGCTGCTATGGGCAGACCCGCTGATGGTGCACTAGTACAATTTAGATATTCCGCAGTATCGGGTACTCCGTTTGGTGGATGGTATATATCTGGTAGAGGTGCTGATTATACTTTACCAAACCCATTTCCATCTAGCGGCGAGGCCGAATATGTATCCTTATACGCTGTATTCAAGCCTATTAATCCATTCATTGAATTACAGGCACCAAATGAGGGAAAACCACTTACCTTGACTACCGATTCATCTCGGGGAAAACCAGTCACAATAGTCCCGTTCTAATATGACAAATACATTTGTAATAACCCCAACTATCGGACCTTCAAAAGTAATCTTTGGAAGTTCTTTGGGTAATAAAATTGTCGGCCAATCCAGACGCAATCAAGCAGTTCCATTCTTTACAGACAATTTTGTCGGACTGACCAAAAATAATTCTAATGGATTTACATGGGGAAATACAAGTAACCCATCCGTAGCATCATTTGAAGGATATGATGCATTGAAGTTTACATACACCACATCATCGGGCGCAGAACAACGTTTTGATTTAGGAAGAAATGTATCGCAACTTTGGATAGAATACTATATTCACATACCAAATAATTTTGAACATAAGGATCGCTCAGGCCAATCCGACAATAACAAATGGCTATTACTGTGGAGAGATTCGTATTCGGATGTGCCAAGTGGGTCGTGGCGATGTGGATGGGAATTTAATCCACTTGGTGGTGATACCGGAACTGTGGGCGGATATGAATCTGGCAGTGATATCAGAATATATTCAAGTAGAGCAAATTTGAATTCACAAACTGATAGTAACCCATCGGGTGATTATAATCCCGTAGGTCAGGGAACCGCATTTATCAGTCAATCTGGTAATACCCTACGGACTGGACAGTGGAATCAAGTCAGGGTTCACGTTGCGGCATCCTCAAACAGTGCCTCGGCAGACGGTATACAACGCATGTGGGTCAATGGAACTATTCACAACGAAATAACTAATGGAAAGTTTTGGAACTACACCGGTAGTACTTCGTGGGGAGGTACCTTTGAAGATTGTTATATTAGAAACGGATATTTTCTTGGTGCCGCTAATAGTGGATATCCACAAGAAACTGTATTCTACATACGAGATGTACAATTTTATGATCAGAATCCGGAGTGGTAATTCGTAAGTATTACCCAATCCGTCGATATTTATACTAGATAGACAACTAATACTTACTATACTATGGCATCATTTACAATAAAACCAACAGGTAACGGAAAAACTGCAGTGTTTGGTCGTGGACAAAATAGAGTTAGCAGTAACTCTAGCCCACAGTCATCTCGTGCGCCTGATTTGGAAATCAACTGGGGTAGTTATGCTAATCAGGCGGCAGTACAAGCAGCTTCATGGGCAAATGGGCAAAAAACTTATGCAAATCAAGGTGATGCGGATTACGAGTTTTGGGGTGACTCAACTGCCGGAGGATTAGAATTATTCGCCACGACTGGACCAAATGGACAAACAAAAGTACTTCGTCAAAATTTTGCAATTGGAGCAGTTGGATTTTCCTCACCGGGCATCACTATTGCATACCCAACAGGATATGAAACTGAAGTTTGGTATGAAGTATTTCGTCGTGTATCAACGACATTTGACCCAGATGGGTCTGGAGTGGATAATCCAGACTATAAAGCAATATTCTTGTCTACACTTGACGCAGGAACATCTTCGGGTACAATCAACGGTCGTTCTAGTTTAAAGTATGGAAATAATGGAGATATGAATCATCTTTATTATAGTGTCAATAGTCAACCAAGTGATGCTGTATACACGGATTGTGGATACAACATCAACGACAATCAATGGTTCCGTCAGAGATATCATTTAAAGTTGAACAGTTCTGGTGGAGCAATTATTGCAGTAGAACACTGGGATTTAAATGGGGTTCCCACATTCTCTCAACAGACTGGTTCTACCCCCGCAACTGCGGTTGCATCATCCTATATGTTAATAGGCGCAAACCGTAATAAGCCAGCATTAGCAGAAATGTATATTGATACTGAACGGGTAAGTATATGGTGTGGTTCTGGCGCTGGTGATCCTGGGTGGGGGTTCTAAATGGCATTAGGCACTTGGACATTCAAAGATACTACAGCCGCATTTAACGTTACTATCTCCAGCGGTACCAACCGTATTGGCGTGTTGTTTGTAGATTTAGAGTATACAACAGCGCCTACAAGCGTCACTGCTACAGTTGGTGGTGTGTCAATGACAAGTGCCGGAACCGCACAAGGGTCTACGACTGGTCTTGGAACAGAAGGTATTTGTTACGCTTTTTATATTCTTGATGCAAATTTTCCTGCTACTGGTACGCAATCCGTCAATATCGCTATTACTGGTGGGACCGGTATCTATGTTTATCAAGCATGGGCGCAACACGATGAACGCAATCAAGTTGCGCCAAAGTTTGCAACAAAAGGTAACTCTGCTGCACAAACCACATTAACAATTGGTGGCTTGTCCTACATGAACGACTCCTACGGACTTGCCTCTGGATGCAATACAACGCCGTCGCAAACACACACGGTTGGTGGGTCTTGGACAGAACGATGGGATGCACCAAATCTTGCAGGTGACATGCGTGGGTATGGTGCAGATATTGTATATTCTGGTACTGGTACAGATTCAGTTGTCTTTACTTCAAATTTGGCAGGACGTCTTGGTGGTACATTCCTCATCCTTGACCCATATAGTACAGACACACCGTCTCGCGTAACCACAGCGATTTTTGGAGGAAGTAGAATGATAGTAGGACCAAATAGTTCCAATGGTAGTCGTATTACTATTACGAGATAATAATGACACATAAATTGCACTCACTATCAGTATATGCAGGTATCACGGGGTCACTTTCAGGAAGTGCTACCTCCGCACTGACAGCATCCTTCATCTCCGGAGTTATTGACTTCCCAAATGGATTGGATGTTACAGGGTCATTAGTAGTTACTGGCGGTATCACTGGTAGCTTAAGTGGAAGTGCTACATACGCAATTTCATCTTCATATGCATTAACCGCAAGTTATGTCAGTGGAGCATCAAACTCTTCAGTTTCTAGCTCCTACGCAGTTTCTTCTTCATATGCATTAAGTTCATCGTACGCAAGTTCGATAGATGGATTTGTCAATTTTCCAAATGGATTAGTAATTACTGGTTCACTTTTAGTTACCGGTAGCATTACAGGATCGTTACTAGGCACATCAAGTTGGGCAACTAACGCAATATCTTCTAGTTTTGCAACCTCTGCATCCTATGCACCTACAATACTGCCAAGTGGTGTAGTCAGTAGTTCACTTCAAATTAATACTGGAAGTTTTTCTGGTTCGTTTACTGGTTCACTGTTAGGTACTAGTAGTTGGGCAACAAATGCACTTACTGCATCACTAGCAACTACAGCATTGACTGCTTCGTACATATCAGGCACAATTGCGTTTACGGATGGATTGGCAGTTACTGGTTCGTTGACGGCAACTGGTGGTATTACAGGGTCATTACTTGGTACCAGTAGTTGGGCATCTAATGCAATTTCATCTTCATATGCAGTTACAGCAAGTTATGTTAGTGGATCATCTAACTCATCTGTATCCAGTTCATACGCAACAACTTCATCGTTTGCACTAAACAGTCTAATAACTGCAAGTGCTGTAAACACTACTATTACCTTTACAAAAGGTGACGGATCCACATTTAATGTAACAATAGCTCAGTCTGGATCGGTTGAAAGTGCATCGTATGCAACCACGGCCGGAAGTGCAACATCAGCATCATTTGCAACTACTTCATCATATTCAGTAACCGCATCACACGCATTAGGTGCCTCTGGATATATTACATTCCCAAATGGATTGACTGTTACTGGGTCCACCTTATCTACAGGTGGGTTCACTGGTAGTTTGCTTGGTACCTCTAGTTGGGCAACCAATACTGTATCTGCTTCATATGCAACAAGTGCATCATACGCACCAGTAATTCTTCCAAGTGGATTAGTCAGTAGTTCCACACAAATTAACACAGGAAGTTTTAGTGGTTCATTCGTTGGAGATTTAACTGGTACTGCAAGTTGGGCTTCTAACTCGGTAAGCGCATCGTTCGCAACTACTGCAAGTGCGGCAACTAGTATAACATTTATCCCAGCCACTGCGTCATTTGCCGTTACAGCATCTTATGTTAGTGGAGCCGCATCGACATGGGATACAATTACGAATAAACCAAGTGGACTTGTCTCATCGTCAACACAAATAAACACCGGTTCATTCTCCGGTTCATTTACCGGATCGCTGTTTGGTACAAGTAGTTGGGCATCTAATGCAATATCTTCTTCATACGCATTAAGTGCTTCTTACGCACCAAGTTCTCCAAGCGTATCTGCTTCTTATGCAGAAACTGCATCATACGCACTAACTGCACAAACGCTGTTAAATACTGTAGAATCTGCGTCTTACGCAGCAACAGCAAGCGTACTTCTTGGTACGGTAACAAGTGCAACATCAGCTTCATTAGCTGCAACTGCATCGCTTGCAATTGCAGTCTCCGGTAGTGGTAGTCGTGTTCTTTACAATAGTGCTAACAATGTTACAACTACTTCAGCTAACCTAACGTTTGATGGAACAAACCTTACGGTTGGTGGTCAACTAAACGCATCGACCAAGAGCTTCGTTATTGACCATCAACAACTACCTGGTAAGAAGTTGGTCTACGGTGTAGTTGAAGGTCCAGAACACTCTGTAATGGTCCGTGGTCGTGTCACTGGTAACAACAAGATATATCTTCCAGCAGAATGGGAATGGTTGGTTAATATGGATACCATAACAGTACAGTTGACCTCAATAGGAACCTTCCAACAGTTGTATGTGGATTCTATTGGTGGTGGCGTAATTACGCTCAGAATTGCTGGTCAGTGGAACGAAGATATTGATTGCTTCTATTTGGTCCAAGCAACTCGTAAGGATGTTGACCCACTAGAAACGGTGGTCTAATATGGCAACATCGTATAGTCCAAAAATAGTTACAAATGGGTTAGTGTTGGCGTTAAATGCTGGAAATCCAAAATCATATATTAGTGGAAGTCAAATTTGGAATGATTTAAGCGGAAACCAAAACAATTTTTTGATTAACAATGCCGTAGGATACTCACCTCAGTTTGGAGGCGAGCTAATTTTTAGTGGGTCGTCTTTTGCATCGGGAAGTACAATAGTCACACAGCAAACCGGATGTACGGTTCAAATGATGTTACGTAGTTCAGACACTCAGATGGTGGCGTTGATATCACAAGTATCTGCAACCTATGTAGGCGCGTACAACACGGCGGCTCTCGGAACTTTTTACGATGCCAATTCTGGTACACCTACATACTGGATTAATGATATACAATCAAATATACCTGTAACAACTAATAACTACTATATGTTAACCGCTACTAATGTTAACTTTTCCCAATGGACGAACTTCAAAGTGGGAAACTATCCTAGTATAGAGTTTTCATTGGAAGGAAACATTGCGTGGTTAAATATCTATAACAGAATATTGTCCCCACAGGAAATCAGTCAAAACTTCAACGCCACCCGTGGCAGATTTGGAGTATAAGATATGGCATTTACACATTCTCCAAAGATAGTTACGGATGGATTGGTATTACTATTAGACCCATTGAACCCTCGTTCGTACACTAGTGGAAGTACTACAATAAACGATGTATCAGCCAATACCAATAGTGGTAGTTTGAGTGGGGTATTAGTATCAACAAATCCATTTGGATTTCAATTTACAACCGGAAGTAGTTTTGTTACAATAAACAATTCTGGAAATCTTACATTCACCACCGCAAGTCAGTTTACCGTGTCTGCATGGGTTCAGTTGGATGGTGCTGTTACATCATCCGCGACAAATAACTCTGGTGGACTACTTTCGGCTGGAAGTTTTGTTGGAAGTGTTGGGTTGGGATTTGCAATAGATAGAAATGTAACCGGAGTATCTGCTATAGCATTTGCAGCAAGACCTAACGGTGGTTCTGATTTTGCGCAGTATATAACAATCAATCGTAATACCATTTATAACGCGACAATGGTATTTAGTGGGTCTGTTATTTATGCATATTTGAATGGACAATTTACAGGTTCAAGTGCAGTAACTAATGGAACCACATTTTCTACAAACTGGTCTATGTTTACCAATAGTGGTGTTCCAGGCGGCAGTAACTTTAAGCCAGAAGGTAAATTGTATTATGCTACTATACACAACAAAGCATTGACACCGACTGAAGTGTTTCAAAACTTTAATGCTATGCGTGGGAGATTTGGCGTATGAGTGTGAGTGGTGGACCTGACATTGTACAAGACGGATTGGTGGTCTATGTAGATTTTGCAAATCGCCAATCATATATCAGTGGAAGTATAAGCGCAAGTAATTTGGTAGATAGAATTACGGGCAGTACTTCTCCCGCCGTACCTCCGTTATTCTCTACAAACGGATTGGGGTCTGCCAGATTTTCAAGAAGTAGTAATCCCAGCCTTTCAATAGGAAATTATGTCAATCCACAAATATTTACTGTAGCAGGTTGGTTTTATGTTACACAAAGTATTGCGGATGGAAAACTAATAGGATTTGCTAATACGGCTTCAAATTACGACAGACAAATGTATATGAATCAGTCTGGAAGTATGGTTTTTGGAGTGTATACAGGAACCGTAAGAACTATTTCATCATCACAGGCGTATAATGATAGTAGATGGCATTACGCTGTAGGTACATATAGTTCTGCAAGTACATCAATGAGTTTATATGTAGATGGAACTTTAGTGTCTACTATCGGAAGTATCCCAGCTGCACAAGTATATACTGGTGGGTGGGTAATTGGTGGTGGCGCTGTGAGTGGGTGGCCTAACATTACCAACGATGCATTTCAAGGATACATCGGGAATGCCTCGATATATCACAGAGTACTTTCTCAGCAAGAAATACAGCAAAATTTCAACGCACAACGGTCCCGATTCGGGGTCTGATGATATTTATACTAGTATGAACTTTTACAATACCATATGCCAAATAACATACTCATAACTCCCGGCAGTGCCAGTATCCAGTTCAGTGGGTCTGCGGCAAATACTATACGACTTCAAGTAGAACCGTCAGGCAGTATCGCCTTCTACGGGAACAGTGGGTCGTTGTTCGGTATTTCTGATAGTCTCTCTGGTTCATTGATGAGTGTCAATGATATTTCTGGCTTACCAATCCTTGAAGTATTTAGTGATGACCGTGTAGTAATGGGGTCATTTAATAGAAATACCTTGGTGGTTACAGGAAGTCGTGTTGCAATAGATAAGGCAGTTCCAACGACCGATTTGGATATTAGTGGTAGTGTATTTATTACGGGTTCATTGAGTATGAACTCCGGTGGTATTACTGGATCACTTTTCGGTACAAGTAGTTGGGCAACAAATGCAACACAACTAAATGGGTCAAGTTCCGCTACATTTGCAACCACCGGTTCAAATACCTTTGTTGGCAATCAAATTGTAACGGGTTCATTATTACTTTCTAGTAGTGCTACAGTCGAATTGACTGTAATCGGTAACTCGGTTATTACAGGATCATTGAATGTAACTACTGGCGTTACTAGCTCTTTGTTTGGTACCGCAAGTTGGGCAACTACCGCACTAACCGCATCTTCATTTACGGGTTACCTAACATTTCCAAATGGACTTGATATTACTGGTTCACTATTTGTAACAGGATCAGAAATAGTCAGTGGTTCATTGAATGTAACACAAGGTATCACTGGTTCGTTGTTTGGTACAAGTAGTCAAGCAAATACCGCATCCGTTGCACTTACAGCACTATCTGCAACCTCCGCATCATTCTCCACCACTTCCAGTTTTGCAAGTACCGCGCAGACGGTTACTTCAGCCTCTTATGCGGCAACCGCAAGTTTGTTGTTGGGAAGTGTGGTGTCGGCTTCATATGCACTATCCGCTTCATATGCACCAGGCGGAGCCGGATTATCCGGTGGCGCTACCAACTACATTCCATTATGGACCAGTGCAACTGCACAATCGTCCAGTATCATCTATCAATCATCTTCTCGTAATATCATTATTGGTGATACCGAAACTAAGCATCCTACCAATCCACCGCTTCTTGAAATCAACGCAGCATCTGGAGAAACTGACGTGTTACATTTACACGGTCAGGTCAACGATGTATTTCAGTTTAATATCAAAAACTATACATCTGGTGATTCTGCTTCTGCGGAAATTAGAGCTATTGCCGACGCAGGGACTTCTAGCGTTAGTAACTACATTTCGTTTGGTGTAAATTCTGTTTCCCACGCCGACTCTAGTTCAGTTGGTGGGCCATTAGATGCGTATTTGTTCAACACCGGCAGTGACCTATTGATTGGTAACATTTCCCCAGACAAGCGTATCATTTTGTTCAATGGTGGAAATCGTGCCGAAGAAAATGCCCGTGTCTACATTGATGCTACTGGGTCCGTGGGTATTAATACTGCAGTAACAAATCCCGATAACCCAGAATCATTGATAGTTCGCGCAATTGCAAATTCGTACAACTTGATTCGTGGTGAAGCAAATTTTAACTCGTATGCGCAATTGAATATGCAAAATACGAGTGATGGAACATTTGCATCCTCTGATATCGTAGCAACTTCTAACAATGGAACCGAAACGATAAACTACATTGATATGGGTATCAATAGTGGACAGTACTCGTTAAGTAGTTCAGTTGGAGGTCCAAATGATGCATATCTATATTCTACTGGTAATGACCTGCTTATTGGAAATGCAACATCAGCAAAACGTGTGGTATTATTTGCGGGTGGTGCAGATGCAGCAGCTAATCAAAGATTTGTACTAACCGACACAAACAATCACAATCTTACTGGCTCATTGCAGGTAACGGGTGCAGTAACTGCTTCATTTACTGGATCGCTCACAGGTACCTTAATTGGTACAGCAAGTTGGGCAGAAACCTCATCAAGAGCAACTACATCGTCATTTGCAATTAGCTCATCGTATGCACTAACAAGTTCATATAGTATATCTTCATCATACGCACTAAGTAGTTCATTTGCAATTAGTTCATCACGAACAGTAACATCTTCATACGCAATAACTGCTTCATTTGCTCCATTAGCAGCAACTGCATCATACTTTGCTGGATATGCACTGTTTTCCAACGGATTAGATGTAACGGGGTCGTTGGTTGTTACAGGATCATTGATAACTACTGGGTCAGTTCAAGCAACGGCAGGATTTACTGGATCACTATTAGGAACTGCATCAAACGCAGTATCAGCAAGTTGGGCACCTGGTGGTACAAGTGGGTTGACTACGAAAGCAGGTAGTATTGCAAATACCTCATTTGCTGGTAATCCTAGAAAAGCAGCAGTAAACTTTTCCACTCCATTTGCCAACACAAATTACGCAATTGTTATTACCGGCGAAGACGCTCGTTCATGGACCTACGAAGGAAAAGTGGTCGGTGGGTTTACGGCAAGTTCAAATAGTAACACTTCATTAACCGGAACCACGACTTGGATAGCAACCGCATACGGGGAAACCTAATTTATGGCAATCTTTTACACTGATTCAGCAAGTTTTGACAATGTTACAATAACCCAAAATCTTACGGTTTTAGGTACCTCTTCTGCTACCTATACAGCAGACTTGGTGGTGGAGAGTAACACTATCAAACTTGGTAATAATCAAGCACTTAGATACTCCGGTATTGAGTTTGTGGACAGTGGATCGTCCCCAATTACCAGTGCCTCGGTGTTGTTTGATTCTACAAACAATCAAATGATTTATCTACACAATGGCGGAGCTACTTCGTCAGTGTTCTTGTTGGGACCAGAAACCTACAACAATCAGGGTAATGAAACATATCTAACTCAAAATAGACTGATTAAGGGTACTGGAATTGAACACCTCGCTGATTCAAATATCACAGATACCGGCACACTCGTCAGTATCCTTGGTCCGGTGTCCGCAAGTGGTGGAATCACCGGATCTGGATTTTTTGGAACTGCGTCATTTGCCGACAGAAGTACTTCTGCATCATTTGCTACATCGGCAAGCTGGGCACCGACCGTATCTTCATCATACGCACTAAGTAGTTCATTTGCAATTAGCAGTTCATTTGCAATTAGTTCATCTAGAACAGTAACATCTTCATACGCAATAACTGCTTCATTTGCTCAATCGGCAACAACAGCATCGTTTATTGCAGGAACTATCAACTTTCCAAATGGACTAACTGTTACAGGATCCACTGTACTAAGTGGTAGTACATCAATTACCGGATCGTTGGGAGTGTTGGGAACGATATCAGCGTCCGTTTTCAGTGGTTCTTTAGACAGATTCAGTCCATCTACACTACGTATAACAGTAGGAACCACCGCACCAAGTAGTCCCGCAACAAACGATTTGTGGGTTGATACTAATTAATAGAGCATATATATGAGCTTACTTGCACAAAAAATTGCAGAATTAGTAGACGAGGCACGACTAACTCCGAAGGTGCCAACATTATTTAGAGATTATATAGATGGCGAATTGTGGAAAATTATTGTTACCTATGATGACGGTGAAGTTCCACGATTTGATATTAGAGTAGTATATAGAGACACTTTATAAAAGGAATTTGTTATGGCAACACGCATAAAAACAGTTGAATACTGGCTTGGAAGTTCAAACACAACACTTGCTACCGCAACTCGTCGTGACTTGGCACAAGTTGCAGTACGACTCCCTGAATCAAGCAAGACATTTCGTTCTGTTCGTTTGATTCTTGGTGTTGAAGATGCACAAGCCACGGCATTTTCTCTCACATCACCAGTTCTAGGTGTTCAGATTGATGCCGTTGCATTTAGTAACGCCACACTAGGAAACCCTCCAGCAAACTCTGGTGAACATGCTCACTATATCTTTGAGCGTGATGTTACCTCATATTTTACGACCAACTTCACCACAGCACAACACAATGTCGGTGTAGGATTTCAGTTTACTGGTGGCACTGTTATCAATATTACTGCCAAACTCGTCATTACTTATGAATATGATGACACTGGAACTGAACAAGTTAAAACTGTTCGTATTCCTATTGAATCCCCAACCGCTGCATTGACTGCAACATTAGCAAACATAGGAACAAACCAAATACCCGCACTTGACACTCTCTTACCAGAAGCAAGCATAACATATCGTCGTGTGTGGATTGAGGCTATTTACAATGATGCAGCAACTGGTACTGTTAACGACCCAACATTAGGCATTAGCGTTGCAGGTGGAGCTGAACAACTAACTGGGGCACATTTTACCGACTTAGCATCAGCGCGTAGCGGTTGGTATTGTTTTGACCAAGGAACCGCACCTACATGGAGCACTGGTTCAGTACAAAACATTCAAGCAAGATCATCAAGCGTTACTAACGCCGCAACATTTGCACATTTAGGACTGGTTATGCACATAACCTACACCTTTGACCCAACAACAAGTACAAAGTATCTAAACTCGGTAGCACTTTTGCTACCTCCTATTTTGACGCCAGGTGCAACAGCAACAACTGATGCTAACGCACAGCAATTTGAATTGAATATACAAGAACCAGGAACAATAACGCTTCGTCAATCTGGTGCATTAGTCTGGTACTCACAAACCACTAACGTTTCACCTCGTATTAGATTTGGAGCACAAGCAGAACGTACATACACAGATACTTCTCTGGCATTTTGTGGTGCTTCATTTTTTACCCACCGTGTTGACAGTGGTGGTGCTCAGGGAGCAGGGGTAACATTAGCTCGCGGTATTAACACATTTGAGTATAGTATTTCAATGGCAACAACAGGTGTAACACCAGCCGCGTTTGGTGGAATTTTGTTCTTGAACTACGAATCAGATATATCAACACTTGGTCCTGGCGCACACAATCAATCGTTGTTGTTTGGTGTTCAAGATAGCCAAGCAAGCGGAACACAATCAGTAATTACCGCGGCACAAAGAATATACCAACCATCAAGCGAATGGTATCGTAGTAATCTTGGGTTCTTGACAAACAATGTTGCATTGGCGGTCATTACAACTGGTGGAACCGTTCAATTTGAAGTAGAATCAACCGGCAGTGAATTGACAGCAGGTGGGTGGGAAAATCAAGGTGTAATTGGTTTGAATGGTGACGGTGAACTTGGATGGTACCCATCAGGAACAAATGCTCGCGCCCAATCACCAAACGATTGGCAACGGTGGACAGGCGACCCAGAGACAAGTCGCATGGCAGTGACTGGTTCACGCCGTTGGCGCATCATTAGTAGTCAGACTGGTACACGGCCACTAAGTGTATGGACAACCATGCACAATATTAACTACGCAGTATCAAGTTCTATTAGCGGGTCATCAGGCGGAACTGTAACGGTAAACTTACATCGTGCAGCTGATGGAGCACGTTTAAAAACCACATCACGAACTGGAAACGGTTCGGTGGCAGTAACATGGTACGACAATACAGAAGATGTCTATCTGGAAGCGCGTGAATCAGATGCGCTAGTTGGTCGTTCAGGTAATGGAACTCCAACAGGAAGTCCATAACTATGGCATTTGATACAATTGTACTTAGAGATGGCGGTACAGGTACTTTTGACATTTTACTTACATCAGGCGGTGGTGGTGGTTCGACCGGACAGATAAAAGTATGGACCGGAGCTGCTTGGGTGGCAAAGCCTATGAAGGTATGGACAGGAGCATCTTGGGTTACTAAACCTGTCAAGTATTGGAACGGGGCGACTTGGGTAGAGACTCCGTATTGATATGTTTGTGCGAACCGGCATAAATCAAGATACTTATTAGAAACAAAATAGTTACGAGGTTATATGAAGAAGAACACCATATATGTTCAAATAGCAGCATACCGCGACCCAGAGTTACTTAACACAATAAAAAGTGCTTTGGACAACGCCGCAAATCCAGAACTATTGAGATTTGGTATTGCATGGCAACATTCTCCGTATGAAGAATGGGATAATCTAGACCCCTACATAGATGACAAACGCTTTCGCATCATTGATATAGACTATCGTGATGCGAAAGGTCCATGTTGGGCACGATATAAGTTGAACAAACTTTACAAGAACGAAAAGTACACTTTACAACTTGACTCACATCACAGATTTGCACAAAACTGGGATGTTGAGTATATCAACATGCTTGAAAGTCTTCGTTCTAAAAAAGTACCAAAACCACTATTGACCACCTATCTTTCTGGATTTGACCCTAAAAATGACCCACAATCTAGGATAGAAATTCCGTGGGTTATGGAGTTTGATAGATTTGCACCAGAAGGACCAGTACATTTTCAACCCCACAGTATAGACAACTGGAAAGAGTTAGACAAACCAGTACCAACAAGATTTGTGTCGGGTCACTTTATTTTTACTGACGGTATCTTCTGTAAAGAAGTTCAGTACGACCCAAACTACTATTTTCACGGTGAAGAAATCAATATGTCTGTGAGAGCGTATATGGCTGGGTATGACTTGTTTGCTCCGCACAGAGTATTTGCTTGGCACGAATATACTAGAATTGGAAAGAAAAAGCATTGGGATGACCACAGTAATTGGGGTGAGTTAAACAATAACTCGTACAAACACAATAGAGAAATATTGGGTATTGACAAAAAACGCGGTAGGTTATCTAAGCAAAAAAGAACTTTGAAACAGTATGAAAAATATGCTGGATTGGAGTTTAGTACACGACGAGTACATCAACTTACTGTACAGAAAAAACTACCACCTGTATCGTTGGATGATATCAGTCACAAGAACGGCCTGGTCGGGTTTCATAGAATGTGTATTGATATTCATAAACCAGCTCTTTCTGAAAACGACTATAGTTTTTGGGCAGTTGCATTGTTAGATGGTGAAGGAAATGAGATATACCGACAAGATGCAAACCCCGCAGAAATAGGAAGAATGATGGGAGTTCCAATTGAACAAGACCAATTTGTTCATGTATGGAGAACATTCTACTCTGACAAAATACCTCATTCATGGGTAGTGTGGCCACATAGTATATCAAAGGGTTGGCAACAAAGATTAACTGGAAAGTTTAACATATGAAAAAGACAAAGAAGAAAACTAGTGTAATGCCAGTTCGTAAAAGAAAAACAAACCCTGTCATCTTTATCCACTTACCAGCGTATAGAGAACCTGAGTTGTTACCTACAATTGAAGATGCTATTGCACAAGCAAAGTATCCTTCTAAATTACGATTTGGCATTTGTAGACAGTTTCATCCAGATGACAAGTTTGATAACATCAACAAGTTTAGAAAGGATAAACGATTTCGTATTGTAGATATCCCACACGAACAAGCAAAAGGATTACCTTACGCTCGTGCGGTTATCAATAGTCTAATCAAACCAACCGATGACTATATTCTACAATTAGATGCACATCATAGATTCATTAAGGATTGGGATGTGGAGTTGGTGACAATGCATCGTCAACTAGAAAAACAAGGAAAGAAACCAATTCTTACTGGGTACCTTCCACAGTATAATCCGTTTAATGATCCGGCAGAAAGAACTATGGTTCCGTGGCAACAGCAATTTGTTTGTTTCTATCCACACGGCACCATATTCATTAGACCAGGATTATTACACGGGTGGGAAACTATGACCGAACCAGCACCTTCTAGATTCTTGTCTGGTCATTTTTGTTTTGCTAGAACTAAATGGGCACAAGAGATTAAACACGATCCTGATATCTACTTTAGTGGTGAAGAGTTAAACTTGACAATTCGCTCCTATACTCACGGATATGATTTCTTCCACCCTCATAAGGTAGTTATCTGGCATGCTACGATGAGAGAAGAACGAAGTGGAAAGTTGATATGGGATGACCAGTCTAAGCGAGGTGAAAGCTGGTGGTTAAAACAAGATAGTGCCCGTGCAAAGATTAGACAACTTCTCAGAACAGAGAACAATGGATTTGACCTAACTGGGTATGATATCGGTACAGTTCGTAACATATCAGATTATGAAGCTTATGCAGGGGTAAACTTCAAAGATAGGTCTGTTCAAGAATACACAGTAAACAATCAATATCCACCAAATCCAATTGGTGAACCACACACCAAGTCGTTTTATCATCTTGTTAACCTAACACGAAATGAATTGCCTGGTAAAGATTACACTAGTATTCTTGTTGCATTTGATGATGAGTATGGACAAGGAATTCACTCTCGTACTATATCTGGTGACGAGTTGAGAAGATTTATGGACGGAACTCCTATTCATTATGAAGCGTACTTTATTGCTACAAGAGTACCAAAACGATTGGTATTTTGGGCGCATAGTATGACTGGTGGCTGGAAAGAAAGAGTGGAGCATAAACTATGACCGATACAACAAAAAATCTAACTGTAGTAACTGGGCTATGGAACATAGGCCGGGAAGATCGAAACTTTCAACAGTACATAGATAACTTCAAAAAGTTTTTGACCATTCCCGTAAAGATGTTCATTTATGTTCCTAAAGAACTGGAATACTTGGTGTGGGAAGTCAGAGATAGAGTAGATACACATGTTCGACTATTTGAGTTGAACGATGTAAAAACTCTTTATGCTCCCTTTTGGGAACAAACACAAAACATTAGAACTAATGAAAAGTGGCAAAACCAAACTGGTGAGCATGGTTGGTTAAAGAACAGTCCACAAGCAAAGCTTGAATGGTACAATCCAATAGTACAATCCAAGATGTTTATGTTGCATGATGCCAAAGTAATGAATCTATTTAACACCGATTACTTCTTGTGGTTAGATGCCGGTATAACCAACACCGTGTACGAAAAGTATTTTACCGACAACCGATGTTTGGACAAGATTATTCCACACCTTGATACATTTTTGTTTCTTAGTTATCCATATGAAGCAAATACCGAAATACACGGATTTGATTACTCAGCAATGAACCGATATGCAAAACAAAAGGTTGAGTATGTATGCCGTGGTGGATTGTTTGGTGGGCATAAGGACATAATCAGTAGAGCAAATGAAAGTTATTACCACTTATTGTCACAGACTTTAAATGAAGGCTTGATGGGAACAGAGGAAAGCATATTTACTCTTATGGCATATCTGTCTCCACAGACATACAAACGATATGTTTTGGACTCGAATGGATTGATTGTAAAGTTTACACAAGCGTTATTAGACGATTCGGTGTCTTTGGTATTTACTCCAAAAGCAAAATCACAAGCACAGACATATACAAAAACAGACAAGACTTCTTTGTACATACTTTCGTTTAACTTTCCAGAACAGTTTAAACGAACGCTAGAAAGTTTGAGTTTACATTCTGGATTCTTAGATAGAACTAGAAAGATTCTTATCAACAACTCTAGCAATAATGATGTAATTGAACAATATGATTCTATCTGTAAGGAGTTTGGATTCGAACACATTGTCAGGGGAGAAAATTTTGGAATTAATCGCGGTAGACAATATGTAGCCGAACATTTTGATGCATCTGATAGTGAGTATTATTTCTTCTTTGAAGATGATATGATGATGCATCTTCCCACATCCACAGGCACTTGTAGAAATGGATTTCAACTGTATGTGCCGGATTTGTTTGATAAAGTCCATGGTATAATGGCAAGGGAAAACTTTGATTTCCTAAAGTTGTCATTTACAGAGGTGTATATGGACAACTACATTCAGGTTTCGTGGTACAATGTACCACAACGAGTTCGTACCGATGTTTGGCCGCACTATGATCAACTTCCTGTAGGTGGTTTAGATGCCAACGCACCTAGAACCAAATTTGACACTATCGGTTCGTTGAACGGATTGTCGTATATCTCAGGTCAAATTTACTATGCAAATTGGCCAATGATAGTTAGTCGAGCTGGAAATAAACGAATGTTTTTGGATACCAAGTGGCATAATCCGTATGAACAAACTTGGATGAGTCATATGTTTCAAGAAACCTTGAAGGGTAATTTGAAGCCAGCGGTACTACTGGCCTCACCCATCAATCACAACAGAATATTCCATTATAGTGGGGAAGAAAGACGGGAAAACTGATAGGTATTCTAATTGTTTGGATATTTATATAGGTGACTTTAACCGATGAACTATTATGGGATTAGCGGAACAACTTAAAGCAGGTGCATCACTAGAACGAAAAAATGTTACTGTACTGACCGCCGGAACCGGATCAGTTGCTCTAGGTTCTGCCTATATGATACTTGAAGTTCAGACTGACATTCCATGCCGACTTAGACTGTATGATAATCAGTCAAGCCGTGATGACGCAACTGAACAAGCAAGAGCATTTGGTTCATCTAACATAGCTGACTCAATTTCACTGGTGGCAGACCTTAGTATGAGTTCAGCCGGTGGGTACACAATAGACCCAGTATTATATGGTGTTTCTGGTGATTTGACAAATGCATATTATCGAGTTGATGGTGCAGTTGGAAATCCAACAATTCTCTTTAGAATATTTCCATTGGACGATTCTAATTTTCCAGCAACTCCATCTACTGCATATTCTCTAGATAATAGAAGAACGCTTACTGGTATAACTGGTAGCTTGTTAGAAGGAGAGTTACATTATGGTACTATTGTAGCATCCAGTATTCCAAAGACTTACTTATTGGTAAGTGCATCACTTGATGTTGGTAGTCATAAAGCAAGAGTAAGATTGTATCGTTCATCTGGATCAATATCAGATGCAAATGAACAAGCAAGACCGATTAGTACTGAACCAAGTTCATCTGTAGATTTGTTGGTGGATGTTTATCTAACTGGTAGTACTACCACTTACTTCACTCCAAAGATTATCGGTGCCAACTTGCAAAATATGGGAACAAACTTGTCGTTGATTAAAGGAAGTACTACAGCAATACAAGGCAAGAGTGAGTTATATTACATCATAGAAAACATCAATACATCAGGCGGTGAAGTTCCAATATCTGCATCGTTTAATGTATTTGCACTAGAGGACTAATGTGTTAAAAGTATATCCATTTGGGTCCGGTTCGTACTACACCGCGTCATATGCAGTGACTGCTTCATATGTTACAACTGCAAGCAAGATTGAATATGTCGCAACTGCGTCATCTGCAGGAACTGTATTATATCCAACAAGTGGTTCTGTGGCAGCCGTAAACATCTGTCTTTTGACATACAACCAGTACTTAGCTTTACTGGTAACATCCAGCAACTACGAACAGTGTAACTTCTAATGACATTCAAAGCATATCCATCCATACAAGTTAGTAGTTCATTTGCAGTATCATCCAGTCATGCAATGTCGTCGGGCAATACACCAGTAACAGCATCCTTAGCAGGGTATGCTCTAAACAATCCTGGTCCACAAGGTCCGACACTTACGACTTACGCAACACTGATTCAATCCTAACAGTAGATTAATATGAGTGTATTCTATCCATTTGGCATTCCATCAACCAGTTCATATGCAGTTTCTGCATCTAGAGCATATAAGACACTCAAACCAAGCTACTCTGCTCAGTATGCGGATGTAGCGTTGTATGGTCCGCCAGGAACTCCGGGTGCAAATGCAACAACTTGTCCAGATGGTTACACTAATGCAATCTCACCTACGCCTGGATTTACCCCAGTGCCAAGTAATCCAAATGTAGATAGAAGTGGGTACATATTGTGCTTTCCTATCGTGTCTCCGAGCGTTACACCTACACCGAGCCCAACGCCAAGTGTCACGCCAAGTAATACACCAACGCCAAGTACCACACCATCAGCAACGCCAAGTAATACACCAACGCCAAGTACCACGCCGTCAGCAACACCAAGTAATACACCAACTCCAAGTAATACACCAACGCCAAGTAATACTCCATCTACGACACCAAGTTCGGTTATTATATACTGTTTAGATGGTGACGGGGGTTCTGGATGTTTACCATATGAAGGATACACGGATTGCGCAGACGTCGGTGGAACCTCTTGCGTACCAAATCCTTCACCAAGTCCAAGTCCAACTCCAAGTAATTCACCTACTTGTTTGGCGCCTGGTCAACCTTGTACCTCTGGAGCACAGTGCTGTTCTGGAATCTGTACCGAGTTGAATGTTTGTGGTGAACCTGCATAATTGGGGGCTTGACAAACAATACTAAACGCTATATTATACACCTATCACGATCACGATCACAAGCGCAATAAGGAGTTATTTATGAATACTGCAAGAACAATGGTGCCAGCGCCGATAGCGCTTAAGCAGCTGATACTGTCTAGTAATGAACTATTAAGAGTTCATCAAGAAACGCTTAAAGAGCAAGTACAAAACGCTAATATGGAAATGATGCAGATTCTAGGGCTTGATCCAAGAGAAGGATGGAGACTGGATATGGAAAAATTAGCGTATATTAAGATAGATGCATCAGAGGTATCTGGAGCAGAAGCGCCGGTTAACTAACATGCACCATCCTTCACTGGAAGAAGTCATTTTCACATGGGGTAAGTTCAAGGGTAATACACTAGGAAATGTTGTTCGTTCATCACCACAGTACCTACAGTGGATTGTAAACACACCCGGACTACCTCAACAGTGGATAGAGGCCGCTAAAAGAGCCCTCAATAATCAAGATGTGTCAGACCTATCGTTGCCTAGAACGAAACAATCACATCAAGACCCAACACAAAGAGAACAAAAGAAAGGCCCGATTGAAGTCCACCTAAAGGACAACAAGACGGCCTATATTCTCATGCCGTACAACAAACTTTTACTGGAACAGTTCAAGTATGAGATAGACGGCCGTACTTGGAATGGTGATGAAAAGCGTTGGGAGTTTCCTGCAGTTCATCTTCCCAAGGTTTCCAAGATGTTCCCAGATGCTAACTTTTCCAAGGAGGCGGAAGCTTTGTGTGCAAAGTTGAAGGAACGCCGTGAAGATTTGGATGAGATTAGAGACAAGGAAGATACAGACTTTGAAGTGCCTGGTATGAAACTTGACCTTTATCCGTACCAGAAAGTTGGGGTACACTTTGTAGATAGAGCAGGTGGCCGATGTTTGATTGCAGATGCACCAGGCCTTGGTAAAACTGTACAGGCCATTGCATATGCACAGTTACACGGACTTCGTACTCTTATCGTATGTCCACTATCAGTTGTACCTAACTGGAAGCGTGAAATCAAAAAGTTCACAGGCAAAGATGCAGTCATCTGGGATAGTAAAGGATATGATGGACACTTGAACAGTCAGTTTCATATCACACATTATGATGCGGTATCCAAGATTAGTGGATGGCTTCGTGAACAACACTTTGATTTGTTGGTATGTGATGAAGCAACATATCTTAAGAACAGACAGACGGTCAGAGCAAAGAGTATCTTAGGGTCGTGGAAAGAACGCAGAAAGTATCCGGGTATCAAAACCAGATACAGTATCTTCCTAACTGGAACACCAGTAATGTCTAGACCTATGGAAGCATTTGCATTACTAAACTTCTTGGACAAGGAACGATTCAATAACTTCTACCACTTCGTACAGAGATATGGTGGATGGCGTGGTCAAGCAGCAATGAATCTTCAAGACCTTCACGACAGAACAAAAGACTTGGTTATTCGTCGTAAGAAGGACCAAGTACTGACAGAACTACCTCCTAAGCAACGAAATGACTTGTATGTGGAGTTGACAAAGGACGAACAAAAGGAATACCAAAAGCTACTCAAAGAAATGTTTGGTCATTGGAAGATGGAAGGTAGACCCTCTGTCAAACACATGCCTAAGTTGCAGGGATTCCTTATTGAAAAGAAGTTACCTAGACTGATAGAAATGATTGACGAGTTCTTGGATAATGACAGACCCATCCTCATTTTCAGTAACTATCTTGCACCACTTAAGCTCCTTAATGAACATTACAAGGATAAGTCGGCGTTGTTGACTGGTGAAATGAAAACCAAAGAACGACAAGCTTCTATTGACAAACTGGTCAGTGGGCAGGCAAAAGTAGGATTGTTTAGTCTTATGGCAGCAGGTATGGGTATTGACGGTCTACAACACCAGATAGACACAGTGGTATTCTTGAATATGGACTTCGTTCCAGCCAATCACGAACAAGCAGAAGACCGTACCCATCGTATCGGTCAGAAAGGACAAGTTCAAGTCTACTATATGGTGTGTGAGGGTACGATTGACGAGTATATGCGTGAACTTCTCCAAGAGAAGCAGAAGATTGCAGATATGATTGTTGACGGAGCCCTAGTCACTCCAGACAAACAAAAGTCCTACTTTAAGGAGTTCGTCCGCCGAATAAACATGGCGTATAACGAACATTTTAACGAGCAAAATACGGACGAGTGATATTTATATCAGTAGGAAACAATGTATACTATAAAGGAGTTACGGTATGGAAGAGTTACAAGATAAACAATCATTCCCAACAGAGGTAATTGACTTACCATCTAAGGGATTGTTCTACCCGGAGACTAGTCCTCTTCGTTCTGGTCGTATTGAACTACACTACATGACCGCAAAGCACGAGGATATTCTCACATCAGCCAACCTCATCCAAAAGGGTGTAGTGTTGGACAAGTTGATTGATTCCCTAATTGCAACAAAGGGGGTGAAATCGGCAGACTTGTTAGTAGGTGACTTAAACGCAGTAATGGTTGCAAGTCGTATCTTGGGTTACGGAAAGGACTATGAAATTACCGTACCGTGCCCAGCATGTGGTGAAATGGTTACCCAAGATGTAAACCTAGCGGAACTGGATAATGAAAACATTCCAGAAGATGGGTCCGCGCGGTTTGATATTACTCTTCCGATTTCAAAGAAGGTAGTTACTGTTAAGTTGTTGACCCGTGGTGATGAACTTGCGATTGAGAAGGAAACCAAGGCAATGAAGAAGGTCAACTCCGAAGTCATTACCGAAGCAACCACTAGATTGAAGTACATCATTACTGCAATTGACGGGGAATCCAATAGAGGAAAGATTTGGGAAGCAGTAGACAATATGTTAGTAAGAGATGCACGATATCTTCGTGAACAGTATCGTAGTAGAGTACCAGATGTAAATTTCAATGTGGTTATTGATTGTACTTGTGGTGCAGGAGAAACTATGAGGTTGCCAATTGGCACCAACTTTTTTTGGCCTGACTCCCGAGTATAAAGTAGAAACATTCCGTAATATGATGATTATGGCGCACTACTCAAAGGGTGCGTTTAGCGTGATGGACCTTTACCATATGCCTGTATATCTTCGAAACTTCTATATGAGAGAGTTCACTAAACTCAAAGAAGAAGAAAACAAGAAGATTGAAAAAGCATCGAGACAGAAAAAATGATACCACTGAAAAAGCTGATATTTGGGGTAAAACGAGATTTGGTTTTCAAGGGAGCGGCAGTGTCCGGTCTTCCTATGTTAACACTCGTTGATGACTTCAGAGTATACGAAGCCCAGAATCTAGCAGGAGTTCCACTATATACAGTGGTTGGTAATAAGCTCTTCAAGGGATTGGCAGTCTCAGGTAGACCTATTGCTACGGTAATCGGTGACTTGATATTCAGAGGTTCAGATGTAGCCGGCATGCCAATTGCACGCATCAAGGGAGATAGAGTTTACAAAGGTGCTACCTTCGCGGGGGCACCTTTGGCAACGTCTCCGACAAAAAATGTATCAGTTTTGTTAGCTGCAGCATACCACTTACTACTGAAGTAATCTATGAATGAAGATCAAGTAAATGCACAGTTAAGACTGAATGCAAAAATAGCAGCGAGAGAAGAAGCAGAAAGTGCAATGACCTCTGCCTTACAGAAAGCTACGGAAGCTTTGCAAACTGAAACCGATGGTATTCTTGGTAACATAAATTTGATGTTAAAGAGACAGTTACAGTATAAGCAATCTATTGCTACACTGGAAAAAGAACATGCTGTAACCAAGAATAATATCAAGCAAGCACAAGAAAGATTAGAGCAACAGAAAAAAAGAGAAAAGGAATTAGAAACTGCACTTGAAAATGAAATAGAAGCAGTTAAGAAAAGACACGCCGAACTTACTAAAAAAGGAAAAAAGAGAACTGATTCGGAAAATGCAGAGTTAAAGGAATTGGACAATAGAACTGACCAGAAAAGAAAAGCTTGGCAACAATCAAAGCTAAAATCCGGTCAGATGGAAGCAAATATAGTCAAACTTACTGGTGCCTATAAAGCACAGGAAAACAAGTTAAAAGTGCTTCCGTGGGAACGACTAGCTGCATCAGTATCCGATGTAAGTAAGTCACTTAACAAAGCAGTAGAATCAATAAACAAGACACAACAACAGTTTGGTGTAGTAGCGGGACAGGCATTGGGTATGCAGTTGTCCAACTCAATCAGTAGCTTTACCAGCTATATTGACGCAGCTGCATCCGGATTTACTAAGTTTGGTGTAACAGCAGAACAGATATCTGCAACTCAGGCATCGTTCCAAGCAGAATTCGGCCAGATTCTAACAGGTGAGGCTGCCACAGATATAGCACAACAAGCTCGCACAATGGGTACCACTGCCGAACAATTGGCAATGGCTCGTCGTGCGTTTATGACTAATACATTGGGTGATGTAACCCAAGCAAAGCAACAACAAGACAAGTTTATTGCGGAGTTTGCAAAGAAGGGTATATCATCTAAGGTAGCATTTGAACTGATAGGAAAGAACTCAGAAATTTTGGCAAGAAACGGAACCAGATTTGCTGATTCATTCATTCGTGCAGCTGCTGCCGCAAAGAAAATTGGCGTTGATTTAGGTAGAATAGACCAAATCGGTGATAACATCATCGGTGACTTTGAAGGATTCTTAGAGAAGCAAGCCGAACTTGGTGCAATGGGATTCAATCTTGATGCACAAAGATTGGGAGAACTTGCTGAATCTGGTGATACTGGAGCACTGTTTAATGAACTCCGCTCACAGTTATCAAACACTGGTAAGGACATTACAAAACTTCGTCGTTCAGAGCAACTAGCAATATCCAGTGCATTTGGTATTTCAATGGGTGATTTGCAACGAATGATTGGTAAAGAATCAGGAAGCGGAGAAAAAACCGTAGAACAGTTACAGTCAGATTCAAACGGTCTACTTTCTAGAATGGCATCCGCAATGGATGTATTCTCTAAGATACTCAGTACATCTTCATTACTTACTAACGGGCTTCTAGGTATAATTGCTCTATCTAGTTCCATAACTGCTGGAGCTACTGTTGCAACTGCAACATCACTTGTAACTCTATTAGCACCTATCGTTGGCCCAATTCTTGGAATAGTTGCAATAATAGGTCTACTCTATGCAGGATTTAAGTGGTTGTTTGGTAAGAAAGAAAGCAAGCCTGCAACCCGTGGGGACGATGTATTCTCTAAATCAATGTCTAGACCTGGGTATGGTGCAAGAACCTTAGTTACCCCAAGCGGTGCAATAGCATTAAACAACAAAGACAATGTAATTGCATACGCAAATGACCTTCGCAGTGGAAATAATGGAACGGAAATAAAGCCAGAAGGGTACTATAAGCAAATGGGATTGAATGTGGCTGACACAGGAATGGCCGCAGGAGCCGCGTTTGCTAACAATGGAGTTAAAAGAGCAGCTACCGGCGCATTTACAGGAATGTCTCGCCTCGGTCTAATGAACGATTTTGTAAAGAAGTATCTTTTCGGAAATAAAGCATTATTCGATCTTCAAAAAGGTGCACTTGGTGTTCCATTACTGGGACAAATACTTTCTGCAGCAATGGCGGGTAGTGAAGAATATCAAAACAGTGGAAGTATTACTAGAGCTCTTGGTAGAGGAACATTTGCTGGTGTAGGTTCATTGTTGGGTGAAACCGCAGGCGCAGCTACGATGAATCCAGCAATTGCATGGGCGGGAGGAATTGGTGGTGCATTGGCCGGTGAAGAAACATTTGATAAGATATTCACACCAAAAGCACCTCCTGCTCCATCAAGTCCACCAACATTACGAGCTGCACCTGAAAGTAGTGCAGTTGCAATGAATATGGATACTTCACGACTAGAGCAACGAATGGAAGGTATAGTCAGAGCACTCAGTGGACTACAGATTAACCTAGATGGTAATAAGGTTGGTCAAGCACTAATTGCATCGGAACAAAGAGCAGCAACATCGGGCGTCTTTGGCGCTTCCCGCTACTAATAAGAGAATACAATGTCACTTAAGAATCTAGAACAACGATTTAACGAAAAGGTGAATCAGTTATATGCGGGAGCAACTTCTAAGTTCAATAACGGTAAGCCATCCAATGGAAAAACCGATGACCCACTTATTGTCAGAAAACCTGGCAAGGGATATTGGACAAGTGCAGAAGGTCGTATGCTCCCATTGTCCAGTACAGCTGAAGATGTAAAAAGACTTACACTATTTAGTCTCAGTCGTGGTGGACTATTGTTTCTCGCAAAACAACAACTTTTGCAAACTGGAAATACATTTGAACAGACACGTCTAATAAATCCATTGTTTGCTGTAGCAAATGCAGTTCCTTTTTTGTATGTAAGACGAAATCTTAAGCCGCTCGGTGGTTTAGTAGCAAAGACCGATACTAGTTACAATAATGTCAGAAAATTGGGACAACTACAAGTATCTACATACAACTCATTTACTACTACATCAAATCGTTTTAGTAGTTTTATTCCTGCATCACCATTCAATACAAAGAAAAATATTGGTGAAGTAGAGACTTGGAACACGTCTAGACCAGAATTAAAAGACTACATTTCTACTATCCATAATGTGGTGTCACCGAACAACTTTAAGTTCGGTGGTAAAGTTGTCGTTGATGGGATGAAAAGACAAGTTGGAAACAAGTATGGAGTGATTTCTAACACCGCTGAATACTCAGTATATATTTCGAACATAGGTAAACTTTCTGAGTATAGATTGGATGCAAGCAAAAACGACAGAAAAAATCAACTATCGGTACAAGCAAGTGTTAACGGTTTGTTAGCTATAACAGAACAAAAAGCACCTTTACCAAATGAAAGTACTACTCTATTTAACCAAACACAACGGCTAATAGAACAGCAGAAGAAATATTTCGATGGAGTCAAATCTACTCCATATATCAAGTATTTCACTGCAGATGTTGCATCAATTAAAGGACTACCACAACAAAATCCAGATGGTTCGATACAATCAAAAAAGCCAGGATCAGGAAAGATTTCTTACTTAAAAGACCCGCTGAATGTTACCGGTTCAGCAAGACAAAATGTATTAGACGGATACAATACATTACCTGCGGTTGGGTCTGATGATGCCATAGTCGTTTCATTTGCAATGGGTAAAAATGATCCTATACAATTTAGAGCATTTGTAAAAGATTTGAATCAATCTGTAACGCCTGAGTACAAGGCTAATCAATACATTGGCCGAATAGAAAAGTTCATAAGCTACACAGGCGCACAAAGAGAAATATCATTCAAACTGGATGTGTTAGCATTTTCTCAAACTGAGCTAGAGGCGGTTTGGAAGAGAATCAACTACCTAACTGGAATGGCATATCCATATGGAATCAATCGTGGAATCTTACAACCAAACATCATTAGATTAACGATAGGCAATGTATTTGAAAATCAACCTGGATATGTTACATCAATCAATACCAACTTCAATGAAGTTTCTGAAAGTTGGGACATAGATGATGAAGTACCTATCGGTGCAACCATTGATATGCGTTTTGTAATTATCGAAAAGAATGTAGCAGTAGCAAATTCACCATTCTATGGTATTAATGAAAAACAAGGAAGTGGATTTAGAAATACACTAACACAAGTATCACCAACAACACAGACAACCTAAAATGGCTAGATACACGACATTCCTTACAGTAGATAAGACTGATACCGGTAAGAGATTCTTCAACACCGTACTTCCAGAAGATGTACCCCTTCTGGGAAACGAAACTGTACACGAAGCTCGAATAGGTGATAGATGGGATTCACTTGCGTACCAATACTATCGTAACCCTTCGTTATGGTATGTCATAGCGAAAGCAAACAATGGACTAAACGGCTCTATATTTATAAAGCCAGGTACACAAGTTACGATTCCAGGAGTATAAGATGAGTGCGCACAGAAATGGTTCATTTAACTATAAAGTAATAAACGATTCTATTAAACGAGTACTAGACAATCGTGCTAATCTAGACAATCGTATTCAAGTTGGTATGCCATTTGTTAAGGCAACAACTACTTTAAGACTTCCTGAGTTCTTGGGTACAGAAAATGTTGGATTTACTCTTGGACTACACGCAATTCCAGAAGATACTAAGTACGAAGACATATACTCAGACCGTAATGGAAATGCTCTCATTGGATACACCTACAATCCAAATGGTGGAACCCAGCGAGTTTACGCACAAACATCAAATGAAGCAGTTGCCGCGGGCAGATTCTTTGATGGTAAAAACACACTGTTTTCCAACACAAACTCCAGCGTAGTACCACCACCAGGTATAACAAACTGTAAAATCGGCAGAATCAGAAATGGTGTAGTGTCGTCGGGTGACATAGAATTTGTTGTACCTACCCTATCACAACTTGAAGTGTTGCATAGAGTATTCCTTGTTCCGGGTGCCGGTATGGTACTGGAATGGGGATATCAGTATGCCCAAGACCATCTAGAAACCTTTGGTGATGGTGAGACTGGGTTGGTTGGTAGAAGTGTTCGTGACAATATGTTTCCTTGGTACGACAGAGACAAGTTGATGGTGATGTTAGAACGACTTGGAAGAAATGAAGTTGGATTGGATGAGGTTATAACTAACTATGTACTTCCAACTCAAGGACAGTATCAGTGGATATTTGGTCGTATAGCAAACTTCAGCACTAAAGCAAATGGGGATGGTTCATACAACTGTACTGTTAAGATTGTCGGTCCAGCAGAAAACGCTTGGGCATACGGTGTAAGAAACACAATTGTTGCACCTAGAAATGCCGGTAAGGTTGTTTGCGCTGATTCGGCAAACAGTATAGAAACATATTTTAATTCAACATCGACTGGATTGAATTTAAAGTCTTTGCTTGAAACGATTGCTCCAGCACAAACGGTAAATACGGTATCATCTACCGGTATTGCAGCAGCTCCTCAAGCCGGTGGTATTGTGTTTTCACCCGCAGCTAATCAAAATGCTCAGAATAACTCACCAATCAAAGGTGATTTAGCTGAGTGGGCGGGTCATGTTCAACGATTTGTACAAGGAAACAAAAAAGGTGGTGAAGCAGCAACAACTAATCCAAACACAAGTAAAGCATCATTTGGCGATTCCGAAGATGCATACTTTATGACTTGGAGATTTTTTGTTAATGTGGTGTTGAATGATGAACGATATGGACTGAAAGCAATCTTTAAGAAGGCTGCATTACTTGATGAAGAGCTGAAGAAAATAAACATACTACGGTCATATAAAAATTCAGACGGAAGCTACTTAGAAAAGTATTTGAACGACGAGTATGAAAACTTCGTAGGCAACAATCCATATCTTCGTTCTGTAGATCCTTCTACAATGATAATTGTTAACGATCTTGCTGCAAACCTTACGCAACAGTTATATCCAAGAGAATCTGGTATCAATATTGAAACCGATGACAGTAGACGATTTAAAAATATGGGTGACTTCTATCTATCAGACAGCAACACAGAAGGAAGTGTCGTTACCGGAAATGATAGAGGTTTATTGAGCGCTGGTGTTTGGATAAATCACAAAGCAGTTATTCAAGCTATGGCATCGGCAGATACTATAGTTGCAGGGTTGACAAACTTATTGAATAGAATGAATGCAGCAACAAATGGATATTGGAAACTAACACTAGATTCCTCTGAACCTATGGTTGATACACTATCGGGTGGAGAAGTTGCTAGATTTGATTATACCATCATTGACGCAAACTACAGAGAAAACTCACAGTTTGCGGTTAATGAATTCATTGATAAAGTACATGTATTTAACAAGTACATAAGACAAAATGATACAGGTTTATATGGTTCAGATGTAATTGACTGTACCGTAGATTTGAACCTGCCAAAGAGACTCTTCTCACAAATTGCTACATTAGGACTAGTACAACCATCGGATGTTGGTGGAGTTGATACTCCTATTTTGGGTGACCCCAACGACACCTTTCGTAAAATGTTTTCTATAACCAGTATATCAGCAAACAATACAACTGGTGAGAGTCCTGATTTGACTATGCCATCTACGGCTGGTCGTGCAGAACTTCTCAGAAACGCTATTTGTGGTGGTAGTATCAGTCAAACAACTGCAGGTACCGCAGGTGTCGGAGTTCGTTCAGCACCAACCAATGCAGAAGACGCAACTAAGAGTAAAGAAAATCTTGAAGCAGAAATAGCAACTTATAAAGCACGATTAGAAGAAGAACCTTGTAAAACAACTTGTGCAGAAGAAGTCGAAAGAGCATCGGCATCAACTGTAAACAACTTATCAGTAATAACTGATGACACGGTTAGTTATATTGACACCGATGGAATATTACGCGTTGTTCCAATCAACAAGAATTATAAGGCTGAAGGCACAAATGCGTACAAACTATATGTTGCAAATTATAGAAACGGCAGAATCAATACATCTCAACTAAAACTTATCAATCGTGGGGCTCATCGTTTGTACAAAGATGCAGCTGAAAAGTTTATTGCTATGTCCAATGCAGCTAAAGCAGTTGGAATCAACTTGGATGTTAGAGAATCTTATCGTCCATTGACTGTTCAAGCACAGTTAGTAGCAGAAAAGGGATTGTATGGAAGCACTGCTCCAAGAGGAAGTAATCAAACCCAAGGCCTAGCAGCACGACCTGGACAATCAAACCACGGATGGGGATTGGCAGTTGATATATCGGTACCTAATGGTTATCAAGACGCAATTTACAAATGGTTACAGTCAAATGCGTCAACCTTTGGATTTGAAAATATTCCAAATGAACCGTGGCACTGGGAATACACCGTAACACTAGAAGATCCAATTGAACAAGCAACTCCAATACCAACACCTTCTAATGTTGTTCCGGCAACTCCAATCAATCCAAATATAGAAGACTTGAACGGTGTAAGTAGAGCACGAGAATGTGCTGGGTGTGTAAGACTACAACTACTAGTAAACCAAAAATCAAAACAACTTGATACAAACAATGAGTTTGATCAAGGAGTAGAAAGATTGGGTCGAGAATTTCCAAATCTAAACACTATTTTCAGATACATTGAACCAATGGGTGATTTGATGAGCGTTAACATTGCAAGAAGTTCTAATGGTGACCTCTCAAACGCGTTTGGCGCTGCTCCTGGCGCATTATCTATCAATGCCTCACTGACATTACCGGGCATAAATGGGTTAAGAGTCGGTGAACTGTTCTGGGTAGATAGAATTCCAGCATTTTACAGAGCATTTGGGGCATTCCAAATCATAAGTATAGAAGACAATATTGGTGTTGATGGTTGGATTACTCGTATTGAAGCAAAATTCAACTACTTAGGTAATAAGTGGAGAGAAGCTATGGCTGTTAAACTTAATCAGTCTCTTATTACCTCAAGAACACCTATCTATATCACCGCGGAAAATCAGTAATGCCAATAGACATTAACATCCTCAATGCGCTGTATAGCGAATCATATACCGCAAAGAAAATATCGACTATTGCACAAGAATCTCCTGTTCCTGTGCTACCGGTTGTAACGCAATCTGACATTAAGTCGCGTTTTATCACTCGTTATTTCATCAGAGGTGCGGCAAACTGCGAAACAGTAATGGAAATTGATAATACTCAATTTTCTAAGTTCAAAGAAAACCCTCGTTATATGGTTGCGTCTCTACAATGGAAAATTGTGGGAAGTCCATATAACTCAGTCACACCAGCTGGCGCAGTAGATGTCGGAGTGGAGGAATTTAACAAAACACAGGTACAGAATGTAGATAGAGCATTTGAGTGCTTAAAGAACTACATACGAGACTATCTACAGTTTTGGTACTCTGATGAGAAGGGTAATAGAAGCTTTGTTCGTCAAACTCCTATACTTGGACCAAAGAAACTACCAACAGGTAGTTATGCAAAGATGCAGGATGGGTACATTTATACTATAAGTTCAACACCCCTTCCAAGTGTTACACCTTCTCCTACACCAAGTGTTACACCTACTCCATCTATTACTCCAACACCTAGTATAACACCTACACCATCTGTCACACCAACGCCTACACCATCACCGTCTTCGAACATATTGTTCATATACGAACCAGGAATGTCTTTGAGTTCAGCAACATTTACCAGAGCAACCTCTGCTTCTTATAATGAGTTAGTCCCATGAGTACAATACGAGTCGCCATAACTGGTAGTAATGTAGTACGAGATAACCACTGGGAAATTCCATCTGGTAGCTTAACACCAGTGCGTACTTTATTGATTGAAGCTGGTCCACGTAACAACAGAGCAACCACACAGAGTATAGATTTTTCAACATGGACACTAACGAATGTGACCACAACCAGTAGTTACGCTGAAGCACCTGATGGTACAATGACCGCTACCTATATCAGAGAAACATCAGCAAATAGTAGCCATTTGATTAGTATCGCCGGGTCTGTTGGTACGAACATACTTAGTGGTCTAAGTATTTATGCAAAGCCCGCTGGGCGTGATAGAATCAGTGTGGTATTCAACGGTAATGCGGGTTCATATGCGTTTTCGGATATTACTTTGTCTGGGTCGGGTACGGTAAACACCACATCCACCGCTGGTACTGCGGCTATGCCATCAGTACGAATCGTACCGTACTCTGGGTCGTGGTACAGAATTGATATTGTGGCGAGAGCTGCATCATTCGGTAATCCCGAATTCCAGTTTCAACTACTCAGCGGAAGTGGTGCTGGTTCTTATACTGGTGACACCACCAGAGGCATATATGTGTGGGGATATAATGACGGAGACTGGAATCGTGGTAGTGAAATCAACGGTATTGCTCCCACAATGTTTATTCGTGGTGAAGGGACACAAACTGGTAGTAGAGTACGTGATGCTATAAGTTGGACCGCACCAGCGCCACAACCAATAACCGTATATGTTCGTGGGGTGTTACAGGGAACAACAATACACGCCTTGTCAGACCTAACGGTTTACAAGATACTAAAGCTAGGTACGGGTACTACAACAGGAACCACAACCGCAGGCCTATACACAAACGGTACCACATTTACTAGCTACTACAAAACCGTATCGTCTACCGTTACTCCGTCTGTAACTGTTAAGCCAGGATCGGCCGTGGAACTGTCTATGAGAATCTATTCTACTGGTTCAGGATATGGAACTCAACTAAGTTACGCATTGGATGGAGGTACAGTACAAGTCGGCTCATCTAGTTCAATTGCAGTCGGAGCGTTAGCAGCAACATGGGAAAACGGAAATACTATGGTACTATGCGATTCCGATTCCAGTGCTCAGTACGCAATGTCATTCGCATACAGAAACATTTTGATTGCCACTGGAAGTTGGACTATGGAGCAAATGAGAACATTTGCCGGAGTATAGGCTTGACAAGTTGACAAGTTGTGTTAGCTTTAGGTTTGTGTCACATAAAATGTGGGTTATATTATGATTGTAAACAGTTATGAACAATATAATGAGTTAGTAACGCGAATGGATTGGGAATCGCATATTGCGACACCAATCCATCGTGATTTGTATGCCCATAGTATGGTAAATCCAACACTGTGCATTGGAGTTTCGTTTTTGAACGGTGACTTCTATATGATATCGGTAAGCCACAACGATGCACCCAAATTCAAAATGTTGGATTTGAGTAAGTCCTACAACTATGAATTGATGGCGTATTTGTCGCATACAGATATCATAGATATGAAAGAATCGTACACGCCGTATATGAGTGATACTCTCAATCTGTTTAGAGGTATCCGAGAGATACATAAGGTCATTCCTATTACTTTGTGGGCGTGTATACTGAAATCTCATCATAACAAGTATCTACCAACCGTAACAGAAGAACTTGGTAATTCGAATACATACAAGTTTATGGCCAAGGCATTACGAACCTTGTCACGAATTGAACAGTCTGGTTTGGCTGTAGATATTCCTACCTTTGATGCATACTTTGAAAACAAGTCAAGTAAGCTAGTAACAAACGGATTAGTGTATTCTCAGTACTTCCCATACACCACAACGGGTAGACCAAGTAATAGATTCGGTGGAATCAACTTCTCAGCATTGAATAAATCAGATGGTTCTAGAGAAGCATTCATCAGCAGATTTGAAAACGGGTCACTGGTTCAGATGGACTTTGAATCCTATCACCTACGATTGATTGGAAGTTATCTGGGAATCCAGATGCCAAACACACCAATTCATAGATACCTAGCCACACAGTACTATGAGAAGGATGATATCAGTCAAGAAGAGTATGATGAAGCAAAACAGATTACCTTCTCAATTCTATACGGGGCAGATGTAGATACGGATATTCCTATCCTAAAAAGCATTAAGGAACTATCCAAGACTCTATATGAGACTTACAATAATGGATACGGATTGACTGCTCCGTTAAGTGGTAGAAAGATGAGTATCATAGAAGGTGATGCAACGGAAAACAAGTTGTTCAACTACTTTGTACAATGCTTTGAATTTGAACGAACTATCGTAGAGCTGGAAAAGGTGTTGGACTATCTAGAGGATAAGAAGTCTAAGTTGATTTTGTATACCTATGACGCAGTACTCTTGGACTGTCACCCAGATGAAATTGACGAAGTTTCCAAACATTGTCGAGATCTTTTGGGTAGTGATACATTCCCGATTAGAACTTACATTGGGCGCAATTATGATTCGCTAAAAGAGATAGTTTGAGATTGTAAATGTATATTTATTAGGAGATTATCCCTTTTAATAGAGATACATATGAATGACCAATCTCAACTACTTTGTACATTTACAACAGTAGATTCAATTGAAAAGACGCTTGAGGCAATCAAGTCAACATACACACTAATGTTCAATAAGGTATACTTGTTAGAGAATACCGAGGATTCGTCACAACTTATCCTTACCTACAATGTAGCGAAGAACGATAGTATGAAGTTGATTCCACCGCCATCAACCATTTCAGTACACAGAAAAAAGTTTACTAATACGATTTACACAATTAATGCTATCAATAAGTTGATTGAGGGCAAAAATGGTGGTAGACTTGATACATCTTATAAGATTGATTGGGCAGAACTAAAGAATATGATATTAGTTACCGCTTATGGTAAGTTGAAGGTAGTAAACACTAAACTCGTTAAAATAATCGACTGTTAAGCACTTGACAATTTGCAGGGCCCCTATTACATTCAGTGATAGGGTGTAGTAAACTCTAAACACACTAAACACTAAGGAGTAAAAGTATGTCGCTAAACATCGCAGCACTAAAGGCTAAGCTTGGTCAGTTTAACCGTCAGGGAGAGCGTTCAGACGCCCTCTGGAAGCCAACCGAAGGCAAGACCGTGGTTCGTATCGTACCGTGGAAGGAAGACAGCACCAATCCATTCATTGAGTTGCACTTCCACTATCTAGGTAACAAGACTTACCTATCCCCAACATCCAATGGCAAGCGTGACCCCATCCTTGAATTCGCAGAGGCTCTAGCTTCTGAGGGCACCAAGGATGCATATGCACAGGCACGCCCATTCCGTCCGAAGCTTCGCACATTCGTTCCAGTCATCGTCCGCGGTGAAGAAGAGAAGGGTGTTCGTTTCATGTCGTTCGGTAAGACTGTGTACACTGAGCTTCTTTCCATCATCTCTGACCCTGACTACGGTGATATCACCGATGTAAAGAACGGTCGTGACATTGTGGTTGAGTATGTCCCACAGGAGAAGTCAGACACCAATTTCGCTAAGACGATGGTTCGTCCTAAGCCAAACCAGACCCCACTGCATGCTGATGCAGACACCGTAAAGAAGTTCTTGACTGAGCAGCCGGATATCCGTGCAATCTTCAAGGAACCTACTTACGAGGAACTTAAGGTCGCTCTCGAGCGTTACCTTGACCCTAACGCACCAACCGCTCCAACCCCAGCTCCGGCTGCGAAGGAAGAGAGTGAGGCGCCCGCTGTCAAGTCGGCAACCGCAACTAAGTCTGCTTCCACCGAGAAGAAGGCTTCGTCAGTCAAGGATATGATTGACGAGTTTGACGAAGTATTTAACTAATACACCTTGACAACGCATGTGGTAGCCCACTATCTTTAGTGGGTTACCCGTGCGTTTTCACATTCCAAAGGGATAGTCTATGGCAAAAGAGAAAAAGACAGTACAAGAACCAGACCGTGACGAGTTAGCCCAACTCATCGCAGAGTCTCTAAACAAAACCTTCAAGGATAGCGACCAAGTTGCATACTTCCTTGATGGGCGTGAATCAACGCCAACAGACTTTACCGACTTCATTTCCACCGGAGCGACGATGCTTGATGTTGCAGTCAGCAATCGTATGCACGGTGGTATCGCTGTTGGTAGAATCACCGAACTCACTGGACTAGAAGGGTCTGGTAAGTCACTCGTTGGTGCACAACTTATCGCTAACACACAGAAGCGTGGTGGCGTTGGTGTATTGATTGATACTGAAACCGCTGTGAACCCAGAGTTCTTCAAAGCGGTGGGCATTGATACAAACAAGTTGGTATATGTTCATCTATCCACTGTGGAAGATATCTTTGATGCTATTACTAACATCATTGAGAAGGTCCGTGCTGGTAAGGATAAGAACAAGCTCGTCACTATCGTAGTTGACTCCGTTGCAGCTGCTTCAACAAAGCAGGAAATGGAAGCAGACTTCAATAAGGATGGTTACGCAACTGGTAAGGCAATCATTATCAGTAAGGCAATGAGAAAGATTACTGGTCTATTGGGCCGTGAACGAATCGCATTAGTCTTCACTAATCAGCTCCGACAGAAGATGAACGCTCCTGCGTTCTCTGACCCGTGGACTACTTCGGGTGGTAAGGCAATCGCGTTCCACGCGTCCACTCGTCTTCGTCTGTCATTGATGGGTAAGATTAGTAACTCATCTGGTGATGTAATCGGTGTTAAGGTTAAGGCAAATGTAGTCAAGAATCGTCTTGGACCGCCACATCGTACTGCTGAGTTTGAAATCTACTTCAATCGTGGTATTGATGACCTCGGTGCTTGGTTGAAGATTATGAAGGAACTCAAGCTTGTTAAGCAGTCTGGTGCGTGGTATTCATTCGATGACCCGACCACTGGTGAAGAAGTCAAGTTCCAGTCCAAGGACTTTGCAAAGTTCCTTGAAGAAGATGAAGAACGCAAGAACGCTATTTACGAGGAAATCTGTGGTAGCCTCATTATGAAGTATCAGAGTGAGTTCGACCCAGAAGCCGTCAACATAATGGATGCATCCGACGATGAATGATATAGAACAACTTGTAGCCAGTACACTTGATGTACTAAAAGAAGCATTCGACTTAGATGGTGAAGCTACCGAAAAGTTTGAACTCCTTCTGAGAAGACAATTGATGCAGAAGTATTGTTCACCTATAAAACTGATACCATTCAATCCAATTGGTGGTACTTCAACAAGTGGCATATATACTTCACCACAAAGAACACAAATCAACGGATAAGGTTATGAGAGTATTAAACGATAATGTAGCAGTAGTTGTACAGTCAGAAGAACGCAAGTCTGCTTCTGGTCTGTATATTCCAGAAACAGCACAGGACGGACAGGTAATTCGTGGCACTGTGGTCGAAGTAGGACCAGGTCGCATGTTATCTGATGGTAGCAGAGCGCCAATGGCTATTGCACCAAAGGACACTGTGATGTTCCCTAAGTTCAACGCATCTAAGATGGAAGTTGGTGGCGTTACTTACTATGTGATGGCGGAGCAGATGATTCTGGCGGTACTCTAATGTCTAATCTGAAAGATGTATTCGCAACTATGAAGTTTGAGAACGACGAACAGGGCATGGGATATAACTCCCGTGTCCTGTTGGTCGATGCGATGAATTTATTCATTCGTTCATACGCAGCAGTACCGTCTATGGACGATAACGGAAATCATATCGGTGGTATGATTGGTTTCCTAAAGAGTTTAGGACTAGCAATCAGAACGTTCAGACCAACCAGATGTATCATTGTGTTTGACGGCAAGGGTGGTAGTCAACGCAGACGAAAGATATACCCACAATACAAAGCAAATAGAAAGCCTCCTGTAAGACTCAATCGTGCATACGATATGACAACTGAGGAACAGGAAGCAGAGAATATGAAATGGCAATTGGTAAGCCTCATTGAAGTACTAGAGTGCTTACCTCTTACTGTCTTTGCACTAGAAAATGTCGAAGCAGACGATGTTATCGCATACCTATCTCAACTGATTACGGCTGAGAACGGAGAAAGCATCATCTATTCTACAGACAAGGATTTCTTCCAGTTGGCATCTGATAGTGTGAAGGTCTATAACCCAATCAAGAAAAAGACATTCAGTCAAGAGGTCATTCTTGAAGAGTACGGCATTCATCCAAAGCACTTCCACTTCTTCCGTGCATTGAACGGTGACAAGAGTGATAACATTGATGGTGTGAAGGGTGTCGGTGAAACTACCTTGAAGAAGTACCTACCAGAAGTAGCAGATCCGACAGTAGAAATCAATCTAGATATGATTGCGAAGAAGTATGCTGATGTGAAGAAAGTGCCAAAGATGATTAGCAACATATTGGCTAATAAGAAGTTAGTTGACAGAAACATCGTGTTGATGAATCTACACGAAGGTATTATGTCAAACGATGCACGATTGAGAGTTGCAAATACTTTCCACAATACAACTGTTCACTTCAAGAAGTATGACTTGACAAAGTTGATGGTGAGACATAAGTTAATTGGAGGGTTCCCCAACTACGACAGTTGGGTAGCACAATCGTTTATTCCATTAAATAGGTTTAACAATGACACCACAGTTTGAAACTAATGTAGACAATCTATCCAAGTTCGGTCTAACCTTTCAGTCGAAAGTGTTGGCAAGCGTTCTATCATCGACGGACTTCTTACAGCAGTCACTAGATGTATTGAATCCGAACTTCTTTGAGACTGAAGCAGGTCAGTGGATTGTTAAGTATACCATAGAGTACTTTACCGAATACAAGTCCATTCCAACCCTTGAAGTGTTCAAGTTAGAACTCGACAAGATGAAGAATAATGAAGTCTTGAAGATTGCAGTCAAGGAGCAACTTCGTAATGCCTTCCAGAGAAAGAACGACGAAGACTTGGACTATGTAAAGAATAGCTTCCTTGAATTCGCAAAGAATCAGGCAATGAAGGTAGCAATCCTTAAGTCGGTTGATCTTATTGATATCGGACAGTACAACGAGATTAAGTCCTTGGTCGATGCGGCAATGAGAGCAGGACAGCCACGCAATCTCGGACACAACTGGAAGGAAGATATCGGTATGCGATTGGCTGGTGTATCCCGTATCTGTGTTCCTACTGGATGGGATGCAATCGACACTTTGTTGGGTGGTGGTCTTGGTGGTGGTGAACTTGGTGTCATCGCAGCTCCGTCTGGTATCGGTAAGTCTTGGGCACTTGCGACCATCGGTGCAAATGCTGCAAAGGCTGGTAAGAGAGTTGTGTATTACACACTTGAATTGAACGAGAACTATGTTGGTCTTCGTTACGATACTATCTTTACTGGAATCGAACCTGGCAGCGTCCCAAGTCATCCAGAGAAGATTCGTGAAATGGTCGATACCATTGAGGGTGATATCATCATCAAGTATTACCCAGCACGAAGTATTACGGTACATACACTGAGAGCACATCTAGAAAACCTTATTGGTAATAAGATGAAGCCGGACCTAATCTTGATTGACTACGCAGACTTGATGCGTTCAGTTGATAGAGCAGATGCACGATATCAAGAACTCGGAGCTATCTATGAAGAAATTCGTGGTATGTCTGGTGAACTTGGTATTCCTTGTTGGACGGCATCACAGACCCAGCGTTCGTCTATCCAAGATGACATTATTCAGGCAGACAAAATCTCTGAGTCCTATAACAAGATTATGACTGCCGATGTAGTCATATCGTTGTCCAGAAAGTTAGAGGATAAGGCTAACCACACTGGTCGAGCTCATTTGATGAAGAATAGATTCGGATCGGACGGCGTTACCCTTCCTGTCTATATGAACACTAGTTTGGGTAAGATTGAGATTTACGATGAGAACTCTTCTAAGGGTATCCTTTTGAAGAAGCAGATGCAGGCGGGAGAAAGTATGTTGAAGAAGACTCTAGCAAAGAAGTTTAATGAGTTACATGACGATTTTTCTGAGGAAGAGTAACATACTTATTAGAACCTACAAACCTAAACCTTTTGGAGAAAGCAAATGTTGCTAGAGTCCAAGTTGTTATCAGAAATAACAACCTTTATGAAGTACTCGAAGTACCTTCCAAAGAAACAACGCAGAGAAACTTGGAAGGAATTAGTAGATAGAAACAAGCAGATGCATTTGGAAAAGTTTCCAAAGCTAGCAGAACAGATTGAAGAAGCGTACAAGTTTGTGTACGACAAGAAGATTCTACCATCCATGCGTTCCCTGCAGTTCGCCGGTAAGCCAATCGAAATAAACAATGCAAGACTATACAATTGCTGCTTCCTTCCGATTGACCACCCAGATGCATTCAGCGAAGTAATGTTCCTCCTCCTTTCTGGAACAGGAGTTGGATACTCAGTACAACGAGCACATGTTGAAAAGCTTCCAGAAATCACAAAGCCAACCCGTACACGCCGTTACCTCATCGGTGATAGTATCGAAGGTTGGGCTGATGCAGTCAAGGTACTGGTGTCAGCATATTTCAAGGGCAAGGCACTTCCAGAGTTTGACTTCTCTGATATTCGCCCAAAGGGTGCCGCACTAATCACTTCTGGTGGAAAAGCGCCAGGTCCAGAACCACTTAAGGACGCGCTCCACAATATTCAGAAGATTCTCGACCGTAAGGAAAACGGCGAGCAACTAACTTCACTTGAAGTTCACGACATTCTATGTTACATCGCAGACGCAGTTCTTTCCGGCGGTATTCGTCGTTCGGCAATGATTGCGTTGTTTGATCTTGATGATGACGATATGTTGACTTGCAAGTTCGGTAACTGGTGGGAGACTAACCCTGTTCGTGCACGTGCAAACAACAGTGCAGTTATCGTTCGTCACAAGATTGAAAAGGAAGTATTCTTGGACCTATGGAAGAAGATTGAATTGTCTGGTTCTGGTGAACCTGGCTTCTTCTTCACTAATGACCCATCGTGGGGATTGAACCCTTGTGCAGAAATCTCACTTCGTTCATTCCAGTTCTGTAACCTCACCACCATCAATGCTGGTGATATCAAGGACCAAGATGATTTCAATGCGCGTGCAAAGGCAGCAGCGTTCATCGGTACACTACAGGCATCATACACCAATTTCCACTATTTGAGAGACATATGGAAGCGTACAACGGAGAAGGAAGCGCTATTGGGCGTCAGTATGACCGGTATTGCTTCGGGTGCGGTACTAAAGTTGGATATGAAGGAAGCAGCCAATGTTGTGAAGGCAGAAAACGAGAGAGTAGCGGAACTTATTGGAATCAAGAAGGCCGCTCGTACCACGACAGTCAAACCGGAAGGCACCTCGTCTTTGGTTCTTGGTACATCATCGGGTATTCACGCTTGGCATAATGACTTCTATGTTCGTCGTATTCGTGTCGGTAAGAACGAGAGTATCTATGGATATCTTTCACAGAACCATCCAGAAATTCTTGAAGACGAATTCTTTAAGCCAAACCAGCAGTCCGTTATCTCCATTCCACAACGAGCACCTATTGGCGCAGTAACTCGTCAAGAGACTGCACTAGACCTATTGGCACGAGTCAGTAAGGTATGGAAGGAATGGGTCAAGCCAGGTCATCGTTCTGGTGCAAATAAGAACAATGTATCTGTAACTGTTACCATCAAGCCAAACGAGTGGGAAGGAGTTGGTGAATGGATGTGGCAGAACAAGGATAACTTCACAGCACTATCAGTACTTCCATATGACGACCATAGTTATATGCAAGCGCCGTTTGAAGATATCTCCGAAGCTGAATACAATGACCTAGTAAAGTCACTTCACAAGATTGATTTGACCAAGGTAGTTGAAACAGAAGACGCAACCGACCTCGCAGGTGAAATTGCTTGTGGTGGCGGTGGATGTGAAGTCCAATGATGAACTCTGTTGACAACATCGAACAACTAAAGTCTATCGTATCGGAAAATGATGTAGTAGTCGTTGACCTATACGCAGACTGGTGTAATCCTTGTCAACAGATGTTACCAGTAGTAGAGGAACTTGCCGGTGAAACGCCGGCAGTTCCCTTCTACAAGGTAAACATTGACTTGGTTCCAGAAGCTAAGGAATTCACAGGAGCAAAGGCAATCCCAATGCTTCTAGTATACAAGGGAGGCCGTAAGCGTGAGTTTGCTTTCGGTGTAAACCCAAAAGACAAAGTAAAGAGTAAGATTGACAGAGCACTAAAATACTGAGATAACTATGACTTCTACTGCAAAGTAGTATGGGCCGCAAGCCCAAGAAGCATAAGAAACAGTCTACGAGCTTAAACAATATCGAAACGAAAATCTGTAACATACTGAAAGCACTACAAATTCCATTCAAGGTTAACTGTCAGGTTGACAAGTACAATGTTGATTTCTTAGTAGATGACAAGTATGTAATAGAATGTTACGGTGACTTTTGGCACTGTAACCCAGCAAAATACGGCCCAGAGTTCTTCAATCGTGGTAAGAAGAAAACCGCAAAGGAAATCTGGGAAAGGGATTTTTGTCGCAAGAACAAGTTTGAAGAGATGGGATACAAGTTCCTATCTTTGTGGGAGTCTGAGATAAACGGTAATACCAAATCCGTTCGTCATAAGATAAGAAAAATGATTAAGAAGAAATCAGAAGAAGGAGAGTAATATGGTTACCGAACTCAGCCTTGCAGATATGCAGCCAGGTGCAATGCAGCAAGACGATTATATGCATGTTGTAATGTTCTATGGTGTAAGTTGTAATCCTTGTAAGTTTACAATGCCATTCTACGAAGAAGTATCTAAGGCGTTGACCGAAGCAGGCGCAAGGATTAAGTTCTACAAGTTCCATGTTTGGGAGTCTGACGAAACCAAACAGTTCTGTAGAGAAAAGTTCAATGTTCAAGGTGTACCACACTTCAAGGCATTCACTTACGGCAATGTTGTACAAGACAAGATTGGTGGAGGTAATAAGGAAGACCTCACACAGTTCATACAAAATGCCATAGATGTATCATTCAAAGAATTAGGAGCTAGAATATAATGAAGGTTATGAAGATAGTCTCTAAGGCAAGACTGCCAGAGAAAGCACACGCAGGGGACTTGGGATATGATTTGTTTTCGTTGCATGAAGAATACATACGCCCAAACGAAACAAAGCTGGTAGCAACTGGTATCGCCATTCAGTTCCCAGAAGGATATGGAGCCTTTATCAAGGACCGTTCTTCTGTAGCAACGAAGATGAATTTACATACCGTAGCTGGTGTTATTGATAACGGATACATTGGTGAGATTAGAGTGGCATTACATAACTCATCAGAAGATCTACAGAAGATTTCGGAAGGGGCAAAGATTGCACAACTTGTTCTTATCCCAACAGTCAATTTCGGAATAGAAGAAGTCACCGAACTAGTACAGCAAGACGCGCGCGGTACTGGCGGATTCGGTTCTACCGGAAACTAAACTATAAGACCCCTTGACTTTGGTTGAGGGGTCTTGTATATTTAAGAGTACTTTCTAACGAGGTTCTATGTATCAAAATATCTATATCGACACTTCCGCAGATGAGAGTCCGACTGTGTATGTGTGGGATGACCAGAAAGGTCTACTCACACTTCCATTGTCGGATTTCAATTATGCCTATGTAAAAGACCCATCTGGTCGGTACATCACGATGACTGGTGAACGAGTAACCAAGACTCGTAGATATACCCGAGGTCACCCTAATGTATTTGAGAGTGACTTACCGAAAGAAACCAGAGTATTGACCGACTTGTATCTTGATGAGGATGCACCGTCACAAGGAAACATCACGATGTTTTTCGACATTGAAGTTTCGATGGAGAATGGTCTTCCTGATGTTCACGACCCGAACAATGAAGTAACTGCAATCGCAGTCTATGACCCAACCATCAACAAGTACACTGTGTTTGTTTTGGACAAGGCACGACTATATGACAATCGTAGTACGGAAGAAGTAGACACTATCTTCTGTCCTACGGAAGTTGACTTGCTCCACAAGTTCATTTCGTTGTACGAAGAGATTCAACCAACCATCATCAGTGGATGGAACTCTGATGGATTCGATATTCCATATCTCTACAATCGCATCAAGCAATTGTGTGGGCGTGGTGTAGCAAATCGTATGTCACCAATCGGTAAGGTAAAGTATTCCGACAGAATGGAACGATATCGTATCGCTGGTGTGTCATCACTCGACTACCTTGCATTGTATCGTAAGTTCACATACACACAGCAACCAAACTATCGTCTTGATACGATTGGTAGAATGGAACTTGATATGGGTAAGATTGAGTACGATGGTTCATTGGATTCCTTGTTCAGAAACGATCTAGAGAAGTTCATTGAGTACAACCTTCGAGACGTTAAAATCGTTGTTGAGTTGGACAAGAAGATGAAGTTGATTGAACTGGCTCGAGGTATCTGTCATGTCGGACATGTACCATACGAAGACTACGGAACCTCGTCGCGATTCCTTGAAGGAACAATCATTACCTATCTACACAGAAAGGGAATCATTGTTACAGACAAGCCAAAGAACACAACCGAAGTAATGGATGCGTTCCAAGATGGTGAAGAAGGATTCGTTGGAGCATATGTCAAAGACCCAATTACTGGACTCCACGATTGGGTGTATTCACTGGACTTACAATCACTGTATCCGTCCATCATCAGAAGTCTGAATATCTCACCAGAAACCAAGGTTGGCTTCGTAAGAAACTACAATGTGGAACAACATCTACGAAAGGAGATTGTTGCATATGTAGTAGAGGAGAAGGGTATTGATGGTTCGATGGAAATGGACTACGATACCTTTATGGAGTTTATGACAGACAACAATCTCTCCATCAGTTCCAATGGTGTGTTGTACACAAACAACAAACGAGGAATCATCCCAGAAGTTCTTGAAGTGTGGTTCAACCAGCGAGTTGAGTTTAAGAACTTGATGAAGAAGTATGTCAGTGAAGGAGACAAGGAACAGGCAGATTATTATGACAGACGCCAACACATTCAGAAGATTTTCTTGAACTCAATGTATGGTGTTCTTGGATTGCCTGTGTTTCGTTTCTATGATGTAGACAACGCAACCGCAGTTACTGTCACTGGGCAGGATGTGATTAAGTCAACGGCTAAAGTGGTGAACAAGGAGTATGAGAAGAAGTTGTTGGACAACAGTGACTTCATTATCTACATTGACACAGATTCCATTTACGCTTCCGCATCACCACTGTTTGAACTGTATGTTACAGAAGGTGATGTTACTACAATTGAAGAACAAAAAAAGCAGAAGACGATTCAGATAGCCCGAGAAATGGAAACCAAGCTAAACAGGTTCTATGATATCTTTGCAAAGAGAGCATTCAATCTCGACAAGCATGAGTTCTTCATCAAGGGTGAAAGTGTTGCAAAGACTGGTTTCTGGGTAACGAAGAAACGATATGCACTTAACAAAGTGTATGACCTTGAAACAAATAAGGATGTATCCAAGATGGTGCCGAAAGGACTGGATGTGGTTCGTTCCAGTTTCCCCAAGGCATTCCGTGAATTCACTGGACAACTCCTAAAGGATATCTTGAACAAGGTTTTAAAGGAAACGATTGATAAGAACATTCTTGCCTTTAATGCATCAATGGAAACTATGTCGTATCTTGATATGGCTAGAAACACTTCGGCAAACAACATATCCGAGTATACAACAGAAAACGGTAAGGGTCTAAGAACTTACAAGAAAGGTACGCCTGCTCATATTAAGGCAGCTATCACATACAATCAGTTGTTGAAGTATTATGGAATCGAAAAGAAGTTTGAACCGATTCGTGATGGAGAGAAGATTAAGTATGTGTATCTGAAAGAGAATCCGTTGAAGATTGAAACGGTCGCAATCAAGGGTGACAATGACCCACAAGAAATCCTTGATTTGATTGACCAATATCTAGACACAGATGCATTGTTCGAGAACGAACTTCGTAATAAACTAGACGATTTCTACAACGCTTTGGGGTGGGGAAACATCCCTACCGAGGTAAACCAGAACGCTTCAGAATTCTTTAGTTTCTAGAGGGTAAAAAAATAGTGTATAAGTCAGTACCCAATAATATACGAGGTATTGACTTATACGCTATTTTGGGGTATATTTAGACATACTCTAAAAGGAGAATGAATGCGAAAAATTGTTGGTGTTGAGTTTGATAACAATAGTTGGACTGCTACATATATTGATGACCTCATCGAATGGCGAATCGTTAACCCCGATAAGCTTGATGAGGTTGTTCCGTTTGCCCTTATTGATGGGTACGGTATTGGAGACAGAGTTCTTGAAGATGTAATGTTCAAGATCGAACCCCTTGCAGGTAAGAATGGTTTTACTGTTAAGTCGCACGAAAGTCATTTCAATTATCTGAATACCTTGAATATGAATATGTGGATGGAGAAGTTGGCCCAGCATGTAGCCGAAGCCGATGAACTCTCTGATGGTAAGTATGCAGATGCGTATATGTGGTCGCATATTCTTGACGAGGAGAATGGGAATTGGGCGGACGATGATTTAATGAATGCATTCAATGACAGTGCTACTGTACCTGTAAAACCATCTATACAAGAACTTCTAGATGCAGCTATCTTAGCCGCACTAAAGAGTATGGCTGAACAACCAGTTGATCCTGTAAACGACTTGAATCGTGATGTAATGGGGGTTCTTAAAGTAGTCTCTGATGCAGAAAAGATTGAGACATTAGCAAGACTACTGGCACAGGGTGATAGATTGTATTATCTTGGTGAGGACAAAGAGTTGACCCAAGAAGAGTTCAATAACCTAGAGAGTCCAGACAAGTATCGTTGGATGGCTCGATATGTTCTAAATACAACGGAGAAGAAAAATGAAGTCTAATAACTGGAATGTCGGTGACCGAGTTCGTGTTCTTGAATGTGGTATCCACTTTGAAGACGCCGGCCGTGTCGGTACTGTTGTAGCCGTCAAAGACGGTGAGTTTGAGGGTGGGGACAAGTATCAGTATGTCGGTGTCAAGCTAGATGATGAGGACCGTGAACCCACTACATACGATCGTAGAGAACTATACACGAACGACGATGGTGAGGAAGTGGTAGTTATCCCCGTTGGTCCGTCCGTCAATTGGGACGCAGAGTTTGGGTGTTATATCCACGAATGTTACGACGATGAATTGGAGGAAGTATAATGAAGACCATTAAGACCAGTGAATGGCTGATTTCTGAAAACAAGAACGGCGGTGCAAAGTTCTGGCGTCTGCATATCATCAAGGACGGTAAGGATTTCTATACTCAGACAGAATGGTATCAGATTTCTAAGACTGGTCGTGAGACTAAGGTACAGACTTCTGAACCGTATTATGCTGCTCCCACCAACGAAGGTCGTGCGAACGAGCGTGACTCCAAGAGTCAGGCCGAGTTTGAGTTTGACGCTATCCTAAAGAAGCAGAAGGACAAGGGCTATCGTGCCAAGGGTGAGAAGAAGCAAGCTCGTCCGATGCCGATGTTGGC